>CEAH01025604.1_pt1 | contig 379328 bp, 355 predicted proteins | sample 557571 | NCBI WGS metagenome assembly CEAH01 (sample SAMEA3182092, study PRJEB8094) | gut metagenome | biome: human; feature: gut; material: Stool; isolation source: human stools | place: Canada | collected 2013-11-25
GGTGTGGAGGGACACCCACTCGATGTAGTGCTCCGGCAGCATGGGATGCTCCACGGAGCCGACCTTGACATGGACGATGCCGTTTTCCACAGTCCAGACAGGGACGTGCTTCTCCACGGCGGCGTCGGTGGTGCCGGGGATGATCTCGCTCATCGGCTCACCGCAACAGATGACGGGAACGCCCGTGTCCTTGACCTTGGCAATGATGTTGCCGCAATGCTTGCAAATGTAAAACTTCTGCTCCATGATTCGTTCTCCTTTTCTCTTTAATAGTTTTCCGCGTGAATTTCAAAGTAGCTCTGGGGATGGTTGCAGGTCGGGCAGACCTCCGGCGCTTTATCACCGATCACAATGTGACCGCAGTTGCGGCACTCCCATACCTTGACCTCACTCTTGGCAAAGACCTCCGCCATCTCCACATTGTGCAGCAGGGCACGGTAGCGCTCCTCATGGTGCTTTTCAATGGCGGCTACCAGGCGGAAACGCTGGGCCAGCTCATGGAAACCTTCCTCATCGGCGGTTTTGGCAAAGCCGTCGTACATATCCGTCCACTCGTAGTTCTCGCCCTCAGCGGCGGCGAGAAGATTTTCGGCAGTGTCGCCAATGCCGTTCAGCTCTTTGAACCACAGCTTGGCGTGTTCCTTCTCATTATCAGCGGTTTTGAGGAACAACGCCGCGATCTGCTCGTAGCCTTCCTTCTTGGCCTTGGATGCAAAATAGGTGTACTTGTTGCGTGCCTCGGACTCACCGGCAAAGGCGGCCATCAGATTTTTTTCGGTTTGAGTACCTGCGTATTTCGTTTCTTTCATGGTCGATGCTCCTTTCAGCTTCTTTTGCTCATATTATAACACGGATTCGTGTTATAAACAATATTTTCATTTTAAGTGATTCAATCCTTCTGTATCCCGCAGCGTGATCGCACCTCGTCTTAGCTCCACAAGCCCGTCCTCCGAGAAGCCTTTGAGCATCCGTGCCACTGCCTCCCGCGCCGAGCTGATGTGCTGGGCAATCTGCTCATGGGTCATGCGTATCGTGTCGGAGCCGGTACGCTCCGCTTCGGCAAGAAGAAATTCCGCCAGTCGCCGATCCAATCCCTTGAACATGATCTGCTGCATCGCCCACATCACATCAGAAAACCGTTTCGTTGCCAACTCATAGAGGAAACAGCGGACATATAGGTTTTTCTCCTTGAGCGCAGCAATGACATTTGCGGGGATAATCAGAACCTCTGTATCCATTCCTGCGGTCATTTGCGTATCAAAGGTGATCTGACTGATCACGCAGGAGGCAGAAAGCACGCATAGTGCACCCGGATACAGGCGGAACAGCGTAACCTCCCGACCCTCCTCGGAGAGAAGATAGGTGCGGATCTCGCCGGAAAGGACGAACAGCATTCCGAGACATTCGTTGTCGCTGCTGTGTACGAACGCACCCTTTTCATAATGACGGACAAAGGTACTTCGGCGTAGCGTTTCCATTTCATGTTCGGTCAAGGATGACCAGAACGGAAGCTGTGTCAGTGTGCATTCCATATCAATGGCAGCTATGCTTACCGCAGCCGTGGTCACCGCAGGTGTGACCTTCCTCGCCATGCTCGTGGTCATGGTGGTCGCAGTGAACATTGGGGTTGTAGCCCAGATTTCCGCTGAGCAATGCGCTCACCGCCGCGTCAGCGTCCCCACTGACACCACCGTAGAGCTTGATACCCGCTTCGGCCAGAGCCGCCTGCGCACCGCCGCCGATGCCTCCGCAAATCAAAGTGTCCACGCCGTTCTGCATCAGGAAGCCTGCCAGTGCGCCGTGGCCGCTGCCGTTGGTATCAACAACTTCCGCATGAACGATTTTGCCGTCCGCAGCTTCATAAAGCTTGAACTGTTCAGTGTGACCGAAATGCTGAAAAATTTGACCGTTTTCATAGGTAACTGCAATTTTCATAATGGAATCTCCTTTGCAATTTTTGCCTGATTTTTCTGTGTTGGCTCTCTGCATCCGGCAGCAGCGGCCGCAGTGGGCTGCCTCCTGTCCTCCGCAGATGCGGTAGTTTCCCCCTGTGATGTGCAGCGGCTTCCCGTGGACAAGACACGCTGCGATCTTGCGCCGTGCGCTTTCGTAAATCTCCTGCACGGTAGAGCGGGAAATGTCCATTTGCGCGGCACACTGCTCGTGGGTTTGCTGCTCCAAGTCAACCAGCCGAATGGTCTCGTACTCGTCCAGCGTCAGCAGGATCGGCTCGGTATTCTCACACCCGCTGGGGCAGAAGGTATCAACTTGTGGTGCGCCACAAATCCGACGGCACCGTGGCGGTCTTGGCATGGACACGCCCTCCTTTGTTTTCGGTATATACCGATTATAGCACGTCGGACAGAAAAATCAATATAGATTTTTAAGAAGCCGCTGCAATTTCTATCCTCATGTAGATGTTGGCTGATAGTCGGAGTCGAAAGCAACATATGAGCTATCCTCAAGTTAGATACTTCACGAAAAGAAGCGACGCCTGAACGAGTGCCCATGGCACTCGTTTTTTGTTGCAATGCAATGCGGGTTAAAACATTTTTGATACGCTATAAACAAGCACAATTCGATATATGGCTTGAATTGCAGAGCAAAAAACATAATTTTCTGTATTATAGCATAAACTCCTGTACGCCCCCAAGGCAAACGGCGTAAAATCGTGGGTCATTTTTCTTCGGCCATCACCTAAAATAATTATAGATAGGTGGTGAATATCATATGGACACACAATTCGTGCGTGATCGAATTACTCAGCTGAGATTAAAAAAGGGTGTCTCTGAATATCAAATGAGTTATGATCTCGGGCATAGCAGAAGCTATGTTTATAACATATCCTCTGGCAAATCGTTGCCGCCTATGGCAGAGTTTCTTCAAATCTGCAACTATTTTGATATTACACCAAGCCAATTCTTCGATGAATCCGAAGAAAATCCCGCACTCCTGCAAACGGCCATTGAAGAATTGCGAAAGCTGAATGACGATGACTTAATGCTCATCATCGGCAATATTCGTCGGCTGACCCGTGAGTGACCATTCCCTGAAATAACATATTTGTAAGTACAGAGAAACCGCAAGGCATCGGTGTATAATCCATGCCTTGCGGGATTTTGCTTTATAGGGGTGATTTGCATTGAAACCTGAGAGAAAAACAATTTGCAGTTCTAACTCTGGGTAATACGCCGGAATTGCATAGTATATCACCACAAAGTACACATCATTTGATTGCCATATACCATACTGATGAGTTCTACAAGGATAATCAAATGAGGTGTAAACTAATGACATAGTAGGTGGTATATATGTTCAATGCACAAAACCGAATCCGGCAGCTGATGGCCGAGCGTGGATGGACTATTTGTCGATTAGCGCAGGAATCCGGCCTGTCGCAGACAACGATCAGCAATATCTTCAAGAGAAATAACCAGCCGTCCCTGCCAACGGTAAATGCGATTTGTGACGCTTGCGGGATTACACTGGCGCAGTTCTTTACGGAGAATGATACAGCAAATTCACCTAACGCCAAGAGTGAATTAGATAATAGTGTTGCGGCTCTCAAGGAGGATCAGCGCGAGGCACTTGCCGCATTCATCAAGACAATCGTATAGTACATAACCGCTCAGCCTCGCTGTGCGGTCGCACAGCAGAGACTGCCCGATTTTGAGAGATTGGTCAGTCTCTGCACTTTTTTACCAATCAAAGGAGGCATATCCATGAGCAATGAAATCATGCAGGAAAACACACCATTTGTTGAATGCAGTGCATTCCACCGTGGGATGAGTGTGCTGGAGGCCAGCCTGCGGAACACAGAGGATTCAGAAAGCATCATCAGTGGGCTCCTAAAAGGTGCAGCAGAGTTTTATGGTGCATCAAGAGCCTCTGTGGTGGAAGCTGACTGGGATCTGGGAATCGGCGTCATTACCTACGAATGGTGCAAAGATGGTGTGCCGGCGCAAAGGGATATGCTCCAGTGCCTGCCCATGGAGAAGTTCCCGAGATGGAGGAAAGCACTTCGGGCCAATAAACCGGTCGTGATTTCTGACTTGCAGAGATTAGAGAAAGTCTATCCAGATGAAGCAGCCTTCTTTCGGGAGTATGGGGTGACTACACTGCTGGCGGCACCATTCTCCAAACGGATTAATCAGGGATTCATTGCCGTGGACGATCCGACCCGCTACACGGATGACCCGGTTTTCCTATTCATCGCTTCCTATCACTTCTTCACCATGGGCGGAGCAAAAAGCCATGATACGGAGGACGGCATTCTGGAACCGGGTGCTCCGGATTTTGAGTGAAAGCTCCTGATGCTGCAGAGAAAGCCCCGAGCGAGGTATCGCATCAATCACATTTCGTGGTGGGCGCAGGAGATGCCTTCTGAGGAGGAGTACGCTGAAGCACGGAAAAATCTGGCCAAGGTCGATTGGGCGGTGGACTATGTTATCACGCACTGCGCTCCCACCAGCATTGCTCTCATGGAAAACCGCCACAATGAGGCAGACCCGCTCACAGATTTCCTGCAGGAGGTCAAGGAGAGAGCACATTATCACTACTGGCTGTTCGGCCATTACCACGACAACCGGGCCATTGATGAAAAGCACATACTGCTCTGGGAGCAGATCGTACAAGTTATCTGAAACAGGTCAAGGCAGAGAAAAACACGGCGATGTTACCGTGCTTTTCTCTGCTTTGAGCGTTGAATCAGGCGCTGTGCGCCGGAAAGGAGAAACTATGAATATCCGAAAGGCTGTGGACTACAGCACAATGTTTGCCACACTGGAATCTATCATGAAAGCAGATCTGCCGCAGATGGAGCTGTACTGCGAAATCGGCAAGGCCGTCTGTGCCCACTCGGAAAAGGGTGCAGCGGTATCTGCTGCGGAGTTCATAAAAGAACAATACCCGGATATGACCGGCTTCTCTCCGCGCAATGTGCGCCGAATGCGGGATTTCTGGCAGTTGTACAGCGGCACGCCGGAACTGCTTGGCGAAGCGCTTCACTTGAATTGGACACAGAACGTTGTGATCATGGAGGCAGAGCTGCCCGCAGAGGAGCGCCGCTGGTACATCCGGCAGGCTACAGCACGGAATCTATCCAAGGCGGAGCTTCTGCGAATGATCGAGGATTCTGCGTATCTGGAAAGTGTTCTCGACGAAAAGGTCGATGTGTGGTATAATGAGGGCAACGATGAGATTTCGGAGAGAACGCAGTATGAAGAGGATCCTGTTTATCTGTCATGGCAATATCTGCCGCAGCCCCATGGCCGAGTTCGTGATGAAGGACTTGGTAAAAAAGGCGGGACTGGCATCGCAATTTCATATCGAATCAGCGGCTACCAGTCGGGAGGAGATCGGCAACACAGTCTATCCTCCGGCACGGCGCAAGCTGGCCGAGCATGGGATCTCCTGCGAAAGCCATGCCGCACGGCAGTTGACAAATCGGGATTACGACGAATACGATCTCCTGATCGGCATGGACCAGGCCAACCTCCGGGATATGTACCGTATCTGCGGCGGCGACTATGTCGGCAAGATGTCCCTCCTGATGGATCATACCGCCCATCCCGGCAATGTGGCAGACCCATGGTACACCGAGGACTTCGAGGCGACCTGGCAGGATGTGCTGGATGGCTGCCAAGGACTTTTGAAAGAATTCATGACAGAACGAGGTGATTCAAATGGCACAAAACGATAATATCCAACTGTTCGAAAACAAGCGTATTCGAACCGCATGGGATGAGGAAAAGGAAGAATGGTACTTTTCCGTCGTTGATGTGGTAGCTGTGCTGACTGATCAGCCAGATTATCAGGCAGCTCGTAACTACTGGAAGGTAACGAAGAAACGCCTGAAGGATGAGGGAAATGAAACGGTTACAGCTTGTAACCAGTTGAAAATGACCGCTTCGGATGGCAAAAAACGATTGACTGATGTAGCCGATACCGAGCAGCTTCTCCGAATCATCCAGTCTATTCCTTCCCAGAAGGCAGAACCGTTCAAGTTGTGGCTGGCACAGGTCGGTCGAGAGCGTATCGAGGAGACCATCGACCCGGAGCTGACCATTGACCGCGCTCTGGAAACCTATCTCAAGAAGGGTTACAGCCGTGAGTGGATCAATCAGCGGCTGCAGGCCATCCAGGTCCGTAAAGAACTGACGGATGAATGGGATGCCCGCGGTGTGCAGAAAGGCGTAGAGTACGCCATCCTCACGGACGAGATTTCCCGAGCCTGGTCTGGCATGTCCACCCGGCAGTACAAAAATCTGAAGGGCTTGAAAAAGGAAAACCTTCGTGATAACATGACTACGCTGGAACTGGTACTGAATATGCTGGCGGAGGCCACTACCACTCAGTTTTCAAGAGATCGCAAACCAACGACCTTCCAAGAGAATTTGGCAGTTGCCAAGGCGGGCGGTCAGGTGGCTGGACGAACCAGAAAAGACATTGAGTCCCAGTCAGACACGCCGGTCATTACTGCTAAGAATGCCGCACAGCTTAATCAGGTAGTGACAGATCTGCTGGAAGGAGCAGTCTCTGACACAACTGAAGAATCAAAAGACAAGTGAGTTCTGTGCATCAAGTTTTTCTTGCTGTCATACGACGTTTTTTTAAAGCAAATTTCAAAAAATCTATAGTGTTGAGTTATGACAGAAGAAAGCCCTGTGATCTCAACGGTTACAGGGTTTTTCTTATGCTTATTTTCAGGCCTTGACCCCTCTCCTGCCGCGATGGGCGGGCGGAGGGACTGCTGCCCGCCCCCTGCCGTTTCCAGTGCTGCCCCGTGCCTGCCGCTGCCGGAGCTGTGTCTCGGCAAAAACCGGCGCGGTGTGACAGGACACGTTGATGCGACGTTCTGCAAGGGCACCGGGCGGACCGTCGCCCGACGGTCTCTGCCAAGCTTGGCTTGACAAGGCTGCGCAACCTGCTATAATGATCATAGAAAAGGCGCTGCGACAAGCGGTTAGCCTTAAAAAGAGATTATTTCAAAAGAAATGACCGCTTTCCTTGGCCGGGGGCGGTCATTTTCTTTTGCAGATCTGGATAATCAGACCAGCAAGGCTTACGAGTACAAGAGAGTAAGCAAAAAGCTCACTGTATGTAACCATCAGCATCACCTCCCCTCAGGGAAGTGCCAACCGCCTGCCGTTCGTGCAGCACCATCGACAGAATAACATCTAAACCGGCTTTTGACCCCCATATTCAGCCCCCTTCTGATGCGCCGGACGGCGCCCCGAGTAAGCGCTCCGTTCTCGCGCGCGGGGCGCTTTGATCTCCTCCGTATATTGCGCGCAAATATGCGCAAGCTATCGTCGGCAAACGCCAAGACTACTTTCAGGAGGAACGATTATGACCGAGCATACCAACAGCGGCTGCACCTGCACGCCCAACACCGCCATCCGCTGCGCCGTGACCAACTGCGCCAACCACTGCAAGGACGCCCAGTACTGCGGGCTGAACGCCATTCAGGTCGGCACGCACGAGGCCAACCCCACCATGGACCAGTGCACCGACTGCCAGAGCTTCAAGAAGCAGTAACGTCACGCTCTGCGCCCGCGGGCGCAGACTACTTAGGAGGGGCAGTATGCGAAAGGCGACGAAATGCCGCGCGGCAGGCGCGGCCGCAGGGGTGGTGAACGGGCTCTTCGGCGGGGGCGGGGGCATCCCGCTCGTGCTGCTCCTGCGCAAGTGGGCAGGGCTGGAGGAAAAGGCCGCCTTCGCGACCTGCGTGGCGATCATCCTCCCCGTGTGCCTCGTCTCGGCGGGCGTTTATTTCCTGCGCAGCGCGCTGCCGCTCAGGGAAGCCCTCCCCTATCTCGCCGGCGGGCTCATCGGCGGGCTCATCGGCGGGAAGCTGTTCAAAAATGTGCCGAACACGTGGCTCAGGCGCATATTTGCGCTCTTTCTGCTCTACGGGGCGGCGAGGTACCTTTTATGACGCAGTGGCTTCTCCCGGCGCTCTGCGGGCTTATGACGGGCATTCTCTCGGCCTGGGGCATCGGCGGCGGGACGCTGCTGCTGTTGTGCATGACGCTCTTTTTCGGCGTGGAGCAGCGCACGGCGCAGGCCATCAACCTGCTCTACTTCCTGCCCACGGCGGGCGTCTCGCTCTTCGCGCACCGAAAAAACGGCTACCTTGACGCCGCCGCCCTGCGCGCGGCCATCCCGACCGGCATCGTCTGCGCGCTTCTCGCCGCCCTCGCCGCGACAGCGCTCGACAGCGCCGTCCTCCGCAGGCTCTTTGGCTTATTCTTGCTCTACGCAGGGCTCTCTATTCTCTTCGAAACACCGAAAACGGGCAGCAAAAAATCGCCGTGACCGCGTCACGACGATTTTTCATATTCGGAATGCTTCTCAGCGCTTGTCGAGCGCTTCGAGCGCGTCCTTAGCGGCCATCTGCTCGGCCTCCTTCTTGCTGCGGCCCGCGCCCTTGCCCACGCTGCCGCCGTTGAGCAGCACCTCGAAGCAGAAGGTCTTGTCGTGGTCGGGACCACTCTCGCCGAGCTGACGGTAGGAGAGCGTCTGATTCGGCGTGCGCTGCACAAATTCCTGCAAAAGGGTCTTGTAGTCGCGGCGCTTCTCCTCGGCGACCTCCTCGCGCTCGGTGTCGAGCAGCACGCGGTGGATGAGCGCGCTCGCCGCGCCGATGCCGCCGTCAAGGTACACGGCGGCAAAGACCGCCTCGGTCGCGTCGGCCAGAATGGACGGACGCGTGCGCCCGCCGCAGCCCTCCTCGCCGTTGCCGAGCTTTAAGTACTTTCCCAGCTCCAGCCGCTGCGCGACCTCGTGCAGGCTGTCCTCGCACACGAGCAGGGCGCGGATGCGCGTCAGCTCGCCCTCCGGCGCGTTCGGGTGCTTGGCAAACAGATACTCCGCCGTGACAAAGCCGAGCACGCTGTCGCCCAAAAATTCCAGGCGCTCGTTGCTGAAAAAGTGTGCCCCGCGGTGCTCGTTGGCATACGAGCTGTGGCGCAGCGCCTCTTCGAGCAGCGCCGTGTTTTTGAAATGATATTGCAGTTTCTCTTCCAGGGCCTGCATGATACGTTCCTCCTGATAAAAGGACGCCCCGCGCGAAGCGGGGCGGCTTTCTTCTTTTTAACCGAGCTTCGTGCTCAGGTAGCGCACACAGTCGCCGACCGTCTTGAGCGAGGTGAGCTCCTCTTCGGGGATCTCGTCGACCTCGAACTCCTCTTCCATGGCCATCACCAGTTCGACAAGGTCCACAGAGTCGGCGCCAAGATCTTCCTCAAACGAGCTGTCCATCGTGACCTCGTCGGGGTCGAGCGCGAACTGCTCCACGATCAGCTTCTGCATCGTTTTGAAAATTTCTTCGGGACTCATAATGTCTTATACTTCCTCTCACGGTTTTGGTTCTTCCAAATGATACGGCAAAGGCACTGCCGTGTCAATACCCATTTTGCCGCTTTTGGGCATTCCCCGCGTTATGCCTTCTGTTCGATACGCATCTTGTCGATATTTTGCGCGATGTCGTCGATGATACCGCTGCGCGCGACCTCCATCGCCTGACGGACCGCGTTGCAAAAGCCCAGCTCACTCGCGCTTCCGTGCGCTTTGACAACGGGCTTTGAAATGCCGAGCAGCGCCGTGCCGCCGACCTCGTTCGCGTCGAGCATTTTCTTAAAGTCACCGAGCTGCCCCTTCAGCAGCAGCGCCGCCAGCTTCGTGCCCGCGCTGTGCATCAGCATCTCCTTGAGCTTGATAGAAAGGAGCTTGCCCGTGCCCTCGATGCTCTTGAGCATGATGTTGCCGCTGTAGCCGTCGGCGACGATAACGTCGCACTCGCCGAGCATCGCTTCCTTCGCTTCAACGTTGCCGGTAAAGTTGAGGTGCCCCGCCTCGCCCGCCTCCTTGAGCCTCTGGTACGTCTCGCGGCGCAGCGTGTCGCCCTTGCTCTCCTCCGCGCCGATGTTCAGAAGGCCGACGCGCGGATGCTCAACGCCGAGGACCTTCTGCGCGTAGTAGCTGCCAAGGTAGGCAAATTGCAGCAGGTATTCGACCGTGCACTCGGCGTTCGCGCCGCAGTCGATGAGCACCGCCTTGCCCTTGGCCGTCGGGATGGTCGGCGCGAGCGCCGCACGGCGCAGGCCGCGGACGCGCTTGACCACGAGCGTCGCGCCCGCAAGGAGCGCGCCCGTGCTGCCCGCGCTGACAAAGCCGTCCGCCTCGCCGTTGCGCAGCATCGTGAGCCCCACCGTGAGGGACGAGTCCTTCTTGTGCTTGAAGGCCGTGGCCGGGTCGTCGCAGATCTCGACGACCTCGCTCGCGTTGGCGATCTCCACGCCCTTGGGCAGGTCCTTGCAGCCGCACTGCTCCATCGCGCGCAGGATATCCTCCGTCCTTCCGGCAAGGATGATGTCCGCGCCGTAGCGTTCGTGCGCCATCAGTGCGCCCTTCACGGGCGCGAGCGGGGCGAGATCGCCGCCCATGGCGTCGACAATGATCTTCATGGGGTCATTCCTTTCTATCGCGCAGCACCGCTTCGCGCAGCTCGTCGATCTTTTCAAGCGAGCGCGCGGCGAGCGCGGCGTTCTTCACGCGCTTGCCGCCCTTGATGCGATAGCCCAGCGGCGGCATGATGCCAAAGTTCACGTTCATCGGCTGGAAATCCGAAACGGTCGTATCGCTGACGTAAAGCCCCAGCGCGCCGATGGCCGTCTCGCGCGGGAAGTCGACGGGCGCTTCGCCCGCAAGCCTTCTCGCCATCTCCACGCCCGCCAGAAAGCCCGAGGCCGCGGACTCGATGTAGCCCTCCACGCCGGTCATCTGGCCGGCAAAGGCGATGCGCTCATCGGCAATGAGGCGATAGTAGCGGTTCAGCATCCCCGGCGAGCGGAGATAGGTGTTGCGGTGCATCACGCCGTAGCGCACAAACTCCGCCTCGTGCAGCGCGGGGATCATCGAAAACACGCGCTTCTGCTCGGGAAAGCGCAGATGCGTCTGGAAGCCGACGAGGTTATAAACGCTGCCCTGCGCGTTGTCGCGCCGGAGCTGGATGACGGCGTAGGGCTCCTTCCCCGTCTTCGGGTCGCTCAGGCCGCGCGGCTTGAGCGGACCGTAGCAGAGCGTGTCGTGCCCCCGCCGCGCCATGACCTCGACGGGCATACAGCCCTCGAAGACGTGCTTATCCTCAAAGCCGTGCACCGGCGCTTCCTCGGCGGTGGTGAGCGCCTGCCAGAAAGCATCGTACTCCTGCTCCGTCATGGGGCAGTTGATGTAGTCCGCCGTGCCCTTATCGTAGCGCGAGGCAAAAAACGCCGAATCCATGTCGACGCTTTCAAACGTCACGAGCGGGGCGGCGGCGTCGAAAAAGTTCAGGGTGTGGCCGTCGCCGATCTTTTCGGCGATGGCGGCGGCGAGCGCGTCGCTCGTCAGCGGGCCCGAGGCGATGATGACGTTCCCCTCGGGGATGGCCGTCACCTCGCCGGGGACAACCGTGATGTTGGGATGGGAGCGGATCTTCTCCGTCACCAACTCCGAAAAGCCGTAGCGGTCGACCGCCAGCGCGCCGCCCGCTTCCACGCGCGTCGCGTCCGCGCAGGCCATGATGAGCGAATCCAGGCGGCGCAGCTCCTCTTTCAGCAGGCCCACCGCGTTTTCGATCTGGTCCGAGCGCAGCGAGTTCGAGCAGCACAGCTCGGCAAAGGAATCGGTGTGGTGCGCGGGCGTTTTCTTTTCGGGCTTCATTTCATGCAGCGTCACGCTCACGCCGCGCTGCGCGAGCTGCCAGGCAGCCTCGCAGCCGGCAAGACCGGCGCCGATCACAGTTACTTGCATCAGTTCTCTTCTTTCTCCGCGGTCTTCTTCGCCGTGGACTTCTTAGCGGTCGTCTTCCTGGCCGCAGTCTTCTTCGCTGCGGTCTTTTTGGCCGCCGGTTTCTTGGCAGGCGTTTCCTCGCCGTCTGCGGCTTCGGCTGCTTTTGCCGTCTTTTTCGCCGCAGCGGTCTTGCCCGCGGTCTTTTTGGCGCCTGCGGCCTTCGTCGCCGCAGTCTTCTTCGCTGCGGTCTTTTTGGCGGCGGGCTTCTTCTCGGCAGGCGTTTCCCCGGCTGCCGCCGTCTCAGCGGCTTCGGCAGCCTCGGCGGTCTCAGCGGACTTCTTTTTCACGTAGCCGCGCTGATCCTCGGGCACGAAGCGCGCGCACGCGGGGTTGATGCAGTACGGGCGCTTGAAGCCCTTGCCCGCCTTTTTGAACATCGTCTGCCCGCACTCGGGGCAGTCGTCCTTCGTCGGCACGTCCCAGGTCATGAAGTCGCACTTCTTCTCCGGATCGCTGCTGGTGGAGAATTCGCAGGCGTAGTACGTGTACTGCTTGTTCGTCTTCTTGCTCACGCCGGTGCGCTTCATCATGCGCCCGCCGCACTTGGGGCAGCGGCCCGGCATCTCGATGACGAGGGGCTTGGTAAACGTGCACTCGGGATATCCCGGGCAGGCCAGAAAGCGGCCAAAGCGCCCGCTCTTGATGACCATGTTGCGCCCGCAGACGTCGCACTTTTCCTCGCTCACCTCGTCGGGGACCTTTAAGCGCACGCCCTCGAGCGCTTCCTCGGCATTTTTGAGGTCGCGCTCAAAGCTGCCGTAAAAGCCGCGGATGACGTCCTTCCACGGCGTCTTCCCCTCCTCGACGGTGTCGAGCTTTTCTTCCATGCGGGCGGTGAACTTCATATCCACAATGTCGGAAAAGCGCTCCTCCATCAGTCCCGTCACCACCTCGCCCAGCGGCGTGGGTCGCAGGTACTTGCCGTCCTTGACGACGTATTCGCGGTCTAAAATGGTCGAGACCGTCGGCGCGTAGGTCGACGGGCGGCCGATGCCGTTCTGCTCCATCGCGCGGATGAGCGTCGCGTCCGTATAGCGTGCGGGCGGCTGGGTGAAGTGCTGGAGCGGCGTGTAGGCCTCGAGCGTCAGGCCCTGCCCCTCGACGAGCGGCGGCAGCGTGCCCTCCTTTTCCTCTTTGCCGTCATCGTCGCGCGATTCCTCGTAAACGGCGGTATAACCGGAGAACTTCAGGTTGCTGGCGCTGGCGTGGAACTCGTGCCCGCCCGCCATGATCTGTGCGCTCACGCTGTCATACACGGCGTTCGCCATCTGCGAGGCCAGAAACCGGCTCCAGATCAGGCGGTAGAGGCGGTACTGCTCGCCCGTGAGGTCGCCCTTGATCTGCTCGGGCGTCAAGTTGACGTTCGAGGGGCGGATGGCCTCGTGCGCGTCCTGCGCGCCGGCCTTGGCCTTGTAATGGCGGGCGGCCTTGGGGTAGTAGTCCTGCCCGTAGCGGCCCAGGATGAAGGTCTTCGCCGCGGCGATGGCCTCCTCGGAGATGCGCAGCGAGTCGGTACGCATATAGGTGATGAGACCCACCGTGCCCTCGCCCGTGATGTCCACGCCCTCGTAGAGCTGCTGGGCGATGGCCATGGTTCGGCGCGGCGTCATGTTGAGCTTGCGCGAGGCCTCCTGCTGTAGGGTGGAGGTCGTGAACGGCAGCGACGGGGAGCGCTGCTTGTCCGTGCGCTTGATGTTCGTCACGGCAAAGGGCTTGTCGCCGATGTCGGCGATGATGCCGTCCACCTGCTCGCCCGAGGTGGGCTCGACCTTTTTTCCGTCTTTTCCGTAATAATGTGCCTCAAAGGTCTTGTGCGTCGCCTCGTCGGTGAGGTCGGCGTCGAGCGTCCAGTACTCCTGCGCCTCGAACGCCTGAATCTCCTTCTCGCGGTCGTCGACCATGCGCACAGCGACGGACTGCACGCGGCCCGCGGAAAGGCCGCGGCGCACCTTCTTCCACAGAAGCGGGCTGAGCTCGTAGCCCACGATGCGGTCGAGCACGCGGCGCGCCTGCTGCGCATCGACCAGATCCTGGTCGATGGCGCGCGGCTCCTTGATGCTCTCGGAGACGACCTTTTTCGTGATCTCGTTGAAGGTCACGCGCTTGGCCTTTTCGTCGTCCAGGTCCAAAAGCGCCTTCAGGTGCCACGAGATGGCCTCGCCCTCGCGGTCCGGGTCCGTCGCGAGATACACGGTGTCGCTGCTCTTGGCGGCCTTTTTCAGCTCGCTGATGAGCTCCTCTTTTCCGCGGATGGGCTGATAGACGGGCTCGAAGTCGTGCTCGATATCCACGCCCAGCTTGCTCTTGGGCAGGTCGCGCAGGTGGCCCATGCTGGCCTTGACCTCGTAGTCCTTGCCCAGGTATTTGCCGATGGTTTTCGCCTTCGCCGGAGACTCGACGATCACCAGATGCTTTTTTGCCATTTTGTTCTATTCCTCCAGTATGACTTGCAGGGAAAAATGCTTGCCGCCGCCCTGCGCGACGTAACCCTCCAGCTCCATCATCGTCAGCGCGGAAAGCACGCGGCGCGTGGGGAGGTCCGTTGTTTCAATGATATCGTCCACCTGCATCGCGCCGTCCTTGAGCGCGCGCAGGATCGTGATCTGATCGTCGGTGAGCCCCGCGTCGTTGGTTTTCAGGTCCAGCGACGGCAGCGACGGCGCTTCCTCCGCGGCGGCGGATGCCGTCTGCCTGGCGCGGGCCTGCTCCTCGCGGGCCTGATAGCCCAGCGTGCGCGGGAGCTCCACCCGCTCGCCGAGAATTTTGTGCGGATACATCGCTTCGTATTCGCGCAGCACGTCCCAGCTGTCCGTGATGAGGGCCGCCGCACCGTCGGCGATGAGGCGGTTGCAGCCGCGGCTCAGCGGCGCGTCGATGGGACCGGGGACCGCGAAGACGTCGCGTCCCTGCTCCAGCGCGGTATTGGCCGTGATGAGCGCGCCGCTCTTTTCTGGCGCTTCGACCACGATGGTCCCAAGGCTCAGAGCGCTGATGATGCGGTTGCGCACAGGAAAGTGCCACGCCTCCGCCGCCGTTCCGGGCGGATACTCGCTGATGAGCGCGCCCGAGGCCGCGATATCGCGGTACAGCCATTCGTTCTCCGCAGGGTAAACAACATCGAGCCCGTTGCCGAGCACAGCGATGGTCCTGCCGCCCGCGCGCAGCGCGCCGCGGTGGGAAGCGGAGTCCACGCCCGCCGCCGCGCCGGAGATCACGACCGCGCCCTGCCTGCACAGGCCGTAGGCGAGCTTCTCCGCCGTCTCGATGCCGTAGGGCGAGGCCCTGCGCGTGCCGACCATGGCGACGGCGACCTCCTCGTCGATCGTCGGAAGGCTCCCCTTCACGTAGAGCAGGCACGGCGGCTCAAAGATGTTGCGCAGGCGCACGGGATAGTCCGCGTCCTGCATTGTAAGAAGGCGAAGCCCCAGCCGCGCGCACGCGCCGAGGATGCGGTCGGCGCCCTCCAACGACTTTTCCGCCAGCAGCGCGAGCTGCCGCGGCTCAATGCCCTCGACGAGGCGGTATTCGTCCTCGTCGGCATAGTAGATGTTCTCCGGCGTGCCGAAATAGTCGAGCAGCAGGAGCTTCGAGCGATTTGTCAGTCCCCTGACCTCCGAGAGCCATACCCAGTATTTCAGCCCTGCCATAAAGAGCACCTCCCCGTTCGTTTCAGCGATACATCTCCCACAGCACGACCGTCGCAGCGACGGCAGCGTTGAGCGACTCGCAGCGTTCGCTCATGGGGATCTTCAGCGTTTTGGTGCAGGCATCGAGCATCTGCTGCGACAGCCCGCGGCCCTCGCTGCCGATGGCGACGGCGGCTTTGGTCCAATCGGCCTCGGCCAGCGGCACGGTATCCGCGCGCAGCGCCGTACCGTAGAGCGGGACAGCGCTTCCGGCCAGCAGCGCAAGCACCTCCTCCGGCCTTGCGCAGTACGCCTCGCGGCGGAAGATGGCCCCCATCGTGGCGCGCGCCGTCTTAGGATTGAAAGGGTCGGCGCAGGCGTTGACGAGAAAGACGCCGTCGCAGTCGAAGGCGTCCGCCGTGCGCAGGATGGTGCCGACGTTGCCGGGGTCCTGCACGCCGTCGAGCACGAGATAGTGCCTGCCCGAGAGCGTCTCGGGCAGCCTCGTCTCCGGCAGCGCCACGGTGAAGAGCGCGCCCTGCGGCGTCTCCATCGGGCTCACCGAGCGCATCAGCTCCCCGCTCACGCGCACCGCGCGCACCGTGTCCGGCAACTCCGGAATGTCCGCACCGTCTGAGAACACCGCCGTTCTGACCGGTGCGTGCCATTTGAGCGCCTCGGCCAGCAGCTTTGTCCCGTCGCAGAGATATTCGCCGCTCTTTTGCCGGTAGGAGCGCGATGCGCCCAGCTTGCGCAGGTGCGTCATCAGCGGATTCTGGCGGCTCGTTATCGTCTCCACGCTCATCTTCTTTTGCTCCCTCCCGGCTTCTTTTCTGTTTCTTATTTAATATGTATCACACTATATTATTAACCACTCTGTTTTGTCAAGAAAAAGAATTGAGAAAGCGGCGGCGCATTTTGCCGCTTCCCGCCGCCGGCGGCTTTACAGCGCGGCGTTTTTTGTGGTATACTAAGGGTGATATCCCGACTTTTACCGATCAAGGAGGCTTACCATGGAAACCGCAAGATCACGCTTTCTGCGCTATGTCACCTACTATACAACATCCGACGAATTCACCGGCACCTCGCCCTCCACGGAGCGGCAGAAGGACCTCGGCCGCGTGCTGATGCAGGAGCTTGCCGCGCTGAAGCTCGAGGACGTCCGCATGGACGAGTGCGGCAATGTGCTCGCAACGCTCCCCGCAAGCGAGGGGGTCGACGCCCCCGTCGTCGCGCTCATCGCGCACATGGACACCGCGCCCGATGCCCCGGGCGAGCACGTTAAGCCCCGCCTCGTGCGCTACGAGGGCGGCGAGCTCAAATTAAACGACACCGTCTCCCTCACCGAGGCCCTCTGCCCCGGCCTTGAGCGTCATGCCGGCGAAGAGCTCATCGTCACCGACGGCACGACCCTCCTCGGCGCGGACGACAAGGCCGGCATCGCCGAGATCATGGCCGCGGTCGAGACCATTCTGGAAAAAGATCTTCCCCACGGCGAGGTGCGCGTCATCTTCACGACCGACGAGGAGATCGGCAACGGCGTGGACGGGCTCGACGTGCAGCAGCTCGGCTGCGACTACGGCTACACCGTGGACGGCGGTCCGCTCGGCGAGATCGAATTCGAAAACTTCAACGCCGCCTCCGCCGTTCTGACGGTGCACGGCGTCGGCGTTCACCCCGGCAGCGCCAAGAACGTGATGATCAACGCCGCGACCGTCGCCATGGCCTTCCACGCGATGCTGCCCGAGGATGAGGTGCCCGAGAAGACCGACGGCTACGAGGGCTTCTTCCACCTGACGGAGATGAGCGGCAGCGTGACCGAAGCGACGCTGCGCTATATCATCCGCGACCACGACCGCGAGCGCTTCGAGGAGAAAAAGGCGCTCTTTGCCGACTGCGCCGCGCGCATCAACGAAATTTACGGCGACGGCACGGCGGAGGTCACGATCCGCGACAGCTACTACAACATGAAGGAGAAAATTCTTCCCCACTTCCACCTCATCGAGCGCGCGGAGAACGCCTTCCGCGCGAACGGCGTCACGCCGCAGTGCGTGCCCATCCGCGGCGGCACGGACGGCGCGCGCCTGTCCTGGGACGGGCTGCCCTGCCCCAACCTCTCCACCGGCGGCTACAACTACCACGGCGTGCACGAGTGGATCCCCGCGGACAGTCTCGCGTCCATGGCGGACGTGCTCGTCACGCTCGTGCAAAGCTTTGTCGAAGAAAGGGAGTAAGAAATGAAGACCTCTGAAAAGCTCACCGCCCTGCGCGCGGAAATGGCAAAGCGCCATATGGACGCCTACGTCGTCGTGACCGACGACTTTCACGCCTCGGAATATGTCGGCGCGCACTTCAAGGCGCGCGAGTATCTCTCCGGCTTCACCGGCTCCGCCGGTACGCTCGTCGTGCTGCCGGATTCCGCCGCGCTTTGGACGGACGGACGCTACTTTTTGCAGGCTGCGCAGCAGTTAGAGGGCAGCGGCATTGATCTCATGCGCATGGGTGAGCCCGGCGTGCCCGAGATCGCCGATTTTCTGCGCGGCCATGTGCCCGAAAGCGGCTTCATCGGCTTCGATTCGCGCGCGCTCAGCAACGCCTTCGCCCGCGCCATCGGCGCGAAGACGCGCGATAAGCACATCCGCTTTGCGGGCGATGAGGACCTTGTGGACCTTGTGTGGGCGGACCGCCCCGCGCTCTCATGCGAGCCGGTGTGGGAGCTGGACGCAAAGTACGCAGGCCTGACGCGCAAAGAAAAGCTCGAGCTGGTGCGCGGCAGGATGGCAGAACTCGGCGCGGATGTGTTCGTCATCCCCGCGCTCGACGAGGTCGCGTGGCTCCTGAATCTGCGCGGCGGCGACGTTCTTTATACGCCCGTGTTCCTCTCGTACCTGCTGCTTACGCACGATCAAGCCACGCTCTGCGTGCAGAAGGAGGCCGTGAGCGCGGAGATCGAAGCATCGCTCAGGGCCGACGGCGTAACGCTTGCGCCCTACGATGAGATCTACCGCCTGATCGCGGCGCTGCCCGAGGGCACGCGCGTGCTGCTCGACGGCGCGAGCGCCAACTACCGCATCACGCAAAGCGTTCCCGCCGGCGCGGAAACGCTCGACCGTCCGAGCCCCATCCAACTCATGAAGGCGATGAAAACGCCCGCCGAGCAGGAGAACGAATGCCTTGCACACATCAAAGACGGCGTGGCCGTCACGCGCTTCCTCTACTGGCTCAAGCACACGGTCGGCCGCGAGCCCATCACGGAGATCAGCGCCGCGAAGAAGCTCGAGGCCCTGCGCGCCGAGGGGGAGCACTACCTGGAGCAGAGCTTTGACCCCATCCTCGCCTACGGCGCGCACGGCGCGATCGTCCACTACGAGCCGACCGCGGAGACCGACGTCCCCCTGGAGCCGCGCGGCCTCTGCCTTGCCGACACCGGCGCGCAGTATCTGGAGGGCACGACCGATATCACCCGCACCGTCGCGCTCGGCCCGCTCACAGATGAGGAAAAGCGCGTCTATACACTTGTCCTGCGCGGGCATTTGCAGCTCGGCGCGGCCAGGTTTCTCCACGGCTGCACGGGCGAAAACCTTGATATGCTGGCCCGCGCGCCGCTGTGGGAGGCGGGACTCGACTACAACCACGGCACGGGCCACGGCGTGGGCTTCGTCCTCGGCGTACACGAAGGGCCCGAGCGCGTCCACTGGAACGTGCTGCGCCAGCAGCGCCACTGCGTCATCGAAGAGGGCATGATCTTCTCCAACGAGCCGGGCATTTACCTTGCCGGCAGGTTCGGCGTGCGCATCGAAAACCTTGTCGTCGTGCGCGAGGCGGAGGTAAACGAGTACGGCCGCTTCCTCTGCCTCGAGCCGCTGACGCTCGTGCCCTACGACCGCGACGCGATCGACCCGGCGCTGCTCTCCTCCCGCGACGTGGAATTGCTCAACAACTATCACGCAAAGGTCTATGCGGCGCTCTCGCCGTATCTTTCCGGCGACGAGCTTGCGTGGCTCAGGGAGGCCACCGCGCCCATCCTCCACGAATAAAATCGAAAAAGGCAGCATACCACGCATCAGAAAAAGAAACACACCGGCGCACGATACGCCCAAACAGGGTACCGTGCGCCGGTATTCTTGCATCTGGCAGAAAGGGTCCTCTCCCGCGGGAGAGGGCCCTTTACCGTATCATACCATATAAAATATGGACAGGTCAGGCGCCTCACGCGCCGATAATGAGCGGGACAAATGCCGCGCAGGTGATGCACATCAGCATACCCGTGCAGAACGAGTAGGCCATGGTCTCGGGGTTGCAGTACTTTTCAACGAGCGGCAGGCACAGGTCGGTCGAGGCAGTGCCGGGGATGGTGACAGCCTCGATGTAGCCGATCTTGCTGGCGACGAGCGGCAGGAAGATGAGGCCCAGCGCCTCGCGCAGCACATTGTGCAGAAACGAGACTGCGCCTGCGACCGCGTGCCCAGCGCCGGAAATGACGCTCGGCGCCATCGTATACCAGCCGAAGCCCGCGCTGATGGCAAGCCCCTCACGCAGCGTCATGGGGGAGAGAAGCGAATAGACGACGCCCGCGAGCAGCGAACCGATCACGGAGAAGATGGGCACGAGCACAACGCCCAGCCCCGCCCCGCGCAGAACGCGCACGATGCTGCCGTCCAGCCCCATGCTGAAGCCAACCGAGCCGAGCATGATGCAAAGGCCGATGACGAGCAGGTTGCCGGAGATCTCTTCAAAGCGCTCGGGCGGCATGAGCTGCGGCAGGACAAAATAGCCCAAGAGCATCCCGCAGATGACCATCAGGCAAATGATGACCGAGGACTTGATGCCGGAGGTGTTGACCCCGCCGCCGCGCTCCTCGGCACCTTCCTCCTCTGTGCCGACGGGCAGAGCGTGGCGGTTGAGATGCACGATCTTACGCGCGGCGGTGCCGCCGAGCATACTGCCGACGGCCGTGAGGAATGTGATGAACAGCGCCTGCACGCCGATACTGCCGAGGCTCGACGTCACCTCCTCGTCCGCGCCCATGCGCAGCCCCATGAGGAAGATGAGAAGATAGATGAAAAAACTCGTGAGCTTGTCCAGAAAATGAAAGCGGTCCTTATGGCTGCGCAGCTTGCCTGCGATGAGGTAGCAGGCGATCATGGTGGACCAGTAGAGAGCGAGCAGAGTCATAGGGTATCGTCATCCTTTCGCCGCGGTGCGGCAAAAATAAGCGGGGGACGGCGCGTCTCGCGCCGTCCTCTGCTGCTTAGGGAAACGGAAAACTCAGGCGAGGGTCTTGACCCAGGCGGCGTATTTTTCAAGGTTCGCGTCGCGCTCCTGCGCGTCCGCGCCCTTGGTGAGCACATAGACCTTGATCTTCGGCTCTGTGCCGCTCGGACGCACGACGATGTGCGTGCCGTCGGCGAGCTCAAAGCGCAGCACGTTCGAGCCTGCGAGCGCGATCTTCGTCACCTCGCCGCTCGCGGCGTCGCGCGCGGTGCCGTCTGCGTAATCCTTGTAAGTTGCGACCTTGACGCCCGCAATCTCGGCCGGCGGCGTCTCACGCAGAGATTTCATCAGCGCTGCCATCTTCTCCGCGCCGTCGAGACCCGGCATGACGAGGTTGAAGGTCTTCTCGCCGAAGTAGCCGTACTTTTCAAAGAGCGCCTCGAGCGCGTCGAAGAGCGTCATGCCCTGTGCGTAGTACCACGCGGCCATCTCTGTGAGGAGAAGCGAGGCGGTGACGGCATCCTTGTCGCGCACATAATGGCCGATCATGTAGCCGTAGCTCTCTTCGTAGGAGAAGATGACGGTGTTCTTGCCCGCGCCCTCCAGCTCATTCATCTTCTCGGCCATAAACTTAAAGCCCGTGAAGGTGTCGTAGCAGGCAAGACCGTTCGCCTCCGCCACAGCGCGCGCCATTTCGGTCGTCACGATGGTTTTGAGTGCGGCGGCGTTTTTAGGCAGCTTGCCCGCACGCTTCATCGCGCCGATGAGGTAGTCGAGCAGCAGAACGCCTGTCTGGTTGCCGGTGACGGGCTCAAATTCGCCCTGACGGTTGCGCACCATGATGCCAACGCGGTCGCTGTCGGGGTCGGTGCCGAGGATAAAGTCAACGTCGTTCTTTTGGGCGAGGTCGATGGCGAGGTAAAAGCCCTCGGGATTCTCCGGGTTCGGGGAGACGACCGTGGGGAAATTGCCGTCGATGACCATCTGCTCGGGCACGCATAAAAGGTGCTTGATGCCAAGACGCGTCAGCGCCTCGGGCACGAGCTTGTGGCCGCAGCCATGGAAGGGCGTGTAGACGAGCTTGAAGTCGTCGGCGACCTTTTTGACGGTCTCATAGTCGTTGACCATGCTCATGACATTTGCCATGAAGCGCTTGTCACAGTCCTCACCGAGCATCGTGATGAGGCCCTTGTTGACGGCTTCATCAAAGTCCATCGACGTGACGCCGGTGAAGATGTCGATGTGCTCAAGCTCCTTGGCGATCGCCGCGGCGTGCTGGGGCGGCAGCTGCGCGCCGTCGGACCAGTAGACCTTGTAGCCGTTGTACTCCTTGGGATTGTGCGACGCGGTGACGTTGATGCCCGCCGTGCAGCCGTATTCGCGCACGGCAAACGAAAGCTCGGGCGTGGGGCGCAGGGACTCGAAAAGGCGCACGGAAATGCCGTTGCCCGCCATCACGCAGGCCGCCGCGCGCGCAAACTCCATCGAATGGTTGCGGCAGTCCATGCAGATGGCGACGCCCTTTTGCATCGCCGCCGCGCCCTCGGCGCGGATCACGTTGGCAAAGCCCTGCGTCGCCCAGCGGATGACGTGGCGATTCATGTTGTGCAGACCCACGTACATCGTGCCGCGCAGACCCGCCGTGCCGAATTCGAGCGGGCCGTAGAAGCGGTTTTCGATCTCTTTTTCGTCGTTCGCGATGGCCTTGAGCTCGTTTCTCTCTTCCTCGCTCAGCGCGGGAGAGGCGAGCCACTTTTCATATTCCTGACGGTAATTCATTGCTTATCCTCCTGTTCCGGAATTTCATCGATGGGACGGATCAGATTTTTCGCGTCCTCGAGCATCGACGACGGCACATAAAGCGCCGCGCCGCTGCCGGGCGTGCCGAGCACCACTTTGCCGAAGGCACCGTCGCCCTCGTATCTGCGCAGCACGGGGATATCGTAGGCGCGGAGCATGGAGCAGAGCATATCCGCCTCCGCGTTCGTGTCCATCACGAGCGTTAAGAACGCGGGCTGCTCCGGTGTGCCGTCGGCATTTTTGGGCCAGCGCTCGGAAAGGTCATGTTCTGTCTTACCCCAGGTGAGTTTCACTTCGTCCGACATGGGCGATTCCTCCTTTTTGCAGGTGTGTTTCATTATTTGTGGTATTTTGTCCCCGCCTCGATCTGGTAGGCGCGGTAGACCTGCTCGAGCAGCATCACGCGCGCCAGATGGTGCGGGAAGGTCATCGGTGACATCGAAAGGCGCAGGTCGGCCTTTTTCTTGAGGTCTTCGTCAAGACCGAAGCTTGAGCCGATCAAAAATGTCAGCTGCGAGGCGCCGCGCGCGGCGAGCTGCTGCATCTTTTCGCTCAGCGCCACGCTGCTCATCTCCTGCCCTTCGATGCACATGGCGATGAGCGCGCCGCCCTTTGGCAGCTTCTGCTCGACCATCGCAGCCTCTTTTTTGAGGGCCTGACGGATCTCCGCCTCGCTCGGCTCGTCGCCGAGGCGCTGCTCGGGAAGCTCCAAAAGCTCGAGCTTACAATAGCGTGAGAGACGCTTTTCGTATTCCTTTACGGCCTGTTCGTAGAAGGCCTCTTTCAGTTTTCCGACGCAAAGGACGGTGATCTTCTGCATACGTGTACCTCGCTGATAGTGTCGCGCGGCGCAGCGGAGAGACGGACCGTCAGCCCGCCGGCCTGAAGCGCCCGGCCCACGGTGTATTCTGCGAGCTGGGGCGTGTTGTTCTCGCCGCTCAGGTGCGCAAGCAGGATATCGCTCGTGCCGGCGCGGACGCATTCAACGGCAAACTCTGCCGCTGCCTCGTTGGACAGGTGCCCGTATTCGCCGAGGATGCGCCGCTTGAGCGGATAGGGGTAAGGACCGGTCGTGAGCATTTCAACGTCATGGTTGGCTTCCAGCAGCAGCGTATCCGCGCCGAGGGCAAGGTCATGTGCTTCATCGGTGATGTAGCCGGTGTCGGTCAGCACGGCGAGCGAGCCGTCGTCGCTCTCGATGCGGTAGCCCACGCTCTCACGCGCATCGTGCGAGGTGTGGAAGGGCAGCGCACGCAGCGAGCCGACGGTGAGCGCATCGCCCGGGGTGAAGGCGTGCACGCGCTCTGCGGGATAGTCGAGCGCGGCAGCAGTGCCCCGGCTCGCGTAGAGCGGCACGGCACATTTTTTTTGCAGCGTGCCGAGGGCGCGCACATGGTCGACGTGCTCGTGCGTGATGAGGATCGCGTCAATGTCTTCCAGCGTAAGGTCGAGCGAGGCGAGCGCCTGCGTGATGCGGCGGCAGGAGACGCCCGCGTCGATGAGAATATGGGTATCTTCATGGCAGACGAGCGAGGCATTGCCCGCGCTCGAGCTGGCGATGGTGTAAAATTCCATGGGTCATTTCCTTCATTTTAATTCATTAAAATCATACCACAGGCGTGCACAATAGTCAAAAAGAAAAAGCCCTCTCTTAAGAGGGCGCGAAGGAAGAAAAACCACGCTCAGGACGCGGGGAAGGCAAGCCCCGCCATAAAGCCGTTTTCGCCGGTGCAGACGATGTCGCCCGCGGCGATGACACCCTCACAGACGTAGAGGTCCAGTTGGCAGGGGAGCGAAGCGTCGGGGTAGTTCGTCACGACATAGGTGTAGCGCGAGAGGGTCTTGCCGCAGCAGCGCGCAAGGTCGAAGCCCTGCGCGCGCTGAATCTCGTTGTAGCTCAGGTATGGCTCCTCGAGCGTTTCGCCCAGCGTGACCGTCAGCGTTTCGATGGGCTGCTCGCTGACCTGCCAGCCGAGGGAGGCGAGATACGCGAGGCGCTGTTCGTTCGTTTCGGCGGGGACGACGGGCGCTTCGCCGCCCTTCCCGCACGAGCGCGGCAGCACGAGGAGCGCGAGCACAAGGGCCAGCACAGCAACGGCCGCAAACGCGCGGCGCTTGGAAAATTTTGTGGTGATGATGAACAAGCGAGATCACACCCTTTCTCCAAAAGGCTATTCCCCCGGCGGCAAAAGTATGATAAGATACCGCCAACAAAGCGAAAGGCGGAACTCACCATGGCCCAGCAGAGACTCGACAAGATCATCGCCTCCACGGGGCGCTACTCGCGCCGCGAGGTCAAGACGCTCGTGCGCGAAGGGCGCGTGCTCGTCGACGGACGCATCGCCGCGAGCCCGGAGGACAAATGCGACCCGCTCACGGCTTGCATCCGCGTAAGCGGAGAAGCGCTTTTTTACCGCGAGCACACCTATGTGATGCTCCACAAGCCCGCGGGCGTGCTGTCGGCGACCGAGGACGGGCGCGAAAAAACGGTGCTCGACCTGCTCGCGCCGGAGTACCGCAGGATCGGCCTCTTCCCCGTCGGGCGGCTCGATAAGGACACGGAGGGCCTGCTGCTTTTGACCGACGACGGCGCGCTCGCGCACGACCTGCTCGCGCCGAAAAAACACGTCGACAAGGTCTACTTTGTCCGCACCGGCGGCGCGCTCGATGACGCCGACTGCGCGGCCTTTGCCGCGGGGCTGACGCTCGGCGACGGGCTCGCCTGCCTTCCGGCAAGGCTGCAAATCCTGAGCAGCGGCGCGCAGAGCGAAGCGCTCGTCACCATCCACGAGGGAAAGTTCCACCAGATTAAGCGGATGCTCGCATCCCGCGGCAAGCCGGTCGTGTACCTAAAGCGCCTTGCCATGGGGCCGCTCACGCTGGATGAGACGCTCCCGAAGGGCGAATACCGCCTGCTCACGGCGCAGGAGATCGCCGCCCTGCGCGGCAAATAGGCAATTTGCCCAAGGGAAATAGGGCTTCTCCGGCCGGGCGCAAAGCCCGCCTTTACGAAATGTCCAAAAAACGTATCTTTTTTTGTGGAAAAAAGAAAAAAGTTCTTGCAATCGTGAAACAAAGACAGTATAATATCTTCGTCCAGTTGACAAAATGCACAAACTTCCGAATTGGTTAAGGAGGCACGGATATGTCCGGTAGGATTTTTCAGAACATCGTTTTGCAGTTTAAGGAAACGACCGATACGGTCATCGGCGTGATCGACTCGGAGGGTACGGTCATTGCCTGCACCGACCTGCCGGAGATTGGCCAGCGCTGGCCGCATCTGGTCCCGTCCATCAACGACGCCGAGGGCGCCTGCGTCACGCTCGACGGCAAGACCTTCAAGGCGCTCGAGGGCTGGGGCGGTCAGTTCGACTTTGCGGCCTTCACCCGCGGCGAGGATGCGCTCAGTTCCACCGTCTGCCGCATGGCGACCGTCGCGCTTAACACCGCCAAGAGCTATTACGAGGAAAAGCACGACAAGACCTCGTTCGTCAAGAGCATCCTTTCCGACAACATCCTCCTGAGCGACATTTACGTGCGCGCCAAGGAGCTGCACGTCGAGGCCGAGCTCAACCGCGGCGTGTTCGTCATCCGCCGCGCGGACGAAAAGGGCGAGGCCATCGCGGTCGAGACCATCCAGAACATCTTCCCCGACCGCCAGACGAGCTTCGTCCTCTCCATGGGCGAGGACGATATCGTGCTCGTGCAGCAGCTTGGCGAGAACGCCGAGTTGCCCGACCTGGAAAAGACCGCCGCGCTCATCGAGGAAACGCTGCGCGCGAACGGCGAGAGCACCGTGGTCGTGGGTATCGGCACGGTGGCCACGCACCTGCGTGATCTCGCGAAGTCCTATAAGGAAGCGCAGATGGCGATCGAGGTCGGCAAGGTCTTCGACACCGAAAAATATATCATCAGCTACGAAAATCTCGGCATCGGCCGCCTGATCTACCAGCTGCCGACCACGCTGTGCGAGATGTTCCTGCAGGAGGTCTTCAAGAAGAATCCCATCGACGCGCTCGACAAGGAGACGCTCTTCACGATCAACAAGTTCTTCGAAAACAACCTCATCCTCTCCGAAACGGCGCGCAAGCTGTTCGTCCACAGAAACACACTCGTCTACCGTCTCGAGAAGATCAAGAAGCTCACGGGTCTCGACCTGCGCGAGTTCGACGACGCCATCACCTTCAAGGTCGCGCTCATGGTCAAAAAGTATCTCGCCTCCCGCGGCATCGAGGCGTAAACGAAACATCGCGCGCTGCGGACAGACCCGCAGCGCGCCGCACAAAGAGAAAAAAGAGGTATCGGCCTTCCGGCCGGTACCTCTCTTTTTTATGGTCGAATCACGAAAACGCGCGATAGAGGAACGTGACGATCACGGTCGCGCCCGCGGCGGAAGCTCTGATAAGCCGATTATACAGGAGCGCGCGCAAAAAAGAAAGCCCTGCGTGTCCTTCGCAGCGCTCTGCGCTCGCGGCGGGCTGTGCTCAGCGGACCGTCAACGGCAAAAAAGTTGAAAGTTTACATAATTACCTGTTGCCATCCCGACCTTGCCGCGCTATAATAAAATAAGAAATATGCGGGATCGGGTCCGAACCTGCCGAAAATGAGGGACGAAGCATGATACGGCTGAGCAACGTTGAAAAAGAATACGAAAGCGGCACCGCCGCGCTGCGGGGCATCTCCCTGCGCATCGAGGACGGCGAGTTTGTCTTCCTTGTCGGTCCCAGCGGCAGCGGCAAGTCGACGATCATCAAGCTGCTCACCGGCGAGATCACGCCGACGGAGGGGCAGATCGCCGTCAACGGCTTCAGCCTGACGAACATTGCCGAGCGGCAGATTCCGCTGCTGCGGCGCTCCATCGGCATCATCTTTCAGGACTTCCGCCTGATCGAGAAGAAGACGGTCTACGAGAATCTGAGCTTCGCCATGCGCGCCGTCGGCGCGTCGCCGCGCGAGATCAAAAAGCGCATCCCCTATGTGCTGGAGCTTGTCGGGCTTGAGGAAAAGACCGACCGCTACCCCAACGAGATCTCCGGCGGCGAGCAGCAGCGCGTGGCCATCGCCCGCGCACTCATCAACAACCCCAGCACCATCATCGCCGACGAGCCGACGGGCAACTTAGACCCCGCGCGTTCGCTGGAGATCATGCGCCTGCTCGAGCGCATCAATCAGCTCGGCACGACGATGGTCGTCGTCACGCACGAGAAGGATCTTGTCAACCAGTTCAAAAAGCGCGTCGTCACGCTCGATCAGGGGCTCATCACGAGCGACGGCGACGGCGTCGGCTATAATGCGAGGTAACACTATGCGCAAACACGACTTTACTTACTTTTTCGGCGAGGGCGTGCGGAATATGTTTTCGCACGGCTTCATGTCGTTCGCGGCGGTTGGCATCACGGTCGCCTGCCTTGTGGTCATGGGTACGTTCTCCCTTGTCGCCTATAACGCGCAGGTCCAGCTCCAGCAGCTTGAGAGCGAGTACGAGATCCTCGCCTTTGTGGATGAAGCCTATGACGATGCGCAGACCGCGGCCGTCGGCCGCGCCATCGAGCAGCGCGAGAACGTCAAGGAATGCGTCTTTATCAGCAAGGAGAAGGCGATCGAATCCTTCGAAGAAAAGTATGAAGGCGACGAGCTCTTCCAGAACCTTGACCCCGAGATCCTGCGCGATCGCTACGCCGTATTTGTCTACGACTTAAACGATGCCGGGAAGACCGCGCAGGACCTGCTCGACAATGTGCCGGGCGTTGCCAAGGTCCGCGTGGACGAGGACATCGCCGGCGGCTTCATCGCGCTGCGAAATGTTGCGGGCGTTGTGTGCGCTGCGCTTATCGCGATCCTGCTGCTCGTGTCGGTCTTCATCATCTCCAACACCATCAAGCTCACGACCTTTGACCGCCGCGACGAGATCGCCATCATGAAGATGGTGGGCGCGACAAACGGCTTCATCCGCTGGCCGTTCGTGTACGAAGGTTTTATGATCGGCCTTCTCAGCGCGGTGCTGGGCTTTGGCCTGCAGTGGCTGCTGTATGAATCCGTCGCAAAGAGCCTTGCCATGTCCGATAGATTGCAGCTTCTGACCATCGTGGATTTTACGACCATCTGGCAGCCTGTCGCCGCCATCTTTGCCGCTGCCGGTATCCTCATCGGCGTAGGCGGCAGCCTGACGGCCATCCGCAAGTTCCTGCACGTGTAAAGGAGGCAGGCATGAAAAAAAGTATTTTGCGCGTGCTTCTGGTCCTTGCCGTCGTCTGCTCGCTCACGCTCTGCGAGCTGACGCCCTTTTCCATGGTGCAGGACGCCTCCGCCGTCACGCAGGCGGATATCGACAAGCTCAAGGACGAGCTCAGCGGCATGAACTCGGAAAAGTCGCAGCTTGAAAAGGAGCTCAAGTCCATCCAGAGCGACAAGAGCGCCGCGCTTGCGCAGAAAGAGAACATCGACAAGCAGATTAACCTTCTCCAATCGGAGATCTCAGGCGTTGAAAAGCTCATCGGCGAGTACGAAACGCTCATCGAGCAGACCGAGCAGGAGATCCGCGAAAACGAAGAGGAAGAGGCGCGCCAGTACGAAAAGTTCTGCCAGCGCGTGCGCGCAATGGAAGAGCGCGGCACCATCTCCTACTGGTCGGTGCTGTTCGACTCGGCGAGCTTTTCCGACTTGCTCAGCGCCATGGACTTCATCAGCGAGATCATGGACAGCGACCAGAAGGTCATCGACGACCTGCGCGCCCTGCGCGAGCAGATCGAGCAGAAGAAGGCCTCGCTCGAATCGTCGCTCGCCGAGCAGCAGAGCGCCAAGGAAACGCTCGTTGCCAAAAAGAGCGAGCTGAGCACCCAGCGCGCGGCGGCGGAAAAGGTCCTCGCCGACCTCAAGGCCAACGAAGCGCAGTATAAGCAGGTGCTTTCGGAAAAGGAAGCGGCGATGGAGAGCCAGCAGGCCGAGATCGTGCGTCTTTCCCGCGAGCTGGCCGCGCAAAGCGGCAACACCACCGCGACCTCCGGCGGCTATATCTGGCCGTGCTCGAGCCGGTATGTCACCTCGCCCCTCGGCTCGCGCTATACGGGCATCGCGGGCGCTTCGACCAACCACGCGGGCATCGACATCGGCCGCGTCGGATACACGACGCAGGCCGTCGCTGCCAAGGCGGGCACGGTCATCATCTCGTCCTACAATAAATACCGCGGCAACTATGTAGTCGTCAGCCACGGCAGCGGCAACACGACCACCTATCAGCATCTGTCGTCCCGCTCGGTCAGCGTGGGCGATAAGGTCGCGCAGGGTCAGGTCGTCGGCATCACCGGCACGACCGGCGTGAGCAGCGGCCCGCACCTGCACTTTGAGATCACCGAAAACGGCAAGATCGTCGATCCGCTCAAGTACCTCACCAACTATATCAAGGGTTGGTAGACCGCATGACACATGAGCTCCCCCGCCGCATCCCGGCGGGAAGCCTTTGCGTGGAAGGCGCGAATGCAATAAAGTGATTTCGCTTTCGTGTGTCATTTGAAAGGTTTACATAATTTTTTACTGCCTCATTTCTGCGTCATCCTGCGAGACATTCTGACACATCAACGCACATCCCCGCGCAACCCGCAAAGCATTGCAAATACTGAATTTTTCAGCAATTGCAAGGGTTTGCAAAGATTTATCAGATTTAATACTTTTGTAACAATTACCCCCGAACTTTGTTAACAAGCGTCCTTTATCTTAATACTTGCAAGAGACAATAGCTTCTTTTCATCCAATCTTCCATCTTATAAGAAAAGGGACGCCGTGAGGCGTCCTTTTTCGTTTTATGGATTTTCTTTTCTTCTCTCAGGGGTCAAAGTCCGCCGCCGCACCGATGCCGAGCGCGATGCAGATGCCGCCCGCGTAGAACAGGATATCCTCCAGCGCGGGACGGGCGGCGATGGCCGCGGCGCAGAGGATGATGCTCATCTCGCACACGGGCACCAGCAGCCGCGGCGCACCGTTGCGGAAGGCGAAGGCCGCAAATTCGAGCAGCAGCACCGTCAGCGCCGCGAGCGCCAGCGTTTCGACATAGTAATGGCGCAGGATGGGGTCCGCCGCATGGTCGCGGTAGAAGAGGATGAGCGTGAGCACCAGCGCGCACACCGGCACCAGCAGCACAACGCCCGGAAAGCTCGCGCGGCGGCGCAGCGCCGTCGTCGCGTAAAGCAGGCACACCGCCCCCGCCGCGACAAAGGCCGACATGAGCATCGTGAGCGTCGTGCGCTGGGAGAAGACCAGCGCGCATACGGCCGAGCCGACGAGCGCGAAGCTGCCGACCACCATCAGCATCACGGCAAACGTGGAGCGCTCAAAGTCAAGGTAGAGGTCCATCCCCGCGCAGAGCTCGCGCTGGGCGGGAAGCCTCCGTGCGAGCAGGACCGTCACCACCACGGCGGCGGCGAGCAGCACCGGCAGCGCCAGCGTTTGGGCGTTCATCGCGACTGGAAGGCCGCTCTCGTCAAAGCCATGGGCCAGCAGGCCGAGCCGCAGCAGCACCGCCGCCGCAGAGAAGAGCGCCACCATGATCCAATGTACGATCTTCACAAGTATCAGATCCTTTCTGTTTCTGTCATCCGCCGCGCGGAGTCCGCGCGCAGGAAGATCCGAATCAATTCATATTTTTATATGATAGCACAGCTCACTCCGTTTGTCCATGCATCATTTTGCGGACAAGACTCACATACACTGCTAAAAGAGATCAACGACTGCGGCGCAGCCGCCGCAAGGAGGAACCCGCTTTGAAACATTTGCTTCGCATCACCGTCCTGCTCATCGGCTTCATCTGGATCCTCGCCTGGGCAGCGGCCGGGCGCTTCGACGACGGCCCCGCTTCCTCGGACGACGCCCCCTCGCCCGCGCCGGCCGGCGAAACAGTCGCTCCCGGCGAACGCGACAGCGCGAAAACGCTGCGCGTCCAGGTCCGGGGTGAGGTGCAGGAGATGGACATGGGCACGTATCTGCTCGGTGTGCTGCGCGCGGAGATGCCCGCCTCATTCGAGGAGGAGGCGCTCAAGGCGCAGGCCATCGCCGCGCGCACCTACACGCTCTACCGCATCCGCGGCGGCGGCAGCGCGAATCACCCGAACGCCGACGCCTGCGACGACCACACCTGCTGCAAAGCGTACCTGAGCGCTGAGCAAGCCGCGTCGAACTGGGGCAGCATGGCCGTCTACTACGAGGAAAAGCTCGCGCGCGCCGTGAGCGAAACGGACGGCGAGGTCCTGCTCTACGACGGCGCTCCCATCCTCGCGGTGTTCTTCTCCTCCGCCGACGGCAGCACGCAGGGCGCGGGCGACGTGTGGATGAGCGACCTGCCGTACCTCCAAAGTGTCTCGAGCCCCGAAAACGAGGAGCTCGTGCCGAATTACTATTCGACCGCTTCCTTCACCGCCGGGGAGTTCCGCTCGCTCATCCTCCAGTCCTATCCGGACGCCGATCTCTCCGGCGATGCGGGCACATGGGTGCGCGACATCATGCGCAACGACTCGGACTATGTCGCCTCCGTGACGGTCGGCGGCATCAAAATGCGCGGCAACGACCTGCGCACCGCGCTCTCGCTGCGCTCGCCGTCGTTCACGGTGGAGTACAAGGACAACACCTTCACCTTCCATGTCACGGGCTACGGCCACGGCGTCGGCATGAGCCAATACGGGGCGAACGCGCTTGCCAAGGAGGGATACTCCGCCGAGGAGATCGTGCAGCACTATTTCTCGGGCGCGGCCGTCGGCTATTATGACGCCGCATGACGCGCAGGATATTGCAAACCGTGCGGAAAATTGATATAATAACAGGATAAAGCAAACGGAGGTGACGGTGATGAGGTGCAAGCGGCTTTTGTGCCTGCTGCTGACGGTTTTGATGCTCTGCTCGCTCGTTCCCGAAACGACGCTTGCCGACACGACGGTCTATTTCACTGCCGTCAACGACCAGCTGCTGAGCCTGAGCGACGACACAATGCCCTTCTGGTCCGGCGGGCGGCTGTATTTTTCCAGCACCGCCATCTCCGGCTCGGACCTCGGCATCTTTTACTCCCGCAGCCGCGACAAGCAGACCGCCGTTGTGTATCGCCAGGGCAGCGCGCTCACGTTCGATCTTGCGAGCGGCGCAGTGAGCGACCAGAATGAACGGTCGTACAGCGGCGCAGCCATCGTGCGCGGCGACGTGGTCTTTCTGCCCGTCGACCTGCTGACGCGGTTTTTCGCGCTCGACTACAGCTACACGCGCATCTCCTATGGCTACCTTGTGCGCATCAAGAGCGACTCGGTCGTGCTGTCGGACGCAAAGTTCATCGATGCGGCCGCGGCTCCCATGGCGCAGCGCTACAATGAATACATCAAGGCGCACACGGACGAGCTCGCGCCGGACGATACGCCCCAACCCAACGCGGACAACGACTTAGACCCCGTCTACCTCGCCCTTTCCGTGACGGACGAGGCGCTTTCGCTCGAGCTTTTATCCGCGCTGGAGAATATCGGCGCAAGGGCGACCTTCCTCTTCACGGAAAAGGAGCTCGCCGAGTCGGGCGATCTGCTGCGCCGTCTCAGCGTTGTCGGCAGCGCCGTCGCGCTGAAGGTCGACGCCTCGGCGGGCGGCGGGCGCACCGTCGCCGCCATCGAGCGCGCGAACGACGCGCTCTGGATCGCCTGCAACCGCAAGACCCGTCTCGTCCTGCTGGAAAACGCCGCGGACGAAACAGTGCGCGCCGTGCAGAACGCGGGCTACTGCCCCATCGTCTTTGACCTTGACTACAGCGCAGGGCTCCCTTCTGTCTCGCGCGCGGTCAGCGCGATGCAGCGCGCGACGCGCGGCTGCACGGTGCTGCTCGGCGACGATACGTCCGTGCAGGAGGACTGGACCCCGCTCCTCACCCGCCTGCACGCGAACGGACTGCCCATCACAGCGCTCAACGAGCTTTCCGCCCGCGGGAGCGCATCTTAACAAAAAGTTCAGGAAAAGCGCGCGGTATCGCGTATAATAACGGTAAGCAACGAATCACAGAAGAAAGGCGCACACTTGTGCGAAAAGGGTAGCGGCATGGCACGCAATATTCTTGTCGTGGAAGATGACAATAATATCTCCAACCTGATCAAAATGTATCTCGACAAGGAGGGCTTCGACGTCCGCATCGCCGCCGACGGCGGCAAGGCGGTCGAGGAATTCAAAGCGCAGGAGCCCGACCTTGTGCTGCTCGACGTGATGCTCCCCGTGCTCGACGGCTGGGGCGTATGCGCGAAGATCCGCGAAACGTCGAAGTGCCCGATCATCATGCTCACCGCCAAGGGCGAGGTCAACGACCGCATCCACGGGCTGGAAATGGGCGCAGACGACTATGTCGTCAAGCCCTTTGAGATGAAGGAGCTGCTCGCGCGCATCAACGCCGTGCTCCGCCGCAGCGAGATCCCCGACGACACGCACAAGCGCCTCACGTTCGACAAGCTCGTCATCGACCTGGACTCCTACGAGCTCATCGTCGACGGCAAGAAGATCGACACGCCGCCCAAAGAGCTGGAACTGCTCTACCATCTCGCCGCCACGCCCAACCGCGTTTACACGCGCAACCAACTGCTCGACGAGGTGTGGGGCTTCGACTACTTCGGCGACTCGCGCACGGTGGACGTGCACGTCAAGCGCCTGCGCGAAAAGGTCGAAAATGTCAGCGATCAGTGGGCGCTCAAGACCGTCTGGGGCGTCGGCTACAAGTTTGAAGTAAAGTGATATCCCCATGGCAGAAGAAAAGAAAGAAAAAAAGCCCAAGAAAGGCTGGTCGCTGAAGATCAAAAAGCGCTGCCTGACGATCTACTGGCAGAATTTTATGCTCACAGCCAGCGTCGTGATGCTGACGCTGGCGCTCCTCGGCAGCGCGTTCTTCGCGCTGACGTATTCCTATGCCGTCGATGAGCGCAGCGAACAGATGCAGAGCAAGGCGACCATCGTCTCGCACATGGTCTCCTCGTATATCGAGAGCGGCTCGCTCACAGGTCTGCGCGAGCTTGCAAATTTCGCCTCCAACGTGACGGATGCACAGTTTCTCATCTGCAACACCGACGGCGATTTGCTCCTTACGACCGATCCGACGCTTGCCAACCGCGTGCTGACGATGCCGCAGGAGGTGATCGACGGCGCGATGAGCGGCGATACGTACACCACGCGCACCACGCTCGGCGGCATTTATGAGGAGACCCATTTTGTTGTCGGCGTGCCCATCGAATCGAACGGCGCGCTGGTCGGCTTTGTGCTGGCCGTGACTGGCGCGCGGGCGCTGACGACGATGTGGCGCACGTTCATCGGCCTCTTCTTCATGACGGCGGTGACGGTGCTGCTGCTCTCGTTCGTCGTGAGCGCGTGGGTCAGTATGCGCCAGTCGCGCCCCATCCACGAGATGGCGGAGGCAACGCGCCGCTTTGCCGACGGCAACTTTGACGTGAGGATGCACAACTACGAGGGCGTGACGGAAATCTCCGAGCTTACCGAGGCGTTCAACAGCATGGCCGACTCCCTGCAGGAAACGGAGCGCCAGCGCCGCGAATTCATCGCCAACGTCTCCCACGAGCTCAAGACCCCCATGACGACCATCGCCGGCTACACCGACGGTATTCTTGATGGCACGATCCCGCCCGAGCAGGAAAAGGAATACCTGCGCATCATCTCGGACGAGGCGCGGCGGCTGTCCCGCCTTGTGCGCCGGATGCTCGAGGTCTCGCAGCTTCAATCGCGCGATCTGACGCGCACGAAGGCGCCCTTCGACGTGTGCGAGAGTATGCGCCGCGTGCTCATCTCGATGGAAAAGAAGATCACCGACCGCGGGCTCGATGTGGATGCCGACATTCCCGACGGCAGCATCATGGTCCTTGGCGACAACGATCTCATCACGCAGGTCATCTACAACCTGCTCGAAAACGCGACAAAGTTCGCCCGCGCGGGCTCGGCGCTCTACCTCGGCGTGACCACGCTGAACGGCAAGGCGCTCGTGTCGGTCCGCAACGAGGGCGACACCATCCCCGCCGAAGAGATCCCGCTGCTCTTTGAGCGCTTCCACAAGAGCGACAAATCCCGTTCGGAGGATAAAGACGGCGTCGGCCTTGGCCTTTACGTGGTCAAGACCATTCTGGAGCAGCACAAGGAGCATATCGCCGTGACCAGCGAAAACGGTCTCACGACCTTCACCTTCACCATCACGCTGGCGGGCGGCTTGACCCCGCAGTAACGTCCCACAGGAGAACTCAGCTTATGGACCATCCCAACGAGAATATGGCGCAGACAAACGCGCCGCAGGAGGTCGTGCTGCGCTACGAAGCGCCTGTCACGCCCATCGTGGAGCGCTACGTGCAGCCGACGCCGCTGCCCGGAAGGAAGAACGCGCCCCCTTCCCCGTCACGCCGCAGAAAGGGACTGAAGATATTCCTCTTCTGTATGCTCGGCCTCATCGTGCTCAGCGGCGCGATCACCGCGCTGTGGTACGGCGGCGTCTTCGACCGATACACCTCCTACGATGACGGCCGGTTTGAGCACCGCGGCGAACCGAACTACTACGACAGCGACGACCACGGCGAAACGACCATCAAGCGCCTGCCAAACACCGACAAGGTCAAGCTCCGCTACAGCGAAATGCACGGCAAGGAGCTGAGCATCCAGGAGATCTATCAAAAGGTCAACCCCTCCACCGTCACCGTGCTCACCGGCATGAGCGACGGCAGCGCCATGGTCGGCACGGGCGTCATCTTCACCGAGGACGGCTATATCCTGACCAATGCCCACGTCATCGCGGGCGGCTCGGAGTGCTACGTGGTGCTCGACACGGGTGAAAATCACCGCGCGCGGCTCCTGGGCCTCGACGAGGAAAAGGACCTCGCCGTCATCAAGATCGACGCGACAGGCCTTCCCGCCGCGGAGTTCGGCGATTCCGACGCACTGACCGTCGGCGACCCCGTCTACGCCATCGGCAACCCGCTCGGCGTGGAGCTGCGCGGCACGCTGACCGACGGCATCGTCTCGGCCATCAACCGCGACGTGTACGTCGACGGCGTGACGATGACGCTCATTCAGACGAACGCCGCGCTCAACAACGGCAACTCCGGCGGACCGCTCATCAACGTGTACGGGCAGGTCGTGGGCATCAACACGATGAAGATGGGCTCGTCCTCGACCACGAGCGTCGAAGGGCTCGGCTTCGCCATCCCCATCGCTTCCACGGCCTACATGATCAACGACCTCATCGCCTACGGTGAAATTCACGGCGAGGTGATGATCGGCGTCTCGGTGCAGACCGTTCCCGTCACGCTGGACAGCGGCGAGACCGCGCTGCTCATCATGGACGTGACGCCCGGCGGCCCCGGCGACGAAGCCGGCCTTCGGGAGGGCGACCTGCTGCTCAAGGCCGACGGCGAGGCGCTCACCAAGTCCGCTGACCTGCTGCGCATCCGCCGCCGTCACGACGCAGGCGAAACGCTCACCCTCACCTATGAGCGGAACGGAAAGCGTTCTACCGTCGATGTCATTCTGCGTGAAAGCACGTCGTAATTCTTGCAAAGGAGCTATCATGAAAAAGAAACAGGGTTATGCGCTCGGTTCGCTGCTCCTCGGCGCCGCCTCATGGCTGTGCCTGCTCGGACTGCGCCACATCGAGCGCCGCATGAAAAAGAAGGAACACAAGTAATAAAAAATACGCGCCCCACAGAAGCTTCTGTGGGGCGCTTTCTCTTCGCATCACGCCTTCCTGATCTTACGTTGTAAACGGATGCGGTCGGCGATCATGGCGATAAACTCGCTGTTGGTCGGCTTTCCCTTCGTGTTGGAAACCGTGTATCCGAAGTAGCGCTGGAGCGTTTCCAGGTCGCCGCGGTCCCACGCCACTTCGATCGCATGGCGCACGGCGCGTTCCACGCGCGAGGGCGTGGTGCTGTAGCGGCGCGCAACTTCGGGATAGAGCACCTTTGTCACGGCGTTGATCACGTCCATGTCCTGAACGGCGATGACGATGGCTTCGCGCACATACTGATAGCCCTTGATGTGCGCAGGGACACCTACCTCGTGGATGACCGCCGTCACCTCGCGCTCGAGCGAGCGGAATTCATCCTCCGCGCCCTCGGAGCCGTCGTTCACGGCCTGACGCATCCGCTCGAGCAGCGAGCTGAGCTCACAGGGCTTTGGCATGAAGAACGAAACACCCTTGTTCATCGCCTGCGACACGACCTGATCGCGGTACAGTGCCGACACCACGATGGTCTTCATCTGTAATTTTTCCTTTGCGGCCTGCTCGAGCAGGCCAAAGCCGTCCAGCTCCGGCAGCAACAGGTCCATTACAAGCAGCTTCGGTCTGTTCTCTGTCAAAAGAGCGAGTGCCGATACACCGTCCGGCACGCTTCCTACTACGTCAAACTCCCCGCTGGCTTCCAGCGTCTGCTGCAACGACAGGCGAAACTCGTCATTCGCATCCGCCAACACGACTGTCATCTTGTTTTCCATGTCATTCCCGTCCTTTTCCACAAATTTGCCGCCAAGCGCGGCTGAACAGCAAAATATGACGTCTTCGTTCTGCTATGGCACTAAGCTACCATATTTGGACATCATTTTCAAGAGAACTTTGTCGAAAGGTAACAGGAAATTCAGACTTTCTCAGCATTATTTGGTCATTTTTACGCATTTCGACGTCTTTTTGATTTTTTCTTTACGCTATGCCTCATAAGAAAGGCCCGCCGCATCGAGCATATTCCCGATAAAGATCCCGTAACCCCTGCTCGGATCATCCAGCAGGACATGGGTCACCGCGCCGACGATCCTGTCATTTTGCACAATTACGCTGCCGCTCATCCCCTGCACCACGCCGCCGGTCTGCGCCAGGAGCGCCTCATCCGTGACGCGCAGCAGCATATTCCGCGACGTGCCCGAGGCCGCATACACCTTCTCGATCTCGATGGCGTACTCCCTCGTCTCGTTTCCGTTCACGGTCGCAAGGATCGTCGCCGGTCCCGTTTTCACTTCGTCTCTTTTGGCGATGGGATAGGCTTTGCCGCTGCGCTTTTCCGCGTCCTGCGGCGCAAGCGTACCGAAAATGCCGCTCTCGGTGTTGGCATAGAGCGTGCCGCAGTCGCGCGTCAGGTCAAAATCGCCCTTGAGCTCGCCGGGCGCGGCGCGTTCGCCCTTTTTCACCGCTTTGACGGATGCGTCCATGATGCTGCCGCGGTCGAGCGGCAGCAGCCTCCCTGTGTCCACGTCGGTCACACCATGGCCCAGCGCACCGAATACGCCGCTTTTGGGATCGTAGAAGGTCATCGTGCCGATGCCTGCCATGCTGTCGCGCACCCATGCGCCGAGGCGGTACGCGCCGCTCGCATCCTGCTGCGGCAACGCCTCCAGCGTGAGCGTGCGGCTGCCGCGCTTCACAGTCAGCTCCGTCTCCGATGCGCCATTCGCGTTCAGGCAGGCCTGTAGCTGCTCGATGGTGTCCAGACTCTTGCCATCGAGCGCCGTGATGATATCCCCCTCCTTCAGGCCGCACTGCTTTGCGGCGCTCTCGCTGTCCGAGAGGCCGATGACGAGCACGCCGTCGGAAAAGAGCTTCACGCCGATGGGCTGTCCCACAGGGACCAACTCATGCACCGGCTCCGCCGCGGCCCGCGCGGGAACAGCGGTGATGACCGCCGCGGCAAAAAATCCCAGCAAAAGCGCGGCGCATCTTCCTGTGCGATGCGTTCCATTCATTCTCTCACCCCTTTTGAAATCTCGCAAAGCGTGGCCGCGCCGTGCGCGCCCGGCGCCGCTCAACGCCTTGCTTTTCCGGTCATTTTTTCTTTTTTTCGACCGGCGCATTTACTTTCTGCGCTTCGGGCAAAATTAAAAGGTGCAAAATTTTGATGCGTTGGCATCGTCGATTCAGAACACGCGCCGCGGTGCGGGCAAAAAAAATTCCGCAGACCAAAGTCTGCGGAATTCTGGAAAATCTTTCTCAGCGCTGATTGAAAATTTTGAAAATATCGTCGAACGGGTCGGGCTCGTCCTCGTGCTTGGCTTCCTCCTCGGCCTTATCCTTGTCAAAGTCGAGCGGAGCAAGGCCGCCTTCGGGCACGCCCGCGGCAGGCGCAGCCTTCTCCTTGTTGAAGTCGATCGCGCCGGGCGCCTTGTCGAAGCCCGTGGCAATGACGGTGACGCGGATCTCGTCGTCGAGCGTCTCGTCGAACGTCGCGCCGAAGATGGTGAGCGCATCGGGATGCACGGCCTCCTGCACAAGGGACGCCGCCTGCTCGACCTCGTCGAGGCCGATGTCCATCGAGCCCGTGACGTTGATGAGCACGCCGTGCGCGCCGTTGATGCTGGTCTCCAGCAGCGGGGACGAAATCGCCATGCGCGCGGCTTCCTCGGCCTTGTTCTTGCCGGCGGCGCGGCCGACGCCCATGTGGGCAAGGCCCGCGTCCTTCATGATGGCGGTCACGTCGGCAAAGTCGAGGTTGATGAAGCCCGTGTCGCGGATCAGATCAGAGATGCTCTGCACCGCCTGACGCAGCACATCGTCCGCGATCTCGAACGCGTTGGCAAAGGTGATCTTCTGGTCGGTCGCGTGCTTGAGACGCTCGTTCGGGATGATGACGAGGGAGTCGACCTTGGTCTTGAGCTCCTCGATGCCCGCCTCTGCCTGCGTCATGCGGCGGCGGCCTTCAAAGCCGAAGGGCTTCGTCACCACGCCGACGGTCAGAATGCCCGCCTCGCGCGCAATCTCGGCAACGATGGGCGCGCCGCCCGTGCCGGTGCCGCCGCCCATGCCGGCGGTGATGAAGACCATATCCGTGTCCTCGAGCGCCTTGGCGATCTGGTTGCGGCTCTCCTCGGCGCTCTTGCGGCCGACCTCGGGGTCGGAGCCTGCGCCCTGGCCGTGGGTCAGCTTTTCGCCGATCTGGATCTTATAGGTAGCGGCAGACACGTTGAGCGCCTGCTTATCGGTGTTGACTGCGACAAAGTCGACGCCGCGCGCGCCGGTGCGCACCATGCGGTTGACCACGTTGTTGCCGCCGCCGCCAACGCCGATGACTTTGATCTTTACTACGTTCTCAGGACCGGTCTCCAATCCGAATGCCATGTCGGTTCCTCCTGCAATCTGTTGTATGGACAAGGTGCCTGCCGCCGCAGGCGCCGCAATATCTGGGTATCTGCTATCTTAGCCATTGTATTACGGTTTTCCCCCGGGGTCAATAGCAATCGGCCATTTCCGGGAAACTTTTTTATGTAGACCTCGCGTTCACTTGCTCGGGATGAAGCTCGCCTTGCCGTCGGTCATCAGGTCGATGACGCCCGTCTCGTTGGCTTCGAGCTCATCCACCACCCGCCGCACATTTTCGAGCTTATAGCCAAGGTCCGCGTCCCACGGCATCCGGACTGTAAAGCGATCGAGGTAGGTGAGCGTGATGGCCGTTCCGTCGCTGAGATCGATGGAGCCGATCATGCTCAAAAGCTGCTTTTCCTCCGCCGCGTGCAGCAGCGTGAGCAGACGGTCGAGCTTGTAGGAATCCTCGTCGGAAAAGGCCGCCTGCGCGCCGACCGCGGGCTCGACGAGCTCGCAGCCCGTCACGCTTACGCAGCCCTCCGGCAGTTGGGCGGTGCGCTCAAGGATCTTGCCCGTGTCGCTCACGAGCCATGTGCCGCCCGCGCCGGGCAGCGCGGCGGATGCCGCGCACTCCGTCACCGTTAAAATGAGCGCGTCGGGATATTTTCGGTTGATGACCACGGTCTCCACATAGGGGAGCTGGTCGAATATTGCCTGTTTGACGTTGTATTTATTCAGCAGCACAAGGTTTTGCTCCTTCTGCACCCCTGCCGCCTCGATGATCTGCTCGTCGGTGTAGCGCGCGTTGCCCTCCACCACGATCGTATCGATGCGGAAAAACATCGTCAGCGCGGCGACGATTGCCGCGATCACGATCAAAAGGCACAGAAACCGGAGCGGGAAAGAGGCTCTTCCCCGCCTGCGCCGTCTGTTTCTTCGCTTTGCTGCCATAATCGGTCCTGCCTTTGTTGTCCTGTTGTCCTTATGTACCCGTCTCCCGCCGGATGTGCGCGCCCAGCGCGCTCAGGTCGCGCTCGATGTTCTCATACCCGCGGTCGATGTGCTCGATGCGCGAAACGCGCGTGAGCCCGCTCGCCTGAAGCCCCGCGATGACAAGCGCCGCGCCTGCGCGAAGGTCCGTGCACTTGACGCGCGCGCCGTGCAGACGCTCCCGTCCCGTCACAACGGCCACACGGCCCGCGACACGGACGTCTGCCCCCATGCGCGCAAGCTCGTCGACATGGCGATATCGGTTTTCAAAAATATTCTCCACAAAAACGGTGCTGCCCTCGCTTTGCAGCAGCGCCGCCATCAGCACGGGCTGCGCGTCCGTCGGAAAGCCCGGATAGGGCGCCGTGCGCACGGGGCGGATGGATCGGAGGCACCCGTCGCTTTGAAGGAAGACGTCATCGCCCCCGCTTTTCACAAGGCAGCCCGCCTCGCTCAGCGCGCCGGACACGGTCGAAAGCGGCCGCGGGTCCACGCCGCGCAGTCTCACCTCGCCCCCGCAGCAGGCGGCGGCGCAGAGATAGGTCGCGCCCACGATGCGGTCGGCGATGATGCGGTATTTTCCGCCGTGCAGCGCGCGCTTTCCCTCCACCGTGATGATCGAGCCGCCTGCGCCGCGGACATTGCCGCCCATCGCGTTGATAAAATTCTGCAGATCGACGATCTCCGGCTCGCGCGCGGCGTTGTAGATCGTCGTTGTGCCGTCTGCGCCGCAGGCGCAGAGGATGGCGTTCTCCGTTGCGCCCACGCTCGGCATGGGTAAGTACACATCGCTCCCGAAAAGCTCCCCGCCGCGGCACCGGAGCTCGCCGCCCGTCTCCCTGATCTCCGCTCCCAGGGCGCGCAGCGCGCTCAGGTGCAAATCGATGGGGCGCGGTCCCAGCTCACAGCCGCCGGGATAGCAGATCGTCGCCTCCCGGCAGCGCGCTAAAATCGCGCCGAGGAAGATGACCGACGAGCGCATCTCGCGCATCAGCGCGTCGGGCACCGCGCAGCGGTCCATGCGCGCCGTGTCCACCACGAGCGCATCGCCCTCCCGGTGCGTGCAGCAGCCCAAATGCCGCAAAATGGCAATGGATGCGTCCACATCCCGCAATTTCGGGCAGTTTTCGATCACGCAGGTATCCGCGCACAAAAGCGTTGCCGCCAAAATCGGCAGCACGCTGTTTTTTGAGCCTTGTATCTCGAGTTCCCCGTACAGGCGCTCCCCGCCCTCTACATAGAGCTCACACATCGCGTTCCCTCCCACAAAGCACATTCTGCTTCATCGTATGCGCATGGGGCGGACCGGGGTGACAGCGCAGGGTTTTGAGCAATAATACTGCATTTTCAGTATAGCCGCTTTGCTCCGGTGCGTCAACTTCTTTTTGCCTTGCTTTCCACAGCGCTTTGTGGCAAAATAAAAGGAAAACCCGCACTTTCCGAAAGGAGATTTCCGATGAAAAAGCCGCTGAAGATCGCGCTCTATGCGCTCCTTGCGCTCGTTCTGGCCGCGCTCGCCTATGTGATCTATGTCTTCGCCGCCTACTACCGCGTGGAAGACTATCAAACGCTCGACGTGGTGCACACCACCTGCGAATCCCCCGTCCCCATGGAGGACGCGGCGGAGACGGACGTCACCTACCGCATTACCTCAGCCAACGTGGGCTTTGGCGCCTACAGCAGCGATTACAGCTTCTTCATGGACGGCGGCAAGGAGAGCCGCGCCCGCAGCGCCGAGGCCGCTGTGGAGAACATCCGCGGCGAGGCTTCGCTCGTCAAGGACCTTTCGCCCGATTTCGCTCTCTTTCAGGAGGTCGACCTTGACGGCACGCGCAGCTGGCACGTTTCCGAAGACGTCTACCTCCGCGATGTGATGGATGGCCGCGAGTTTGACGAGGTCTACGCGCAGAACTACGACAGTCCCTATCTCTTCTATCCCTTCCTCTCCCCGCACGGGGCGAACAGGGCGGGCATCATCACCTATTCCACCTTCCCCATTTCCTCCGCCATGCGCCGCTCGCTGCCCATCGAACAGGGCTTTATGAAGCTCGTCGACCTTGATCGCTGCTACTCCGTCAGCCGCATCCCGATGGCAAACGGGAAGGAGCTCGTGCTCTACAATCTCCATCTCTCGGCCTACACGTCCGACGGCACCATCGCCACCGAGCAGCTTCAAATGCTCTGCGCCGATCTGCTCGCGGAATATGAAAGCGGCAACTACTGCGTCGCGGGCGGCGACTTCAACAAGGACCTGCTTGGCGCCTCCGGCGAGATCTTCGGCGTTGCCGGCGGCGAGAACGACACATGGGCGCAGCCCATCCCCGAGGGGACCATCCCCGACGGGCTCTCCCTCGTCGCGCCCTTTGACCCCGCGCACCCCGTCGCCTCCTGCCGCACGGCCAACGAGCCCTACAACGAGGAAACGACCTTCCGCGTGACGGTCGACGGTTTCCTCGTGTCCGATAACGTCGAGGCTGTCTCTGCCGCTGTCGTCGACGCAGGCTATCGCTACTCGGACCACAATCCCGTCTATATGGACTTCCTCCTGAAGACGGAATAAATCCCCAGCCAAGCAAAAAGGAAGCGAGCCGAGGCTTGCTTCCTTTTTTGATGCTCTTTTTATTTCACCAGCGCCATGACGGTATGGTAGATGCGCTCGGTCGCGTCGCGGATGCCGAGCTGCGCCATGCTGTCCGCCATCCGCACCATGCGTGCATCATCCCTGAGCAGGCCCGCGGCGGCGGCGAAAAGCTTCTTGCCGTCCAAGCCCTCCTCCGCCAGCACGAGCGCCGCGCCGTGGTCGCCCAGCAGCGCCGCATTCTTCTCCTGATGATGATTCGTCACATTGGGCGAGGGCACCAAAATCGCCGGAACGCCAAGCGCCGTCAGCTCACTGAGCGTGGACGCCCCCGCGCGGCAGATGACGAGGTCCGCCGCGCGCATGACGGCCGCCATGTCGTAGATATACTCGCGCACCTGGAGCGCGGGATGGGCGGAAAGGTCCACACTGTCGTCGCTGAGCCATTGCTGCATGGAGCTCCAGCAGATCTCGCCGACGCCGTGGATGTGGTGAAACGGCTCCTTCGCGCTCTCCAGCGCGAGAAACTCCGCCATCGCGCGATTCATCGCGTTTGAGCCAAGGCTGCCCCAGAACGAGACGATGAGCTTGCGTCCGTCGTTCACGCCGAGCTTCTCCTTCGCCTGCTGCTTTGTCAGCGCGAAGAAGTCTCCGCGCACGGGTGTGCCGGTCACGACCACCTTCTCTGGGTGCCTGTAGTGCGCGCGGCAGTCCTCAAAGCCGACCATAATGCGGTCGCAGTGCGGCTCGAGCTGCCGCGTCGTCAGCCCCGGCACGATGTTCGACTCATGCACCGCCGTCGGGATGCCCGCCTTTGCGCCGTAGCGCACGAGCGGATAGCTCGCGTAGCCGCCGGTGCCGACGATGAGGTCCGGCTTGAAATCGTTCAAAATCGCGTTCGCCTCGCGCTCGGCATGAGCAAGGTTTTTGAGCGAGACAAGGTTGTGCTTGATCTCCGCGGGGCGGAAGGAGCGGTGAAACGACGAAATATTCACCGTGCGGAAGGGATAGTCCGTGTGCGCGATCAGGTCGCGCTCCAATCCGCGCTCCGCGCCGACGAACAGGATCTCGGTGCTCGCGTCCCTTTCGCGCATATAGCCCGCGATCGCGAGCGCGGGGTTGACGTGCCCCGCCGTGCCGCCGCAGGTAAAGATGACTTTCATGCAGGGTGCTCCTTTCCGCGCTAACGCATCTGGCGCGAAACGCTCAGTACGATGCCGACCTCGGCAAGCTGCACGGCGAGCGCCGTGCCGCCGTAGCTGAAAAACGGCAGCGAAATGCCCGTGTTTGGAATGAGATTCGACACGACCGCAATGTTCAGAAACACCTGCAAGGCGATCTGCGTCGTCACGCCGACGGCAAGGAGGCTGCCGAAGCGGTCGCGCGCGTGCAGGGCGATCCAGTAGCCGCGGACGATGAGCAGCGCAAACATGACCATGATGATCGTCGCGCCGACCAGACCGAGCTCCTCGCAGATGATGGCGAAAATGAAGTCGTTGTGCTCCTCGGGCAGGAACAGGAACTTCTGCCGGCTCTTGCCGAGCCCCACGCCGAAGAGTCCGCCCGAACCGATGGAGAGCAGGCTTTGTCGGATCTGATAGCCGTCGCCCTGCATCCACTCTTCATTGAACGGGTCGAGCCAGATGTTGAGGCGGCTCGAGTTATAGGTAATGATCCCTGTTGCAAAGGCGTAGATCACGACCAGAACCAGAGCAAAGCCAAGCCCGACCCAGTAGTTGCGGATGCCGCCGACGTACATCATCACCGCGCCGATTCCCAGTAGCAGCACAAGGCCGGAAAAGTGCGGCTCCTTCAGCATCAGCACGCCGATCACGCCGAGAATGGCCGCATAGGGCACAATGCCGTAGCGAAATGTGGCCATTTTGTCCTTCTTTTTCGAAATGCTGTCGGCAAAATAGAGGATGATGCCGACCTTGGCAAGCTCGGAGGGCTGGAACTGGATAGCGCCGAGACGGATCCAGCGCTGCGCGCCGTGCGTCAGTCTGCCCGTGCCGATGCCGGGGATCAAAACGAGCACGAGCAGCACGATGGAGACCAGCAGCGCGAGCTTTGCCACCGCGCGGTAGCGCTCGTAGTTGATCTTTCCGATGATGAACATTGCCGTGATGCCGAGAATGGCAAAAACGCCCTGGCGGATGAGATAGTACGCGGGATTGCCCTCTTCATAGTAGGCCGAGGGGAAGCTCGCGGAAAACAGCATGATGAGACCAACGCCCACGAGCGAGAGCACCAGCAGCAGATACGGAAGGTCGATCGGTCCGCGGCCCGCTTCGCGCGCGGCGGCCTCGATCGCCTTTGCCCGCTCGCGCTGCTCCTGCCGCAGCAGGCGTTCTTCCTTGGTCATGCCCGCCCCCCCTTTCATCTAAGTCATAATTGTGTAAGCACAATTGAAACGCCCGCCCATTTGCCGCCCGCAGGTGGCAAACTATTCTAATCCGTCGCGGAGGACGGTCACCGTTGCGGCATTACGATTCCCGCACCTTTCATGTGCGCCAATCGTGCCGCTTCCTCGAAACCGTCTCGCTGTTTCCGCCACTGGCGGCGCTTCGCCGGTTTCCATGCGCGTCCGCAGCGACACTTTACAGTGTGCGGCACGGTGAGTGGCGCACACTGCAACCCTTTCAAAATCGTGCCTTGCACGATTTTGAATATCTTAGAAGTGAAATCTGTTGAGCACACCGAACAGCGCCGCGAGGCAGCACAGCGCGCTCACGCTCGTAAACACGGCGACGAGCTTCACCTCGCTCCAGCCGCACAGCTCAAAGTGGTGGTGCAGCGGCGCCATCTTGAACAGGCGCTTGCCGTGCGTCGCCTTGAAGTAGATGACCTGCAAAATGTCGGAAAGCGTCTCGCAGATGTAGACAATGCCGACGGGGATGAGCACGAGCGGCATATCGTAGGCAAAGGCCAGCGCCGCCACCGTGCCGCCGAGGAAGAGCGAGCCCGTGTCGCCCATGAAGACCTTGGCGGGATGAAAATTGTAGATGAGGAAGCCGAGCAGACCGCCGACGAGCGCCGCAGAATAGATGCCAAGCTGGTCGTAGCCCTGCCACCAGAACGCAAGCACCGAGAAGAACAGACCCACCGGCACCGTCACACTGCCGGCAAGACCGTCGATGCCGTCGGTGATGTTCACGGCGTTGACCGTACCGACGATGACAAAGGCCGCAAAGACCATATAGACCGGCCAGCTGAAGATGATGTAGGTGTTGAAAAACGGCACATAGAGATTCGGCGTGAGCATCCCCTCAAAGCGCATCAGGCAGAGGAACGCGACCGCCGCGACAAGCTGGAGCAGGAACTTCTGGATGGCAGTCAGGCCGAGATTCTGATGGTGCTTCACCTTCTCATAGTCGTCCAGAAAGCCGATCACGCCGAAGATGAGCGCGAAGAAGAAGATATAGAAATGTTTGAAGTCCCCCGCCATCATGCCCTTCCAGCCACAGATCAGGATGGCGACAAAAATGCCCAGAATGAACATCAGGCCGCCCATCGTGGGCGTTCCGGCCTTCCCTGCGTGCCACGTGGGGCCGTCCTCGCGGATGCTCTGCCCCGCCTTCAGCGCGCGCAGCTTAGGGACCAGATATTTCCCCGTGATCGCGGATACCGCGAAGCTCAGAATACAGGCGATGATGATCTTCATGTTCGTTCCCTCCGGCCGGTGGCCCGGCTTCTTTCCTTTGTTCTCGCGCGAACAGCTCGCGCACGACCTCCCTCTCGTCGAGGTGGTATTTTATCGTTCCGATCTCCTGATAGGTTTCATGCCCCTTGCCGCAGAGGACGATCACATCGCCGCTCCGCGCCTCCGAAAGGGCAAAGCCGATGGCCCTGCGCCTGTCTTCGATGACGGCAAAGGGCGTTCTGCTCTCCATCAGCCCCGGCATCGCGTCGCGCAGGATGGCGTAGGGGTCCTCGGTGCGCGGGTTATCGCTCGTAAGAACGGCAAAGTCCGCCAGCGCCGCGGCGATGCGCGCCATGCGGGGGCGCTTCGTTTTGTCGCGGTCTCCCCCGCAGCCAAAGAGCGCGATCACGCGCCCATCGGCAAAGGTTCCGACCGTGGAGAGGATATTCTTGAGCCCGTCGGGTGTGTGGGCATAGTCGATGATGACGGTGAACGGCGCGGGAAGCGGCACGACCTCGCACCGGCCCTTGACGCCGACACATTCCGCCAGCGCCCTCGCCGCGTCGTACAGCGGCACGCCGAGCGCCTGCACAGCGGAGAGCGCCGCCAGCGCGTTGTAGAGCGAAAAGCCGCCGGGAATGCCGATCCTCGTCTCCTCGTGGTCCAAATCGGTGCAGGCGGTAAAGCGCACACAGTCGTTTTCATAGCGTGCCCGCCAGCCGACAAGGTCATTCGTCATCCCCTGGCCGAAGGTCACCCTCTCCCCCGCAAAGCGGGCGAGCAGCCGCCGCGTCCACGGGTCGTCCCCGTTGACGCAGGCGATGCCGCATTGGTCAAAAAGCCGCGCCTTCGCATCGCAGTAGGCCTCCATCGTGCCGTGATAGTCGAGGTGATCCTGCGTCAGATTCGTGAAAACGCCGACGCGAAAATGAATGCCCGCCACCCTGCTCTGCATCAGCGCGTGGGACGAGACCTCCATCACCGCGTATGCGCAGCCCGCGTCGGCCATTTGAGCGAGCAGGCGCTGCACGGTCAGCGCGTCCGGCGTCGTGCGCTCGGTCGGAACGACCTTATCGCCGATGAGATTTTGATTTGTGCCAATGAGCCCGACTCTGGCGGACCGCGTCCTTTCCAATATCTGCTTGATCAGATATGTCGTGGTCGTTTTCCCGTTTGTGCCGGTCACTCCCACGAGGGTCATTTTTCCCGCCGGAGTACCATACCACACCGCCGCGCAAAGCGCAAGCGCTTTGTGCGCGTCCGGCACAAGAATATAGGGCCTCTCCCCCTCCGGCGGCTGCTCGCACACGGCGCAGGCCGCGCCGCGCGCCATCGCCTCGGCGATAAAGTCGCCGCCGTCCTCTTTTTCCCCCGGCAGGGCGAAAAAGAGCGTTCCCGCGCTCACCCTGCGTGAGTCGAGCGCAAGGCCGCTCACGGCAAGGTCAAGGGGTGCGTGGATATCCTTCTCTTCGAGTGCAGCGATAACATCTCTGAGAAGCGTTTTAAAAAATTCCTTCCGGAATTGGGTCTTGCTCTCTTTAGTCGCGCACCGAGCTGTCGCTGAACTGGACGCGCACGACCGTGCCGGCCTCGACCTCCGTACCGGCGGCAATGCTCTGCGAGATGGCGCGCACGGTGGACGAGCTCGCGTTCGTCGCGCCGGAGACGCCCATGATGAGCCCCGCGTTCACGATCTTCTGGTTTGCGGTCGCGGCGCTGTCGCCCACGACGTTCGGCACGATGCACTTGTCGGTCGACTTCTCCGCGCCGAGGTAGAGGATGATCTCCGCGCTGTTCGGCACGATCGCGCCGCCGACAGGCGTCTGGTCGGTAACGGTATCGCCGTCGCCGACGGTGCGGCAGGTAAAGCCGCTGGCGGCGAGCCTTTCGACTGCCGCGTCCTTGCCCAGGCCGATGACGTTCGGCACGGTCTTATCCGCGCCGACGAGCTCTTCGGCGGTGTAGCTCGGCTCGATGCCGAGGTAGGGCAGGATCTCGCTCATGACGGAGCTGGCGATGGGCGCGACCATGTTGCCGCCGGAAACGTAGGTCCCGGTCCACTTGTTCGGCTCGTCGAGCGTGAGGAGCATCATCACCTGCGGGTCGTCCGCGGGCGCGAAGCACACGAAGGAAACGATGACGTTGCCGCCGACCTTATCGGCCGTGCCGGTCTTGCCGCCGATGCGGTAGCCCGCGACCTGACCGTTCTTGCCCGTGCCGCTCGTGACCTCCTGCTCCATGATCTGACGCACGAGCGCGGAGGTCTCCTCGGAGACGACCTGACGGATGGGCGTTGCGTCGTGCTTGGAGACGACGTTGCCGTCCTGATCGGTGACCTGCTCGACAAGATACGGCGTGTAGAGATAGCCGCCGTTGACGCAGGCGCACTGCGCCGCGAGCAGCGCGATGGGCGTGACGTTGAAGTTCTGGCCGAAGGCGTAGCACGCCAGCGCCAGCGTGGAGTATTCGATCTCCTTGTTGGCAAAGCCGCTGGCTTCGCCCGTGGTGTCGATGCCGGTTTTCTCCATGAGGCCGAAGTCTTTCATATACTGGTAGAACTTCGCGTTGCCGATGCGAAGGCCGATGTTCATAAAGGCGGGGTTGCAGGAGTTTGCAAAGGCCGTGGAAAGGTCCTGCTGGCCGTGGCCCGTGCGCTTGGAGCACCAGATCTTCTGCCCTTCGACGGTCATGTTGCCGCCGCAGTAGAAGCCGCTGTTCAGGTCCACGACGTTTTCCTCAAGCGCCATGGCGAGCGTGAGCGTCTTGAAGGTGGAGCCCGGCTCGTAGGTATCGTTGATGGCCTTGCTGCGCCACTGCTTATTGCGCAGCTCCGTGGCGTTTTCGATGATCTCCTCTTCGGTCATGCCGCTTGTGAGGAAGTCGTTGTAGATCGTGCTGGGGTCGTTGAGGTCATAGGTCGGCAGCGACGCCATCGCCAGCACCGCGCCGGTGTTGACGTCCATGACGACGCCCGTCGCGCCCTTGCCGGTGCCAAAGCGTGCCTCCAGCTCCTGCACGCCCTTTTCCAGATAGTACTGGATGGTGGTATCGAGCGTGGTTTGCAGGTCGCAGCCGTTTTCCGCGTCGAAATACTGGTCGTACTGGTAGAGCACGGAGCGGCCGTCGCGGTCGCGCGCGGTGACGACCATACCGTTCTCGCCGGTCAGCTCGTCGTTGTACGCCGCCTCAAGGCCCATCGCGCCGCCGTTTTCATTGGCAAAGCCGATGACCTGTGAGGCGAGCGTCCCCTTGGGATAACTGCGCTTGCTCGTCGGGCGCAGGAAAATCCCCTTCAGGTCGTTTTCATTGATGAATTCCCGCACCTTGTCGGCAAGCTCGTCATCCGCTTTTTTCTTGAGTTCTTCGTACTGCGAGTTCGTTTTCTCCATCATTTTGAGGATGTCCTCGGCGTCCATATCCAGGATCTCCGCAAGGCCGTTTGCGATCAGGTCCTGATCCTGCTCATTTTCCATGATCTCCTTGGGAGAGAGGAAGATCGTCTCCGCCGAGGCGGACATGGCGAGAATGGTGCCGTTGCGGTCGTAAATGGTGCCGCGGCTTGCGTCCACAGTGGTGCGCAGCGTCTGCTGGCGCACGGCGACAGACTGGAGCTCATCATGCTCGGTGATCTGCCAGTGATAGAGCTTGGTGAAGAGCAGCACGAACGTCAGCACGCCGAACACGCCCAGAAGCAGCAGCGTTCTTGACTGGATGACGCGGTTTGCGCGGCGCGCGGATTCCGGGCGTCTCTTCTGATTCTGGGGTCCTGCCACAGTCGTTCATCCTCCTTAAAGACGGAAAAGGAGTAAGGAAGCTCCTTACTCCTTATGTATAGCTTCGCTCATTTGAAATATTCCACCACCGCGCACACGCCGCTACCCAGCGAGGAAAACACCTTGCTGAGCACGTTCGTGCTCTTTTGCTGGTAGACGACCACGCTGTCGGATTCCGACAGGTCGATGTAGTAGACCTGCGAGGAGCTGGGCTTGGCCATGCCTGCCGCGGCCGCCGCCTCCTTGATGGTCGTGAGGTCGAAGGTCTTTTCATAGCGCGTGAGCAGCGCGACGTGTTCATCCTCGAGCGCCGAGATCTCCTTCTGTACGGAGACGACCTGCGAGGAGATCTCCGTCAGTTGCGCGCGGCACATGATCATCAGCGCGACCATGGCGGCCAGCGCCGCAAAGCCGCACAGCGCGCCGAGCGAGACTCTTTCACGCGGGCGGCGGACGGGAGCCGCCTTCTGCTGCGGCCTGCGCTGCGGCGGACGCATGAATTCCTCGCGGCGCTCGTGCTCACGCCCGTACTCGCGCTCGCGGCGGAGCCTGCGCTGGCGCTCCTCATACGCGGGGTCATAGGCAAGGTTGCCATCGACGCGGCCGCCGGTATATCTTATATGTTGATTTTTGCGGCTGGCCATAGTCGACGCTTCCCTTCCGGTCAATTTCTGATGGTTTTCAACACTTTTCCGCCACCCTCAGCTTGGCGCTGCGGGCGCGGGGATTTTCTGCAAGCTCTTCCTCGCCCGAAACGATGGGCTTTCTCGTCATGAGCCTGATCTTCGGCGTTCTGCCGCATACGCACACCGGGAATTCCGGCGGGCAGATGCAGCCCTGCGCCAGCTCCTGGAACTTCCGCTTGACGATGCGGTCCTCGAGCGAATGGAACGTGATGACGGCGAGCCGCCCTCCGCTCCTGAGATTCTCCGCCGCCGCGTCGAGCATCGGCGGAAGCTCGCCCAGCTCGTCGTTCACGGCGATGCGGATGGCCTGAAAGCTTCTTTTCGCGGGGTGCTGCTTTTCGCGCAGCGCGCTCGCGGGCATGGCCGAGCGGATAATGTCGGCAAGCTCCAGCGTCGTTTCGATGGGCTTCTGCTCGCGGTGTCGGCAAATTCTTTTCGCGATGGCGGGCGCGTAGCGCTCCTCGCCGTATTCATAGAGGATGCGGCGCAGCTCCTCGTAGGGCCATGTGTTCACGACCTCGCGCGCGGTCAGCGCGGCGGACTCGTCCATGCGCATATCGAGCGGCGCTTCCTGCTTGTAGGAAAAGCCGCGCTGCGCCTCGTCAAGCTGTGGGGAGGAAACGCCCAGGTCAAAGAGCATTCCGTCCACGCCTTGGACGCCGAGCTCATGCAGGACATTCCCCAGCGCGCTGAAGTTGCTGTGCACGAGCGTGACCCTGTCCATATAGTCGCCGAGGCGACGGGTCGCCGCTTCGATCGCTGTTTCGTCGCGATCCAGCGCGATGAGCCGCCCCGTTGTCAGGCGGCGCACGATCTCGAGCGAGTGCCCCGCGCGGCCGAGCGTACCGTCCACATAGATGCCGTCCGGTTTGATGGCGAGCGCATCGAGGCACTCGTGCAGCAGCACCGGCTTATGGCCGTAGTTCTCTTCCATGTCAGAATCCCAGCTCTTCCATCACCGCGGCCAGATTCTCGGGGTTGAGCTCCTCGGCCTCGATCTCCGCCCACTTCTCCGCGTTCCAGATCTCAGCGCGGTTGGAAACGCCGATCACGACCACGTCCTTTTCAAGATGCGCATAGGCCCTGAGCTTCTGCGGCAGCACGATGCGCCCCTGCGCGTCCGGCTCGCACTTGGCAGCATTGGCAAAGAGCGGGCGCATGGCCTTGGTCTTCGTGTAGGGCAGGCTTTCAAACTTTTCGGTGAAGCGCGCCCAGGAGGAATCGGAATAGACGCTCAGGCAGGAGTCCATGCCCATGGTAACATAAAACGTGTCGCCGAGCTCCTCGCGCAGCTTCGCGGGAATGAACAGCCGCCCCTTGGTGTCGATCGTGTGCTGATACTGACCCGTCACGGCGGCTCCCCCCTTTTTTCGTCCGGTTTCGCATCGAAGGGGCGCGAAAACGCGGCCTTTTCCTCTCTTTTGAAAAAGCCGTGCGCTGTCTCTTTCGGTGCTCGTGTGGGAAAGCAAACCATTTTTGTGGTACAATGCCCCACTTTCCCCCACCTTTGTTTTGAGTATACGAGATTCACATAAAAATTGCAAGCAGAAATTTTCCTGTAATTTCAAGCCTTTCGGCGCTTTTTCTTCGGAAAAGGCGCCGCGGGACGTCCGCAATCCAAACAGATGTTTTATTCTCTTGCGGTGCAAAAAAGGAGCGCCACAACATCTTGTGGTGCTCCTTTATGTAAAGTCAAAATATAGATTATGTCTACCGGGCGCCTTGGTTTTTGTCGATTTCGACAAAATTTATTTGCCGCTTATTGCTGTTTTTCAGCGGACTGTGCCAGTTCCTCGCGTTTTTTCTGCATCTGCTCGGCAGAAGCGGCGCGGAAGCGCACGCGGGACTGCTTGACCTCCTCAAGCGCCATCTGGATGGCCTCCTCGGTGCGGCGAAGCGCATCCTCGGTGTACTCGTTGGCCACGCGGTACATCTCGCGCGAGCGGTCCTCGGCCTTCTTGATGATCTCGCGGCTCTTTTCGCGGGCGATGCCGAGCACCTCGGTCTCGGAGACCTTATTCTTCGCGTCCTGCTCCGCCTGCTGCATCATGCGCTCCACGTCGCGCTTGGCGGCCTTGACATAGTCCTCCTTGGCGCGGACGAGCTCCTGCGCGCGGGAAAGCTCCACCGGGAGCTGCGCGCGGATCTCGTCGAGCAGGTCGAGCGCCTCGTCGCGGTTCAAAAGGCACTTGTCGCTCGTCAGCGGCGCGTTCTTCGCGCCGTCGATCATCTCGTAAAGCATATCCAAAAGATGCTGCACATCGTTATTCGCCATGGTTTCTCCATCCTTTCACAAGCTCCGCCGCGCGCAGCGGCATATATTTTTCAAGGTCTTGGCCGTATTTGATCATCTCTCGCACCATCGTGGAGCTGATGTGCTGATACCTCGGCTCCGCGACGAGCAGCACCGTTTCAAGAGCGCCGTCCGAGACATCGCGGTAGATGAGCGAGAGCTGCTGCTCGGCGTCAAAATCCACGCTGTTGCGCACGCCGCGCACCAGAAACTGCGCGCCCTTGCGCAGGGCATAATCGGTCAGAAGGCCGCCGCCGAGCTCCGCCTCCACGTTGGGAAACTCCTCGACGCTCACGCGCATGAGTTCAAGCTTCTGCTCGTCTGAAAACATCGGATGCGTTTTCATCCCGTTCGGCACGATGGACACATACACGCGGTCGAAGAGCCTTGACGCGCGCGCGATGATGTCCCGATGTCCGACCGTCACGGGGTCGAATGAGCCGGGAAAGACTGCGATCCTCATGCCTCTTCCTCCCCCGCGCGGTGATAGAGGCTCACCTTGATCTTGCCGTAGCGGTACTCCCGATATAAGCCGTACGGCGCGGGAAGCTCAGGCAGCGCCTGGTGCTGCGGACTTTCCGCGACCATTATACCATGGGGCGATAAAATGTCAAACTGCGCGATCTTCTCCATCGCCTGCTCTAAAAGGCCGCTCTCATACGGCGGATCGAGGAAAATAATGTCGAAGCGGCCGCTCTGCGTGCCGAGCGCCGCGAGCGAATCGCCGCAAATGACCTGCGCATTCTCCTCAAGGCGGCACAGCGCGAGATTTTCGCGCACAAGCTTGACCGCGTCCGCGCGCTTGTCGACAAAAAGCGCGCTTTTTGCCCCGCGCGAGAGCGCCTCGATCCCGAGTTGGCCCGTGCCCGCAAAAAGATCGAGCACGCGCGCATCCTCCACGTCGAACTGGATACAATTAAAAATACTTTCCTTGACCTTGTCGGTCGTCGGCCGGGTCTCCATGCCCTTCAGCTCGCCCAGCCGCCGTCCGCGCGCCGAGCCTGTGATCACTCTCATAGCCTCTTCCTCCCCTGCGCCGAAATACGGGCGCAAGCTCTCTTAGGTTTCCATAATACGAGTATTTCCGTTCATTTTCAATAGACACGTTGACATTTTCCCGCATTTTGCGCAAAATATTTTCTCTTGTTATTCCCGCACGCTTCGTATATAATGATACGGAATAGTGATATGGTCACATTTTATCGACCAGGGAGAAAGGAGTATCTTCCATGATCAGGCTACAGACTGAAAAGGGCGAGATCAGCATTTCTGACGCCGCTCTGTCCAATATTACCGGCGCCGCAGCCACGAGCTGCTTCGGTGTCAAGGGCATGGCCTACCGCTCGATGACGGACGGTCTTGTCCACCTGCTGCGCCGCGAAGCGATGAGCAAGGGCGTGCGCATCATTCCCCACGAAGAGGGCGATATTTCCATCGAGCTGCACATCATCGTCGAGCACGGCGTCAACATTGCCGCCGTTTGCCGCTCGATCATCAATCAGGTGCGCTATATGGTCAGCGAAAACACAGGCGCGAGCATCCGCAGCATTGATGTTTGCGTCGACAGTATGAATATGTAATAACCGAGGAGGACGTCATCCCATGCACGATACCATCAATGGTGCCATGTTCAAGGAGATGCTGCTCTTCGGCACCGTCTCCATCACGCAGGCACAGCAAGCCATCAATGATCTGAATGTGTTCCCCGTTCCCGACGGCGACACGGGCACGAATATGAGCCTCACCATCCAGACCGCGGCGCAGGAGCTCAAGAAGATCGAGCCCGCAACGGTCGATCAGGCCGCCTCTGTCACGGCGTCCGCGCTGCTGCGCGGCGCGCGCGGCAACTCCGGCGTCATCCTGTCGCTTCTCTTCCGCGGCATCTCCAAGGAGCTCAAGGGTTGCAAGGAGGCCGACGGCGCGGCCTTTGCCGCCGCATTGCAGGAGGGCGTCGCCGCGGCGTACAACGCCGTGATGAAGCCCGCCGAGGGCACGATCCTCACCGTTTCGCGCCTCGCGGCCGAGCGCGCCGTGAACGCGGCCGAGGAGCGCAACAGCGTTGAATACGTCATCGAGCAGGCCATCGCTCAGGGCGAGATCACGCTCGCGCAGACGACCGACATGAACCCGGTCCTCAAAAAGGCCGGCGTGGTCGACGCGGGCGGCAAGGGCTTCCTGCTGATCCTGGGCGGTATGCTCAGCGCCCTGCGCGGCGAAGAACGCCCCGAGCTCACAGCGGAGGATGCGCAGGAGAAAGCGGACTTTGCCATGCTTTCCGAAGAGGATATCACCTTCACGTTCGACACCGTGTTCATCGTCCGCAAGAGCGGGCGCAGCATCGAGCCGTTCCGCCGCTTTCTCGACGGGATCGGCGATTCGCTCGTCATCGGCGAGGACGACGAGGCCTTCAAGGTCCACGTCCACACCGATATTCCGGGCGAGGCGCTGAGCGAAGCGCAGAAGTACGGCACGCTCGAGCTCGCGAAGATCGAGAATATGCGCACGCAGGCCCAGCAGCTCGCCGCGGGCGGCAAGGCCCAGTCCACCGACGATCTCGAGGCCATCGAGCAGGAGCTCGAAGCCGCCGAGCACGAAGATGCCGGTGAAGCGGAGCCTGAAAAGAACTTCGGCTTCCTCGCCGTCTGCGCGGGCGACGGCCTTGCGAGCGTCTTCACCGACCTTGGCGCCGACGGCGTCATCAGTGGCGGGCAGACCATGAACCCCTCGACCGAGAGCATCTTAAAGGAGATCAAAAAGGTCCGTGCGCACACGGTCTTTGTCCTGCCGAACAACAAGAACATCATCATGGCCGCGCAGCAGTGCGCGGGCCTGACGGAGAAAAAGGTCATCGTCATCCCCACCGCCTCCATCCCGCAGGGCGTGAGCGCGATGATGGCCGTTGACCCCGACGCGGACAGCGCCGAGGCCATCGAGCAGGCCATGACGGGCGCGGCACAGTGCGTCTCCACCGCGCAGATCACCTACGCCGCGCGCAACTCCGACTTCGACGGCTTCGATATCCACGAGGGCGACTATCTGGCGCTGCTGGACGGCAAGCTGCTCGGCACCGACCGCGATGTTTCCGCGCTGCTCGACGCGCTCTCCGACGAGGCCGCGTCCCGCGAGGCAGAGTTCGTCACCGTCTTCTACGGCGAAGACGTAAGCGAAGAGGACGCGCGCAAGGCGAGCGAGATCTTCACCCGCAAGTGTCCGGATGCTGAGGTCAACCTGATCTGCGGCGGCCAGCCGGTCTACTACTATATCATTTCGATCGAATAACCCAAACGGCAAGGAAAGCCGGAGCGGACGGAACCGCTCCGGCTTTTTCGCTGTCTATGGACATATTCCCCTTCACAGGCACTTCATCCGCCTGCCGAGCATCTGCATCAGCAGATCCGCGTGGCGGTATTCGTCCGCGCTCATCGCCGCAAACAGCTTGCCGAGGCAGAGGTCGAGCGTCTCCTCCCCCGCGCGGGCATAGTTATAGCCGCCGCAGGCCTCGGCGTGGTAAAGCTGCCGCAGCAGCGCGCAGACATCGCAGATATCGGGCTGCTCCACGCACACGCGCGGGCAGTAGGCCTTGCCTGTGATGAGGTAGATCGCGGCGGCGAGATCGCGCGCGTGCTGTCTTTCATCCTCGCTCATCATGCGCAGCGTGCGGCTCATCTCGCGCGGCAGATGGGACGCGAGGTAAGCATAGATCTGCGCGTCGCCGAGTTCCTCGCGCAGAAAGCCCTGCAGCACCTCGACCGTCAGCACCGCGTCGGTGCCCATGCAGCACGGGTCCGCCTGCGCGCCGGGGAGCGAGAGCTCCTTATCCTGCGCAGCGTCTCCCCCATCGGCATCGGGATACGGGTCCTCCGCCGGACAGACCCGCTTCCACACCTCGCGGCAGCGGGCAACATCATAGGCGCCGTTTTTCTCGGAACCTGCCATTTTCCTGTCTCCTTTCCAAATGAAGCTTTCGCTCCCATCCTATGCGCCCGCGGCAGAAATGTCCCCCGTTTGCCGCCCGGCAGCGGGATTTTCCCTATTTCCCGCAGGAAAAAAGAAAATATCAAAAATCGTATCGGCTGCGTTGATTTTTTCCATCTTTTCTGGTAAACTACAGTTGTTTTGAATTTTTTGCATACTGTGTTGCATTTGCAACTTTCCATTTTCTGCCATCAGGGGTATGCTGAACATACTCCATCGGCAGCTTTCGTAAGGAGGTCTTCTTTTCATGCTGGAACTGAAGCACATCACCTATACCGTCTCCGCCCCTGAGGGGGAGCAGACGATCCTGAAGGATATTTCCATCACCATTCCCGACCGCAAGCTCATCGTCTTCACCGGTCCCAACGGCGGCGGCAAGACGACGCTCGCCAAGGTCATCATGGGTCTCGTCACGCCCACCGGCGGCCAGATCCTCTACAACGGGCAGGATATCACGCACCTCGGCATCACCGAGCGCGCGCGCCTCGGTATCAGCTACGGCTTTCAGCAGCCGCCGCGCTTCAAAGGCATCACCGTGCGCGACCTGCTGACCATCGCCTCGGGCAACGATGCGCTCAGCAAGGACAAGTGCTGCAAGTACCTCACGCAGGTGGGCCTGTGCGCCAATGACTATCTCGACCGCGAGGTCGACGTCTCCCTTTCCGGCGGCGAGGTCAAGCGCATCGAGATCGCGACGCTGCTCGCCCGCGGCAGCGAGCTGATGATCTTCGACGAGCCGGAGGCCGGCATTGACCTGTGGAGCTTCGCCCGCCTGACCGAGACGTTCGAGCAGCTGCGCCGGCAGGAAACGGCCACCATGATCATCATCTCCCATCAGGAGCGCATCATTCAACTTGCCGACGAGATCGTCGTTGTCAGCGGCGGCGAGTTGAAGCATCGCGGCAGCACCAAGGAAATTTTCCCGCTCATCATGGCGGACACGCTGGGCTCCTGCCCGGTGCTGAACAAGTAAGGAGGGTTTCACACTATGATTACCGAGATCGACGCTTCCCTGCTTGAAAAGATCGCCGACCTGACCGGCAAGCCCGTCGGCGCGTTCAACATTCGAAAGGACAGCGGCTGCGAGGCACGCCAGTCCACCGAGCACATCGCCATCGACCCGCAGGGCGAAGGCAAGAGCGGCATCGTCATCCGCATCAAGGACGGCACGAAGGGCGAGCAGTGCCACATCCCCGTCATCATCAGCAAGAGCGGCGTGACCGAAATGGTCTACAACGACTTTTATATCGGCGAAGACTGCGATGTTGAGATCGTCGCGGGCTGCGGCATCCACAACTCCGGCTGCAACGAGAGCCGTCATGACGGCATCCACACGTTCTACGTCTCCAAAAATTCCCACGTGCGCTATGTGGAAAAGCACTATGGCGAGGGCGACGGCAGCGGCACGCGCGTGATGAATCCCACCACCGTCGTCTACCTGGACGAGGGCGCGAGCATCCAGATGGAGACCGTGCAGATCCGCGGCATCGACTCCACCGTACGCAAGACGAAGATCATCTGCGGCAAGGACGCCGAAGCCGTCGTCACCGAGCGCCTGCTCACCCACGGCCATCAGCACGCCGAGAGCGACATGGAGATCGAGCTCAACGGCGAGGACGCGCGCGGCCGCGTCATTTCCCGCTCCGTCGCGCAGGATGAGTCCAAGCAGGTCTTCCACCCCGTGGTCGTCGGCAATGACAAATGCTTCGGCCACGTGCAGTGCGACTCGATCATCATGGGCAAGGCAAAGATCGAATCCATCCCCGCCATCACCGCCAACTCGACCGAGGCGCAGCTCATTCACGAGGCCGCCATCGGCAAGATCGCAGGCGACCAGCTCTTGAAGCTTCAGACCCTCGGCCTCACCGAGGAGGAAGCCGAGGACCGCATCCTCAAGGGCTTCCTCGCATAAAGCGAAAAACGGACAGCAAAAGACGAGATACCCGATATCGGGTATCTCGTCTTTTCATTGCTATTGCGCTCTTCAGTCGGCAAAATCAGGATAGCCGTCCTTGAGCGATTCATCGTAGATGGCACGCTCGCCGCCGATAAACTTGGGGCGCGTCCGCGCGGCCAGCAAGATCGCCTGACCGATATGCTTCTGCTCCAATCTCACGGGAACGGCGACCTTTTTCAGGTGCATCCCGATCAGCGTGCCGCCGATGTCGAGTCCTGCGTCGGCGCGGATCTCCTCGAGCGCCACCGGATGATGGAACGCCTGATACGCCGCCGTTGCGAACGAGCTGCCCGCCTTGGGCTGGGGCAGCACATTGACGATCTCCGCGCCCGGCACCGCCTCGTGCTCCACGATCAGCGCACGATTCAGATGCTCGCAGCACTGGGCCGCGATGTAAACGCCCATGGGCGCAAACACGCTCGTAAGGCCGCGGAAGATGGCCTGTGCCACCTCGGGCGTCGACCAACTGCCGACCTGATGGCCGACGACCTCGCTCGTGCTGCAGCCGACAACGACGATCTGTCCGCGACGCAGGCGCGCGACCTGCGCAAGCTCCTGCGCAGCGCGGGCAGCCTCCTGCTCCACCTGCGTGACGAGCTGATGATTTTCTACTTCGTGTACGACTCCTGCCATACGTATCCCTTTCCTTTCAAAAGTGGGATCAGGCAGCCAGCTTCTCCGTCACCTTCGCGCGCTCGAGCACGGTCGCAAGGATGACGCCGACCACCAGGCCGACCGCACCCTGGAAAACGTTGCCCGGGATGCTCGCCGCGGCCGCAAGGCCCTTGCCGAGCAGCAGGGACGCATAGCCGAAGTAGCCGAGCACCATGATGGCCTCGCTCACGACGCCGCCGCCGATGCGGGCAGCCGTGCTGCGGCCCATCTTTTCATACATCAGTGCCGCGACCAGCGCCATCAGGCCCTTGATGACCAGCGTGCCCGGGGCGTAATGCGCGTAGCCGAGGAACAGGTCCGCGAGCATCGAGCCGATGCCGCCCGCCGCGAAGCCATACCAGGGGCCAAGCAGCCAGCCGGACAGCAGCACGAAGCAATCGCCGAGGTTGACATAGCCCTGCATCGGGGAGGGGATCTGCACGACCATCGTCGCTACGCAGACGAGCGCTGCGAGAAGGGCAGCGAGAACAAGCTTTCTGATCTTCTTATCATTCATGACTGTAAGCTCCTTTGCTTTGTTGGATTGAGCGTATTATATCGCGTTCTGGTACTATTTCTATATCCAGAATGCAGCAAAATATGCAGATCAGTTTGGCAAAGGAATGTGGGAAAGCGGCGCAGCTTCCGCTGCGCCGCTCTTCGTTTTATGGAAAATTACTCCTTGGGCTCCTCAGCGCAGGGGCACTCGGGCTTCTCCTCGGCGCTCTCCTCCGCGGCGGGCGCTTCCGCCTCCGCGTCCTTCTCGATGGTCACCTCGATGATCGGCTCCTGCGCTTTCTTGGCGGCGGCAGCCTCAGCCTTGGCAGCCTCGTAAGCGGCGAGCTTTTCCTGCGAGGCCTTGATCGCCGCAACAATGTCGGCGACCGCCTCAGGCGCGTCGCCCTCGAGCGTGGAGACGTACCACTCGCCGATGGCGCGGTAGTTCTTGTCCATGCTGCGGCGCTCGGACGCCATCCCGTACTCGGTCTTCGCCTTATCAGCAACGGCATTCGCCTTTTCACCGGCGACGGCCGCGACCTGCTGCGCCTTTTCCGTCGCCACGAACGCGACGTCCTGAACCTTCTTGCTGAAGTTATCGAAAAATGCCATAATACTTTCTCCTTTCAAACCGTATCCCCGGGTCTGTTATGGATAGTATAAGCTACCGGGGCCGTCATTTCAATGGATAATTTCTTATGAAAGTATAAATTTTCTGTGACGGCGTTCACTTTTTCTCGATCCAGCCCTGCGAGCAGCCGACGGCGCGCTTCCAGCCGCGGTACATTTCCTCGCACTCGTACTGCGCCCGCTCCGGCACAAAGACGCGTTCGCTGCGGCGCAGTGCGCGCAGCTCATCCACGTCCTTCCACACGCCCGCAGCCAGTCCCGCAAGCGACGCCGCGCCAAACGCCGTCGTCTCGACCATTGCGGGCCGGTCGACCGGGATGCGCAGGAGGTCCGCCTGAAACTGCATCATCAGATCGCTGACGCTCGCGCCGCCGTCGACGCGCAGGACCGAGATCTCGCAGCCCGCGTCCTGCCGCATGGCGGTCATCAGGTCGGTGACCTGATAGGCGATGGACTCGAGCACCGCGCGGGCGATATGCGCCCTCGTCGTGCCGCGCGTCAGCCCCACGACACAGCCGCGCGCGTACATATCCCAATACGGCGCGCCAAGCCCCGTGAACGCCGGGACCAGATAAACGCCGCCGGTATCGGGAACGCTCTCGGCCAGAATGTCGCACTCGTGCGAGGTCGAAATGATCTGAAGCTCGTCGCGCAGCCATTGGATGGCCGAGCCCGCGTTGAACACGCTGCCCTCGAGCGCGTAGGTCGTCTCACCGTTCAGGCTCCAGCCCACGGTCGTCACAAGGCCCGCGCGCGAGCGCACCGGCGCATCTCCGACGTTCATCAGCGTAAAGCAGCCCGTGCCGTAGGTGTTCTTCGCCTGCCCGCGCGTAAAGCAGCCCTGCCCGAACAACGCCGCCTGCTGGTCGCCCGCCGCACCGCAGATCGGCACGCCCGCAAGCGCTTCCAGCCCCTCGATGCCCTCCGCCACCGTGCCGTAGACCTCGGAATTCGACACCGGCTTCGGCAGAAGGCACATCGGAATATCCAAAAGCGTGCAGAGCTCCTCGTCCCACGAAAGCGTGTGGATGTTGAAGAGCATCGTGCGGCTGGCATTGGAGTAGTCCGTCACATGGACCTTACCGCCCGTCAGCTTCCAGATGAGCCACGTCTCCACCGTGCCGAATAAAATTTCGCCGCGCTCCGCCCGTTCCCGCGCGCCGGGCACGTGGTCGAGCAGCCATCTGATCTTCGTCGCGGAAAAATAGGCGTCGATCTGCAAGCCGGTCTTCTCCGCCACCAGCTCGCTCACGCCGCGCTTCTCGCGCAGCGCGTCCGCAATATCCGCCGTGCGTCGGCACTGCCAGACGATGGCGTTGTGGATGGGCTCGCCCGTCGCGCGATCCCACAGGATCGTCGTCTCGCGCTGGTTCGTGATGCCGACCGCCGCGACCGCGCGGCCAAGGTCCGATCCGCGCAGCACCTGCGCGGCGACGGCGCGCTCGCTCTCCCAGATCTCGTTCGGGTCGTGCTCGACCCAGCCGGGCTGCGGATAATACTGCGGAAACGGCTGCTGGGCGTGGCCGCCGACGCTGCCGTCGCGCCCGAACAGGATCGCGCGCGAGCTGGTCGTGCCCTGATCGAGCGCCAAAATATACCGCTGCATGAAGATACCCCCTTGTTCATTTGGACCGTCTTATGCTATACTAATAGATAAGATTATACCATGCAGGAGGGTTTTGCGCCATGGCTATTTGCAGGGAATTTTACTATTCCTCGTCCGACGGCTCCTCGCGCATTCACGCGGCGGAGTGGACGCCCGAAAATCAGGAGATCATCGGCGTTTTACAGATCGCGCACGGCGTGGCGGAGTACGGTATGCGCTACGCGCCGTTCGCGGAGTTCATGACCGAGCACGGCTTTGCCGTTGTAGCAAACGACCACCTCGGCCACGGACTTTCCGCCGAAAAGGACGCGGACACGCTCTACTTCGGCCCGCGCGACGGCTGGACGCACGTTGTGGACGATATGTACGCCCTGCGCTGCCGCACGAAGGAAAAATATCCCGATGTGCCCTATTTTCTCATGGGCCACTCGATGGGCTCGTTTCTGACGCGCACCTATCTCATCCGCTATCCCGGCACCGTGGACGCCGCCATCATCATGGGCACGGGGCATCAGTCTCCCGCGGTCGTCGCGGGCGGGCGCGCCATCGCCGGGGCCGCGGGCAAGCGCCACGGCTTTGACGCGCACTCCCCGCGCGTCGAAAATCTGGCCTTCGGCGCTTACAACAAGGCCTTTGCCCCCAACCGCACCGAAGTCGACTGGCTCAGCGTGAGCGAAAACAATGTCGACGCCTATATCGCCGACCCCCTCTGCGGGCAGAAGGCGAGCATCGGCCTCTTCTACGAGATGCTCGGCGGCATCCGCTTTGTCAGCGCGCAGAAAAACATCAACTCGATGAATCTCAACACTCCCATTCTCTTCATCGCGGGCGACAAGGATCCCGTCGGCGAGATGGGCAAGGGCGTCAGGCGCGCGTACAACGCCTTCCGCCGCGCCGGTGTGCGCGACCTCGAGCTGAAGCTCTATGAGGGGCTGCGGCACGAAATCCTGAACGAGGACTGCCGCGCCGTTGTTTATAACGACCTGTGGAGCTGGATCGAAAAACATACGTAAGCCACAAAGAAGGCGGATCGCTATGCGGTCCGCCTTCTGAGACGTATCAGCGTTCGCGGCGTCAGGGCGTCGATATCGCGCGTCACGAGCAGGACGCGGGCAGTCAGGATGCCGTCGAGCGCGACAAGGAACATTGCGAGCGCCGCAGCCCCGGCCGGGAGACGCGCGGCATAGTTCTCCAAAACAGGCTGCACATACCGCACGGCAAGCGCCGATAAAACGCCCCAGCAGAGGGAAAACGGCAGGCAGACGCGCCCATTCACATCACATTTGGTCGAGGAATAGTCCCAAAACTGCACACCGAAGAGCGTTTCATAGCCCCAGTGCACCGCGTATTCCACCACCGTCGCCGCAAACGCGCCGAGGGCCATCCGCTCCCACAGGTGCGGCAGATTTTCCGTTCCCAGCGCCAGCACTGCGAGCATCGCAAGGCCGTACACCGGGCACAACGGCAGGAACACAAAGCACCGCCGCAGCCGGTGGCTCGACCGCGTCACGGCAGCAAATATCTTTTCGAGGCAATAGCCCAGAAAGCTGTAGGCAAGCCAATACCAGATCACTTCCATGCGTCCCTCCGCGTCCGTTTTTTTCAGTATGGCTCGCGCAGATGGAAAAATGCGTGCCGCGTGCGTTGCAAAGCGCGGCGAATCATGGTAAAATGGCAAAAAATCGACAGGAGAACAACATTATGCCTGATACCTGGGAAGCTTTGGAGCACGATTGCGAAAATTGCCGCGAATGCTCGCTGTGGGAAACGCGCACGAACGTCGTCTTCGGCGTCGGCAGCCGGAATGCCGAGGTCTTATTCATCGGCGAAGGTCCCGGCGCGAACGAGGACGCGCAGGGCGTGCCGTTCGTCGGCAGGGCCGGTCATCTGCTCGACGATATGCTCGAGATCATCGGTCTCAAGCGCGAGGACGTGTATATCGCCAATATCGTCAAGTGCCGCCCGCCGGAAAACCGCGACCCGCTGGGCGTGGAGCAGGATGCCTGCATCGGCTATCTTCGCCGTCAGGTCGCGCTGCTGCGGCCGAAGATCATCGTCTGCCTCGGGCGTATCGCAGCCATGCGCCTCATCAAGCCCGACTTCAAGATCACCCGCGAGCATGGCCAGTGGTTTGAAAAGAACGGCTTTCAGATGATGGCCGTCTACCACCCCGCGGCGCTGCTGCGCGACCCGCGCCGCCGGCCCGAAGCGTTTGACGATTTTAAGGGCTTGCAGCAGAAGATCAATGAGCTTTGCGAGCACACCCATGCCAATTCCTAATGTAATTTTCATGCTTTTCGGTGCTGTGCCCTGCCAAATTCCTACATAAATAGTGTTTTTTGGATAAAAATGCTATTGACGGCCATTTTTGTGTGTGCTATATTACTACCATCCTTTTTGAAAGGACCCGGAGCTTGTGTGATGAAGACTGTTGTAAGCAGCATTGCCTATCGCTTTTACTATTACTCTTACTTTTACTTTAAGAACAAGGTAAGAGCGATTTGTGATGCCCGTAGCTGAAAGGTCTTTCGAATCAACACTTGAAGGTCACTTCAAAAAGAGTTGAGTCAAGGAACCCGCCGTATGGACCACAAGTCCTTACAGCGGGTTTTATTGTTATCATCAGCGAGAAATAAAAATTGGAGGAAAAAAAGCATGAACACCAAACGCATCATTTCTCTTGTTGCCTCTCTTGCCCTCGTTCTCAGCCTGAGCGTGGGTCTGACCGGCTGCGGCGATAAGGCCACACAGGACGACAATCAGGGCAGCACCGACGGCGAAGGCACGAAGTACACCGTCGGCATCTGCCAGCTCGTGCAGCACGAGGCACTCGACGCTGCCACCCAGGGCTTCATCGACGCGCTGAACGAGGCGCTGCCCGGCCAGGTCGAGTTCCAGAATAAGAACGCCTCCGGCGACAGCGCCAACTGCTCTACCATCGTCAACGGCTTCGTTTCCGACGGTGTGGATCTCATCATGGCAAACGCCACCGGCGCGCTGACCGCCGCCGCTGCCGCCACAAGCGACATCCCCATCCTTGGCACCTCCATCACCGCTTACGGCGTTGCTCTTGACATCGACGACTTCAGCGGCACCGTCGGCGGCAACATCTCCGGCACCTCCGACCTCGCCGACCTTGAGGCTCAGGCCAACATGATCACCGAGTGGTTCCCCGAGGCCACGAAGGTCGGCCTGCTGTTCTGCTCCGCCGAGCCCAACTCCCGCTACCAGATCGAAGAGGTCGCCAAGTACCTCTCCGACAAGGGCATTGAGACCCAGGAGTTCGCCTTCACCGACACGAACGACGTCGCCTCCGTGACCCAGTCCGCCGCCGACTACTCCGACGTTGTCTACATCCCCACCGATAACACCGCCGCCTCCAACACCGAGGCCATCGCGAACGTGCTCGTTCCCTCGGGCGTTCCCGCCATCTGCGGCGAAGAGGGCATCTGCAAGGGCTGCGGCGTCGCCACCCTCTCCATCAGCTACTATGACCTGGGTGTGACCACCGGCAAGATGGCCGCCAAGATCCTGACCGGCGAGGCCAGCGTCTCCGAAATGCCCATCGAGTTCACCGAGGCCACCCCGAAGTACAACGCCTCCATGTGCGAGACGCTCGGCATCACCCCGCTGGACGGCTACACCGCCATCGAAGAGTAATTTCATCACTTCCCCCGCAGGCAGGGACGGGCTCGGCCCGTTCCTGCCTCAACAAGAGATAGGAGGAGAGATCCCATGAGTTTTCTGACTTCGCTGATGAACGCCCTGCCCGGCGCAGCCGCTCAGGGCCTTGCCTGGGGCATCATGGCCATCGGCGTCTACATCACCTTCCGCATTCTGGATGTGGCGGATCTGACCGTTGATGGCTCGCTCGCGACCGGCGGCGCCGTGTGCGTCATGCTGATCCGCGGCGGCTTCAATCCCTGGATCGCCCTGCTGTGTGCGATGCTCGCCGGTATGCTTGCCGGCCTCATCACCGGTCTGTTCCACACGCGCTGCGGCATTCCGGCCATCCTTGCCGGTATCCTGACGCAGCTCGCGCTGTATTCGATCAACCTGCGCATCATGGACAGCAAGGCAAACCAGGCGCTGAGCGTCGACAAATACCCGCTGCTGCTTTCGCAGCGCTATGTGCGCGAGCTCTCGCTCAATAACCCGCTGCCGCTGCTGCTTCTCTTCACCGCCGCGGTCATCGCGGCGCTGTACTGGTTCTTCGGCACCGAAAAGGGCAGCTCCCTTCGCGCCACCGGCGCGAATCCTAACATGGCGCGCGCGCAGGGCATCAATACCAACTCCAACATCGTGCTCGGCCTGATGCTCTCCAACGGCCTTGTCGCCCTTTCCGGCGCGCTGCTTGCGCAGTATCAGGGCTCGAGCGATATCAACATGGGCCGCGGCGCCATCGTCATCGGCCTTGCCGCCGTCATCATCGGCGAGGTCATCTTCGGCAAGGTCTTCATGAACTTCGGTCTCAAGCTCTTTGCCGTATCCATCGGCGCGATCATCTACTATATCGTGCTGCAGGTCGTGCTCCAGCTGGGCCTGAATACCAACGACTTAAAGCTCATCACCGCGCTGATCGTGGCCGTCTTCCTTGCCATTCCCTACTGGAAGAGCAAGATGTTCCGCCACACCGCGCAGGGCAAGAAGGGAGGCCGCGAGAATGCTTGAACTCAAGGAGCTCTACAAAACCTTTAATCCCGGCACCATCAACGCCAAGACCGCGCTGAGCGGTCTGAGCGTCACGCTGCACGACGGCGACTTCGTCACCGTCATCGGCGGCAACGGCGCGGGCAAGTCCACGATGCTCAATGCCACCGCCGGCACGTTCTTCGTCGACTCCGGCAAGGTCATCATCGACGTCAGCGACGTCACCAACCTCCCCGAGCACAAGCGCGCGGCGTTCATCGGCCGCGTGTTCCAGGACCCGATGATGGGCACGGCCCCCTCGATGCAGATCGAAGAAAACCTTGCCCTCGCCGCCCGCCGCGGCCAGCGCCGCGGGCTTGCCTGGGGCGTGACGAAGGAGGAAAAGGAGCAGTACCGCGAGCTACTCGGCGGTCTCGGCCTCGGCCTTGAGTCCCGCCTGACCACGAAGGTCGCGACGCTCTCCGGCGGCCAGCGCCAGGCGCTCACGCTGCTGATGGCGACGCTCAAGCGTCCCAAGCTCCTGCTGCTCGACGAGCACACCGCCGCGCTCGACCCGAAGACCGCCGCCAAGGTCATGGAGCTCACCGACCGCATCGTGCGCGAGGGTCAGCTCACCACGCTGATGATCACGCACAATATGCGCGACGCCATCCAGTACGGCAACCGCCTCATCATGCTGCATGAGGGCCGCATCATCCTCGATATCGCCGGCGAAGAAAAGAAAAAGCTCACCGTGCCCGACCTTCTCGAGCAGTTCACCAAGGCCAGCGGCGACGAGTTCGCCAACGACCGCGCGATCCTCTCCTGATCCTCTCTTCCGTAAGACGCAAAAAAGCTCAGACGCAAGTCTGAGCTTTTTTCTTCCATGTGTTTGATGATTTTCACCACGAAGTAATTGAGGAGGAAGCAACAGAGTGCATTCTCCAATTTATCCTCGCCTATCTGCTGTGCGGATTGGTTTGTGGTATCCCATCCAATACATTACGCGGATCGTTCATATACCTTTAAGGCTGGCGACCCGAAACATATCCGGAATCCTCCAAGGCTTTGAGATAGGCATCGTAGGCTGCTTCCAGGGAGGAATATTCTTGTCCATTTTTCAGTGTTTGCTTATACTGGTTCGGCGTAAGCGATTCCGAGACGGCAACATAGGCTTTGCCGTTTTTGGTTCGCTTGCCAGTTGTGGTTTCGGAAACATAATATTTCCCGTCGCCGGTTTGGATGATTACGGGGATACTCTTTCCGGCTCCGACGTCGTTCGTGTTCAGAGATGTCCAGAAAAGATACCGATTTGCTTTTTGCCCATCTCTTCCGTTGCCAAGATAGGCCCAGGTACAGTCCGGCTGCTGTAAAAGACTGTTGTCCAATTTTTTGATCGCTTCGGAAATAGCCGGGACATACTTTGATTCCGGACATCTGGAGTCAAACTCAAAATTTGACTCATTTTTCATATCGTTCCAGAAAGCTGTACCATATAGAAGCGAGAAGAAATCCGTCACGTTTGTATTAAACGGGTATTCAGGCGTAGTTGGGGCGGCTTTTCCGCTCCAGGTGAGAATGATTCCGCAATCTTCATTATATGACACAACGCAGGTTCCGTTCGGCGCAGCAACGCCTTTCCAATTATCCGTGTCTCCTTGCTTTTTGTAGTGAACGATACCGCCGATATTCACGGGGTCCAACGATTGCCAGTCGGCCTGCTTCTGCTTTAGGTCGACGGTCACGGTGACCTCCGGATCTCCGAGCAGTACCTCTGCAGATACCTGCGCATAAGCAGAGCGTACATTTGCAAGGTCTGCCGCTTCTCTGCTTTTTTCAAGCTGTGATGCAAATACCGGGATCGCAATTGCAATCAATACAGCGATGATCGCAATGACAATCAGCATTTCCATCAATGTAAATCCGTTTCTGATTCGTTTCACTATAATTCCTGCTTTATCTTGGGTATATCCTTCATTTATCTATTTTACTATAATTCTGAGATGTTTGCAACGAGAAAGCTACAAAATTAAAAATCCCCGGCAGACTGCGTTTTCTACAATCTGCCTGGAATACCTTTACTACACGGTCAATGTTGCTATGTATTCCACGGACAATGCATATCCCACAGCCGCCCTATCTTTCCTCATAAATCTCGCAGTTCGTATGGGACACACATTCTTATCCATTTTTACACTTCCCGCAGCACGACCTCCACGATGCCGACGTCGTCGGTATCGGGATAGAAATACACCTGCCAGGGCTGTTCAAAGCCGGGCTCCACCTCCGCCTGCACCGCGCGGACCATCTCGCGCAGGCCGTCGCGGTCGGTCGCAAAATAGCCGAAGCGCACAGCAACGCGCTTCACCGTCCCCTCCTCCGCCGTCAGGCGCAGAAGGTCAGGCAGCGCTTCCGTACTGGTGGCGGTGATGATGGCCGCCTGCTCCTCCGCCGTGCGGCGGTAGCCGAGGCGCACGCGCATCTCGTAGTAGCCGTGCTCCTGCGCGTCGGTATAGCTGATGTATTCCAGCAGATAAGCGCCCAGCGCCGTCTCCTCCTGCACCTCGCGGCAGGCCTGCTCCGCCATCGACGCGGCCTCCTCATCGTTTCCGTAGATGCGGACGGTCCCCTCCTCGCTGTGCTCGCCGAGGAGCAGCAGCAGCGCGTTGACAAGGTCCTGATAGCTGTCGGCCCGCAGGGTGTCGGCGTTCTCGTTCTCCCAGTAGACCTCGCTGTGCGGCGCGGAGACGGAGTAGCTGCGCTCGAGCACGATGTTGCCGCAGCCCGCGAGCGTCAGGCAGAGCGCCAGCGTAAGCGGTATGAGCTTTTTTCGCACGGTGCTTCGCCCCCTCTCCTTCTTTGTTCCTATCAATAGCCGAGCGGCTCGTCGACGAGCACGACCTCGCTCTCGCAGCTGCGAATGGCCTCCCACATCACGACAAGGCCGCGGCAGATGCGCTGCGGGCTCTTGCAATCGTAGCAGCGGTCGCCGTTCACGGCGCAGGGTGTCTTCACGCCGAGGCGCTGGGCGTTCTTCGGCGCGGAGATGTTGCGGGCGCGCCAGAGCGCCTTGTCATAGGTCGGCGCGAGCTTGTTGCTCCCCACGACGTACCACACCTTCTTATGGCCGAAGAGCGACGAGGCCACGCGGTTGCCCGTGCCGTCGATATTGATGATCTCGCCCGTTTCGGCAAGACCGTTGGCCGAGAGCAGATAGTGCTCGCAGGTCGCGGCCTTTTCGCGCACCTCGTCGGCGTTCATGCCGTCTGGCACGTTCCAATGGCTGTAGATCGTGTTGTGAGCGCCAAGGCTTTCAAAAAGCCCCATCTGCGAGAGCGTTACGCTTCCGCCGAAGGACACGCTCGAACGGTCGATCTGCGCGTTGAGATAGTCCGCCGCTTCCTGCGCCGTCGCAAAGGCGGACACCTTGAAGCCGCGCTCTCTGAGATTCTTCTCCACCGTCGTAAAATCCATATTTTGACCTCCTGCTTGCCAAAGCTGCTTTCTTAAAGCCCCTTGGGGTTATAAACGCCGAAGCCCTCGCCCAGCACCTCGCTCGCGTCGCACACGATGAAAAAGGCGTCGGGGTCCAGCTCCTTGATGAAGCGCTTGATGGACACGACCTCCTTGTTGCGCACCGCGCACAGAAGCAGCGGGCGCTCCGAGCCCGTGTAGATGCCCTTGCCGTTTAGGAGCGTCGCGCCCATGTCGCGCGCGATCATCTCCTGCATGATCTCCTCGTATTTGTCGCTGATGATGTAGGCGAGCTTGGCCGTGTTCTGCCCGTACACGACAAGGTCGAGCACCTTGGTCGTGATGTAGAGCGCAAGCGCGCCGTAAAGGGCGTTATTGAGGCTCCTGAACACCGCGGCATAGATCAGAATGATCGTCAGATCGATGCCAAGGCAGATATTGCCGATCGACAGCCGCTCGACGTGCGAGCGCACGATCCACGCGCCGAGCTCCGAGCCGCCGGTGGTCGCCTCCTCGCGGAAGATGAGTCCCGAGGCAACGCCCAGCGTCACGCCGCCGTAAAGACACGCAAGCAGCGGGTCCATGGGCGAAAACTGATGGATCACATCGACCACGTCGATCAGGACCGAGCTCAGCGCCATCGTGTAGATGGACTTGCACAAAAACGCAAAACCAAACTTTTTCAGTCCCACCACGAAAAGCGGTACATTGAGCACAATGACCATCGTACCGATCGGCAGAACGGGCACAAAGAAATTGATGATCTGCGAAATACCCGTAAAGCCGCCGACCGTAAAGTCGTTCGGCGCATAGAACCAGTTGAACGACAGCGCGTACAGCACGCACGCCAGCGTGATAATGACATAGCTGCGCATCTGCTCGCGCACGCTTTCCTTTTTCATAGACTTCTCTCCTCTCTTTTCTCTTCCCCGCTCGTCTCCCGCCGTCAGATGAGCGAGAGCTGTTTATCGTCGCTGTCCTCCGTTTTGAGCAGCGCGCCCGTCGCCGGGATGCTGCGCCCGCGGTAGCGGGCAAAGTCGGTGATACCGGTCTCCTCGGGGAAGCGAACGGTATCCAGCGTGTGCTTCTTTTTGAGCGTCATCAGCGCAACGCCCTGCGTTGTGCGCGTGGTCTTCACGCCGAGCAGCGCGGTGCTGACGATGAGCACGCGGGGCTCGCTTGAATAGACGGCGATCTCGCGGTCCTCGCGGATGTGCAGCATCGCGCGCAGCGGGCTCTTGTCGCTGTAAGCCCCCGTCAGGCGGCGGCGGTTCGAGGTCGTCCTGTACGCCGAGAGCTCGACCTTCGCGGCCTTGCCGTTTTCAAAGAAGAAGATCATATAGCCGCTGTAATCGCCCGGCAGCACCATGCCCATGACGCTCTCGCCCTCGTCCATGCCGAGCTTGGCAGGCAGGTAGTCGCCGAGCTGACTCGCCTTGCCGTCGGCAAAGTCGCTCACGCGCGTCTTGTAGACCTGCGCCTTGTCGGTGAAGAACATCAGCTCGGCGGCATTGGAGCTCTCCACGCTCGCGCTGAGCGCGTCATCCTCCTTGAACTTCTGCTCGCCGGACATACGCAGCGACTGCGGCGTGATCTTTTTGAAATACCCGTGCTGCGACAAAAAGAGCGTGACAGGATAGTCCTCGACAGGATCGTCCTCCACCTCCGCGTCCTCGACAAAATCGTAGATGATACCGGTGCGGCGGGGCTCGGCGTACTTTTTGCGCACCTCTTCGAGCTCTGTGATGATGATCTTGCGGATGCGTGACGGGCGCGCGAGCGTATCCTCAAGGTCCTCGATCTCCGACTCGAGCGACGCCGTCTCCTCCACGCGCTTTAAGATATATTCGCGGTTGATGCTGCGCAGCTTGATCTCGGCGACGTACTCCGCCTGGATCTGGTCGATGCCGAAGCCGATCATCAGGTTCGGCACAACATCGGCCTCCTTCTCCGTCTCGCGGATGATCCGGATGGCCTTGTCGATATCGAGCAGGATGCGCTTGAGGCCCTTCAAGAGGTGCAGCTTGTCCTGCCGCTTTTTGAGCACGAAATACACGCGCCTCTTGACGCTCTCGGTGCGCCAGGCGCACCACTCGTCCAGAAGTTCGCGCACGCCCATCACGCGCGGCATACCGCCGATGAGCACGTTGAAGTTGCACGACGCCGTATCCTGAAGCGTCGTGGCCCTGAAGAGCTTCTGCATCAGCTTGTCTGGGTCCGCGCCGCGCTTTAAGTCGATCGTCAGCTTGAGGCCCGAGAGGTCGGTCTCATCGCGCATATCGGAAATTTCCTTCACCTTGCCCGCCTTGATGAGCTCGGCGACCTTATCCATGATGGCCTCGCTTGTGGTGGTGTAGGGGATCTCGTAAATTTCGATGAGATTTTCCTTTTTATCGTAGCGCCAGCGGGCGCGCACCTTCACACCGCCGCGCCCGGTGTTGTAGATATCCTCGATGGCGCGCGCATCGTATAAAACCTCGCCGCCGGTCGGAAAGTCGGGCGCAAGCAGCGTCTCGCTGATGCGCACCTCGGGATTTTTGAGAAATGCGATCGTCGTGTCGCAGACCTCGCCCAAATTGAAGCCGCACAGCTGGCTCGCCATGCCGACGGCGATGCCCTGATTCGCGCTGACAAGAATATTGGGGAAGGTCGTCGGCAGAAGCGCCGGCTCTTTCATGGAGTTATCGTAGTTGTCGACAAAATCGACCGTGTCGGAGTCGATGTCGCGGAAGAGCTCTGCGCAGATGGGCGCAAGCTTTGCCTCGGTGTATCGGCTGGCCGCCCACGCCATATCGCGCGAATAGACCTTACCGAAGTTGCCCTTCGAGTCGACAAACGGGTGCAGCAGCGCGCCGTAGCCCTTGGAAAGGCGCACCATCGTGTCGTAGATCGCGGCGTCGCCGTGGGGATTCAGCCGCATCGTCTGGCCGACGATGTTCGCGCTCTTTGTGCGCGCGCCGGTGAGAAGGCCCATCTTGTACATCGTGTACAGAAGCTTTCGGTGCGAGGGCTTGAAGCCGTCGATCTCCGGAATGGCGCGCGAGACGATGACGGACATCGCATAGGGCATATAGTTCGTTTCCAGTGTTTCCGTAATATTCTGCTCCACCACGTCCGCGCGCAGGCCCATCACGTTCGGGTCGGCGCGGCGGTGGGTCTGCTTGGGTGTCTTGTCGCTTTTCTTCATTCGCATACCTCAAAATCGATCCGGCAGCAAGACGGCTGCCGAACACACTATTTCTATGATATCCTATCACACTTTTTTCAGCCGCGCAACACCGCGCGCAGGGGGAAATCCGATCTGTTCCGCCGAAAAAAAGCACTTCGGGCAGTCCGAAGCGCTTTTTTCGTCAATTTCTCATTTTCTGCGCCACACGGAGGGCATCATCAGCACGAGCAGCGGCATGATCTCAAGCCGTCCGAGCAGCATCGTCAGCGTGAGGACGAGCTTGCTGAAATCGGAGAGGAAGCCAAAATTACACGTGGGGCCGAGCGCACCGAGACCGGGGCCGACGTTGCTGATGGCCGTAAGCGAGGCGGTGAAGGCCGCGGTGAACTCCACCCCGTCGAGCGACACGACCAGCGTGCCGAAGAGCAAAATCGCAATGTAGGCGAAGAAGAACACCGACACGGACGAGAGCGTCTCTTCGCTCACGCGCTGGCCGTCGAGCGTGATGGGACGCACCTCGCGCGAGTGCATGATACGGCGCATATCGCGGCGCACGCCCTTCACGAGCAGCACCACGCGCGAGACCTTGACACCGCCCGCCGTGGAGCCCGCGCAGCCGCCGCAGAACATCACCAGCACCAGCACACAGCGGCAGAACGACGGCCAGAGGTCAAAGTCCTCCGTACAGTAGCCGGTGGTGGAGATGAGCGTTGTGACCTGAAAGGCTGCCGCCTCAAGTGCCGAGCCGAAGCTGCGCCCCGTCTTGGCAACAAGGTCGAGCGTGATAAAGAGCGTTGAGCCGACCACGATGCCGGTGTAGACGCGCAACTCCTCGCTCCTGAGCGCCTCGCGGAAGCGGCGCGTGACCATGAGAAAGAGCAGCGTAAAGTTCACCGATGCGGCAAACATGAAAAAGACAAGTATCCAGTTGATGAGCGAGGAGTGGTAGTAGGCGATGCTCGCGTCGCGGATGGAAAAGCCGCCGGTCGAGATGGTCGTGAGCGCGGTGGTGAGCGCGTCGAACCACGGCAGGCCGACGATGCGCAGCACGACGGCCTCGATCGCCGTGAGCGCGATGTAAATGCGGTAGAGGATGCGGGCCGTCTCCCCCGTGCGCGGGCGGAGCTTGGTGCTGATGGGGCCGGGCGATTCCGCCTTCATCAGATTCACGCTGCCCTCGCTGATCTTGGGCAGCAGCGCCAGCACGAGCACCAGGATGCCCATGCCGCCCATCCACTGCGTCAGCGCGCGCCAGAGCTGGATGCCGCGCGGCAGCGCGGACGGGGCCGAGAAGATCGATGCACCCGTGGTGGTCAGGCCCGAGACCGTTTCAAAGAAGGCATCCATAAAGTCGCAGCTATGGCTGAAAAAATACGGCAGCGCGCCGAACAGCCCCAGTACGATCCAGCACAGGGCCACGCAGACAAAGCCGTCGCGCGTCTGAAGGCGCGGATCGTCCGGCCTTGTGAGCGTCAAAAGGCCGCCGACTCCGCCGCATATCGCGACGGAGCGGAGAAACGCCGGCATATCCGGCCCCCCGCTCACCGCTGCAACCAGCAGCGGCGGCAGCATACACAGCGCCTCGATGCACAGGATGAGGCCCACGATCCTAAGGATGAGTTTCTGGTTCATAGTAACTTCCTTTGCCGAACAAAGCGGCGATCAGCCGAGAATATCGTTGAGATCCTGCAAAAAGAGTTCCTTCGCCACCACGATGACGCGGTCGCCCGCGTGGATCTGGGAATGTCCGTTCGGGATCTCCATCTTACCGCCGTGCACGATGGCGGCGACGAGCAGGCCCTTGCGGAAGTGCAGGTCGCTGAGCGGACGGTCGAGGAAGTGCGTGGCGTTCGTCGCGGTGAACTCCACCGCCTCGATCGAGCCGCCGAGGATATAGTGCAGGCTCTCCACGGCGCTCCCCTGCGAGTTCGCAAGGCCGCGCACATAGCTCGAGATCTGCCCCGCGATAATGGCCTTGGGCGAGATGACGCTGTCGAGCCCCGTCAGGCTCACGATATCGAGATACCCCAGGCGCGACATCTTGGGCACGACCTTTTTCACGCCGTAGCGCTTGGCCGTGAGCGCCATGAGGAGATTCTCCTCGTCGCGGTCGGTCACGGCGATAAAGGCGTCGCAGTGGAAGATGCCCTCCGCCTCCAGAAGGTCGTGGTCCGTGCCGTCGCCGTGGATGATGGTGGCCTTGGGCAGCTTTTCCGCAAGCGTCAGGCACTTGGCCTCGTTCTTTTCCACGATCGTCACGTGCGTGCCGGTGGTCGTGAGCGTCCAGGCAAGGTACTGGGCGATGCGGCTGCCGCCAAGGATGCTCACGCGGCGGATGGGCGCCGTGGGCCTTCCCATCGAGCGCAGCACGCGCGTCGTCTCCGCGGGCGTGCCGATGACATACACGCGGTCGCCCGGGAGCGGGACGAACGAGCCGTCCGGCACGATGACGCTGTCATCGCGCTTGGCCGCGCACATGAGGATGCTGTTGGGCGTTTCACGGTTGAATTCGATGAGGGATTTTCCCACAAGGCTGTCGCCCGGCGCAGCCTGAAAGCCGATGAGCTCAACGAGGCCGCCAGCGAAGGTCTCGACGCTGAAGGCGCTCGGCACGCGCAGGATACGCGAGATCTCCTGCGCGGCGGCGTGCTCGGGGTTGATAATCATATCGAGCCCGATCTCGCGGCGCAGAATGGGCGCGTCGCGGAAATAGTCGGGGTTTCGCACGCGGGCGACCGTGTGCCTCGCGCCGAGCTTTTTCGCCATCAGGCAGCAGATGAGGTTGACCTCATCGTTTTCCGAAACGGCGATGAGCAGGTCCGCCTCGCGCACGCCCGCCTGCAACAGCACGCTGGCGCTCGCGCCGTTGCCCTCCACGCACATGACGTCCAGCATGGAGTCGGCGTGGTCAAGCACCGCGCTGCTCTGGTCCACGATGACGATATCGTGATTTTCGCCCGTCATCTGTTCGGCGATCGCATAGCCGACCTTGCCGATACCGACAATGATGATTTTCATATGATCACGAGTCTCCTATCGCTTTTTGCGCATCTTGCGTTTCTTTTATTGTTTCTGTTTCTTTGGCTTTTTCGTTCTTTTTTGTCTGCTGCACCGGCGTGTGCTCCGTGCGCCGCATCACCATGAGAACGCTGTTGAACTCCGCGCCCATAATGAGCATCATCGAGGCAAGATACAGCCACAAAAGCAGCACGATCACCGCCCCCAGCGTGCCGTAGATCACAGAATAGCGCGCGATATTCTCCACATAGTAGGAAAAGAGGTAGGACAGCGCCAGCCACATCGCCATTGAGAAAATGACGCCGGGCCAGATGCGGTTCATCTTGCGCGATTCCTGCGCAAGGCCGTACATCAGCGCGATGGGGAAAAACACGATGCCGCCGAGCAGCGCAAAGCGCAGGATCGACCACAAATGGATGGTCCGGTCGCTCAGCGGGATGGTGATATAATTGCCGATATAGTCCGAGACAAGGCTCAGCACCCGCTCGCCCACAACGGTGAGCGCGATGGAGATGATAATGATGAGGATCAGGCTCAGCGTGTAGAGCAGGAGCTTGATCTGATAGCGCAGAAAATTCGTCGGCGCTTTTTCGCCGTAGGCCCGGCGGACCGAGCCCATGAGCGCGCTCGCCGCGCGATACGGAAAATAAATGGAGAAAACGAGCGAGAACCACAGCAGCTGCCGGCTCGAATCACGGCTGACATAGGTGAGGTACTGCTCGATGATATCCAGCGCCTCCTGCGGCATAATGGTATGCAGCCCCTTCAAAAACTGGCTGATATCGAACGACATCATACCGACAAGGTTGCTCAGAAAGATCATCAGCGGAAAAAGCGCAAACAGAAGATAATACGTCAGCGCCGCGCTGTCGCGTCCGACGTGATGGTCGAAGTAACGGCGCACCATCAGGTAAGCGCCCTTCAAAAAGCGGTGCCGCTCGAGATACTGCTGCAAGGGCGTGGCTCACCTCCTGAAATAGACGATATCTGTTCAATTTAGGTAGTATACCACAGCGCTTACGGAAAGGGAAGCGGAAAAGCACAGCCACACAAAGTTTTTACATGAATAAAGACGGAAAAGGGGTTGACAGAGCGGAAAAATGTGCATAATATAATACCGTTAATTCCATAAGGTCGTCCGGTAGGTAAGGCTACCACAAGGATACGGACTGCTGCCGCGGAGTAGTGGAGACACTATGAGAGGGTTTGAACAGGTTGCATCGAAAGCAAGGTGCCATCTAATGCAGTTTCACCGCCTCGTGATGCTAAAGCTTGAACGGTAAGGAAACGCTGCGCAGGGCGCAGGTTTTCGATCAACTCGCTCTCATAGCCGCGTCGCCGGACGCAGGATATGGGAGATTTTTTTGTACCTTTCGGAAAGGAGGAAGACGGTATGGTCGGATTTGAAGAAATGCGCGATGAACTGCTGGACGGAATCAGGGAGCTTCTCAAGCGAAAACAGTACACCGCCCTGCGAGAGCTGCTCTGCGACCTGGAGCCGGCGGATATCGCATCGCTTTTTGAAGATCTCAGCGAGGACAGCATTCCCCTTTTGTTCCGTCTTCTTCCCAAGGAGCCGGCGGCGGAGGTGTTCGTTGAGCTTGACCCCGACGCGCAGGAAATGCTCATCCGCGGCTTTTCGAACACGGAACTCAAGGAAGTTCTTGACGAACTGTATCTCGACGATGCGGTCGATATCGTGGAGGAAATGCCCGCAAACGTCGTCAAGCGCATCTTAAAGCACGCAGACCCCGACACGCGCAAGAGCATCAACGAAATTCTCAAGTACCCTGACGACAGCGCGGGCGCGCTGATGACGACCGAGTTTGTCGACTTAAAGCGCGATATGACGGTCGAGGACGCCTTAAAACGCATCCGCCGCACCGGTACGGACAAGGAGACGATCAACGTCTGCTACGTCGTCGACCCGGCGCGCAAGCTGCTCGGCATCGTCTCGCTGCGCACCATCCTGCTCGCCGACGAGGATGATATCATCGAGGAGATCATGGAGACGCACGTCATCTCCGTCACGACGCTTGAGGATAAGGAGGACGTCGCGCAGACTTTCTCAAAATATAACTTCATCGCCCTTCCGGTCGTCGACAAGGAAGACCGCCTCGTCGGTATCATCACCGTTGACGACGCCATCGACGTCATGGAAGAGGAGACGACCGAGGATATCGAAAAGATGGCGGCCATGCTGCCGACGGATAAGCCGTACCTCAAAACGAGCGTGTTCGAGACCTACAAGTCCCGCATCCCCTGGCTGCTGCTGCTGATGGTCTCGGCGACCTTCACCGGGCAGATCATCGCGCGCTTTGAAGATGCGCTCAGCGCGTTCGCCATTCTGACGGCTTATATCCCCATGCTGATGGACACGGGCGGCAACTGCGGCTCGCAGGCAAGCGTCACGGTCATCCGCGGTATCTCGCTCGACGAGATCGAGTTTTCCGACCTTTTTCGCGTCATCTGGAAGGAGATCCGCGTGGCGGTCATCTGCGGCGCGACGCTCGCGGCGGCAAACTTTGCAAAGCTGATGCTCATCGACAAGATGCTCTTCGGCAACCCCATCACCGTCTCCGTCGCGCTCGTCATCTGCCTGACGCTCGTGGTCACGGTGTTCGCCGCCAAGGTCGTCGGCTGCACGCTGCCGCTGCTCGCCAAGAAGATCGGCTTCGACCCCGCGGTCATGGCCTCGCCCTTCATCACGACGGTCGTGGACGCGATCTCGCTGATGATCTACTTCAACTTCGCCTCCCTGCTGCTGGGAATTTGAAAAAATCGGAAAAAGGCTTTCCAATCGCGCCACTTGTGTGTTATGATGCTTCATGTATGGCATTGTACGATATTCAAAGAGGCGGCTGTGCCACGCGCAGCCGCCTCTTCTTTTTTCAGGAGGACATTCCATGGAAAATAAACTCAGAGAATATGCGAAATTGCTCATTGAAGTGGGGCTGAACGTTCAAAAGGGCCAGACCGTCGTGATCCGCTGCCCGGTCGAGTGCGCGTTTTTTGCGCGTCTGTGCGCCTCCGCCGCCTACGACGTTGGCTGCCGCGAGGTCGTGATGCGCTGGACGGACGACTACATGAACCGCGAGCGTTTTCTGCGCGCGGACGACTCCGTGTTCGACGTTTTCCCCGACTGGCAGGCAGAAATGCTCAACGGCTATGCTGACGAGGGCGCAGCATTCCTCAATATCTCCGCCTGTGATCCCGAGGCGCTGCGCGGCGTAGACCCCGACCGTCTGACGCGCGCAAGCCGCAGCGAGACGGCTATCCAGCCCTATGTAAGCGCCGTAATGTCCAATGCCTGCCCCTGGTGCGTCGCATCCGTCCCCATTCCGAGCTGGGCGAAGAAAGTCTTCCCCGCTCTTCCCGAGCAGGAGGCGATGGATAAGCTCTGGGAGGCGATCTTCACCTCCGTCCGCATCAGCGGCAAGGGCGACGCGGTCGCGCGCTGGCGCGAGCACGTGGCACTGCTCAAAAGCCGCATCGCAACACTCAACGCGCTGCACTTTGTCTCCCTGCACTACCGCAACGCGCTCGGCACGGATCTTACGATCCGCCTGCCGGAAACGCACGTCTGGGCCGGCGGCGACAACACCTGTCGCGCAGGCTTCCCCTTCGTCGCCAATATGCCGACGGAGGAGGTCTTCACCGCCCCGCTTAAGACCGGCATCGACGGTGTGGTCTATTCCGCCATGCCGCTCGTCCACAACGGCAACATCATTGAGAATTTCCACTTTGTCATCAAGGACGGCAGGATCGTCGACGTGCACGCCGAGAAGGGCGAGGACATCCTGCGCGCCGCCATCGCCGAGGACGAGGGCGCGTCGTATTTCGGCGAGGTCGCGCTCGTGCCCTACGACAGCCCCATCTCCAACCAGAAAATTCTCTTCTACAACACCCTTTTCGACGAAAATGCCGCCTGCCATCTTGCCTTCGGCGAGGCGTATCCCGAGTGCGTGGAAGGCGGAGAATCCATGAGCAAGGAAGAACTCAAGGCCTCTGGACTGAACAGTTCCAACACGCACGTTGACTTCATGATCGGAACGAGCGATCTTTCCATCATCGGCACGACGAAGGACGGGCGCGAGGTGCCGGTGTTCGTAAACGGCAATTTCGCCCTCTGAAAAACGATACCGCGGGCTCCCGCCCGCTCACAAAGGAGAAAAAACATGGCTATGAACTTTAACCGCTTGGAAAGCGACGATAAGGTCCTCATCATGGAGGGCGCGCAGGTGCTCGGCGACGTGGTCGCGGGCGAGGGCACGGCCTTCTGGTACAACAGCGTCTGCCGCGGTGAATTGCAGAGCGTGCGCATCGGCAAGCGCTGCAACATTCAGGATCTCGCCCTCATCCACAACAAGGTCGTGATCGGCGACGATGTGTCCGTCGGCCACAGTGCCATCGTCCACGGCGCGACCATCGGCGACCGCGTCATCGTCGGCATGGGCGCAACGGTGCTCGACGGCGCGGTCATCGGCAACGACTGTCTGATCGGTGCGGGCGCGCTCGTCACAGGCAAGATGAACGCCCCGGACGGCTCGCTCATCGTCGGCTCACCTGCCAAGGTCGTGCGCGAGCTGACGGAGAAGGAAAAGGAGAGCATTCTGGCCAACGCCAGACTGTATCTTGAAAAAAGCCAGGAATACCGCGCCCATGCCGTCAAGCAGGCGTAAGGCAAACCATTCAGGAGGAATACCCGCATGAAAATCTTAGTCATCAACGGCGCAAATATGAATATGCTCGGCCGCCGCGAGCCCGATATCTACGGCAAGGAGGACTATGCCGCCCTCTGTGCCCGCATCTACGAGCACGCGCAGAGCCGCGGCGTGGCCGTGGAGTGCTTCCAGTCCAACCACGAGGGCGCGATCATCGACGCTATTCAGGAGGCCGACACGACCTTTGACGGCATCGTCATCAATCCCGGCGCCTACACGCACTACAGCTATGCCATCCATGACGCGCTCAAGGCCGTCAGCATCCCCGCCGTCGAGGTCCATATGTCCGATATTCAGAAGCGCGAGGAGTTCCGCCACCTGTCCGTCACCGCGCCCGCCTGCATCGCGCAGATCCGCGGCCACGGCTTCGAGAGCTACACCATGGCGATCGATATGCTGGCAAAGCTCACCCCGGAGGAAAAAAAGTAAAAGTAGCTCCCCTGCGCGAAAGCGCGCTGCAGGGCGCTGCCATATAAAAGGCGAGCAGGTCTCTCCGCTTGGGGATGCCCGCTCGCCTTTTTTCGCTTTTCTGCTTGGAACAGCGCAGGGCGATGAGTGAACCGCTCATCGCCCTGCGTCATTTATGGATTTCTGCCGCGCCGTTACTCGATGCCCGCCAGCGTCTGGGCGTCGGCCACGTACTGGTCGATGAGGCCCTGCTCCTGCATTTTGGCGATCTTTTCGTTCAGGTAGGCGACGAAGTCCTCGTTGCCCTTCTGCACACCGATGCACTGGCCCTCGCTGTCGCTCTTAATGCCGATATCCTTGACCATCAGGTCATCGTTGGCCGCGGCAAAGGCGAGAGACGGGGTGTAGTCGATGTACACGACGTCCAGCTTGCCGCTCTTGAGCTCCATGATGAGGTCCTGCGCCTTGACAAGGCCAACAACGTTCTCCTCGCCCGCAAGCTCATTGGCAATGGGCACCTGAATGGCGCCGTTCTGCACGCCGACCTTGTGACTGGCGAGGTCCTCGGGCTTGTTGTACAGGGAATCGTCGTCCTTACGGATGAGGATGGCCTGCTGCTGCTTAAAGTACGGGTCGGAGAAGTCGACGGACTTCTGACGCTCCTCGGTCGAGGCCATACCAGCGATAACAATGTCGAAATCGCCCTTGGCGAGGTTGATACACAGGTTGTCGAACGACATATCCACGACCTTCAGCTCCACGCCGAGGTCATCGGCGATGTACTGCGCGATCGAAACATCGAAGCCGACGATGGTGTCCTTGCCGTCCACCTCCGTGTGGAATTCGTTCGGGGGATAGTCGGCCGAGGTACCCATCACGAGCACGCCCGCCTCCTTGATCTGCTCGATCTTGGACTTGGCGGTATCATCGCCGGACGGCGTATCGCCGTCCGAGCCGCCCTGCGCGCTGTCGTCGCTCTTGCTGCCGCAGGCAGCGAGTGACAGGATCATCAAAAGCGCCAAAAGCAGCGCCGCAAATTTCTTGAATGCGTTCATTTTCGTTCCCTCCTGCGTCCCTTATTCCCACAGGGGCTTGTCCCAAAGGTTGACCTTGGTGCCAATGCCCATTTCCGTTGCGTTCAGGTACAGCTGATAGGCGATCATGATGTCCAGCGCGCCGAGGCCCATGGACGCAGCGGCGACAAACTGATCGTCCGAGGTGCGCAGCTTCTTCGTACCCAGCACCAGCTCGCTCAGGTCCATGATCTGGCTCTCATCGAGCTTGCCCTCCTTGGTGAGCTTGGAGAGCGGATTGCTGTGCTGCTTGAGCTGCGTCCAGTAGTCGGCGACAAGGCCGTCGGCCTTGAGGAAGACATCCTCTGTCACCTCGTTGGAGTGCATGGAGACGAGGCCGCAGCCGGGCGTCAGCCATGAGACATCCATGAAGGGCTTGGGCGCGGTCGTCTCGCCGACGATGAGCTGGGACTTGAGCGCCGCAGCCTTGCTGTCGCTCGTCGGGATGATCTCGACGCCGAGGCTGTCGCCGTACTCCTTTGCGATGCCTTCGGCCTTGGCAAGGTCAATGTCGCAGAGGTACATGGTCTTGATCTGGGGCAGCGCCTCGTGCACGGCGGAGATCATCGTGCGGCCGATAACGCCCGCGCCGACGAGACACGCGGTGTCCGCGTTGGAGGGCGCGGCGTACTTGGCCATCAGGCCGCCGACGGCAGAGGTGCGCATCGCGGTGATGAGCGTGCCGTCCAGAATGCAGAACGGCAGCACCGTCTCGGGGTCACTCAGGATGGAAATGTCGATGCCGTAGGGGATGCCAGGGATCGTGGCGTTCTTCTTGGACTCCGCCGCCCACTTGATGCCGCCAATGTTGACGTCGCCGCCGATGTAGCAGGGCATGGCGTTGAAGAACGACTGCCAGTTTTCCTTGTCGGGAATGCAGGTGTTGGTCTTGGGCGGGTTCTTGATGAGGCCCTGACCGAGCATCGCGTAGGTCTTTTCCGTAACGGCCAAGATCTGTTTCATATCGAGAAGGCCGGCCTTGATGACATCTTCCTGCTTGAGGAACAGAATTTCGGGATTGATCGTGTGAAGCATTTTAGTTCCCTCCAATAATATCGTAAATTTTATAATTTGTTAGGGTTCAAATGACGTTGATGACTTTTGACAAAAATTCCTGTGTGCGCGGATTTTGGGGGTGCTCGAAGATCTCCTCGGGCGTGCCCTGCTCGGCGATCTGTCCGCCGTCCATGAAGAGCACACGCGTGCCGACCTTTCGGGCAAAGCCCATCTCGTGCGTGACGACGACCATCGTGATGCCGTCGCGGGCGAGGTCGGAGATGACCTGCAGCACCTCGCCGACCATCTCGGGGTCGAGCGCGGAGGTCGGCTCGTCGAAGAGCAGCACGTCGGGCTCCATCGCAAGCGCCCGCACAATGGCGATACGCTGCTTCTGCCCGCCGGAGAGTTGGGAGGGATAGGCGTTCGCCTTATCCTCGAGCCCCACGCGCTTCAAAAGCTTGAGGGCTTTTTCCCTGCTCTCCTCTTCCGGCAGCTTTTTGACCTTTGTGAGCGAGATCGTGATATTTTCCAGCACCGTGAGGTTATTGAACAGGTTGAACTGCTGGAACACCATGCCAACCTTCTGTCGGTGCCGGTTCACGTCGAAGCCCTTGGCGGTGATATCCTCGCCTTCGAAGTAGATCTTTCCGGCGGTGGGCTGCTCCAGGAGGTTCAGGCATCGGATAAAGGTGGACTTGCCGCTGCCCGAGGGACCGATGATGACGACCACGTCGCCCTTGCAGAAGGTCTCGTTCAGCCCGTCGAAGACGGTCAGCGCGCCGAATTTTTTCTGCAGATCCCTGATCTCGAACAATACGTTACCGTTCACTCTTTTTCAGCCTCCTCTCAAAGATGTTCAGGCCCTTGCCGAGGATGATGTTCAGCGCCAGATAGATGATGGCGGAGATGTAGTAGCAAGGAAGCGGGTTATAGGTAGCGGTGACCACGATGCCGTTGTTGTACATCAGATCGCCGATGCCGAGATACTGGATGATCGAGGTCTCCTTGACCATGGTGACGAATTCGTTGCCGATGGCGGGGAGAATATTTTTGACCGCCTACGGCATCACCACGTAGCGCATGGCCTGCGCATTCGTCATGCCGCACGAGCGAGCCCCCTCCATCTGCCCCTTGTCCACCGCCTGAATGCCCGCGCGGATGATCTCGGCGACGTAGGCGGAGGAGTTGATCGAAAGAGCGATGATGCACGGCAGCGCCCGCTCCAGATCGACGCCGAAGAGACTGCCGGAGGGATAGTTGATAAAGTCGAGCTGGTAATAGACGATGTAGAGCTGCACGAGCAACGGCGTGCCGCGGATCACCGTAATATAAATGGCGGCGAATTCTTCAAGCGGCCTGCGCTTGGAAAGGCGCATAAAGGCGATGAGGCAGCCGAGGATGGAGCCGCAGAGCACGGTGAGCAGCGAGATGAGGATGGTCGTTTGCGTTCCTCGCAGGAAGTATTGATAATAATTCGTTGCAATTTCCCAAATGGTCATTTCTGTTTGCCTCCTTCGTAGGACCGGGTACGCATCGTAGTGTATATTTATTCTCTCAAAAAAGTCAATAGCGGAATTTAGATTCATTCTATAATCGTAAGAAGGCATGATCAGCAAGTCAGGCAGCTCATTCGCTTTGTTGCATTTATACGAGCATTTTGTCGCATAAGAATTCGTTCGTGGGGACTTGTCCGAAAAAAGCGCCGACGCCGGAGCTGCTGCGGCAGCTCCGGCGTCGGCACTTTCCACTTTTCTTTTCAAAATGCAGGCAGCCCCCGCCATCCCCAATGGCAGGAGCCGTCTGCGTGATCTGTGTGAGGCGCGGCGCGCCCTGGTATCATAAGGCCGAAGCCTTATCATCCTGCTTACTCGTTGTTTTCGAGCATCCGGTAGCCCACGCCGATCTCCGTAAAGATATACTCCGGCGAGGCGGGATTTTTTTCGATCTTGCGGCGGATGTTGGCCATGTTCACGCGCAGGATCTGGTTGTCCGCCTTGGCCTTCGGTCCCCAGATCTGCTTGATGAGATAGTCATAGGTCAGCACCTTGCCGGCGTATTTGCCGAGCAGCGCCACGATCTTGAACTCGTTGAGCGTCAGGTGCACGTCCTCGCCGCCGACGAGCACGTGGTGCTTGTCATAGTCGATGGTCAGATCGCGCACGGTGAACTTGCCCGACTGCGCGATCTCGCCGTTGTCGAGCGAGGTGCGCGTGTGGCGGATGGCCGTGCGGATGCGCGCGAGCAGCTCGCTCGTGCCGAACGGCTTTTCGATGTAATCATCCGCGCCGAGATCGAGCGCCGCGACCTTGTCATGCTCGTGCGTGCGCGCCGAAACGACGATGATCGGCAGATTCGACCAGGCCCTGACCTCCTTGAGGATGGTCTGGCCATCCATATCAGGCAGCCCGAGGTCCAGAATGATGAGGTCCGGACAGTGCGAGGTGATCATGGAGATCGCCTCCGCGCCCGTCTGCGCGACCAGCACGTCGAAATCGTTCGCGGTGAGCACCGTCGAAATAAAATTACTGATGTTCTGCTCGTCCTCTACGACCAGCACCTTATCCTTCAGCTTCACTTGTTTTGCCCTCCTCCATCGGTAGATAAAAGCGGAAGCACGCGCCGCCTGTTTCCAGATTTTCTGCGGTCATCGTGCCGCCGTGTGCCTTGACGATCGTATAGCACACGGAAAGGCCGATGCCCATGTTCTTCTTCATGTCAAAGTTGCTGTGCGACACCTCGCTCAGCCCGCCCTGAAAGATATTCGCCAGCTTTTCCTTCGGGATGCCGACACCGTCGTCGCTGACGGTGAAGCAAGCGAGGTTTCCTTCGCGCGAGAGACGCACGCGGATGTTCTTCACGCCTTCGCCGTGGATGGCGGCATTTTCCAGCAGGTTCATGATGACCTGTCGGATGAGCGTCGCGTCCATCGGGACCATCAGCACCTCGTCCGGCACCTCAACGGAGACATTGATGCTGGGGAAGCGCTTTGTAAACTTGCTGACTGACACGGCGACGATCTCTTCCGCCGCCTCGCAGTCCTTTTCGATCCTGGCCTGTCCGCCGCTCATGCGCGTGATGGAGAGAAGATTCTCTACCATGCGGATGAGCCACTGCGCGTCCTCGTTGACGTCTTCAAGGAGGCAGCGCTTCTGCTCGGGCGAGAAGCTGCCCTCATTGTCGAGAATGGCGGCGGTGTTGCCGACGATGCTCGTCAGCGGCGTGCGGATATCGTGCGACATCGCGCGCAGGAGATTGGCGCGCACGGCTTCCTTCTCCGTTTCGATGCGCAGCTTTTCCTGCTTTTTGATCTGCGTGTTCATCGTGCTGATCATCATCGAGACCGTCAGCATCGCAAGGAAGGTGAACGGGTAGCCCGTGATCGTAAAGTTAAACTCCCAGTAAGGGTAGGTGAAGACATAGTTGACGAGCAGCACGCCCGTGACCGAGCTGAAAATGCCCCAGAAGAAGCCCTCCGTCCAGCGAGAGATGGTTGCGACCGCCAGCACGAAAATGAGGTGCACATAGCCCCCGCCGCTGTCCACCCGGCGCAGCAACGTGCATAGGACCGTCGCCGTGACGAGAATGGCAGCCGTCAGGAAAAAGTCATACAGCCGCCGCAGTCCGGTCACGTTTTTTCCCATCAGGCAGCCCCCCCTTTTCATCCTTCCCTTGAATGCGGGCGAAGATGCCCGTATCCTAATCGCATTATAACACAGCCTATGCTAAGTTTGCGTTAAAATGCGAAATTTTGTCAGGATAGCAAAAAGAGCGGCTGTGGGGCCGCCCTTTCTGCTGTTAAAAGGAAGAAGTGGAATTCAGGTTAGATCTTGCGAATGCTGACATTCGTCACATTCGCCATATTGAAGCCGGGCTGCTGAGCAATGGCGGCCATGATAGCGACCTTGACCTCATCGGTCAGCCCGTCGGCAGGAACGGCAGGGGCAGTCGGTGCGGCGGCAGCCGCCGCAGGCTTCGGCGCCTCGGGCTTCGAGAGGATCTTTCCCATCAGGATGGTGAGAAAAATGATGCAGGTCAGGCCCACGAAGGTGACGCCCATGCCCATAACGACAACAAACACGCTGGATACTTCCATTGGTGGATACGCTCCTTTTATGTATTCTGGCGCTATTATAGCGCGCAGAATTCGCACCGCAAGCGTTTTGGAGCGCTCTTAACAGGGCGTTAGCGCCGCCCTTTTCCCTCTTAACATCGCTTTTATTCTTGTTTACTTTCCGCTAAGGACAGGACCTCCAGCGTATCCCCGCGCACGCGGAATTTAACGTCCCGGCCACCAAAGCTCATCCCGTAGACGCGCTCGGGGTCGTGCTGATACTGCGGGCGCGGGTCCTGCGCGAGCACGCCGAGCAGCGCCTCGCGCTGTCCCTCGGGGAGTCCCGCAAGGAGCTCCGGCGGGCAGTCGACCCTGACGGTCTCCTTCGGAGAGGGCGCAAAACCGCCCTGCGCCTCGGGGTGCGCGTCGGCATAGGGCAGGTAGGGCTTGATATCGTAAATGGGCGTGCCGTCCATCAGATCCGCACCGGAAACGATAAGGACCGTGCCAAGCCCCTCCTCGCGCTCTGCGCGCTCCAGTCTGACGCAGGAAAGCCCGATGGCATTCGGGCGGAACGGCGAGCGCGTGGCGAATACGCCGACGCGCTCATTACCGCCCAGGCGCGGCGGACGCACCGTCGGCGACCAGGTATCGCGCACGACGGCAGAAAACTGCCAGATGAGCCACAGGTGCGAAAAGCCCTCGATGCCGCGCAGCGCGTCGTCATTCCGGAACTCCGGCTCGAAGACGATTTTTGCGCGCAGCGCCGGCACAAGTCCGCTCTGGCGCGGGATGCCGAATTTTTCGGGAAAGTCGCTTTGGATGCGGGCAATGACCTTCACAGCGTGCGTTTCCATGGAATACTCCCTTTCTCAGCAAAGAAGGGGCGCGATACGCGCCCCTTCTCTCTTCTCTTTTACATCAGCTTCATCGGCGTGAGCTGGAGATAATCGTCCAGCGTGCCGTCGTGCAGGCAGCAGTCGATGATCTCGCGGCCCAGCGGGTCGAGATCGTCGGAAACGAACTGCTGGAGCTGCTCTTTGAAGAAGTCGGTCAGGATCTTCGCGCCGGCATCGTAGCCCTCGGCGCCGAGCTTGGACTGCGTCTCGGGGCGCAGGAAGGTCTGACGGATGAACTGACCGTCGAGCTTCATCTCGTCGAGCGCATAGCCGAACAGCGGGCAGCGCGCGGGCACCAGGTGCTTCTCGCGCACGATACCGTTGTGACGCGCGAGGTATTCGCGCGAGATCCACTCGCCCATGAAGCCCACGTGATAAGCGCCGATGTGCTGGTTCGGGATCAGCACGTTCGTCGTCTTGGGGGCGGAGAGGATCTGCTCGAGCAGCAGGTTTGCCTGTGTGACCTTGAGGCCCGTGGCGAACGGCCAGTAGGAGCCGACGCCCTCTGCCTTCAGGCCGCTGCCGGCGTTCGCATCGGCAATGGACGGATTCTTGAAGCCGCGCGGGGAGATGAGCCGCCACAGCCAGGCGATAGACTGCGGCACGACCTGCAGCATACCCATAACGCCGTAGTTCGGGTCCTTCGCGGTGCTCGGTGGCATACGCACGCCGAAGCTGCGCACGTCGACCTCGACAGGTGCGGTGTCGGGGATAATGTTGTCGACCATCCTGCGCGGCAGGATGACGCGCGGGTTGGAGCAGGGCTTGCCGTTGGATTCGATCACGTGCTCCCAGATAAGACACGTCGCGCCGGGCACGCCGTCCATGTTGAAGAAGACGAGCGGCTCGCTCGGATGGATGCAGATGCGCTCATAGAGCGGGCTGTTGCCATAGGCGGTCATGCCGTCCATGCGCAGGAACCAGCCGTCCTCGGCGTCGAGGATGCGCAGCTTGCCGCTCTCGGGGTCCTGGAAGCTACCCAGCGCGCAGGCCATATCGTCGGCGATGGGATGGATCTTGCAGCTCTCGCCGAGCGTCATGTAATATTTTTCGCCCGTGACCGTGTGCGTACCGATGAGCAGGCGGTCATCCTCCTCGCGGTGGAAGTCCTCGAGCATCTCGCTCTTGCCGCCGCCGGACGCGCCCTCGTGCATGAACACGACCTCGTTTTCATACGGCGTTTCGACCATGGCCGCGCTCGTGTGGCAGCAGACCCAGCCCTCCTGCTCGCCGATATCGAGCAGCAGGGAGAAAACGCCCTTCTTGGCGCTGGGACCCGGATAGAGATTATAGGCCCAGACCTCGTGCATCTCCTTGGAGCGGTTGTGGACAACGACCTGCTTGCCGTCAAAATGCGTATGGCGGAAGGGCGGCGCGACAAAGATGATGGCGCGGGGCTTGTAGTGCTCCGGCACGTCGGCGATGCTCGTAAAGCCCTGCATATTCGCAAGCGACAGCGCAAAGAACGCGGCGTTGAGCGGACAGACCATCAGGCTCGGATAGCCGTGGCCGCGCGGACCGGCGGAAAACGGCAGCATGATGACCTGCTGGGTCGAAAGCCAGTCGAGCGTCTCCTGACGGAGCTTGGAGAACTCATAGCCGAAGCGGTCCTTGAAGCGCGGCTTGTCAGAGGGAAGATCGTCGCCGATGGCCATGCTGTTGGGGTCGCGGCGGCGCATATAGTCCTCCATGAAGTTGACGACGCAGCCGTTCTTGCAGCGCACGACCTCCGCCTCCTTCACCGTGCCGTTTCCCTCAATGGGATAGACCACGTCGTAACGGGAGGTATGCGTGGGGCCGTAGGCCATTTCCTCCAGCTCCTCCTTCGTCTCGGCGTAGGCGATGCACTTGCATTTCTTCAGCGCTGCGGTGATCTCAGGCGCCAGGTCAAACTTTTGAAAATACTGGTCATACATCACAAATACCTCCACATAATAAATATTCCTCCGCCCCGTTCGGGTGGAGCCTTATACGTGCGGCGTCAATTTATCATAGTGCCGCAATACAGAAAAGATTAGAATGGATGTTATCACATCTGCCCCGAAAGTGCAATAAATTTTGGATGAAGCTTTCAAAAGACCGCCTTAATTTCAACAAATGACTCACTTATTGCAAAAAACGGCGCTTCGCCTGTGCAAAGCGCCGCCGCCGGATATTTTATGAAGCTTTTCTTGTAAGATTTCCCCGGACCGCTCAAATCTCATCCAATATTCTGCCGTCCGTCGAGATCGTCACCACCTGCCTGGGGATGAACTTGCCGCTTTTTTGCAGCGCGGTCCTCGCCGCGTGCTCGAGTCCTCCGCAGCACGGGACCTCCATGCGCACGACCGTCACGCTTTTGATATCGTTTCCCGCGATGATCTCGGCGAGCTTTTCGCTGTAATCCACGCTGTCGAGCTTCGGGCAGCCGACAAGCGTGATATGCCCCTTGATGAACTTCTCATGGAAGGCGGCATAGGCATACGCCGTGCAGTCTGCCGCGATGAGCAGCTTCGCGCCGGAAAAGTATGGCGCGTTCACCGGAACGAGCCTGATCTGCACCGGCCACTGGGAAAGTTGACTTTCCTGCGCAGCGGGAGCCGCCGCTTCCTGCGCCGCCTTGTGTGCAAAGGTCCTGAGCTGCATACCGGGGCAGCCGTGGTGCAGCACTGCTCCCTCCTTCTGCATCTTTTTCTGTTTGTTGGCAAGCACCGCCTGTTCATCGTAGGCCGCCGCCTCGCGCTCGACAAATCTGATCGCACCGGTCGGGCAGGTCGGCAGACAGTCGCCCAGTCCGTCGCAGTAGTCGTCGCGCATCAGCTTTGCCTTGCCGTCCACCATGGCGATCGCGCCCTCGTGACACGCCGCGGCGCAAGCGCCGCAGCCGTTGCATTTATCCTGATCGATCTCAATGATCCTGCGTTTCATGATCGTTCCTCCTTGCTTTGTTGGCCCTATTGTAGTACGATAGCGCCAACAAGTCGGTTGAATTTTCAACGAAAGAAGCATTTTATGAAAGATTTTTATTCTATGCTCCGCTCCTGTCCGCTGTTTTCCGGTATTTCCGAGGCGGAGCTGGACGCCATGCTCTCCTGTCTCAACGCGGAGAAAAAAAGCTTCCCGAAGGACGCCTTCGTGCTGCGCGCCGGCGATACGGCGGAGTCGATCGGCCTCGTCCTGTCGGGAAGTGTTCTGGTCATACAGGAGGACATTTGGGGAAATCGCAATATTCTTTCCAAGGCAGGGCCGGGGCAGACCTTTGCCGCCGCGTTTGCCTGCGCGCCCGGCTCGTTGCTGAATGTGAGCGTCATCGCGGAAGCGCCCGTCACCGCGCTCTTTCTGAACGTCAAGCGCATCCTGACCATCTGTCCCTCCGCCTGCGCGCACCACAGCCGCATCATCCGCAATCTGCTCGGCGAGCTCGCCGAAAAGAACCTGCGCTTCAGCGAAAAGCTCACGCACATGGGTCAGCGCACAACGCGGGCAAAGCTGATGTCCTATTTCTCCGCCGAGGCGCAGCGGCTCGGAACATACGAATTCGACATTCCCTTCTCCCGGCAGCAGCTCGCGGATTATCTCGGCGTCGAGCGCAGCGGACTGTCGCTCGAACTCGGAAAAATGAAAAGGGACGGGCTGCTGGACTTTCACAAAAATCACTTTGCCTTGAAGGTGTGACGCCGCGGCCGGCCGGCAACGGAAAAAGCCCCCCGTCTTTTATGAGATCTTCCTCATAAAATTCCCGCCGATGCGCACCCCCTCCTGCACGATGAAAAAGGCGTTCGGGTCAAGCTCGCGCACCGTCTCCTGAAGGTCCGCGACCTCAAATTTCGAAACGCAGACGCACAGCACGCGCATATCGCTCCCCGTATAGGCGCCCTTGCCCTGCCAGTACGTCACGCCGCGGCCGAGGCGGGACATGATGCTCTGCGGCAGCGCGGGGTCCTCGTCCCTCGTGAAGATGAGCACCTGCACGCTGATGTTCTGCTGGTGTCCCCTGTCGATGAAGAGCGAGCAGAAGACCGTATAGATGACCGAATAGATGGCCGTCTGAATGTCAAAGAGCAGCGCGCAGGCCGCATAGAGCAGCACGTTGAAGCTCATCGAAAAGCGCCCGACCGTAAAGTGGCTGCCGCGCTTGCTGAGGCAAAGGCCGATGATATCGAGCCCGCCGGTCGAGCAGCCGCAGGTGAGTGCAAGCCCCAGCGCAAAGCCGCACAGGATGCCGCCGACCACGCAGGCCGCCAGGCGCTCGTCGAGGATCGGCGAGGTGGGCGCGGGGATGACGCTCAGAAAGAGCGACGACGCACCCACGCAGATGAGCGTGCGGACGAGGAAGCCGCGCCCGAGCTCCCGCCAGCCGAGAAAGAGCATCGGCACATTCAAAAGAAAATAGAGGATACCGGCGATATCCACGCCCGCAGGCAGCGCCACGCGCTGCGCGAGCACCGTTCGGAGGACCTGGCTCAGGCCCACCACGCCGCCGGAATACAGTCCGACCGGCACGATGAAAAGGTTGACGCCCACCGCGTAAAGGAAGGTCGCAAGGACCGCGATCGCAATGCGCGACCCCTCGTTTTGCATAGCCTTGTGCAGCATAGTGTTTTCCTCCTGTTTCGTCCCGCGGTCCGCCGTCCATGGCCTGTGCGGGGTCATTCGGTCTGCCGTTCGCTGATTCCGGGTATACTGGGATTATAAGCCATAGCGCAGGCACTTGTAAAGTCTTCTTCTCGCGCGCGAGAGCGTGCGAGACACCGTGGACTTGTCCCGCCCGATGGCCTCGGCGATCTCGCTCACGGTCATGTTCTCCTCATAGCGCAGGCGCAGCAGCTCGCGCTGGCGTGCGGTGAGCTCCTCCTCGCGCGCAAGACGCAGATTGCGCTTGAGCCGCTTGAGGTCGCTCTCGTTGTCGCCCGCGTGCGCGGCGATCCATGCGGTCATATCGCCGTAGATCTCATTGTTGCGTATCTTATAGGGTGTACCTTTCATTGCGATAATAACCCCTTTCATAGTAATGTCTCGTCAGGTCCGCCAGCTCGCGCGACTGGCGCAGGAGCTGCTGCAGCTCCAGAATGCGCCGCTTCAGGCGCAGCTTGTCCTCTCCCTCCGCGGTCCTGGCCTGCTCGCGCAGAACAGTGATGCGCATCCGGAAGCGCAGCGCGTCCTCGCGGTAGACATAGGACATCTGATAAAGCGTCATGGCACGCTCTCCTCTCCAAATATGTATTCAAACGGTCTGAGCTCCTCGCGCGCAAACGGCACAAAGCAGTCCGCGCACACGGTCTGTCCGTTCCGGCACCACGCCCGCTCGCCGGGGAATATCTCCTGCGCGCAGAGCGAGCAGACCGCACGCGGCGACGCAGCGGAGCGCGCCGCACGCCGCCTTTTTTTCGGATACAAGAATTTTCCTCCTTTTTTTCAAAACTTCGTCTTGACAAACAGGATAAAGTCTGCTAAGATACAACCTGTTCGTTGCTGAGATGCTGGTATAGCTCAGCTGGTAGAGCAACTGATTTGTAATCAGTAGGTCGGGGGTTCGAATCCGTCTACCAGCTCCACCAACAAACAGCAAAATTGCATATGGGGGAATTCCCGAGTGGCCAAAGGGGGCAGACTGTAAATCTGTTGTCAGTGACTTCGGTGGTTCGAATCCACCTTCCCCCACCAAGGAAAACCGTTGCACCGTCAGGTGTGACGGTTTTTCTTTTCGTCCGGTGGATTCGAAGGGGAGCGGAAGTGAATGATGCGCCGGCGGCGCATCAGAGCCGCGGAACGGCCTGCCCGCAGGCAGGCGAATCCACCTTCCCCCACCAAGAACGAGTTGGTGAAAATCGGCTCGTTCTTTTTTATCCCACCACGCAAAAATATCGAGCAGGCGCTTACGCGCCAACCCGATATCGTCTTTCTCTCTATTTTTTCGTGCGTCCGTCTCCCTTGCGGGGGCGGCGCATTTTCTTTTTTCTCGCGTAGGTCACGGCCGCCGCGCCGGGACAGGCGGCCATCGCCGCGGACAAGCGGACGGAGGAGGGAGCGGGGCAGCTTTCCGCGGCGCGCTGCAAAGCATAAAGTTTTTGTCAGCAAAATCAAGTTATCACAAGTTTCTTGTTATGTCAATAATATTTTTACAAGAATCTTGTTAAACTTGATTGACAGATACAAGCTTCTGCGCTAAAATGTGCACGATAAAGTCGAAGTTTGTCCATTTGGGAGGTATCCTGATGAGTATTGGCAAACAAATGCGACTGCGCCGCGAAGAGCTCGGGCTCTCCCGTGCAGAGCTGGCAAAGGAGCTGGGCGTCTCCCCCTCCGCGATCAGCAACTATGAAAACGGCGTCAGCTCGCCGAAGGAGGACATTCTCCTCAAGCTGTTCAACGCACTTCGCATCGACCCGAACTATCTCTACCGGGATTTCTTCCGCGTCGAGGCGCCGGACTTCTCGCACGAGGAGCACGAGCTCATCGCGCAGTACCGCGCGCTCCCGCCGCGGGGCCGCGAAGCGGCGCGCACGCTCATCGCCTCGCTCCGCGCCCTGTGCGGAGAAGCAACGCAGGGACCGCCGTCCGCGCCGCGCCGCCTGCCGCTCTATCACTCGCTCGCCGCCGTGGGTGAGGCCGCGCCCGTGCAGGGCGTCGATTTCGACTACATCTCCGACGACGGCACCGTGCCGCACGGCGCGGAGTTCGCCGTGCAGACAGCGGAGAACGCAGTGCCGCCGCTTCCCCGCGGCAGCCGCATCTTTGCCGACCACGCGCCGCTCGCAGCAGGAGATATTGGCCTTTTCTTCGTGGACGGCAGGGTGCTCTGCCGGCAGTACTGCCGCGATCTCTCCGGCGCCGTCCGCCTGCTTTCCCTTGACCGGACGCAGAGCGCCGCGGACCTCATTTTCCCGCCCGGGGACGCTCACCGCTTCGTGTGCATGGGCCGCGTGCTGCCCGATCAACACACCGCCGGCGGAAATGCAGGCAAAACTGGAGATCTTCGCGGTTAAAGGACTTGAAACGTTCACAAATTCCGCTTATAATACAGGTTTGGAAATCAATAAAGAAGAAGGAAGCGTATTTCTTATGACAAAAATCGATATTTTCTCCGGTTTTCTGGGCGCTGGCAAGACCACGCTCATCAAAAAGCTGATCGCCGAAGCCTACAGCGGCGAAAAGCTCGTGCTGATCGAAAACGAATTTGGTGAGATCAACATCGACGGCGGCTTTCTGAAAGAGTCCGGCATCGAGATCTCCGAGATGTCCGCCGGCTGCATCTGCTGCTCCCTCGTCGGCGACTTCAACAAGGCGCTCAAAGCGGTCGTGGCGCAGTTCCATCCCGACCGCATCCTCATCGAGCCGAGCGGCGTGGGCAAGCTCTCTGACGTCATCGTCGCCGTGCAGCGCACGGTGGACGAGTGCCCCGAGCTCAAGCTCAACAGCTATGTCACCGTGGCTGACGCGAGCAAGGTCAAGGTCTATATGAAGAACTTCGGCGAGTTCTACAACAACCAGATCGAGGCCGCCGGCACAATCATCCTCTCCCGCACGCAGAAGCTCTCGCAGGAAAAGCTCGAGGCCGCCGCTGCGATGCTGCACGAAAAGAATCCCGACGCCGCCATCCTGACGACCCCGTGGGACGAGCTGGACGGCAAGACCATCCTCTCCGCCGTCGAAAAGGTATCCCTCAGCGACGAGCTGCTGGAAAAGATGCGCCACGAGCACGAACTCGAAGAGGCCGAGCACGAGCATGAGCATCACCATCATCACGATCACGATGAACATGACGAGCACGACCATGATCACGAGCATCCCCACCATGACCACGATGAGGATGAGCATGAGCACGAGCATCATCATGACCACGATAAGGATGAGCATGACCACGAACATCATCATGACCACGAGCACGATGAGCATGATCACGACGAGCACGAGCATCATCACCATCACCATGACGGCGAGGAGTGCGACGATCCCGAGTGCGAGTGCCACCATCACCATCATCACCACGCCGACGACGTCTTCTCCTCCTGGGGCAAGGAGACGCCGAAGAAGTTCAGCCGCGAAACGCTCGAGGAGATGCTCCGCAAGCTGGACAGCGGCGACTACGGCCACATCCTGCGCGCCAAGGGTATTGTGAACGGCGAGGACGGCTGGCTCGAATTTGACTACGTGCCCGAAGAGCACGAGGTGCGCGCGGGCCATCCCGACTATACGGGCCGTCTGTGTGTTATCGGCGCGGAGCTCAAGGAAGACGGCCTTGCAGAACTGTTTGGAGTGTAATTCATGGATATTCCTGTTTATCTGGTCGCCGGATTCCTCGATTCCGGCAAAACGAGCTTTATCAACGGCATTCTGGAGGACGGCTTCGCCCGCGAGGACAAGACGCTGCTCATCTGCTGCGAAGAGGGCGACGAGGAATACGAAAAGAAGGCGCTCGACAACGTCACCGTCGTCACGGTGGACGACGAGGATGAGCTGACGCTCGCGTTCTGCAAGGAGCTGGAAAAGAAACACCACCCCAAGCAGGTGCTCATCGAGTACAACGGGATGTGGCAGATGGAAAAGCTCTATCGCGAGGTGCTGCCCGCCAACTGGGTGCTCTATCAGATCATGACGTTCGTGCAGGCGCCGACGTTTGAGCTGTTCGTCAAGAACATGGGCCAGCTCATGATGGAGAAGATCACGAACGCGGATATGATCGTCTTCAACCGCTGCAACGAGCAGCTCAAGGAGAGCCTGCGCGCGCGCAACCTGCGCATGGTCAACCGCCGCGCGGATATCTACCTCGAGGACAACGACGGCAACAGCGAGGACTACCTGACCGGCGACGAGTGCCCGTTCGACATGACGCCCGACCTCATCGACATTCCCGACGACGACTACGGCGTCTGGTACGTCGATGCGATGGACCACCCCGACCGCTGGGATGGCAAAAAGGTCCACATGAAGCTCATCATGTGCCACTCGAAGAAGTTCCCCGGCATCCACTGTCCCGGCCGCTTTGTGATGACCTGCTGCGAAAACGACATTCAGTTCGTCGGCATCGTCGCCAAGGGCGACAGCCTGAAGGCCTACAAGAACCGCGACTGGGTGGAGATCACCGCGACGGTCAAAAAGGAGCACCTCGACGCCTACGAGGGTGAAGGCCCCGTGCTCTACGTTGAGAAGATCACCACAACGTCGAAGCCCGAGCAGGAGGTCGTGACGTTCTAAGCACATCCAAAATCGCACAAAAGGCCATTGACCGCTTGCAAGCGGTCAATGGCCTTTTCCCATATACGAGCCGGCAGCGCGGAATTGCCGTCAGCGTTTATCCGTTCAGCGCCCTTTCCCAATCCGCCTCCCGGAAGCCGGCGAGCGCGAAGCCGTCGCCGATGAGCAGCGGGCGCTTGACGAGCATTCCGTCGGTTGCGAGGAGTGCAAGCTGCTCCTCTTCGGACAGGGCGGGGAGCTTGTCCTTCAGCCCGAGGTCCTTGTAGATCAGGCCGCTGGTGTTGAAGAACTTTTTCAGCGGCAGGCCACTCATCTTGTACCACGCGCGCAGCTCGTCCGCGGTGGGCTTCTGCTCCTTGATGTTTCTCAGCTCATAGGCGACGCCCTTGGCGTCGAGCCATTTCTGCGCTTTCTGGCAGGTGGAGCACTTGGGATAGCAAATAAACAGCATAGGGAACTCTCCTTTGTGTCTGATCTGTTCTGAATCAACGCAGCGCGCCGCGTTCCTGTCCATCGTATCGGAAATAGGCGAAAAAAGCAAGCGCCGGTTTATCCTCCCCCCTCCGGGCCCCGATCGAAGACCGCTCCGCGTGATGCAGCGGCGCTTGCGGCGGCATTGCCGCGAGGCGCTTTCCTCTTGCCATTTTTCTCTCCTGCGGCTAAAATAGAAGCAAATTTTGATTCATTGCTCCTTCGCCGCTCCTGCATACACTCCAAGGCCGGCGAATGGAAAAGGAGGCGCAGCGTGAGCGTTACGGTATCGGATCTATTGAAGCTCCCCTCTCTGCGGCAGGCGAAGGTCCTGGGCGGGGCAGGCGGATTGCAGAAGGTCGTTTCGTCGATCTCCGTACTGGAATCCACGGACCCCTCGGTCCTCATCAGCGAGGTGTTCCCGCGCGACAAATACTCCGGCAGCGAGATCGTCATCACAGGCTTTCTGAACTGCATCAACGACGTCGATCGCCAGTGCTCAAACCTCATGCGGCTCATCGATGGCGGCGAGGTCGGGCTTGTGCTGTACTATGTCGGCGTTTATCTTCCCCGCGTGGACCAACGGCTCATCGACATTGCCGACGCGCACGACTTTGTGCTCATCTGTATGCCGGAAGGACAGCGGCATCTGCGCTACAGTGACCTCATCACCGATGTGACCGAGTGCATTTACCGCGACCGCTCGGCCGCGGGCTCGCTCGTATCCGACATTCTCGCGCGCATTTCGTCCGCGCCGCACCGCCAGCAGTCGGTCGGCACGGCGCTGCAAATGCTCTGCACCGAGCTCGGCTGCTCGGCGGTGCTGAGCACGCACGAGGGCAACATCCTGAATCTTGCCACATGGCCCAGCGGCATGGACGACACCATCCGCGAGGGCATTGAGCGCTGCCTGCCGCTGCCCGAGGGACAGACGCATCTGCCGTGCCCGTTCCTGCCGGACGCGGAGCTATCCTCCGTCCCCATCCAGTCGGACCTTGCCCAGCCGCTCCAGCTCACACTCATCAAGGTCGGCGCGCCGCTGGAGGAGCGCGCCATCGATCAGGCGGCCGACACCGTGCGTATCTGCATCAACATCTGGGGCAAGCAGCACGGCGCGGTCGCCATCCACGAGCTGCTGCGCGCCATTTTGCAGGATGAGCCGCTGAAGATGCGCCGTCTTGCCGACATTTTCCATGTCGACGTTGCCGCCATGCACGAGCTCTGGATGCTCTGCGGTGCAGACGCCGACGAGGTCGAGCGCCGCATGGAGCAGGACCTTGCGCTTGTGCGCGAATGCGCAGATACCGTTGTCGGCGGCATCTACGAGGGCCAGCCCGTCATGTTCCTGAGCACGCCCCGCTCCCTGCGCGAGGCGGAGAGCGTGCTGCGCGAGCTTCTTGCCTCTGCGCTCGAAAGCAGCCAGGACGCCGCGATCGTCCGATGCAGCGGATTGGCCAATACGACAAGCTGTCGCCGCGCATATTTGTTGACACTCGACAATTTGGAGGATGCAAAACGCATTTTCCCCCACAAAAATGTATTCCTGCAGGGCGAGCTGGAGCTCGCTGCCTCGTGCCGCAAGCGCATCAGCGAGGGGGAGGCCGCCGCCACAAAGCGCATCCTGCCGCTCGCCGTGCTGCAATCCGACCAGGAGTATCAGGACCTGCTGCACACAGCCTGCGTCTACCTTTTAGACTGCGACAGCAGCGTCACCCGCACGGCGGAGCTGCTGTTCCTGCACAAGAACACCATCAAATACCGCCTGCAGCGCATCTCCGATCTTCTGGGCTACCGCATCGGCAAGATGCCGGAGACCATCGACCTCTACCGCGGCGCGGCCATCTACCGCCTGCTTCATGATGTGCATTGATATTCAGTATAACCGCGAGTGTTCCCATTGTCCTTTTGGACAACGGGAACGCTCCTTTTTTCTGCCTATGTGACAATATTCATTTCCGTTTTCCGGTGATATACTTGCGCCATTCTTCATTTTCCCCGCAAAATATCCCAAAAAGAGGTGCTTTCCCCATGAGTGAAAACAACAACGGATTCAAGGTAGAAGAGTCGCAGCGCCAAAGCTGGCTGTCCATCGCGGCAGTCTGGGCGGGCGGCATGATCTGCGTTCCCTGCCTGATGATCGGCGGCGTGCTGGCCAGCGGCGGACTGAGCATGGGCGAGATCGTCGCGTCCATCCTGATCGGCTATGGCCTCATCTGCGCTTACATGATCTGCATCGGTATGCAGGCATGCGATACGGGCCTTCCGGTCTCCGTAATGGCTTCCGGTGCGCTGGGCGAAAAAGGTGCGCGCTACATCATCAGTACGCTCCTCGCCATCGCCTGCGTCGGCTGGTTCGGCATCCAGTCCGCCACCTGCGGCAGCGCCTTTGCCAACATGGTCGCTAACATGATGGGAGCCGAAGCCTCTCCCGCATTTGTCACCATCAGCTCCATCATCTGGGGCATCATCATGCTGCTGACGGCTTGCGTGGGCTTCAAGGGCCTAAAGTGGCTCAACTACATCGCCGTCCCTCTGCTCGTCATCGTCTGCCTGTACGGTCTGATCGCCGGCATCACCACCAACGACGGCGGCAGCGCCATCGCAAACTATGCGCCCGAGGCTTCCTCCGGCCTGGTGTTCGGCATCTCCATGGTCGTCGCCTCCTTCGCCCTCGGCGGCGTCATCTCCGCCGACTACTGCCGCTTTGCCAAGAGCCGCGGCGACGTGGTGAAGTCCTCCATCGTCGGCGTCATCCCCGCCGGTCTCTTCATGCTGATGACCGGCGCGCTGATGAGCATTGTCACCGGCCAATATGACATCTCTGCCATCCTCGCCTCTCTCGGCGTTCCCTTCATCGGCCTTGTCGCCCTCGTGCTCGCCACCTGGACGACCAACGTGACCAACGCCTACTCCGGCGGTCTTGCCCTGAGCAACCTTCTCGGCTTTGATGAAAGCAAGTTCAAGATCACGACTGGCGTTGCCGGCGGCATCGGCACGCTGCTTGCCGCCTTCGGCCTGCTCAACGCCTTCCAGAGCTTCCTGTCCCTCATGTCCGCCCTCATCCCGCCGCTCGCCGGCGTACTGATCGCGTCCTACTGGATCGTCGGCAAGGGCAAGAAGGAGAACTTCGCCATCCGCTCCGGCTTCTCCGCCATCGGCGTTGTCTCCTTTGCCGTGGGCGCCATCTTCGCCTGCATCACCGGCGGCACGTTTGCGAGCTTCCCCGGCCTTGTCGAGGCTCTGCCGTTCCTGAACCGGCCGTTCTTTGTCGGCCCGGTCAACGGTATCGTCGTCTCGCTCGTGCTGTATGTCATCCTTGCAAAGGTCTTCCCCGAAAAGAAAACCGCGTAAATCCCCTCTCCCGCAGGAGGAGCGAGCAGCCGCCCACTTCTCCTTGCATTGTAATAATAATGAAAGAAGGAAAAGGTCATGCGAAAAATCGGTATCCCTGAGATCGAAGATATTGCCACCGGCGCGGCCCTGCTGGGCGCGGGCGGCGGCGGCGACCCCTATGTCGGCAAGCTCGTCGCCATCGGCGCGGTGCAGGAGTGCGGCCCTGTCACACTGCTCGAGCCCGAGGAGGTGCCCGACGACGCCCTCGTCGTCCCCATCGCCATGATGGGCGCGCCCACCGTTCTTGCCGAAAAAGGCATCGGCGGCACGGAGTACAAAAAGCTCTTTGACATGGTCTCGAAGTTCTTCGGCCAGAAGATCTACGCCTTCATGCCCATCGAGGCAGGCGGCGTCAACTCCATGCTGCCCATCGCGGCGGCGGCGCGCCTCGGTATGCCCATGGTGGATGTGGACGGCATGGGCCGTGCGTTCCCCGAACTGCAGATGGTCACCTTTACCATCGGCGGCATGAAGGCTACCCCCATGGCGCTTGTGGATGAGAAGGGCAACAGCTGCATCTTCGAGACCATCACCAACAAATGGACGGAAGAGCTCGCCCGCGCGGTCACGATGAGCTGCGGCGCCTCCTGCTCCGTCTCCCTCTACCCCATGAGCGGCAAGCAGATGAAGGAATTCGGCGTGCACGGTATCGTCAGCCGCAGTGAGCAGCTTGGCCGCGCCATCCGCACCATCAAGGACTGCGGCGACAAAACGCCCGAGGAGCACTTCCTCGAAATGTCCGAGGGCTTCAAGCTCTTCAAGGGCAAGATCGCGGATGTGCTGCGCGAGACGCGCGCGGGCTTCAACTTCGGCAAGGTCGTGCTCGAGGGCATCGGCGAGTGCAAGGGCCATAGCGCCTATGTCGAGTTCCAGAACGAGAATCTGACCGCCACGGTGGACGGCGAGATCCTTGCCACCACGCCCGACCTCATCTCGCTGGTGGACACGGAGACGTTCCTCCCTGTCACGACCGACGCGCTCAAGTATGGCAAGCGCGTCATGGTGGTGGGTCTCAAGTGCTTCCATCTCTGGCGCACGGAAAAGGGCATCGAGCTCGTCGGCCCGCGCTATTTCGGCGTAGACACTGATTACATTCCGCTCGAAGAGCGCTGCAAAGGAGGTCACTAACGATGTACAAACTCGGAATTGATGTGGGCGGCACCAACACGGACGCCGTCCTGATCGACGAAAACCGCGCGGTGGTCGCGGATATCAAGTATCCCACCTCCGCAGACATTTATGACGGCATTCTGGGCGCGATGCGTACCGTGCTCGAGGTCTCCGGCGTGGACCCCAAGCAGATCCATCAGGCCATGCTCGGCACGACGCAGTGCACCAACGCCATTGTAGAGCGCAAGAATCTCGCCCCCATCGGCATCCTGCGCATCGGCGCGCCTGCCACCACCGGCATCCGCCCCATGGTCGACTGGGCCGAGGATATTCAGAAGGTCGCCGTCGGCAGCGCCATCATCGGCGGCGGCTTTGAGTACGACGGCAAGCAGCTCGCCCCCTTCGACGCCGAAGCTGCCAAGACCTTCTTCACCGATATGAAGGCCAAGGGCGTCAAGTCCATCGCCATCTCCTGCGTGTTCTCCACTGTCCGCAACGACCACGAGCTCGAGGCCGCAAAGCTCTGCCGCGAGGTCATGGGTGAGGATGTCCATATCTCCGTCTCGAGCGAGATCGGTTCCATGGGCCTCATCGAGCGTGAAAACGCCACCATCCTGAACGCCGCGCTCTGGCAGGTGGCCGAGCGCTTTACAGAAGGCTTTGCCAAGAGCCTGCGGGATGAAGGCATCATCAACGCTGACGTCTACCTCAGCCAGAACGACGGCACCCTCATGACCATGGAGCACGCCCGCCGCTACCCTATCCTGACGGTTGCCTGCGGCCCGACGAACTCCATCCGCGGCGCAAGCTATCTCTCCCAGCTCAAGGATGCCATTGTCGTTGACGTCGGCGGCACGACGACCGACCTCGGCGTCATCCAGAACGGCTTTCCGCGCGAATCGAGCGTCGCCGTCACCATCGGCGGCGTGCGCACGAACTTCCGTATGCCGGACGTCATCTCCATCGGTCTCGGCGGCGGCTCCATCGTGCGCGTCAGGGATGACGGCAGCGTGACCGTCGGCCCCGACAGCGTGGGCTACGAGATCACGAAAAAGGCGCTCGTCTTCGGCGGCGACACGATGACGGCGACCGACATTGCCGTGCGCCTCGGCATGGTGGAGCTCGGCGACAAGAGCAAGGTCGCGGATATCCCACAGGAGACGGCGGACAAGGCCATGGCCGTCATCCGCGCCCTCGTCGAGGACAGCGTGGACGCGATGAAGGTCTCCAACGCGGACGTCGATCTCATTCTCGTCGGCGGCGGCTCCATCATCCTGCCCGAGACTATCGTCGGCGCGGCGTCTGTCCTGAAGCCGGAGCACTTCGGCTGCGCCAACGCCATCGGCTCAGCCATCTCCAAGGTCAGCGGCACGTATGAAAAGCTGATGAATTACGACGAGCTGCCGCGCGAGCAGTCGCTGGAAAAAGCCAAGAAGGAAGCCATCGAGCTCGCGGTCGCGGCCGGCGCCGTGCGCGAGACGGTCGAGATCATCGAGATGGAAGATGTTCCTCTCGCCTACTACCCCGGCAACACCAACCGCGTCAAGATCAAGGCCGCCGGCGACCTGAGCTGAGACGCCGGAAAGCGTCGGATATCCTTCGCTGAATTGCAGCAAAAAACATGGCAGGCACAAAGGTGCCTGCCATGTTTTTTTCATAGATACCGATAGCGGTGTAGGGTTCCTGCCCTTTCCCGGTCTGTTTTGTTCTTATCTGTTCTCCTCCAGCCAGCGGATGGCGCAGTGCGTCAGGCAGCTCACACCGATGGGGCAGACATCCTCGTTGAAGCGCACCTTGGGGTTGTGCGCGGGCGCGTCGCCGCGCTCGTCGAGGAAACCCGCGGAGAGATACAGGAACGCGGAGGGCACGCGCTCGGCAACCGAGGCAAAGTCTTCCGACGCGTTGGCCGAAACGCCGGGATACGGCATGAGTCCGGGGATAGGCAGCTCCTGCATATAGCCCACGATCTGTTTGGTAAGCGCGCTGTCGCAGATCAGCGGCGGGACCTCGGAGATCATCTCCACGCTCGCTGTGCCGCCATAGACCTCAGCCGTCTTCTCGGCGGTCTCCTTCATGCGGCGCACCAGCAGCGCGCGGCTGTCGCGGTCATTCGTGCGGATCGTGCCCTGCAGAATGGCGGTATCGGGGATGATATTGGCCGCAGCGCCGGCAGTGAACTGTCCGACGGTCATCACACAGGTCTTGTTGGGGTTGGCCTCACGCGCGAGAAGCGCCTCGAGCGCCAGATAGATGTGCACGCCGATGTTGATCGGGTCGATCGAGTTCTGCGGGTACGCGCCGTGCGAGCCCTTGCCGTGTACGGTGATCCGAAAGCCGTCGACCGAGTTCATCATCGTGCCGCTGTCGTTGTACATAAAGATGCCGACCGGCATACGGCCGGTGCTGACGTGATAGGCAAGCGCCGCGTCCACGCCGTCCAGGATGCCGTTTGCGATCATATCCTTCGCACCCTCGAAAGTCTCCTCCGCGGGCTGGAACATAAAGCGGACCCTGCCCGCAAGTTTCTCCTCCGACTCCTTGAGCAGCTTTGCCGCCGACAGCAGCATCGCCGTGTGAAAATCATGGCCGCAGGCGTGCGCTTCGGTGCCGGTCGGACAGGCGAAGGACTCGCCGCTCTCCTCCTTCATCGGCAGCGCGTCCATATCCGCGCGCAGCAGCAGCGTCCTGCCGCCTTTCTTCCCCAGCTCCGCCGCAACGCCGTGGCCGCAGGGCCGCGGCTCCAGCCCGGCACGCTTGAGCTGCTCTATCACATAGGCCTGCGCCTTCGGCATCTCTAAGCCGACCTCAGCATGGGTGTGCATCCAGCGGCGGTGCGCGACCGTTTCGTCCCGCAGCGCCAGGGCGCGTTCGTAATCATTCATATTATTTCTCCTTCTTTTGATCCGTGGCGGCTGTCCGCCTTTGTTTATGGGGTATGTTTGAGATCCGCCCGCTCTGTCCGGTGCCGGCCGATAAGCCGGGCCTATATCTCCCCTTCCGGCCGGCCCAGAGAACGCTTCGCTTCAAATCCATCCGGGTATCTTTTCTTCAGTTTGGCAATATTCGCTTGAAAAATGTCATCCAGCGACAGATCCAACGCCGCGGCAGCTTCCGCCAGATACCACGCGATATCGCCAAGCTCCTCCGCAAGGTGTCCCCTGTCCAGCTCATGGCCCTGCGCCATCCATTTTTTTACAATGTCGATGGCTTCGCCCGACTCGCCGCACAAGCCCATGACGCTATTGATCAATATGTCCCTTTTCGTCAGCTCCGGGTTTAATGTTGTCATGGCCAATTTCTGATATTCATTCGCTGTCATTCCGCACTTCCTCCTCGATCTGCAAATCGCCGTCCGCCGAGCCGGGCCGGGCACACCGCCCCTTCCCGATAAAATGGCGAGGCAAGGGCCGTTTTCTTCCATTTTTCTGCTCTCTTCCTCACATCGCTATCCAAGCATACCGCAGACCGCAGCAAAAAGCAAGCACCGGCACGGCCGGTACCGGGCACACTCCTCCCGAGGCAGGCTTCTCCCCCTTCTTTCGCGCAGGCGCCGCCGCTAAATCGGCAAGGCAGACGCTCGATACAGAGCGTCTGCCTTGCTGCACATCATATTTCCCTTGCTCAGTTGCCCTGCGCGGACTCTGCGCAGGCGGATACAAACTCTTCCAGTGCCGCGGCGGTGTCGGCGGTCACGCCGCCTGCCAGATCTGCCGCGGAGCTCACGAAGCAGGAGCCCACATACCCCGCGACGCTGCCGTCACACACGGTGGACGCTTCGACCTTCTCAATACTGTTCAGATTGCTGTAGCGCTCATCCGGCGCATTCTTGGCAATGGAGGGAACTCCCTTGACGGAAGCCGGCGTATTGAGCTGATCCTCGCGCGCCATGAAGCGCAGGAACTCCAGCGCATAGTCGCTGTTGCTGCCATCCTTGTTCACGGCAAAGCCGTACCACGGCTCAATGTACTCATAAACGCCGTTGTCGCCCATGGGCGCAAAGGTAAATTCATACTCGAAGGGATTGGCAGAGAAAGCTGCGGACTTGGATTCGCGCTTCTTCATACCGCTGACCTTTTCGGTATCACAGACCCAGAAGGGCACATTGCCCTCAAAGAAGGTCATGATCGCGCCATCATAGTTATCCTCGGGATATGTGCTTTTGTCCTCTCGGCTTCCCCGCCAAGGCCGGAGGCGCCTCTATCCATAAAACAGCACGCCGGCTCAGTGAGCCGGCGTGCTGTTTTTCACAATATCGCAGTCTTATTTACTTCTTTCTGCCGCCGAGGAACTCAGGCAGGGGCTTGCCGTCCTTGCGCCACTGGTGATACTCGGCCGTGGCAGCGAATTCCACGTCGCCCGCGGAGTTCAGCGCGGTTTCGACAGAGTCCTGAATGACGCCGATGATGAAGCCGACGCCGACGACCTGCATGGCAATATCGTTCGAAATGCCGAACAGTGAGCACGCCATCGGAATGAGCAGCAGCGAGCCGCCCGCCACGCCGGAGGCACCGCACGCGCCAAGGGCCGACATGATGGAAAGCAGGATGGCCGCAGGCAGTGAGACCTGCATCCCCAGCGTGTTGGCCGCAGCCAGCGTCATGATCGTGATGGTAATGGCCGCGCCGTCCATGTTGATGGTCGCGCCGAGGGGAATCGAGACGGAGTAGAAGTCCTTATCCAGGCCGAGCTTTTCGCACATGGCCATATTGACGGGGATATTCGCCGCGGAAGAACGGGTGAAAAACGCCGTCAGGCCGCTCTCGCGCAGGCAGCGGAATACCAGCGGGTAAGGGTTGCAGCGCAGATAGATGAAAATGATGATAGGGTTGATGATGAGCGCCATGAGGAGCATCGTGCCCACCAGCAGGAGCAGAAGCTTGCCGTACTGCGTGAAGATCGCAAGGCCGTTGCTCACAACATTGGTGAACACAAGGCCCATGATGCCGAACGGCGCAAGGTTGATGATCCAGCGCACGATGGTCGAGACCGCGTCGGACACATTGCTCAGGAAGACCTTTGTGGAGTCCGCGCCGAGCTTCTTCATCGCAACGCCGAAGAGACAGGCCCACATCAGAATGCCGATGTAATTGCCGTTCATAATGGCGGAAATGGGGTTCGAGACGATGTTAGCCAGCAGCGTGTGCATGACCTCGCCGAGGCCCTGCGGGATGACCTCCGCCTTGGCCGCCTCGGGAAACACCAGCGTCTGCGGGAAGATCGTGCTCGTCACAACGCTTAAAATGGCGGCGAGGAACGTCGTGAGCATATAGAGCCACACGACCGTACCGAAGCGGCGGTCGAGCTTGGACGTGCCCTGCGCCAGCGCGCTCGCCACGATGACGAACACCAGCACGGGAGCAATGCCCTTGAGCGCACCGACAAACAGGTTGCCGAGCTCCTGCAGCCAAGTCGCCCCCGGACAAACGAGCGCCAGGATCGCGCCGATGACAAGGCCGATGGCAATGCGCAAAATCAGGCTGACGCCGTTATATGCGGCGGCAATTTTCTTGAGGGTTTTCATACAAACATCTTCTCTCTTTTCAAAATATACATCTCTGCAAAGTGATTTGTATTATACCCTCGGACGGCAGAAAATTCAATAGGCGGACAGATGTATTTCTGTCAAAAACACCTCAATGGTGAAATTTCGTCATAATCGCCATGAAATTCGTCGCCTGTCGCCGTCTCGCAGCACAAAAACAAGTTTTCTGTCCGCGCGCTGTAAAATCTTCCAGCATCCGGTTTGGATAAATTGGCGGCTTTTCCAAAGACTAAGTGCAGTTTATCGAGTATAAAAGGAGTTTTGATAGATGAAAGCAACCGGAATTGTCAGACGGATCGACGACCTCGGCCGCGTCGTCATCCCCAAGGAGATCCGCCGCACCATGCGAATCCGCGAGGGCGACCCGTTGGAGATCTACACGAGCAAGGACGGAGAGGTGATCTTCAAGAAGTACTCCCTCATGGGCGGCGTGGATGAGTTTGCCGCGCAGCTGTGCGAAACGCTGAGCAAGTCCACCGGCACGACGGTCGCCGTGACGGACCGCGACAGCGTTATCGCCGCGGCGGGCAGCGCGCGCCGCGACCTCATCGGCAAGCGCATCAGTCCCCAGCTTGAGCAGATCATGGAGGACCGCGGCATCTACCGCGCCGTGCCGAACGAGCGCAGCGTGTTCGTCACCGAATCGCTCGACCGCTACTGCGCAGCCGTCGCCGCCCCCATCATCTCCGAGGGGGATGCGCTGGGGCTCGTCGTCTTCATCGGCACCGATGGCAGCGTCGGCGCGGGCGAGACGGAGTACAAGCTCGCGCAGGCGATCGCGGGCTTCCTCGGCAAGCACATGGAAAGCTGAAAAAAGAGGACGGTTTTCTAACCGTCCTCTTTTCTGTTTTTTCCTTCACAGCACAGCAAATCGCTTCGCGCCCCGCGTTTTGAGCCAGCGGTACATAAGTCCCGCCGCCGCGAGCGTCAGGGCGGCAAAAATCGCAAGGTAGGCAGCCGCGCCGAGTCTCCAGCCCGCAAGAAGGTAAAGCCCCGCCAGCGCGACGGCGTAAAGCCAGCCGCTAAACATGGCGATCATCACCGCCAGGCTCTGCTTGATGGGCATGAGCTCACTCGTCCAGGTAAAGCTCGCCCGCGTGACGCCGAGCGTCAGCCCCAGGCACGCGGAAAACGCGATGTACGCAAGCGCCGTGACCGCCGAGAGCGCCAGCGACGGCGTGAGCGGCAGAACGGCCGCCATACAGACAAGCGGCACGAGCGCAGGAAGTGCCGTAAGCGCAAGCTGTACCTTGAGCTTTGCGCGCAGTGCCTGCCACGGCGCGACCGGCAGCGACTGGGCGAGCCAGAGGGATTTTCCCTCCAGCGACACCGACGGTGTCGCCATGTCATTCATCGACGCAACAGCGCACACGCCGGTGCAGAGCAGCACCTCTGCGCAGCCGCCGCGCGCACCGAAAATCGCATCCAGGAGCGGAACGACTTCCCCGCCCTTCCACAAGAGCAGAATGCCAGCGACCGGCAGCAGCAGAATACCAAGTCCGCAGTTGAGCATATAGTTCGGGCTCGCGGTGAAGCGCGCGAGCTCTTTGCGGAAGAGTGCCGCGTCCGCGCTCTGGCGCTTGACGGTCCTTTCGCGGTACACCGCCCTGCCCGACGCGCCCGTCGCGGTCGTGATCTGCAAAAAGCTGCGCGAGAGCACCGCCCACATCAGCGCGAACAATGCGAGGACGACCAGCGCGCTCAGCAGCATCGCAAGGCCGTCGCCTGTACCGGCCTGACCGAAGACGTAGAGCGGATGCGCCGCGCCCCTGATCTTCTCGCCGTAGACCGCAGCGTTGGCGACGAGCTGCTCGATAGCCGTCTGCGCCTTGAAGACGAAGAAATAGTAAAGTCCCAAGCCCGCGAGCGAAACGATGACCGTGATGAAGCTCTTATGTCTGAGCTTCCGGCTGACCTTTGCGACGAGCCAGCCCAGCGCACAAGAGAGCGTGAGCACGAAAATCGAGATCAACACCGTCAGCAGTACGCCGCCGAGAATCGCCGTCGGCGCGGCCGAGACCGTGACCCAATAGACGATGACCGCCGGCAGAATAACGACCGCGGAGTACATCAGGCCCATGAGATAGACCGTCAGCAGGCGCGAGGCCATCAGCGTCCGCACCGGAATGGGCAGCGAGAGCATCAGGTCGTTATCCTTGGCAAAGTACAGGGCTGAATAGGTATTGAACACGCTGCCGAATGCGCCGAGGAAGGCCGCAAGCAGCCCCATCAGCGCAAAGTAGAGCCAGCCCATCCCCGCCTGCGAAAGCGGCACGCAGAGCATGAGAGACAGTCCCGTGAACATCCCGCCGAGCCCGCCGAGCATCAGCGCGGCAAAGAGCAGGATATAGGCAGCAGTTCCCGCCGCCGAGCGTTTTTTGTTGGTTTTCGCATTGTAGAAGTAGCTGCGGAAAATCTCCATCAGCTGCTTTTTGACGAGCGTTTTCAGCATGATCCGTCCTCCAGCTCAAGGAAGACCTCCTCAAGCGAGTCATCGCCCCTGACCTCGTCCATCGTGCCCGAGCGGATGAGCCTGCCGCCCTTGATGATGGCGACCTTGTCGCAGAGCTTTTCGGCGACCTCGAGCACATGGGTCGAAAAGAAGATCGCGCCGCCCGCGTCGCACACCTCGCGCATCATGCCCTTTAAGATATGCGAGGCCTTGGGGTCGAGGCCGACGAAGGGTTCGTCCATCAAAATGAGCTTCGGCTCGTGCAGCCAGGCGGAAATGATGGCAAGTTTCTGCTTCATGCCGTGCGAATAGGCGGCGATGGGCTGGGCGAGGTCGTCCGTCAGCGCGAAAAGCTCCGCATACTTGCGGATGCGCGCTTGCCGCGTTTCCGCGTCCACGCCGAAGATATCGGCGATGAAATTGAGATACTGGATACCCGTCATAAACTCGTAGAGGTCAGGGTTATCCGGGATGTAGGCCAGCATTTTCTTGCAGGCGATAGGATTCTCCTGAATGGAATGGCCGCCGATGGTGATCGTCCCCGCGTCGAACTGCTGGATGCCGACGACGGATTTGAGCGTTGTGGTCTTGCCCGCACCGTTGTGTCCGATAAAGCCGTAGATCTCCCCCGGCGCGATGTGGAGCGAAAGATCGTCCACGGCCTTCTTTTCGCCGAAGGTCTTGGTCAGGTGGTCAATATAGAGCATAGGATCCTCCCCTTTTCTTCTTGCAGCCGTTTCGAATATCTTTGTGATATCAAAATCATATCATATGATTTCCAACTGTCAAGAGCCATTTTGTAAATGTCAAGTTTGCTTTACTCATAAGATATCACTGCCGCTCCCATTTGTCAAGTGTGCTTTACATTTTATCTTTGTGATGCAGCACGAGTGACACAATACCCATCACCGCCGCATACAGTACGCCGCCAACGGCCCAGATAAACCAGCTATACTGCGGCTGGCCGTTCCCCTTGGGTCCGAAAGTGTAGAACAGGAAAATCGCCGTCACGCTCAGCCAGTAGATGAGCGACACCGTGCTCATTACGCCGCTGCGCGCCTTCTTCCTGCGCGTGTAGTCGCCCTCCTCCAAAAGCTGGTCCATCGCGCCGGTGTACGTTCCGCTCCAGACGAGCACGCCCACGCCGCACGCGACAAAAACCAGCAGCGCATCCACCGCCGCCGCAGCGTAAACGCCTGTCGGCGCGATGCGTGTGAGCAGCGCGCCAACACTGGAGGACGCAGCTCCGAGCCCGAGCATCAGCGGCACAACGGCGAGGATGCACAGCACCGCGCCGAGGATCGTGCAGCGCAAGGCGGTCGCCTCGTAGCTTCTGCGGCGCTCCCGCACCATACCGCTCACGCCGTATTCCGTTTCAAACGGCTCTTTTTCAAGGAAGGCAAACTCCTTCGTCTTCGCCCCGCAGGAGAGAAATATCCCCACCGCGGCGGCGACCAGCACCAGCAGCACGCTCACGCCAAGGCCCGCGGCAAGGTTCTCTGAAATGCCGCCCCAGCCGGTGTCCGCCATGGCCGTGAGAAAAATCAGCACAACAGGAGAAACGATGCACAAAACCACTGCCAGCGCTGTCTTCGGCGCACAGGCTCTGCGCAGCGCAAGGTATCGCGCCGCCTGCTCCATCGTCACTCTCCGCAGCGGCGTTTCGTCCGCCTCGGATTCGACGAACTCCTCTTCTTCAAGTTCGTCCTTCAATAAATAGTCGGTGCTCACGCCAAACAGCCGGCTCATCTGCACCACCTTGTCAAGGTCGGGCACGGACTGCGCGCCCTCCCACTTGGATACCGACTGGCGCGTCACCCCGAGCTGACTTGCCAGCTCCTCCTGCGACCAGCCCGCCTTCTTGCGCAGCGTGATGATTTTATCCGCTAAGATCATATCGTCTTCCTCCTGAAATTTAAGGGCGCGGTCCCGCGCCGTCTGGATGGCGTTATCATAGCCTATTTTGCGGTTGCGGGAAAGAAAGCGCACTGTCAAATTTGTCAACTGCCGGTTGCAACGCCTGATTTTTCAGACCTTTTCGCTATGTGGTCCCCTTCCTCTCTATCCGTCTCCCCTATTATACCATGCACAGCGCAAAAAAAGAGCGCTTCTTTCGAAGCGCCCTTTTTCAGGTTTTCACACGCTTACACCACGACGAAGAACTTGACGAGGAACAGCGCGGAGATGACGTAGGTCAAAACGCTGACGTCCTTAGCCTTGCCGGAGAGGACCTTGACGAAGGTGTAGGAGATGAGGCCGAGGCCGATGGCGTGGCCGATGGAGCCGGAGACCGGCATACCGATGAGCATGATGGCCACCGGCAGCATCTGGTCCATATCGCTGAAGTCCACATTCTTGAGGCCCTGGAGCATCAGCACGCCGACGTAGATGAGCGCGGCAGAGGTCGCAGCGCCGGGGATGATTGCGGCGATGGGCGCGAGGAACATACAGGCGAGGAACAGCACGCCCGCGGTGAGCGCGGTCAGACCCGTGCGGCCGCCCGCTTCCACGCCGGAGGCAGACTCGATGAACGTCGTGACGGTGGAGGTGCCGGTGCAGGCGCCCGCGACCGTACCGATGGCGTCGGAGAGCAGGGCTTCCTTCATGTTGGGCATATTACCCTCTTCATCGACCATGCCAGCGCGGGAGGCCGTGCCGACGAGGGTGCCGATGGTGTCGAACATATCGATCATGCAGAAGGTGATGACGAGCGTGACGGCGGTGAACCAGCCGATGTTCACAAAGCCCGCAAAGTCAAACTTGAAGAGCGTGGTGGAGACCATGTCGGCAAAGGGCGGGACAAAGCTCGCGGTGGCCAGACTCTCAAAGGGGTTCACGTGCAGGAAGATGGCGCTGCCCGCCCAGTAGATGACGGAGGAGAAGAGCATACCGAGCAGCACCGCCGCCTTCACGCCCTTCTTGGCAAGAACGACCATGACGAACACGCCGAGGAAGGCCGTCACAACGGTCAAAACCATCGTGTTGTAGCCCACGACGCCCATGCCGTCCTTGATGATGCTGGGCGTGAGCGCGCCGAAGAAGTCACGCATCATGTAGAAGGGGCTCGTGAAGCCGTTGCCCTCGGCATAAATGCTGACGTTGGAGCCAAGGCCCACGTTCATCAGCATCAGGCCGATGGCCGGCGCGATGCCGTAGCGCACGCCGAGGGGGATGGCCTCGACGATCTTCTCGCGCACCTTTAAGACGGTGAGCACGAGGAAGACGATGCCCTCGACCAGGATGATGACGAGCGCCGCCTGAAAAGCGGACTCATATTCGCACTGGTTGATGACGGCAATGTTGGCCACAACGACGGCGAAGAAGCTGTTGAGGCCCATGCCCGGCGCCATGACGAACGGCTTGTTGGCGAAGAACGCCATGCAGATCGTACCGATGGCCGAGGCGATGCAGGTGGCGAGGAACACACCGTTCCACAGCGGCGTGCCCACGGCGAAGTTGGTGAGCAGATTCGGGTTGAGCGCGATGATGTAGGCCATGGTCATGAACGTGGTGAGACCGGCAAGGAGCTCGGTGCGCACGGTGGTCCCGTTGACCTTCAGCTTGAAAAGCTTTTCCATGATTTTCTCCCCTTTTTTCTTTTTCCGCCCCATTGCCTAACAAAAAATTAGGCAGCAAAACAGATTTTCTGTCAATATTATAAACATCCCGACAAGAAAATGCAAGCATTCTGTGCATTTTTACGATACTTTCTTGTTTCTCACCGAGAAGGCGCGCGGTTTCTGTTGTGTTTTTGGTTGCTTTGCGCTATACTGTAATTAGTAAAAATTTGCACTTTGGGAGGTGTGTGCCGTGAAGCTGATGGTACTCGACGGCAACTCCATCATCAACCGCGCCTATTACGGCGTCCGTCCGCTCACCACGCGCGACGGCTTCTTCACCCATGCGATCTTCGGCTTTCTCACGATGCTCGGGCGCCTGCTCGACGAGGAAAAGCCCGAGGCGCTGTGCGTCGCCTTCGACCGCCGCGAGCCGACGTTCCGCCACCTGGAATACGAGGGCTATAAGGCCACGCGCCACGCCATGCCCGAGGAGCTCGCCATGCAGATGCCGGTGCTCAAGGATGTGCTCGACGCGATGAACATTCCCCGCTACGAGCTCGCGGGCTTCGAAGCGGACGATCTGATCGGCACGATCTCGCGCAAATGCGAACAAGAGGGCTGGGACTGCGTCGTCGCCACAGGGGACAAGGACTCGCTCCAGCTTGTGACCGAGCACACGACCGTCAAGCTCATCTCCACGCGCATGGGCCAGACCACGACGAAGGATATGACGCCCGAGAGTTTTTTCGAGGTCTATGGCTTCGCCCCCGTCCACATTGTCGACCTCAAGGCCCTGATGGGCGACGCGAGCGACAACATCCCCGGCGTACCGGGCGTTGGCGAAAAGACGGCGATGGCGCTCATCCAGAAATACCAGAGCATCGACGAAATTTACCGGCTGCTCCCCGATATCGAGGCCAAGCCGAACGTCATCAAAAAGCTCACCGAGGGAGAAGAGAGCGCACGCAAGAGCTTTTATCTTGCAACCATCATCACCGACGCGCCGCTCGAATTTTCTCCGCAGGAGAACCTGCGAAAAGCGCCGTCCGATGCGCTCTATCCGCTCTTTATGAAGCTCGAGTTCACAAAGCTCATCGACAAATACGGTCTCAAGCCGCCCGCCGATGTGCCCGCCGCCGAGGAGCCGGTCGCCGTCACCGTAACTGTTGAGACCGTGACCACGGCGGAAAAGGCCGAAGAGTCTCTCGCGCTCTTCCGCCGGACGGCGCACGTGACGCTTTTGGCGCTGCCCGACCTCTCCGGCGTGATCGTCGACTGCGAAAGCGGCGAGAATACCGCCGTTTCCGCCGAGTTCTTCTTCAGCCGTTACGAGGGCGACTGGAACGCGCTGCTGCGCGCCCTGTTCTCGGACGATATCAAAAAGGTCAGCCACAACGTCAAGGACTTGCAGCGCACACTCCTCGAAAACGGCCTTCCCATCGAGGGCTTCGTCTTCGACACCGCGCTCGCAGGCTACCTTCTTGACGCGACGGCGGGCAAGTACGATATCGCTTCGCTCTTTTCCGCTTACTTCCACCAGACGCTTGCCGAGCCAAAGCACTTAGTCCCCGAGGCCTTCTCGATGCTCGGCGACACAGCCGCCGCTGAAACAGCGTTCCACATCTATACAAGCGCCGTCGGCGCGCTCTATGAAGCCTTCGCCCCCATGATCGAGCAGCGCGAGCTGCACGAACTTTATTATGAGGTGGAGCTTCCCCTCTGCGCCGTGCTTGCGCGCATGGAGCATACGGGGATGCGCGTGGACGCAACCGCCCTCGCAGCCTTCGGCAGCGAGATGGAGGCGCAGCTCAAAACGCTGGAGCAGCACATCTATGAGGAAGCGGGCGGGCCGTTCAACATCAACTCCCCCAAGCAGCTCGGCGAGGTGCTATTTGAGCGCTTGCAGCTCCCGCACGGCAAGAAGACGAAGACCGGCTGGTCGACGAACGCGGACGTGCTCGAAAAGCTGCGGTGGGAAAACCCCATCGTCGAAGAAGTCCTGCAATACCGCCAATACGCCAAATTCCGCTCGACCTACTGCGACGGACTCCTGAAGGTCATCGCACCCGACGGGCGCATCCACACGAGCTTCCAGATGACCGTCACGGCGACGGGACGGCTGAGCTCGACCGAGCCGAATTTGCAAAACATCCCCACGCGCACACAGCTCGGCAGCGAATTCCGGCGGATGTTCGTTCCCGCCGACGGCTGCGTGCTCGTCGACGCGGACTACAGCCAGATTGAGCTGCGGCTGCTCGCCCACATCGCGGGGGATGACGCGATGCGCACGGCGTTTCTGACCGGCGAGGACATTCACACCGTCACGGCCGCGCAGGTCTTCGGCGTGCCGGTCGACCAGGTCACCAAGCAGATGCGCTCGCACGCAAAGGCCGTCAACTTCGGCATCGTGTACGGCATTTCCGCTTTTTCCCTCGCGCAGGATATCGGCGTGCCGGTGTACGAGGCGAAGGAGTATATCGAGACTTATTTCGAGCGTTTTCCCGGCATCCGCCGCTATATGGACGAGGTGGTCGCCGAGGCCAAGGAGCGCGGCTACGTCGAGACCCTGATGCACCGCCGCCGCGCCCTGCCCGAGCTGACGGCGAGCAACTTCAACACAAGATCATTCGGCGAGCGCGTGGCGCGCAATATGCCCATTCAGGGCACAGCCGCGGATGTCATCAAACTCGCCATGGTGCGCGTCGACGAGCGTCTGCGCAAGGAAAGCTTACAGGCAAAGCTCATTTTGCAGGTGCACGACGAGCTGATCGTCGAATGCCCCGAGGCGGAAAAGGAAACGGTCGCGCATCTTCTCACCGAGGAGATGGAGGGCGCGGTGCACCTCTCCGTCCCCCTGACCGCCGAGGCCCACTGGGGCAAAAACTGGCTGGAAGCCAAATGACCGGAGGATATCAATGGAACAGTTAAAGAAAAAGGTCCGCATCGTACCGATGACGAACGAATATCTGGAGGATGTATCCGACCTCGAGCGCGAGTGCTTCTCCAACCCCTGGTCGCGCAATATGCTGGCAGAGGAGCTTGAAAACGCGTGCTCGGCCTTTCTGGTCGCGCTGGACGCGGAGACGAACAGCGTCGTCGGCTACGCGGGACTGCTCGCCGTCGCGGACGAGGGCTGCATCACCAAGATGGCCGTCCGCCCCGACTGTCGCCGCGGCGGTGTGGCCGGGCAGCTTCTGGACGTGTTTGTCCGCTTTGCGGGCGGCAGCGGCCTCGCATTTTTAACGCTGGAGGTGCGCGCGAGCAACTACGCCGCCATCGCGCTCTACGGCAGCCGCGGCTTCCGCAGCGAGGGCCGCCGCAAGAACTACTACGACCACCCGAAAGAGGACGCCATCATCATGACGAAGGAATTCGGCGCGGCAGAAGCGGAGGCGCAGCAATGAAGATCCTCGCTTTCGAGTCCTCCTGCGACGAGACCGCCGTCGCGGTCGTCGAGGACGGGCGCAAAATTCTCTCTGACGCCATCGCGTCGCAGGCCGACCTGCACGCGCTCTATGGCGGCGTCGTGCCGGAGATCGCGTCGCGCAAGCACATCGAGGCCATCGCCGCGCTGACCGATCAGGCCCTCAGCGAAGCGGGTGTTCAAAAATCCGACATTGACGCCGTGGCCGCGACCTACGCCCCCGGTCTCATCGGCGCGGTGCTCGTGGGGCTGAACTTTGCCAAGTCCGCTGCCTACGCCCTCGGCGTGCCGCTCATCCCCGTGCACCACATCCGCGGCCATATCGCCGCGAACTACTTAGCCTTTCCCGAGCTCGAGCCGCCGTTTCTGGCGCTGTGTATGTCCGGCGGCAACACGCTCATCGTCGATGTGCGCGGCTATACGGACTTTGTCCTGCTCGGTGCGACGCGCGACGACGCGGCGGGCGAATGCTTCGATAAGGCCGCGCGCGTGCTCGGTCTCCCCTATCCCGGCGGCGCGGCGATGGATCGGCTCGCCCACGAAAGCGCGGGCGGCGTTTACGAGCTGCCGCGCGCCAAAATCGACGGCTGCCCGCTCGACATGAGCTTTTCGGGCCTCAAAACCGCCGTCGTAAATCTCGCCCACAACGCCGAGCAGTCCGGAAAGTCCCTCGACCGCGCGGCGCTCGCGCGCGACTTCACGCAGGCCGTCGTCGACGAGCTTGTCCCCCGCGCGATGCTCGCCATGCAGCAGAGCGGGCGCAAAACCATCGTCGCCGCAGGCGGCGTGGCCGCAAACTCGTTCATCCGCGCAGCATTGGAAAAGGAGTGCGAAACGCACGGCTACCGGCTCTATCTGCCGCCGCTGAAGCTCTGCGGCGACAACGGCGCGATGATCGGCGCGCAGGGATACTACGAATATCTCGCCGGCGCGCGGGCAGATTGGTCGCTCAACGCGTATGCGACGCGCGACATCGACGATCCCATCGTCTGACGCTTTGCGGCGCGTGAGCGCTGCAAGGCATCAATTCCCTGCGGCAGACAAAAGATAAGGATAAAACAGGACGGTCCTCTTTTTCAAAAGGGACCGCCCTGTTTTTCTGTATCCTCACGCAGCGCAGGACGGACAAGGTATCCCGACCCCGGCAGACTGCAAGGTCTTTGCGCCGTCTTGCAAAATTCGTCTGTTATGGTAACAAATCGAAAATCTGTTCTGCAATAAATTTCAAGTCAACAATATTATGTCAATTTCGACACGCGTCTGTTCCCACAGCGGGTTTTCCCCTTTTCAAAAAATCAAGCGCTCAAATTTCCCAAAAATAATGACATTTCAGGAACCCCTGTTGTGTGGAAAACTCTGTGGAAACTGTGGATAACTCACCGTAGAATCGTTTTATCGAAATGATTATGTTAATTTGTCTCTTTTTCGCTCAAGTGCGCTAAAGCGGTCGGACAGGGTGTAAAAACCGCGTGAGTTCCCGCATTTTGGCAACTTTCGCCGCGCAGCCCTCCGCAGCCTTCCTCATGTCCGGTCGTCATTTCCTGTCATTTTGTGCATTTGATCTGCAAGATTTCCGCGATAATACTCTTTGTATATCGGCAGAAACGGCTCTCGCCGAGGCGGGAGCCGTTTGCTCAGCAGGGAACGTCCAGCCCGTAGCAGCCACTCACGGGGTCGAGGAACAGCGGCAGATGCGGCGGGCGATACGTGCACCAGACGAATGCGAACAGCAGCAGCCACAGGACAACGAAGCCCGCAAGCTGCATCGCGCCGCCGCGCAGCCGCCCATCCGTCAGCATCCGGTAGCTGACGAAGTACAAAAGCGCGTCGGCAAGGAAGAAGATCGTGATATTCACCCAGTCGGGCAGCTTGCCGAATATTCCCGACAGCGTGTAGAAAAACACCGGGATGGCAAGAAGCCCCAGCAGAATGCTCGCCGCCTTGACCGCAAAGAAGTTTCGGAACGCTTCCGAAAACACGATAAACTCCACCACCGTGAAGACAAGGAACGGGATGAACAGCAGCTTCATGTGCTCCCAGGTCGACTCGTTCACGGCAGAAAATGCCGCGGCCACGCGGCTCCCGCCCGTCCATTCGTATACAAAATGCAGCAGCGTCCCAAAAAGTCCCGTCACCGCAAAGCCGATGAGTTCCCACCGGCGCAGCTCCCGTTTCATGCTCCGTCCTCCCTTTCCGCCCCGGTCAAGCCGGGCAAGCACTATAGTCTACGCGGGAAGGACGCGCTTTATACAGCAAAAGCCGCCCCTGCGGGCGGCTTTTGCGTTTCTTTTCTTATTCGGCAAATTCAGGCACAACAACGCCCGCCGGCGCATCCTCAGTCAGCGCAAAGCTGTCGGTTTCGAGCCTATGGACGCTTGCCGCGTCGTACAGCGACAGGAATTCGTCCAGCGTGCCGATCTCGGGATAGCCGTGCGCGCCGAAGCGGTAGTGCATCGGCACGAGCACGCGCGGCGCGATCGCGTCCGCGACCTTTTTTGCCGTCTTCGCGTCGATGGTGTAGTATCCGCCGATGGGAAGCAGCAGCGCATCGCAGCCCTTGACCGCCGCGAGCTGCTTCTCGCTCAGCGCATGGCCAAGGTCGCCGCAGTGCACGAGCGTCAGGCCTTCGGCGCGCAGGATGTGGATGGTATTCTCTCCGCGCAGCGCACCGCCCCTGTCGTCGTGAAAGGTCGAAACGGTCTCGACCGCGAACGGGCTCCCCGTCTTACTGCGGCCCGAGAGCGTCACCGCCTCCAAAAAATTATGGTCGCGGTGGCCGTGAGAGCAGAGCACTTCATCTGCCTCGACGTGCAGCGCGGGATAGGTCTCCACATAGTAGGGGTCGAGCACGACGCGCCAGCCGCCGCTCTCGACGAGAAAGCAGGAATGGCCCAGCCAGGTGATGTTCATAGTTTATTCCTCCGGTTTTGTTTCGTTCGCCGCGTTTTTGTTTTTCTTTCTGCCGATCTTCGGCAGCTTCTTCCCCCGGCGCAGACAACCGATGAGCTTCACGGCCGCAAACGCGACCGCCGCGAAAATCAGGATGCCGAGCCAGCTGTAGGCGAGCCAGATCGCAAATTCCTCCAACCCTTCACGCACGGCGGCAAGCCCGTCCGTAAAGGCGTTGCCGAGCTTTTCACCAAAGCTCTTGGGCGCATCCTCCGTACCGGAGAGGCGGTAGACCTCGCTCAGCTCGAGCGTGACGGTCGCATAGTCCACGAGCGCGTCGTAGTGACGCACCGTGCCGGAGAGACGCTCGATCTCGTATTCCGTTTCGGAGATGGCAGACTCAATGGTGATGATGTCCTCCATATTTTCCGCTTTTTTGAGAAGCTCCTGCAAGCGCGCAAGCTTGATCTGCGCCGTTTCCAGGCGCGACTGCGTGTCGTAATACTGCTCGCTGATGTCCTCCGCCGAGTCGCTCTGCCATGTCACGTGGCAAAGCGTGCCCACCTGCGCGCAGAAGTCGGCAAACTGCTCCGACGGCACGCGCACAGTGTAGCTTGCGTGGCGATAGCCGTTGGAATAGCTCGAAAAATTCTTCTGTTCGAAGTAAGCGCCGCTGCGCTCGACGAGCGCGACAATGTCCTCTGCCGCCTGCTCGTAGGAGAGCGTCTGCATCTCGATGTACGCGCTGTAGATCATCTTGACGCCGCGCTCGGAAAGGCTCTTGTCGATACCCGAGCCTACCTGCCCATCGCCGTTCCACGCGCCTGTGTCTCCCGCTTCGTCATCTGTCGCCGTAAAGTCGTAGTCTTCCTTCGTCGAATCATAGCCGTTGTAGTTGCCCGTCATGGTATCGGGGCCCGCAGACTTCGCGCCGCAGGCAGCAAGGGACAGCGCCAGCACCAGCGCGAGCAAAAGGGTCAAACATCTTTTCATCTTCATCCACCTCACTTTGATTTTTTGGGGGTGCGAAGGTTTAGACGTTCATTTTGCGAAAAATGTTCCCAATTTCCTCGTTTTTCTTATTCGAGCTCATCGAGCGTCATGGAGAAGCTCTCCATGCAGTTGACCATGAAATAGTCGAGCTCGGGCATTTTCATCTCGTCGAGCGCGCGGCGCGTCTGCTCCGCAGCCTTTTTGAACTCCAGATTGCCCGCCTTGAGCTCCTCAACGCACTTGATGTAGGCCGACAGCTTGTCCGCCGCCTTGACGATGCGGTGCACCGTCTCGTCTTCGACCTTGATGATCGGCTCATAGTCCGCGCGCAGCGCTTCGGGCAGCATGGAGAGCAGCTTGTCGCCCGCCACGGCCTCGACCTTGCGGTAGGCGTCGCGGATCTCGGGGTTATAGTACTTGATGGGCGTCGGCATATCGCCGGTCAATATCTCGGTCGCGTCGTGGTAGAGCGCGGCGACCGCCACGGCGTTCGCGTCGGTCGGGATGCCATAAACGCGCGTGCGGATCAGCGCGAGCGCGTGCGCCAGCACCGCGACCATGTGGCTGTGCTCCTGAATGTTCTCCTCCTCGGTGTTGCGCATGAGCGCCCAGCGCTTCACGCAGCGCATCCGGGAGATGTAGGCGTAAAAATGATTCGCCATCGCTCATTCCTCCACTTCGCCGCGAAGTCCGCCGCTTTCGACCGCCGTGATCTTCACGTTCTTTACTTCATTGTGCAATCCCTCGCGCGCAACGGAGACCTCCATATAGTTCGGCGCGTGGCCCGCGCTGCCGGAAGCGCGGTCGCGCTCGAAGAGCACCGGGAAGGTCTTGCCCACGCAGCGCTCTAAGTAGGCTTCGTGCATCTCCTTTGCGACCGCCGCGGCGCGCGCGGCGCGCTCCTCGCGCACGGGCATATCGACCTGCCGCATCTCCGCCGCCTTTGTGCCCGGGCGGATAGAGTAGGGGAACACGTGCATATCGGCAAAGCCGACGCACGCGATGAAGTCGAGCGTCTCGGCGAATTCCTCCTCCGTCTCCTCGGGGAAGCCTGTGATGAGATCGGTCGTGATGGCGGGATCGTCAAAATATTTGCGCAGCAGCTCGCAGGACTCCATAAAACGTGCCGTGTCGTACTTGCGGTTCATGCGCTTTAAGGTCGCGTCGCAGCCCGACTGCATCGAAAGATGGAAGTGCGGGCAGAGGTACTCGAGCTTTGCCGCGCGCGCGCAGAATTCCTCCGTGATGGTGCGCGGCTCGAGCGAGCCGAGGCGGATGCGCATATCGCCGCCCTCGCGCGCGATGAGCTCTAAAAGGTCGATGAGCGAGGTGCCGTCCTTAAAGTCCGAGCCGTAGGACGAAATTTCGATGCCTGTGACCACGATCTCGCGGTAGCCCTCTTCACGCAGCGCACGCACCTGTTTTGCCGCCTCTTCCATCGGCAGCGAGCGCACGCGCCCGCGCGCATAGGGAATGAGACAGTAGGTGCAGAAGTTCACGCACCCGTCCTCGACCTTGAGCATCGCGCGCGTGCGATTCACCATGCCGCCCGCAGGCAGCACCTCGAAATCGCGCCGCTCCCAGACGTCGTCGACGTCGACAATGGGCGTCTTGTCCTGCGCCGCGCGCTCTAAAAGGTCGATAAAATGCGCGCGGTCGTTCGTGCCGGCGATGACGTCGAGCCCGAGCTTTTTGACGTCCTCGGGATGCGTCTGGGCATAGCAGCCGCAGGCGGCGATGACCGCACTCGGGTTGCGGCGCTGCGCCTGACGGAGCATCTGGCGCGACTTTTTATCGCTCACCGCCGTGACCGAACAGGTGTTGACAACGTAGGCATCCGCCGTCTGCTCAAAGTCCACCAGCTCGTGCCCGCGGTGCAGAAGCTCCTGCTCGAGCGCCTGCGTTTCATATTGATTCACCTTGCACCCGAGGGTGCAGATCGCAACTTTCATGTATGTTTGTATCCTTTTCCGCGATTTAGGCGATAACACACCGCTTTTTCTGCGTTTCCCGACGTAAAGCGGTCCGCCGCCCTTGCTTTTTTATTTTTATATTGTATAATCATTTGAGCATTCTGACAAGTCCAAAGAAAGGATTTTCCCGATATGATCTATCTCGATCACGCGGCCACCACCCCCGTTCCCGAGGAAGTGGCAAAGGCCGTTTACGATACGCTGACCAACGGCTGGGGCAACCCCAGCTCCCAGTACCCCATCGGAAAGAGTGCGCGCGATGCCGTCGCCGCCGCGCGCGAAACCATCGCCGCCGCCCTCGGCTGCAAGGCAGAGCAGCTCATCTTCACCTCCTGCGGCTCAGAGAGCGACAACTGGGCCATCCGGCTCGCCCTGCACCAGAACCGTCACGTCGGCAAGCACATCATCACGACCGCCGTGGAGCACAGTGCCATCCTTGAGACCTGCAAGGCGCTCGAGCAGGAGGGCTATTCCGTCACCTACCTAAAGCCCGACAAAAACGGCGATATTGCCGTCTCTCAGGTTGAAAACGCGCTGCGCGAGGACACCGCGCTCGTCACGATGATGCTCGTGAACAATGAAACAGGCTGCATCTTCCCCGTCAGCGAGACCGCGCAGCTCCTGAAGGACAAAAGCTCCCGCGCGCTGCTGCACACCGACGCGGTGCAGGCCTTTTTGAAGCTCCCGTTCCGCGCGGATACACTGGGTGCGGACCTCATCTCCGTCAGCGGGCACAAGATCGGCGCGCCCAAGGGCATCGGCGCACTGTACCTCGGCGAGCGCGTGCGCGCGCCCCAGCCGCTCATCTACGGCGGCGGGCAGGAGCGCGGCCTGCGCTCCGGCACCGAGGCCACGGGGCAGATCGCAGGCTTTGCCAAAGCGGTCGCGCTGCGCGTCGATCACCTGGAGGAAAAACTCGCCCACATCGCCGCCATCAAGTCCTATGCCGAGGAAAAGCTGCTCGCGCTCGACGGCGTTGTCCGTATCGGCGACGGGAAAGCGCCGCACATTCTCTCGATCTCGCTTGTCGGCTACCCGTCGGCGAACGTCGTCACGGAGCTCGGCGCGCAGGGCATCTGCATCTCGGCAGGCTCGGCGTGCCACCGCGGGCAGCTCAGCCACGTCTACCGCGCGATGGGGCTCGACAAAAAGACAGCCGCGGGCGTGCTGCGCGTCAGCTTCGGCCCCGAGACGACGGCAGAAGACATCGACGCGCTCGTCTCCGCGCTCAAAGCGCACCGCGATACGCGCTTCCCCATGCTGTAATTTCAACATCCGAGGTTTTTATGTTCTCCTATCTTCATCAGCCCAAGGGCTTTTACAAACGATTATTTCTGCTGGCGCTGCCGGTCATTTTGCAGAATCTGATCACTACGTCTCTCGGCTTTCTCGATACGTTCATGGTGGGTCTTCTCGGCAGCGATCAGATGTCCGCCGTCACGGTGGCAAATGTGCCGGTGTTCATCATCCAGCTCATCGTCTTCGGCCTGCAAAGCGGCTCGAGCGTGCTCATCAGCCAATACTGGGGCCGCGGCGACCGCGAGAGCATCAACCGCGTCATGGGGATCGGCTTTATGATCGCAGGCGGGGTCAGCGTGCTGTTTGCAGTCATTCTGTGCGCGTTCCCCGCGCAGGTGCTCTACCTCATCACCGATAACCTGACGCTCGTAGAGCTGGCCGAGCCGTACCTTCGCATCGTCGGCTTCTCCTACATTTTCAATTCACTCTCGTCCATCTACATCGGGATGCAGCGCAGCATCGAAAATCCGCGCTTCGGCATGATCGTCTTCGCCATCTCGATGCTCTGCAACACGCTTGGCAACTATGTGCTCATCTTCGGCAAGCTTGGCCTGCCCGCGCTCGGCATCACGGGCGCGGCGGTGGCGACGCTTCTCTCCCGCGTGGTGGAATTTGTCATTGCCTTCTCCTACGCCTTCCGCTGTCGCACGATGCCGCTCATCAAGCACGCCATTCTCCGCCCCGGCATGGATATGCTGCGCAAATTCCTGCGCTACAGCGCGCCGGTGCTCATCAACGAAACGCTCTGGGGCACGGGCTTTTCGATGATCACGGTCATCATGGGCCACATGGCCGGAAGCGGCGACCTCATCGCCGCCTACACGCTTGCCGGCAATATCGACAAGCTCATGACGTCCGGCGTCTTCGGTATCGCGGCGGCGGTGTCCGTCATCGTCGGCAAGGAGATCGGCACGGGCAACTTAAAGGGCGTTTACAACATCGGCAGGGCGCTGTGCTTCACAGCGTTCGTGTTCGGTCTTGCGCTCGGCGTGCTCGAATATACGATGTTCGTCACGCTGATGCGGCCGTTCGTCATGCCGCTGTTCTCCCTCTCGGCGGTTGCCGAGCAGCTTTGCAGTGTAATGCTCATCTGCTACGCCTGCGCCATCCCGCTCCACAGCTTCTCAACCACGATGGTCGTGGGTGTGCTGCGCGGCGGCGGCGATGTGAACGCCTCGCTTTTTATCGACAATTTCCCCCTCTGGTGCGGCACACTGCCGATCATGTGCCTTCTGGGGCTCGTGCTCAAGGTGCCGAACGAGGTCTTCTGCCTCTGCCTGATGATCGAATATATCATCAAATCCCCCATCGGCCTTTACCGCCTGCACTCCGGCAAGTGGATCCACGACATCACCCGCATCGACGAATAACAAAAAGCGGAAGGGCGCTGCCCTTCCGCTTTTCCATTCTCATTGTCAAGTTTTTACCGCGCGCTCCCGCCGCATTTCGCGCAGGACCGGCACGCTGACGCACAGCGACGCCGTCACGAAAAACGCGATGCCGATCATGCGATTCACACTGATGTGCTCATGGTACACAATGACCGCCAGCGCCGTCGCCAGGATCGGCTTGATGAGATAAACGAACGACGCCTCCGTCGCGGAGGTATACTCCGTGATCTTTGCCGTGAGCAGAAATCCGATGGCCGCGCAGCCGATGCCGACATGACACAGCAGCAGCGCCGATCTGAGCGTAAAGCCCGCGAAAAACGGAATGCCCGCAAAAATATTCAGCCCAAGGCCGCGGTAAAGCGCGCCGACTGCCGGAAGCTCGCCGAGCAGCAGCAAAAGCAGGAGCTCCAGCCCGCCGGAAAGCATATTAAAGGTCGTGATCACGAGCGCGCCCAGCCGCGGCAGGCGCAGCTTGCAGAGCGTACCGTAGGTGGCAAAGAGCAGTGTCGCGGTGATGATCTCCAGAAAGCCGCGCAGACTGATCTCGAGCTTTGCGGGATTCAGGATGAACAAAATGCCGACGAGCTCCATGCCGATAGCCAGCAGATGATTCCTTTTGAGCGGCTCATGCAGGATGAAGTGCGCCAGCGCCACCGCAAAGACGGGATTGCCCGAGTAAATGATCGACGTAGCCGAGGCGTCCATGTGCAGCACCGCCATCTGCAAAAGCGACATATGCAGCGTCACCGTCAGAAAGCCAAGGAGCGCAAAATAGCCCCAGTCCGCCCCCGTGAGGCGGATACCGCGCGTTTTGAGCTCTCTGATGGCAAACGGCAGCAGCGCCGCCGCGCCGAGCAGCACGCGCTCGACCGTCACCTGCATGGGCGCAAACGCGCCGCCGAGCGCCTTGAGCGCGACCTCCGTGGTCGAATAGAGCATCGCGGCCAGCAGGATGTAGAGATAGCCCCGTTTCCGTTCTGTTGTCATCTTCTTCCTCCCGCGCCCGCTTTCGGCGGTCGCAGCATCATTGTATGCCCAGGTGCGCGGAAACGCAACCAAAACTCCGCCTTTTCGCCAAAAAATGCCGCTCTGCAAAGCAGAGCGGCATTTTGACGATGCAGCGGGAAAATTACTTGGCAGTCTGCGCGGCCTTCTCGCTCTCCCACTTGCTCACGCACAGCGCGCAGGAGATATCGCCTGTGATGTTCAGGCAGGTACGGCCCATGTCGAAGAGACGGTCGATGCCGTAGATGATCATGATCATATCGACGGGGATGTTCATCGCTTCGAGCACCATGGCGAGCATGATCATGCCGGCGCCCGGCGTACCGGCGGTGCCGATGGAGGCAAGCGTCGCGGTGACGACGATCGTGACCATCTGGCCGAGGGTCAGCGTCATGCCGCAGCAGGTGGCAAGGAAGATCGTGGCAACGCACTGATAGATGGCGGTACCGTCCATGTTGATCGTCGCGCCGAGGGGAATGACGAAGGAGGACACGTCGTTCTCCGCGCCCAGCTCATCCGCGCACTCCTTGCTCAGGGGGATGGTGGCGGCGGAGGAGGTGGAGGTGAATGCGAAGATCATCGCGGGAGAGGCCTTCTTGAAGAAGCGGAAGGGGCTGATGCCCGCAAATGCCTTGGCAGAGAAGGAATAGCAGAGGATCGCGTGGACGATGTAGCCGAGGTAGGCGCAGCCGAGCACCACCGCAAGAGAGCCGAGGATCTCAGGGCCCTGCGTGGCAACGACCCAGGTCATCATCGTAAATACGCCGATGGGGCTCAGCGAGATGACGAACGCCATCACGCGCTCAATGACCGCATAGAGTGAGGAGACCATGTCCTTGGCAAGCTTGCCCTTCTCGCCCGCGGCGAGGATACCGCCGCCGAACATCAGCGCGATGACGATGACTTGCAGCATATTCGCCTCGGTGAAGGACTTCCACATATTGCTCGGGAAGATGGCGACCAGCGTATCCATGAAGTTGGCGCTGGTGGCCTTATCCCAGACCGCGCCGTCCTCCAGCGCGAGCGTGGGGAACCAGCCGGCGTTGTTGAAGATGTTCGCAAAGAGAAGGCCGATGACGCAGGCCGCGGCCGTGGTGACAAGGAAGTAGGCGACCGTCTTCCAGCCGACGGAGCCGACCTTCTTCATATCGCCCATTGAGAGGATACCGTCGATCATCGACAGCAGCACGACGGGCACGACGATGAACTTCAGGAGGTTGACGAAGATCGTGCCGAAGGGCTTTAAGTAGTTGGTCGTGAACTCGGGTATTCCCAGCTTATGAAAGGCATAGCCGGCCAGAATACCGAGCAGCAGGGCGATCCCGATCTGCACCGGCAGGCTGAGTTTTTTCTTTTCCATACTCCACACACACTTTCTAAATCAAGATTCCCCATTTATAGACAATATCAATAGGGGTTGTGCTTATTGTACTGCATCTTATTTTATTTGGCAAGGGTTTTTTTGCAGGATATGCTGCGTTTTCTCGCCCGCAAATTGCGACAAAAAAGAAGGATATCCTTCACTTTTCTTGTGCAATATCCCACCTTGCAATTTTCCCTGCTTTCAGGTATTCTTTTTCAGACGAAAACAAACGAACAGGAGGAACGACTCATGATGCTCTGCACTGCGCCGAAAAAGAAAAACACCTCCCTCGGTATCGTTGTTTCCGTTTTTATTGATATTGTTTCTATTGACCGGTAATTTTTACCGGTCTTATTTTTTGTCCGCGCGGGGCACAAATGTGTTTATTCAAATGAGAATAAAAATATGAAGAAAGCAAAGAGGGAAAATCACATGAAGAAAGAACTCGGACACGAAGCCATCTACGACGCCCGACAGTTGGGCACCCCCAGGATGCTGGTGCTGGGACTTCAGCATATGTTCGCCATGTTCGGCGCAACGGTGCTCGTCCCCATTCTGGTGCAGGGCTACGGCCTGCCGCTCTCCATCCAGACGACGCTGCTGTTCGCGGGCTTAGGCACGCTGCTGTTCCACGTCTGCACCAAGTTTAAGGTCCCCGCGTTCCTCGGCTCCTCGTTCGCCTACCTCGGCGGCTTCTCCACGGTCGCATCGCTCCCCGCTTATGAGGGCATGGATCCTGAGCTCAAGCTCGCCTACGCGCTCGGCGGCATTGTGATCGCAGGCCTCCTCTACCTCGTGCTGGCGCTGCTCTTCAAGCTCCTCGGCGCGAAGAAGGTCATGCGTTACTTCCCGCCCATTGTCACCGGCCCCATGATCATCATGATCGGCCTGAACCTCGCCGGCACCGCCATCACCAACGCCCAGACCTGCTGGTGGCTCGCGCTCATTGCCATGGCGATCATCGTGGTTGCCAACATCTGGGGCAAGGGCATGATCAAGATCATCCCCATCCTCCTCGGCGTGGTCGGCAGCTACATCGTCGCTCTTGTCGCCGGTAAGGTCGACTTCTCCGCCGTGAACAGCGCAAGCATCGTCGGCCTCCAGAAGTTCGTCATCGCAAAGTTCGACGTCTCCGCCATCCTCGTCATGGCGCCCATCGCCATCGCCGCGATGATGGAGCACATCGGTGATATCTCCGCCATTTCCTCCACCACCGGCCGCAACTTCATTGAAGACCCCGGTCTGCACCGCACGCTCGTCGGCGACGGTCTCGCCACCGCGTTCGCCGGTATGTTCGGCGGCCCTGCCAACACCACCTATGGTGAGAACACCGGCGTGCTCGCCCTCTCCAAGGTCTACGATCCCCGCGTCGTCCGCCTCGCCGCGCTCTACGCCATCATCCTGAGCTTCTCCCCCAAGTTTGACGCGCTCGTCAACTCCATCCCCGCGGCCATCGTCGGCGGCGTCAGCTTCATCCTCTATGGTATGATCTCCGCGGTCGGCGTGCGCAACATCGTGGAGAACCAGGTCGACCTCACCAAGTCCCGCAACCTCATCATCGCGGCGGTCATGTTTGTCAGCGGTCTCGGCTTCAGCTCCGTCGGCGGCATCACCTTCACCGTCGGCGACGCGGCGGTCACGCTCTCCGGCCTTGCCATCGCAGCCCTGTGCGGCGTCATTCTGAACGCCATTCTGCCCGGCAACGACTATGTCTTCGGCGTCAGCGTCGAGGGCGACAAGTCCGCCGACCTCGGCAGCTACTAAGAATCGGCACTTCAACAGCAAGTCAAAAGGGAAGCGGCTATGCCGCTTCCCTTTTTCTCTTTTCCGTGCTATACTCTACCCAAAATCCTTTGCAGGAGGCATCTTTTATGGAAGACATCAAGCCCGGGCGCTACCGCCACTTCAAGGGCAGAGAATACGAAGTGCTCGGCATCGCCCGCCATTCGGAGACCGAAGAGGAACTGGTCGTCTACCGCGCGCTGTACGGCGACTTCGGCCTCTGGGTGCGGCCGGTCAGTATGTGGAACGAGACCGTCGAGCGTGACGGCAAAACCTCCCGCCGCTTCACCTATATTGGCGAATGACGGACTATACGCTGATTCGCGCCAAGCGCCGCACGATGTCCCTGCAATTGGACCGTGACGGCCGCGCCGTCGTCCGCGCCCCCTACGGCGTCAAAAAAGAGTTCATCGACCGCTTTGTCGCCGCGCACGGGGACTGGCTCGCCCGCGCCCGCGCAAAGCAGCAATCGCGCCGCGCCGCCCATCCCGAGCCGACAGAAGCGGAGCGCGAAGCGCTCATCGCGCAGGCGAAGGAGTACCTTCCCGCGCGCGTCGCTTACTGGAGCGCCGTCATGGGGCTGACGCCCACCGGCATAAGGATCACGTCCGCGCGCACACGCTTTGGCTCGTGCAGCGGGAAAAACAGCATTTGCTTTTCCTGGCGGCTGATGCTCTATCCGCCCGAGGCCATCGACTACGTTGTCGTCCACGAGCTGGCTCACATCCGCCACCATGATCACTCCCCCGCATTTTACGCGCTTGTCGAGCGCTATATGTCCGACTGGCGCGAGCGGATGAAGCTGCTGAAGGAATAAAAAAGCCCAAGGGAAGCACTTCCCTTGGGCTTTTTCCCGTTTTTTACTTGTTGAGCTTCAGGCGGAAGTCCTCGCCTTCGGCGGCGTACTCCACCTTGTAGCCCTGCTTTTCGGCAAAGCGGGTCACGTTCTCCACGCAGGTCATGCTGTCGACCAGCACCTCGAGAGACGCGGGCGCGTTCTTCTTCACCTCGTTCTGCACCATCACAACGGGCATGGGGCAGGAATATCCTCTTGCGTCGATCATGCGTTTGCTTCCTCCTTCTTGGGCATATTCAGCACGGCAACGACCAGCATCACGACAAGGCCGAGCACGACGGCGATCTTGCCGGCATTGGAAATACCGCCGACGATCAGCTCGCCAGCCTCGCTCTTGGAGTCGGGGTTACCGGCAAGGCCGAAGTTGTGCGCGAGCGCCGCGCCGACGATCATTCCAAACACGGTGACGGCACTGTCGCCGTTGCCCTGCGCAGCCAGAATGAGCTGGCGCAGCGGGCAGCCGCCGAGCAGCACGCTGCCCCAACCGACGAGCACCATGCCCAGCAGATTCCAGAGGTGCGCGCTGTGCGCGACCGGCTGGAGCGCGAAGCCGAGGTGGAAGTTGCCCATGATGAGGTTGCCGATCAGCGTGACGACAAAGATGGCAACAAAGCCGTACAGCAGGTGGAAGTCCTTGAGCATGAACGCATCACGCAGGCCGCCGACCATGCAGAGCCTGCTCTTCTGCGCGAGCGCGCCGACAACGAGCGCGATGGCGAGCGCGATCCAGAAGGGAGCGTGCTTGGAGCCGGGGCCCTCTTCGGAGAACTTGAACAGCGCGGGCACGGTGACGACCAGGATGAGCAGCACGGCCATCACAGTGGGCAGCACGCCGCCCTCGGCCACGTGCGCCTCATAAGAACGCTTGAGGGAGAAGCCCTTCTTCAGGCACGCAATGCCGATGAGAATGCCGACGATGAAACCGGCAAGGCCGACGAGCGCGTTGAGGTCGCCGCCGCCGAGACGGAGCACCATGCGCAGCGGGCAGCCGAGGAAGGCCAGCGCGCCGATGACGACGAACGCACCGAGCACAAAACGCACCGCGGGGGATGAGCCCGTGCGGGCCTTGAATTCCTTGCTCGCAACGCTCATAATGAACGCGCCGAGCACGAGACCGATGATCTCGGGGCGGACATACTGCACCTTTGCGGCGCTGTGCAGGCCGCAGGCGCCCGAAATATCGCGCAGAAAGCAGGCAATACAGAAGCCCATGTTCGCAGGGTTGCCGAGCGCCGTCAGAATGAGCGCAGCAAGGCCCACGGCGGCACCGGCAGCGATGACGCCCAGATGTACTTTTTTCATTTTCTCAATTCTCCTATTCCATTTTTTGATACACACTTGGCATTTGTTGAAATTCGCCGATAACAGTATATGGGTTCTTAACAGAAAGGGCAAATGGGAACTTATAATGAAACCGCACACATCATCGAAAAACCCGATAATGTGTGCGGTTTTAGGTTTTTTCCTTTGCTCAGATCATCACTTCATAGAATCCGGCGGCCTCCAGCTTCTCCTGCCCGACCATGGCCTCGAGCGTGGGTCTGTCCTCCACGCCCGCGCGCCATGCCATGCCGCAGTCTGCCGTCAGCTCACGCGGCACGGGAATGAGCCGCCCGGGAAGGTCCTTCTCCCGGCAGAGCTTCTCCATCGCGATGGCCGCGGCCGTCGTGTGGAAGGTGATGATCAGATAGAGTTTTTTCTCTCTCATGTCGCTATTTCGCGGATGGCGCGCGCCGCCTCGTCCGCTTCCTCTTCTGTATTGTACCAGCCGAAGCTGAAGCGCACCGCGCCCTGTTCCTCGGTCCCGAGCGCGCGGTGCAGCCGCGGCGCGCAGTGCGCGCCCGGGCGCGTCGCGATGCCGTAGTCCTCGGACAGAATGTCCGCGACCTCGCCTGAGTCCATACCTGCGATGTTCAGCGCGGCGACCGCCGTGCGCTCGCGGTCAAAATCGCCGTAGAGCGTCACGCCCGGAACATCCCGCACGCCCGCGACAAAGCGGCGCAGCAGCGCCGTCTCATGCGCGTGGATGGTGCCGATACCAGTCTCGCGCAAAAAGTCGAGCGCCGCGTTCAGCCCCGCAATGCCGTGGCCGTTGAGCGTGCCGGCCTCGAGGCGTGTCGGCATCTGCTCGGGCTGAGACTGCGAATACGTCTGCACGCCCGTGCCGCCGACCTTCCAGGGTGCAATGTCCACACCCTCGCGCACGCACAGTCCGCCCGTACCCTGCGGGCCCATGAGCGACTTATGCCCCGTGAAGCACAGCACGTCGATGTGCATTTTCTCCATGTCGATGGGCAGCACGCCCGCGCTCTGCGAGGCGTCCACGAGAAACAGCAGCCCGTGCTCCCGCGCAAATGCACCGATGCGTTCAAGCTCCAGCACATTACCCGTCAGGTTTGAGGCGTGCGTGCAGACTACGGCGCGGGTATTGGGCCGCAGGAGCCGCTCAAAGTCCGCGTAGTCGATGTTTCCCTGCCTGTCCGCGCCGGCAAAGCTCAATTCGACGTTTTTTTCCGCCTCCAGCCGGTAGAGCGGGCGCAAAACGGAGTTGTGCTCAAGGTCCGTCGAGATCACATGGTCCCCGCTTCGGATGCAGCCGTGGATGGCGATGTTCAGCGCCTCGGTCGAGTTGCAGGCAAAGGCCACATGGTCGGGCCGCTTGCAGCCGAAGAGCGCGGCAAGCTTGCAGCGCGTATCGTAAATGACACGCGAGGCGGCAAGCGCCTCCTCGTGTGTGCCGCGCGCACTGTTGCCAAAGCTCCCCATGGCCTGCACCACCGCGTCGATGACCTGCGGGGGCTTTCGCAGCGTGGTCGCCGCGTTGTCCAGATAGATCATTCTTACGGGCGCACCACGCGGTCCGCACCGCTCATCTTCTCGACGATAACGTACATATTCGTCACTTCGCCGACCGCCAGCTTCTCCTTCAGGTCATAGAAGTTCAGGCACGTGCCGCAGCTCAGGATCTCCACGCCGCGCGCGGCCATGCCCTTGAGGTCCTCCAGAGACTCCGAGCCCTCGCACGTCAGCTTCACACCGCCGTTGTAGCAGAGGATGGTGTCGGGCAGGGTCTCCTGCTGGCTCAGGGCATAGACGAACGCCTTCATCAGCGCGCCGCCGAGCTCGTCGTTGCCGCTGCCCATTTTGTCGGAGGACAGCACCGCGACCGTCTTCGGCTTGCCGCAGGTATAGCACTCGCCGCTCTCTTCCTCCACGTTGGTGTTTTCGCCAACGGTAATGGTCACGCGGTACTCATGCTCGCCGAGCTTTTCGCTCTTGGAGGCGCAGCCCTTGCTCGCGGCCAGCTTGCCGAGGTTTTCCACCGCCGTCTCGTTGTCGACCAGCGTCTCAATAATGCCCGCGCCGCCGAGCTCCTTCATAGCCTTCTGCGTTTTTACAACAGGGATGGGGCAGACATCGCCCATCGCATTGATTTCGATCGTCATTTCTATCGCTCCTTATCACAGGGTTTGCACCCGTTATTTCTTTCTAACTATAACAGATTCCGCGCGAAGTGACACAACTTTTTTCTCCTGCCGCGAATTTTTTTCATGGTTTTTCCCGTTTTACCGTGCTGTTATCATTGATTTTTTCGATGGCAGTCTCCGCCTTGCGCCGTTTGCAGCAAATTGATAAAATGAGAAAAAGTTTGTATCTTTCTGCGCATTCCGCGCTCTAACAGGCAGAAAGAAGCGGAAAGGAGGCCCTGCATGGACGAATTTGACGAGATCTGCCGGCGCTGCACGCCCGTTGTCTACCGCTTCCTGCTCTCGCTCTGCAAGGACGCTTCCCTCGCCGACGAGCTGACGGCGGAGACATTCTATCAGGCGTATCTGCACATCGGCACATTTCGCGGCAACTGCCGCGTCGAATCGTGGCTCTGCCAGATTGCCAAAAATGCCCTCACAAAAGAGCTCCGCCGCCAAAGGCGCGCCGTCCCCTTCGAGGAAACGCACGAGTTCGCCGCGCCGGACGACATTTTTGAGCTGCTGGCCGACAAAGAACAGGCCATGCGCATCCACGCCTCCCTGCATCGGCTCAAAGAGCCGTACCGCGAGGTCTTCACGCTGCGCGTGCTCGGCGAGCTGCACTTTCGCGACATTGCCGACCTGTTCGGCAAATCCGAGTCCTGGGCAAAGGTCACATTCTACCGCGCCAAGGACAAGCTGATCGAAGATATGGAGGAACACCATGAACATTGACTGCCGTGTCATCGGCGACCTGCTACCGCTCTACGCCGACGAAAGCTGCTCGGACGCGAGCCGCGCTCTCGTGGACGATCATCTCAAAACCTGCCCCCGCTGCCGCGAAACGCTCGCGCGGATGAAAAGCGAGCAATTTCTCCCCGCCGCGCAAGTCATCGACCCGCCTGCCGTCGCCGACTATGCGCAAAAGGTCAAGCAGCGCCGCCAAAAGCGCGGCACCTGCCTGACCGTCGGCGTCATCGCCATGATCGTGCTGCTCTCGCTCACCGTCGCCGCGTGGATGAACCTTGTCCGCGCACAGCACCCCTACATCCCCGTGGTTGAGGAGAGCGTCTGCAACCTTGCCGCCGGAGAGGTACAAACCTTTGCCGACAGCTGCGACGGCCGCCGTCTTTTTACGAACAGCACGCGCATCGCCGTCACCTTCCGCGCGGATACGCCGCAGAACGGCACGATCACGCTCTGGAACATCACCGATGTCACAAATCCCTACCCGGCCATGTTCTACGAGGTCGACGGACGCACCGCGCGCTGCGAATTCACGAATCTTTCCTCCGCCGAGCGCTATTTTGTCCTCTGCGACGGTCTTTCCGGCGACGTGACTCTCTCCGACGGACGCCCGACAGACCTTTGGGAGAGCTTTCTCAATCTGCTCCACACCCTCTTCCCGCGCTGAGGGTGCAAACACGACGGAGTTGACAAAGGGCTCGCGCTTCTCTACAATAAAAGCAGTTTTTCAAGGAGGAGGTGCGCGCCATGAACGACAAGCTGCGTCTCACGCAGATGACAAAGGCGGCGGGTTGAGCCGCCAAGCTGGGGCCGGGTGCTCTTACGGAAATTCTGCAAGATCTGCCGAATGTCAAGGACCGTGATCTTCTCGTCGGATACGACAGCAGCGACGATGCCGCCGTCTACCGCGTCTCCGATGATGTCGCCGTCATCGAAACGGTCGACTTCTTCACCCCCATCGTGGACGATCCCTATCTCTTCGGCCAGATCGCCGCGGCGAACGCGCTGAGCGACGTATACGCCATGGGCGGCGAGCCGCGGGTCGCAATGAATCTTCTCTGCGTGCCAAACTGCCTGCCCAAGGAGGATGTCCGCGCCATTCTGGAGGGCGGACATTCCAAGGCTGTCGAGGCAGGCTGCGTCATCGCCGGCGGCCACACCATACAGGATAACGAGCCGAAGTACGGGCTGTGCGTCACGGGCTTTGTCCGTCCCGACCGCATCCTCAAAAATGTCGGTGCGCAGCCGGGCGATGTGCTCGTGCTGACCAAGCCCATCGGCAGCGGCGTGCTGACCACCGCGCTCAAGGCGGACCTCATCTCCGCTTCCTCGCGCGATGCGGCGTATGCGCACATGGCCACGCTCAACAAGGCCGCGGGAGACGCGGTCCGTCAGGTAAGCGATGTGCACGCCTGCACGGATATCACGGGCTTCGGTCTGCTCGGCCACAGCTTCGAGATGGCCGAGGGCAGCGGCGTGACCATCCGTCTGCACGGCAAGGCCCTCCCCCTGATGGACGAGGCGCTCGACATGGCCGGGATGGGCATTATCCCCTCGGGCGCTTACCGCAACATGGACTATGTCAAGCCCCACCTCGCGGTCCTGCCCTCGGCACAGCAGGCGCTTTTGGACCTTGCGGCCGATCCGCAGACCTCTGGCGGTCTTCTCGTCGCCCTGCCGCGCGAGCAGGCGGAAAGGCTCCTTTCGCTGCTCCGCCCCTTTGCCCCGTGGAGCGCCATCGTCGGCGAGGTGAGCGCGCGCAAGGCAAGCGCGCTTGAATTCGACTGATGTAAAATCACCGCAAACAAAAAAGGAGCTGAATGCAGCCGCATTCAGCTCCTTTTTTGTTATTCGCGCAGAGAAGACGGGAGTTACTCCTTGGTGTAAGTCACGTGCAGCAGCTCATGGCAGCGCTCCTCACCGTACTCCGCCATCATCTGTGTGACCACGGGGTTGCGCTCGGCGCGCTTGAACATCGCCGCGTTATCGGAAAGATGCAGGCCGTCGCCGCGTTTTTCCTTGCTCTTTTTCAGGCCGTAGGGCTGACCCGCGCCGCCGACGCAGCCGCCCTGACAGGTCATCACCTCGACAAGATGGTAGAACCTCTTGCCCTCGTCGATGTCTTTCAGCAGCTTTTTCGCGTTGGCAAGGCCGTTGACGACCGCAAGCTTGAGCTCAGTATCGCCGATAGTGACCGTTGCCTCCTTGATCGGCGCATCGCCGCGCAAGCCGAGGATACTGATCTCGCGCAGGGCATTTTTGCTCTTGTCTGGCAGGCAATGGCGCACGACCGCCTCGGCCACGCCGCCGCTCGTGCCGTAGATGACTGCCGCACCGGAGCCGAGGCCGAAGGGAAGATCCGGAGATTCCAGCTCCAGCTCGCCGAGCTGGATGCCCGTCTCCTGCATCATGTCGATCACCTCGCGCGTTGTGAGCACAAGGTCGACATCGGGACGGCCGTCATGCACAAACTCGGGGCGCGCGGCCTCCATCTTCTTTGCCGTGCAGGGCATGATGGCGATATGATAGGTCGTGCGGCCGTCGGCAGCGTCCTTCGCAGCGTACCTGTCGCGGAAGATCGCGCCGACCATCTCCATCGGCGACTTGCAGGTGGAGATATTCTTGAGATACTTGGGGTTCTCGTTTTCAAGATACTTCACCCACGCCGGGCAGCAGGAGGTGAACATCGGGAACGGGCCGCCGTTTTTCAGGCGTGCGAGAAACTCCTCGGATTCGGCAATCGTCGTGAAGTCCGCACCGAATGTTGTGTCGTAGACCTCGTCCACGCCCATCAGCTTGAGCGCCGTGACAAGCTTGTCGAGCACGTTTTCGCCCGCGGGGAAGCCAAATGCCTCGCCCACGGCCACGCGCACGGCAGGCGCGATCTGGATAACGACACGCTTGCTCGGATCGTGGATGGCACGCCACGCCTCGCCGATCTGGTTTTTCACCGTAATGGCGCCGGTGGTGCACACCGCCGCGCACTGTCCGCAGCTCACGCACTTCGTCTCGGAGAGCTTGCGGTCAAAGGCAGGCATGACCTGCAAATTGCTGCCGCGATAGGCAAAGTTCAGAATGCCCATGCCCTGCATTTCCTCGCACACGCGCACGCAGTCGCCGCAGAGGATGCACTTGTTCGGGTCGCGCAGCACCGCGGGCGAGGTATTGTCGATCTCGTAATGCTCGCGCGTATCGGGAAAGCGAATCTTGCGCACGCCGAACTGCTGGGCAAGATCCTGCAGGCGGCAGTGGCCGCTCTTTTCACAGGTGGTGCAGTTGCAGTTGTGGGAGGCAAGCAGCAGCTCGAGGATCACGCGCCGATGCTTCAAAAGACGCGCACTGTTTGTGCTGATGCGCATACCGTCGCGCGGCTCCATGGAGCAGGACGCGTCGATCTTTCCCGTCTTTTCATCCTCCACCACGCACATACGGCACGCGCCGTAAACAGAGAGGTCGGAGTAATAGCAGAATGTCGGCATTTCAATACCGGCCTTGCGGATGACGGAGAGCACGTTCTTTTCGCCGTCAAAATTGACGCGCTGACCGTCAATGATCATCATACCTTTTGCCATTTCTCTCAACCCTCCTCTTCAATGGCGTCGATCGCGCCGAACGGACAGGCGCCCCAGCACGCGCCGCAGTGGATACACTTGTCGTTGTCGATCGTATGCGGCATACGGATCTCGCCGGAGATCGCCTCCATCGGGCAATTGCGCTTGCACTTGCCGCAGCCCTTGCACAGCTCGGGCTTGATGACAAGGCTGCGCTTGCGGCCGTTGCAGATCGGGCAGTGGTGGTCGACCACATGGCGCAGATAGTCCTGGCGGAAGTGGCGCAGCGTGCTCTGCACGGGCTTGCACGCGCTCTGGCCAAGGCCGCACAGCGCCGTTTCCGAAATGGTCTTGGAAAGCTCCTGCAAAAGGTCAAGGTCCTCAAGGCTTCCTTCGTTTGCGATGATACGGTCCAGGATCTCCAGCATACGCTTTGTACCCTCGCGGCAGGGAACGCATTTGCCGCAGCTCTCGTTCTGCGTAAAGCGCATGAAGAAGCGCGCAGTCTCGACCATACAGGTGTCCTCATCCATAACGACAAGGCCGCCCGAACCGATCATGGCGCCGATGCTCTTGAGCGAGTCGAAGTCCAGCGGCAGGTCAAGGTGCTCGTCGCTGGCCGTGGTCGCACCGCCGGAGGGACCGCCGATCTGCACGGCCTTGAACTTCTTGCCGTTCGGAATGCCGCCGCCGATGTCGAAGACGACCTCGCGGATGGTCGTGCCCATCGGCACTTCGATAAGGCCGGTGTTGACCACATTGCCCGTCAGGGCAAAGGCCTTGGTGCCGGGGCTCTTCTCCGTGCCGATGCCGTGGTACCACTCCACGCCGTTTTTGATGATGAGCGGCACGTTGGCAAACGTCTCCACGTTGTTGAGCACCGTGGGCTCCGCCCACAGGCCATGCTCAATGGTGCGCGGGGGCTTGACGCGCGGCATACCGCGGTTGCCCTCGATCGACGCGGTCAGGGCGCTGCCCTCGCCGCAGACGAACGCGCCCGCGCCCTTGTTGACGTGGATACGGAAGCTGAAATCGCTGCCGAGAATGTTTGTCCCCAGCAGGCCCAGCTCTTCGGCGCGCGCGATGGCCGTCTTCAGGCGGTTCACCGCCAGCGGATACTCCGCACGCACGTAGATATATCCCTCGTCGCTGCCGACGGCGAGACCCGCGATCATCATGCCCTCGAGCACGCTATGGGGGTTGCCCTCCATCACGCTGCGGTCCATGAATGCGCCAGGGTCACCCTCGTCGCCGTTGCAGACGATGTACTTCTTCTCGCTCTTCTGCCGGCGCGCGCCGTCCCATTTGCGTCCGGCGGGGAATCCGCCGCCGCCGCGGCCGCGCAGTCCGGAATCCAGAATGTCGCGGCAGATCTGCTCGTCCGTCATCTCAAAGAGCGCCTTTTCAAACGCGCTGTAGCCGCCCTTGGCAATGTACTCCTCGATGTCCTCGGCGTCTGCCGTGCCGCAGTTTTCGAGCACCACGCGGTGCTGCTTTTTATAGAACGGGATATCCTCCTGCTTCGGGTACGCTGTGCCGTCGAGATGGTAGACCAGACGGTCGATAATCTCGCCGCCGAGCACGGTCTTCTCTAAAATCTCGTGGCAGTCCTCGGGCTTGACATGAATGTACATCACGCCCATCGGCTCGATGTGCACGAGCGGGCCCATCTCGCAGAAGCCGTGGCAGCCGCTCATCTTGACGTGCAGGCTCTTTTCCTCGTCCGTGTCGTGCTTCAATCCGACATAGACCTTCAGCCCGCGCGCTTCGCACTCCGCTTTGAAATTGTCATAGATCTTCATCGCGCCGCCGGCGATGCAGCCCGTGCCCGCGCAGATGAGGATAGACGGCACCTCACGGCTCTGCGCAAGGTCGTGTTCTGCTTTCGCGCGCAGGGCGCGGAATTCTTCTCTTGTCAGTCTGCTCACGAGCGCACCTCCTCCTTACGGATGGAATCGAGCAGCTCGATGGCACGCTCGGGGTCCATCTTGGCATGGACCTCTCCGTCCACGGTCATGACCGGCGCCAAACCGCAAGCGCCGAGGCACGCGACCGTCTCGAGTGTAAACAAGCCGTCGTCCGAGGTCTTTTTCTTCCCGTGCAAGCCCAGGTATTCGTAGATCGCATCGTAGATCGGCCCAGATTTGCGCACGTGGCACGCCGTACCAGCACAGACCTTGACGATATGCTTTCCCTTGGCTTCGAGCGAAAAATTCTCGTAGAACGTCGCCACGCTGTACACCTTTGACACGCTTAATCCGAGCGTATCGGCAATGAGCGTCAGGTTCGCTTCGCTTAAATAGTTGTACTCCGCCTGCACATCCTGCAAAATCGCAATGAGGTTCGATGGGTCATTCTCATGCGAGGCAAGAATGCTCAGGACCTTTTCCGTATCAGGTTTCATGGTTGCCCTCCTATCTAATCCTGACGGCGATTATACCGTACTTTTTAAGTCATTTTCAACAAATTTCCTAAAAATCATCGATTGATTATTTATATATCTTTAATACTTTCTCATCTGCAAATAAATACCGAACAACCCGTATCTCTGTGCGGTTGATAAAAAAGTGACTTCTGTTCAGATTTTTCCGAACAGAAGTCACTTACTTTACTTTATGGAAAGGTTTTTTACTGCGCGCCGTGCGGCATTCTCGCCTTCACAGCTTCGCCCGTGGGCGTTGCGGCAAGGCCGCCGAGCGCCGTCTCGCGGAACTCGACCGGCATACGCCGCCCGACCTCGCCCATCGCGTCGATGACCTCGTCGACAGGGATGCGGCTCTCGATGCCCGCAAGCGCCATATCCGCCGCGGAGATGGCGTTCACCGCACCGATGACGTTGCGCTTGACGCACGGCACCTCGACAAGGCCGGCAACAGGATCGCAGACAAGGCCCATCAGATTCTTGAGCGCGATGGCCACCGCATGGCCGATCTGCTCGTTCGTGCCGCCGCGCAGCGTCACGAGCGCACCTGCCGCCATAGCCGACGCCGTGCCGATCTCCGCCTGGCAGCCGCCCGCCGCACCCGAGATACCCGCGCGGTACGCAATGACCGCGCCGATGCCCGAGGCGACATACAGTGCCTCAAGCAGCTGGTGCTGCGTGTAATCCTCTTTTTCCCGCAGCGCCAGCAGCACCGCCGGAACAACACCGCAGGAGCCCGCCGTCGGCGCCGCCACGATGCGGCGCATACAGGCGTTGGACTCCGCCATCGAGATCGCCTGCGCGATGGCCTCGCCGACAAGGTCGCCGCCGATGCTGTCCCCGCGGCGCAGATACAGCCGCATCTTCAGCCCGTCGCCGCCGACAAGACCGCTCACGCTGCGCTGCGTGCCGGTATAGGAGTCCGCCGCATCCTGAATGGCCTGCCAGGTCGACAGCATCTTCGCCATCGAGGCCTGACGGCTCACCTGGCGCTCCTCCATATCATACTGCAAAACGATCTCCCAGAACGGGATATTCTCCCGCGCCGAGCGCTCAAAGATTTCCTTCATCGAATCCAGCGCCATCTTCGTCGTCCTCCTTATCGTAATAGGTCACGGACAAAATGCCCGGCAGCTGTGCGAGAAACTCCACCTGATTGCGCTTGATGTGCTGGTCCGTCTCAATGACCATCAGCGCGTCACCGCCGCGGCGATGGCGGTTGACGCTCATATTCGCCACATTGATGCGAAGCTGACTCAGAATGGAGGTGATGGCCGCAACCGAGCCGGACTCATCCTGATTGCGCACGATGAGCGTATTGAACTCTCCCGTAAAGCTCACGTTGATGCCGTCGATCTTATTCACGACGATCGCGCCGCCGCCGACGGACGACGCCTGAAGCGTCAGCTGCTTGCCGCTCTTGCCCGTCAGCTCCAGAAGAGCAGTGTTCGGGTGCGCGTCGCGCAGGTCGACGACGTGAAAGGAGTACTTCATTCCCGCGTTTTTCGCCTCCTGATAGGCGTTTGGGATGCGCAGGTCATCCGGCTTCATGCCAAGAAGCCCCGCCAGCAGCGCGCGGTCGGTACCGTGGCCGAAGCCCGTTTCGGCAAACGAGCCGTGCAGACCGATCCTCGCCTCGGCCACATCCTCGCCGAGCAGCGTGCGCCCCATGCTGCCGATCCGTGCCGCGCCCGCCGTGTGCGAGCTGGACGGACCGACCATCACCGGCCCCATCATATCAAAAATATCGATCATGGATGATTTCCTTTCTCATTTGCAGCATTCGGTGTCAGCGTATCACACTTCCCCGCAAAAAGCGAGTAAAATCGCCGCTCAAATATTGCAATAATTGAATGATGGCCTTCGCATTCTTTCATTTTTATTTTTGAGTGGAATTCCCGATGCTTCCGTTTTTTTCATCGTCTCTTCCGATGGCGCAAAAAAGAAGCCGCCTGTCGGCGGCTTCTTTCCATCGTGCTCTCCGGGCAGGCAGACTTGCTCTATCGGCCCCCGGTACAGGCTTTTTGCTCCCTGCCGGCGCAAGAATGCAGCCGCAGTCCCGTCACACCAGCAGCAGCCCGATGAAAAAGCAGAGCTGCGCAAGACCGTTGACGATCTGCTCCGTCCAGTTCACCCCGGGGTCGCTCGAATCCATTCGGAAGGCAAAGACAGTCATCAGGACCATGCCGAGCGCGCCCGCAAGGAAAAACAGGCAGGCCGGAAAAGCGGTCAGCCCCGCGAGCATCGCTTCTCCGTTCAGCCCGTCGCGGTCCGCGACCAGCGCCGCAAGCAGCGCAAGAAAGCCGATCGGCATCAGAATGCGCATCTGCACGAACATCGGCCAGATATTCTTCCCGGAGACCGCCGCAATGAGCTTCCACCCCACCTTCACAACGCCCGAAAGCAGGCAGATCAACGCCCCTGCCACGAACAGCGCGCTGTGAAAGAGGCTCCCCAGCCGCACGGCGGAAAGCCCGAAGAACACGACCGGTACCAGATCGACAAGCGCCATCGGGACGCTGAAGCCCTCCGGAACGGTATCCTTTGTCATGCGGTTTCTCGCTTTTCTGCTCATAACATTCTCCACAGCACAGCTTCTTCCTGCAATCTCGATCTTGTCCAAAAGCAGCAGGCGCGGCGAAACGCTTCCGCCGCGCCTGTTTTTTTCAAAATTCTCGTTTACACGCGCTTCCACTTCGCGCCGCCGGGCATATCGGTCACTTCGACGCCCTGCGCCTTGAGCTCGTCGCGGATGCGGTCAGCCTCGGCAAAATTCTTCGCCTTCTTGGCCTCCGCGCGCTGGCGGATCAGATTCTCGATGCCCTCGTCCGCCGTGCCATCCTCAGAGACGACCGTGAAGCCGCCCGCACTCTGCTGGGACGCGGCCTTCTCCTTCTTTTCGCGCTCGGCCTCGGCCTTTTTGAGAAGGTCGAGGCTCAGCACCGTGTCATAGTCGCCGATGATGGCGAGCTTCGTCGTGCCCGTGGTCTTGGCCTTGAGCACGTCGTAGAGCGCGGTCACGCCCATGGCGGTGTTGAGGTCGTTGTCCATCTCCTTCATGAACTTCGCGCGGTATTCGGCGCGGACGGCCTCGTCCACGCCGCCTTCATCCTTGATGCCCGCGATCTTCGCGATGAGCTTGTTGTACGCGGCCACTGCGTTATCAAGGTTCTCCCACGTGAAGACAAGGCTCTTGCGGTAGTGGCTCTGCAGGCAGAAGAAGCGGTATGCCAGCGGGTCGTAGCCCTTCTCCTCCAGCAGCGAGACCGTCAAAAATTCGCCCTTGGATTTGGACATCTTGCCGTGCGAGGTATTCAGGTGCGCCACATGGCACCACTGCAGGCACCAGGGATGGCCGAGATAGCTCTCGCTCTGCGCGATCTCGTTCGTGTGGTGCGGGAAGGCGTTGTCCACGCCGCCGCAGTGCAGGTCGAGATACTCGCCGTTGTACTTCATCGAAATGCCGGAGCACTCGATGTGCCAGCCCGGATAGCCGACGCCCCAGGGGGAATCCCATTTGAGCGCCTGATCCTCGAACTTGGACTTCGTGAACCAGAGGACAAAGTCGTTCTTGTTCTTCTTGTTCTCGTCCTCTTCCACACCCTCGCGCACGCCGACAGCGAGGTCCTCCTCGTTGTGGTCGTTGAAGATATAGTAGCGAGAAAGCTTGCTCGTGTCGAAATACACGTTGCCGCCGGCGATGTAGGCATAGCCGGTGTCGAGCAGCTTCGTGATGATTTTAATATAGTCGTCGATCAGGCCTGTCGCGGGCTGGACGACGTCGGGGCGCTTGATGTTGAGCTTCTGGCAGTCGGCAAAGAACGCGTCGGTGTAGAACTTGGCGATCTCCATGACGGTCTTGTGCTCGCGCTTGGCGCCCTTGACCATCTTGTCCTCGCCCTCGTCGGCGTCGCTCGTCAGGTGGCCGACGTCGGTGATATTCATGACGCGGTTCACGCTGTAGCCCGAAAAGCGCAGGTACTTCTCCAGCACGTCCTCCATGATGTAGGAGCGCAGGTTGCCGATGTGGGCAAAGTGGTACACGGTCGGGCCGCAGGTGTACATCTCCACATGGTTCGGCGTATGGGTCTTGAATTCTTCCTTTTTATGGGTCGCGGAATTGTATAAATACATAATAGATCTCCTTTGAGAAGATGAAATAACGAAATCAGTCCGCCTCTTTGAAGACGTCGAGATTCTTTGCAAAGTACTCGATGCCGGAGTACACCGTCGTCGCTACGATGACCGTGATGCACACGATGTTCAAAAGGTTGCTCTCAAACACCAGCATCAGGCACAGGCACACCATGGTCGAGGCGGTCTTCACCTTGCCCGACCACGCGGCCGCAATAACGCGCCCCTGCTCCACGGCGACCAGGCGCATCCCGGAAACGGCAAATTCTCGCAGCAGCACGATGGCAAGGCACCAGCCGGGCATCTGGCCGCATTCGACAAAGTAGCACATTGCCGCCATGACGAGCATTTTGTCCGCCAGCGGGTCCATGAATTTGCCGAAATTTGTGATCTGATTGTAGTGGCGGGCGATATAGCCGTCGGCAAAGTCCGTCAGGCACGCGATGATGAAAATGCCAAGCGCCCACCATCTCGCGCCCGCGAAGTCCCAATACAGCACCACCAGAAATACAGGGATCAGCGCAATGCGCATGATCGTCAGCTTGTTTGCAGTTGTCATATCTCTCTTTCCTCCTGTCTTGCAGGGCCTTTCTCCCGTTTTTATTCGAACGCTTCGCCGGTCAGCTCACCGTCCATCGTACCGGTCAGTCGGACGTTCACGAACTCGCCCGCCATGATCTCGCGGTACGAGGTGAAATAGATCTTGCCGTCGATATCCACGGACTCGGCATAGCTGCGGCCGACAAAGGACTGCGCTTCCTCGCTCCAGCCCTCGCACAGCACCTCGCGCACATCGCCGAGCACGGATTCGTTGTACTCGTCGATGATCCTGCTCTGCACGTCGACTAAAAGCTCCGTGCGGCGCTGTGCCTCCTCCATCGGCACGTGCTCCATTTTCGCGGCCTTCGTCCCCTCCTCGGGAGAGAACGGGAACACGCCCGCGCGCTCGATCTTTTCCTCGCGCAGGAAGTCGCAGAGCTCCTCGAACTCCTTCTCCCCCTCGCCGGGGAGTCCCGCGATGATCGACGTCCGCAGCACAAGGCCGGGAATGCGCTCGCGCAGGTCGCGGAAGACCTTGCGGATGCTCTCCTTCGTGTCGCGTCGGTTCATCGCCTTCAAAATCCCATCGTTGCAGTGCTGAATGGGGATATCGAGATAGGGCACGATCTTCCGCTCCCCGGCGATGGTATCGATCAGCTCGTCGGTGATATCGTCGGGGTAGAGATAGTGTAAGCGGATCCAGTGGAAATCAAGCTTGCACAGCTCGCGCAGCAGCGCGGCCAACTGGTGCTCCTCGTTCAGATCCGTGCCGTAGCGCGTGATATCCTGCGCGATGACGATGAGCTCCTTCACGCCGGAGGAGGCGAGCTCGCTCGCTTCGTCCAAAAGCTCATTCATCGGGCGGCTGCGGTAGCGACCGCGCAGGCGCGGAATGACACAGTAGGCGCAGCAGTTGTCGCAGCCCTCGGCGATGCGCAGATACGCATACCACGGCGGCGTTGACAAAATGCGCGCGCCGCCCTGCGCGCAGTTCTGAATATCGCCCATGTAGCAGGGGCGCAGGCCGCTGCCGCCCATCACCTCGTCGACCGCAAGGGCAATGTCGCCGTAGCTGCCGGTGCCGAGCACCGCGTCGACCTCGGGCAGCTCATGGAGCACATCGTCCTTGTAGCGCTGCGCCATGCAGCCGGTGACGATGATCTTTTTGAGCTTGCCCTCTTTTTTGAGCTCCGCCATCTCCAGAATGTTGTCGATGGCCTCTTCACAGGCCGAAGCTAAAAAGCCGCAGGTGTTGACCACCGCGACGTCCGCCCCCTCGGGCACAAGCTGTACCTCGTGGCCGGCGGACCGGACCGTGGCCATCATCTGCTCGCAGTTGACCTGGTTTTTGGCGCAGCCCAGGGAAATAAAGGAAACCTTACAAGGCATAAAACCGCTCCTAATGTAAACTATTTGTAGAAATTTATCGAACAACTACTCTTCGTAATCGAATTCTGTCGTATCTTTGCTGATTTGGGCGAGCGCCGCGCGCACATCGCGCCAGGCAAAGCCCCGCCGCAGCAGCATATCGGAAAGGCGCTTACGCCCCTTTTCATCGAGCGCGCGCCCCTTCGTCTTCTGCGCGATCACGCGCGCGATGGTCTCCTGCGGGTCGGGCGCCCCCGACAGGGCATCCTCCCACAGCTCGCGCGGCACGCCGCGCCGGTAGAGCTCGTCACGGATCTTCGCCTCGCCGTAGCCCATGCCGCCATAGTGTCGCACGAGCATCGCGGCATACTCCGCATCGTTGAGCGCACCGAGCTCCTCGAGCCAGTCGCACGCCGATTCAGCGTCGGCCTCGGCCGCGCCCTTCTCCTTGAGCTTTTTCGTCAGCTCCCTGCGCGACAGCGGGCGGGCGGAGATCATGTTCGCCGCGCGCACGCGCGTTTCACTCCGCGCGCCGGACTGCTGCAATTCTACCACAGTCCTATCATCAATGTCCAGCCCTATCGATAAACCGAAACGCAGAAGCTCGCTCTCAGTGACCCGGAGGAGGTCTCCCCCCTCCAGATACACGAGAACGCGCTCCTGCTTATGCTTCGATCGTTCGATCTTCTCAATCTTCATCCTTGAAATCGTCGGCGCTGACGTCCACGGCGCGGCCCGCAGCCTTCGCCGCCACGCGGGACTGGCCCGTCATCAGCTTGTCGAAGTTGCGGCGGATCTCCGCCTCCAGATTGTCGGCGATCTCGGGATTGCTTTTCAGATACTGCTTGGCTGCGTCGCGGCCCTGACCGATGCGCGTTTCGCCCATCGAATACCACGAGCCGCTCTTCTGCACCAATCCGAGCTTCACGCCGAGGTCGATGAGCTCGCCGATGAGCGAGATGCCCTCGCCGTACATGATATCGAACTCCGCCTCGCGGAACGGGGGCGCCATCTTGTTCTTCACGACCTTGGCGCGCGTGCGGTTGCCGATGATCTCGCTGCCGTTTTTCAGCGCCTCGATGCGGCGCACATCGATGCGCACGCTCGAATAGAACTTGAGCGCGCGGCCGCCGGTCGTGACCTCGGGGTTGCCGTACATCACGCCGACCTTTTCGCGCAGCTGGTTGATGAAAATGACGATGGTGTTCGTCTTGCCGACCGCGCCGGTGAGCTTTCGCAGCGCCTGAGACATGAGGCGCGCGTGCAGACCAACAAAGCTGTCGCCCATCTCGCCCTCGATCTCCGCGCGCGGCACGAGCGCCGCAACGGAGTCGACCACGATGACATCGATCGCGCCGGAGCGCACGAGCGCCTCGGTGATCTCGAGCGCCTGCTCGCCGGTGTCGGGCTGGGAGACGAGCATATCCTCGACCTTCACGCCGAGGGCGCGGGCATAGGTGATGTCGAGCGCGTGCTCGGCGTCGATGAATGCGACCTCGCCGCCCGCCTTCTGCGCCTGCGCCAGCACGTGCAGCGCCAGCGTCGTCTTACCGGAGGATTCAGGCCCGTAGATCTCGATGATACGGCCCTTGGGCAGGCCCCCGATGCCGAGCGCGAGGTCGAGCGCCAGCGAGCCCGTGGAGATGGCCTCCACATTGCTCACGGTGTTGTCGCCAAAGCGCATGATCGAGCCCTTGCCATAGGTACGCTCGATCTGCTGCATCGCGGTCTCGATCGCCCGCTTCTTATCGTCGGCCATCGCCGCGGCCGCCTTCGTCTGAGACTTTTCTGCCATGTTCGCGTTCCTCCCACTTCTTTATGTAAACTGATTTTGCTTTCAAATCGTTTCCACCCGCGTGCCGTACACCACGCGGGGAATGCTATTGAGGTCCTTGACGATCTGAATGTCGCCAAAGCCGTTCGAGCGCATGATGCGCAGCACCTGGTCCGCCTGCCCGATGCCGACCTCGAAAAAGAGCATCCCGCTTTCACACAGGGCATCGCGCCATTTTTCGCAGATCGCGCGGTAAAAGTCAAGCCCGTCCTCGCCGCCGTCGAGCGCAAGGCGCGGCTCATGCTCACGCACGGAGGCGTCGAGCGTGCCGATATCCGCGCTCGGGATATACGGCGGATTGCTCACAAGAAACTGGAACTCGCCGAGACTGCGCGTCGGCTTTTCGCGCGCGTCGAGCTTCATGCTCGTCACGCGGCCCGTCAGATTGCTGCGGCGGATGTTCTGCCGGCAGACCTTCAGCGCCTCGTCATCGAGCTCGCCGAGCAGCACGCGCGCGTTCGGCAGATTTGCCGCCGCCGCAAGGCCGATGCAGCCGCTGCCCGCGCAGAGGTCCAGAATGCGGCAGGGCCCCGCGCTGCGCGCCGCGTCGATGAGCTTTGTCGCCAAGACCTCTGTATCGGGGCGCGGAATGAGCACTGCGGGCGAAATATCGAGCGGCAGGCCGTAGAATTCCCACTCGCCGATCAGGTACGCCACCGGCTCGCCCGCAAGGTGGCGCTGCACGAGCCTGCGCGCGGCCCTCTCGACCTCCGGCGAGGCATAGAGCGAGCCGTCGCGCACGAACTCCTCGCGCGTTTTGCCCGCCGCCGAGCACACAAGCTCGCGCGCGGACTGTGTCGCCTCCTCGTCGCCCGCGCGCTTGAGCTCCGTGCGCAGGTCCAGATAAAGGTTATTGTATGTCGTTGCCATCTCTACCACGCATCCTTGCCTTTTTCTTCGGGAATAACCAGCTCGAGCGCACGGATGGCGACCTCGAGCATACTGTCGTCGGGCTCGTTGGTGGTAAAATTCTGCAGCCACAGGCCCGGACGCGCGAGAAAGCGCGTCACCTTGTTGTCGTGCCCGCCGACATAGCGGTTGAACTCATAGGAAACGCCCACGATGGGGATGAGCAGCAGCAGGTGCAGCCCCATGCGCACCCAGATGTTGCGCCACTCGACAAAGCTGAACACAACGCTCGAAACCAGGATGGACACGACCACGACCACGAAGAGGAAGCTCGTGCCGCAGCGCGGATGGTGGCGCGGCTGGATGCGGCAGTTCTCCACCGTCAGCGGCAGGCCCGCCTCATAGCAGAAGATGGTCTTGTGCTCTGCCCCGTGGTACTGGAACACGCGGTAAATGTCCTTCTGCTTTGAGCACAGCAGCAGGTATGCGAAGAAGATGATGAGCTTGATGACCGATTCGATCAGGTTATGGACGGTCACGCTCTTGATGAACGGGTCGACAAGTCCCGCAAGGAACGTCGGCAGCAGGAAAAAGAGCAGGATCGTGAGGCCCAGCGATAAAATGACCGCGAGCGCGGTGATGAATTTCTGCATCTTTTCGTTGCCGAGCTTTTCCTCCAGCCACCGGTCGAACTTGCTCGGCTCGGCGAGGTCCTCATCGGGGAAATAGTCCGCCGAGAACATCAGCGCCTTGACACCCTTGACCATCGAGTCGACGAATGTCACCGCGCCGCGGATGACCGGCAAACCCAGAATGGGATATTTATCGCGCACGAGCGTCAGCTCTTCGACCTTTTCTACAAGGCCCTCCGGCGAGCGGACGACGATGGCCTGCTTGCCCGGCCCGCGCATCAGAATGCCTTCGATCAATGCCTGGCCGCCGATGCTCGTGCGGAACTTCGGTGCGGGCACAGTTTCTTTTGCCATGAACGGTTCTCCTTTTTTCTATGCGATATCTTACCACAGGCGTTCCAAAAATGCAACACCCGTTCTATTTTCTTATGGAATTGGAAGCGCAATGGTCACGACCGCACCGCCGCCGTCGGCGTTCGCGATATCGAACGTACCGCCGTGCAGACGCACGATCTCATCACAAACGGCAAGGCCGATGCCGCTGCCGCGCGCCTTGGACGAGCCCTTGTAGAACTTTTGCTTCACAAACGGCAGCTCCGCCTCCGGAATACCGGGGCCGTAGTCGCGCACGCGGATGACAAAGCTGTTCCCCTCGCGTGCGGCGCTCACATCGATGCGCTTGCCGCTGCCGCCGTGCTTGGCGGCATTGTCCAACACGTTGCAGAAGACCTGCTTCATGCGCTCGCTGTCCGCCACGACCGGCGGGATATCGTCGTCGGGGCCCGTGTAGCAGACCTCAATGCCCTCCTGCCGGAAAAGCTCGAAATACGTGTACACCGCGTCCTCCAGCTCGCCGGCAAGGTCCACGCTCTCCACGCGCAGCGTGAAGCGTCCGTCCTGCATCTTGGTGAATTCGAGCAGCTCCTCGACCATTGTCGTCAGGCGGCGCGATTCCTTCAGGATGATGCCGAGGCCGCGCTTGGTCTGGTCCAGATTGCTGCCGGGGTCCACGCTCAGCGTCTCCGCCCAGCCGCTGATGGCCGTCAGCGGCGTGCGCAGCTCGTGGGAGACAGACGAGATGAACTCCTGCTGTATCTTTTCGGCCTGGCTGATCTTCATCGACATATCGTTGATGTTGTCCACCAGCTCGCCGAGCTCGTCGCGGTAACGATTCTCGATCATGATGCCGTAGCTGCCGCCCGAGATGCGACGCGCCGCGTCGCTCACAACGGCGACGGGCTCGACGACGTTGTTGATGAAAATGGCGTTCGACGCCGCGATGAGCACCATGCACACGAGCGCCGCCGCGGACGCGAGCAGCGAATCCATCAGCACCCGGTGCTGCGCCTCGCGCAGCGACGTCACATACCGCAGCACGCCCACCACGCGGGAGTTGAAATACAGCGGATATGACACCGCAAGGATGTTTTCCCCCGTCTGCGGGTCGCGCCCCTGATAGGATGCCATCTCGCCGCCGACGGCCGCGTCGATATCGCTCGTGCCGGGCAGCGTGCCCGCCGTCAGTCCGTAGGACGAGACCTGCACGCGCCCGTTCGTATTGATGAATTGCAGCTCGATCGTATCCTTTTCCTCAAAGGTCTCGGCAGAGTAGGACGCAAGGCGGTAATACTCGCTGTAGCTCTTCACGCCGTAGCCCGAAAAGGTCTCCGCCGCAATGCGCGCGCGGCTCTCAAGGCCCGAGCGCATCGCGCTGTAGTAGTATTCCTGCACGCCGATGCTGAACAGCGCCACCGCCAGCACCAGCAGCAGCAGAATGGGCAGCGCCGCGCTGAAGAGCCAGCGCTCCCGAAGGCCGCGGATGTGCAGCGCCGAAACGAAGCCTTTTTTGTTCTCCGGCACGGCACTCCCCTCCCTTTCGTCCTTCTTTTCGCTCACACGTTCCATTTGTAGCCAAAGCCCCACACGGTCGAGATGTACTTCGGCTCCTGCGCGTCGTCCTCGATCTTGAGGCGCAGGCGGCGCACATTCACGTCCACGATCTTCAGCTCGCCGAAATACCCCTTGCCCCACACCGCGTCAAGGATCTCCTCGCGCGCAAGGGCCTTGCCGCGGTTTTCCATAAAGAGCTTCATGATGGAGTATTCCAACTGCGTCAGCTTCACGCGCTCGCCGTTTTTCTCCAGCGTCCGATTCGTCAGATTCAGCAGGAACGGCGGCTGATAGAGCTCGCCCGCGCGCGCGGCCGGCACGCTCTCGCCCGTGCGCCGCAGCAGCGCGTCCACGCGCGCCGTCAGCTCGGCGGGCGAAAAGGGCTTGGTCACATAGTCGTCCGCGCCGGTCATCAGCCCCGTCACCTTGTCCATCTCCTGCGCGCGCGCCGTCAGCATGATGATGCCGATCTGGGAGTTGGACATACGGATGCGGCGGCAGACCTCGAATCCGTCGATGTCGGGCAGCATGATGTCCAGCAGGCAGAGCCTTGTGTCGGGGTTATCCTGCAATTTTTGCAGCGCTTCCTCGCCGTACTCGGCCTCCACGACCTCGTAGCCCGCGCGCTGTAAATTGATCACGATAAAACTACGGATACTGGCTTCATCCTCCAGCACCAGCACTTTTTTCATATTCTGTCTCCTCTTCTCAGTTGTCGCCCATCACCCATTCGGCCATGATGAGCGAGAAGCGCTCGCGCAGCGACTGCTCGGTGAGCTGCACGTTCCAGGTCTCGCCGATCTCCGCAGCGTACACCGCCTCGACCTGGCGCGTGAGCGTGAAGCGGTCGCCGATGCTCCCGAGTTCTTCTCTCATATCGCCCGTCAGACGGTAGATCGTCAGGAGCTTTTCCCTCGTACCGTCCGCGTCCACGCGGTAGAAGTCGACCGCCGTCTCCCCCGTACCGGCCACACGTTCGGCCGCAAGCTCTTCCTTGTTCCATTCCTCCGGCAGCGTCAGGCTCCAGCCATCCGAAACGTTGTGGAAGCAGCTCTGCACATCGTCCGCCGTGCCGTCCGCAGCGTACTGCCGCCAGACGATGTAATACTGCGGCTCGCTCTCATGGTCAAAGCTGCGCAGCGCACGCGCCTCCGGCACCTCGGTCACGCCGTCGTCGTTCTCATCGCGCGGGAAAAGACCCAAAAACGCCGAAAGCGAAGGCATCTGGCTGCCGTCTGCGCCGAGGGCGATATTCTGCAGCCGCTCGCCGCGCAGCGCCAGCACATCCGTTACCGTCTGGTTTTCTGCCGTCACGCCCGTGACGAACAGGGCGTTCTCCCCGCCCGTCAATGTTCCGGCGGTAAGGCGGCTCACCTCCGCCAGCGAGAGCGAGAGGCGCATCGAATAGCGCATGGTGAGCGTTCCGTCCGTCCAGTCGTAATAGTCCACGCGTCCAACGCTCTCCGTGTCGCTGCAAAGGATGAGCAGCTCCTGCTTGCCGTCTCCGTTCATGTCGATATTCGCATAGCGAGAGTAGCCTGTGATGAGCAGCGCCTCGGGTGAACCCGCCGTCATCGGATAAATGGAGAGCCCCTGCACATCCGAGCTGCTGCGGTAGCCAACGAGGATCTCGCGCAGGCCGTCGCCGTCAAGGTCCGCGTAGTTCACGCTGTAGATGAGGCTCGACGTTCCCTCGATGCGCGCATACTGTTCATAGCTGTCGCCCTTGGCCTTGAAGATGTAGATCTTCATCGGCTTTTCATCGTTCGGAAAGCGGAAGAAGGCCACGGCCTCCTCCACGCCGTCGCCGTCGAGGTCGATCATCTGCACGCTTTGCAGGTTGCTGCCCGAGGTCGGCGCAGCATATTCCCCTCCGGTGGAGAGCAGCGCGTCGATCTGCGTTTCGAGCGACTCATACTCGCCCGCAAGCTTCGGCAGGCGGTAAAGCGAGGCCTCCGGCGTTGTGAACATACAGCCCGAAAGCGCCAGCGCCAGTATCCCGGTCACCAGCGTCGCCACTTTTTTTTTCATTCCTTCGCCCTCCCTTCGCGCTTTGATGCCTATTCTAAGTTATCATATCACGCAGTATCCAAAAAAGGTAGCCCCTTTTTGCCGATTTTCCGCAAAAAAACGCCCCGACCGCGCCGCAGCATTTCATATCCACCGCACCTTTTCGACGCATCGCCAATTTTCGCGTCCGCAAACTTTGCCGCCGCGCACAGCGGCAAATAAATTAAGATCATTTTTCTAACGACACGTGCGTCAGAAAAATCCCTCTCAGGGTGCAAGTATGGAAACCGTCCGCTGACGGCGGACGGTTTCTGCGCGCGGCAGCCTGCTTCCCCCTCTAAAATAAGGGAGAGCAGCTTTTGCTGCTCTCCCTTATTTTAGAACTTATACAGCACCGTCGCCACCTGCGCGCGCGTCATCGCCGCGTCGGGGCGGAAGCTGCCGTCGTCAAAGCCCGTGAGAATGCCCATCGTGCTGAGCGTGCTCACATACTCTGCCGACCACGACTGGATGGCGCTGCTGTCGGTGAATTTGAGCGCAGGCTGGGCGTAGCCCTTCTCGGTCAGGCGGCCGAGCATCGTCACCGCCTCCTGGCGGCTCACGCTGGCCGTGGGATTGAAGCAGAGCTTGCCCGTGCCGTCGGAGCTGCCCTTGATGATGCCGAGGGCATACATCGCCTTCGCGCCGTCCACCGCCCAGGATGCGATCTGATTCGTGTCGGCAAACGGGAGCTGCACGGAGGAATAATCCTTCGAATCGCCGAGATATCGCGAGAGCAGCACGGCGAATTCCTGGCGGCTGATGTTCGTATCGGGCAGGAAGTTGCCGTCCGAGCCGTTGGAAATGCCGCTGCGCTTGAGGTATGCCACCGCGCCGTTCGCCCAGTGGCCCGCCATGTCGTTGAAGGCAGGCGTCGTGCTCGCTGTGCCGGCGTCCACACCCGCACGGCTCAGGTTGCCGCTCGCATCGCCCGCGACCACGTTCACGCGGTGCTGCGCGCCGTCAGCGGCCGGGAGCGTGATGCTCAGCGCGCCGCTCGACTGGCTGTAGGTGTAGGAGGTATAGCTCTTGCCGTCGTAGGTCACGCGAACGGTCGGGACGGCTGCGCCGTCGATATCGTCCTTCACCGTGCCCGTCACGGTGTTGCTGCCCGCGTCATATTTGAGCGACACGACCGGCGCGGTCGTATCGCTCAGGCCGCCGTAGGACAGCACAAGCTGATCGAGGTAGATCGCGCTGATGAGGTCGGACGCGGACGAGACGGTCATGCCCGTCACGGCCGTCGCCGTGCCGAGCTTCGCCGTCAGCAGCTTCCAGCCGGAGAAACTCAGCGTGCCAAGGTCCACATAGCCGGCATCTGTCGTCAGCATGAGCTGCGCGCCGCTATTGTCGCCGTAGACCCAGAGGTTGAGCTGGTCGTAATTGGAGGGGATCGCGTAGCTGAGAGCGATCGAGGCATTGCCCTCGCTGCCGGTCGCGTAGTCAAGGCGCGCGGAGGCAAAGCCGTTGTGCACGTGCGTCATATCGGTATTGCGCGAGAGCATCGCGCGCGTGCCGGTCGTCGTGCTGAACTCGCTCTCAAAGCCGTCGAGCGTGCGCAGGGCGCGCGCCGTCACCGTCACCGGGATCGTGACCGACACCGTGCCGAGGCTCGCCGTCACGCTGCCGCTGCCGATGCTGCCGGAGGCCGTGAAGACGCCGTTTTCGATCGTGCCGACATTGCCCTGCACGGTCCAGGCAAAGCCCTTGTTGTCGCCGAGCACCGGCAGGTGCCGATACATCGCCGAGGCGGAAAGCTCCGCCTTTTCGCCGGCGCTCAGCGTGATGGACTTCACCGCCTTGCCGTTTTGCTGCACGGCAACGCTGTCGGGCTGCGTGACAACGTCGATCTTCGTCTGCGCGCTCGCGCCGTTCGCGTTCGCCGTCACCGTCACGGTGCCGGAGGCGGGTGCGGTCAGGATATTGCCGTCGATCGTCCCCTTATCCGCGCGCAGCGTCACGGTGGTGTTCGTCATGGGAATGTAGTTCGTGTCAAGCGCCGTCGCGGTGAGCTTCACCTGCGCGTTCGGCAGCACACGCGCGCTCTCGCTCTCCAAATACACGTGGCCCACCACGCTCGTCGGCCGGCTGTCCGCCACGAGGAAGACATGGTTCGTCACCGCGCGCTCGCTGCCGCCCGAGGGCTTGTCCACGAGCGTCGCCGTCGTGCTGTCGGGGCTCGTCGCGACCATCGCGGTCGAGCCGCCGCCGTCCAGACTCAGCGCCGTCACACAGCCGAGCTCGACCATGCGCTGGGCCACCTGCGTCAGCGTTGCGCCGATGGAATAGCCGCTCTGACGGCCGTCGATGGTGTAGAGCACGAGCGAGCCGTCGCGCTTGAGGCCGATGGCCGTGCGCGGGGCCGCGCCGTTCAAAAGGCCGGAGCAGACCTGACCGTTTTCAACGAGCTGATAGAGCGCGCCGATCATGTTCGTCACATTGTTCCAATCGCTGCCGCTCGCGCTCACGCTCACGGTAAGGCGCTCGCCGACCTGGAGCGCGCGCAGCTGGTCTGCATAGGCGCCGGCCTTCAGGTTGGAAGAGAGCACATACTGTCCCGCGCCGACGGGCGTATCCTTGCCGCCCTCGACGACCTGCTCGACCTGCAGCATCAGGCTGCCGCCGATGGAGAGCGAACCGCCGACGGCTGAGCAGATAACGTCTACGCCCGCTTCGCTCGTGCCGGTCGTGGCGCGGGCGTTGAAGGTCGAATCGTAGAGGTAAATGCCGAACGTGCTCTGGCGCACGTAGTTGAAGGCCGTGACCGTCAGGCTGCGCCCGAGGTCCGACTGCGCCGTGATGCGCAGCGAGGGCTTGCCCATCACCGTGCTGCCGTCATCGCGGAAGCCGATGGCATAGTACTCCCCCGAGGCGTTGCGCAACACGCCCTCGGTCATCATGCTGCCGAGGGGGATGCCCGTCGCCGTATCGTAATAGTCGCCGTTCATGCCCGCCACCACGCGGTAGCCGCGCGATTCGAGCTTCCTCGCGGCGGTCGAGACCGTCGTGAGCTGGGTCGTATACTCACCGCCCGTCACGATGGGCTTGACGCGCGTGTTGGGCGAATAGACCACATAATTCTCCTGGCGGAGATCGGAATAGGTATTGCTCCAGAAGGTACCGGCGTTGAGCTCGGTGCGCTCGTTCACCGTGGTGGACGATGCGGCCAGGTCGTCGCCGAGCGCCTCCGACGCAAGCGCCGTCAGCGGCGCCGCCGCGATCACGACCGCAAGCGACAGCGACAGGAATTTACGGATGATGGATCTCACGATTTGCCTCCTTGTCAAAATGCTTTACAAATGATTTGGTAAACATAACACAGTATAGCAGACGCACTGCCATAAGTAAAGACGCAGAAATTCGGAAAAAGTTTCCAATATTGTCGATTTTCTCACAGCGCGAGCGCCTCGAGCACGCGCACAATGACGGCGTTCGACACCAAAAAGCCCCGCGGTGTCAGGCGCCAGCGGCCGTTTTCCCCCTGCGCAAGCCCGTGGCGCGCGCACTCTTCGAGCACCGCCTCGGCCTCTCTCGTGTCCTCCCCAAGCGTCGACAGGTCGAGCCCCTGCGCGGTGCGCAGCGCGAGCATGACGCGCTCCTCCTCGCGTTCGCGCGGCGCGGGACACGCGCTTTCGGAAAGGTGCTCCTCTCCCCTGATATAAGCGCTCAGATCGCGCGCATACGCGAAGCGCCGCCCGCCGAAGTCCGAATGCGCGCCGGGGCCGAAGCCCAGATACTCCTGCATCGTCCAGTATTTCAGGTTGTGGCGCGATGCGTGCCCCGGCCGGGCAAAGTTGGAGATCTCGTACTGCCGGTAGCCCGCCTCCTTGAGCAGCTCGACCGTCGCAAGATATTCCTCCGCCTGCGCGTCGTCATCCGGGATGAAAAGCCCGTCCTTTTTGAAAAAGAGCGGCGTGCCCTCTTCGATCTTGAGCCCGTAGCAGGACAAATGCTCAGGCTGCAAAGCGATGGCCGCCCGCAGGTTTTCCTGCCAGCGCGCCGCCGTCTGCTCCGGCAGGCCGTAAATCAGGTCGAGGCTCAGGTTGTCAAAGCCCGCTGCGCGGGCGGCGCTCACGGCCTCGACCGTCTCGCGGTGCGTGTGGACGCGCCCGATCAGGCGCAGCTCGTCGTCGCACGCGGACTGCATCCCGAGCGAAATGCGGTTAAAGCCCGCGCTCCTGAGCTGCCGCAGCGCCGCTGCATCGCGCGCGCTGTCGGGATTCGCCTCGGTCGTGATCTCGGCGGTTTTGTCCACGCGGTAATGGGCGAAGACCGTTTCCAAAATGCGGCACAGCCGGTCCGCGCCGAGATAGCTCGGCGTGCCGCCGCCGAAGTAGACCGTGTCAACGGTATGGTCCCTCGCGTCGGGCGCGCGCCGGATCAGATCGCGCCGCAGCGCCGCAGCGTAAGCGTCCATCCTTTCCTCCGAGTGCGGCAGTGAGTAAAAGTCACAGTAAATGCACTTGGCCTTGCAGAACGGAATGTGAAGGTAAAGTCCCAACGAATGCACGGCGTTCGCCTCCCTCCCCGTTTTTTCGCATTCTTCGCCCCATTGTAGCACAAACCGCGCCGCGCGCAAGATGGGAAAATTTCCCGCGCGGATATTCTCCCCGCTTTTGGCGCAGACTAACCGAAAAAAAGGAGGAGCTCACCATCATGGATATGACGCCGCAGGAATATCAGGCCTATGTCAAGCGCCTTGCGCCCAGATCGCCCATCGGGAAGGACACCGCCTTCGCCTTCTGCGTCGGCGGCGCGATCTGCGCGCTCGGCCAGCTCATTCAGAACGGCTTTCTGTCCCTCGGCCTTGCAAGGGAGGACGCGGGCACCGCGACCTCGATCTGCCTCATCTTTCTCTCCGCACTGCTCACGGGGCTGAATCTCTATAATTCCGTCGCGCGCTTTGCCGGCGCAGGCACGCTCGTGCCGATCACGGGCTTTGCCAACTCCGTCGTCTCCCCCGCCATCGACTTCAAGAGCGAGGGCTTCATCACCGGCATGGCGTCGAAAATGTTCGTCGTGGCGGGGCCGGTCATCGTGTTTGGGACGCTCGCAAGCGCCCTGTACGGCGTGATCCTGATGCTGGCATAGAAAGAGGGAGAGGGGACGAGCGGTCCCTTCTCCCTCTTTTCAGTTTTGCAGCGCTCCCGGCGCGGTCATTTCAGGATCTCCGGCAGCTGCGCGCGCAGGGCGGCCACGCCCTCGGCAGAGCCGAGGTCATAGCGCTCCACCATATTCAAAACAGACTGCAAAGAGGTTTTCGGGTTGCACCACAGGTCCGGCTCATAGCCCTTGTAGTCAACGTTATCCATGCTGCCGTAAAAGCTGAGACTTACACCAAAGCACGCTGTTATTCCAGTGCGCGGAAGGCTATAGTCATAGACGTTGCCGCAGAGCTGATATCCTGCGGAATTGCTGCCAACAACGATGACATGATCCATCGTCTTGGCAAAGGTCAGTGCGCTTTCGCCGGAAGAGCCGCAGCGGGAATCCATCAGCACGATGACCGGAATGTCGTTCGCCAACCATTTGCCTTGATCAAAGCCACCATCGAACTCATCGGCAGATATCCAGTTGAAGCCGGCAGCACTGCCAAGCTTGCTGCCGCGATTTGCGGAAGCAGCTTTAGGCTCTACCGCCTTGGCCCCGGTAAAATTCTTCGTCCATGTGCGGGCATAGGAGTCATCCCCGCCGCCGTTAGAACGCAGATCGTAGATAACGAGCTTGCAGTTCTTCGCCTTGCTGCCGGAGGCTGCATATTCCGGCAGCACCGTGTCTGCAAAGCGGCGATTGTCAAATAAGCGAATAGACAGATAAAGGATCCCGTTTTCTTCCAGATAGCGATAGCACGCAGAACTGCGATCCCATGTGTCATCGAGCAGCGACTCGTTTGCTTTCCAGACGATCTTGTCTGTGCGCGTCACTCCGTCACCATTCCTGAGCGTTATGGTATCGGAGCTTCCCGCTTTTCCGTGGCAAAGGAGTGTCGGCGCATAGCCGAGCGAGCCGTTCGCGCGAAGCACAGGAGACATTTCGGAACTCTTATTGCTCAATGAATCGACATACCATTTTTCTCCGTCGATCATCCGGTAATAGCCGCTGTCATCCTTGGAAAAGCTCTGTTCTGTGCCGATATAGCTGTACCACGCCTTCTGCTGCTTGACGTTTTCCTCTCCGGGTCGAATGGAAAAGTGCGCGTCCTGCACGAATTGCAGCGCAGTGTTGATCGTTTGACCGAGCTTTTCGACATTGACGGTCGTCTGCTTCTGCACCCAAGCCTTCACCTCGGCCTCAGCCGCATCAAACTTATCCTCGCCAAAGTAATAATACGCAGCGTAAGCATTGTGCAGCGCGCGGAAGAGCAGGTCAACATCGGCAAGCGCATCGTCCCGGCTGACGCTCTGACGTGTAGGATGATTTATAACCAATGCCTTGATCTCGTCATCTGACAAAAGGTCGACCGTGGACGGGTCTTTGACAATGTAGTCCTCAAACCCGTCAGAGGTCACTTCGCTTGCCATGTCGGTGCGGCGCTTTTCGTTCACGCTGCCGAGCAGCGTTTCAAAGGCGTTTTGGTAAGTCGCCTTGCTCCCCTTGCTCAGAATGATGGCGGTATTGGTATCCGCATCGAACGCAACGGTAAAGCCGAGCGCGCTGCCGAGGTCACGCAGCTTGAAGTAATTGTTCCCGCCGATGTTGTAAACGGAGATTCCTTCCACAGCCTCGCCGTTGATCAGGACGGACTGCTTGCTGGCGACTGCCGTTTTTGACAGGTCCCTTCCCCGCTCCAGCTCGCCGCCGACCGGCACATAGTCCCCTCCCGGAACGACGGTCACGGCGTTGCTCTCAGCGTCGAAGGCGACGGAAAAGCGGCTGTCCGACTTGCCCAAAAGATACGCAAGGTCGCGCAGCTTGAAATAGTTGCTGCCGTCGATGTTGTATTTGTCGCAGTCCACATCCGTCCCGTCGACCGACAGCTTCTGCGGCGAGGGCGTCACGTCCGCGGCGGACGCACAGGGAAGCGCGAGGCAAAAGAGAAGCAGCGCCAAAAGGGTCGGAAGCAGCTTTTTCATGGGTAACTCTCCTTTTTTACAGATAATCCCCCAAACCCATAGGGTTGTACGCTGTCAGCGTATCACACCGCGTTCCGTCCTGCAAGCGCAAAATGCTCTTTCTGTCCGAAAGGCGCTTTCTTTGCCGCGATCGGTCCAATGTTAAATTGACGAAAATCTCTTTTTCGTCTCCCGGCGCACGGAAAAGAAGGAAGCGTGTCCATTCATGGTTTATGCGCGGTTATTCTGTTGACATAACGATGTGGAAAACTCTGTGGAAACTGTGAATAACTTTGTGCTTGCAGGAGGTTTCGGCGGTTGACCCCGGATTATGCTTCGACGCGCTTCGACGCGGGCCGCGCCTGAATTCCCGCCCATTTCCGCATATTGGCATGAAAAATGAAATTTCCCGCCGCCCACTTGCTATTGTGGTCAAAAAACCGTATAATGTACTAAGTTTTGTGTTTGAAGATCAGAATGTAAAATTTCGGCGAAATGGAGAAAGCGCAATGGCAGAAGCAAAAAAAGCGAATTACGGCAACGAGAGCATCTCGTCCCTCAAGGGCGCGGACCGTGTGCGCAAGCGCCCGGGCGTCATCTTCGGCTCGGACGGGCTGGACGGCTGCGAGCACGCCGTGTTCGAGATCCTTTCCAACTCCATCGACGAAGCGCGCGAGGGCCACGGCAGGCTCATCACCGTCACCCGCTACTTAGACCACAGCATTGAGGTAGAGGACATGGGCCGCGGCTGCCCCGTGGACTACAACACGAAGGAAAAGCGCTTCAACTGGGAGCTCGTCTACTGCGAGCTTTACGCCGGCGGCAAGTACAACAACTTAGACGGCGACAACTACGAATACTCCCTCGGCCTCAACGGTCTCGGCGCGTGCGCAACGCAGTATTCCTCGCGCTATATGGACGTGACCGTCTGGCGCGACGGGAACAAGTATTCCCTGCACTTTGAGCGCGGCGAGCCGACGGGCAAAAAGGGTCAGGAGCTCACGATCGAGCCGACCGACCGCGGCAAAAAGACCGGCACGCGCACGCGCTGGCTGCCCGACCTCGACGTTTTTACCGACATCGACATCCCCGTTGATTACTATGTCGAGACCCTGCGCCGTCAGGCCGTCGTGAACACCGGCATCACCTTCCGGCTCAAAAACGAGGTCCTGCCCGGCCGCTTTGAAACGCAGGACTTCCTCTATGAAAACGGCATCATCGACTATGTTTCCGAGATCGCGGGCGAGGACGCCCTCACGACGCCCGTCTTCTGGGAGACCGAGCGCCGCGGCCGCGACCGCGAGGATAAGCCAGAATACAAGGTCAAACTCTCCTGCGCGTGCTGCTTTTCCAACAAGGTCCAGCGCATCGAGCACTACCACAACTCCTCCTGGCTCGAGCACGGCGGCAGCCCCGAAAAGGCGACGAAGACCGCCTTCGTCTACGCCATCGACAAGTACCTCAAGGACAACAACAAATATCAGAAGAGCGAGGGCCGCATCGCCTGGCAGGACATTGAGGACTGCATCATCTTAGTCTCGAACAACTTCTCCACGCAGACGAGCTACGAAAACCAGACGAAAAAGGCCATCACGAACAAGTTCGTGCAGGAGGCGATGACGGACTTTTTGAAGTCCCGCCTTGAGACCTATTTCATCGAAAACCGCGTCGATGCGCTCAAGATCGCCGAGCAGGTGCTCATCAACAAGCGAAGCCGCGAGAGCGCGGAAAAGCAGCGCCTGAACATCAAAAAGAAGCTCTCCGGCAGCATCGACATTTCAAACCGCGTGGAAAAATTTGTCGACTGCCGCACGCGCGACGTCTCCCGCCGCGAGATCTACATCGTCGAGGGCGACAGCGCCCTCGGCAGCGTCAAACTCTCGCGCGACGGCGAGTTCCAGGGCATCATGCCCGTGCGCGGCAAGATCTTAAACTGCCTGAAGGCCGACTACCCGCGCATTTTCAAAAGCGAGATCATCACCGACCTTCTGAAGGTCCTCGGCTGCGGCGTGGAGGTGCCCGGCAAGTTCGCCAAGGACCTAAACGCCTTCGACCTGAGCAATCTCCGCTGGAACAAGGTCATCCTCTGCACCGATGCCGACGTGGATGGCTTCCAGATCCGCACGCTCATCCTGACGATGATCTACCGCCTCTGCCCCACGCTCATCCGCGAGGGCTATGTCTACATTGCCGAAACGCCGCTCTTCGAGATCACCTGCGGCGAAAAGACGTGGTTTGCCTACACGGACAAGGAGAAAAACGACATTGTCAAGGACCTTGAGGGCAAGCGCTACAAGGTCGACCGCTCGAAGGGTCTCGGCGAAAACGACCCCGAGATGATGTGGCTGACGACGATGAACCCCGAAACGCGCCGTCTCATCAAGGTCATGCCCGAGGAGGCGGAGGCGACGGCGCGCTCGTTCGATCTGCTGCTCGGCGACAATTTGCAGGGGCGCAAGGATCACATTGCCGAAAACGGCTACAAATACCTCGAAATGATCGACGTATCGTAAATTTCATATACAGGAGGATATTATTATGGAAGGCATTCTGCTTCACGTTTCCTATCATGGTGAAAAGGCCAAAGCCTTTGCCGCTGAGATGCAGCAAAGCGGCCTGCGCGCCGCCGTCCTCGCCGAGGAGGGCTGTATGCAGTACGACTACTATCTCCCCCTCGCCGAGGAGAACTGCGTGCTGCTCGTGGAGCACTGGCGCGACCGCGCCGCGCTCGACAAGCACGCCGCCGGAGAGCCGATGGCAAAGCTCAAGGCGCTCAAGGCAAGCTACGACCTCGCAACGACCGTTGAGCGCTTTGAATGAGGATGAGCGCATCCGGGGCAAAAAATTGGGAATCTACTAAGGAGTTTTGATAGCCATGAAAAAGATCGTTCTTAAAACTGTGATAGGGATTCTTCTCGTTTGCAGCGTACTTGTTGGTTTTCTTTATGTAAGTAACGACATTGGCATAGCATCGGGCAATCTGGAAACAGACATTCGTTCGTCGCAGAAGATCAAGGAGGATTGGGCGGTCGATGGAAGTGTTTCTGACACGATGGCTGCATATATTTCTTATCCGCAGGACATGAGCGACCACACTTTTTCCGTCTATGTCAATCGCCCGGGACTTTCCTTCGGATATTTCTTCCGCGCGGGTGGAAAACTCTCGGAGATCCAGGAAGGAATTGCAGAGTTCACCACAGAGGGTGCTAATGAGCGCGCATTGATTTCCATGAATCAGCAGCAGGTGCAGCAGCTTCAAATCGATGATGGCCGCGCCATTCAAGTGATCGATATCGACAGCGATCAGCCCTTTGCGATCGTCCTGCCGATCAATGCGGGCAGCATTACTTTTTATGATGTGAGCGGAAATACTGTAGAATATTGGAATCATCCTTTTTGACAGCTTCCGGTTTGCCGAACCGGCTTCATCCCTTCAAGAGAGAAGTTCCCTCGCATCATTCGACCTCAAAAGTCTTTACACAGGTATGAAAACCCGACCGATGATCGTCCATCGGTCGGGTCTTCTGTTCTGATACACCTTTTTCACGCCTTCTGCGCGCCGACGTCGCCGAGCGCGGCGAGCGCCTGTTCCTCCCGTTTCCGCACGCGGAGCGCGCCGTCCTCCAGCGTCAAAAGTGCCGTATCGCCGCGCGCGAGCGTGCCGTCGAGCAGCAGCGACGCGAGCGCGTCCTCCACCTCCGCGCTGATGAGCCGCCGCAGCGGGCGCGCGCCGTAGGCGGGGTCGTTCCCGCGCCTTGCAAGCTCCGCCGCGGCCGCATCGTCGAATGAAAACGTGATGCCGAGCGAGCGGACGCGGGCCGCCGTCTGCGCGAGCAGACGCCGTGCGATTTCCGCCATGTCCCGCTCGCCGAGCCGCCGGAATACGACCGTCTCGTCCACGCGGTTCAGAAATTCCGGCCGGAACGTCCGCTTCAGCTCTGCCGTCACAGCCTCCTTCACCGCGCGGAAGCGCGCCTCCTCATCCTGCCGCCCCTCTGAGGCAAAGCCGAGCGGCGTCCCTGCCGCCGTGATGCTCTTGGCACCCACGTTTGAGGTCATCAGGATCACGGTGCTGCGAAAGTCCACACGCCGCCCCTGTGAATCCGTCACCGCGCCGTCCTCAAGGATCTGCAGCAGAATGTTCCACACATCCTCATGCGCCTTTTCGATCTCATCGAAGAGCACGACGGAATACGGCTTGCGCCGCACCTTTTCGGTGAGCTGCCCGCCCTCGTCATAGCCGACATAGCCCGGCGGCGAGCCGATCAGCCGCGAGACCGCGTGCTTTTCCATATATTCGCTCATATCGATGCGGATCATCGCCTCCTCGCTGCCGAAGACCGCCTCGGCGAGCGCGCGGCTCAGCTCCGTCTTGCCCACGCCCGTCGGTCCCAGGAGCAGGAACGAGCCCACGGGCCGCTTTGGGTCCTTCACGCCTGCCCGCCCCCGCCGCACCGCGCGGGCGACCGCGCGCACAGCCTCGTCCTGCCCCACGACGCGCTCGTGCAGCGTGTCCTCGAGTGACAGAAGTCTCGTTTTCTCGCTCTCGCTCAGCCGCGTCACGGGGATGCCCGTCCAGTTCGACACGACCGCAGCGATATGCTCCGCCGTCACAGCGGAGCGCGCCTTCTGTGCGTCGCGCTTTTCCCGCGCTTTTTCCCGCTCGGCCTGCGCGCGGAAGCTCTCCTCCGCGTCGCGCGCCTTCGCCGCTCTTTCGTAGTCCTGCGCGCAGAGTGCCTCCCGCTTCTCCCTTGCTGCGGCGGCAGCCCGCTCTTCAAGCGCCCTGCGCTCGGGCGAGATGCCGTTTGCCGCCATGCGCACGCTTGCCGCCGCCTCATCCACAAGGTCGATGGCCTTGTCGGGCAGAAAGCGGTCCGGCAGATAGCGCTGCGAGAGCGCCACCGCCGCTGTGAGCGCGTCATCGCCGATGCTGAGCCCGTGGTGCTCCTCATAGCGCGGCCGCAGCCCGCGCAGGATGGCGAGCGCCTTTTCCCCATCCGGCTCAGCGACCTGCACGCTCTGGAAGCGCCGCTCGAGCGCCGCGTCCTTTTCGATATACTTGCGATACTCTGCAAGCGTCGTTGCGCCGATGACGCGGATCTCTCCGCGCCCGAGCGCGGGCTTCAGGATGTTCGCCGCGTCCACCGCGCCTTCGGCGCTGCCTGCGCCGACGATGGTGTGCAGCTCGTCGATAAATAAGATGATATTTCCCTCGCGCCTGACCTCGTCAAGCACGGCGCGGATGCGCTCTTCAAATTCGCCGCGGTACTTCGTCCCCGCCACCATGCCCGCAAGGTCGAGCGATAAAATGCGCTGGTCCATGAGCTCGTCCGGCACGCCGCCCTCGGATATCCGCTCGGCAAGGCCCTCCACGACCGCCGTTTTGCCCACGCCGGGCTCACCGATAAGCACGGGGTCGTTCTTTGTCCGGCGCGAGAGGATGCGGATGGTCCGCGCGATCTCCTCCTCGCGCCCGATCACGGGGTCGAGCTGCCCCTCGCGCGCCATCGCCGTCAAGTCGCGCGTGAACTCTGCAAGCGTTTTGCCGTTTCTGCTCTCGCCGCGGCTTGCGCGCGGCTCACCGCCCGGGCTCCTGCGCACCGTCAGGCTCATCGCGCGCACGGTGTCTCCATAGAGCCTGTGCGTATCCACACCCTCGCGGTGCAGCAGCCGCACGGCCATGTTCCCGCCGTCGCGCAGCATTCCGAGCAGCAGATGCCCCGACTCGATCTCGCGGCTGCCCGAGCGTTCCGCCTCCGTCACCGCCATCTCAACGGCGCAGCGCGCGTGCGGCGTCAGGCCCTGCGAGGGCGCAAGGTCCGCATCCCCCCGCCCCACCGCGCGCGTGATGAGCTCGCGCGTCTTCTTCTCCTCCACGCCGGAGGCGCGCAGGGCGCGCGCGGGCGCGTCCTCTTCCTCGCGCAGCATCCCAAGCAGCAGATGCTCGCAGCCCACATATCCGTGTCCCAGCTCGAGCGCCGCCGCCTGCGCACTGCGCAGCACCCGCTCGGCCCCCGCGCTGAATCTTTTTTCCCGCAAGGTATTCCCCTCCTGTCCGTTCAATTCAGCGTTCTCATCTTTTCCCATTTTCTTTGAAAATAAACCCCGGAAATAGACACAAAAAATTCAATAATTTCCTGTATTCTCGCTCTTGCATTTTCCTGTTCTCATGCTATAATAACGTCATCAACTTATGGAGGTAAGAATTATGGCTTATCAGATCAGCTCTGCCTGCGTCAGCTGCGGTGCTTGCGCAGACGCCTGCCCCGTCGGTGCGATCTCTCAGGGCGATTCCCAGTATCAGATCGACGCAAACGCCTGCCTCGATTGCGGCTCCTGCGCTGATACCTGCCCCAACGGTGCGATCTCCCAGGGCTAAGGCTACTTAAAGAAATAAGGACGCGCTATCGGCGCGTCCTTATTTTTATCTTCCGTCAGGAGTGCGATCCATGGAGAAAAAGGATATGCTATGGCAGGGCGGGCCCTGCTTTTATTATGATACGGACCTCTTCCCGCCGGGGACCGACAGCTTCTGCCTCGCCTACTTCGCCCGTCCCGCGCGCGGCGATACGGTCTGCGATCTCGGCAGCGGGGCAGGTCTTCTCGGCACGCTGCTGCTCGCGCGCGACGAGTCGCTTTTTATCGAAAACGTCGAGCTGTCCGCGCCCGCGGTGCAGCTCGCGCAAAAAGCCTTTGCCGAAAACGGCTGGTCGGGGCGCGCCGCCTTCCGCACAGGCGATCTGCGCGACGTCTCCGCTCTGCCGGGGGCCGGCAGCGTTGACTATGTGATCTCCAACCCGCCGTACTTTCCCGCAGGCAGCGGTGCAAGCGCCAAAGGGGACGCCCGCCGGACCGCGCGCGAAGAAACCGCCTGCACGCTTGGCGACGTCTGCGCCGCGGCACAGCGCGTGCTGCGCTGGGGCGGGCGCTTCGCTCTCGTCCACCGCGCCGAGCGGCTCGCCGATGTGCTCTGTACCATGCGCGCGCACGGCATCGAGCCCAAGCGTCTGCGTTTTCTTGCAAAATCGCCGTCGGCCGCGCCCTCGCTTCTCTTCGTCGAGGGAAAACGCGGCGGAAAAAGCGGCCTTGTCATCGAGCCGCCGCTCATTCCCGGCAGCGAGGAATGGGACGCCGTATACTTCCGCAAATAAGCAGATCGGGCCGCCCTTGCAGGCGGCCCAACAGCTTTATTATACTAAAGTGCAGGAGCATAAGCAACCCTTTTCTGTCATTTTTCGAATAATCAGCCTGCCGCACAAAATTCCGCGCGCATCTTTATTCGTTCTGCCGCTTGATTTTCAGCCTCATTCTTGCTATTCTTTAATCACAGAAAGGGTGAGACCAATGTACAGGTGATTTTCACGATCCCAATCTCAACGGTTCCGATCATATCCGTCGCACAGCACTCTCTGACGTATACCGTCATTCAGGTAAAACCGCCGTCAATGCGGCGTTTGAGATAGCAGGAGTAGCAATCGGAGTAAGCGATATTCGGCACCGGATCACGTAAGAAAGGAAGGAAAGAAAACAGAATATGAGAGATCCGAATATTCATCATGACTGACCCTTGATCGTAGTTCAGTAATCGCGATCAAGGGTCAGTCATTTTTGTTTTCTTTCACTTTTTCAAAAAAATAGCAGAAAAATATTCTCCGCAGGGCACTGCACAGGCCCAAAAAAGGGGGGGCATTCTCTCACGCGAGAGAATGCCCCCCTTTTTTGCGCGTCCCGCACGGTGCGGGAGCAAATCAATCCAATGTATTGACCGTGCCGACAAACAGCGGCAGCCCGTCCACGCCGGTGATCAAAAACGCGAACGGCCGGTCCAAATCCATTTCGATCACGGGAAGGTCTTCGGGCGCGGCGGATTGGGCGTCCGCCCTGACGGCGGTAAAGGCGGTGGCCTCGCAGCCCTTTTCATCGATCTTGACGCGCGCGGCGTGCTGTACCTGCGTCACGGCGACCGCCTTATCAAAGCGGTCAAAGTCGACAAGGGGCGAAAAGTCCGCGCGGTCAAAGTCAAACACATCAGAAACGCCCAGCGCTTTGAGCGCGTCGGTCAGTTCAAGGTCGGCGCTGACGTCGAACTTCGGCACGCTCCAGATGAGTTTGCCGCTCGGCAGGCTCACGCCCATGTCGTAACCGAGCAGCCCGCCCGCGGCGCTGCCGCCCGCAAGGAGGCGTTCAAGGCTCGTGCCCTCGTCGGGCAGCAGGAAGCGCATCGCCTGCCCGCCCTGAAAGCGCAGCTCCGCCACGGTGTAGTTTTCGCCCCGGTAATAAGAGGCTCTGTCCTGCGTGAGGTGCATGAAGTCGACCGTCTGCTGCGCGCCGTTTGCTGCGGTGAAGGTATCCTTTTTCGTCGCATTCGCCCAGAACTCATCGCGCCACTGGTCCTTAAAGTAGAGCGTCGTCAAAAGCAGCATCACCGTTTTGGGCTTGGTCTCGATGCCGCCCGCGGCGCTGTCCAAAAGGCCGCCGGTATTTTCGTTGATCCACTCGGCGATGGCGCTGTCGGTCTTCTTTTCGCCCATCGGCGCGGAGAAAGTCGAGGCAAGGTACTGCTGCGCGAGCGTTTCAAGCGTTTCCTCGTTGTAGGGCACGCTATCGCTCAGCCAGAGGGAGCTGGCAAGCTGCGTCCCGCCCGTCGAGGTCTCGCCGTAGAGGTTGCGCCAGATGTAATTGCCCGCCCCCTGCGCCTCGGCAGTGTCATCAAGGCCCAGAAGCGACAGAAGCTGCGCGCGGCTTTCGCCGTCCGTCGTTTCGCTCAGCATCGCGAGCGCGAGGTAGAGGTTCGCGGGCGAGACAACGGTGTTGTCCGTTCCGGAGAGCAGCGCCCTCGCGGTCTGCTCCGTAAAGCCGCGGAAGGCGTCCGGCTGCGCCGTGCCTTCGCTGCGCAGCGCCTTGAGCGCGTCGTAATAGGCTGTGCTGCGCGCGTCCCAGTCCTCCCAGATCTTCTCCTGCGCCTTTTCATAGGCTTCCGCGCCCATCTTGTCGTAGTCGATGGTGCTGAAGGCCTCGTCCAGCTCCGCCTCGCTCGGCATCGCGGGAAGGTCCGGGTAGGCCGCCGTCTTCACGGCAAGGTCCTGCAAATACTGCGCACCAATGGGGTCTTTTTTCACCGTGTCCTCCTGATCGTTTTTCGAAAGGCCGCCGGTCGTCGTCCCCTTTTCCCCGCAGGCGGTGAGGGACAGGACCATCGCTGCGGCAAGCAGCAGCGTGATGAATCGTTTCATTGCGGATGACCTCCGTTTTTGGAATTTATCTCTTTAGACGGCATAAATGCAAAAAAGTTCCCGACATACGAAAAATACCGCATCCCGCTTTTACGAAAGGGTCGAATGTGGTATACTTTCAAAAATATTTTCTTTTTCGTGTAACGCAAGTGCCAAAAAAGTTGTCTTTATCCCATGATGGCAGTTAGCAGAAAGGAGTACGCCTATGGACGACCGTGAGATCGTCGACCTCTACTGGCAGCGGGACGAGCACGCCATCGAAGCCACCGCCGCCAAATACGGAGCCTATTGTATGAAAATTTCACAGAACATTCTCTCCGACCGTGCCGACAGCGAGGAGAACGTGAACGACACGTACTTACACGCCTGGAACGCCATGCCGCCGCAAAGCCCCGCGATCCTCTCCGCCTTTCTCGGCAAGGTCACGCGTAATCTGGCGCTGAACCGCTATAAAGCAAGGTCTGCGCAGAAGCGGCAGGGCGACGCCTTCGCGCTCTCGCTTGAGGAATTGGACGACTGCGCGCCTGCCCTGTCCTCGCCCGACGACGAGGCGATGGCGGCGGAGCTGGGCCGCAGCATCAGCGCATTTCTGCGCACGCAGAGCGAGGAGGTGCGCAGTATGTTCATTCTCCGCTATTTCTACTGCGACTCGATCGAAGAGATCAGCGCCCGTTTCGGCTGCGGCGAGAGCCGTGTCAAAACGACGCTTCTGCGCACGCGCAGAAAGCTCAAGGAACATCTTATGAAGGAGGGATACTGTGAAGCATGAAGTCATGGCCCGCGCCATGAGCGAGCTCGACGATGATCTGATTGCCGGCGCTTACGCCTATAAGCCGCGCCAAAAGTTTCCGCTCCCGCGTGTGCTGGCCGCCGCTGCCTGCCTTGCGCTTATCCTGACCGCGGCCTTCACTGCATCGCGCAGCGCAGAGCGCGACACGCTCTACATCGGCGGCACGGCGCTCACCGGCGCACCTGTTCCCATCGACTCGCCCGCGCCGCTCGCGCTCGACGGGCGCAGCATGGACACACCGCCGCTGTGCGTGGCGCTCTCGATCGAGAGCAGGTCCGGCGATGCGCTCACGGTCTCCGTTTCGGAGGGCGTGCTGGATTCGCCCGCCGATTCCTCGCCCCGCGCGCTTTCCTCGCGCAGCGCCGCAAGCGGCGAAGTGCTCACATGGACGGTCGAAACGCCCGACGAAAATGCGCGCTACACCCTCTCGCTCGACGGCAAGGCTGCCGCCGTGCTGCGCTATGACGGCGCAAAGGGCTGCTGGGTCGCCGAGCGCCCCTGAATCGGCAAAACCACACATATCACATTTTACATTTATTTTGGAGGTAACTTCCCATGAAAAAGCTTTTCTCTCTGCTGCTTGCCGCAGCGATGATCCTCTCCCTTGCCGCCTGCGGCAGCAAGAATGACGGCGGCGCCGCCGACGGCGACCAGCCCGCCACCGCCCTCGAGCTGCTCGAAGCCGTCTGGTCGAGCTACGCGGAGGACGACAAGTTCGCCGTCTCCGGCGGCGACATGAACGAGGAGAACATGGTCGACGACGCGCCCGGCAACTTCTCCGTTGCGGACGGCGACACCCTTGACTACATGCTCGGCTATCCCGCCGCCGATGTGGACAAGCTGACCGATGCCGCTTCCCTCATCCACATGATGAACGCCAACACCTTTACCGCAGGCGCCTTCCACATTGCGAATGCCCCCGACGTTGACGCGGTCGTTTCCGACCTCAAGGACAACATCATGGACCGCCAGTGGATGTGCGGCTTCCCCGACAAGCTGGTCATCGTGACCTATGGCGACTATGTGGTCTCCTGCTTCGGCGCGGAGGATCTGGTCGACCAGTTCCGCGACAAGCTCACCGCCGCCTTCGACGGCGCGTCCGTCGTCTGCGACGAGGCCATCGTCTAACTTCACTCTCGGAAAGGCGGAGAAGTCCATGCTCTTTTCCAGCGTTCCTTTTCTCTTCTATTTCCTGCCCGCGGCGCTGCTGCTCTATTTTGCGGTGCCGCGATCGCTGAAAAACGCGGTGCTGCTGCTCGCAAGCCTCTTTTTCTACGCCTGGGGCGAGCCGAGGTATGTGCTGCTCATGCTCGTTTCCATCGTGCAGGGCTATCTTTTCGGGTTGCTGATCGAAAAATATCGGGGGCAAAAGGCGGCGAAGGTCCTTCTGACGCTCTCAGTCCTCGTGAGCCTGGGGCTTCTCGGCTACTTCAAATACGCGGACTTTTTCCTCGCGAGCGTCAACGCCGTCACGGGGCTTTCCCTGCCGCTTCTGAAGCTGAGTCTGCCCATCGGCATCAGCTTCTACACCTTTCAGGTGCTCAGCTACGTCATCGACGTCTATCGCGGTATAACGGCGGCGCAGCGGAATTTCATCGACCTTGCCGCCTATGTTTCGCTCTTTCCCCAGCTCATCGCGGGGCCGATCGTGCGGTATTCCGATGTCGCCGCGCAGCTTCAAGACCGCACGCACAGCGTGTCCGCCGCGGCGGAGGGCGTGCGCCGCTTCACGGTCGGCTTTGCCAAAAAGGTGCTGCTCGCCAATCAGTTCGGCGCGCTGGCGAGCGCCTACAAGCAGACGCAGGACGCGAGCGTGCTGTTCGTCTGGCTCTACGCGCTCGCGTTTCTGCTTCAGGTCTACTTTGACTTTTCGGGCTACAGCGACATGGCCATCGGCCTCGGGCGCATTTTGGGCTTCCGCTTTCCCGAAAACTTCAACTATCCCTATATTTCAGGGAGCATCACGGAGTTCTGGCGCAGATGGCACATCTCGCTCGGCTCGTGGTTCCGCGACTACCTTTATATCCCCCTCGGCGGCAGCCGGAGGGGAAAGGCGCGCCAGCTCCTGAACATTCTGATCGTCTGGCTCGCGACGGGTCTGTGGCACGGGGCTGCGTGGACATTCGTCCTCTGGGGCCTCTGGTTTGCGGTGCTGCTGCTCCTTGAAAAGTCGGTACTGCTGCCGGTGCTGGAAAAGCACCGTGCGCTCGGCCATGTGTACACGCTCTTTTTCGTCACGCTCGGCTTCGTGCTCTTCGACGCAGACAGCGCTGCGCAGGCGGTCTCGCGCATCGGCGCGATGTTCGGTGCGGGCGGTCTGCCGCTTCTCAGCACGCAGGCCGTCTACCTTCTCAGAAGCTACGGCCCGCTGCTTGTGCTCGGCATCCTCTGCGCCACTCCCCTGCCGAAAAAACTCCTCACAAGGCTGCGGGAAGCCAAAGGCGCAGCGCCGGCGCTCAACGCGCTCGAGCCGCTCTGTGTGCTCGCTGTGCTGGCTCTGGGCACGGCGTTCTTAGTGGACGGGTCGTTCAACCCGTTTCTGTATTTCCGTTTCTAAGGAGGAGGCCATATGAATAAGAAGATCAAAGACCTCCTCACCCTCGGCGCTGCGGCGCTGTTTGTGCTCGTATTCGCGCTGTGGGGCATTCTGAAGGAGGACGACGCCCTCTCCGTCAGCGAGCGCCGGGCGCTCAAGCAGTTCCCGACGCTGAATGCGGAGGAGGTGCTTTCCGGGCGCTTTCAATCAAATTTTGAAAGCTACACGCTCGACCAGTTCCCGCTGCGCGACGAATTCCGCACGCTCAAGGCCCTTGCCGTGCGCGACCTCTTCTTGGAGAGGGACAACAACGGCATCTATGTCGCCGGCGGCTACGCCGCAAAGCTCGACTACCCCGTGAACGAAGACTCCGTCGCCCACGCGACGGACCGCTTCCGCTATGTGTATGAGAGCTATTTTAAGGACACGGGGGCAAACGTCTATCTCTCCGTCATTCCCGACAAGAATTACTTTTTAGCCGCGGAAAACGGCTATCCCGCGATGGACTACGAAAGCCTCTTCGCGCTGGTGCAGGAAAAGGCCGACTTTGCGCAGTATATCGACCTGACGAGCGCCCTCTCGCTCTCCTCCTACTACCGCACCGATACGCATTGGCGGCAGGAATCGCTCCTGCCCGTCGCCTCGCTGCTCGCAGACGCGATGGACGTGCAGATCTCGGCGGACCTCACGCCCGTCACGCTCGATACACCCTTTTACGGCGTGTACCGCGGTCAGTCGGCGCTGCCGCTCGCACCAGACGCGCTCACGTATCTGACAAGCGACACGCTCGACGCCTGCTGTGTGTATGACTACGAAAACAGCGTGTACCTCCCCATCTACACGCTCGAAAAGGCGGACGGCAGCGACCCGTACGAGATCTTTCTCTCTGGTCCGAAGTCGCTGCTGCGCATCGAAAACCCGAACGCTGCCGGCAAGCGGAGGCTGATCGTGTTCCGCGACTCCTTTGCCGCGAGCCTCGTCCCGCTGCTCGCAAGCGGGTACAGCGAGATCACGCTCGTCGACATCCGCTATCTCTCCCCGACGATGCTCGGCAAATTCATCGACTTCAACGCGCAGGACGTGCTGTTTCTTTACAGCGCGAGCGTGCTGAACGACAGCTCGACCATCAAGTAATTGCAGAATGCGCCAAAAAGGGAGCGCGAGCGCCGCAAGCGGCGCTCACGCTCCCTTTCTCATTCATCCGATGCTCTCACCCGCGATCGGTCCGCCGGTGGAGAGCAAAAAAAGGCCGCCTTGAAAGGCGGGTTCAGGCTAACTATAGCACAGCCATTTTCCCCGTGCAAGAAAAAGTTGGCGAACTTTCATAATTTCGTTCACCCCGCACATTCCATCCCGCTAAAGCACGGATAAAGTTGGAAAAACAAAGTATTGACGCTGCTTGCCCCTGTGCAGTATCATTACTTATCAAATTTTTTTATTTTGTATCAGGAGGTCTGGATCATGAGTGAAGCGACTCGCATTCCTGAGCTTTTTGGCTCGCTTGTGTTCAATGAACGCACGATGGAGCAGTATGTGCCGCAGGACGCCATGGACGTTTGGCGCGGCTGTTTGAAGAGCGGGCAGCCTCTTCCCCTTTCCGCAGCAAATGAGATCGCCGACGCGATGAAGACTTGGGCGCTGGAGCATGGGGCCACGCACTTCACGCACTGGTTTCAGCCCCTCAGCGGCGTGACGGCGGAAAAGCACGACAGCTTTATCAACAACGCCGGCGGCGGCCGCGTGATGATGGACTTTTCCGGCAAGGAGTTGGTGCGCGGCGAGCCCGACGCCTCTTCCTTCCCCAACGGCGGCCTGCGCGCGACGTTCGAGGCGCGCGGCTACAGCGCGTGGGACCCCACGGCCTTCGCCTTCATCAAGGACGGCAGTCTCTGCATCCCGACGGTGTTCTGCTCCTACAGCGGTCAGGCGCTCGATAAGAAGACGCCGCTGCTGCGCTCCATCGCCGCGGTCAACCGCGCGACGCTGCGCGTGCTGAAGCTCTTTGGCGACGATGCGGAACGGATCACGCCGCAGATCGGCGCGGAGCAGGAGTATTTCCTTATCGACCGCAAGCTCTACTTAAAGCGTATGGATCTGCAGCTGTGCGGCCGCACGCTCTTCGGCGCAAAGCCGCCCAAGGGTCAGGAGCTGGACGACCACTACTTCGGTGCCTTCCGTCCGCGCGTGGGCGCTTATATGCAGGAGCTGGACGAGGAGCTGTGGAAGCTCGGCGTGCTCTCCAAGACCAAGCACAACGAGGTCGCGCCCGGCCAGCACGAGATGGCCCCCATTTACACCGATGCCAACACCGCGAGCGACCAGAATCAGCTCGTCATGGAGACGATGAAAAAGGTCGCCGAGCGCCACGGCCTTGTGTGCCTGCTGCATGAAAAGCCCTTCGCCGGCGTGAACGGCTCGGGCAAGCACGTCAACTGGTCGCTCTCGACCGACACGGGCAAGAACCTCTTCTCTCCCGGCAAGACCCCCAGCCAGAACGCGCTCTTCCTGCTGATGCTCGCCGCCTTCATCAAGGGCGTGGATGAGTATCAGGAGCTGCTGCGCTGCTCGGTCGCCTTCGCGGGCAATGACCACCGCCTGGGTGCGCAGGAGGCGCCGCCGGCCATCATCTCCATCTTCCTCGGCACCGAGCTTGAGGGCATCATCGACGCCATCGTCGACGAAAACGACTACACCGCGCCCGAGCACAAGTCCCTGCGCATCGGCGTGGACGTGCTGCCGGCCATTCCGCAGGACACGACTGACCGCAACCGCACCTCCCCGCTCGCCTTCACGGGCAACAAGTTCGAGTTCCGTATGCCGGGCTCCAGCCAGTCCATCGCTGGCCCCACCACCATCCTCAACGCTATCATGGCCGAGGAGCTCGACGAGTTCTACGAGCAGCTCAAGGACGCGCCGGACTTCACCGCCGCGCTGCACAAGCTCATCCGCGACACCTTCTCCGCCCACCGCCGCATCATCTTCAACGGCAACGGCTATGAAGAAGCCTGGGTGCACGAAGCCGAAAGGCGCGGCCTTGCCAACCTGCGCAACACCGCCGAGGCCCTGCCCGCCTACATCCTGCCGAAAAACATCGAAATGCTCACCCGTCAGGGCGTGTATTCCCGCGAGGAGATCTTCTCCCGCCACGAAGTTCATATTGAGAAGTACTGCAAGGTCATCCGCATCGAGGCCGCGACGCTCGTCGACATGGTCCAGCACGGCATCCTGAACGCCGCGTCGGAGTATGAGGCGGCGCTGTGCTCGACCATCTCCGCCAAGCGCGCCGCCGCGCCGGAGCTCGCCTGCCACGTGGAGACCTCGCTCGCCAACGCCGTCAGCTCGCTCAACGAGCAGCTGCTCGAGGAGACCATCGCTCTCAAGACGGCCCTGGAGACCGTTTCGGACGATGCCGAACCGGAAACGCTGCTGCACTATTACCACGACGAGGTGGAAGAGCGCACGGTCGCCGTGCGCAAGACCATCGACAAGCTGGAGGTGCTGACGGCATCCAAGTATTGGCCGTATCCGACCTTCTGCGAGCTGCTCTTCTCCGTGTAAAAGTCAAAAAGGACGCTCTTTCGAGCGTCCTTTTTGAGTGGGTATTCCGCATTTTTGTGTATTCTGAATTTGGGAAGGAAGAACATTTATGAAATACATTTTTGTCACCGGCGGCGTCGTGTCGGGGCTGGGCAAGGGCATCTGCGCAGCTTCGCTCGGGCGGCTTCTGAAGCAGTGCGGGCTGAAGGTCAAAAACCAGAAGTTCGACCCGTATCTCAACGTCGACCCCGGCACGATGAGTCCGTATCAGCACGGCGAGGTCTTCGTCACGGATGACGGCGCGGAGACCGACCTTGATCTCGGCCACTACGAGCGCTTTGTCGATGAGGCGCTGGATGAAAAGTCCTCGGTGTCCTCGGGCAAGATCTTCTGGAGCGTTCTGAACCGCGAGCGCCAGGGCGGATATCTTGGTGGCACGGTGCAGATCATCCCGCACGTGACCGATGAGATCAAGCGCCGCATCTACGACATGGACGACGGTGAGACCGACGTTGCCATCTCGGAAATCGGCGGCACGGTCGGCGACATTGAGAGCCAGCCGTTTTTAGAGGCCATCCGTCAGGTGGCGGCCGAGCGCGGACGCGAAAATGTACTCTTCATCCATGTGCCGCTCATTGTGACCATTCCCGGCAGCGGCGAGCTCAAGAGCAAGCCCACGCAGCACTCGGTCAAAGAGCTCCTGAGCGAGGGCATTCAGCCGGACGTGCTCGTCGTGCGCACGGATGCGCCCATCACAGACGACATCCGCCGCAAGATCGCGCTGTTCTGCAACGTGGAGCCCGACTGTGTCATTCAGAACGCGACGGCATCCACGCTCTACGAGGTGCCGCTGCTGCTCGAGCACGAGGGCCTCTGCCGCGTGGTGTGCCGCAAGCTGGGCCTTGACTGCGGCGAGCCCGACATGACCGAGTGGCGTGCGCTGGTCGATAAGATCCACGGCGTGCACCGCCACGTGCGCATCGCGCTCGTCGGCAAGTACGTTGGCCTGCACGACGCTTATCTGAGCGTTGTGGAATCGCTCTTCCACGCGGGCACGGCCTGCGACGCGAGCGTCGAGATCCAGTGGGTCGACTCGGAAACGCTGACGCGCGACAATATCGCTCAGAAGCTCTGCGGATGCAGCGGCATACTGGTCCCCGGCGGCTTCGGCGACCGCGGCATTGAGGGCATGATCTTAGCGGCGCAGTATGCCCGCGAGCGCGGCATCCCGTATCTCGGCATCTGCCTCGGAATGCAGATCGCGGTCATCGAGTTTGCGCGCCATGTGCTCGGCTGGGACGACGCGACGAGCGCGGAGTTCTCCTCCACGACGGCGCATCCCGTTATCGCGCTCATGCCCGAGCAGATCGGCGTGACGGCCAAGGGCGGCACGATGCGCCTCGGCAAGTATCCCTGCGTGCTCGAAGAGGGCTCGCTTTCCCGCGCGCTCTATGACGCGCCGGAGGTCTGGGAGCGCCACCGCCACCGCTACGAGTTCAATAACGACTTCCGCGACGACTTCACCGATGCTGGGATGCGCCTCGCCGGTCTCTCCCCCGACGGCACGCTCGTGGAGATCGTCGAATCGAAGAGCCACCCCTGGTTCGTCGGCGCGCAGTTCCATCCCGAATTCAAGAGCCGCCCCAATAAGCCGCACCCCCTGTTCCGCGGCTTTGTCGCAGCCTCCCTCGATCGCGCGGTCTGCTGACCGACAGCCTGCTAAAAAGCCTCGCAGAGTTTCGCGCCCGCAGGCGCGAAAGAAATTGCGATTTGCTTTTTCCGGCGGCGTGTACGTCGGAAAAAGCACTTTGCGCGGAGCTTGTGTCGAATTGTCCGCTTCAGCGGACAACCGAGGCGCAAGGCGAAGCGGAACCTTCTCGAAAAAGTGGCGGAGCCGCTTTTTCGACGGTCATGTCGCGCGGTCTGCAGACCGCGCGACCTTTTTTTACAATACCGCTGGTAAAATGGAAAAAGCTATGATATGATGCTTTTATCATATTATTGGATACGGCAGGAGAATTTCAATATGAACCATCAGACCATCATCGTACTGGACTTTGGCGGCCAGTACAACCAGCTCATCGCGCGCCGCGTGCGCGAATGCGGCGTTTACTGCGAGGTCAAGCCCTACACCACGCCGCTTGCAGACCTTCTTGCGATGAAGCCCATCGGCTTCATCTTCACCGGCGGCCCGAACAGCGTGTATCTGGAGGACGCGCCGCACGTCGACCCCGCGCTCTTTGACGCGGGCGTGCCCGTGCTCGGCATCTGCTACGGCTGCCAGCTCATCGCGCACCACCTCGGCGGCAAGGTCGTTGCCGCGAGCGACGCCACCGCGCGCGAATACGGCAAGACCGAGACGTTCTTCGATACGGGCTGCAAGCTCTTCAAGGGCCTTCCCGAAAAGAGCGTGACGTGGATGAGCCACGGCGACTACATGGAGGTCGTGCCCGAGGGCTTCTCCCTCGTCGCGCATTCCGACGCCTGCCCGAATGTCGCCATCTGCGACGAAAAGCGCGGCTTCTACGGCGTGCAGTACCATCCCGAGGTCAACCACAGCGAGTACGGCAAGGACATGATCCGCAACTTCCTCTACGAGGTCTGCGGCGCGAAGGGCGACTGGACGATGGGTGACTATAAGAACACGGCCATCGCCGCCGTGCGTGAAAAGGTCGGCTCCGGCCGCGTGCTGCTGGCGCTCTCCGGCGGCGTGGACTCGTCCGTCGTGGCGGCGCTGCTGGCCGAGGCCGTCGGTCCCCAGCTCACCTGCGTCTTTGTCGACCACGGTCTCATGCGCCTCAACGAGGGCGACGAGGTCGAGGCAGCGTTCAAGAAGTGGGACATCAACTTTATCCGCGTGAACGCCGAGGGCCGTTTCCTTGCCAAGCTTGCCGGCATCTCCGACCCCGAGCGCAAGCGCAAGATCATCGGCGAGGAGTTCATCCGTGTGTTCGAGGAAGAGTCGAAGAAGATCGGCGCAGTCGACTTCCTCGCCCAGGGCACGATCTACCCCGACGTGATCGAATCGGGCCTCGGCAACGCCGCGGTCATCAAGAGCCACCACAACGTCGGCGGTCTGCCCGACTATGTCGATTTCAAGGAGATCATCGAGCCGCTGCGCCTGCTGTTCAAGGACGAGGTCCGTCAGCTCGGCCGCGAGCTGGGGCTGCCCGAATACCTCGTCTCCCGCCAGCCGTTCCCCGGCCCCGGCCTTGCCATCCGCATCATGGGCGAGATCACCAAGGAAAAGGCCGACACGCTGCGTCTTGCCGACGCGATCTACCGCGAGGAGCTTGAAAAAGCGGGCGAAAACAAGAAGATGAATCAGTATTTCGCCGTGCTGACCAATACACGCACCGTGGGCGTCATGGGTGATGGCCGCAGTTATGACCGCGTGCTCGCGCTGCGCGCGGTAACGACCGAGGACTTTATGACCGCCGACTGGGCGCGCATCCCCTACGAGCTGCTCGACAAGATCAGCGGCCGCATCGTCAACGAGGTCAAGGGCATCAACCGGATCGTCTACGACATCACCAGCAAACCCCCCGCAACGGTGGAGTGGGAATGAGAAAAAAGTGAACATAAGGGGCTTCAAAGCCTTGAAAACACTCAATTTTTGAAAATCTCATTTCCTGTTTGATAGCAAAATGATAGCAGATACCAAAGCCATTTTGTTTGTTCTTGTTTTGGCGAGCGAATGGTTTGCAGGTTTGCTGTCGCATCCAATCCTATATTGAGAGCGAAAAAGGCTCTGCTGACTTTCTGTAAAAGAAGGTCGGCAGAGCCTTTTGTTATTCTTCGCTATGTTCTTTGAGATCAGCAAGGAGCAGGTCACTCAGCTCCTGCGATGGCGCGATCTTGTGCCACTGACCGGAGGTGTCAAGTTCAGGATAGCGGTAGCGCCAGCGGTCGTATTCTTCTTTGGTGATCTCGCCCGCTTTCAGCTTGGCGGCAACTTTGCCCCACGCGGCAAGCATCCTGTGAAGCTCCGCTGCGTCGCGTCCTTTGTGGATATGAACGCGCAGATGCACCTCATCCTCGCACTCACAGACCTCAAGCCCGTACCGGTCTTCCAGCGTGAACAGCGTGTGCATCAGCCCTGTATAGGAGTCAATGTCCGGTACATCCAGCGCCTTGGGCGAAACGTCAAGCACCTGTGCCAGCGCAGCGGTTACATCCGCCTTGGGCGTTCTGGAACCATTCTCGTACTGCGCAAGGCGGACATCTGCGGATTTCTCCGGAAAGCCCAGCGCCATGCCAAGGTATTTCTGCGTCATACCCCGCATCGTGCGGAAAAAGTGGATGCGTTCACCAATCGCCATAATAGCCATCTCCTGTGTCGGTTGTCTTTGATAATGAGTATAGCAGATATGTTTAATTTGTCAAGAAGAATATAAACAAATTTATTTAATATTTTTCTACAAACCGGCTTGACTTAAACTAATATGTATAGTACAATATCTGTAAGCTAAGCATTTTAGCTTAATTCATAGAAATTTTACAATTAGGATAGTCAACAAATGCAGAAAAAATGTCCGTTGTAAGGTGAGAGGGGGGTGAAATCCAAAAGAGCCAAACTGAATGACCGTCCAAGGGATACTTTCTCCGGGGAAGCAGGCGATGAAATGAGCGTGCCAAGGAGAAAAGAAAACGGCACAGCGCCGAAAAGGGTTGCCTGTCAGAGTCCTGCGGATAGAACGGCAGAAAAAATCAACCACAAATCAGGAAAGGAAGGTATTTTGCCTATGGCAGGAGAAATTTTTATGCGCGTCAATGAGGTTGCGGAGGAACTTGGCGTATCCGTTCCGTATGCCTACAAACTCATCCGTGAGCTGAACAAGGAGCTGAAAAAAACTGACTGCATCACCATTGCTGGCAGGATCGACCGCAAGTTCTTCCATGAGAAGTTTTACGGGACGAGAGAACGGCGAGAAAGGAGGGAATCGAATGGCGGCATTTAAGGACAAGAAAAACGGCTCATGGTATGTGCAGTTTCGCTATACCGACTGGCGCGGTGAGCGCCAGCAGAAATTGAAGCGCGGTTTTGCGACCAAGAAAGAGGCTCAGGCATGGGAACGCGAGTTCCTGATGCAGAAGCAGGCTGACATCAATATGAGCTTCGAAAGCTTTGTAGCGCTCTACGAAAAGGACGTCAAACCCAAGTTGAAGCTCAACACATGGCTCAGCAAGGAGCATATCATCCGCACAAAGATTCTGCCGTATTTCAAAAAGCGCAAGCTCTCGGAAATCACCGCCCGTGATGTGATCGACTGGCAGAACGAGATACGGCAGCACACCAAGTCAAGCGGCGAAAGCTATTCCCCGGACTATCTCAAGAACGTTCATACCCAACTGAGCTGTATTTTCAACCACGCCATCAAGTATTACGGCTTGCAGATTAATCCCGCTGCAAAGGCCGGAAATATGGGCAGCGAGCAGACGAAGGAAATGCTGTTTTGGACGAAGGAAGAATACCTCAAATTCATCGACGCCATGATGGACAAACCCATGCTGTACTACGCCTTTGAAATCCTGTACTGGTGTGGCATCCGCGAGGGTGAGCTGCTGGCGCTGACGCCTGCGGACTTCGATTTTGAGAAGAAAACGCTCCGCATCAATAAATCCTATCAGCGCTTACAGGGCAAGGACGTTATCACCACGCCGAAAACGAAGAAAAGCAATCGCGTAATCCAGATGCCGGACTTTCTCTGTGACGAGATGCAGGACTATTTTAAGCAGCTTTACGGACTGGAATCGGACAGCCGCATCTTCCCCCTGACCAAGCACACCTTGAAGCGCGGCATGGAGTTCGGGTGCAAGGCGTCTGGTGTCAAGGTCATTAGAATCCACGATTTGAGACACAGCCACGTTTCTTTACTTATCAACATGGGCTATTCCGCCGTTGCCATCGGCAATCGTGTGGGACACGAAAGTGTGGAAATCACCTACCGGTACGCGCATCTGTTCCCAACCGTGCAGAAGGAAATGGCAGATAAATTGAACATTGAAAGGAGCAACTGAAAATGTCACTGAAAAGCCGAGACAATCACAACCGCTGGCGCAACAAGACCGTTGCCTTCCGGGTATCACCGGAAGAAGACGCGCAGATTGAAACCTTTGTCAAGCTCTCAGGGCTGACGAAACAGGACTACATCACCCGCCGCCTGATTTGCAAGGACGTGGTGGTACAGGGCAATCCACGGGTCTACAAAGCGCTGCGCGACCAGCTTGCCGCTGTGCTGAACGAGCTGCGGCGCATTGAAGCGGGCGGCAGCGTAAATGACGAGCTGCTGGATGTGATTGAAATAATCGCCGCCATCATGGACGGCATGAAGGGGGAAAATGCCTATGGAGAATGAAATCTGCAAAAAGAAAACGACCGCCCCGGACACATCTGTTGGCGCAGATGATGGGCAGTCGCTTCACAATTCAACTGAAAACAGTATATCCGCTTTTGAAGAAGAAATCAACGGTGATTTTCAAAACAGTGCGGAAAATCTGGACGAAATCTACCGAAGGATGCAGCGGTTGACAGACCCGCATTACCTGCACACGATTTCCATGACCGAGCTGTATCAGACTGCATATCAGAGCAGACCGCCCATTATCGACGGCTTGCTCTACGCGGGCGCGTACATCCTCGCGGGTGCGCCGAAAATCGGCAAGTCGTTTCTGGTGGCACAGATTGCCTATCATGTCAGCACGGGCGAAGCCTTGTGGGGCTGCGAAGTCAATCCCGGCACGGTGCTGTACCTCGCTCTGGAAGATGATTTTCAGCGCATCCAGAGCCGTATGTTCATGATGTACGGTGTCAACGACACTGACCGGCTGCACTTTGCAACTGCGGCGGGTAAGATCGGAAATGGGCTGGACGAGCAGCTTGAGAATTTCGTGCGGGAGCATCCCGACACCAAACTCATTATCATTGACACCATGCAGAAAATCCGGGAAGTCGGCGGCGAGGCATACAGCTACGCCAGCGATTATGAGATCATCGGTAAGCTCAAGCAATTTGCCGACAAGCACTGCATCTGCGTTTTGACTGTCCACCACACCCGCAAGCAGCCTGCCGGTGACAGCTTTGAAATGATCTCCGGTACAACAGGACTGCTCGGCTGCGCGGACGGGTCGCTTCTCATGCAGAAGAAAAAGCGCACGGCGCTGGAGGCAACTATCGACGTGGTAGGACGTGACCAGCAGGATCAAATCCTCTATCTGAAAAAGGACGCCGATACGCAGATCTGGAATCTTGAAAAGGTGGAAAACGAGCTGCACATAGAACCGCCCGATCATGTTCTGGAATCCGTTTCAAGGCTTGTGTCCGCAGAACAGCCGGTATGGACAGGCTCGCCCTCCGAGCTTGCCGATGCCGTCCATGCCGGCATGGCAGCAAACGCGCTGAGTAAGTATTTGAATGTGAAGTCTGGCAGGCTGCTGGACGAATACCGCGTCCACTATGAGAACAAGGTTCGGCACGAAGGGCGGCGTATTACGCTGACCTATGATACTGAAAGTAAATAAGCCGCGCGACGGCTGCGACGGTTGCGACGGTAAATCTGATACCGTCAAACCAACCGTCGCAATCGTTGCGACCGTCGCGGAAAGGAGCGAAGTAACATGAAAACTGTGCAAATCCCCTATGGCCTGTTCCTCGACCTCGCCATGTACCATCTGCGGGGCGAGGATGAATACGAAGATGAAATCTGTCGGGGCTTGGAGCAGAAGCTCGACGCCATGCTGAACCGGCAACTCTATTCCCGGTACAAAACGGCACCGACTGAGGAAGAACGCGAACAGGCACGGCAGGAATATCTTGACCGGCGCGGCGTTCCGCAGAGCTATCGTTGGACTGTTCCTCCGTGGGAGCTGTGACAGGAGCGTGCCACGCTCCTGTGGCTGGCAGACAAGGCAATGCATTGGCGGCTATCCCCGCGCGTCCCTCGTCCCCATCGAAAACTCCGCAGAGTTTGAGATGGATGTGGGCAGAAGATTATGAGCAGAGGTTATCTGTAAATAAGCTGCTGACCACGCTGGTTTTTGCGGTTTGTATCCACACTGCAAAACGCAAAACCGGCAGAGACTTCCGCAGAAGCCGCATACCCCCTCGGAGAGCCCACGATACTTTGCAGCCGCAGGATGAAAGTATCATAGTGGGTTATTACACTTCCGCAGAAGTGCTACCCCGAAAACTGCCCCATCCTGCACAATCTGAAATCAGGAGGTAACCTGCCTATGGCAAGAGGCGACGGTATTCACCGTACTAGCGCAAGAAACGCAAGAATGAAAGACGCAGACATCGGCAACGCGCAAGCACACAACGAGCGCGAAAAATCGTCGTATGTCAATCAGGACATCGTTCCTGAACGGACGCCATACAACGTCCATTTCAAAACACCAACCGCCGGGTATAAGGAGATGTTCGAGCAGATGCGCTCTGACGGCGTGATTTCCACCCGCGGTCTGAAAGCAGACGCTGAGAAATTCGGAGAGCTGATCTTCGACGTCAACTCCGCGTACTTCTTCAACCACGGCGGCTATGAATTTGCAAAACAATTTTACGCCGATGCCTACAAAGCTGCAATCAAAATTGTCGGCGGTGAGCAATACGTCCTTTCGGCAGTCATGCACGCCGACGAGCGCAACCGCGCCATGTCCGACGCGCTGGGACAAGACGTGTACCACTATCATCTTCATGTGATCTATATCCCCGTCGTGGAGAAACAAATCCTGTGGTCGAAACGCTGCAAGGATAAATCTCTGGTGGGGATGGTCAAGGAGACGATTCAGCAGGTCAGCATGAGCAAGAAGTGGGCTTCCAAGCCTGCGCTGGACGAGAACGGTGAGCCGATTTTAAGTTCCAAGGGCAAGCCCGTTCTCAAAAAATCCTACAGCGTTTTGCAGGATGATTTCTTCCGGTATATGCGCGACGCCGGGTACGACGATGTGGAGCGCGGCGAACGCGGCAGTTCGGAGGAACACCTGACCGTGACGCAGTTCAAGGTGCAGCAGGAGCAGGCACGGCTGGCAGAACTCACAGAGCAGAACCGCCAGCAGGAACAGCAGGTAGCGACGCTCGGCAAGCAGATTGAGAAAATTCAGAATCAGCAGGTCAATGTGGCAGCTATCGAAAAGATTGAGGCGAAGTCCGTTCCCTTCTCAAGCAAGGTTGCCGTGGAGCGTGAGGATTTTGAACGCCTGTCCACGCTTGCAAAGAAGTACATTACAGCCGAGAAAAAGGAATCCAAGCTGCAAAAAGCTCTGGATGCGGCAAACAGGCTGATTGCAAGGCTCAAGGAAGAGATTGCCGGTCTGAAGCAGGAGCTTTCCGAGTACAAATCCGTTCGCAGCAAGCTCCGCACATCGAACTTGGAACGCGAGAACGCAGAGCTTCGCGGAAAAGTTCAACGCTACGAGGACGTGATCCAGCGCAATAACCTCTGGCATTTCTTCCGTCCACGCAGAGAAAAAGCGGCAATGCGGGACGATGCCCGCTGATGCTGTGTTGAGCTGAGAAAAACGGATTTTATCGAATGGGAGCGTCCAGGTCGAACAGTGTATCGCCTGGGCGCTCTCCGTTCAAAATCAGCCTGCTTTTGCAGGTGTAGAGCTGACAAAAAATCTTGAAAATGCGCCTGTTTTCGCAGGGCAGGCAGAAATGGAGGCAATATGAAAACTGGACTGACCAAGCGGCAGAAAACGACCTGCATCTATTTTGACGAAGCCAGCAAAGCCGTCGAAATCCAGACGCACAATACCGCGCTCAAAAAACGGCTGGCAAAGTATGCGGCAGCGCATCCAGACCTATGCAGGCAGACCGATGATGACGAGCAGGGCGGGCTGACTTTTGAGATCGACCGCAGGCGCTTCGCTGTCCGATTGACCGCTCCGTATTCAGATGAGCGCCGCCACGCAGCAAGCGAGCTTGCCAAGAAAAATGGATTGAAAGGGCGAGTATAAGGACACAGCCGTCCGCAGGAGCAATCAAGCTCCTGTGGACGGCTTTTTCTTTGCAGAGAACATCTCACGTTCTGGGGAGATTATCTTGCGAACATTGTCGTTTTGTGCTATAATACAATCAGTTTAAATTTGGAACGGAGAATTGCAATGCCTATTTCCTACGATAAGCTCTGGAAGCTGTTGATCGATAAGAAAATGAACCGGACAGATTTGAAGGACGCATCCGGTATTAGCTTCAATGTGCTTGCCAAGATGGGGAAAAACGAATTTGTCTCTATGGAAAGCCTGCATAAGATTTGCTTGACGCTCAAATGTGATGTAGGAGACATCATGGAGTTCGTTGATGAAGGAGATACAGAACAGTCATGATTTCAATCGAACTACGCAGGAGTGAAAAGAAAATGCAGCAACCGTTGACTTGTGTTGAAATATGTGCTGGCGCTGGTGGACAGGCTTTGGGGCTTGCAATGGCAGGCTTTGTCCATGTTGCGCTTGTCGAGTATGAAGAAGATTATTGCAAGGTATTAAAGCAGAATCGCCCGGAGTGGAACGTCATTTGCGCAGATGTTCACGATTTTGACGGACGCCCATACCACGGCGTCGATCTGCTGGCTGGCGGCGTTCCTTGCCCGCCTTTCTCCGTTGCAGGAAAGCAGCTCGGTCAGGAAGACGAAAGAGACCTTTTCCCGGAGGCCATTCGACTTATCAAAGAAATTCAACCGCGTGCTGTCATGCTTGAAAATGTCCGCGGCTTTCTTGATCCGGGCTTTGATGAATACCGCGACCACATTTTTACGTCGATTCAAAAGCTCGGCTATGTAACCCATATCAAGCTCTTGAACGCCTCTGATTATGGTGTTCCGCAGCTACGTCCCAGAGTGGTTATCATCGGCATTCGGAAGGATCAGATTGGAGCATTTGCCTATCCTGATGAACAACCAGACAGCGCCCCCACTGTTGGTGATACGCTCCGTGATTTGATGGCACAGAACGGATGGGAAGGTGCGAAGCAGTGGGCATCTAATGCAAACCGGATCGCTCCGACCCTTGTAGGCGGCTCCAAGAAGCACGGTGGTCCTGACCTTGGTCCCACACGCGCCCGTAATGCATGGGCAGAGTTGGGCGTAGATGGTCGAGGAATTGCAAACGAAGCACCCGCCCCCGGATTTGAGGGTATGCCCCGCTTGACAAGCCGAATGATGGCACGGATTCAAGGTTTCCCCGATACATGGACATTCGGAAACCGGAAAACCGTAGCCTGTAGGATGATTGGAAATGCATTCCCGCCCCCGGTTGCCCGGGCAGTTGGAGAAAAAATAAAGGAGTGTTTGGAGCATGGATGCATTGATAGCAAACGCGAGATTCCACTTTCACAAGCAGTTGTTTGAAACCAACACACTGACGTTGACCACGGCAGGTGTCGCATCCAATGCAGACACCAGCAGCCGCGGCTCAAAGGCGATTGCGCGGAGGATCGTTGACATTCTTGTGGAGGAACAGCATCATGCTGTCTCCACGATTGACAAAATTTCCGGGCAGACTCTCGGAAAGCAATTTGAAACGCTGACAATGGAGTTCCTGCGTGAAACCTTTCCCTATTTGCAGAACCTCCGTCCCGGAAACTGGACAATTCTTCAGCTCGGCAATAACAACAAACTGAAAACAAGCGATTTTGCGCAGTACGAGCATCTTGCTTACTTAAATGCGCTTACGACACAGAACGCACAGTTGGCTGCTGCACTCGGGAATGATTACCTCGTTGCACCTGACGTTGTTGTTTACCGCGATCTCTATGAGGACAGCGAGATCAATGCCGCCCAGCCCATTGTTGATGACGAAATCTGCAAGATGGCTGATATTCGGAAGTCTAACGGCGGCAAGCCCATTCTTCATGCGAGTGTTTCTGCAAAGTACACGATGCGCAGCGACCGCGCACAGAACAGCCGCACAGAGGCATTGAACCTGATCCGCAACCGAAAGGGACATTTGCCGCACATCGTTGTTGTGACGGCTGAGCCTATGCCGAATCGCTTGGCATCTCTTGCGCTCGGCACTGGCGATATTGACTGCGTATATCACTTTGCACTCTATGAACTGATTCGAGCAGTTAAAGAGGCTGGTTCTGAGGATGCGGTGGAAACGCTGGAAACCTTGGTGCAGGGCAAGCGGCTGAAGGATATTTCCGATCTCCCACTGGATTTGTCTGTGTAATGGCTGATTCTGTTTCCTCTGTCCGCCGTAGTGAGATCATGTCGCACATCAAAAGCAAAGATACCAGTATTGAACTTTTGGTGCGCCGCAAGCTGTTTTCTATGGGATACCGCTACCGTGTGAATTACAAGGCGCTGCCCGGAAAACCGGATATTGTATTCACCAGAAAGAAAATTGCTATCTTCATTCATGGATGCTATTGGCATGGGCATGATTGCGGCAGTCATTGTGCTCATGCCAGCCAATCCAATAAAGCATATTGGGGACCCAAGATAGAGCGAACAAAGCAACGAGATCAAGAGCATATTCAGGCACTTGAGGCTGACGGCTGGAAAGTCATTGTGCTGTGGGAATGTGAAATAAGAGGTAATTTTGACGGCACAATGAATGCATTAATAGCGGTGTTGTAAAATCACTTTGTTAAGACGGAGAGAAGAGGTGCAAAGATGTCATTCTTAATTGCTGTTCATGTGAATGAAGGTATTGTCCTTGCAAGTGACCGCCGTACAACCTATACAAATACACAAACTTGTGGCGATACAATCATTCAACGCATAGGCATACACACTACAAACTCTACTGACAAAACATTTCCCTGTCCTAATGGAGCTGGTATATCAACTTGTGGCGATGCATCTTTGCTAGGAAAGCCGATAACAGGTTTTATACAAGATATGATACGATCACGAATTGGTGATGATTGTCCTGTATCCTCTATTCCGCAAGTAATTATTGACTATTTTAATGAACTTCCACTAGTACCAGATACTCACTTCATCGTAGCAGGATATGATAAAACAGAGTCTGGGAAACAGCAGTTGCTGTATAAGGTACGTGTTAAGGAAAAAAGTATTGATCAAATTAACACTGATAGCCAAGGAGCCTTTTGGGATGGTGAAACCTATACCCTTACACGGTTAATACAGAATGTTGCAATCAAGACTACCGATAACAATTATCTTGATCTTCCTTTTGAAGATATCCTTTGGGGGTATTTTACCTTACAGGATGCAATTGATTTTGCTCGCTACGCTGTAGAAACTACGATACAAACAATGCGTTTCAAAAATGTAGTTGAAACTGTAGGTGGTTCAGTTGACATTCTCGTAATTACACCTGATGAGACAAAGTGGCTTCAGAAGGAACTTTTAAGGTGAGGTAAATAACAATGAAACTTAGAAATTTCCTTTATTTGAATACAAAGGTACTCGAGGATTATGTTGCAGCAATTGACGGCTACATATACGATGAAGAATCACAGGAGATTGCGACCAGCAGTGAAAACACTTTGGGTGGAAAGGGAACGATTAGTGTCATATCGGGGAACGGTTCGCACACTGGAAAGCGATCCGAAGAAATCAAAAGATCTGTGCATATTAGTGACGCCGCAAAGTTTGAAAAAGTCTATAAATATCTTCGATCGGATGACGAAGGATTGAAGTACTTTGAGTTTCTTACCGATGCGGACTACAGCGGCTTGTATCGGGATGATTTCCTTGAAGTTTTGGTTACTGCCCGTTTCTCAAAAATGAAAGAATTAACTGACAGTGTAAAGAAAATTGCAGAACTGGCTACGGTTTTGGAATCTTTTACCGATCAACAGATTTTGGACAAAAAAACCAACGAAGCCATCCAGGGATTTTCGGCATTAGGACAAATGAAGTCTGGAAAAGAAATCGCTTGCGTATTTGAATTTGAAGACGGACTGCATCCTTTGGTTGCATATCTCGATGAAAGCTACTTCAGATGCGGACAAGAGAACTTTGTTGGACAGGCTTATCTGTTATGCAAAATTATTCGAAAGGTTCCGAAGGGGCAGAGCATAAAGTTAGATGAAATTTTCGATGACATCAAAAAGCTCCCACTTAACAGATCGCAGCGAAGGAATATGCCAAAGAATATGGATAACCCAGCAGAACTCAGAGACGTTATTAAAGGCCCCGCCCTTGTGGTTCTCCCAATTGCAGTATATCAGTGATTTTTTAACTGTAATTAGCGCGTTATAGATCTTATTGCTATTCTGTCTGAAACATCCCCATCAATGCAGCACACTCCTGAATTAGAGGACGAGGGTGACGAATTTCCATTCTAACCATATTGCCAATTCGTCAACATACATGATATAATACAAATATCACACACAACAAATTTCCGCTATTGATAGCATCCCCTGATAGCTTTTTGATAGCAGAAAGTCGGATACCCCATAGGATCAGGATAACTGGTATCAAATCAAGCCAAATGGAATCAAACGGTCTATACAAAAAAGTTTAGACTGCATTTCCACTTGGCGAGTGGGAATAATTTCAGCGGTCGAAAAAAGCCCGTAAACACTGGACTTTTTGAGCCTTGATGCCCTTCGCGGCAACGATTTGGCAGCAGAATTTCATTATTCACAAGAAAAGAGCTATCTGATTTCAAATGAAATCAGATAGCTCTTTTTTCTATGCTGATATGGCGCCTTACGGTTATGATTCACGGTTCGTTCTCCGCCGCGATCTCCCCCACCGCGCTGGTAAGCGCTTCGACCATCAGCGCAAGGCTCATGCTCGGGGCGCTGCCGTCCCTCGTCTGCTCGGGCAGATACGGCACGTGGATAAAGCCGCAGCGCATGGCGGGATAGCCCTGCGCGCTCTCGTGCAGGGCGCAGTAAAGGAGATCGTTGCATACAAATGTGCCCGCGGAGTACGAAAGCCGGGCGGGGATATCGCGCTCGCGCAGCGCATCGACGATCCTTCTCGTGGGAATCGTCGCAAAATAGGCGTCCGGGCCGCCGGTCACGACCGGCTCGTCCGTCGGCTGCCTGCCCGCATTGTCGGCGATGCGGGCATCGCGCAGGTTGACGGCCACGCGCTCAACGTGAACGCCGTTTGCGCCGCCGTACTGACCGACGCAGAGCACCGCATCGGGCCGCAGCCGCTCCAAAAGTCCATGCAGCATCGTACCGGAGGCGACAAACTCCGTCGGGAGCTCGCGCTTGATGAGCTCCGCCCCGCCGATACGGTCGGGCAGTCTCTTCACCGCCTCCCACGAGGGGTTGAGCTTCTCCCCGCCGAACGGCGCGAAGCCCGTGACAAGTATCTTCATCTGACCGTTTCCTCCCCGATCATCAGGCGGATGATCTCATTGTCCGTTTCGCGCATCCCGTCGCGCGCGATGCCGCTGACAGCGCGGATGGTGTTCTCCACACCCTTGACGACAATGCCGTCGCCGCCGTAGAACTGGCTGTCATGGCGATACATCTGAAGGCCGAGCAGCCCCGCCTCGACCGCCGAGGCGATCTTTGCGGCGCAGCTCGCCTTTGCCCCGTCGCAGAGCATCCCGGAGTTGATGGCGAGCGCGTTGACGACCGTGTGGGCAATCTCATCATAGCGCCCGCCGTACAGATAGCAGATGCCGGCCCCGGCCCCTGCGCCCGCGCTGGTCGCACCGCAGTAGGCGGACAGGCTGCCGATGCCCGTTTTCAGATGGATGGTGACAAGATTCGACACGACGAGCGCGCGGTAAAGCTGTTCCTCGCTCGCCCCCAGCTCGCGTGCGTAGACGATGACGGGCAGCGAGGCCGTCATCCCCTGGTTGCCGCTGCCGGAATTGATGACGACCGGCTTCTCGCAGCCGTTCATGCGCGCGTCCGAGCCAGCGGCTGCCCAGGCCTTGGCGCGGTTCTGCACGCTGTCGCCGTAGGAATCCAGCAGGATCTTTCCGATGGCCGCGCCGTACTGCCCTGTCAATCCTGCCTCAGCGATGGCCGTGTTATATTCGATCTGGCGCGCGATGGGCGCGCGGACGTCGTCTAAATCGACCTCGTCGGCAAAGGCGATAATGTCCTCGACCGTCAGGCTCCTGCGGCTCTCGGGCGGCTGGGCCGCCTCCTCGGAAAAGGGCTTGTTGAGCAGCACTTCGCCGTTTTTCTCGATGCGCACGACGTTTGTGTGGCTGCCGACGATCTGGACGAAGGCCGTGTCCCCGCCTGCGAAAACACGCACCTGAATGTCGAATGGGCAGCGCAGCGGCGATTTGCTCACCGTGATCTCCGCCGCGGAAAGGTACTCGTCCAGCAGCGGCAGCTGGTCCTCCGTCACATTCGCCAGCACCTCTAACTGCGCGTCGGCGTCGCCGACGCGTACACCCGCCGCGACCGCGACGGGAAGGCCCTTTCGCCCGCCGGTGTGCGGCACGATGACGCTCTTCACATTTTTGATGATGTTGCCGCTCACGGTCAGCTCGATGCGCTCGGGCAGCGCGCCGAGCGTCCTGCGCGCAAGCGCGCCCGCATAGGCGACGGCAATCGGCTCGGTGCAGCCCATCGCGGGCACGAGCTCCTCGCGCAGAATTTGAACGTAGGTCTCATACAGCGCAGTATTCATTTTTGCTCTCCCATCTCTCATTGCGGGCGTGCGGTCTCTCCTCCGCTCGTTACCCGCTTCTCTCTCCGCCCATTGTATCGGAAATGCGGTTACAATGCAATGGACTTTCCACGTTTCACGCACAAAAAGGCGATATCCGGTCGGATACCGCCTTTTTGATGCTATTCCGCTCTTACAAACCGTAAATTTCGCCGTACTTTTCCTCAAGGTACTGCGTGTAGACCGTCGGGTCGAACTTTTCGCCAAGCGCCTGCTCCAGAAGTGCGCCGGGCTTTTTCAGGCAGCCGTACTGCCAGATGTGCTCGCGGTTCCATGCGTTGATGGGCGCAAAATTGCCGCTGCGGAGGCACTCGTCCACATCGACGGTCTCCTTCATCTTGCGCAGCAGCTGCGCGCCGTAGGCGCTGCCGAGCGCATAGGACGGGAAGTAGCCGATGCTGCCGCCCGACCAATGACTGTCCTGCAAAACGCCGCGCTTATCGTCCGGCACATCAACGCCGAGATACTCCTTGTAAAGGCGATCCCACTCCGCCGGCAGGTCATGCACCTTGAGTTCGCCGTGCATCACGCGCTTTTCCAGCTCGTAGCGCACCATGACGTGCAGGCTGTAGGTGACCTCGTCGGCCTCGGTGCGGATGAGAGACGGCTCGGCCTTATTGATGGCGCGGTAGAATTCCTCCGCCGTGTGGCCCGCAAGCTCGGGGAAAAGCTCGCAGAGCTTCGGGAACACAAAGCCCGTAAAGGCGCGCGAGCGGCCGAGCAGATTTTCATAAAAGCGGCTCTGGCTCTCGTGGATGCCCATTGATACGCCGCCGTCGAGCACCGTATAGGCGAGATCATCCGCGCTGCCGGTGTCATAGAGCGCGTGGCCGCCCTCGTGGATAACGGAGAACATTGAGGACGCGAAATTGTCCTCCAAATAGTGCGTCGTGATGCGCTCGTCAAAGTGAGAGCCGAGAGACGTCGTGAACGGATGCTCGGTCGTGGCGAGGCCGACGTGGTCAAGGTCGAGCCCCATTGTGCGCATCAGGTAATCGGAGAGCTGCGCCTGCTTTTCCTCGGGAAAATGCCCGTGCAGCATCGCGTCGTCGAGCTGCGGCTGCGCCTTGATCTTCCTGAGAAGCGGCACGATGTGCTCGCGCAGCGTGGCGAAGAATTCATCGCACTGCGCCATCGTCAGCCCGTCCTCGTACTCGCTGAGCCAGTAGTCATAGGGATCCTTCTCCGGCGCGCAGTAGTGCGCAAAGCGGATGTTCGTCTCGAAAATTTTCTCCAGCACCGGCTCGAAGAGCGCAAAATCGCTCGTCTCCTTGGCGCGGTGCCAGACGTCGTCCGCCTCGACCAGAAGCTGCTGATAGGCGACGTACTCGTCCATCGGGATCTTCTGCATATTGCGGATATCTTTGATGAGCAGGAACACCATGCGCTGCTGCGTTTCGTCGAGCTCTGCCTTGTGCGCGTCGAGGAATTCAAGCAGCGCGACGGTCTCCTCGCCGGTCGTGAGCTTGTAATGCTCCTCGCTCAGGATGCTCATGGTCTGGCCGCGGTTTGCCGCCGTGCCCTTGGGCGCGGTGGTCGCGCCGTCGTAAAAGAGCAGGCCCATCGCGTGGCCGTAGGCCGCGAGCTTGGCCTGCAGGTCCATCAGGGATCGGATCGCTTCAGAAAGAATCATCGGTAGTGTCCTCACTTTCTCTATAATGGTCTCATCATAGCATGAAGAGGGTGTGCAGTGCAATGTGCATTTTTGCTTTTCCACCCCATTGAAGGGGAAGGCGGAGGTTGCAGCGCCGCTGGCGCTGCGTTGATAGTGCAGCTCTTTGCGCTGCTGCCAATTAAAGGGATATTCTCTTTCCGAAGAGAATACCCCCTTTGGAACCCCCAGAGAAAGGCAAGGGGCGTCCCCCTCGACCCCCGACATTGCAGGCTTTTGGCTTGAAGGACTGCACGCGCTGCGCAGTGGAGGCGCGGTGTACGTGGCTGCACCACGGGTCTTCTGCGAGTCGTTACCGGCAGCAACCGCGCCCTACTCCGTGGGGCGCGTGTGACGGTGGCTCGGCGGCAGACTGCGGTGCGGGCGGCGGCATTGCTTCGCTCGCTGCCGCTTTTAAGATTCTGCTGACATATAAATTTCTTCGGCTTCTTGCTGGGCGGCGATAAGAAGGTCCTTGGCGCTGCCGAAATTCTGCTGTTCAATCTGTTCCAGTGCGTCAGTGATCGCATTGAACAGCAAATGATACATCTTTTCATAATCAGGCATTTTCATCCCTCCCTGCGCTCATAATAACCTAAAACAGGTTAAAACGCAAGTTAAGATGATGTGTGTTTTATAGTTTTCCTGAGGTGAAAATGATGTATCCAAGATTGAGAGACCTTCGGGAAGACAACGATATGACGCAGGCTGCGCTTGCAAAGATGCTGGGTATGTCGCAGACGGGCTACTCTAAGTATGAAACCGGAGAAAACGACGTGCCGACGCAAATTCTAATCAAACTGGCCGATTTCTACGGCACTTCTGTGGATTATCTTCTCGGCCGCACGGACAAACGATAAAACGATCGCTGACGCGGTCGTTTTTCATTACCACCGGAACTTCCCAGCGGCGAGCGCAGCAATGCCGCCGCCCGCACCGCAGTCCGCCGCCGAGCTACCGTCACACGCGCCCCACGGAGTAGGGCGCGGTTGCTGTCGGTAACGACTCGCAGAAGACTCATGGCGAAGCCATGTACACCGCAACCGATTGCGCAGCGCGTGCAGTTCTTCAAGCGCCAGTCCCGCAATGTAAGCCTTTCTCTGGGGGATAAAAAGGGGGTATTCTCTTTTGCGAAAGAGAATACCCCCTTTGCCCCGTGCAGCGCCATCGGCGCTGCCCTCCCTTGCCTTCGGCAAAAATAAAAAAGCACCACAACCTTCGTTGTGATGCTTTATGGAGCGGGCGACGAGGCTCGAACTCGCTACCTCCACCTTGGCAAGGTGGCGCTCTACCAGATGAGCTACGCCCGCGGAACAGTAAGTACTATAACAGACATTTTCCCGTTTGTCAAGGGCAAATCCGCATTTTCTTGCAGGAACTTGTTGCAAATCGAGGGGCACTGTGATAAACTTTTTGATACATTCGTAATTTTCAGGAGGAAGCCATGGCCACTTTACAGGAAGAGATCTCCCGCCGCAGGACGTTCGCGATCATTTCGCACCCGGACGCCGGTAAGACCACGCTGACGGAAAAGTTCCTGCTCTACGGTGGAGCGATCGCCCAGGCGGGCGAGGTCAAGGGCAAGCGCGAGCGCGCGGCGAAGTCCGACTGGATGGAGATCGAAAAGCAGCGCGGCATTTCGGTCACCTCGTCGGTCATGCAGTTCCAGCACGGCGGCTACTGCATCAACATTCTCGATACCCCGGGCCATCAGGACTTCTCCGAGGACACCTACCGCACGCTGATGGCGGCGGACAGTGCCGTCATGGTCATCGACGGCGCGAAGGGCGTCGAGCCGCAGACGCGCAAGCTCTTCAAGGTCTGCGCCCTGCGCAACATTCCCATCTTCACCTTTATCAACAAGATGGACCGCGAGACGCGCGACCCGCTCGAGCTGTGCGAGGAGGTCGAGCGCGAGCTGGGCATTGACACCTACCCCGTCAACTGGCCGATCGGCTGCGGCAAGGAATTTGCCGGCGTGTACGACCGCGAAAAGCGCTGCATCCTGCACTTTACCGACGAGGGCCACGCAAAAAAGGCAGGTATCACGGAAATTGAGCTCGATGACCCCGCGCTGGTCGATCTCATCGGCCAGAAGCGCCGCGACACGCTGGCGGACGAGGTCGAGCTGCTCGGCGCGGGCCGCGACTTTGATCTGGACGCCGTGCGCTGCGGCAAGCTTTCTCCCGTGTTCTTCGGCAGCGCGCTGACGAACTTCGGCGTCGAGCCGTTCCTGAACGCATTCCTGGAGATGACCACGCCGCCGCTGCCGCGCGTGAGCGACGCGGGCGAGGTGGACGTCTACTCCCCCGAATTCTCGGCCTTTGTCTTCAAGATCCAGGCCAACATGAATAAGGCGCACCGCGACCGTCTCGCGTTCATGCGCATCTGCTCGGGCAAGTTCGAGCGCGACACGGAGTATTATCACATCCAGTCCGGGCGCAAGATGCGACTTTCCCAGCCGCAGACGATGATGGCCGCCGAGCGAGAGATCGTCGACGAGGCCTACGCGGGCGACATCATCGGCGTGTTCGACCCCGGCATCTTCTCCATCGGCGACACGATCACGACGCCCGGCAAAAAGTTTCGCTTCTCCGGCATTCCGACGTTTGAGCCCGAGCATTTCATGCTCGTCTCGCCCAAGGACACGATGAAGCGCAAGCAGTTCGTCAAGGGCGTGGAGCAGATCGCGCAGGAGGGCGCCATCCAGATCTTCAAAATGCCCGACAGCGGCTTTGAGGACGTGGTTGTCGGCGTGGTCGGCACGCTGCAATTCGACGTCTTTGAATACCGCATGAAAAACGAGTACGGCGTCGACCTGCGCATGAGCGGCCTGCCCTACGAGCACCTGCGGCTGATCCGCGAGTGCCCGTGCGATGTGAAGGACCTGATGCTCTGCTCGGGCTCCCGCGTGCTCGAGGATTTCAAGGGCCGCAAGCTCATCGCCTTCGGCGGCGAGTGGAGCGTGGGCTTCCTCACCAAGCACAACGAGGGGCTCGTCCTCGACGACTGGCTGAGCGTGTAACAGATAACACCTATATAATATAAGGAGAGACGCGGCGAAAGCCGCGTCTCTTTCGTTATAAAAGCATCGCAGACTTTGCCGCCCGCAGGCGGCAAATGATCTGGATCGTTTTTTCTGGCGACACGCGCGTCAGAAAAAACACTCTGCGCGGAGCGTGTGTCGATCCCGCGAGGCACAAAGCGAAGCGAAACTTTCTCAAAAAAGTGGTGACACCACTTTTTTGAATGATCTTACGCGTTGTAGACGTCCTCGTTCAGCGCGCCCTCGGACTTGGCGACGTAGATGCTCGTGGCGGAGTCGCCGACGACGTTGAGCGCGGTGACGAGCATCTCGATGGGGCGGTTGATCGCGAGGATCAGGCTGTAGGCCAGCATAGCCGCGTCGTTCACATAGCCAAGGCCGGAGAGGATGGTGAAGAGGATGATCGCGCCGGAGCCGGGCGCCGCAGGCGTACCGGCAGAGGCGATGAGCGCGAGCAGCGCAATGACCACAAGCTGCGTGAAGCTGATCTGATAGCCTGCGCAGCCGGCGATGAAGAGCGTCGCGATGACCTGCATGATGGCCGTGCCGTTCATGTTGATGGTCATGCCGAGCGGCAGCACAAAGGAGGCGATCTTCTCATCCACACCGAGCTCTTCGACCGTGGTCTTGACGTTGAGCGGGAGCGTGGCCGCGCTCGAGGAGGTGGAGAAGCCGAAGACCGCGACGCGGGTGATCTTCTTGGCGAACTTGAAAGGGTTGAGGTGCGCGAAGACCGCGATAAAGGCAGGGTAGCCGACGATGAGGAAGATGAGCAGCAGCACGACCGTGAGGATGACATAGGCGACGGCGGGCTTGAGGTGCTCGACACCGTAGGAGGCAAAGGTGCGCGTGAGCAGCATGAAGATGGCAACGGGGCCGAACTTGCTGACCACGAAGTTGAGGAAGACGATGACCACGTCGTTGAGTTCCTGAATGAGCTTGCGAAGCGTGGCAGTCTTCTCCTCGCCGAGCGTCTTCATGCAAAGGCCCAGCGCGATGGCGAGGAAGACGACGGCGAGCACCGCCGTGTTGCTCGAAAACGTCGAGGCAATGTTCGAGGGGATGACGTTCAGCACAACGAGCAGCGGATTGGAGCCCGTCGAACCGGAAACGCTCTCCAGCCCGTCGACGGCGATGTGGAACACGCCCATGTTATAGAAGACGATGCCGCAGACGCAGGCGAGCAGGAGCGCAAAAAAAGAACAGATCAGGAAACCCTTGATACACTTGAAGGAAATTCTTCCAAGTGTACTGGTATCGGAGATCTGTCCTATTGCTAACGTAATGGAAGTAAACACCATCGGCACGATGACGAGCTGGAGGGAACGAATGAACATCTGACCGGCCAAATAGAAAAGGCCAAGCGCGCTGCTCGCTCCGGCAGCGGTGATATCCTGGAATAAAAGATTATTGATGGTCGCCCACACCGCTTCCTGTCCGGAGGAATTCAAATGCTCGCGGAGGAACAAAAACAGGAGACCGGCCGTCAGTCCCGCAACCAGGGAGATGGCCATTTTCGTTGCCAGTGTTTTCTCTTTCCTTACTTTCATGTGTCGTATCCTTTCTTTTCCCGCGCCCGCCTGCCCCATTTTGAGGCCCGCGTTTGCGATTTTTACGAGCATACTACGCGGCGCCGCAATTGGCAAGTGGCGTTTCCGCTAAATATGAACGAATTTTGAACGCGTTCTGCGTCGGTATTGACAAAATTCCAATTTTTTCAAAAATAAAGAAACCGCTAAATTATCTGTTGACAAATATCGAACGGAGGCATATGATAAGCGCGTAAAAAAGAGTAGATGTAGCCGCTTTGACCGCATCTCAAGCGATAATGGCAAACCCGGTGAAAACCGGCGACGCAAAGCTAAAGGGCCTCCCCCCTGGAAACAGGGCTGGCAGCCAGCTACCGAAAGGAGATCCGCCGTATGAAGCGGCTGCTTCGTTATGTCTGCGCGCTTGTCGCAGCGCTCACTTTAGTTTCCATGCTCGGCGTGATGAACGCCAGCGCCGCCAATGGCACGGCCATCGACACGTCCAACGCCAGGTACGGCTTCGTCACCGTCAACTACACCTCCGGCGCCAAGCTGAAGGTCGGTGTGCAGTATCAGGGCGGCAAGGTCGCCTATAAGAACTGCCCGAGCGGTAAGGACGTTGCGTTCGCCCTCGATCAGGGCGATGGCACCTATACCATCACCGTGTGCGAAAATCTCTCCGGTAAGACCTACCGCGTGGTGAGCAGCAAGACCGTGAACGCCAAGATCGAAAACGAGTACGCGCCTTACCTCATCGCGACCGCCGACGTGCAGTTCACCTCCGGCGATGCCGTAAGCAAGAAGGCCGCCGAGCTCTGCAAGGACGCAAAGACCGACGCCGAGAAGGTCACCGCCATCTACAACTACATCGCCGGTCACTACACCTACGATACCAAGCTCGCAAACGACATCACCTCCGGCAAGGTCAGCAAGTACATCCCCGACACCGCCGCAACGCTCGACAGCAATAAGGGCATCTGCTATGACCTCGCTTCCCTCTTCGCCGCGATGTGCCGCAGCCAGAATATCCCCTGCTCGCTCACCAAGGGCTACGCCGGCAAGAGCTATCACGCCTGGAACAAGGTCAATGTGGACGGCAAGTGGTATCAGATCGACCTCACCCACGCCGTGACCGAGCGCGTGCTGAACGCCGCCGACCTTGCAGGCTGCGTCTCCCCGCTGACCTACAGCCAGCAGAGCGACTCCCTCACCGTCGCGTCCGCAAAATAATTTCATCCGGAAGACATAAGCCCCGCAGCGGAGATCCCGCCGCGGGGCATTTTCGTTTTCTGCCGCGAATCTTATCAAACGCAACGGCCGCTCCCCGAGCTTATTTTTCCCGTCCATTGCAAGGAAAGGACCGCTCTCAAAAAAGAGCGGTCCTTTCCCTTTTTATGCTATTTTCCGGTCTGGCGGGCCTTGAGCCGTTCGAGCAGCGTCCGCAGCGGCGGCAGCAGCACGAAGGTCAGCACCGTATTGGACACACAGTGGATGACGTCATACGGAATGCCCGAGAGCCACCACGAAAAGGCCATCTGCCACCCACCGATAAAGAAATACGGGATGGCGCACAGCGCGCCGAAGCACAGCCCATGCAGCCCTGCAATAGCAGCCCACAGCGCGCGGCTGCGGCTCTGTCGGAACGGCAGAGCCACCAGCACGGCGAGCGGCCAGACATAGAGGTACATCAGGTTCCATATTCCCGCGCCGTAGAGCGCGATCTCCAGCAGGGCGAAGCCAAAGGCGGGGTAGAGCGCCTTGGCGCCGTACACGGCCGTCGCCAGCAGCAGCAAAAGCGTGACCGGATGGACATTGGGGACGATGCGCAGGCTCTCCTTTCCCGCAACCATCAGCGCGCAGAGGAGCGACAGCTCCGCGATCTCGCGGACGGTCAGGCGCGAGGTCTTACCAGCCGACATTCAGGGCGAAGTCGTACACATCGCCATCCGCGACGGGCTGGCTGTCCACGCCAAGCTCAGCGAACGCGCCGTTGACGCTGTAGCCCCACCACTCCTGCTTGCTGTCATCGGCGGTCTCGCCGTCCACAGTCGTGACATAGAGGCCGTACTCGCTCTCAGTGCCCTCGATCAGGTTTTCCTGCTCGAGCGCGCCGCTCAGATATTCGGCGTCGGTGTAGATTGTGTAGGACGTGTCGTCGCCGTTCAGGTGGTCGACATTGACGGTGATTTCCTTACTGCCCTTCTGCGGCTCGGGCTTGTTCACCTGCCAGACGATGAGCGCGGCAACGGCCAGCACGAGGACCACGGCGAGGGCGATGAGCCCCTTCTTGTTGTTCTTTTTCTCCATGAAAAAATCTCTCCTTTTTTGTTTTGGCAAGCCATACAAAGAAAGAAGAGACCGGCAGGCCGGAGAAGCTCCGCCCTGCTGAGGAATGTACTTTTTAGCCGAAGGTCCGCGGCGCTTTGTACGGCACTTGGGGCAGGTCTTCCGGCTCAGGCGTCCTCGTCCGTTTTCACCTTCCCGGAATACTCCAGTGGCATATCGAAAACGGTCTCTTCCATCACGGCGGCGGCTCCGCTGGGGATTTACACCCCGCTTCCCTGTTCGGCCGCCTCCCGGCGGCACCCCAAGTCCTATTCAGTTTGCTGCGACAGGATATCACAAAACCCCCGCGCCGTCAAGCGGCACGGCATTTTGCAAAGCCCATTGACAAAGTATGATTTTCTGTGTATCATATATCAACATACTGACCAGATAGGATTTTATTCCGTCAAAGGAGTCCTTCCATGACCACCGTTTACGCGGACAACGCCGCAACGACCCGGATGAGCCGCGCTGCCATCGGCGCCATGCTCCCCTATATGGAAACGATCTACGGCAACCCCTCGAGCCTGCATTCCGTCGGCCAGCAGGCGGCCGCAGCGCTGCTCAGCGCGCGCGAGCGCATCGCGAGATGCCTGAACGCCGCCCCGCGTGAGATCTATTTCACCTCCGGCGGCAGCGAGGCCGACAATCAGGCCCTTCTCTCCGCCGCGCGTCTCGGCGAGCGCAAGGGCAAAAAGCATATTCTTTCGACCGCGTTCGAGCATCATGCCGTGCTGCATATGCTCCAAAGGCTCGAGAACGAGGGCTTTGAGGTCGAGCTGCTCCCCGTCGGTCCCATCGGCACCGTGACGGCGCAGCAGGTAAAAAACGCTCTCCGCGAGGACACGTGCCTCGTGACCATTATGTACGCCAACAACGAGATCGGCTCCATCCTGCCCGTCGGCGAGATCGGCGCCGTCTGCCGCGAGGCAGGCGTGCCGTTCCACACTGACGCTGTGCAGGCGGCGGGGCACATCCCCATCGACGTAAAGGCACAGCGCATCGATATGCTCTCGCTCTCCGCGCACAAGTTCCACGGTCCGAAGGGCATCGGCGTGCTGTACGCCCGCCAGGGCGTTTCCCTGACAAGTCTCATCGAAGGCGGCGCGCAGGAGCGCGGCAAGCGCGCCGGCACGGAGAATCTCCCCGCCATCATGGGCATGGCCGCCGCCCTTGAAGACGCCTGCGCGCACATGGACGAAAACGCGAAAACGGTCAGCGCTCTGCGCGACCGGCTGATTCGCGGCCTTTCCCGGATCCCGCACAGCGCGCTCAACGGCGATCCCGTGAACCGTCTGCCCGGCAATGTGAGCTTCTGCTTCGAGGGCGTCGAGGGCGAGAGCCTGCTTCTGCTGCTCGACGCGAAGGGCATCTGCGCCTCGTCCGGCAGCGCTTGCACCTCCGGCTCGCTCGACCCCAGCCACGTGCTGCTGGCCATCGGGCGGACGCGCGAGCTGGCCCGCGGCTCGCTGCGTCTGAGCCTGTGCGCGCAAAATACCGACGAGGACGTCGACCGCATTCTCGAGGCCGTACCCGAGACCGTGCAGTATCTCCGCGGGTCGTCCCCGATATGGCAAGACCTCACAAGCGGCAAAAAGCCGTTCCTTTTATAAATGCACATTAGGAGGAGCAGTCAATGGCTCTTTATGATACCAGAAATACCGCCCGCCCATCCCCGCGCAGCGCTGCCGCGGACCGCAGAAAGCACCGTGCGGCATGATGGATAAGGTACTGATCGCAATGAGCGGCGGTGTGGACTCGAGCGTCGCCGCATTTCTGATGAAGGAACAGGGCTGCCAGTGCATCGGCGCGACGATGAAGCTCTTTCACAACGAGGATATCGGCGTCAAGCGCACGAAGACCTGCTGCTCGCTCGAGGACGTGGAGGATGCGCGCTCGGTCGCCTTCCGCCTCGGCATTCCCTACTATGTCTTCAACTTTTCGGATGACTTCAAGGGGCAGGTCATCGACCGCTTCATTGCCGCCTACGAGCGCGGCGCCACGCCAAACCCCTGCATCGACTGCAACCGCTATCTGAAGTTCGAGCGGCTCTACGAGCGCGCCCGCATTTTGGGCTGCGACGCCATCGTGACCGGTCACTACGCGCGCATCGAACAGGAAAACGGCCGCTGGCTCCTTAAAAAATCGCTCGACGAGAGCAAGGACCAGAGCTACGTGCTCTACTCGCTTACACAGGAGCAGCTCGCGCACACACGCCTGCCGCTCGGCGCGATGCACAAGAGCGAGACACGCCGCATCGCAGAGGAGCAAGGCTTTTACAACGCGGACAAGCCGGACAGCCAGGATATCTGCTTCGTGCCGGACGGCGACTACGCGGGCTTCATCGCGCGCTTCACGGGGCACGACTGCCCCGCGGGTGACTTTGTCGACGAAGACGGCCATGTGCTCGGCCAGCACAAGGGTATCGTGCACTACACCGTCGGCCAGCGCAAGGGTCTCGGCATTGCGGCGGACGCGCCGCTGTACGTCAAGCAGATCGACGCGGCGTCCAATCGCGTGGTGCTGAGCGGAAACGAGTCCCTCTTCTCCCGCGAGCTGACGGCAAATGACTTCAACTGGATCGCCTACGACGTCCCACCGCGCGAGCTGTGCGCGACCGCGCGCGTGCGCTACCACCAGCGCGAGCAGGCGGCGACCGTCACGGTGCTCGGAGACGGGCGCGTACACCTCGTCTTCGATGAGCCGCAGCGCGCCATCACGCCGGGGCAGGCCGTCGTGCTTTACGACGGCGACACAGTGCTCGGCGGCGGCACCATTTTGTAAATTTGCTGATTCCCATCCTCTTCCCTATCTGCTCTCCCAAGAGCGGGCCGCGGGGCGCATATCTGCGCCCCGCGTTTTTTATGTTCAGCTCCGCTCACCAAGCGCTTCCTCCAGCTTTTGCAGCGCCCTCTTTTCGATGCGGGAGACATAGCTTCTTGAGATCCCAAGCTTTTTGGCCACCTCACGCTGCGTGCGGGGCATTTTGCCGCCGAGACCGTAGCGCGAGGTGATCACCTCTTCTTCCCGCTCCGTCAGGCACTCATGTACGAGCTTTCGCACGCGCAGGCAATCATCGCGGTCCTGAATGTCGAGGTACATCGTATCCTCAACACCGACGACATCCATGAGGTAAAGCGATTCGCCGTCGGCATCGGAGTCAAGCGAATCGTTGAGCGACACCTCGCCCTGCATTTTTTTCCGGCTGCGGAAGTACATTAGGATTTCATTTTCAATGCACTTTGCGGCGTAGGTTGCGAGTCTTGTGCCCTTTTCGGGGCGGTAGCTTGAAACACCCTTGATCAGGCCGATCGTGCCGACGGAGACAAGGTCATCCTGCTCCTCGGACTGTGTGTAGTACTTTTTGACGATGTGGGCTACGAGGCGCAGATTGTGCTCGATGAGCGTATTGCGCGCGTCCATATCCCCCTCCAGCATCCGCGCGACACAGTCGCGCTCCTCCTTGGCGGAAAGGGGTTTGGGAAACGAGCCGTTCGACAGGTGCAGCGAGAGCAGCATCGCATGGGTCAGCAGCATCAGGGCAACAGAAAACATGGGGCATTCCTCCCGTTTTTACCCATCCTATGGCAGCACGGGAAGTCCCTATGCGAAAACTGCGGCAAAATAACATTTGGTTTTCATGAGAAACCGTTATATCTTTTTAACAATGCCGGAAACTGGGTATTTCCGATTTTTGTGTACTCGACCGATTTTGCATAATCAGTCGTTTTCCCCCCTTGCAGGCAGAAAAAATATGTGCTACACTTCACCCATCTTCAGGAAAGGAGAAAGCCAAGATGACTCAGTTTTTTGCCAACACCGCTGCATCCCGTTTCGCACAGGCCGCCTGTGCCGCTTTCCCCTGCACTGAAAACAGCATGATGATTATTTCGGACGCCGGCATTATTCTGCTGGCGTCCCTTCTTATTATTCTGCCTTTGGCAGTACTGGTAAGCATCAAAACTGAACAGACCGTCCGGATCACGACGCGTCCTTCACTTCTCTCCCGATTCTCCGCACGAGATAGAGACTGATATTGCAGAAAGAGGCTCCGTCGATTCGACGGAGCCTCTTCCCTTCGCTTTTCACTTTTCTCGTTCGGCCGGCGAAAAAAGCGGAAATAGATCACACCCCTATTCCACATTTTTTCAGAAAGAGAGATCAACTCCAATGGACTTCTTAAACTTCCTCATGGCGCTCAGCCCGATCGTTGTCGTGCTTGTCGGCATCCTGGGCTTCAAAAAATCCGCGAAAACGGTCTCCCCCATTGCACTCTTATGGACGCTTTTCCTCGCCTTCACCTATTTTAACCTCGACGGTCTTACCTTTGCCGAAAACATCAAGGTGCTCGACCCTCTGGTCTGGAAGGGCATTAAGGAAGGCCTCAAGATCGTGCTGATGGTCTTCGGCGCGTTCACCATTCTGAACCTGCTGCGCGAGACCGGCGCCATTGAGGATGTGAAAGCCACCATTGCGCAGATCAGCGACGACCGCCGCGTGCAGGTCGTCATCATCGGCATGATGCTGCCGATCTTCCTCGAGGGTGCAGCGGGCGCGGGCGCTCCCGCCGCCATCGCCGCCCCGTTCCTTGTCGCCCTCGGCTTTAACCCCACCACCGCCATCGCCATCGCGCTGCTCGGCGACGCGACGCCCGCCTCGTTCGGCGGCGCGGGCCTCACGACCATCAACGGCGGCGCGGCCCTCGTTGATGCCGGTCTTGCCACCGTCGCGCAGAACGCTGCGATGGCCGGCCGCTTCCATATGTTCGGCGTGCTCGTCATCCCGTTCATCATGGTCGGCATGGCATTTGGCAAAAAGGGCTACAAGGGCATCCTTCCCTATCTCACCTTCGCAGGCGTGAGCACGTGCCTGACGATGTTCCTCCTCTCCAACTATGTCGGCGCGGAGGTCACGTCCATGGGCACCGGCCTCATCTCCATCCTTCTCTCCGTTGCGTATGTCAAGCTCGTCGGCGTGAAGACGCCGGAGGAATTCCGCAACGAAAGTGCCGAGCACCAGCGCAAGTACAGCTCCTTCAAGGCCATGTCGCCTTACATCTATATGCTCGTGCTCCTTCCCCTCATCCGCTATGGCTTCCCCGCTGTCGTGGAAAACGGCTTTGCCATCATGTGCACCTTCGGCTATATCTTCTGGGTCGACCTTGTCATCCTTGTGTGCGGCATCCTCGGCGCGCTCACGCTGGGCGTGAACTTCAAGACCTACAAGGAGGTCTGCAAGCGCACTGCGAGCGGCGTGCTGCCGGTGCTCGTCACGATGGGCAGCCTCCTTATCGTCGCCTACATCATGCAGTCCTCCTCCACGGGCATGATGAACCTCCTCGCCTCTGATATCGCCGCCGTCGTCGGCCGCTTCTATCCCGCGGCAGCCGTCCTCATCGGTTCGAGCGGTGCGTTCATCACCGGCACGGGCCTTGGCTCCAACATCATGTTCGCCCAGATGCACATCGACGCTGCGGCATCGCTCGGCATGAACCCCATCACGATCTTCGCCGGTCAGAACGCGGGCGCTTCGCTCGGCAACCTGATCTGCCCGAACAACACGGTCGCCGCCTGCGCGACGGTCGACCAGGTCGGCAACGAGAGCGAAGTCATGAAGAAGACCTTCAAGGCCTTCGCCATCATCCTTGTTTTGTACATGGTCCTCGCCATGCTTTATACCTGCGTGCTCTTCCCCAACTTCGGCGCGTAAGAGCCGCTCGCATCCCTCATCATTCAGTTTATATTGACGGGCACACCGTTTTGAGAAAGGAAGTATTCTTATGGCAAAGAAAAGAGTTCTGGGCGTGGTCGGTATGGGTCACGTCGGCGCACACGTGGCTTACGCTCTGGCGATCCAGGGCATCGCGGACGAGCTGGTGCTCGTCGACCAGAACGAGCAAAAGCTCGCAAGCGAGGTGCAGGACCTGCGCGACGCGGTCGCCTATATGCCCCACCGCGTGACGGTGCGCGGCGGCGACTTCTCCAACCTCGGCGTGTGTGACGTCATCGTCAACAGCGTCGGCAAGATCGATCTGCTGCGCGGCACGCACGACCGCGTGACCGAGATGGACTTCACCATCCCCGCCGTGCGCGGCTATGCCGAAAAGATCAAGGCGAGCGGCTTTGACGGCGTGCTCATCAACATCACCAACCCCTGCGATATCGTCACGCGCGAGCTGGCACTGCATCTGGGCCTGCCCCGCGGCCGCGTGTTCGGCACCGGCACGGGTCTCGACACCTCCCGCCTGCTGAGCGCGCTGGCGCGCCAGACCGGGCTTGACCACAAGTCCATCACCTGCTACATGATGGGCGAGCACGGCAACCAGCAGTTTGCTCCCTGGTCCTGCGTCAGCTTCAAGGGCGTGCCGCTGGACGTGTGGGCGGAGAGCGATGAGCGCTTCCGCTTTGACCGCGACGCACTGCAGAAGGAATCCATCAACGGCGGCTGGGTCACGTTCTCCGGCAAGTTCTGCACCGAGTACGGCATTGCCACCACCGCCGCGCGCATGGCCTACGCCGTGCTGCACGACGAAAAGGTCATTCTCCCGGCCAGCATGGAGCTGTGCGGCGAGTACGGCGAAGAGGGCCTGTTTGCGGGCGTTCCCTGCGTCATCGGCGAAAACGGCGTTGAGCAGGTCGTCGAGCTGCCGCTGACCGCAGACGAAAAGGCCACCTTCCACGCCTGCTGCGAGGGCATCCGCCACAACATGGAGCATCTCAAGGAAATCTAAGGCAAACTATATCGACAGGAGGTCATCCTTATGAATATTTCGATCACCAAGACCACGCATCCCGGCACGCTGTCCCCGTCCGATCAGCTCGGCTTCGGCACCGTGTTCACCGACCATATGTTCCTGATGGACTACAGCGCCGACAAGGGCTGGCACGACGCGCGCGTCGTGCCCTACGGCCCCATCACCATGTCTCCGGCGGCAAGCGTCCTGCACTACGGCACCGAGGTCTTCGAGGGGCTGAAGGCCTATCGCCGTCCCGACGGCGGCGTGCAGCTCTTCCGCCCCTGGGAGAACGTCGCCCGTCTGAACCGCTCCTGCGAGCGTCTGGGGCTGCCCCAGATCGACCCCGATGACGCGCTCCAGGCCATCAAGACCGTCGTCAAGGTCGACGAGGCCTGGGTCCCGAGCGATCCCGGTACGTCCCTCTACATTCGTCCGTTCCTGTACGGCACCGACCCGACGCTCGCCCTGCACGGCGTGCACGAGGCCACGTTTGCCGTCATCCTCTCCCCCTCCGGCAGCTACTTCAAAAACGGCCTGCAGCCTGTCCCCATCATGGTCGAGACCGAGGACGTGCGCGCGGTGCGCGGCGGCACGGGCGAAGCCAAGTGCGGCGGCAACTACGGCGCAGCCAACCGTGCGGGTGACCGCGCCATCGAAAAGGGCTTCTCTCAGGTCCTGTGGCTCGACGGCGTGGAGCGCAAGTACGTCGAAGAGGGCGGCGGCATGAACGTCATGTTCAAGATCAACGGCACCGTTGTCACTCCGGCGCTGACCGGCTCCATCCTGCGCGGCGTCACGCGCAAGTCCGCCATCGAGCTCTTAAAGAGCTGGGGCGTGCCCGTCGAGGAGCGCCTGCTGAGCGTGGACGAGCTGTTCGACGCTGCGGAGAGCGGCACGCTCGAAGAGGCGTGGTGCATCGGCACCGCCGCCGTCATCTCCCCGATCGGCGAGCTGTGCTGGGGCGAGCGCGACTACAAGGTCAACGACAATAAGATCGGCGCCCTGTCGCAGAAGCTCTACGACGAGCTGACCGGCATCCAGTGGGGCACGAAGCCCGACCCGTTCGGCTGGATCTGCCCGGTGGACTGATTTCGCTTTTCTCTCATCTCTCTTTTTGAAGAACGCTGTCCGCGCAAGGCGCGGGCAGCGTTCTTCGTTTGTAAATTTTCTGCCGCAGCGCTTGCTTTTCCCGTCCGAGCGGCTATACTGGAGAAAAACACAAGGAGGCGTGACTCATGCGTATTGCGATACCTGTCCGCGGCGACGAGGTCTTCTCCCCGCTCGGGGAGGCGGAGGCCTTCCACTTTTATGAGGACGACCATGGCCGCATCATGCGCCAGTTCCTCGTGCCGATGGAGAAAGCGGGCCTTGACAGCGCGCTCGAGCTGCTCGAGCAGTATGGCATCGACGCGCTCATCGCGGGCGAGGTGAGCGCCGAAGAGCGCATCGCCGTCGGCACGGCGGGCGTGATGCTCTTCCCCGGTGCCTCGGGCCGGGCGGAGGCGGCGGCGCTGGGCTTTTTGAGCGGCAGCGTGGTCTCCGATCCGAACAACCACTGCAACGCCTGCGGCTTCAAGGGTGCGTGCTCGCTCCGGGATAAGGGCGGCTGCGGAAAATAGCCGGGCGCAAAAAAGGAGCAGGCCCCTGGCCTGCTCCTTTCGCTTTATCCTGTTATGACGCGGGACGTGTGGTGACAAGGTAATCGGAATTGATCCAGCCGAATTGTCCTCCCACGGCGACGAACGTCCACCCGTCCTGCTTGGCAGCCGCCTGCACCTCGGTGCCGAGGGAAACGGTCGTGATCTTGTCATAACTCGTGCCAGGGCCGCCGCGCAGATTCACGCCGCCGGTGGTGTAGTAGATGTAATACTTATCGTAAACGGAGGAGGGCTTGACCGCGACCTCGTCGTGGCCCGTGAGGTCCAGCCAATCGATGACATCGCCGCCCGAGACATTCGTCTGCGTATCGCCGGCGGTGCTGCCATCCCCGGCGCTGCCTTCTGTGCCGGTCCCGCTGTCGTCCAGCAGATCACTGCTCTGTGAGCTGCCCTTTTGCAGCTGCTCGATCTTCGTCTGCGCGTCGGCAAGGTCGCGCCGCGCGGAGCGCAGCTTCATATTCAGAACGAACACGGTGACGAGCAGCACGACCGTGAGCGCCAGAAGCGACATAAACAGCATATAAAGCGGATTGCGCCGCGGCTTGCGGCTGACCCGACGACCTTCCATGTTCCGTTCCTCCTTTAACAAGCCTTCTCGGAATTGTTCAGCTTTATTTTACAAAATTCGCCCGCTGCGGTCAAGGCCCTTTTCTCTTTAGACGCACAAATTCACAAAAAGTTCCCATTGAAAAGGGAGACGGCCGCAGCCGTCTCCCTTTGTTTCGATCATTTTCTGCCCGCGCGCTCCTTGCGGCGCTCAAGCAGCTCCTTGGGCTCGGCCTCGGCGAGCTTGCGCTCGCGGCGCTCGAGGACTTCCCTGGGCTTTTCGGTGATCGCGCCGGCGGCCTTGAGAGATTCCTTTGTCGCCACCGGGCCAACCAGCTCATAGACGAGCACGGAGAAGAGGATGATGTTGCGGATCAGCTCACCGTCCGCGCCGAGCGCCTGCGCACTCACGCACATACCGAGCGCCACACCCTCCTGCGGCAGCAGCATGATGCCAAGGTACTTCTGCACCGTGTGGTCGCAGCCCACCGCCTTGGCCGACCAGCGCGCGCCGCAATACTTACCGGCCGAGCGCGCGATGATGTACACAACGCCGATGAGCACGAGCACGCCCTGCGTGAAGACGCTCAGGCGCAGGTTCGCGCCGCTGATGACAAAGAACACCGCGAGCATCGGCGTGCTCCACTTGTCCGCGCGATCCATGAGATCGTCGGACAGGGGGCAGATGTTGCAGAACACCGTGCCGAGCATCATGCACACGAGCAGCGGAGAAAAGCCGCAATCCGTCCCTGCGACAGTAAACTCCACCGCCGAAAGGCCGACCATCATAAAGATGAAGGCAATGCTCAGCGACAGACGGTTGGAGTTCGAGCGGAACATCGTTTCAAGCTTTGTGAGGACAAAGCCCGCGATCGCGCCGAGCAGCAGCGAGCCGACGATCTCGATGAGCGGAGAGAGCAGGATACTCGCAACGCTGAACTGTGCGCTGTCCATCGCACGGGCAATACCGAAGGATACGGCAAATGCGATGAGACCCACCGCGTCGTCGAGCGCGACGATCGGCAGCAGCAGGTCGGTGAGCTCGCCCTTGGCCTTGTACTGGCGCACGACCATCAGCGTCGTCGCGGGAGCGGTGGCCGTGGCAATGGCACCGAGGGTGATCGCTGCGGGAACGGAGAGCACGTCGGGGCGCAGGAAGTGGAAGATCACGAGCGCAACGTCGACAAAGGCCAACGCAGCCAGCGCCTGCAAAACGCCGATGACCATCGCCTGCTTGCCAGTCTTTTTGAGCTGGCTCAGGCGGAATTCATTGCCGATGGAAAAGGCGATAAAGCCCATCGCCACATCGGAGATCATGCTCAGCGCCTCGACCTGGTCGTAGCTTGCAAAGCCGAGGCCCGGAATGCCGAGCCTGCCGAGCACGAAGGGTCCGATCAGAACGCCCGTCACGAGAAACGCCGTGACGTCAGGCAGATGCCAGCGGCTGAAAATACGCGTCATCAACAGCCCTGCGAGCAGCGCGACGGCCAGATTCAAAATCGCAGTCATGGTAATACCCTCACAACAGAAAAAGTACGGGCGAACAGAGCCGCCCAAGGCTTGTATTGTAGTATGTCCGCGCGGGAAATGCAAGCGATTTTTCAAATTTTATACCAAAGTAAAACAAAAACGGCACATTTTCTGCACCGTTTCTGTCCATATCTTCATTTATATCCTGCGGATGATCTCCGACAGCGTGCGCACGCCATGTTCCATCTCCTCATAGGAGAGATATCCGTACGTCAGACGGATGGACGAGGAATGCCCGCGGTCGTAAACGCCGCCCGGCATGATGAGGAGCTTTTCCTTCAGCGCGAGGTTGAAGAGCTTTTCCGCCGAGACGCGATTCTTGAGCCGTACCCAGACGAAAAAGCTGCCGCTCGGGACGCTCCACTCGGCAAACTCGGAGAAATACCGCTCCAGCAGCCGGATCATAAAGTCGCGCCGCTCGGTGAGTTGGCTGCGAATGTTCTGTACGCCCTTTTCATAAAGGCCCGTGCGCAGCAGCTCCTCGGCGACCTGCTGGGTCAGCACGCTCACGCCGTAGTCCATCTGCATCTTCACGTCCGCAAGGCGCTGCACGACCGCCTCCGGTCCCACGAGCCAGCCGAGGCGCAGGCCCGGCGCAAAACACTTCGACAGCGAGCTGATATACACGACATTGCCGTGGCCGTCGAGCGACTTGATGGGCGGGGGCGGCGGCGCGTCGAGCCACAGGTCGCGGAAAACGTCGTCCTCGATGATGGGAATCTGCATCTCATTGCAGTATTGCAGGAGTTTTTTACGCCGCGGCATCGGCATGACGATGCCCGTGGGATTCTGGAAGGTCGGGATGGTGTAGAGCAGGGCGTGGTTGGAATCATTCTGCGTCTCGCGCGACATCCAGGGGAGCAGCCCCTCCTCATCCATCGGCATATTGCAAAGGCGCGCGCCGACGGACTGAAAAATGTTCAGCGAGCTCAGATATGAGGGCGTTTCCACATAGACCTTCGCCCCCGGCTGCACGATGCCAGTCGAGATGAGCTGCAATGCCTGCAATGCGCCCGAAACGATCAGGATGCAGGAGGCCGGTACGTCGATGCCGACCTTTTGCAGTTGGCGGCGCAGCGCCTCGCGCAGGCTGGGAAGGCCCAGCGGGTCGGGATAATTCATAAAAAGATCCCGGTCGCCGACCGAGAGATTTGCGAGCACCTGCTTGGCGATACCGGTCTGCATCAGGTCGGGCGAAAGCTCGCCCGTACTCATGCGGATAATGCCCTCTTCAAATTCGAGGTGGTTGACCATCTGCACCGTTGGCACATTCGGCCGGAAGCTGCCGCCGCGGATATAGCTCTGCCAGTCGGGTGCCTTGTCCTGCATCAGCAGCGACCAACTGCCGCTGGCGATGCGCGTTCCGCCGCCGTAGCTGCTCTCGATGAGTCCGAGGGACGCCAGCTCATCCATCGCCTCGACGATGGTGCTGCGATTCACGCCAAAGATCTCCGAAAGCTTGCGCTGGGAAGGCAGCGTCTGTCCGCTGCCCCAGTCGCCGGAGGAGATACGGCGGCTGACATAGGAAACGATCTGCGCATAGATCGGCTCTTTGGACTCGCGGTTTGGCTTCCAGTCGATCGTCACCATCTTCTGCTTCTGTCCCTGCACTTCCGTTCACTCCTTTTCAACATACTTATCAGCTTCTCCCGAGTATCATACCTTTTTTTGTCAGCCAAGTCAATAAAAAGGATTTGCAGGCTCGCTCCAACGGCTTCACACTTCGTTAAGAAAATGAGAAAACCAGCCTGTACAGGCTGGTTTTCTCATTTTATGAGGGAAATTTTAGAGAGAGGATAACAAGATTTGGTTGGCTTAGCTGCACCGGCCGCCATCCACGACAAAGCTGCCGCCGGTGGCGTAATAGCTCATGTCGCTGGCAAGGAAGAGGAAGGTGTAGGCGATCTGCTCCGCCGTGCCGATGCGCTGAAGCGGGCGATAGTCGCCGCAGGAGGCGATGAACGCGTCGAACGCGGCCTGCTCCTCGGGCGTCTTCGGGTCGCCGGTCGTGATCTTGCCGGTCTGCAGGCCCTCGGAGATGAGCATGGGGGTGAGGATATCGCCGGGGCAGACACAGTTGACGCGGATGTTGTACTTGCCGAAGTCCACGGCCATGCCGCGCGTGAGCGCCGCCACGCCGCCCTTGACAGCGTTGTACGGGGCCGCGTCGGGCACGCCCTTGAGCGCTGCGCCGGAGGCGGTGTTGACGATCACGCCGCCGCCCTCCTTGATCATGATGGGAACGACGTGCTTGGAGAAGAGGAAGGTGCCCTTGAGACCGATGTCCATGCAGCGGTCCCACTCCTCCACAGTGGTATCAAGCACGGTCTTGCGCACGATGATGCCCGCGTTGTTGACGAGGATATCAATGTGGCCAAAGGCCTGCATCACCGCCTCGACGGTCTTCTTCACGTCGTCCTCGCTCGTCACGTCGCACTTGAATGCCTGCGTCTCGGCGCCGAGCTCGCGGATCTTGCCGGCCTCTTCCGCGCACTTATCGCTCACATCGACCATCGCGACTGCCGCGCCATACTTGGCGTAGAGCTGGGCGATGGCAAGGCCGATGCCCTGACCTGCGCCGGTGATGATGGCTACCTTCCCTTCAAGGGAGATGAACTTGTCCTGGATCATCATGGAAAACTGCCTCCTTATTTTTCTGTATCGTTACTTTTTCATGTAGACTTCTTTTCCGCCAAGGACCGTGCGCTCGACCTGCGCCTGCAAAAGCTCGGGCGCGGGAACGGCGAAGATGTCGCGGTCGAATACGGCAAAATCGGCAAGCTTGCCGACCTCGATGGTGCCCTTGAGGTCCTCTTCAAACGAGGCATAGGCGGGATTCTTCGTGTAAAGGCTCACTGCCTCATAGCGCGTCAGACGCTCCTGCGGCTGCCAGCCCTCGGGCAGATACCCGTCATAGCCGCTGCGCGTCTCCACGGCATAAACGCCGACGAGGGGATTCAGATTTTCGCACGGCAGATCGGACGATCCGCAGAGCCTCTGGCCGAGCCCCATGAGCGTTTTCCACGCGAAGAGGTACGGCGCGCGTTCGCCCACGCGATCGTCGCTCCAGTGGATATTGGTGGACACATAGCCGGGCTGCATATCGATGAGCATCGGCATCTCGCGCAGCAACGCGATGATCCTGTCGTTGATGAGCGAGCAGTGCGTCAGGCGGAAGCGGACCTCGTCCCAAGGACGGGGATCTGCGTCATGCGCGCGCTTGAGCGCGAGCAGCGTCATCTCGCAGGCCTTGTCGCCGATGGCGTGCACGGCCGTCTGCAAGCGGCGGTCATAGGCCTCCTTGACCATTTTGTCGAGCTCCTCCTGGCTGTAGTGACAGGCGCCGGTGTTGCCCGGATCGTCGGCATAGGGCTGCGTCATGAGCGCCGTGCGCCCGCCGAGCGAGCCGTCTGTGTAGATCTTGTAGAAGCCGTACTTGACCATCTCGTCGCCAAGGCCCGTGCGGATATTGCAGCCGGGCATCTCGTCGTCGCCGATATAAATGCGGGCCGTCAGCCGGCCGTCATCGCGCAGGTCCTGATAAAGGCTCGTCTGCTCGAAGAGATTGCAGAGCTTTCCCTGAATGGGGTGAACGCTCGTAATGCCGTAGGAATTGGCGCGGTGCAGCGCCTCGACCACGGCGTCCTTGAGCTCCTCGTCGCTCAGATCGACGCCGTCTGTGATGGTATTGGTCAGCACGGCGGCCTCACGCTCCTGCATACAGCCGGTTAATTTGCCATTCTCGCCACGCTCAATGCCATGGGGCACATCATCTTTGTCAAATATTCCGCCCTTTTCAAGCGCCAGCGAATTTGCTATATTTATATGTAAGCAGTATCGCGTGATCACGACGGGATTGGCGGGCGCGGCTTCATCAAGGTCCCAGCGCGTCGGCAGGCGGTGCTCGGCGAATTTTGTCTGGTCGAAGCCGCTGCCGAGGATCAGCTTGCCCGGCGCGGTCTTTTCCGCCTGTGCGCGGATGAGGTCCTTTACCTCACCGATGGAGCACGCGTCGGTCAGATCGACCTTCAAAAGGCCGCGTGCATAGGTCTGCACGTGCTGATGGTCGTCGATGAGCCCCGGCAGTACGCATTTTCCGTGCAGATCGACGATCTCGGCGTCCGGCCAGATGCCGCTCTCCCTGCCCGCGCGGATGAGGCGCATCGCCTCGTCGCTGCTGCCGCAGAAGAAGAACTTTCCATCTTCAATAATGAAAGCTTCGACTGTGTCTCCTTCATTTTTCATTGTATAGACCCTTGCGTTAACGTATGCCCTTGCCATGGTATCCTCCCTTCGCTTCGCGCCCGCCGCGGCAGCGGAAAACGCTGCTTTTCCGGCGGGCTTTTCTTCTTTTTTGTGTAATTATACCGAGGCATACAGATAAATTCCACAACCAAATCAGCTACTATGGCCCAACCAACCATTCATTTGCTCCACTGTGCTAAATTTGGTTGGCATCAATCAACTCGTTTGGTTGTGTTCATTTTCTCAATTACGCATTAACATAAGTGACATAAAAAGTTGAATTGCTGATGAGCCAATATGTCAAAGTGTATAATTTACTGAAACATCCGTGACAAAGGAGGATGATCGAAGATGTTCCACTCCACAGCCTATGTAAACGGTACTGTTTATACAATGGAGAGCGAGGGCGACAAGTGCTCCGCCTTCGTCGTACAGGACGGTAAGTTCGTTTACTGCGGCAGCGACGAGGAAGCAAAAAAGCTTGCCGACGAGGTGGTCGATCTGCATGGCGCGGCGGTGCTGCCCGGCATGATCGACACGCACCAGCACCTGCTGGCCTACGCAAGCGGTCTTACCAAGCTGAATCTGAAGGCGGCCAAGTCGCTTGAGCAGCTTAAGCAGATGCTGCACGACTACGCCAAGGACGTGCCCGCAGGCGAATGGATCCTCGGTGTCGGCTTCGACAACGAGAAGTTTGAGGGCAGCAAGGCGATGCCCACCCGCTGGGATCTGGACGAGGCCTGCGCCGATCATCCGGTGCTTCTCTCCCGTTACTGCCTGCACTTCTTCTCCGCCAACTCCATGGCGCTGAAGCTCGGCGGCATCGACCGCAACTACCAGCCCCCCGTTGAGGGCAACGTCAAGTACGATGAAAACGGTGAGCCGAACGGCGTCATCTGCGACGGCGCCGGCACCCACGTGCTCTCCATCGTGCCGGACAAGCTTGCCTCCTTCGACGCCAAGAAGGATATCATCGTCAAGGCCCTTCACCAGCTCAACTCCTACGGTCTGACGGGTGTGCATCCCATCCAGGGTAAGCACTGCGACCTGATGGAGTACACCGATATCTATCAGGCGCTGAAGGACGAAGGCCGCCTGACGGCGCGCATCTACATCAACTACGACGTGCTGCCCGGCTGCAACATCCGTACCGGTCTTGGCGACGAGATGCTGAAGTTCGGCTTCTACAAGTCCTATATGGACGGCAACCTCAGCGGCCGCACCGCCTTCATGCTCGAGCCCTACAGCGACGATCCGAGCACCTGCGGCGTGTGCAACTATGAGAGTCAGGAGGCCATCACCGAGCACCTGCGTGAAGGCTATCAGCAGGGAATGCAGATCGGCGTGCACGCCATCGGCGACCGCGCGGCGGATATGCTCATCACCGCGATCGAGACCATCTACCGCGAGGATCCGCATCCCGACCCGCGCTTCCGCCTCATCCACATGACCACGCTCAATGCCTCGCTCGTCGAGCGCATGAGCAAGCTCCCCGTCATCGTTGACGTGCAGCCCGTGTTCATTCCCATCAACGTCCGCAGCGCGGACAGCCGCATGGGTGATACCGAGCGCGGCGCCTACACCTTCGCCTACAAGAAGATGATGGACGCGGGGCTGATGCTCACCGGCGGCTCGGACAGCCCGTGCGACTCGTTCAACCCGCTCGACGGCGTCTATGCGCTGGTCAACCGCAAGGATTACACCGGTTATCCCGAGGGCGGCTGGCACCCGCAGGAGTGCATCGGCGTTTACGACGCGCTGCGGATGTACACCTACAACGCCGCCTACTCCTCCTACGAGGAAACCATCAAGGGCACCATCAAGGAAGGCAAGCTCGCCGACTTTGTCGTTCTCGACGCCGATATCTTCAAGGTCGACCCGATGAAGATCAAGGACATCAAGGTCGAAAAGACCTACCTCGGCGGCAAGCTCGTTTACTCCCGCGACTAATTTCATTTGCTATATGCGGCAGCATATTCCAATAAAGAAACAGAACTAAAAATGAAGAATGGAGAAAACATCATGAAGAAATTTGTAGCCCTGCTTCTTGCACTCGTTATGGCTCTGTCTCTCGTCGCCTGCGGCGATAAGACCGACGACAGCAGCAACAACGACAACAACAGCAACACCGATACCCCGCAGGTCGACTCCAGCGAGTACGCCCTCAAGACGCAGATCACCTCCACCGACAAGATCACCATCCGCGTTGCGGAGGATGCTTCCGAGATCCACCCCTCCCACATCGCGCTGGTGAACTGCTTCAAAGAGCCCCTTGAGGCTGCTTCCAACGGCAACATCACCGTTGAGATCTACCCCAACGGTATGCTCGGCTCCCTGACCGAGAACGTCAACTCCATGCAGATGGGCGACCTTGAGATGGCGTACCTGAACGACTCCATCCTCTCCGGCTTCATCCCCGAGTTCTCCATCATTGGCCTGCCCTACCTCTTCACCTCCGTTGACGCTGTCCACAACGCGATGAACGGCGCGTTCGGCGAAGAGATGAGCTCCCGCCTGCAGGATCAGCTCGGTATCGTCAACCTCGGCTGGTGCGACGTCGGCTTCCGTAACATCACCAACTCCAAGAAGCCCATCACCTGCGTGGATGACCTCAAAGGCCTGAAGATCCGTACCATGACCAACGATCTGCACGTCGCTTACTTCCAGTATCTTGGCGCTCTGCCCACCCCGATGGCCTTCAACGAGCTCTACACCGCTATGCAGCAGGGCACGGTCGACGGTCAGGAGAACCCCACCGCTATGATCTGGAACAACAACATCTATGAAGTTCAGAAGTACATGACCGTTTCCGAGCACATCTGGACCTCCACCGCTCTGTGCGTTGCCGAGAACTTCCTCGAGAGCCTGCCCCAGGACTATCAGGACGCCATCCGTGAGGCCGGCGCCAACACCACCGCTCTGCAGGCTGAGATGATCACCGAGCAGAACCAGAGCCTGCTCCAGAACATCGAGGATGCCGGCGTTGAGGTCACCACCCTCAGCGACGAGGCCAAGGCCGAGTTCCAGCAGAAGGCTAAGGAATCCGTCTGGGTCACCGCTGCCGACCTCTACGGTCAGGACCTGATCGACCTCGCCGATTCCTTCAACCAGTAAGTCAGTCGAATCCACTTTCAATCGATCGTTTCTGAGCAGAACTGCCGCATAAGAGTCTACTGAAACGGTTGCCGCGGGGAAGGCTGCGGAATGACCCAGCCTTCCCCGCCCATCATTCCAGTCTGTAAAAAAAGCTGCAAGCCCCAATCAAAAACACGCCGCTATCAAAGGATGTGAACAAAAAACATGAAATTTCTGAAAATGCTGAATAACCACTTTGAGGAATATCTCCTGGTGCTCCTGATGGTCGCCGAAGTTATCATTGTTTTTGCGCAGGTCATTACGCGCTTTATCCTCAAGTCCCCCCTCGCGTGGAGCGAGGAGATCGCCCGTTATATGTTCATCTGGCTCGTCTGGATCGGCGCAGCCTATGCAACGAAGGAAAATAAGAACATCAAGATCGACATTCTCTCCAGTAAGTTCACCGGCGCGATGAAGGTCTTCGCCGACATCTTCGTTGCCGTCCTGTTCATCGGCCTGATGATGTTCATGCTCTACACCTCCGGCAAAGTCACCTACACCGTTTACCAGAGCAACTCCATCGCCACCGGCAGCCATATGCCGATGTGGATCGCATGGTTCTCCCTCCCGCTCAGCATGGCCCTGATGACCTTCCGCTTCATCCAGAACAGCGTTCGCAGCATCAAGGACAGCAAGAAGAAAGGAGAATAACGAAAAATGATCTTAAAAGCTATTCTGATTTTCGCGCTCCTCTTCCTCTTCATGATGATGGGCGCACCGATGGCCATCGCGCTCGGCGCTTCTACGGTCATCACGCTGGTCACCACCACCAGCCTCGGTATCACCACCATCGCGACCGCGTGCTTCAGCGGCCTTGACTCGTTCCCGCTGCTGGCCGTTCCGTTCTTCATTCTGGCAGGTAACCTGATGAAATTCGGCGGCCTATCCAATAAGATCCTCGAGTTTGCCGACGCGCTCGTCGGCCACATCAAGGGCTCGCTCGGTATGGTCGCGGTCGTCGCCTCCATGTTCTTCGCAGCCCTGTCCGGTTCCTCCCCCGCAACCGTCAGCGCCATCGGCTCTCTGACCATCCCCAAGATGGAAGAGGAAGGCTATGACCGCGCTTACGCCACCGCGCTGAACGCTGCCGCCGGTACCATCGGCGTCATCATTCCCCCCAGCATCCCGTTCGTTATCTACGGCGTTGTCGCCAACTGCTCCATCGCCGATATGTTCAAGGCCGGTATTCTTCCCGGCGTCCTGATCGGCGTCGTGCTGATGATCGTCAACTACATCACCGTCACCAAGAATGGCTACGGCATGAAGAATCACGCCAACAAGCACTTCTCCCTCCGCAAGCTCTGGCACACGCTCAAGGATACATGGCTTGCCCTGATGGTCCCCGTCATCATCCTCGGCGGTATCTATGCCGGTATCTTCACCCCGACCGAGTCCGCTGTTGTCGGTATCGTTTACACCCTGATCGTCGGCGTCTTCGTTTACAAGGAACTGACCCCCGCCACCATCTACGATGCGCTGCGTGAGTCCGTTCTGGTCAACGGCCAGACGATGTTCCTCGTCGGCTTCTCCATGGGCTTCGCCCGCTTCCTGACGATGTCTCAGATCCCCGCCTCCATCGCCGCGAAGATCGGCGCCATCGACAGCAAGGTCGTCGTCTTCCTGATGATCAACCTGTTCCTGCTCATCGTCGGCTGCTTCATCGACAACATCTCCTCCATGCTCATCCTCACGCCGATCTTCCTGCCCATCGTGCAGAGCTACGGCATGACCCCCGTCCAGTTCGGTATCGTGATGACCGTCAACCTCTGCATCGGCTTCATCACCCCGCCCTACGGCGCAAACCTCTTCATCGCGAGCGCGATCTCCGATGTTCCTATCATGAACATCGCCAAGAAGATCATGCCGATGATCGGCGCGATGCTCATCGTGCTGATGATGCTGACCTTCATCCCCACGCTCAGCACCTTCGCTCTGTAAGATATCTCACGGTATCTTTGGAAAAGAAGCATCCCTTCGGTCCGCCAACCGAAGGGATGCTTCTTTTGCGCCCTCACAGTGCGTGTGAGCGCGTCTGTGAGGGCAGTAAGGGTAATTACTCCCCACTGCGTGCGATGCGCTCTGCGCGCCTTAAAAGGGCGCTGGGCAAGGGAGGGATATCTCTTTTTGAAAAAGAGATATCCCTCCCTTTAGACCCACCCAGAGAAAATTGCATTGCCGGCTTGCAGCTCGAAGAAGTGCGGTGCCTGAGGAGTGGGAGTGCCCTGCGTGGCGGCATTGCTTCGCTCGCCGCCATTGGGGGTGCGAGACGATTTGGCCTACTTCTACTACCCGCTGCCGCTCTCGAATCTGAACGCGAGTGCGGTGTAATCACCTTCTACCGATAGTGCAAACAACGCGGCGAGCGCAGCAATGCCGCATTGGTAGGCACCTGCAAATCTGATAAAATCCAAAGTAGACGGAGATTGCGTAAGACTAACGACACGCAGGCAGAGCGGCGGCGGGTAGTAGAAGGAAGTCAAATCGTCTTGCAGCAACACTTGGCAGGCACCCGATTGCGCAGCGCGTGCAGCCCTTCAAGCGCCCGACTGCCAATGCGGGGGTCGAGGGGGACGCCCCTCGCCTTTCTCTGGGGGGTTCAAAGGGGGTATTCTCTTCGGAAAGAGAATACCCCCTTTGGCTATTTTCATTTTTACAACAACTAAAATGCTCTTACTTGCAGCACAGCTGCGAGAAATACCCGTATCCGCACAGCACACTGTAGTAGCCGTGGAGCGACTCGTTGACGGCGGCGTCGCCGCAGTCGATGTGCAGCGTGTGGTCGTGGATGGAGAGCAGCTTTGCCTCCGGGGAGATGATCTGGATGTTTTTCTTCCCCACAGCCTTCAAGATGCGGGCGCTGAACTGGTGGTTGCCGCGGCCGAACACAAAGCCCTGACCGCCGATGGGCGAAACGATGATCTTCATCCTGCCGTCCCTGGCATACTCCCAGAGCTGCTGCTCGGTCACGTCTTTCGCGACGAGCTTTCCGTCCTTCACCACATCCACGCCCAGCAGCTCATAGTCGATGCCGAGGCGCTGCGAGATGCACTTGGCGGAGGACCCGGAGCCGACGGCATAGTAAACGCCCGGCTCCATATGCTCTTCGAGATACGCCGCGATGACGTTCATCTGGTCGGCCTCGGTCGAAAAGCCGCTCTGCTTCATCGACTGCAGGCGCTCCGGCTGATCGGGCACGCGCATCACGCCATAGAGCTTGGCGGAAACATGGCCCGTGCGGTACGCGTCCTCGTCGAGGTCGACGACCTCGCGCTGCGAGCTCGTCATCTCCGTGCCCTGGGCGATCGTTGCGGCGACCATACCCGCGGACTCAGGGTCGAGCGCAAACACGGCGGACTGGATCTTGACGCCCGCCGGGATGCCGAGCACCGGCACGCTCTCGCCGATGGCCTCGCAGATGTTGCGGGCCGTACCGTCGCCGCCTGCAAAGAGCAGAAGGACAACGGAGGCTGCGGCGATATTCTTCGCCGCAGCCATCGTGTCGAGAGGAGACGTCTCATGAAGAGACTGCGTATGAACCACTGTATAGGGGAGCTCCAGCTTCCGGCACAGGCTCTCGCCCATGTCGCCGGAGGCGGTGTAGATCATGATCTGCTCGCGGTGGGGCATCAGCAGGCGAAGCGCGCGCTCCGCCTTGCTGTTTGCTTCGGGTACGGCGCCCTTTTCGCGCGCCATGGCCAGCACAGCCTGCCCGTCGGTGCCCTTGAGCGCGACCTTACCGCCCATACCCGCGATGGGGTTGACGATGAGGCCAAGCTTCACGATCTCAGGCGTGGCCATTCTGCTTCTTGTAGGCGCGCCAGGTCACGCACAGCTCGCGCCAATCCTTGATGTGATCGTTCTCCAGCTTGGAGATGGGGCCGGCATACGGCGCGTTGAGCACGACCTCGGGCGTGGTGTACGCCTCGTTGCTGATCTGCACGAGCGCGTCGACATACTCGTCGATATCCGCCTTGGAGTAGGACTCGGTCGGCTCCGGCGTGAACGGCTCGGGCACGATAAGCGGGTGATGGCTCGCGAAGAAGCGCTGGAAGCCGAAGTCGAGCAGGTGACGGTTGACGTCCTCGGCGCTCACGCCGGTATCCTTGTAGAGCTTTTCGAAGCTGTAGCGCACCTGCTCGAGGCGGTTGGGAGCCTCCTCAGCCCAGGACATCGAAACGCCCTTGACCTCGGTGAGCATACGCTTCATCATGTAGTTGTTGTTCAGAATGGCGGTCTCGGCCACGGTCTTCAGACCGTCTCTGCCGAGGCTCATGATCCACGCGTAGGCGCGCAGGACCGCGGCGAGAGAGCCGTGGAACTGACGGACCTTGCCGATGGAATACTCGCCGTCGTAATCGGTGTAGTACTTCTTGCCGTCGAAACGGACGCGGGGACGGGGCAGATACTTTTCAAGCTCTGCGCTCACGCACTGCGCCGCGCAGCCGGGGCCCATGCAGCCATGGGGGGAGGAGAAGGCCTTGTGCAGGTTGAAGTGGCACAGGTCAGCGCCGAGCTCCTTGGCGCGCACGATGCCAAACAGACCGTTGTAGTCCGCCATATCGCAGACGCACAGGCCGCCCGCCTCATGCACAACATCGACAAACTCGCGGATGATGGGGTTGAACACGCCCGTGTCCTCGGGGTTGGTGATGAAGATACCGGCGGTCTTCTCGCTCACGGCAGCCTTCAGCGCCTCGATGCTGGGGTAACCGTTGGCCTCGGGATAGAGGCTGATGACCTCAAAGCCCTTGGTGGCAGGAGCGGCGGAGTCGATGGGGTGGGAGAGGATCGTGGTGATGATCTGGGTGCGCTGATTCTCCTCGCCGCGGTCACGGAAATACTTCTTCAGGACGGCTGCGTTGGCATAAATGCCCTGGCCGCCGCCGCCGGGCTGGAAGGAGACAGCGTCGAGACCGGAGATCTCCTTCATGATCTGCTCGAAATCATAGATGAGCTTCAGCACGCCCTGGCTGGTCTCATCGTCCTGATAGGGGTGCATCTCGGTGAACTTGTGGGAGCGGACGAACTGCTCGTTGATCTTGGGGCTGTACTTCATCGTGCAGGTGCCCAGGCCGATATCGACGTTCAGGTCCTGACCGATGGTCTCCTGGGACAGGCGCAGGAAGTGACGCAGCACCTGGGGCTGTGCAAGCTCCGGCAGGTCGGGCTTCTGCTTGCGCTTGAGGGATGCGGGCATGAGCTCGGAGACGTCGCCGGTGACCTTGGAGGCCTCCTCGGACACGTCGGGCACCAGCACGCCGCGGCTGCCGGGCACGCTCTGCTCATAGATGATGGATTCGTCCCACTGTGCTTCGTGGAAATTTCTCTTCTTCAGTTCAGACATGGTTTCTTCCCCCTCCCTTACAGGATCTCAGCGAGCGCATCGGCCAGCTTGTCGATATCGCTCAGCGCGGTCTTTTCGGTGACGCAGACCAGCATGGACTGGCCGAGCTGCGGCATCTCGCGGCTGAGATCATAGCCGCCGAAGATGTGCTTGGCAAGCAGCGCCTTATTGATCTCAGCAACGGTCTTGCCCGTGCCGTCGAAGTTCAGCACGAATTCCATGAAGCTGTGGCTGCCGGCATACGGCATCGTCACGCCCTTGAGACCGGCGAGCTTCTTCTGCGCGTAGTTGCTCTTGTAGAGGATGTTTTCGCCCAGCTCACGCATACCCTCGGGGCCCATCAGGGCAAGGTACACGGCGGCGGTAACGGTCCACAGGCCCACGCAGGTGCCGAGGTACTCAACGCCCTTATCGCGGACATAGTAGCTCGTGCGCTCGGGCAGGGCGCGGGAATAACCGAACTGACCCTTGGAGTTCTTGAAGATGTTATGCAGGTGATGCGGATAGTTCATCACGTACTTTTCTTCCTGACGGGTGGCAAGATAGCCGCCGAGACCGGCGCCGAAGCTCATGTGGATGCCGAGGGGCTGGATCTCGCCGCAGGAAATGTCCGCGCCGTAATCGGCGGGCGGCTCGGTGATACCGAGGGAGGAAGGATCGGCGTAAACGACATATTCCGCGCCGACGGAGTGCGCCAGCTCGCCGATCTCCTTGCCCTGCTCTTCAAAGAAGCCGAGGAAGCAGGGGTTCTGGATGAAGACGGCGGCGACGTCGGAGTCGAGCTTGGCCTTGAGGTCCTCGAGGTCCATCTGGCCGTTCTCCTTGGCCTTGACGCCGATGAGCTGCATTCCTTCGCAGTAGCAGGTCATCTGGGAGAGCAGATTGGGATTCATGTTCTCGGGCACGAGCGCCTTGCTGCGGCCGTTGATACGGCGGGACATCATCAGCGCCGTGGAAGCGGCCTGGCCGCCGTCGTAGGTCGGGAAGCTGACGACGTCGAGGTCGAGCAGCTCGCCCATCATGCTGGAGAACTCGAAGAACGCCTGGCACTTGCCGTGGTCGGCGTAGGTATCGCCGCTGTAAGCGGTGAGGAACTCGCTGCGGCCGTTGATCTCGTCGCAGATGGCGGGAACATAGTGGTCATAGCAGCCCGCGCCGAGGAAGCTGATGTTCTCTTCGCAGGTGGAATCCTCAGCGAGGATGGAGTTCATGTGCTTGCTCAGCTCCTGCTCGGTAGTGAAGGGAGCGGGAATGTCAAGCGGCTTTTTCATGCGGACTTCGTCGGGAATGAAGGAATAGATGTCCTCCACGCTCTTGGCCCCGATAAAATCCAGCATCTCTTTGCGGACAGCTTCATTGCTGTTCGGAATGTAAGGATACTGCATATCTGTGTGCCTCCTGTTGTAGTATTGTTGGTTGCTCAATGAAAGCTCTTCTCAGAGAAAGAAGATCGCGATGATCGGCAGCGTGAGCGCCGAGAGAAGCGTTGAGACAAAGATGCCGCGGCTGATAAAGCTGCTGTCGCGCTTCATCTGCAGGGCAAGCATCAATATCATCGACCCTGCCGGCACAGCCGCGCTGATGACGGTGAGACCGCTGTAGTACGTCCCGATGGGAAGCACCCCACACAGCGCAAAGATGATCGCCGGCATCAAAAGGAGTTTCGCCGCCGAGTAAACGTACACCCATGGGTCGCGGAACGACTCGCGGAACGAGTACGAGGCGAGCGACGAGCCAAGAATGATCATCGAAAGCGGCACCGTCATGCTGCCGGCCATGTACATGATATCCTTCACGACCGCGGGCGCGTCGTAGCGCAGCAGGTAAAGGATGATGGACAAAAGCGTCATAAGGAAGCCCGGCGTCATCAGATCACGGAGAGAAAAGCCCCTTCTCTCCCCCGGAGGGGAGAGAAGCTTCACTGCATAGGTATTATACAGGAAGTAGTAGGCAAAGTTCAGCAGCGTGATCTCGTAAAACGCCGCGTTGCCGTAAAACGACTGCGCAAGCGGCGCACCGACAAAGCCGGTATTGCCGAAGACCATCAGGCATTCAAATTCTCTGCGCTTTTCCTCCGGCACGCGAAGGAGCCGCGCGGCGATCTTTGCGACCGCGATCATCACGAGGTAAAAGACGAATCCGCCGCCAAGGACAATGAGCGCCGTGCTGCGCTCCCCCGGCTGTCCCGCCATCGAGTAGAGCAGCATGAGCGGATAGGTCACCGAAACGACCATTTGAGAGAGACTGCGGTTTGAGTGCTCGTCCAGTATGTGTACCTTTGCCAGCACAAAGCCGAGCAGCAGCATCACATAGAGTTTCAGCAGCGTTTGAAACAGCAGCTCAATGTCCATGCTTAGGCGTGGAGGATATCGAAGGTCTCGGGAAGGGTGCTGCCGCCGTCGATCACCTGCTCGGTGCCGGTGATGTACTTGGAATCGTCGGAAGCGAGGAACGCGACCAGATCGCCGATCTCATCGATGTTGCACAGGCGCTTGAGGGGGATGAACGCGGCCATGTCGCGCATCGCGCTCTCGGGGTCCTCCGGACGGCTGTCGCGGCAGACCTGCTCGACCTTCGGGGTGCGGACCCAGCCGGGAAGAACGGCATTGACGGTGATACCGTGGGGACCGCCTTCATAGGCGAGCGCCTTGGTGAAGCCGAGGACCGCACCCTTGGTCAGCGCGTAGGTGCTCTGGCCCTCATCAACGACCTTCACGCCGGTGACGGAGGAGGTGTTGATGATGCGGCCGTAGTTCGCCTTGAGCATATAGGGCCACACGGCTCTCGCCACGTTCCACACGCCCAGGATGTTGACGCCGATGATGAAGTCACGGGTCTTCGTGTCCATGTCCTCGAACTTGACGCGGCGGTTGACGCCGGCGTTGTTGTGCAGGATGTCGATCTTGCCGTAGGTCTTGACCACGTCGTCGACCATCTGCTGGACCTGCTCGAGGTTGCTGACGTCGCACTTGCGGTAGTCGGTCTTCAGGCCGGCCTTCTTCAGCTCTTCGGCGGAGGCCGCAACAGCGTCCGTCAGGTCAACGAGGACGACGGTCGCACCGTGCTGGGCCAGGACCTTTGCGCAGCCAAAGCCGATGCCCTGGGCGGCGCCGGTAACAATTGCGATTTTTCCATCAAGATTTCCCATATTCTTATTCTCCTTTATGCATTGTTTGAATGAGCTTAGGATGTCTTCCCTTTATGCCGTCATTATAAAAGCCCGCTCCGGATTTGTAACCAACCAAGCACAAAAAATCCGAACAACCAAAATCCTTTTTTGGCAAAATGGTTGCATTTTGTGTACATTTTGGGAAAATGCACCTCGGAAAGAAGCGCTGAAAAACGGACCGGCAAGCCTCCAAAAGGCCGCCGGTCCGTCATTTTTTCTGTTTATTTTTATTCCGTGCCAGCGCGGACGCCGGTAAAGTAGTTGTTGCCCAGACCGTCGCTGTATACGCCGTGCAGCCCCTCGCGCAGAAGCGAGGCCGTGCCGTCGAAGTACACGGGTGAGAGCGCCGTCTCGCTGAGCAGCATGGTCTCGGCATCGTGTAGGAAGGCCGTGCGCGCCACCAGGTTTTCAGACGCCTTGGCAACGCCCATCAGCACATCGTAGGTGCCGTTCTCATAGCTGATCAGATTCTGCTCATCCTCGCTGCACCAGCGGTCGAGAAAGCTCATCGCGTCGTCATAGAGCGCGATGACCTTCTGCAGTGCAAGCTCGTAATTGCCCTCTTCCATGCGGCTGTCATATTCCGTCTGCGTCACGCCGCGCAGCATCACGTTCACCCCGAGTGTTGCCGACCACATCTGCTGCAGCGCAGCGGCGACCGCGTCGTTCTCCGTGCCGCTGACGTATAAAAGCTCGACCGGCGGGAACATCGCCGTGCTGTAATAGCCCGCAAAGGTGAGTTCCTGCTGCGCCTCGCTCTGCCGCTCGGCAAGCGTCTCCTGGTCAACGGCGCACAGCTCGCCGCCGGTGGTGCGGTAATCGTCCTCCGTCTCGCCGGAATCTGGGATGCCGTGGGGCACAAGGCCCGTCGCGGGGGTATTCTCCGCGCCCGCGGCGGCGGTTGCGGCGGTGCGGTCGATGGCAAGGTCAAAGGCCTTGCGGATATGCTCGTTGGAAAAGAGGTCCGTCTCATTGTTGTAAAGCACGCAGGCCGTCGCAAGGATGGCTCTGGCCGACCAGCCGTCCTGCTGCGAGAGCTCCTCGATGACCTCGTCGGGCAGGTGGGCAATGTAGTCGATCTCGCCGTTTTCGTAGAGCTGCCACGCCTGCCGGCTGTCCTGCGCGAAGACAAAGCGCAGCGTATCGGGGCCGACGAGCCGCGATTCATAATATTCCTCGTTGCGCGCCGCGGTCAGCTCGCTGCTCTTGCTCCAGCCGCTCACGCAGTAGGCGCCGTTGCTCACGACATTCACCGTGTCGAACTTTGTGCTCTCGGCAAGGTCACGGCGCAGCGGCATCGTGGAGACCGATGTGCAGATGCCCTCAATAAAGTACGCGCACGGCGCGCTCAGCGTGACGACAAAGGTCGATTCATCCTCGGCCGAGACCTGAAGCTTCGTCTTATCTCCCGTTTCGCGCACCTCGTCGTAGCCCGCCACCACGCTCATGAGCGAATGGTTGGGCGAGGCTGTCGCAGGGTCAGCCAGGCGCTGCCAGGCGTAGACAAAGTCATCCGCCGTCATCTTCTGTCCATCCGACCAGCGGGCGGATGAGCGCAGCGTGAAGCGGTAGGTCACAGTGCCGTCGTAATTGGTCTCCTCCGTATATTCCTTCGCCACGCCGTTGCCGAGCACCGCTTCGCCGCTGCCGTCGTCGCTCATGCGCATCAGGTTTTCGTAGAGCGCGCAAAAAATGCTGTCGGCATCCGTGTCGGTGTTCATCGCGGGGTCGAGCGAGTCGATCGCGCCGCAGACGCTGACACCGAGCACGAAGGGCTCATCCGTTTCCTGCTTTTTGCCGCAGCCCGCCAGCATAGCAAGCAACATCAGCGCGCTGAGCAGCGCGCATAACGACCGTTTCATCTGATTCATAGGCTCTCCTGCTGTCCAAATGCGGCGCAGAGCCGCATCTTTATTCTGTCAATACAGGCGATTATATCGAAAAAAAGCCGGCTTGTAAAGGCAGGCAGAATAAAAGTTACAATTTGTTACCAAATTGCGTCCGTTTCCCGCGCGCAGACGGGCGGCAGAGGCCAAAAAAGAAGCGGTTCTCTCTTACAAAAGAGAACCGCTCCTTTTTCCTCGTTTTCTGCACGGCGCGGGGGATCAGGCCCGCATTAGTCTTCGACTAATTTCCCATTTTCATCCAGATGCGCCTTTTTGATCTCATTGCCCGTGAGCTTCACGATGCTGTCCAGCCGCATCCCGGAGGGATAGTCCGACACCAGCGTGTACGCCACACCGCGGCGCTTAGCGCGACCCGTGCGGCCGATGCGGTGAACGTAATACTCGTTCTCCTGCGGCACGTCGTAGTTGAACACCGCGTCCACATCGTCCACGTCGATACCGCGGGCGGCGACGTCGGTCGCGACGAAGACGGGCAGCTCGCCGCGGCGGAAGCGCGCCATGACCGCCTCGCGCTTTTTCTGCGGGATATCGCCGTGGATGCAGTCCACATCCAGCCCCTCCATCATGAGGAACGCCTTGAGGCGCTCGGCCATGCCCTTCGTGTTGCAAAAGGCGATGACGCGCTCGTGTCCCTCGGCGCGGATGATCTGCGCCATGACGTGCGCCTTGTCGTTCTGGCCCACGTCGATGCGGTACTGCGCGATATCAGGCTTATTCTCCTCCTTGGCCTGCACGGTGATCTCCTCGGGGTCGCGCTGATACATCCAGCTGATGTCCATGACCTCGCGCGAGATGGTCGCAGAGAACATTCCGAGGTTGCGGCGGGAGGACAGCTTATCGAGAATACGCGTCACATCGTGGATAAAGCCCATGTCGAGCATCCGGTCGGCCTCGTCGAGCACGACGGTCTTGACGTTGTCAAGCTTGACGGTACGGCGCTTCATGTGGTCGCTCAGGCGGCCGGGGGTCGCGACGACGATCTGCGGGTGCTTTTTGAGCGCGTCGATCTGCTTGCCGATGGGCGCGCCGCCGTACAGACACACGATGCGCACGCCCGGAAGATAGACGCAAAGGTCGCGCAGCTCCGCCGTGATCTGCATGGCGAGCTCGCGCGTGGGCGCTAAAATAACGGCCTCGGTCTCCTCGCTGCCCGGCTCGATGTGCTCGATGATGGGGATGCCGAAGGCAAAGGTCTTGCCCGTGCCGGTGGGCGCCTTGGCGATCACGTCCTTCCACTCGCGCATCGGCGGGATGCAGCCCGCCTGCACGGGGGTGCTCTCTTCAATATTCTTCTTTTTCAGTGCGCGCTGGACCTCCTCGGTCAGGCCGAGGGAATCAAAGCGCACGCCCTGTGTCAATTCCATAGCGTTTTCCTCTGTTTTCTCATATTTTCAGTCATGGATGATTATATCACGGCTGTCAATATGGGAAAACACGCGCTACTGCACGGCGCAGCCGCCCCATTCAACGACTGTGAAGCCTACGCGCTCCGGCGCGGAAAGCTCCTGCGCGGGCAGGTCGACAAACTGCTCCGACGGCTGCCAGGCCATAAAGACGCGCAGGATCGTCTCCGGTGCGGGATCGATCGCGAGCTTTGCCGAATCCGTGTAAACGTCCTGCTGGAATGCAATCAGGTTGTAGGCGTTGTCCTGCATCTGCGGCAGCCAGTAGATGATAAACTCATTCGCCTCCGCGCGGGTAAGACCAAGCCGCGCCAGCGCGTCCTCGAGGAAGGCGGCGGTCTCCCCGCCCGCAACGCAGAAGCCGGCGGAAAAATCGTAGTCTACATCGGAGGTCCCCTCCCAGTAGAGATAGCGATAGGTCTGGCCGCTTTCATCCGTCAGCGTGCCGTCGGGCGCGGCACGGACGCTCCAGCCGTCGCTGTAGGCGGGATAAGCACACGTCAGCTCACCCGCAAGGTCGAGCGTCACACGCACATCGGTCTCCTGCTTGGGATAAAGATAAATCACAGGCTTTTCGTCACTCACCTCTTCCTTCGGTTCCCGCCCGCAGGCCGAGAGCGAAAAGAGCATCAAACACACAAGGGCAAGGGGAAACAACTTCTTCATGGCAAAGTCCTCCTTTTGTTGTTCTATTGATAATAGACGTAAACTCCGCGAAAAAGTTCCGTTTTTCGCATCCGCAGACGTGAAATGCTCAAAAAAAGGAGGGACAGCTTTGCTGTTCCTCCTTTTAAGTATTTTTACTTGTGCTCCACGTGCCAGATTGTGTCGGCGTATTGCTTAACAGCGCGGTCGGCGGCGAAGATGCCGCTGCGGGCAATGTTGTAAAGCGATTTGCGGTTCCACTCCTCGCGTGCTGAGTAGGCCTCGGCCATGCGCTGCTCGGCGGCGCAGTAAGAGGCAAAATCCTGCAAGAGCATATACTCGTCGTTCAGCAGCAGGCGCGAGGCAAGATCTTCGTAAGTGCTGCCGTCAGAAAAGCCGCACTTGAGCTTGTCGATCACGCAGCGCAGGCTCTCGTCGCGCGCGTAGAGCTTCTGCGGGGCATAGCCCTCGCGCTTGAGGCGCACGACCTCGTCGGCGTGCAGGCCGAAGAGGAACATATTCTCGTCGCCGAGCACCTCGTGCATCTCGACGTTCGCGCCGTCGAGCGTGCCGACGGTCAGCGCGCCGTTCATCATGAACTTCATGTTGCCCGTGCCGCTGGCCTCCTTGCCTGCGGTGGAGATCTGCTGGCTCACCTCGCTCGCGGGCATCAGATGCTCGGCGAGCGACACGCGGTAGTTCTCAAGGAACACCACCTGCAGCTTGTCTCGGCAGATGGGGTCGGCGTTGATCTCAGCGGCAAGGGAGTTGATGAGGCGGATGATGCGCTTGGCGACCGCGTAGCCCGGCGCGGCCTTCGCGCCGAACAGGAACACGCGCGGCTGCATGGCGCGGTTCGGGTCGTTTTGCAGCTGTTGATAGAGGTAGATGATATGCATCGCGTTCAAAAGCTGACGCTTATACTCGTGCAGGCGCTTGACCTGCACGTCGAAGATCGCGTCGGTGTTCAGCACGATGCCCTGCGTCTTTTTGACGTAGGCGGCAAAATCGAGCTTATTCGCGCGCTTGATCTCGCCGAGGCGGTTCAGCACCGCGGTGTCGTCTGCATAGGCCTCGAGCTTTTTAAGCGCTTCGGGGTGCAGGAGGTATTCATCCCCGCCCGCGAGCGCGCGCACGAGCTCGTCGAGCCGCGGGTTGATCTGCGCGAGCCAGCGGCGGTGGTCGATGCCGTTTGTCACGTTCTTGAACTTTTCCGGCTCCATGGCACACTGGTACTTAAAGACATCGTTGCGCAGAATGTCGGAATGCAGGGCGCTCACGCCGTTCACGGCCATGCCGCCCGCGATGCACAGGTTTGCCATGCGGACCTGGCCGTCCCAGATGATGGCCAATTCACGCGTTTTGGCTTCGTCGTGGTAGTAGTTTTCGATCTTTTCCTGATAGCGGCGCGCGATCTCGGTGATGATCGTCCACACGCGCGGCAGAAGCGACTGCATCAACTCCTGCGGCCAGCGCTCCAGCGCCTCGGAAAGCACCGTGTGGTTCGTGTAAGCGACGGAGTGCGTCGTGATGTTCCACGCCGTGTCCCAGTCGAGGCCCGCATCATCCATCAGGATGCGCATGAGCTCGGGAATAACGAGCGCAGGGTGTGTATCGTTGATCTGGATGACGTTCTTTTCATGGAAGTTCGCCGCCGTGCCGTAGACCTCGATGTGCTTGCGCACGATGGACTGCACCGTGGCCGAAACGAAGAAATACTGCTGCTTTAAGCGCAGGCTCTTACCCTCGGGGTGGTTGTCCTCGGGGTAGAGCACCTTTGCGATGGTCTCGGCCATGGCGTGCTGCTCCTGCGCGCGCAGGTATTCGCCCCGCGAAAAGAGCGACATATCGAGCGGCACGGGGGATCTCGCGTCCCAGAGGCGCAGCGTGTTGACATTATCCGTGCCGTAGCCCGCGATCTCCATGTCGCAGGGGATGGCCAGCACCTCGGTCGCGCCCTCGGGCACGACGTGGAGCCGTCCGCCGTCCCAGAACTGGCGGACCGTGCCGCCGAAGCGGACGGTCTCGGTCTCCTGCGGCTTGGGCAGCAGCCACGCGCCGCCGAGCTCCTTCCAGTTGTCCGGCAGCTCGACCTGCTGGCCGTCGACGATGCGCTGGCGGAAAATGCCGAGCTCATAGCAGATGGAATAGCCCGCAGCGGGGATGTCGAGCGTCGTCATGGAGTCGAGATAGCACGCGGCGAGGCGACCGAGGCCGCCGTTGCCGAGGCCCGCGTCCGGCTCACACTCAAAAATGTCCGCCGCGCGGAAGCCCAGCTCGTCGAGCGCTTCGGTCAAAATCTCGCCAAGGCCTAAGTTGAAGGCGTTTTTCATAAGGCTCCTGCCCATGAGGAACTCCATCGACAGGTAGTGCACCTTTCTCTTATGCTCCTCGCGGTCGCACCTCGCGCTGTCCACGCCTCGCTCTGCCATCACGTCCCGCAGGACGAGGGCGCTTGCGCGCAGCATCTGCTCGTCGCTCGCCTCCTCCACGGTGCTGCCGAAGCTCAGCTTGAGCTTTTCCCGCAGCGCTTCTTTCATATTCTTCACGGAGTCAATGGTCATAAACTGTTTTTCCTTTTCTGTCAGCGGCAAATGGATCGGTAGATATCGTTGTATGCCTTCGCCGAGCGCGTCCAGCTGAAGTCCGCGGTCATGCCGCGCTTTTGAAGCAGGGCGTAGACGTCCCTGTTGTTGTGGTAAAGGTCGATGGCCTGACAGACGACATGGCACATATCGCCCGCGTTGTAGTTGGCAAAGGTAAAGCCGTTGCCCGCGCCGTTCCACGCCTCGTAAGCGTGGACGGTGTCCTTGAGGCCGCCCGTCTCGCGCACGATCGGCACCGTGCCATAGCGCATCGCGATCATCTGTGAAAGTCCGCACGGCTCGCTCTTCGACGGCATCAGGAAGAGGTCTGCGCCCGCGTAGATCTGCATGGCAAGCTGCTCGGAATAGCCCAGGTGTACAGCCATGCGGCCGCCGTAGCGCTGTTTGGCGTACTCAAAAAACGTCTCGTACTTCGCATCACCCTTGCCGAGCACAACGAACTGCACATCCTTTTCCATGATGGTGTCGAGCGTCTCGCAGACAAGGTCGAGTCCCTTATGCGAGACAAGGCGCGTGACCATGGCGAGAATGGGCGTGCCGGGCGCTTCCTTCAGCCCAAGGAGCTTTTGCAGCGCCGCCTTGTCCTGCCTCTTGCCCGTAAGGTCGTCCGCGCTGTAGGGCGCGGCAAGGCTTTCGTCGTGTGCCGGGTCGTAGCGCTTCATGTCGATGCCGTTGAGCACCCCGTGGAGCTTCCCCTCGCTCATGCGCATCACGTTTTCCAGTCCGTGGGCAAAGTAGGCGCATTTGAGCTCGCGGGCGTAGGTCGGGCTCACGGCGGTCACGGCGTCGGCCGTGACGATCGCGCCCTTTAAGAGGTTCACGTCCCCGCCGAACTCGATCGTGCCGCCGTCAAACCAGCCGCGGTCCAGGCCGAAGAGGTCCTCGACCGTTTCGCGGCCGAAGCGACCCTGATATTCGATATTGTGCACCGTGATCACGGTGCGGATGGATCTGTAAAAATCGTCGCGCACGGCCTCGTCCCTGATATAGACGGGCACAAGCGCGCTCTGCCAGTCGTTGCAGTGGACAACATCCGGCTTCTCCGGCAGCGATCGCAAAAGCTCCGTCACCGCGCGGGAGAAAAAGGCGAAGCGCTCGCCGTCGTCATAGTAGCCGTAGAGGTCGCTGCGGCGGAAGTAGCTCTCATTGTCGATAAAATACCACGTGACGCCCTCGTATTCGAAGGAGAACAGGCCGCAGTAGACCTCGCGCCAGGCAAGGCGCACATTGGTCCAGCGCTCAAAGTGCAGCTTCTCGCCCCATTTGTCCTTCACCGTCTCGTAGAGCGGCAGAATGACGCTCACACGGTCACCGTTCGCCGCGAGCGAGGGCGGCAGACTGCCCGCAACATCCGCAAGCCCGCCGGTCTTGCAAAAGGGCACTGCTTCGCTCGTCACATACAGAATGTTCACGCTGAGGCTCTCCTTTCTCCTGCGTCAGATCAAACCACGCTGTTCTTGCTCACGACGAGCGGGTAGCTCTCGTGACCGATGAGCGTACCGCCGCGGCGCAGGCGCACGTTTTTGTCCGCGATGACGCACCTGAGCGTCACGTTCTCCTCCACCGCTGCGTTCTTAAAGAGGATGCAGTTCTTCACGCAGCTTCCCTTTCCGACCCTGACGCCCGGGAAGAGGATGCTCCCCTCCACCTCGCCTTCGATCTGGCAGCCGTCGGCGATGAGGGAATCCACGCAGCGCGTTTCCGGCGCAATGTAGGACGCAGCCTCGTCATCCTCCTTTGCGAGAATGGGGCGCGCGGGGCAGAAGAGCTCTGCGCGCGTGGAGGTATCCAGCAGCTCCATGCTGCGCTCGTAATACTCCTGCACCGATCTGAGCTGCGCGGCGTAGCCGTCCCACACAAACGCGCGCAGATCGAGTCTCTTTCCTCCCATGGCGCAGAGCACGTCGCGGCGGAAGCTGTATTTTTCCTGTGCGGCGCACTCCTCCACAAGTTCCAAAAGAAGGTCCCGCTTCAGAAGGTAGATCTCAAGGCTGCGGTAGCCCGACGCCGTATGCGGCGCGCAGCGTGTCTCGCTCACCCTGCCCGCCTCGTCGAGTGTGAAGTAGGTCGCGTTCTCCACGAATGCGCCGTTTGCCGTGCAAACGCAGGTGATGTCCGCGCCGCTTTCGATATGCGCGTCCAGCACGCGCTGGAGCGGCAGGTTGATGATGAGGTCGCTGTCGGACAGGACAACATATTTCTGCCGGATGCCCTGCAAATACGACCGCACGCCCGAGAGCGCGTCGAGCTTGCCGCGGAAGGCTTCGCCGCGGTACTTGCGCTCGTCGGCAAAAGGCGGCAGAAGCTTGAGCCCCCCGTTCTTGCGCGCCATATCCCAGGTCTTGCCGTTGCCGATATGGTCGATGAGACTCTGATAGTTGCCGTGCAGCACGACGCCGACATCCGTGATGCCCGCGTTGTGCATATTCGAGAGCATGAAGTCGATCGCGCGGTAGCGCCCGCCGAAGGGCACGGAGCCCGGCATACGCTCCTCCGTCAACTCACGAAGGCCGGGCGACTTTTCATAGGCAAAGATAATACCGTGCAGGCCGTTCATCGTACCGTCTCCTTTCCGTCCGCGCTGCGCATCCGGTTGGCGGGCAGCACATAATCCTCCGCCACGGCCGCGCCGGGGCCGAGCACCGTGATGCCCCACTGCTCCGGCGGCACCGTCTCGGGCGGCGCGCCGACAAAGGCGTGCTCGCCGACAACACCGTTCTCGCCGATGATGGCATAAGCGACGCGCGCATCCCTTTTGACGACCGCGCCGGGCATCAGGAGAGAATACTGGACGCTCGCCCCCTCCTCGACCGTGCAGCGCTCGGAGAGGACGGAGTTCTCCGCCTCGCCCTCGACCGTGCAGCCGCGCGCGACGACGCTGTGCTCCACGTGCGCGTTTTTCCCAAGGTATGCCGGCGGCGCGGAGACAGAGCGGCCGTAGATCGGCCAGTCCTTTTCCAGAAGGTCCAGCCCGCTGCCGGTGGCGAGCATATCCATGTTCGCATCCCACAGCGAATCGAGCGTGCCGACGTCCTTCCAGTAGCCGGAGAAGCGATACGCCGCCATTTTCTCCCCGTTTTTGAGCATCGCGGGGATGATATTTTTGCCAAAGTCGTTGCTGCTCGTCTCGTCGCTCTCGTCCTCGATGAGATAGGCGCGCAGCTTCTTCCACGTGAAGACATAAATGCCCATCGAGGCAAGATTGCTCTTCGGGTGCGCGGGCTTTTCCTCAAATTCTGTGATCGTGTCGTTTTCGTCCACGTTCATAATACCAAAGCGCGGCGCATCCTCCCAGGGCACCTCCATCACGGAGATGGTGCAGTCCGCCCCCGTCTTTTTGTGGTGGGCGATCATCTTGTCGTAGTTCATCTTGTAGATATGGTCACCCGAGAGGATGAGCACATACTCGGGGTCGTACATATCCACAAAGCCGATATTCTGGAAGATGGCATTCGCCGTTCCCTTGTACCACGAGGCGCCGTTCGCGCTCTGATACGGCGGCAGGATATGCACGCCGCCGTCCGCGCGGTCAAGGTCCCACGGCTGGCCCGAGCCGATGTAGCGGTTGAGTTCCAGCGGGCGGTACTGCGTCAGCACGCCCACGGTATCGATGCCCGCGTTGGCGCAGTTCGAGAGTGGAAAATCGATGATGCGGAACTTGCCGCCGAACGGCACGGCGGGCTTTGCCATGTTCTCCGTGAGCACATAGAGCCTGCTGCCCTGCCCGCCGGCCAGCAGCATGGCGATACATTCTTTTTTCACGCTGTTTCTCTCCTCCTTTTAGTTGTCCGGCGTGCTTGCGTCGGGCGGTATGCTTGCCTCTTTCGTTTCCCATGTCCCTTCGCCTGCAAAGAACGCCGCGCCGAGCGGCGGGAGCTTCACGCAAAGGGACTGTTCCCGCCCGTGCGAGGGAATGGGCAGGACCTCGATAGATTTTTCGTTGCGCCAGTCGCCCGTGCCGCCGTATTCCGGCAAGTCGGTGCTGAATACCTCGCGGTACGTCTTCTTCGACGGCACGCCGAAGCGGTACTCCCCCTGTCCGACGGGCGAAAAATTGACCGCCGCGATCAGCGCGCGGCCCTCCCGGTCGCGCCGGAGGAAGACGACGACATTGTTGTGGTTGTCGTCGGCGACGAGCCACTCAAAGCCCTCCCACGAAAAGTCGATGTCCCACAGGGGGCTTTGCGATAAGTAAAAGGCGTTGATATCCTTAAAAAAGCGATGGAGCTGCCGGTTTTTTTCGTTTTCGAGCAGGTACCAGTCGAGCTGAGAGGCAAAATCCCACTCGTGCCACTGTCCAAGCTCCGCTCCCATGAAGGTGAGCTTCTTGCCCGGATGGGCGAGCATATATGCCGTGAAGGCGCGCACGCCGGATAGCTGCTGCCGCTCGTCGCCCGGCATCTTGCCGCGAAGCGATCCCTTCATATGCACGACCTCGTCGTGCGAGATGGGCAGGACGAAATTCTCTGAAAAGGCATACATCAGCGAAAAGGTGATGTCTTTATGGTGGTACTGGCGGAACCACGGGTCGAGCTTCAGGTAGTGGCACATATCGTTCATCCAGCCCATGTTCCACTTGAGCGTGAAGCCGAGGCCGCCGTCCTGCGGCGGGCGCGTGACGAGCGGCCACGCGGTCGACTCCTCCGCCACCATCAGCACATTGGGGTCGATGGCATAGGCGGTCTTGTTCAGCGCGCGCAGAAAATCGATGGCCTCGAGATTCTCGCGCCCGCCGTTTCTGTTCGGCGTCCAGCAGCCGTTTTCTCGGCCGTAGTCAAGGTACAGCATCGACGCCACCGCGTCCACGCGCAGGCCGTCCAGATGAAACTCCCGCAGCCAGAACGCGGCGGAGGAGAGCAGGAAGCTGCGCACCTCGCCGCGGCCGTAGTCGAAAACGCGCGTGCCCCAGCCCGCGTGCTCGCGCTTATTGGGGTCGGCGTACTCGTAGCAGGGTGTGCCGTCAAAGTCGATGAGGCCGTGCGCGTCCTTGCAGAAGTGCGACGGCACCCAATCCAGAATAACGGAGACGCCCTTTTGGTGCAGGCGGTCGACAAAATACATGAAGTCCTCGGGCGTACCGTAGCGCGAGGTCGCGGCAAAGTAGCCGGTGCACTGGTAGCCCCAGGAATCGTCGAGTGGATACTCGGTCACGGGCATGAGCTCGACGCAGTTGTAACCGAGGTTCAAAACATAGTCCGCCAGCTCGCGCGCGAGCGAACGGTAGTCGTAAAAATCGCCGTTTTCGCGTTTTTTCCACGAGCCGAGATGAACCTCGTAAATATTGAGCGGCGAGCGGTCGATGGGCGCGGAGGCGCGGCTCGCGCGCCACGCTCCGTCCCCCCAGCGATAGTCCGGCAGGTCATAGAGCTTGCTGGCCGTGCCCGGACGGGTCTCGGCGTGGAGGGCGTAGGGGTCTGCCTTGAGCACCGTTTTCCCCTGCGCGGAGCTCACGGCGTACTTATAGGCGTCGAACCTCTGCAAGCCGGGGATAAAGCGCTCCCACAGGCCGAACGCATTGCGCGCCATCGGATACGCGCCCGCGTCCCAGCCGCAGAAATCGCCCACAACGGAAACACGCGCAGCATTCGGCGCCCAGACGCGGAAGACATAGCCGTCCTCCCCCTCCCGGCGCGTGCAGTGCGCGCCGAGATAGCGGTAGGCCTCGCAGCTCGTGCCGCCGAAAAAGGCCGCCGCGTCAAATCGTGTGTCCGTCTCCTTCATGCGCATCTCCTTTGCTTTTCCCTACCATAGCACAGTGGGGGCCGTGTACCCGGTCGAGTTCCGCCGTCTTATTCCTCGTCCGGCGCGCGCTGGACCGCCGCGCCGCCAAGACCGAAATCGTCCGCTACGCTCGCCGTGTCGCGGCGGAGCATATTCTCCATCACGCGGATATCGCTGTCGATATCCATTGCCTCGTTGCGATAGAGGTCGTCGAGCTGCTTGTCAAAGCCCTTGATGAGCGCGTCCATCGTCTCTTCGATGCGCTCCTGCGCGCGGGAGAGATTCTCGCCCTCGATGCCCGCCTCTTCAAACTTGGCGTAGCTGTCAAGCAGCTTGAGCGTCGTGGGCAGGTAGTAGTTGAGGAAGGTCGCGGCCTGCTGCTGCTTTTCCGGATGCTCCTCCACCTCGCGGAAGATCTTGCCCGCGACAGTCTCCAGGTGGTCGATCTTCTCGCTCAGCACGGGGTCGGCGATGCGGTCGTTGGCCGAGCGGATGGCGCGCAGCGCGCCCGCATAGCCCTCGTTCGCCTCCTTGGGCGTGACGTTTTCCTTTTTCACCGTCTCGTTTGCGTAGTCGGCAAAGGCGTCGGCGCTGCGGAAGAAAATACCGCGGCCGCTGTCTAAGTACGCGCCCGTGCCGAGCAGTCCCTTTTCGACCATATAGTTAAGATCGCCCTCGACCTTCTTGCGGCTCTTCCCCGTCACGGTGCAGAGCTCATCCACGCTGATGTGGCTGCGTTTGCCCATCACGGCAAGATAGCGGGCGATACGCGCGCTGCGGCGCTTCATCCGCTGCCCGGCGGCGAACATCGCGATACCGCCGGCAAGGAAGCCGCACTCGGAGAGGATATCCTCCGCCATGTAGGAATACCAGCCGTAGCCGATGATCTCGCCGATATCCGAAATCAATCCGCTGCCGACGGCCACGGCGATGATGCCGCCGATGATCATCAGCGTGCGCGCGGTCTTGTCGGAAGTCTTCGGCGCGCGGTTCATCTGCTTCGCTGTTTTTACCACGGTTTTTTCCGCTTTGCTGCGGGAGGTGACATTCGCGTTCGGACTTGTGGACGTGCGCATACCGCCCTTCGGCGCGCTCGTCTTTTTCGGCTTGTCGGAAAGCTTAGAAAGCAGCGCAATCAAGCCCAGCGGCCACCAGATCATAAACAGCGCCGCAATCAGGATCCAGCCGCCGATATCCACGTTGTCCTTCTTTTTGGATGCGCCGCCCTCATCAAAGCGGAACGAGCCGGTCTCGGGATCGTATTCAAAATCCTTGCTCATCAGTTCTTCTCCTTTTTCTTGCCCGCTCTCGCGGCGCGCTCGCGTTCAAAGTCGACGATCTTCGTCTTTTTGCCCGTCTTTTCATCCAGCACATAGAGCGTATTGAGCTGGGATCTGAGGTTTGCCTTCACCGAGTCGATATAGTCGCGGCGCAGGCGCGCCTGCTCCTCCTTTTCCTCGTCGGTCAGGCCCTCGGCCTTGGCCTTGTGCGCCAGCGCGTTGATGCGCGCGATCTTTTCATCCATCGTCATATGCTTCTTCTCCTTACAGGTATCGGCGCAGCAAAAGCGCCGTTCTTCCCTTTTTGCTGAGGCCGCCGACCTCGGCGACCTCGAATTTCCCCAGTCCGCGGGCAGAGATCACATCCCCCTGCGCAACGGGCGCGTCGCTCTTGAGCGTTTCGCGGTGATTGAGCTGCACGCGGCCGGAGGAGATGAGCTCCTGCGCCTTGCCGCGGCTCATCGAAAAGCCGCTCGCCGCCACCGCGTCGAGCCGCAGCGTCGAGACCGTGTCTCGGATCTCCCTGACCTTCAGCGCGGGGATATTCAGGTCAGAAAGCTCGATCTCGCTGACCAAAAGCTTTACCCGCCCCGCGCCCGTCACATTTTGCAGCAGATACGGCGCGATGTCGCGCGAAACGATCAGATCGCACGCGCCCTCCGACACGAGGATGTCGCCAAGCTTTTCGCGCGTGATGCCCTGTGCCATCAGCGAGCCCAAAAAGTCACGGTGCGTCAGCGTGTCTTCTTTCCGGTACGTGCAGCGGAGCGCCGTCATGTACTCGCTCTCGTCGGCCTCCTCCTGCCAGTCCGGAAGAAAGAGGAGCATCCGCCGCTCCGCGCGGTCATAGCCGCCGCGGAAGGCATAGCCGTCGTGGATGGCCGCGGCGTGCAGCAGCTCCTGCGCGCTGCGCTGCTCGGCAGGGCTCAAAAAATCCGTTGCCGATGGGATATTGCGGTTTCTGCATTGCTCGCACTTGTCCAGAATGTGCGCCAACAGGATGCGCTCCTCGCCGTTTTGCGCGGTGCGGTCCAAAAGCTGTCGTCTGTCCATCATGCCGCTCCGTTCTGCGTGTGCCAGAGGGCGGCATATTCGCCGTTTTTGGCCAGCAGCTCCTCGTGCGTGCCCTGCTCGGCGATGCGGCCGTCCTCGATGACGAGGATGCGGTCCGCCGAGCGGATGGTCGAGAGGCGGTGCGCGATGATAAGCGTCGTGCGCCCGCGCGAGAGCTCGTCGAAGGCGTGCTGGATCCTGACTTCCGTCACGCTGTCGAGCGCGCTCGTCGCCTCGTCCAGGATGAGGATCGGCGGGTTTTTGAGGAAGATGCGCGCGATGGACACGCGCTGCTTCTGCCCGCCGGAGAGCATCGTGCCGCGCTCGCCGACGTAGGTGTCAAACCCCTGCGGCATGGCCATGATATCGTCGTAGATCTCCGCGCGCTTCGCCGCCTCGACGATCTCCTCGTCCGTCGCGTCGGGACGGCCGTAGCGGATGTTTTCGCGCACGGTATCGGCAAAGAGGAACACATCCTGCTGCACGATGCCGATGGCGCGGTGGAGCGAGGACTGCGTGATTTCCCGCACGTCCTCCCCGTCGATGCGGATGGCGCCGTCGCTGACCTCGTAAAAGCGCGGGATGAGCTGGCAGAGCGTCGATTTGCCGCCGCCGCTGGGACCCACGATGGCCACCGCCTCGCCCGGGGCGATGTGCACGCTCACGTCATGCAGCACGCCGTCGGTCTCCTCGGCATCGTAGGTAAAGCTCACATGGTCGACGTTGATCTCGCCGCGGCAGTTTTTCAGCTCGCTTGCATCCAGCGCATCCTTGAGCTTTGGCTCAACGCGCATCAGCGCGACAAAGCGCTCCACGCCGGCAAAGCCGCGCGCAAAAATTTCGGAGAAGTTCGCAAGCTTCCGCACGGGGCTGATGAAGGTCGTGATATAGAGCGAGAAGGTGATGAGGTCGATATAGTTCATCTCGCCGCGCATGATGAGATAGCCGCCTACCGTGATGACGGCGGCGGAGAGCAGCGTCATAAAAAACTCCATCGTCGCGTTGAAGACGCCCATCTCATGGTGGAAAGCGCGCTTGGAGACCTTGAATTCCTCATTTGCGGCATTGAACTTGTCGATCTCCGCCGATTCGTTGGCAAAGGCGCGCGCCGTGCGGACGCCCGAGAGCGAGGACTCGATGCCGACGTTGATGGCGGCGGTCTTCTGCTTTTCGTTGCGCGAGGCTGCGCTCATCCTGCGGCGGCGGGACATGATGGCAAACAGAAATACCGGCAGGATGCACGCGACGACGAGCGTCAGCCGCCACTCGATGGAGGCCATGATGCCGAGCGCGCCGAGGATGGTGAGCGTCGAGATGAGCAGGTCCTCCGGCCCGTGGTGAGCGAGCTCCGTGATCTCGAAGAGATCGCTCGTCAGCCTGCTCATGAGCTGGCCCGTGCGGTTGTGGTCAAAAAAGCTGACGTCCAGTTCCTGCACATGGGTGAAGAGGTCACGCCGGATATCGGCCTCCACCAGAATGCCGAAGGTGTGGCCCCAATAGGCGATGACATAGTACAAAAGCGCGCGCACAAGGAAGGCCGCCATCATCGCCGCCATCACGAGAAAAAACGTCTGATACTGCTGGTTGGGCAAAAGATCGTACATCGACCGGCGTGTCACGAGCGGAAAGGCGAGGTCGATGAGCGCAACAACGGTCGCGCAGACAAGGTCCAAAATAAACAGGCCGCGGTGCGGCTCGAAGTACGAAAGGAGGATGGAAAGCGGTTTTCTGGTCTGGAAATCGCGGGTCGTCATGTTGTCTTACTCCTGCATATACGGATTCAAGGTAATTGTAGCACAGGCAGACAGGCCTTGCAAGGAAAGCCGACCCATTTGCGCAAAAAAAGAACGACCCCCCGGTCGTTCTTTTTTCTTTACTTGATGCGCACCGTGATCGTCAGCACCGCGCCGCCGACTGTGGCCGTCACGGTCGTGGTGCCTGCCTTGATGGGCGAGATGGTGCCGTCTGCCGAAATGGACAGAACGCTTGCATCCGCCACCGCCCAGGCAGCGGCAGCGTCCGTGCCGGAAACGCTCAGGCGGATGCTCTCGCTCGCCTTGATCGTGCAGTCGAAGTTGCCGCTCACGTCCTTGGGCAGCGTCGTGCCGACGTTCGTCTTGATGCTCAGCGCCGAGGCATCCACCGTCGGGGTGGCGGGAGTCGTGGTGGTGCCGGGATCGGCGGGAACCGTGCCGTCGCCCGTCGGGTCAGTCACGTTCGGCTCTTCGCCGGCGTTCGGGTCGCTTGCGTCCGTATTGCCGTCGTCGGGCGTGCTGACATCATCCTGCACGCCGGGGGTATCGCCGTTGTCGGCAGGCCCCAGCTTGGCGACGATCTTGTCGCCGAAGAGCGACCAGCTCAGAAGCAGCAGCACGACCACAAGCACCGCGGCCATTGCGCCGCGGGCGGAATGCGTCTGCTTTTTATCGGAAACACGGCGGCCGCCCTTTCCCGCGCCGCTGTGCTTGCTGATCTTACGGGGATGGTCTCCCTCCTCACAGAAGGGACATCTGCGATAGCTGGGGGAATATTCTTCACCGCAGCGCGGACATTTGACAAGATCCATAGCGCCGCTCCTTTCTTTTTTCACAAGTAATTGCTCGCTCCGGCGCGGACAGCGCGCCGTTCCTTTACATAATACTTTCTTTTTCGCGCCGCGTCAACCGTAAGGCGCAAAATTTTGCCGCGCCGTTCGCCGTGCCCTTGCTTTTCCCGCGCGCCGCCCCTATAATAAGAAAAAATACGACACACGGAGGATGCGCGATGAATACCATCTTCATTGGCATTGCGGGCGGTACCGGCTTGGGCAAAACGACGCTCACCGAGCACTTAAAGCAGCACTTCGGCGACGATATCAGCGTCGTCCATCACGACAGCTATTATAAATATCAGGACAGGCCCTTTGAAGAGCGCTGCAAGCAGAACTACGACCATCCCGACGCCTTTGAGACCGACCTCATGGTCGAGCAGCTCAAGGAACTCAAGGCGGGCAAGGCCATCCGCTGCCCCGTCTATTCCTACGCAGACCACCAGCGCACGGAGGAGACCGAGCTCATTCAGCCGAGCAAGGTCGTCATCGTCGAGGGCATCCTTATCTTCCAGGATCCGCGCCTGCGCGAAATGCTCGATATCAAGATCTTCGTCGAGACCGACGCCGACGTGCGCATCCTGCGCCGTGCGCTGCGCGATGTGCGCGACCGCGGCCGCACGCTCGAGAGCGTCATCACGCAGTACTTAACGACCGTCAAGCCCATGCACGAGCAGTTCGTCGAGCCCAGTCGCAAATACGCCGACATCATCGTGCTCGAGGGCGGGCACAACTTGGTCGCGCTCGACATGATCATGCAGCGCATCGCCAGCCACATCGCCTCAGCGGATTGACACAGAGATAAAAAAGAAGAGCAGCATTTCCGCTACTCCTGATAGGGGTACCTTGAAGCGTGTCCTCGGATTAGGCAGGCAGTGCAATTGTACTGTCTGCCTTTTCTGTTGTCTCTCCGCATAGAAGCATATCGTCTGTCTCGTTGAGGTTGAAGTCCCGAAAACAGATGTGGATCTTCTGCGGTGCGTGCTTGGAGTATTTGACCTCTTTCTCATACACGATGATTTTCGCCACAAAGGTGCGGAGCAGTTCCGGGGTCAGTTCCGTCATGTCGGTGAACTTTCTGGCCTTGGCGATGAAGTTCTTGGCGTTGGCCATGCTACTGCGTAGTTTCTCCAGGCGCTCCTCCGTGGCAGGGATGGCTTCAGCCAGCTGCGCTTTCTCCTTGGAGTATGCCTCAGACAGCAAACGGAACTGCTCATTGCTCACCCGTCCCAAGGCGCTGTCCTCATACATCCGCTTGAACACTACATCCAGTTCGCCATCCCGTTTCCGCATCGTGGACAATTCCCGTTCCAACCCCCGGATCTCCTTTGCCACCTCAGTAGATTGCTTTTGCTGAATATATGCGGCGAACCGCTCCGGGTCGCTCCTGGCAAACTCTGTGGCTCTGCGGATTGTTTCCAGCACGATTTCCTTCAGTGCCACTTCCCGGATATAGTGAGCGCTACACACTTCTGCCCCGTCCTTCTTGTAGGTGCGGCAGGTGAAATGATTCTGTTCCGGCTTCATGGTGTGCGCCCGGTGCAATACCATGGGCTTACTGCAGTCCGCACAATACACCAATCCAGAGAACATATTCTGCTCATCCATATTCGTGCGGCGGCGCTTATGAGATCGCACCTCCTGTACGATATCCCAGGTTTCCTGATCCACCAGCTCTTCATGAGTATTCTCAAAGATAAGCCACTCTGATTTGGGGCGTTCACATCGTTTTTTGTCCTTGTAGGACTTGGTGCTGTAGCGAAGGTTGACCGTGTGCCCAAGGTAGACCATGTTCTGAAGCATATCCGCCACCATGTCGCCAGTCCAGTTGTAGGGCCGCTCTGCATTCAGCCCGGAATGGGATGTGCCGAATTTCGTATAGGCGTACATGGATGGACTGTAGATGCATTCTTTCTTGAGCTGCTTTGCAATCTGGGCTGGTCCCATTCCGCCGGCGCACATGGCGAAGATGCGTTTGACGACAGCCGCCGCCTCCTCATCCACCAACAGAGGAGAGTCCTTGGTTGCACCCTTGCGGTAGCCGTAAGGAGCTCGTGTCCCCACCCGGATTCCCCGCTGTGCCTTGGCGTTCACTACATTCCGCACCTTGCGGCTGCAGTCCCGCACGTGCCACTCATTGAACAAATTCTTGAAAGGCATCAGCTCGTTGCTGTTTTCATACTTGGTGTCAACATTGTCGTTGACAGCGATGTAGCGCACATCATTGGAAGGGAATATCTCCTCGATATAAAGACCGGTGTGCAGTTGGTTTCTTCCAAGGCGGGAAAGATCCTTTGTGATGATGACGGCGATGTCGCCGTTGCTCATGTCATCCATCATCTGTTCAAAGGCTGGGCGATTGAAATTCGTGCCGGAATAGCCATCGTCCACATAAAATCTGGTGTTCTGGAACCCATTCTCATCGGCGTACTTTTGCAGGATAAGTTTTTGGTTCTGGATACTGTTGGAGTCGCCCTCCAGATTATCATCTCGGGACAGACGGCAATAGAGCGCCGTGATCTTTTGGTTTGGCTGTAACATATTGACCTCCTTCATAAAACGCCAAACCGATTGAGAGATTGCAACCATACAATACCCTCAATCGGTTTGTTTGTCTATGCGAACCTGTTTTTCAGGCGGAAATATTTTTTGCGTCCTGCTCCAGGTCGATGACCTGTTTCATAAGATCGACCGTAGATTGCGTTCCTCCGAAACTGAATTCCGCGAACACAATGTACTCTCTGCCGCATACATGCTGTCGGCGGCTTTTTATAATCTTGTCGTCCCTTTCTTCCACTGCGGTATCCCGCACTGCCTTGGCAGAGGGAATATCCTCATCTCCATGCTTTTCTTTACTGTAGGAGCGGGGACGCTCATTGTATTTGAATTTATACGCCATATCGTTCCTTTCCCCTGACGCTACAGTCAGGCAACAAAAATAGCAGACCGTTACATGGTCTGCTGCTGTGTTTGTTCTGCCTGCTGATCTTCGGTCCACTGCTGTTCTGTAGATGATTGCTCATCCTGTGTGAGCACCATGGCTACGCCGGCCACCAGTCCGATGACAGCGCCGATATTTTTGGCTTCCTGTTCTGCCTGGATACGGCGGTAACGTTCCTCGACATCTTCGTTACCATCATCCAGTAACGCTCCAGTTACCGCCAGACCATACAGTCCAGCGTGGAGCGGCTTCATAGAAACAGGTTGCGGATGTTGCTGACCACTGTCGCTGTGCCATACCCCATCCCCAGCAGTGCCGCCACGATGAGCAGTACCAGTACGATCCATTTGGCCACTACGATCAGGTCGAAGTCCGGAAGCCAGTCCAGCCATTTGCAGGAATGCTTTTCTTTCTTCTTCCCAGCCTGTTCCAGCAGAGTGGTCATCTCCGTCAACGATTTCTGGATCTTCGCTATGCTGTTCTGCACCGCTGTCAGGTCTGTGTGTGATCTCAGGTTCGGAAGATACTCCCGCATTCCACGCACTTCCCACCCGATGGATTCTGTCTTCTGTGTCAGCATCGTCAGAGCCTCCGGCAACGGACACTGGATGACAATGGGCGTGATCGGTGAACTCGACTCCTGCGCTGTCGGCTGCGGTGAAGGCTCGGGCCGGTTCAGGGCCATGAGCTCGTCCATAGATAATTTCTTCTCTGATCCTGAATTCATATTCCATGTTCTCCTTTAGATATTTGTCACCGAACAGCAAACGGTCCCGACACTGCCAGCCACTCGGCGTGGTATAGGTGATATTCTTTCGGGACTTTTCCCAGCGAACCTTGTAGCCCTCGCTCTCCATCAGCGCAATGAACTCCTCGCGGTTGGAAGCGTGGCGCATACAGTCATTGATGATATTCATGAGCTGCAGCTTCTTGCTCTGACCACGGGCCGCCGTGTGATACTCTCCGATGGTCATAGTCTTTGTTTTCTGCTTTTGTTCCCTGGGTTGAAATACAGGAAGTGAAAACTCCTTGCAGACCATGTCGTTGCGTTGCCGCAGTTCCTGGAGCTGCTCCTTTGCGATATGCAGTTTCCGTCCGGTATCGAAATTAACCGAGTTGATGAGGAAGTGGGAATGGATGTGCTCACGGTCTGTGTGGGTGCAGACCAGAACTTCGTATCCCTCATAGTACTCGGCCAGCTTCAGCGCGGCCGCGTGAGCGGTGACCGGGTCGACTGCTTCGCCTTTCGGGAAGCTCTGTACCATGTGATAGAACAGTACACCGTCCGTCTTGTGGTAGAGCCGCTTGGTGGTCATGAAATCCGCGTAGACAGATTCCGGCTGACAGTTGATACCTGTGACCAACTGCTGCCCCTCGAACTCGGTCTTTTTATCCTGCATGGTATACCGCATCACGGCGCTCATGCATCCGGTGGTCTGGCCCCGCTTGTAGTTTGTGAAGCTGATGATAGCCATAGCTTACCAGCGCTTTCGTTCAAGGATCATCCGAACGGCACCACAGAGTTCAGAGAACGCCCGACATACGCCTTCCAGATCGATCACGGTCACTCGTCCCATGTGCGCCAGGGTGACGAGCTGGTTCAGATTTCTGCCGATGGACTTCAGCTCCTTCAGCACTTCTTTCAGGCCGTCGATGACCACCACCTGCTTTCCCAGGCAGCAGGCAGTGACATAGTCGCTCATGGACATCCCGGACTGCTTTGCCAACTCCTTGATGGCCTCCCGGTCTGTGGACGCCATGCGGGTGCTGAATTTAACATCTTTTTTCATGTCGTTTCCTCCAAATCGTAGATAAAGTGGGTCCGGGCTTCTGCCCGGAATTCATGCGGAAGTCGGGCAGCGGCGTTGCCGCAGACCAGACAAACGCGATGCTGGCCACCTCCAAGGAGGTGATTTCCCTGCACCGAACACCCGCGCTCCGCTTTCGGCCACAAATGGCCACAAACGGCGTTTCTTTTTCCCTGCGGGTGTTTACTCGCCATGCCCGGCAATCTCCCGCAAATCGCCGCACAGCGCCCCAACAGGGTCAACAGGGGCGACCACAGGTACACCCTGGGCATCGTCACTTTCGGCACGGCGCAGCTCGATGAGCCGCTTCCCGTTGCTGCGGCGCACCATACCGGAAATTCCGATTTTGCTTAGCGCGTCAAGGTTTTGCAGGATCAGGCGGGACACTTTCTTAGGCGAGATACGCTCCATACCGACAGGGTCGATTTTTTCAGACAGCTCTGTGGGAGTGCCGATAAATTTCGTACGGTCGCGCATCAGTTCAGAGACCAGATAGGTGATCCGGTCGCCCAGTAGCTCCGGCTGCGTTCTGCTGTCTGCTACCATCTCCCACATGTTTTCAACGTTGCGTTCCAGAGACAACTCCCGGTATTCAATGTCACGACCGATGCAGGAGAGCTTCGCCTTACCGCTGCCGCGCCGATCTTCCACCAGAGTAAAACTGGAATCCACCGCCCCGCTGATGGCTGTCGTACCGGAGATACGGTTGAACACATCATCGGCAGTTTCCTTTCGCAGATGATGGATCAGCAGGATGGCGATGCCGTGCTTGTCCGCCAGCCGCTTCAGCACGGACAGGTCCCGGTAGTCATTGGCGTAGGTGGCATCGTGGACGGGGCGGACCATCTGCAGCGTATCGACGAGGACCAGAACAGTATCTGGGTGAGCTACGAGGAAGCCCTCCACCTGCTCCTCCAGCCCCTGGCCGATGGGAGCGCACTCCGTACAGAAATGGACGCTGTCCGGCGCGTCCTCTGTGATCTCGAAGAGGCGGTTCTGGATGCGAAGGACGGAGTCCTCCAGGCAGAGATAGAGGGTGGTGCCCTGCTTCACGCTCATTCCCCAGACCGGTTCTCCCTTGGCCACCGTCACCGCCAGCCACAGGGCCAGCCAGGACTTGCCCACCTTGGGTGAACCCGCCAGGATATGCAGACCCTGAGAGATCAGCGTGTCCACCACAAAATTGGGCGGCTCCAGCGGACGGTCCATCAGCGTCCTACCGTCCACCGTGACCAGAGGACGGTCCATTTTGTTGCTCATAGTCAGTACCTCCAATTCAAAATATCTGAATACAAAAATCTCCCACCTCGAAAGAAGTGGGAGTAGTATTCTTTTAGAGGAGCAGTGCCCACAGGACTTTTGAGCATCCCCTTGCCCCTCTGCTTGTATTGTGGTGGAAAAGATGGTATCCTGATAAAAAGCATGGACAGATTAAAAATCAAGTAGGACAAATTATTGCAGAGGAGGGGGCCAGCGGAAATGGAGGGGAGCATCATATTCTATACCTACGGCAGCACCTTGGAGCTGAACGGGCAGCAGTTTGAGGCAGGCAGGCTGACCGAAGATCTGCTGAATCTATCACCGGATGACTACCACCCTCTGCACGAACGGATGGTGCGCATCCGTACCCTTATGGACATCTACGAGTATGTCCGCAAGAGTGAACTTTGGTGGAAACTGAATGATGAGATGGAGCAGCTCTGTCAGGAACTTCGCCGATATACTGTGTTCCGCTTGCTACCGGACGATTGCTATGACGCTTTCTTTTCGGTGATACGGGAGATCACAGGACAGTTCAGCTTGTTTCCTCCCGAGGAGCACAGCCTTTCAGAGGATGATCAGGCAAAACTTCTCAGCGCCTCAGCGGAAGAATTCTTCCAGAGCGATGATGGGGACAGCGATCCTGAAATCTCCTTGGGACTGCTGGATCTGTTTCGTCGCAGAGAGGGCAGCGCGGAAAAGGGCGAGTTGTTTCATTACGAGATGTTTCGCCTCTTGGGAGCGTGCGAAGATACCTGGAGTGCCTACAAGAAATACATCGACCGCTACATGATGTATCTTCACGACATCCGTGCCTTTGTTCCTACCATCCGGAATTTCATCAAGTTTATCCTCTCCACACTCACGACCAATGGGCCGGAAAGTTATGCGGCAGCGCTCTATGGTTTCTATAACGATGATCGCACCGCAGAGAAGCTGATCGTCAACCCCATCACTTACCACGGGGACTGCTACAGGAGACACGATGAATATATGCTCTCCTATGTCCCGCGGGAGCTGCCGGACGGCTCCATGGCCATCTGTCAGGAGCATGTGACGGACAGCTTACAGGCGCTGATGAAGGCAGACTATATGCTGGCCCTGAATAGCGGACACAACATCCGCCGCTGCATCATCTGCGGGAAATACTTCATGCTGAAGAGCGGCGTCCACGCTTTGTACTGCGAAGGGGCCTGTCCCCACGCTCCTGGCTACACCTGTCGGCAATTTGGCACGGTGGAAGTTCAAAAGGAACTGGCAAAGAACAACCCCAAGGTGAAGGCCAAGCTGACTGCCTTTTCCAGGATCACGAAGGATATGCAGCGGGGAGCTATCTCTCAGGAGGATGCCAGAAGAGCCAAGGATCATGTGCGAGACCGGCTCTACGATGCGCTGCGCAGCCCGGATATCTCTGTTGAGGAGTTTTCTGAACAAATATCTACTGCGCAAGTGTATGAATATTGCCGCATCACCAGAGTGAGCAAGCCCCGAGGGCGTCCACCGAAAGCAAAGGCGGGTGGGACCCATGACCAATGAGGAATTGGTCCGCCGATATTACGGCGGTGATGAGCGCGCGCTGGAGGAGTTGTACCGCAGGAATCTCGGGCTGATCCGGCGCATCGCCCGGGAGACTGCCAGAGAGTTCAACTGTCTGCATATGGACAGGGAAAGACCGGGAGAGTTGTCCGGCTATACGAAAACGATTCTGGAGGATCTTTGCGGCGAGGGTGCGTTGGAATTTCTGACACGGGTCCAGAGCAGAGAATACGATGAGAGCCGTGCTGTGCTTGCCACCTACCTGTACCCACATCTGAAAGGCCGGATGACCCGTTGGCTGGAGCAACATATCGGAAATCTTTCTCTGAGCAAGCACGAGATGGATGCTGTCCGGCAGGCACAAAGGCTATATCATTCAGGTCAGTTCAGCATCGAAGAGATCGCGGAGAAAATGGATGTCCTTCTGGAACAGGCTGTCAAGCACATCCGTTACAACACCCATTTTGTTGGTGTCAATGATCTTATCCCTGGGAGCTATGACGGTGATCCCTTTGAGCGGCTGATGCCTGGGAATCTCTCTGTTTCTGCGGAGCAGGTCGTGTATCGAAAAGTCTGCATTGAGCTGCTGCAGGAACTATTTGATGCTCTCCCGAAGAAGGACAGGGACATCCTCGGAAAATTCTACGGCGTATTCGGATTTGAAAAAACTTCGCTGAAGGAAATCGGCATGTACCACATGATGAAGGAGTCCGCCGTGGAAAAGGCAAAGGAGCGTGCTGTCACAAAGCTGAAAAAAGCCTATCCGGGTAGCAGGCTGCAGATCTGGAGGAATGTTCATCGTATGATACGCAGACCGATCCTGCCAGCGAAGGATGACAGAGCACTGCGGCGCAGCTTCACGACTTCGACCCTACGAAATCAGGAGTCTGGAAGATCGTAGTTTCGATACAGTCTGGTGAGAATTTTGCGCAGACAGGAGACCGCAACAGTCCCCTTTAGGACATGTTTAGGAAAAATCAAGAGTCATACTCGCTTTTTTATACGTTCCGTGCTATAATGCAGAAAAACACGAAAGGCCGGCAACTATGGCTACACATATTTTAGTCGTCGATGACGAGACTGCGATCGCAGATCTGGTGGAGGTCTATCTGAAAAACGAAGGCTTCACCATCCACAAATTCTATAATGCCTCCGACGCCCTGGCTTGTGTGCGGACGACACGCTTGAATCTGGCGGTGCTGGATGTGATGCTGCCGGACATGGACGGCTTTACCCTCTGCCAGCGCATCCGGGAGGACCACCTGTTCCCCATCATCATGCTCACCGCAAAGGTGGAGGATATGGACAAGATCATGGGGCTGACCTTGGGAGCGGACGACTACATCACCAAGCCCTTCAATCCTCTGGAACTGGTGGCCCGGGTCAAGACTCAGCTGCGCCGCTACACCCGGTACAACCCCAGGGAGGGGACAGTCCAGGAGGTCACCGAATACGACTTTCGAGGCCTTCAGATCTCCAAGGCCACTCACAAGTGCGTCCTGTTCGGCGAGGAACTGGCCCTGACGCCCTTGGAATTCTCCATTCTCTGGTATCTATGTGAGCACCGGGGGAATGTGGTGTCCAGCGAGGAACTGTTTGAACATGTTTGGGGCGAGGCGTTTATGGACAGCAACAACACCGTCATGAGTCACATCGCCCGGCTACGGGAAAAGATGCACGAGCCCAGCCGAAAGCCCAAATTCATCAAGACCGTTTGGGGGGTGGGGTACACCATTGAGTAAGAAAGGAAATACCCGCAGCCGCCGGAGATCTTTGCGCATCTGGGGCGGCTACCTGCTGGTCCTCATGGTTTGGGTGGTCGCAGTGATGGCCTTGGCATTCCTGGGCTTCATCATCTGCGCCAGCATCACCTGGCAGCCCTCGCCGCTCTACGACTTCCTGAATTGGGTTCGAGACTACATCGTTCTGGTCTGCATCGTCACAGTGCTGGCGGGCTGGGTGGTCATCAGCTTCTATTTTATCTCCAAGCCCATCAAGCAGCTGGACGTGGTGGCCAATGCGGCAGAGCAATTATCCCGCCCCAGTGAGGAGCCCATCCAGCTGCCGGATTCCCTGGAGGACATCTCCATCCAGCTGAATCTGGCCCGGGAGCAGGCTCTCCGGGACGCCCGGGCAGCCCGGGAGGCAGAACAGCGGAAAAACGACCTAATCGTCTATCTGGCCCACGACCTGAAAACGCCCCTGACCAGCGTCATCGGCTACCTGACCCTCCTGCGGGATGAGCCTCAGATCTCCCCGGAGATCCGGGCCAGGTACACCGGCATCGCCCTGGAGAAGGCGGAGCGGCTGGAGGACCTCATCAACGAGTTCTTCGACATCACCCGCTTCAACCTCTCTCGCCTGGAGCTGGAGCGGCAGAGCGTGGACCTGACGCGGATGCTGGAGCAGGTCGCCAGCGAATTCCGCCCCATTTTCGCAGAATCGGGGCTGTCATGCAGCCTGGATCTGCCGCCCAAGCTGCACTATTCCTGTGACCCGGATAAGCTGGCAAGGGTCTTTGATAATCTCCTGCGCAACGCGTCTTATTATAGCCTGCCGGACAGCACGGTGGAAATTGCCGGACGGATAGAGGCCGGGAAAATCGTACTCACCTTCTCCAATGCGGGAAAGAACATCCCCCAGGAGAAATTGGACCGGATCTTTGAACAGTTCTTCCGTCTGGACAGCTCCCGCGCCACCCGGACAGGTGGTGCGGGCCTTGGCTTAGCCATCGCCAAGGAGATCGTGGAGCTCCACGGCGGGACCATTCGGGCGGACAGCACCGAGGATCGGATCACCTTCACCATCTGTCTTCCGTCAGACCATTCAGAAGCGCCGTAAGAAAATCACAAGAATTCCGCAGAAAACTTGCAAGGCATCCGTTGGTAGATAGACAAGTATGAAACGCCTGGTTCTGGTACCATTTCAGTATCAGAACCAGGCGCTTTATTTTGATTAGGAGGTCTTATCCCATGAAAACCATTCTCGTTCTCTTCGGCGGATGCTCCACGGAGTACGAAGTTTCTCTCCATTCCGCCTATGCGGTGCTGTCCCACATGGACCCCGCCCGCTATACTCCTTTGGCTGTGGGCATCACACGGGAGGGGCAGTGGCTCTGCTATACCGGCGACCTCTCCCGGCTGGAGGACGGTACTTGGCAGCAGGCGGCAGACTGTATCCCCTGCACCCCGCTGGTGGAACGGGAGGCCCACGCTTTACTACTGCTGGACGGCTCCGGCCGCCGTCTCCTCTTTGACGCGGTATTCCCAGTCCTCCACGGCAAGAACGGCGAGGACGGTACGGTACAGGGACTCTTTGAACTGGCCGGGGTCCCGGTCATCGGCTGCGGGACATTGTCCAGCGCCTTGTGCATGGACAAGGACCGGGCCCACCAGCTGGCGGCCCTGGCCGGCATCCGGGTCCCCCGGAGCCACGTCTTTCATTCCAGCGATGATTTCAGCCGGATCGCCCAGGCAGCGGAGGAACTGGGATACCCGGTGTTTGTCAAGCCGGTCCGGGCCGGTTCCTCCTTCGGTATCACCAAAGTCTCCGGGCCGGAAGAGCTGCCCGCCGCCATGGAGGAGGCATTCCGCCACGACAGCGCCGTGATCCTGGAGGAGACGATCCCCGGCTTTGAGGTGGGCTGCGCGGTCATGGGCAACGAGGAACTGACCGTGGGTCTGGTGGACGAGATTGCGCTGTCGGAGGGCTTTTTCAACTATGAGGAGAAGTACACCTTAAAGACCTCCGCCATCCACTGTCCCGCCCGCATCCCGCCGGAGAAGGCGGCAGAGATCCAGGCAGCGGCAAAAACCATTTACCGTGCCCTGGACTGCCGGGTATTCGCCCGGGTGGATCTGTTCCTCACCCCGGATGGGGAGATCGTCTTCAATGAGGTCAACACCATCCCCGGCTTCACCGCCCACAGCCGCTACCCCAGCATGATGCAGGGCATCGGCATTTCCTTTGGGGAGCTGGTGACCCGCCTGATCGAGTTGGGGGTGGCGGGATGAGAACCGTGTCGATTCCCCGGGAGCAGATTTTTCAGGGGCCGCTGGTCCTGGTCAACCGGGCGCATCCCCTGCATGAAAAAGAGCGATCTGCGCTGACCTCGGTGGACCCGCACCACCCCGACATTCTTCTTGAAAGCCGGGCACGGCAGCTACTGTCTGCCTGTATCCAAAAGGCGGGGGGACAGCGGGAGATCGTGCCGGTGTCCGGCTGGCGGAGCCAGCAGGAACAGCAGCGGATCTGGGACGACTCCATGGCGGAGCATGGGGAGACATTTACCCGCCAGTATGTGGCCCTTCCAGGATGCAGTGAGCATCAGACCGGCCTCGCCATCGACCTGGGAAAGGCTGCCGGATACATCGACTTCATCCGGCCTGCCTTTCCCTATGACGGCGTCTGCGGAAGATTTAGGCGTCTGGCGGCCCGGTACGGCTTTATCGAACGCTACCAGCGGGGCAAGGAGGAAGTCACCGGGATCTCGGCTGAGCCGTGGCACTTCCGCTATGTGGGGGCGCCCCACGCCCAGCTGATGGAAACCAACGGGCTGTGTCTGGAGGAGTACCGGGACTTTTTGCGGCAGGGTCCCCGGAGCGTCGCTCTGGAAAACGGCCGCATGGCCCAGGTGTTCTATGTGCCCGCCACCGGAGCCGTCACAGAGGTGGAAGTGCCGGAGGGCTGCTGCCAGATATCCGGCGACAATGTGGAGGGATTTATCCTGACATGGTGGGGGGATACCCATGAGAACGGCTAAGAAAACCGTCCCGACTTTGGACCTCTTTCGTCTGGCGGCAGTCCTGCTGGTGGTGATGAACCACACCTCGCCCCTGGCGGATGTGTCTGCCATGGCTGATTTCTGGCTTACCCGGGTACTGGCCCGGGTGGCAGTCCCATTCTTTCTGATGACCACTGGGTACTTTCTGAGCCGGAATCACTGGGCTGGTGTGGGGCGGCAGCTGAAAAAGCTCTGCCTGCTCTACGGCGTCTGCATCCTTTTGTATCTGCCAGTGAATCTCTATGCCGGCAGCTTCACCGGTCCGGCGGATGTTTTGCGGAAACTGCTGGTGGACGGCACCTTCTACCACCTGTGGTATTTCCCGGCGACCATTCTGGGCATCGTCATCGCCCGGTGGCTCAGCCGGCTGGGCCTGCGGGTGGCTCTGCCTGTGGCGGCGCTACTCTATCTCATCGGTCTGGGCGGGGACAGTTACTATGGACTGGTTTCCCAGATCCCGCTGCTTCGGACCCTTTACGACGGCATTTTTACACTGTGCGGCTATACCCGCAATGGCCTGTTCTTCGCGCCACTGTTCCTTCTGCTTGGGGCCGCCGGAAGGCGGTGGAACCAAAAGCTGTCTCTGGCGGGCTTCTTCCTCTCTCTGGCAGCCATGAGCGCCGAGGGGCTGTGGCTCCATCGCATGGATGTCCAGCGCCACGACAGCATGTACCTCGCCCTCCCCCTGTGCATAGTATGCCTTTTTTCTCTGCTGCTGGGCGGAAACAAGGGCGAGTCCAGGAAAGTCCGGGAATTTTCCACAGCCATGTATGTGCTCCATCCCCTCTGCATCGTACTGGTCCGGGGAGCGGCAAAGCTACTGGGACTGGGAGAAATGCTCATTGAAAACAGTGTTCTCCATTTTATTGTGGTGCTGGTGCTCAGTGCGCTGCTCTCCGCCCCTTGCCTGCTGAGGCTTCAAAAGAAGCCCAGCCCCACCGCTCGGGCCTGGCGGGAGGTGGATCTGGCGGCCCTTGGGCACAACGCCCAGGTGCTGCGGAACACATTGGCCCCGGGGACAGAGCTGATGGCGGTGGTAAAGGCGGAGGCCTACGGTCACGGCGGGGCAGTGACCGCCCGCACCTTACAGCGAGCGGGCGTCCGGGCCTTTGCCGTGGCCTGCCTGGCCGAGGGGATTGCTCTGCGAAAGGCGGGCATCCGGGGGACGATCTTGATCTTAGGTTATACCTCCCCGGAGGAAGCTCCGCTCTTGACACGATGGCATCTGACCCAGACGGTGGCGGATATTGACCACGGGCGGGCCTTGGCAGCCAGAGGGCGGCGTGTCCATGTCCATCTGGCCCTGGACACGGGGATGCACCGGCTGGGCATCCTGGCGGAAAACCGGAAGGAGATCCTGGAGGCATTCCGGCTTCCAAACCTGGTAGTGGACGGTGTCTTTTCTCATCTATACGTCTCGGACAGCCTGGAAGCCGAAGATGTTGCCTACACCCAGGAGCAGCTGACCTTGTTCTATGATACGGTGGCCTGGCTCCGAACTGCCGGATATGATCCCGGCAAAGTTCATATCCAGTCCAGCTATGGACTTTGGAACCTCCCAGCTCAGCCCTGTGACTATGTCCGGGCTGGAATCGCACTCTATGGAGTTCGAAGCGATGATGCGCCTGTTCAGCGAAGCCTTGACCTGCGGCCGGTTCTGTCTCTCCGGGCCAGAGTGGCCAGTATCCGCACTGTGCAAGCCGGAGAGAGCGCCGGGTACGGGCGGGTCTTTCAGGCAGAGCAAGAAACCAAACTGGCGGTGGTCACCATCGGCTACGCGGACGGTCTGCCCCGGGATCTGCCTCAGCGGGGCGGCCAGGTGCTGATTCAGGGCCGGCGTTGTCCTATGGTGGGGCGGATGTGCATGGACCAGTTGCTGGTGGACGTCAGCGATCTTTCGGAGGTCGCTCCTGGCGATACAGTGACTATTATCGGCCGGGATGGCGGTCAGGTGATTCGGGCAGAGGAACTGGCTGCATGCTGTGGGACGATTACCAACGAACTGCTCTCCCGGTTAGGCATGCGGTTACCCATTGTTTCTGGTTAAAGAGCGGTAGGGAATTTTACAAAGATTCCGGTTCGGATTTCAACATGAATATACCTTTAAACAGGAATAGCCACCAACCACGATGAAATGGTTGATGGCTATTCCCGTTTGGTCGACACCAAGAGATTCTCTCAATCGGTTTAATCTGGTGTTTTCAAGATGTCCTTATGAGGAGTCGCCTTTCGCCGCTCTTCTTTTTTTGAAGCGCTTACGCGCCCGCAAACCGGAACACAACGCCCACAAGCGCAGAAAGCCCGATGAACACGATCGGATGCCAGCCCTTCGTCTTTTTGACAAAATTCGTCAGGACGAGGATCACGGCAGCGAGGATCAGTCCCTGCCAGAAAAAGCCGCCGGACACCATGAACGTCTCCTTCACCACGACGAGGCCTGCCGCGGTGATGAGCGCGGTGGACGCGGGGCGCAGACCGTAAAACGCGCCGCCGACATACTTGCTGCTGCGGAAGGCCTCCAAAAAGGCCGCGACGATCAAAATAATGATGATGCTCGGCGCGACAAGGCCGATCGTTGCTGTAATGGCGCCAGGCACACCCTTTGTCAGATAACCCACATAGGTCGCCATGTTGACGCCGATGGGACCGGGGGTGGATTCAGACACCGCGATCATATCGGCAAGCTGCGCGCGGGTAAACCAGCCTGTCTTATCGGCCATGTCGTAGAGGAACGGGAGCGTGGCCATACCGCCGCCGACAGCAAAAAGGCCGGTTTTGAAAAACTCCCAGAAGAGCTGAAGGTAAGTCATCATTTCTGCTCACCGCCCTTCTTGAGATACACCTGCAAAATAATGCCGCTGAGCGCCGCGAACACCACAAAGATGACCGGCGACCAGTCAAGAAACAGCGAACCCGCCAAAATGACGAGATAGACCGCCAGCGTCGCCTTGTCGACAACAGACTTTTTCCACAACTTCAAAACGGCGTTGAAGATCAGCACGCACACGCACACGCGGATGCCCGCAAAGGCATTCTTGACCCATGCGACATCGGCAAAGGTCGTGATCACGCCCGCAAGCAGCGAGATGATGACGATGCTCGGAAAAACGACGCCGAGCGTTGCGACGATGCCGCCGGCATTGCCCTTGACCTTGCGGCCTGCAAAGGTCGCGGTGTTGACCGCGATGACGCCCGGCGTGCACTGGCCGATGGCAAACCAGTCGGCCAGCTCTTCCTCGGTCGCCCAGCCCTTGTTCTCAACGACCTCGCGCTGCAAGATCGGCAGCATGGCGTATCCTCCGCCAAAGGTCATCACACCGACCTTGGCAAAGGTAAAAAACAGTTCCCATAGCAATTTCAAAATGATTCTCCCTATTCCACATAACCGTAAAGGCCGCGCACGGACACCTCGCCCGTGCGGACGGTCTCGACCGTCCCGTTCTCGCGGCGGACGATGAGTCCGAATTCCTCATCCACATCGAGCGCCGTGACCTTTTCCTTCGTATCCTGCCACAAAAGCTGCACCTCGCGCCCGATGGTCACGCAGCGGCGGCGGTATTCGTCCAGATATCCGCTCGTATCGCCGGTCTTGAGCGCGGTATAGAGCGCGTCGAGCTCCTCGATCATCGCCGCGGCCAGCTCCGCGCGGGAGACGAGCTTGCCCGTTTCGCGCAGGATGGACGTTGCGATCTTTGCGACCTCGCCGTCGAAATCCTCCTCGCGCTGGCTGACGTTGAAGCCGATGCCCGCCACGACATACTGGAGCTCGCCGGTCTCGCCCTCCACGCTCAGTTCGGTCAGGATACCGCAGAGCTTTCTGCCGTTTAAGATGAGATCGTTCGTCCACTTGATCTGCGAGTGCGTGCCCGCCACGCGGTCGACCGCACGGCTCATCGCCACGGCGATCAGGCCCGTGAGCGGCATGAGCTGCTGCGGCGTGAGCTGCGGCCGCAGCAAGATCGACAGGTAAACGCCCTTACCCGCCGCGCTCTGGAAGCTGCGTCCGCGGCGGCCGCGCCCGCTCGTCTGCTCCGCCGCGACAGCGACGGTGCCGTCCGGTGCGCCGTCGAGCGCGATGCGCTTTAAGTAGGCGTTCGTCGAGTCGATGGAGTCAAAGCAGTCGATGCGCTTTCCGACCGTCTGCACCGCACCCAGATAGCTGCGCACGGTCTGCTCGGTCAGCGCGTCGGGCAGTGCTTTCAGGCAGTAGCCCCGTCCCGGCACAGCCTCGATCTCATACCCCTGCGCACGCAGGGCGGAGATGCTCTTCCAGATCGCCGCGCGCGTGATACCGAGGGATGCGCTGATGGACTCGCCGGAAACATACCTTCCCTTTTCGCGCAGCAGCAGCGCCAAAACAGTTTCTTTTCCCATAATGTCCTCCGTTACAAAATGTAACCGAAATTGTTACCCTTTTGAGGTTGACAGTTGGCGGCTTATCGCTTACGATTGACATAAAACATCAAGCGCTGCGCATTTTCGCAGCCGCCGTCTTAGGATTGTAGCACGCTTGCCGCCGCCTGTAAACCAAAATCTCGTGTTTTGGCTTACCCGGCGGTTTCTTGACGATTTCCAGATATTTCCATTGCCGCGCGCGGCCAATGCGGATAAAATGCCATCCGATCACAAATTTTGACAGGAGCCTTCCCGTGAGCTTTTCCGACCTTACCTTTCTCTTTTACTTTCTGCCGCTGTTCTTCGCGGTCTATTATATCGTTCCCTTCCGCTTCAAAAATACCGTGCTCGTGCTCGGCAGCGCTGCGTTCTACTTTCTCGGCGCGGGCACGCGCGATGCGCTTCTTTTGGGTGCGTCCGTTCTCTTCCACTATTTTCTCGCTCGCGCGATGGACGGAAAATCTGTCCGCACGCGCAAAGCACTGCTGCTGCTCGGTCTGTGCGTTGACCTTTTCGGACTGGTCTACTTCAAGTACGCCGCATTTTTACTGGAAAATCTGGGCAAACTGACGGGGCAGACCTTTTCCCTTGTCCATCTTGCCCTGCCGCTCGGCGTGAGCTTCTACCTCTTTCAGAGCGCGGGCTATCTCATCGACGTATCCCGCGGCAGGCCGGCGGAGAAAAGCTTCGTCGACTTCAGCGCCTTCGTCCTTGCCTTCCCGCAGCTCACAATGGGTCCCATCCTGCGCTATGACGAGTGGCGCGGTGCGCTGAAATCACGCACGATCGCGCGTGAAGACGTCTTTCTCGGCTTTGAGCGCTTTCTTGTCGGCCTGTGCTTCAAGGTCCTGCTGGCCGACCAGCTCGCGCCGCTGTGGGCGTCGCTCGAGCGCATCGGGTACGGCTATCTCTCCACGCCGCTCGCGTGGCTGGGCGCGGTGAGCTACAGTTTGCAGCTCTACTTCGACTTTTCCGGCTATTCGCTCATGGCGATGGGCCTGGGGCAGATGCTCGGTCTGCCCGTGCCGCGCAACTTTGACCTTCCGTATCTCTCCCGCTCGGTGAGCGAGTTTTACCGCCGCTGGCACATCACGCTCGGCACCTGGTTCCGCGACTATCTCTACATTCCCCTCGGCGGCAGCCGCCGCGGAAAGGCGCGCACGGCGCTTTCTCTCACGGTCGTTTGGGTGTTCACGGGTCTCTGGCACGGGGCAAGCTGGAACTTCGTCCTCTGGGGCGTGGTGCTGCTTTGCTGCATCCTGCTGGAAAAATTCTGCATCGGCAGCTTTTTGAAGGAGCACCGGCTGCTCTCGCACGTCTACCTTCTTTTTGTCATCCCGCAGACGTGGGTCATCTTCCGCATCACACGTCTTTCCGACGTCGGCGCGTATTTTTCCCGTCTGTTTCCGTTTTTCGGCACACACAGCGCCGTTTCCGCGCAGGACGCGCTCAAGCTGCTCGCTTCTTACTGGTGGCTGCTGCTTTTGGCCATCTTTTTCTGCCTGCCGCAGCCGCGCCGCTTTTATGAAAAGCACCGCGGGAGCCTTGCGCTCGATCTGCCGCTGTTTCTGCTCTTCTGGGTGTGCGTGTACTTCATCGCCACCTCGTCGGGCAACGCCTTCCTCTATTCCCGATTTTAAGGAGATGCTTCATGTCCTCCCGAATCCCATCCCTTCTGCTGCCGCTGTGTCTTGCAGGGGCAGTCGTGCTCAATGTCTATCCCCTGCTCGATCCCACGGGCGTATACGGCAGCTACCTTTCCGCGCTTGACGGCAAAACGCCGCCCATCGCGGCGATGGCCGCAGCCGCTGCCGACGGCGTGTACCCGTGGAGCGAGCCAAAGCCCCCCGAGCCGGAGCCAGTCCCGGAGCCCGAGCCGCTTCCGGACCCTGCGCCTGCCCCCGAGCCGGAGCCCGAGCCCGAGGCGCCCGACTCCCCCTTCACCACGGTGGACGCAAGCTACTTTGACGACGCGCTCTTCATCGGCGACTCGCACACCGACGGCTTTAAGGACTACGCAGGCCTTCCGAACGCCGATTATCTCTGCCACAACGGGCTGACCGTCTGGTCGGCGGTGGAAAAGGCGGAGTTCCCCGGCAAGCAGACGCTGTCTCAGGCGCTTTCCGGCAAGCACTACGGCAAGATCTACCTGATGCTCGGCATCAACGAGCTCGGCACCGGCACGGCGGAGAGCTGGGCCGCGCAGTACAAGGTGCTGCTCGATGAGATACGCGAGTTACAGCCCGACGCCATCATCTTCCTGCAAGCCATCTTCCACACGACGCAGGAAAAGTCGGATACGACGTTCTTCAAAAACTCGACCATCGACGCGCGCAACGCGGAGATACAGAAATTCGCCGACAACGAGACGATCTTCTATATCGACTGCAACCCCGTCTTTGATGACGACACCGGCGCGCTGACGCCGGAGTACTCCGGCGACGGCGTGCACGTCAAGGCCCCCTATTATCCGATGTGGCGCGACTACCTCTTTCAGTTCGGCGTGGTCCGGGACAAGTCCTCCGATGCGCCCGCAGCATAGCAAAAACGCCCGCACAACCGTGCGGGCGTTTTTTTAGTTCTTTACAACATGGATGCGAGGGCAGCGGACAGCGCGGCAAATTCCGCAAGTCCCAGCCGCTCGCCGCGGATATTGGCATCAAGGCCGCAGGATGTGACCGCCTGCGTGAGCTGCTCCTTTGTCAGCTGGCTGCCGAAGGCCGTCATCAGGCTGTTGACAAGCGTCTTGCGCCGCAGGGCAAACGCGGCGTACACCACGCGGAAGAAGAACTTTTCATCCGAAACCTCCATCGGCGGCTGCTTGCGCACCACGGCGCGCAGCACGGCGGACGTGACCTTCGGCTGCGGCTCAAAGCATTCGCGCGGCACGGCAAAGAGATATTCTGGTTCCGTGTAGTACTGCATGAAGACGGAGAACGCGCCGTAGGCGCTCATGCCCGGCGCGGCGCAGAGGCGCTCGGCGACCTCCTTCTGCACGAGCACCGTGATGCTCTCAAAGCATTTCGACTCGATGAGTGCGGTGATGGCGGGCGTTGTGATGTTGTACGGCAGATTCGCGCACACGATGGGCGTGAAGCCCGCGAACTTTTCCCTCACCAGCGCGGGGATATCGGTCTTCAAAATATCGGCGGAGACGACCTCGAAGTTGTCAAAGCGCGCCATGGTCTCATCCAAGATCGGCAGCAGTGTCTTGTCAAGCTCCACGGCCACGACCTTGCCCGCGCGCTCGCAGAGCTCATGGCTCAAAGCGCCGATACCGGGGCCGATCTCGAGCACGCCGTTCTCCGCACTTGCACGCGAGCTCTCGGCGATCTCGTAGGGGATGGCGGGGTCGATCAAAAAGTTCTGCCCCATGGACTTGGAAAAATGAAAACCGTGGCGCTTTAAGAGCGCTTCGATGGCGGCTTTGTTATCGCGTTCCATAGCGTGTTTCCTTTCTGCGCTTTGGGCGTTAAAAAAATCAGCAAAATGATTTTATCATATTTTGCGCAAAAGAGTAGTAAAACTTTTTTCCCTGTGATAAAATGCAGAAATCCTGAAAAAGCGAGGAGCATCTCCATGGAACTCACACCGCAGATCCTGCTTGTTGTTCTGCCGCTCATCTTTCTCGGCGGCTTTGTCGACTCCGTTGCCGGCGGCGGCGGACTCATCACGCTGCCGGCCTATCTCATGGCCGGTATCCCGGCCCACCTTGCCGCCGGAACGAACAAGGTCGTCAACGGCTGCGGCACGCTGACCGCCACGACCAAATATTTCCGCAGCGGCAAGATCCTGCTGCGCCCCGCCATCGTTGCGGCCGTCGGCGCGCTGATCGGCTCGGCGCTCGGCACGGAGCTGGCCGCCGTCATCTCGGAAAAAGCACTGGAAACGCTGATGCTCGTTGCCCTCCCCTGCGTGGCCGTTTTTCTCACGGTGAAAAAGGATTTCGGCAAGGACATTCCCGAAGAAGAGCGCCCCGTGTATTCCGTCAAACGCGAGGTCGTCACCGCCGCGCTCATCGGCCTTGTCTTCGGCTGCTACGATGGGCTTCTGGGCCCCGGCACGGGAACCTTTATGATCCTCGGCTTTACGGGCTTTCTCTCGCTCGATCTCATCACGGCGGGCGGCTGTGCCAAGGCGAGCAACCTTGCCTCCAACGTCGCCTCCGCCGTCGTGTGGATCCTGCACGGCAGCGTTCTGTGGAAGCTGGCGCTGCCTGCCATCGCTTGCAGCATCCTCGGCAACTATCTCGGCGCGCGCTATGCCATCCGCGGCGGCAGCAAAAAGATCCGCAACATGATGTTCGTCGTGCTGGGGCTTCTTTTCATCAAGATGGGATACGAGCTGCTGTTCTAAACCTGCGAGCGATCAAAAAAAGACGTCTGGAAAACCAGACGTCTTTTTTCTTGCTTTTTGCATCAGTCGAGGAAGTAGACCGTGGAATTCTTCTGGCGGCCGAACTGCTTGCACTCCTGATAGGAGTTCATATAGAGGTCGATCGCCGCGCCGCGCACGCCGGTATCCTCGGCCACGGCGTTGCCGTAGGTGTAGCCCGACGAGCCGACGATGAACATCTCGGTGCCGAGAGAGATGACGCTCTTATCCACCGCAACGGTGCCGACATGGACCGTCGTGCCCGTGGCCGTTCTGGTGCCCACGCCGCCGTAGCCTGCGGTGTAGGCCGTGCAGGTGACCTTCATCGAGCCTGTGAAGTGCACGGAATCGCCGGACTTCATCAGAAGATAGCCGCTGCCGTCCTTCTCGGTGACAACGGACTTGACCGTGTCGCCACTGCTCGCTTGATCGACCAGCGTGCCGACATAGCTGATCTCCGCAACGGAGGTATCGTTCTTCTCCTCCACCGCCTGGCGGGAGACGAACTGACCGTCGGCGTACACGACCTCGTAAACAACGTCGTGCGTACCGTCGACACCCTGCTGCACGACCTGCGTCTCGCCCTTGGGGATGCGGTAGGACGTGCTCGTCAGCACAGCGTGCTCGGACGCCTCGGTGACCATCTCATAGTAGGTGAAGTCGGAGCCGACGGTGATCTGCACCGCCTCGTCCGACACGTCGACCAGTACCATCTCGAGCGGGCTGATCGTGATCTGCAGGCGGCGCAGCAGCGCACTGACGCTCTCGCCGCTGCGCGTGGTAGCGTACTCGACATCCTCGCCGTGCGTCACGGTCACCTTTTCGCCGGCAGGGAGCGTGACCTCCGCGTCACTGCTCTGCGCGCCGGTGACGATGACGCGCTCCTGCGGGATCGCCGCCGTGCCGTCCAGCACACTGACCGTATCGCCGTCGGCGATGAGGTACAGCGCGTCGGCCCGCAGCTCGGGGGAACTGTTCAGCAGCATCACCGCCGCGAAAAGCACCAAAAACATCGCTCTTCTGCATCGCGGGGCCGTGAACATCTCTTTCAAAAACTTCTGCATTGGATACTCCTTTTTTCGCGGCGTGAGCCGCCGCAGCTTCGCGCACCGGGGAAAGCGCTGCGTCCCGGAAAAGATTACAAATTGTAACTTTTCCAAAACTTGCTGGCAGTATACCGCGCAAAAAAAGATTTGTCAAGTTTCCGCCGTTCGTTCCGCAAAAGTTCTGTTTATTCGTATTTTTTCTAAATTATCGCTGTTTTTATGTCAAAAAAGTTTTCGTCTAATAACTCAAATCGCAAATTTTCGCTAATTATGTAAACCTTCGTCACCGCCCCTCCCCGCGCAGCCAACGCTCCCGCACCGCAGCGGCGGCGCGTCTCGGCGTGCCGTCGTCTCCCCTTGGCAGCGGATAATTTTGTGCTGGCAGGCCGTGTGTGTCCCGGCGTGCCCCGCGGGAGGGTAAAACGGGAGAAAAGCCCCGCAAACACTGGCCTTTCTCCACCCACCGCGTGTTTCCCCTCTCCCCCGCGGAAAAAGCGGAAGGCCACCTGCGCCCGTAAAGGGCGCAGGTGGCTTTTTCGGTCAGACTCGCTTGCCGGAATGACAAAATATGCAAGTTTTACCTTTCGAAAATTCATTTATCGAAAATCCATTATGTCAACTTCATTTTTCGAATTTTGTTGATAAATCGCACAAAATTCAGGCCATCTTTTCGCCTTTTCCGTCACCCCGCCCGTTGTAGGATAGGCGCCGCTCAGGGCGTTTTCTCCTCCGATTCGCCGCGAAAATGAAGGTAAACGGATGCGGCAGCGTCTTTCGGCAGCACACGCTCCAGCGCGGCGAGGTCCGCCTCGCGGATGGCCTTCACGCTCCTGAAGGTCTTAAGGAGAGTCTGCGCGCGCACCCTGCCGATGCCCGGAATGCCGTCGAGCGCCGAGCGGGTCGAGGACCTCGAATGGCTCTCGTGGTGGAAGGTGATGGCGAAGCGGTGCGTCTCCTCCTGGATCTGTCCGATCAGAGCAAAAACGTTCGGCGCGGCGTGCAGGTCGATCTCGCGGCCTTCGGCCGTGACAAGCGCGCGCGTGCGGTGGCGGTCGTCCTTGACCATGCCGAAGATGGGAATATGCACGCGCATCCTGGCGCACACGCGCTCGGCGACCCCCGCGTGCGTCACGCCGCCGTCGATGAGCATGACGTCCGGCAGGGGGCTGAATTTCTCATCCCCGTCCAGATAGCGCCGGATGCGGCGCGTGAGCACTTCCTCCATGGACGCATAGTCGTCGGGATGGGCGGAGAGGGTCTTGATCTTAAAGCGGCGATAGGCGCTCTTTTTCGGCTTTGCCCCCTCGTAGACGACCATCGAGGCAACGATGTCGCTCGCGCCGGTGTTGGAAATATCGTAGGACTCCATGCGCTTCGGCGTTTCAGAGAGCGAGAGCATCCCCGCAAGCTGCGCCATCGTGCGATCCTCGCGCTCCTGCGCGGTCGTCACGCGCTCCACATCCTCGCGCGCGTTGCGCTGCGCCATGGCAAGGAGCTCGGCCTTCTCGCCCCGCTGGGGGACATGGAGCATCACCTTGCGTCCTGCGCGCTCCGTGAGGATCTGCGCAAGTTCATCCGCTCCCTCGATCTCGCAGGGCAGCAGGATCTCGCGCGGCAGCACGCTGCGCGCCAGGTAATACTGCGGCAGCAGCGCCGACAAAATGGCCTGCTCGCTCTCGTCCTGCGGCGCGGTGAAGAGATTCAGGTCGCGTCCCGTCACGCTGCCGTCCTCGATGTGCAGCACGGCGCTGCCGCATTTGAGCGCGCCGCGGTAAACGCCCCAGATATCGGTGTCGGCACAGATACCGGCGATGACCTTCTGGCGCTTTCCCAACACTTCGATGGCGCGGATGCGGTCGCGCAGCGCCGCCGCCTGCTCAAAGTGCAGCGCCTCGGCCTCGCGCTCCATTTCCTCGCGCAGCGCGCGCGTCAGGCGGCGGTAGTGGCCGTTCAGCAGCTCCTCGGCCTGCCCGATGCGGCGCAGGTACTCCTCCTCGTCCGGTGTGCCGCGGCAGAAGGCATCGCACCGCCCCATGTGGTGGTTGAGGCAGGGGCGCTCCTTGCCGATGTCGCGCGGGAATTTGCGGCTGCACGTCGGCAAACGGAAGGCCGCGCAGATCGCGTCGATCGCCGCGCGCGTCTCGCTGCGCCCGCCGAAGGGCCCAAAATAGAGCGCGTTGTCGTCCGCAGGCTTGCCGACCATCGTAAAGCGCGGGTAGTGCTCCGTGCCGAGGCGTACAAAGGGATAGCCCTTGTCATCCTTCAAGAGGATGTTGTAGCGCGGCATATGCTGCTTGATGAGCGAGTTTTCCAGAATCAGCGCCTCGAACTCGGTCGAAACAAAGATCGTGTCAAAGTGGTCCACCTGCGAGACCATGCGGCGCGTTTTCGCATTGTGGGAGGAATTCTCCTGAAAATACTGGCTGACGCGGTTTTTGAGCTTTTTCGCCTTGCCGACGTAGATGACCTCGCCGGTTTTGTCCATCATCAGGTAGACGCCGGGGGCGAGCGGCAGATCGTTCGCCTTGTCCAAAAGCTCCTGCTTTGTCATGTCCGCTCTCTCCTTTCCTGCTTTCGTCGGTCCATTATACTATATAATATATAGTGTGGAAACCGTCATAAAATGGAAAAAGGCGGCTTCTCTTCGAAGCCGCCTTTCCTGTTTGTTTTTTATTCGCCGAAGTTGCTGGAAACCAGCTCGCACAGAGCGTTCACGGCTTCCTTCTCGTCCGCGCCGTCGGCCAGCAGCGTGATGGTCGTGCCCTTCACGATCCCGAGGGACAGCACGCCCAGCAAGCTCTTGGCGTTCACGCGGCGCTCATCCTTCTCCAGCCAGATACCGCTCTTGAACTCGTTGGCTTTCTGAATGAAGAACGTGGCGGGACGTGCGTGCAGGCCTACCTCATTGTTGATCGTAACATTCTGAGTATACATCGTTACTTTCTCCCTCTCCAAAAAAATCTTTCGGACTATACCGTATCATATACCATTGCCCCGCCATTCGTCAATGTCATTTTTCGCGAAATGTCGCGGATTTGGCAATAAACACAGACAAAACGCTTTCCCGGGCGGCTGTTTACTTCAACTCGACCACAGTTACGCCCGACTCGCCCTCGCCGTAGTTGCCGAGGCGGAAGCTTTTCACGGCCTTGTTGCGCCGGAGAGAAGCGTGCACCGCCTTGCGCAGCGCGCCCGTTCCCTTGCCGTGGATGATGGTCACGGTCTCCAGATGCGCCATCACAGCGGCGTCAATGTAGTTGTCGAGCACACTTTCGGCCTCGAGCGTTTCCATGCCGCGGATATCGAGCTCGCGCGCGGCAGAAGCCGTGCGCAGGATGCGCTGCGAGGGAGCAAACTGCGGCTGCTTTTTCGCCGTTGCCGCACGCTCCGCCTCTTCGATGAGGCGCACCTCGTCGGCTTTGACCTTCATCTGCAAAACGCCCGCCTTGAGCGTCAGCGTATCTCCCTTGACGGCCGTGACCTCCGCCTGACGGCGCGTGCCGGGGATCTCGACAAGGTCTCCGACCTGAATGGGGCGCGAGGGCTTGGGGATGGGCTCGGCGCTCTCGTCGTGAAGACCCACGGCATCGCGCGCCCCCTTGATGTTGTGCATGATCTCGGCGCGCTGGGCGTTCATCTGCTGGGCGTCGAGCTTTTTCTGCTGCTTGCGCAGCGCGTCCAGCTCGCGGAAGGTCTCATCCGCAGCAGACTTGGCCTCGGCAAGAAGTCTCTTGGCCTCAGCCTCGCCGCGGCTGCGGGCGTTCTCCTTCGCACGCTCCATCTGCGTGCGAAATTCGCGCGCCTTGCGCGCGTCTTCTTCGCGCTGGGCATAGAGCCGGTCGACCTCAGCCTTTTCCTTCTCTAACTGCTGGCGCTTCTGCTCGAGCTGCGTCAGCACATCTTCAAAGCGGATGCTCTCGCTGTCCATCTGCGCCTTAGCCTTTTCGATTACGCTCTCGGCAAGCCCCAGCCGCTTCGAGATGGCAAAGGCATTCGACTTGCCCGGAATGCCGATGAGCAGCTTATAGGTCGGGCACAGCGTTTCCACGTCGAACTCACAGCTCGCGTTCTCCACGCCCGCGCTCGTCATGGCGTAGGTCTTGAGCTCGGCATAGTGCGTCGTCGCGGCGATCCGTGCGCCCTGCGACCGCGCCTGCTCGATAACGGCGATGGCCAGCGCCGCACCCTCGACAGGGTCGGTGCCCGCGCCCAGCTCATCGAAGAGGATGAGACTGCTCCTGTCCGCCTCATCGAGTATCTGCACGATGTTCTTCATGTGCGCCGAGAAGGTCGACAGGCTCTGCTCAATGCTCTGCTCGTCGCCGATATCGGCCAGGACCGAGGTGAAGACGCTCACCTCGCTGCGGTCGTCGCAGGGAATGTGCAGTCCGCATTGCGCCATCAGGCACAGAAGGCCGAGTGTTTTAAGGCTCACAGTCTTACCGCCGGTGTTGGGTCCCGTGATGACAAGCGTATCGAAGCTGCGGCCGAGCTCAATGTCGATGGGCACCGCCTTCGCGGGATCGAGCAGCGGATGGCGCGCATGGCGCAGATACACGCTGCCGTCCTTTTTGATCTCCGGGCGCATGGCGTTCATCTCGTAGCTCAGCTCGCCGCGCGCGAAGATGAGATCAAGGTGGACCAAAAGGTCATAGTCCCACAGGATATCGCGGCTGAAGCCCGCTGCCTCACCCGACAGGGCATAGAGGATGCGGTCGATCTCCTTTTCTTCCTTCGCTTCCAGCTCCTTGAGCTCGTTGTTGGCCTGCACCACGCCCATCGGCTCGACGAAGATCGTCGCGCCGCTCGAGGACGTGTCGTGCACGAGTCCCGGCAGCTCGCCGCGGCACTCGGCCTTCACCGGCACGACAAAGCGCCCGCCGCGCTGCGTGATGAGCGCGTCCTGCAAAACGTTGCGATAGCTCGGCGAGGAAATGATGCGCTGCAAGATCTGCCGGCCCTTGGCCGCCGCCGCACGCTTGTGGCGGCGGATCTCCGCAAGCTCGGGCGAAGCGTTGTCCGATATCTCGTTTTCATCAAGGATCGCGGTCGTGATCTTCTCCTCCAAAAAGCGATTTGCGTGCAGCGAGAGGAACATCCGGTCGATGACCGTGCCCTCCTCGTCCTCCTTATAATAGTCCTGCACGCGGCGCACGTTAGTGAGAAGCCCCGCAATGTCGAGCAGCTCGCGCGTATTGAGCATACCGCCGCGCTCGGCGCGTGAGAGCGCCTCTGACACGTTCTTCACGCCCGAAAACGTCGGGCTGCCGCGCAGCGCGATCATTTTGCGCGCCGCGTCGGTCTCATCGAGCAGGCGGCTCACCTCGCCAAAGTCGTCCGACGGTGTCAGCCTCCGTGCGCGGTCCTTGGCGTCGGCGCTGACGGCGTGGCGCTCCAGCCGCTCCAAAAGGCGCGGCAGCTCCAGCACGCGGATGGATTTTTCAAACAGTTCACTCATAGTTTTCTCCGAAATTTTGATTCCGATTCGTATTTATTCCGACAATTATTTCTATTTGTTGTCAATTTTCATGCTTTTATAGAAGTCCAGGGTCTTGAATCGGCGGTCGAGCTGCACCCGCGCAAAGACCTCACAGGCGGCGGCAAAGCGCTGTTCCGTCTCCCCCGAGAGGGAAAATGAGAGCATCCGCTTCGGCTCTGCAAAGAGCACATGGCGCATCGCGGCGAACGAGCCCGCGTCCAGCGGCAGCAGTCCCGCCCCGCTGTGTGCCGCACATTCCCTGCACAAAAGCACGCCCTGCTGCGCGTCGAACACCGGCTCCTTCGGGTTGTGCGTACCGCACACGGCGCAGCCGTCGAGCAGCGGCTCATAGCCCGAAAGGGCGAGCAGCTTGAGCTCAAACGCCGCCTTGACAAGGCTTTGCGGCTTTTTGAGCTCGCTGAGCGCGTAGAGCGCGTTGAGCAGCAGCGACAGGATCTCCGGCACAGGCTCGTCCTCCGCCGTGACGTACTCGGTCATCTCGGCAAAATACGATGCAAGCGAGAGCAGTTCGATGTCCTGCCGCAGGCCTGCAAAGAGCGAGATCGTCGACGCCTCGTCGAGGTAATACCAGCTCCCGCGCTGATAGAGCGTCAGCTCGGAGAAGGCCAGCAGCTCGCTGCCCGCGGCGATGCGGCTCGACTTGCGCCGCGCCCCGCGCGCCACGACCGCGACCTTGCCGAGCGCATCGGTCAAAAGGGTCAATATGTAATCGGCCTCCTTCGTCGGTGTGACGCGGAGGACGATGCCTTTTACGACGAGTTTTTCTGACATAAAAATTCTCTAAAGTATTTTTACACCAATGGGTGTAAAGGGTGTTTGCCTTGCAGCAAAATGTATCTCCGCGCGCTGCGCGGGAGGGGAATGCAGCGCTTGGTGCTGCTGTCGGTCAAAGGGGGTATTCTCTTCTCGAAGAGAATACCCCCTTTGTATCCCCCAGAGAAGGACGAGGGGCGGACCCCTCGACCCCCGACATTGCAGGCTTGCAGCTTGAAGAGCTGCGCAGCCTGCGGATTGCACAGCCGTTGGCAGCTTTGCTGCCTTACGGATGTGGCATACCCCTTGCGGGTAGTCGGGTGCGGTGTACATGGCTTCGCCATGGATCTTCTGCGAATCGTTACCGATATCAACCGCGCCTTACTGCACTGCCGTGAGGCGCGAGTGACGTTTTCTCGGCGGCAGACTGCCTGCCGAATGCGGCATCGCTGCGCTCGCCGCTTATTTTGCGGCGCTATGCGCGGGACGTTCCATTCACCGCCAGCAAATAGAAGATCGGCTCGCCGGTTTTCATAAACAGCGCGAAATATCCGTTCTGCAAGCTTTTCACCTCATGCTTAGCATGGGGAAAAGCATAAGAAATATGGCTGGGAAAATTTATTTACTGCTCGTCGTAGCCGAAAGAACGAATATAATTCATATTATCGCGCCAGTTTTCCTTGACCTTGACCCAGGTTTCGAGGTAGACTTTCGTGCCCATGAAGCGCTCGATGTCCTGCCGCGCCTCGGTCGAGATCTTTTTGAGCATCGCGCCGTTTTTGCCGATGATGATCCCCTTGTGGCTGGCCTTTTCGCAGTAGATGGTCGCGTCGACCTCGATGACCTCGTCGTCGCGCTCGATGAAGCGCGTAATCTCGACCGCCGTGCCGTGCGGGATCTCCTTATCCAGATTGCGCAGCAACTTTTCGCGCACGATCTCGGCCACGACCTGGCGGTCGGGCTGGTCGGTCGTCATGCCGTCGGGGAAGAGCTGGGGACCCTCGGAGGCATACTTGGAGAGCTCACTCATCAGCTCGTCCAGTCCCTCGCGCGTGCGCGCGGAGATGGGGATGATGGCGTCAAACGGATACGCCTCGCTGTAGGCCGCGATGACGGCGAGCAGGTCGTCCTTTTTCTCGACGGTGTCGATCTTGTTGATGCACAGAATGGCGGGCAGATGGGAAGCCTTGATCTTCTCGATGAGCTCCGCCTCGGGAATACCGACGTGCGCCACCGGCTCGACGAGCAGCAGCACCGCGTCCACATCCGCGATGGACTCGCGCGTGACCTTGACCATATAGTCGCCCAGGCGGTTGCGCGCCTTGTGAAATCCAGGCGTGTCGAGCAGCACGTACTGCGTGTCGCCGCGGTTCACCACGCCGTAAATGCGGTTGCGCGTGGTCTGGGGCTTGTTCGACACGATGGCGATCTTTTCGCCCACGAGGGCGTTCGTCAGGCTGGATTTGCCCACATTCGGCCGTCCGCAGACGGTGATCATAGCGGTTTTCGTTTTGTTCATAGCAGGTGATCCTCAACTTTCTTTTGTTCGTTGAACGTTTTATTATTTTCTGCCAAAGCAGGTCACTTTTCTCTCCCGATCCAGGCGGCGGAGGCGGCGACAACAGCGGCAAGGAAGAGCACCGCCGATTCCACATAGCCGAACGGAAGCATATTGAGCAGTATCCAGCCGAGCACAAGCGTCCCGACAAACACGCCCAGCACCTTCATCAGCATAGCGTCGTCTTTCGTTCCGTCCTTCAGTTCGTCTCTCGTTTCGTCTTTCATCTCGTCTTTCATCTCTTCTCTCCTTCTCTGTCTGTCATATGGGAAAAAGCTCACCGCGTAAGGTCGAGCCGCTCCATGATGGCTTCCTCGTGCGCGCGCATCTGCGCCTTCATCGGTCCCTCGTCCAGATGGTCGTAGCCCAGCAGGTGCAGCACCGAGTGCGTCACAAGGTAGGCGAGCTCGCGGCGGTTGGAGTGGCCGTATTCCTTCGCCTGCGCAGCGACGTGCTCGAGCGAGATGACCATATCGCCGAGCGGGACCAATCCCGTGCCGGGATCGGCGTCCTCCGTCCCCGGCAGTTCTCCGGGCGAAAGCTCGAACATCGGAAAGCTCAGAACATCCGTCGCACGGTCGACCTGCCGCATCTCGCGGTTGATCTCGTGGATGGTATTGTCATCCGTCAGCCGCACGTCGATCTCACAGGGAAAGTCCACGCCCTCGGCTTCAAGCGCCGTGCGGATGACCTTGCGGATGAAGGCGCATTTGCTGTCGCTCACGCCGGGCACGTCCGCCGTGATGGGGAGATAATGTCTCTTTGCCATTACTTTTTCCTCTTTTCGTTCCGCGCGGTCTCATAGTCCGCGTAGGCCTTGATGATGCGCTGCACCATCACATGACGTACCACATCCTGATCGGTCAGCTCGCAGATGCCGATGCCCTCGACATTTTTGAGCACACGCACGGCCTGCTTGAGTCCGCTCATCTTGTCCGCCGGCAGATCGATCTGCGTCACGTCGCCGGTGATGACCATTTTGGAATTAAAGCCCATGCGCGTCAAAAACATCTTCATCTGCTCGCAGGAGGTGTTCTGCGCCTCGTCGAGGATGATGAAGCTGTCGTCCAGCGTGCGGCCGCGCATATAGGCAAGCGGCGCGACCTCGATATTGCCGCGCTCTAAATACTTCTGATACGTCTCCGCGCCGAGCATATCGAAAAGCGCGTCGTACAGCGGGCGCAGGTACGGGTCGACCTTGCTCTGCAAGTCACCCGGCAGGAAGCCGAGGCGCTCGCCCGCTTCGACTGCGGGGCGCGTTAAGATGATGCGGTTCACCTTGCGCTCGCGGAACGCCGCGACCGCCGCGGCGACGGCGAGGTACGTTTTGCCCGTGCCCGCGGGTCCGACGCCGATGGTGATGGTATTTTTCAAAACAGACTCGATGTACCGCTTTTGTCCGATGGTCTTGGGCTTGATGGGGCGGCCCTTGGAGCTGATGCAGATGACGTCCTGCGTCAGCTCGCTGATGCGCTCCTCCTGCCCCGCACGCACGAGCGAGATCACGTAGCGCACATTCTGCTCGGTGATGGGTTCGCCGCGGTTCGAAAGCGTTAAGAGCGCGTTGAGTGCTTTCGTGGCGAGCATCGTGTCCTCGACCTCGCCGTTCACGCGCAGCTCGCCCTCGCGATTGGACACCGTGACCTTGAATTCCGATTCGATCAGCCGCACGTTCTCATCGAATGAGCCGAACAAATTGACCGCCTGCTCCATGCGCTCGATGCTGATGCGCTGTTCCATGCTGTAGTTCCTCCTGAAAAAATGCTATCCTTCGTCGATCGCGATCGGCACCTCCCGCCCGATCTGCTCCTCGCATTCCGCGCTGAGCGTCACAAGCAGGGTATCGCCCTGCACTGCGGAGGCGACGCGCTCACTCGTCACACTGCCGTCCTTGCCGAGAAGGGCGGCGAGCTGTGCCTTGAGCACCTCCTCCCCGATCGTCTCCGCCGCCGCGCGCGAGCGCGTGACGGTGACAGTCTCATAGGGCAGATACGTCTCCGTCTCCCACGTGATCGGGAGCGAGACAAGGCCAAACAGCGACCATGGTGTTTGATTCTTTATTTTATCACAATCGCCATGGCAAATGCTACTCCCTTTTGCGCCAATTTTCAGCCGGTTTTCGCCCCAGAGCAGCGAAAAGCGCCGCTTTTCGCCGCCGGTATAGGTCTTTTGCTCATAGCTGAGCGGAATGCGCACGCTCAGCTCATACCATGTGCGCGCCCAGACCTCGCCCTTCCCCGCAAGGAAGCGCGTTGTCACGCTCGGCTTTTCCGTCCCGCCGGTCTCCACCACGCCCGCGATCAAAAGCTGCCCCTCCTGCACGCTCGTGCCGGGCAGGACCTTCTTCTCCCCGTCCAGCGCGCGGACCCTGGTCACAAGTCCTGCGCGCTTTGCAACAACATTGGTCGGCACGCTCTCATTTGCCCGCTCGGGCGCGCGCACGCGCTCGCGCACCTGCACATAGGCCCTGCACCCGCGCACATTGACCGCGAGCCAGCAGAGGTCGTTCAGCTCCGGCAGCACGCGGTTGCAGATATCCTGCGACTTGAAGGAGTAAACGAACGTCCCGCGGTGCACGCCCTGTTCGGAAAGCGCGTGCAGGATGGTCTCCGTCGGCACGGTCTCATTGCCCGTCACCTCAAAATCCCAGATGAAGAGCGAATTCACAAGCAGCAGCGCGCAGCATAGCGCTCCGCCCGCAAGCAGTGCGTAGCGCCGGCGAAAGCGCGCGAGGAAAAAGGGCGCGCCCGCCGTGCTCTCGACCGATATCTCCGCGCCGATGCCCTCTGCCGCGCGCCGCAGCGCGCGCAGGTCCCCTCGTCCCAGGCAGAACGACAGCTCCGACGCGCTCAGCCATTTGAGGTCCCAGAATTCGATGCCCCGTGCCGAGCACAGATTCAGCACCCGCTCGGGATACACGCTCTGCGCGCGCACACGCACGCTGCCGCGCAGCAGCTTGACTGTTTTTTTCAGCATTTCGTCCTCATCTCACATATTCCACCGCATCGATCCTGCCGGCGATGCGCAGCTCCGCGTCCGTCATGCTGCAAAGCGTCAGCCCTTCTCCGCGCACGCGCAGCAGGAGCGGCCCCGCGTTGATGTCGATCTGCTCCGTTCCATAGGACAGTATCCCGCCGTGCCCCTCCAAAAAAAGCTGGCGGTCGCCGATCATCTCCAGGTGACACAGGCCCGCCACAATGTCCGCCGGCAGGTCAAAAAGCTCGGCCGCGCGGGTCATCACGCGGCGCGGCCGCTCATTTCGTTCCATCGTCATCTCCCCTTCGGCAAAACTCTATGCGGACCGGCACGCGGATTTGCCTGTCCGCGCGCCGGCAAGTTTGCCCGTTTTCCCGCATAGACTGGCCGCAGAGGTGATGGGACATGAAGCTGCGCAAGCTCGCGCCGCCGGGCGCGCTGCTGCTCTGCCTGCTCGCGCTGCTGCTCTTCCCCCAGGATTCCGCACAGTCCGCGCGCGACGCGCTCGCGCTGTGCGCGCAGACGGTCATTCCCTCGCTCTTCCCCTTCTTTGTGCTCTCCTCGCTGCTCGTCTCCTGCGGCGCGTCGGCGCTGCTCTCTGCGCTGCTTGCGCCGCTGATGCGGCCGCTGTTCGGTCTCTCCGGCGCAGGGGCGGCTGCGCTGGCGCTGGGGCTTTGCGGCGGCTACCCCGTCGGCGCGCGGACCGCCGCCGAGCTTGTCGAAAGCGGCGCGCTTTCGCGCGAGGAGGGGGAGCGCCTGCTCATTTTCTGCAACAACGCGGGGCCGGGCTTTCTGCTCGGCATATGCGGCGGGGCGGTATTTGCCTCGCCGCGCGCGGGCGCGGCGCTCTATCTTATCCACGCCGCCTCAGCGCTCTTCACGGGGATACTGCTCACACGCCGCCTGCCGCCGCTTTCCGCTCCTTTTTCCGCAGGGGCGGCGCCGCGCAGGAGCGTTTCCCTCTCCGCAGCCCTTCCCGCTGCGGTACAGGGCGCGCTCGCGGGCATTTTGAATGTCTGCGCCTTTGTCGTGTTTTTCACGGTCTGCACGCGCCTTTTGCTGCGTGCGCTGCCAGAGTCGTTCGCTTTTTCGCTGCCCTGCGCGCTGCTCATCGGTTTTTTTGAGCTGACGAGCGGCGTGACGGCGCTGCCTCCCACCCGTGCAGGCTTTCTCGCTTGCGCGGCGCTGCTGGCCTGGGGCGGCCTGAGCGTCCACTGCCAAACGCTCAGCGCGCTGAGCGCTTCCGCCCTCTCCGCCCGGTACTATCTGCGTGCCAAGGCAGCACAGGCGCTTCTCTCCGTCATTTTGTCGCTGCCTGCGCTGCCGTTTCTGTTCCCGTGAGGGCCGCCTCCTCGCCCGTGATAGCATCCGCCACGAGCGAGACGACATCGGCCACCGCGTCGTCAAAAAGGTGCATATACACCGCGCTCGTCACGGCGGTGGAGCTGTGACCCAGGGCCTTCGAGATGTTGAACATCGGCACATTCTGGCTGTTGGCAAGGCTTGCAAAGCTGTGGCGCAGCCCGTGCAGCGAAATGGGCGGCAGGCCCTGAGCGGCAATGAACTGCGCGATGCTGCGGCAGAGGACGTCGGGCTGATAGGGCTTGCCCGCCTCGGTCACGGCGACATAGCCCTCGGGGTTATACTTCGGGTTGCGCTTTCGCTTCTTCTGCCACTCGCCGTGCAGCCGGCACAGCAGCGCGCAGAGCTCCTCGTTGCCGCGGAACGCGAGCCGCCGCTCGGAGGCATAGGACTTCGGTGCCTTTTCCAGCGCCCGTCCGCTCACGGCGGTGCGCACCTCGCAGACCGTCAGCACGCCGCGCGCAAGGTCCACGTACCGCCATTTCAGGCCGCAGATCTCGCTTCTTCGCAGCCCCAGGCAGCCCGCGAGCTTCACGGCGATCTCGAGCTCCGTGCCCTCGCTCGCGCGGAAGAGCGTGCGCAGCTGCTGGGAGTTATAAAAGCGGTGCTTGGGCGCCTCATGCGCGGGCGGCGTGACGAGCTCCGTCACGTTTCCCTTCACCACGCCCTGCCGCATCGCCGCACCGAGCGCCGCGTGCAGCAGAACATGATGCTTGCGGATGGTGTTGTTGGCAAGGCCCTTGCGCCGCAGCTCGCCGTAATACTGCTGCACGCGCATGGCGGTGAGCTCCTGCAGCCCCACCTTGCCGAGCGAGGGAATGAGATGCGTCAGCAGGATATTCTCATAGCCGTGGCGGGTCGTCTCCTCGCAGTTCGGCGCCACGATCTCCTCCATCCAGTAGCGCAGCCACTCCCCCAGCGTCAGGCACACCGGCGCGTTCGGTCCGCCCGTGAGCTGCGCGCAGCGGTAGTCCGCGATCGCCTGCTCAGCCTGCTCCATGGTGGTATAGGTCCGTGTGCGCCGCACGCGGCGGCCCGTCCCGTCGTCATAGTAGAGCGAGACATAGAACAGGTGGTTGCGGTCATCGTAGGCCAGGTTTCGTTTCAGTGTTTTTCTCATGTGATTTCTCTCTTTCCGTTGTAATGATTTTCCCCCGCGCCTTGCGGGAAAATAAAAAAACACCGCTGCACACGCAGCGGTGTTTTTTGATCGGATAAAATTAGGCGTTCTTGGCGACCTCGACGAGCTTGGTGAACGCGACGGGATCGCTGATGGCCATCTCGCTGAGCATCTTGCGGTTGATCTCGATGCCGGCGGTCTTCAGGCCGTGCATGAACGTGGAGTAGTTCATGCCGTTGAGCTTGCAGGCTGCGGAGATACGGGTAATCCACAGGGAGCGAAAATCTCTCTTCTTCAGGCGGCGGCCGACGTAAGCGTAGGTCAGGGACTTCATGACCTGCTCGTTGGCCATCTTGAAGTGGCGGGATTTGTTGCCCCAGTAGCCCTTGGCGAGCTTGAGGGTCTTATTTCTTCTCTTGCGCGTCATCATCGCGCCTTTAACACGTGCCATATTGTAAAGCCTCCTTAAAGCGTATCGTTATCGAATTATTTGTAGGGGATCATCTTGCGGATGGTGCTGGCAGTGGTCTTGTCAGCATAGCCGCCCTGACGCAGACGACGGGTACGCTTGGTGGGCTTCTTGGTCAGGATGTGGCTCTTGAAAGCCTTGGCGACCTTGACCTTACCGGACTTGGTCAGGTTGAATCTCTTTTTGGAACCGCTGTGGGTTTTCAGCTTGGGCATAGTAGTTTCTCCTTTTCGTATTTGTTGTGACGCCTTGGGTTACTTTCCCGCCTTCGGGGAAAGGAAGATCGACATACTGCGGCCTTCCATCTTGGGCTCTTTATCCAGGTTGGCGACCTCGGCAACGGCCTCGGCAAAGCGCACGAGCAGATCGCGGCCGATGTCCGTATGCGCCATCTCGCGGCCGCGGAAGCGGACCGAGACCTTGACACGGTTGCCGTCGGCAATGAATTTCTGGGCGTTTTTCAGCTTGGTATTGAAATCGCCCACGTCGATACCGGGGGACATACGCACTTCCTTGATCTCGACGACGTGCTGGTTCTTTCTGGCTTCCTTCTCGCGCTTGGCCTGCTCAAAGCGGAACTTGCCGTAATCCATGAGCTTGCACACAGGCGGCGTGGCCTGCGGCGAGATCTTGACTAAGTCAAGGCCCTGTTCGTCGGCGATGTGCTGCGCCTGCGCCGCAGACATGATGCCAAGCTGCTCGCCGGTCGCGCTGATGAGACGGATCTCACTGTCCCGGATCTCTTCGTTGATCTGATGCACGTTGCTGCTAATACCGAAGCACCTCCGTTTTTCATAAAGATTTCTGGCAAACAAAAAACGAGCACAGAACATTCTGCACCCGTACCATGACACAAAAAAGCCCGAAGGTTTTGTTTTCCATGATTGACCCCTTCGCTCTGCTGGGGGTGAGAACAGATGCACCGCTCTTCTTTGTTTTGCGTAGGTATTATATCCTCTGTTTTCCCCTTTGTCAAGGGATTTTTTCTTCTCTCCTCAGGAATTTTTCGGTATATTTTTGTTTTCCCGTGCCCACACTATGCTCGCAGGCAGTTCAAGCGGAAAGGAGGCGAGCACCGCATGAAAAACCGCAATAACAAGGACCAGAATCAGCAGAACACCGAGCGCAGCAACGAGCAGAACCAGAATCAGAATCAGGACCGCAACGCGCAGAACAAGAATAACCGCTGAGCGTACTCAAGAACACAGGGCTCCGGAGTTTCCGGAGCCCTGCACCTTTATAGAACCTTAATCTCGCTCCCCCTTGCGCAAAGAAGCGTTACGTGCTATCATTTTTAATAAAATGAGGTATTTTCCGCTTACATTTCAGAAAGGCGCACCATGCTCGATTCTCTCTCTTTGTGGCTGCACGAAACACCGCTGGGTGAAACACTGCTCACCATGCTCATCTCGATGCTCCCCGTCGTGGAGCTGCGCGGCGGCCTGCCCGCAGGCGTTGCGATGGGGCTGCCGATCCCCGTGGCGTTTGCCGCGTCGCTCGTCGGCAACATGATCCCCGTGCCGTTTATCATTCTGTTCGTCCGTCCGCTGTTCAAGTGGATCCGCGTACATATTCCAAAGCTCGAGGGCTTCATCTCGCGGCTCGAAGCGCGCGCAAGAGCAAAGAGCGCCGATGTTGTCCGCTATCAGACGTGGGGCCTGCTGCTCTTTGTCGCCATCCCGCTGCCGGGCACCGGCGCGTGGACGGGAGCGCTGATCGCCGCCGTGCTCGATATGCGCTTAAAGCGCGCCGTGCCGGTCATTCTGCTCGGCGTTACCATCGCCGGGTGCATCATCACCATGCTGACGCATGGGGTCAGTCTACTTATCTGAATCAGCTACACAAAGGGGGTGTTCTCTTTCCAACGAGGATGCTCCCTTTTTTATCGCCCTTACGAGGGGGCGGGGAGAGGTTGCAGCGCCGATGGCGCTGCACGGGGCAAAGGGGGGATTCTCTTTCCGAAGAGAATACCCCCTTTTGAACCCCCAGAGAAAGGCGAGGGGCATCCCCCTCGACCCCCGACATTGTGGGTTTTGGGCTTGAAGGACTGCACGCGCTGCGCAGTGTAGGTGCGGTGTACGTGGCTGCGCCACGAGCCTTCTGCGTGTCGGTTCATGCTGCAACCACGCCCTACTCCGTGGGGCGCGAGTGACGGTAGATTGGCGGCGGACTGCCTGCGCATCGGCGGCATTGCTTCGCTCGCCGCCGCTTTTAGGGTTCTGCTGACATATAAATTTCTTCTGTCTTTTGCTGGGCGGTGATGAGGGTTTCTTTGGCAGAGCCGTAGTTTTGCTTTTCCATTTGTTCCAATGCGTCCGTGATGGCGTTGAACAAAAGCAGGTACATCTTCTTATATTCTTCCATGGTCTTCTCCTTTCTTCAAGAAAAATTTATAATTGCACTGATATAGTGCAATTATAATAACCTTTGCGGATAAACTCAATACCGAAATGTGCGAAATCAGCACAGGAGGTGTTGGGCTTGGACTACGAATATTCAAAACGTCTCGGCGCGCATCTCGCGCAGCTTCGGAAGGAAAGCCGCTTGACGCAGGAACAGCTCTCGGCGAAGCTGCAAGTGCTCGGCTGTGATCTGACACGAAGTGCCCTCGCTAAGATCGAGGTCGGCCAGCGCCATATTTATCCGGATGAGATGAAAGCGCTCTGTCAGGCCCTCGGAAAAAGCTACAATGACCTTTTTATATAAGAACGACCGCTGACGCGGTCGTTCTTTCATCATTTGAAGAGCGCGGCGAGCGAAGCAATGCCGCCGCCCGCACCGCAGTCTGCCGCCGAGCAAGCGTCACTCGCGCCCCACGGAGTAGGGCGCGGTTGCGAGTGGTAACGAACAGCAGGGATTCATGGCGAAGCCATGTACACCGCACCTACATTCCGCAGGCCGGGCAGCCCTTCAAGCCGCAAACTGCCAATGCAAATTTTCTCTGGGTGGGTCTAAGGGAGGGATATCTCTTTTTTGAAAAGAGATATCCCTCCCTTGTCCGTACAGCGCCAGCAGGCACTGTCCCCCCCACCCCCCTGCGAGGGGGACAAACAAAAAGGAAGCCCTTCCAGGCTTCCTTTTCTCAAGTTTGCTCACTCTACAGTAACAGACTTCGCAAGATTTCTCGGCTTATCGATATCGCACCCGCGCTGGAGCGCGATATAGTATGCCAATAGCTGCAGCGGCACCACGCCGAGCGACGGCAGCAGCATCTGCGCCGTATCGGGGATGGTAATAACATTTTCGACGGTCTTTTCCATCTCCTCGCGGTGGCTCTCGGTCGCGAGCGCGAGGACGTCCGCGCCGCGGGCCTTGACCTCGACCACGTTGCTCATGGCCTTGTCGAAAAGCGGAGCGTAGGTGCCGAGCGCAATGACGAGCGTACCGTCCTCGATCAGCGAGATCGTGCCGTGCTTGAGCTCGCCGGAGGCGTAGGCCTCGGAGTGGATGTAGCTAATCTCCTTGAGCTTGAGCGAACCCTCGAGACCGAGCGCATAGTCAAGATTGCGGCCGATGAAGAAGACGGAATTGTGGTTGAAGTATTGCGAGGCGTACTTGGGGATGGCCTCGCAGCTCTCGCTCGCGAGGAACTGCTCCATTTTCTCAGGCAGCTTCTGGAGCTCTGTCACCGCTTCGTCGTACTCCTCCTTTTTCACCGTGCCGAGCGCCGAACCGAAGGCAAGGCCGATCATATCGAGCACGGCAAGCTGCGTGGAGTAGGCCTTGGTCGTTGCAACGGCGATCTCGGGTCCTGCCCAGGTGTAGAGCACATCGTCCGATTCGCGCGCGATGGACGAGCCGACCACGTTGACGATGGAAAGGATGTAGCCGCCGCGCTTTTTCGCCTCGCGCAGCGCGGCCATGGTGTCAAGCGTTTCGCCCGACTGGGAGATGACGATGACGAGCGACTTGTCATCCACGATGGGGTCGCTGTAGCGGAATTCGCTTGCCAGCACCACCTCGACGTTGCGGCGCAGCAGATGCTCAAGGTTGTACTTGCCGATCATGCCGACGTGGTACGAAGAGCCGCAGGCGACGATAAAAATGCGGGTGAATTCGCGCATCTTCTCAACGGGGAGCTTGAGATCGTCGAATACGACCCTGCCGTCCTTGATGCGCGGGGAGATCGCGCGGCGCAGCGCCTCGGGCTGCTCCATGATCTCCTTGAGCATGAAGTGCTGATAGCCGCCCTTTTCCGCGGCGGAGACCTCCCAGTCGATGGTAAAATGCTTCTTTTCGACCTTCTGCTCCAGCGCGTCGTAGACCTCGATGCCGTCGCGCGTCAGCACGGCGACCTCGCCGTCCTCCATGTAGGCGACATCGCGCGTGTGCTTGATGATGGCCGTCACGTCGGAGGCGAGGAAATTGCATCCCTCGCCGTAGCCGAGCAGCAGCGGCGCATCCTTGCGCGCGGCGATGATGCGGTCGGGGCAGTCGGCGCAGAGCATACCGAGCGCGTAAGCGCCCTCGATGCGGCGCAGCACGCGGCCCACCGCCTCTAAAAAGTCGTGGCACTCGTTGTAATAGAATTCGAGCAGCTGCGCCACGACCTCGGTATCGGTCTCGGACTTGAACGTTACGCCCTGACCGATGAGGAACTCCTTGATCTCGACATAATTCTCGATGATGCCGTTGTGGATGACGGCGAACTTGCCGTGCTCGCTCACGTGGGGGTGAGAGTTGACGATGTTCGGCGCGCCGTGCGTCGCCCAGCGGGTGTGGCCAAGGCCGATGCAGCCCTCCAGGTCCGCGCCGCCGTGGATCTGCTCGCTGAGGACCTTGAGCCGACCCACCGCCTTCTCGACCTGGAGCTTTCCCTGCGCCGAGATAACGGCTACGCCGGCAGAGTCATATCCGCGGTATTCCAGATGCGCAAGTCCATCCAGCAAAATGGGGGCCGCCTGCTCCCCGCCAATGAATCCAACGATTCCGCACATAAAATAACATTCTCCTTTTGATGATTTTTGAAAAATGGGCAGAAATGCCCCTTTGCGGCGTGCTGCCGCTTCGTCAAAAGGACAAATGCGCAGTCATTTGTCGCTTTTTCCGTGGTCACAGCCCCTTTGTTCTGCGGTCGCCCGCATATTTGTCGGCTGTGTGCGCGCCCACGGGCACGGGGAAGCATCCGCCGAAGATTCGATCCTCTTCCCACCTCGTCGTCCCGCTCAAAACAAGCGGGCGCTGGCGCTTATGATGGAGTTTGCTCCATGAGCTCCTTTCTCCTCTGCGATTTTTGAATCTATTTCAAGCCGGAGCTTCTCCGGATGAAAACGGTTATTTCGCCCCCATGCGGGGCAAACTCCCCAAAAGGGAGGATGACTATGGCTACTGCTTTTATCCGCACGATCGTGCTCTATTTTCTCATCATGATCGGCCTGCGCCTTCTCGGAAAGCGGCAGATCGGCGAGCTTGAGCCCATCGAGCTCGTGCTCACGCTGCTCATTTCGGACCTTGCCGCCGTGCCGATGCAGGATTTCGGCATTCCGCTTTTCAACGGCGTCATCCCAATTGTCACGCTGTTGTCGCTTTCGATGCTGCTCTCGTGGGGCAGCGTGCGCTCCATCCGCCTGCGGCGGCTCATCTGCGGCAGCCCGACGGCGCTCATTTTAGACGGTCAGGTGCAGCAGGACGCGATGCGCCACAACCGCTTCACGCTCGACGAGCTCATCGAAGAGCTGAGATCGCAGGGCGTGACAGACCTCACCACGGTCAAATACGCTGTGCTCGAAACCGACGGGCAGCTCTCCGTCCTGCTCTATCCCGACGAGCAGCCCGCAACGCCGAAGCAGCTCGGCCGAAGCGTCAGGGACGACACCTTCCTCCCGCACATTTTCATCAACGACGGGCGGGTGCTGGGCGAAAACCTCTCGCTCGCGGGCTTAGATGCCGCATGGCTGCAAAAGCAGGTGCGCGCGCAGGGCTACCGCGCCCCGTCAGAGATCTTTCTGCTCTCGCTCGACGGCGCGGGCAACATTCTCTGTATCGGAAAGGACGGCGCCAAATGAAGCGATTTTTCTGGATCCCGTTTTGTCTGCTGCTCGCGCTCTTTGGCGCGACGCTTGCGAACGCCGCCGTCGCCGACCGTCTGGTCGAGGACTGGTGCACGGAGCTCGATCAGCTCCAGAGCACCGCACAGGCAGAGGACTGGGACAGCGTGCGCGCAGACCTCGCCGCGCTCCATCAAGGCTGGGACAGACACGCGACGTACTTTCACATCATCCTGCAGCACGATGAGCTCAACGAGGTTGAATCTCTCCTCGCCCGCGCGGACAGCTTCGCCTTCGAGCAGGACGAGGGCGAGTTCCGCGCGTGTGTCGCAGAGCTCCAGTCGCAGCTTCGGGTGCTCTCGGAAATGCAGGAAATCTCCATTCGGAATATCCTGTAGCTCACTTGCTCTCGAGCAGCTTGTTGAGCTCCTTCATAAAGGTGTCGATGTCCTTGAATTGGCGGTAAACCGAGGCAAAGCGCACGTAGGCCACCTCGTCCACGGCGCGCAGCTTGTCCATGACCAGCTCGCCGATGTACTCGGTGCTGACCTCGCGCTCGAGTGAGTTTTGCAGCGTCTGCTCGATCTCGTCCGCCTTCTGCTCGAGCACCTCGAACGGAACGGGGCGTTTTTCGCACGCGCGGATCATGCCGTTCAAGACCTTGCGCTTGTCAAAGCTCTGGCGGCTGCCGTCCTTTTTGATGACGACCATCGGCAGGCTCTCCACCGTTTCATAGGTGGTAAAGCGCTTGGCACACGAGAGGCACTCGCGGCGGCGGCGGATGCTGCTGCCCTCCTCCGCGGGCCGGGAATCGATGACCTTGCTCTCTTTGTAGCCGCAATAGGGGCATTTCATCGTGCAGGACCTCTTTTCTCTTCGTTAGTCGGAGTCAGTATAGCATACTTTTTCCCAAGATGGTAGACATAATTTTTATTTTTCCCATGTCGCGGGGGATTTTTTCTCATCCAGCCGGTAGATGACGCAGCGCCGTCCCCGCACCCGCTCCACGCGCGCCAGGCAAAAAAGCTCCGGCAGCGGGAACGGCGCCTCCTCGTCATAGGGAAGCGCGAGCAGCGTCTCGCGCTCCCACTCGCAGATGAGCGCGCCGTGAAGACGCGCGAGCGCACAGTCGAGCCGCGCGGAACGGAACAGCGGTCCCTCGGGCAGCGCGCGCCAGACGTCCATCTCTCTTCCCTCCCCACACGACGCAAAAGCGCCTGCGCTATTTTATGCGCAGGCGCTTTCTGTTATGTTGTCACTGCACGCTGTAGCTGCCGCGAACGAGGAGCTTGGTGCTGTTTGCCCCGGCCTGCACGCCGTGGCCCTCCAGCGTCGCCATGTAAAGGTGATTCTTGATCAGCGCTTCGCCGCCGGCAATGGACGCGCCGCTCGTCTCATCCACAAGGCCCGGATTGCTTGTTGCCACGCACACGCCGCTGCCCGTGCGCAGCATCGCCTCGCAGCCGACGCCCATGGAAAGGGTCTGCCCCTTACTCAGCGTGACGACCGTAAAGCTCTGCGCCGTGCCGCCGGAGGAGCCGCCCGAGGCGCCGTACTTCTGCTCAAAGGCCTTCGTCTCGCTTTTCACCTGCTCGGTGAGCTTCTGAGAAAGCTCTTTTTCGCGGCTCGCAGTCTTCTTGTCCACATCCGAGAGCACCTGCGGCAGGAATTTTTCGTTTAAGTAGCTCAAGGTCACAAGCGGGTCGCTGCTCGTGCCCGCGCCGCCGGTCGCGGCGACCGTCAGCGTCAGCACCGTCGCGCTCACCAGAAGCAGTCCCACAAGGCGGGCAAAGGCGTTGTTTCTCTTTTTCATGCTGTATTCCTCGTTTTTTCTTCCCGGCGCGCACGATATCGGTCCGCGCCGGGAGGTCTATACCAGTTGTGTATTCTGCAGGCCGAAGCTCACGGCGATTGCCGCGTCGATGCGCTCCATCAGTTCGCCGTCCACGCGCCCCATGCGCTCGCGCAGCCGCCGCTTGTCAAGCGTGCGGATCTGCTCGAGCAGCACCACGCTGTCGCGCGGCAGACCGTAGTCCGGCGCGGAGAGCGCGATATGCGTCGGCAGCTTCGCCTTGTTCGTCTGCGAGGTGATGGCCGCCGCGATCACCGTGGGGCTGTATCGGTTGCCCGTGTCGTTCTGCACGATGAGCACCGGACGCACGCCGCCCTGCTCGCTTCCGACCACGGGCGAAAGATCGGCGTAATAAATATCGCCGCGTTTCACATTGATATCCACTTAGCTATTCACACTCCGAGCGGAAGAAGTACCCTCTGGCCTTTGTCAGGGGCCACTGTCATTCTCCCACGCGGGGGCGGAATTTATACGGGAGCTCACAACTTTCCCCGTTTCTGCCCCCGGGATATCCTATGCCCGCAGCGCGTCCGCCGTGCCCCTACAGGGGCGCAAGGTCGGCGCTCACGCGCTTGCCGTGCAGAAAATAGTGGCGCGGCACGCGCTTGCTCACGGCGCAGAGCAGCTCATACGGGATGGTGCCGCACTGCCCGGCATCCTCCGCGCAGAGGACGTTTTTGCCGAAGATCTCCACCTCGTCGCCGCTTTTCACCTCCGGCAGGTCCGTCACGTCGATCATGCACATATCCATGCAGATACGCCCGACCTGCCTGGCTCTGCCGTAGGGCGTGAGCACCTCCATCCTGTTCGAGAGCGCGCGGTGCAGACCGTCGGCGTAGCCGATGGGCAAAACCGCAATACGGCTCTCCCGCTCGGTAAAATACGTCCGCCCGTAGCTCACCGATGTGCCGGGCGCAAGCGCGCGCACGGTCGCAACGCGCGTTTTGAGCGACATGACGGGCTCCATGCCCATTTTCTCGGCAAGACTGCCCGAGCCGTAAAGGATGATGCCGCAGCGCACCATATCGCCCGCCCACTCGGGATAGCACACGATGCCGCCGGCGTTGCAGCAGTGGCGCAGCCTGAAGCGAAAGCCGCTGCGTGTCTCTGCCTCGCCGATCATGCGCAGAAAGCGCTCGTGCTGCGTCCTCGTGAAGGCGACGTTCTCCTCACCCTCCTCGTCCGCGACGCAGAAGTGCGTGAAAACGCCCTCCACGTCGAGCCCCGGCAGCCTGAGCACCGCCAGAATGTCCCGCAGGCTCTCGTCAAAATGCGCTTCATCGCATAAAAAGCCGAGCCTGCCCATGCCGGTATCGAGCTTGATGTGCACCTTCATCTTTTTGCCGCACTTCACCGCCGCGTCGGAAAACGCTTCGGCGATGTCCAAGCTCTGCACCGCCTGCGTCATGTCGAGCGCCAGAATGCGCTCCGCCTGGTCAGCAGGCGTGAAGCCCAGCATCAGCACCGGCAGCGCAACGCCGCCGAGACGCACCTCCTCGCACTCGTCGATGTTCGACACGGCGAGATAGCTCGCGCCCAGCGCTTCCAGTTCCTTCGCCACCGGCACCGCGCCGTGGCCGTAGGCGTCCGCCTTGATGACGCCGAGCAGCTTTGTCTTTTCGCCGACATGACGGCATATCACTTCATAATTATGGGCCAGTGCGTCGAGGTCGACCTCGGCCCAGGTCCGTTTGAGCGTGCTTTCCACGGTCTCTTCCGCCCTCTCTTGCTTTGGGATCTACCACAGTCTAATTCTGTGTACTTGGAGGTAGTATATCATCAAAAACAAAATTCGTAAACTCCGCCGCGGCAATAATTTTTCCGTTTTCGCACACCTCGGCATACACCGGCGCGCCGCTGTCCTCAAACCAGACGGTCCCGCCGAGCGTTTCGCCGCCGAGCGTCATGGAAAAGTCCGCGCGCAGCGTCTCCTGCCCGTCCAGCGTCTCGCTGCCTACGCTGTCGAGATACGCGCGGGAAAAGCCGTCCAACACCAGCGGCACGCAGCTCAGCGCGCTCACGCGCGGCGAGAGCGTCCCCGCGTCCAGTGCCATACCGTCGTATTCGAGCGTCAGCGCATCACCTGTCAGCGTCGCCGTGACGCCCGCAAGCGCCTCCGGCTCCATGACCGCCGCGCGCACCGTGTCGCCCGACCGCTCGATCGAAAGCGCATAGTGCAGCGTCTCGTCCTCACGCGGCACCGCCACGTCCACAAGCGCCTCGTAGCCCTGCATCTGCGCGTAGCGCTGCTGCCATTCCTCCGCGCGGCTCTGCGCCTTTTCTCCGCAGCCCGCGAGCAGCAGCGCGAGCAAAACGAGCAGCGCCGTTCCTTTTTTTCTCATGCTCCGTCCCCCCCTTCTCCCCTATGGGTATGCAAAAGGGAACGTGCGCAGACCGGAAAACGTGGACGCGAAAAAAGCCCGGCACCACGCCGGTCAAAGGTGCAGTGCCGGGCCGTCCGATTTTCACTCAGCGGCCGCATCGTCCATCAGGACATCGTTTTCCATGAGGAACGGGGGCGTTGTATCCTGTCCCCAGCCGGTGTCGTACTTTGCCATGAGATAGTTTTTGAGCGCGGCACGGCTCTCGAACTTCGTCAGGCGGTACGGCTCCTGAAAGGCGACCTTTTCGACAAAATAGAGCGCATCGTCCCCGGCGGGAAGGAGAATGCCGACGTGCCCGATGAAGAGCGTATTCTCCGTGTCGGAAAAGCGGTCGTGGAAGACGACGGAGATCATGCTGCACCCGCCGTCTGAGAAGGTGACGCCGCGCTCCGCCCAGCCCTTGCGCAGAGCCTCGGCCTGCACGGAGGGCTTTGTCGACTCCGCCGCCTCCACCGGCGCAAACAGAGCGCAGAAGTCCGCCGTACTCTTTCCGCAGAGGACGTCCGGGTCGCGCTTGAGTGTTTCAAGATCCATGAAGAGCGAATCTTCCCCGTTGGTTTCCGGCTGGTCCGCGCCGGCGGCGATGTGGTCACCGAAGAGCAAAAAGGCCGTGATGCGGCAGTTGTAGCCGGGGAAGTCCCCCTGTTTTTCCATCCACATATCCTGCATCTCGTAGGGGTCGTACTTCGTCTCCGTGGGAGCGGCCGTTTCAAAGCCGTCCGTCAGCCATTCTGCTTTGACGCTGCTGTTGAACTGGTCAAGGCAGGCAAAGAATTTGTCCGAGCGCTCCGGCGCGATCCCCGCGTCCGCAAAGAGCTTTGCGAGCAGTTCCCTGGAGGATGCGTCGCTGAGGTTGCTGTACTCCACCGTCTGCGCCGTCTGCTCAGGCGCGTCAGGCTCATCCCGCTTGCCGCAGCCGCTCAGCACGAGGGCGGCAAGCAAAAGCGCAAGCGCGCAGTGCTTCATCATCTTGGGTTTCTTCATGCTACCGATCCTTTCTTTTTGCCGCTTCAATAGGCGCGAGACGCTTCTTCTATCCCCGCAGCATTGAGCCGCGCGATGAGGAGGGAATGCGCCGAAGCATCGATCTTAAAATCCGTATGGTGCCGCTCGCCGCTGCGGTCGAGGTAATCAATTCTCACATATTCCGTACCGCAGCCGCGGATGCTCAGCTCGCCCGTTTCCTGCTTGAGCTGTAAAAAGCCGTCGTCGTATTTCAGCGTGATCGCATCGATCTGCGCATTTTGGGCGATCAGGCGGATGGCCGTGCGCTCCTCGCTCGGGACGCAGGAAACCTTCGCCTCCCATTGCTTCATCAGAGCAAACACGCCGAAAACGAGCGCAAGAAGGCCGAGGAATGTATACAGCAGCTTCCTTCGTTTCATAGAATTCGCCCTCCTTCGTTTATTATTCACAGGTCTTTCCGTATCATATCATCCGAGGGTCAAAATCTCAACTTGATTTCTGCTATGTTATCGGATAAGCACTTGACAGAAGTTCAAACATCTTGTTTCGTGAACAACTAAAGGTGTATCATACCAGCAAGGTTGCACTTTTTGCAGTTGCACATTGGCTGATTTCAGTTCCTTTGCTGAAAGTGTTTTGCACATAGAGTTGCACTCCCCCACTCTCCCGCGGCGCAAAAAAGAGGAAGCCGATCTCTCAGCTCCCCCTTAAAAATCTCTTGATTTTTCAGTGCCTTCGGCTTACTTGAAGTAGCGCTCCAGCAGGCCCTTGAGCGCCTTGCCATGCCGGGCTTCGTCGCGGGCCATCTCGTGGACGGTGTCGTGGATGGCGTCGAGGCCGTTCTTCTTCGCGCAGGCGGCGAGGTCGAACTTACCGCTCGTCGCGCCGAACTCGCAGTCGACACGCCATGCGAGGTTGTCCTTGGTGGTCGCCTTCATGTTGGGTTCAAGATCGGAGCCGAGGAGCTCGGCGAACTTCGCGGCGTGCTCCGCCTCTTCGTAGGCCGCCTTCTCCCAGTACAGGCCGATCTCGGGATAGCCCTCGCGGTGGGCGATGCGCGCCATGCAGAGGTACATACCGACCTCGCTGCACTCGCCGTTGAAGTTGGCCATCAGCTGCTCGAAGATATACTTCTTGTCCTCCTCGGAGATGTCGGGGTTGTTCTTCACGGTCTTGCCGTAAACGCCGAACTCGTGCTCGGCGGCGAGCTTCAGCTCACCCTTGACCTCTTCGAACATATTGCTCTTGGCATGGCACACGGGGCACTCCGCGGGAGCCTCGGGGCCTTCATAGATATAACCGCAAACCTTGCAAAGCCACTTTTTCATAGTTACTACCTCCATAAAGTTTTATCTTAAAAATGTGAATTGTTTTGCTTGCCTTTCACTGGCGTTAGTCTACCACATTCTTCCGACTTTATAGAAGTTGCAAATGCAACAAATTGATAAATTTTTTATGAATTGTGCTCCATGGCCTTCAGGATGCGCGGGGCAAGGATCACGCTGACGACGATCTTCAGGCAGTCGCCGGGAAGGTAGGGCAGCATATACGCCGTGGCAAGCTTCATCGCGCTCACCGCGCCGCCCTTATACACGTTGACGATCAGCGCGATATAGGGAAGACCCACGAGGTACAGCACCGCAAGGCCCGCAAAGCAGGCGAGGAACAGGCGCGGCACGGAGCGGTCCTTTTCGGCGATCTTGCCGATGACCCACGCCGTGGGGATAAGGCCCAGCAGGAAGCCGAACGTGGGGTTGAAGACATAGCTGAAGCCGCCGCCCGCCGCGAAGATGGGGATACCGACCAGGCCCAGCGCCACATAGAGCAGCTGCGACAGCGCGCCGAGCTTGGCCCCCAGCAGCAGACCCGCCATGGCCGTGAAGAAGAACTGCAGCGTGATCGTCGCCTGGAAGAGCTGGAAGTGCAGGAATGCGCCGATCGCCGTCAGCGCGGCGAACAGCGCGCAGTAGATCATGTCTCTTGTTTTGATGTTTTTCATGGTGACTCTCCCGTTTTTCACAAAAACCGGGCCAATCATAACACGGCGCCGCTCTACTGTCAACCGTTATTTTATAAAAGGTTTACAACTTTGCAATTTTCCCTGCATGGGTTGCAGGAAATGCTCCATTACATGGAGCTGCACGCGGGGCAAAGGGGGTATTCTCTTTCCGAAGAGAATACCCCCTTTTGAATCCCCCAGAGAAAGGCGAGGGGAGTCCCCCTCGACCCCCGCATTGGCAGTCGGGCGCTTGAAGAGCTGCGCAGCCTGCGGAATCGGGTGCCTGCCAAGTGCTGCTGCAAGACGATTTGACTTCCTTCTATTACCCGCTGCCGCTCTGCCTGCGCATCGGCAGCCTTACGCAATTTCCGCCTACTTCGGATGTTATCGACCTTGCAGGTGCCTACCGAGGCGGCATTGCTGTGCTCGCCGCTCGGGGCTGCGCCTTGTTCAGTCCTCTGCTGTAATATAGATATCCTCTGCCTTTTGCTGGGCGGCGATAAGGGTTGCTTTTGCATCGCCGTAGTTCTGTGATTCCATTTGTTCGAGTGCATCGGTTACTGCGTTAAATAGCGTAGTATACATTTTCTGATAGTCCGTCATTATTAAGCCCCTCCTTAACTCTTTTCGGTTATTTTAACTCAAAAGGGTTAATCTTTTCAAGAGGAAATCGCTATTCTTTATGAAAAGAAAGCGGGGTGATCGTAATGACAGTAGGTGAAGCCGTGCGGCATCGCATTTCTTCGCTGTGCGAGGAACGGAATATCACGATCAACCGCCTGAGCATTCTAAGCGGCATTACGCAATCCACGCTCAACAATATTATAAGCGGTCGGAATCATACAACCACCGTTGCGACGATCAAAAAACTCTGTGACGGTCTGAACATCACCGTTGACGAATTCTTCTGTCCCGAATACTTCCACGACCTGGAACAGGAATTAAAATAAAACGACCGCGTAAGCGGTCGTTTTATTGATGCGCGGCGAGCGAAGCAATGCCGCGCCGTCAGAAGTGCGGGGTGGATAATCCAAAAAGGAGGGGCGAGGCCCCTCCCTTTTGGTCGTTAGGGGTGCAGGGGCGAGATCGAAACGCCCCTGCCGTTCTCTTGGGGGTTTCAAAGGGGGCGTTCTCTCACGTGAGAGAACGCCCCCTTTGCCCCGTGCAGCGCCAAAGGCGCTGCTTCTCAATACTTCCTGTTGTAATACCAATACGTCCCGCTGAAGATCAAGCACTGCGCGCAGGTCACAAGACACAACACCTGCCCGATGACAGGCTGATCGAACACCAGCAGCGCCAGCAGCCCCGCCGCGAGCTGGGCGTAGACGCAGACGAAAAACGCCGTGCCGCGCGCTTTATTCGCAACGTAAATCGTGCGCTCATCCTTGAGCATCGCGTCATAGTCCGCCGCCTTCTCCGGGTCGCGGCTCAGGCGGTAAACGCGCAGCAGCCGCACCACGCCGCAGACAAAGAGGCCGCAGCCAAGACCGCTGTAAAAATCGCCCATGTGCGCATCGCCGAGCAGAAATCCGATGACGAACATCACAACCCCGATGACGGTCACCAGAATGCCGCACTTTTTCTGCTCCTGCAAATTCATGCCCCTAAGGAATTTCGGCTTCATGCTTCTTCCTCCTCAAAAATGAAAATGTCCTCGATTCTCTCGCCAAAAAGCCGCGCGATGCTGTGCGCCAGCAGGATGGACGGGTTGTACTTCCCGTTTTCAAGCGAAATGATCGTCTGGCGCGAGACGCCGAGTGCTGCCGCCAACTGCTGCTGCGTCATGCCGCGCGCCTTTCTTCTCTCTTCAATGTGGTTTTTCATGGCCTCTCTCCGTTTTCTAAAGTCAAGTCCGCTTTACATTTTGGAGCATACCACTGCGCGTGCAAAATGTCAAGCGCCTTTTACATTTTTTTGCATTGCTTTTGTTCCTGCGCTTTGCTACAATAAACGTTGAGAAAATTTTCGCAGGAGGGCTCATTTCATGTCTGTCAAGATCGCACCGTCCATCCTCTCCGCCGACTTTGCCGAGCTCGGTGCCGGCGTCGAGGCCATCTCTACCGCCGACTACGTCCATTTCGACGTGATGGACGGCTGCTTTGTCCCCAATATCAGCATCGGCATCCCCGTGCTCCAGTCCATCCGCAAGCGCACGTCACTGCCCATTGACGTGCACCTGATGATCGTGCAGCCCGAGCGCTATGTCGATCAGTTCTGCGACGCGGGCGCGGACCTTGTCACCTGCCATGTCGAAGCCGACACGCCGGAGAAGATCCACCTCGCGCTCGACAAGATCCACGCCAGGGGCAAAAAGGCCGGCGTCGTCTTGAAGCCCAACACCCGCGCTGAGGCGGTGCTGCCGTTTCTTGACCAGTGCGACATCGTGCTCGTGATGACCGTCGAGCCGGGCTTTGGCGGGCAGAAGTTCATGGCCGACATGATGCCCAAGGTCGCCGCCATCCGCCGCTATATCGACGAGCGCGGCCTTGCCTGCGAGCTCGAGGTCGACGGCGGCGTCGACGCCGTGACGTGCAAGACCTGCATCGAGGCGGGCGCAAACGTGCTCGTCGCGGGCTCCGCCGTCTACAAGGCCGCGGACATTTCCGCCAAGATCAGAGAGCTGAGAGGTTAAACCCATGGAATACTTTCCCGCGGCGCTGGAAAAGCTCGTCGAGCAGTTCGCGCGCTTACCCGGCATCGGCAGCAAGAGCGCGCAGCGCCTCGCCTTTTTCGTGCTGAGCCTGCCGGAGGAGGAGGCCAAGGCCTTTGCCGACGCCATCGTCGACGCCAAGCGCACCGTCACCTTCTGCCCCGTCTGCCGCAACCTGACCGATGGGGGGCTCTGCCCCATCTGTTCGTCGCCCAAGCGCGACGAGCACGTGATCTGCGTGGTCGCCGACCCGCGCGACGTTGTCGCCATCGAGCGCGCGCGCGAGTACAACGGCCGGTATCACGTGCTGCACGGCGTCATCTCGCCGATGAATCACGTGGGGCCCGACGATCTGGAGATCAAGCCGCTTTTAGACCGCGTGGCCCAGGGGAACATCGAAGAGGTCATCATGGCCACGAATCCCGACACCGAGGGCGAGGCGACGGCGATGTACCTCGCCCGCCTTCTGCGGCCGTTCGGCGTGCGCGTCACGCGCCTTGCCTACGGCATCCCCGTGGGCGGGCACCTTGAGTTTGCCGACGACGCCACGCTGATGCGGGCGCTCGAAGGGCGAAGAGATATCTGAACAGCAAAAAAAGGCGAGTCCCTCAGGACTCGCCTTTTTTGATTCGTTTTTTACATCATCTTGATGGTGTAGTACACCGCAAGGAGGAAGGTGCCGACCGCAAGGACCCACAGCCCGTAGTAGGCAATGCCGGTCGCAAACAGCGCGACCACGATGGCCGCGACACACACGGCGAGCACCGCGTAGATGAGCTTGTAGTTGCCGCCCTGCGACACGATGCGAAGGTCGCCGAGCTTTTCGAGCTTGCCGTCGTTCTTGCCCGCCTTGGAAACGGCAACGGCAAGCGCGGCGATCACAAGCGCCGCGAACACGCTGCATCCGACCACAAGGCCGTGCCACGTGTCGCTCCCACCGCCGCGGTGGATGAGGTACATCGCCATCATCGCCGCCGTCAGCGCAAGCGCCTGGAGCGAAAACTCACGCGGGTAGAGCAGGAACACGATGCCCAGCAGCATCGCCACCGGCACGAGCACGCACATCGCTGTCGTGCCCTGCGGGTAGATCTTGAGCATCAACTGAGACGACACGGCAAAGAAGAAGCCGACGCACAAAAGCCACGGCGCGGCGGGCGCGAAGCGCGTCCACTTTCCGCGCATGATCCACAGCACGAGCCCCGCGCCGAACGCGGCAGCACCGACGATGCCGAGGACCTTCAGAACGGTCATCATCGTCAGGACCTGTCCCACAGCACCCTTGACGAAGTAGTTGTTCACCATCAGCAGATAAAATTCGGCCACCAGCCCGACCACCAGCAGGATCATCGCACGGTTGACATTGTGGTCACTCTTGGCCATGCGCTCTGCGCGCTTGTTGTTTTTTGCCATCTATTCGAGCCTCCAGAAAGGTTATCGTTTTGTAAGCGCCCTTCGCGAGCGGAAACATTACATCATAGTATAATAGCAGAAGAGGGCGCGTTTGGCAAGGGAAAATTCTCTTTCTTCTGCCAAAGGCTGCCTTTTTCCGTCTTTACGGCGCGCTTGCTTTTCTCCCCCCCGCCCCGTATAATAAGGGCGCAGAAAAGAAAAGGAGGACTCCTCTATGTCTATGGTCCGGATCAAAAGGCTGCGCGAAAACGCAGTTCTTCCCATGCACGGCTCCGCGTATGCCGCGGGCTACGACCTGTGCGCCTGTCTTGACGGCGACGGCGCCGTCGTCATTCCCCCGCACCACACCGTCAAGATCGGCACGGGCCTTGCCTTCGCCCTGCCCGAGGGCACGTTCGGCGCGGTCTTCGCCCGCAGCGGCTTAGCGGCCAAGCAGGACCTGCGCCCCGCCAACTGCGTCGGCGTGGTCGACAGCGACTACCGCGGCGAGTGCTTCATCGCCCTGCACAACGACAGCAACGAAGAGCGCACCGTGCGCCACGGCGACCGCATCGCCCAGCTCGTGCTGCTGCCCTTCCTCCCGATGGAGTTTGAAGAGGCCGACGAACTGCCCGAGACCGTGCGCGGCGAGGGCGGCTTTGGCAGCACGGGCCGCTGAAGCGGTCTACAGCACGAACGCCCCGTCCACCGCGAGCACCTGTCCCGTGACGAATGACGCCTTTTCCGAGGCGAGATACGATACCGCCGCGGCGATATCTTCGGGCTTTCCGATGCGCCCGAGCGGTGTCTGCTCTCTCAGGTCGCGGATCGTCTCCTCGCCCAGCACCCTGACCATGTCTGTCTCAATGACGCCGGGCGCAACGCAGTTGACGCGGATGCCGCTCGGCGCAAGCTCCATGGCAAGCGAGCGCGTGAGGCCGATGAGCGCGTGCTTCGTGCAGGAATACGTCACCTCGCACGACGCGCCGTGCTGTCCCCACATCGACGAGATATTCACGATGCAGCCGCACTTTTCATGCAGCATCCGCGGCAACACCGCCTGGATCGTATTGCGCGCGCCGCAGAGGTTCACGCCGAAGTAGCGGTCCCACTCCTCGTCCGTCACGTCCTGAAAAAGTCCCTGCCCGGCAACGCCCGCGTTGTTCACAAGCAGCGTGACCGGCCCAAGCTCGCGCTCGCAGCGCGCGACCATATCGTTCACTTGCGCGCGTACGGAAACGTCCGCCTGCACCGCGATGGCCTCGCAGCCCTCGCTGCGCAGCAGCGCCGTGAGTTCGTCGGCCTTGTCCTGTCTCTCGTAATAGTTCACGCATACGGCGTAGCCGTCGTGTGCAAGCTGATAGGCCGCCGCGCGGCCGATGCCGCGGGACGAGCCTGTAATAAGCGCCACTTTTTTCATGCAGCTGCCTCCAAACGTCAAAGTTCCCGCTTAGTATATTGGAATCGCTGCAAAAAAGCAAGCGCTCCCATCGCGCAAAGCCGCGCAATCGCCATCATCACCGGAGCCTCTCCCGCCACGCCTTGCCCGTCAGGGCAACAGCGCCGCGCACCTTCGTCCGGCGCAGGCATTCCTACCCACGCCGTCCCCTCGGCGCTTTTGCGCCGTGCAAGCGTTTTGCACAGCAAAACCTTGGCGCAGGCGGAATTCACTTCCGCCGAGCATTTTGATGTCCCACGGATTCCAAAAAAGAGAGGCACGCTTGCGCGTGCCTCTCTTTTTTGGAGCAGGGTACGGGAGTCGAACCCGCCTTAACGGCTTGGGAAGCCGCTGTAATACCGATATACCAACCCTGCGAATGGAGAGAGTATATCATATCTTTCGTGTCATTTCAAGGCGAAATATTCATGTTGGCACAAATCCTTTCATATTCTTTGCCAAACGAAGAAAGGAGCTCCGCCATGAAACGAATGTTACCGATGATCCTGCTGCTTGCGCTGCTTTTGTGCGTCCCCGTGCGCGCCGACGAGCTCACGCTCGACGCCCCCTCCGCACTGCTCATGGAAAAGCAGACCGGCACGGTGCTCTTTGCCAAGGATGAGCACACGCCGCGCGAGCCCGCTAGCGTGACAAAGGTGATGACGCTGCTGCTCACGATGGAGGCCGTCGACTCCGGCGCGCTCTCATATGACGATGCCGTCACGGGCAGCGCGCACGCCGCGTCCATGGGCGGCAGCCAGATCTGGCTCAAGGAGGGCGAGCAGATGCGCGTCGAGGACCTCATCAAGGCCGTGTGCGTCGTCTCCGGCAACGACGCGGCCGTTGCGCTCGGCGAGCACCTCGCAGGCAGCGAGGAAGCGTTCGTCGCGCGCATGAACGAGCGGGCGAAGGAGCTCGGCATGAACGACACGCACTTTGTCAACTGCACGGGCCTTCCCGCAGAGGGGCACGTCACCTCCGCCTACGATATCGCACTCATGTCGCGCGAGCTCGTCCTGCATCACCCCGATATCCGCCGCTTTACGACGATCTGGATGGATTCGCTGCGCGACGGGCAGTCCATGCTCGTCAACACCAACAAGCTCGTGCGCTTTTACCCCGGCGCGACGGGACTCAAGACCGGCTCAACAAGCACTGCCAAATACTGCATCAGCGCGACGGCGGAAAAAGACGGCATGGAGCTCATCGCCGTTATCTTAGGCGGCAGCACGAGCGACAAGCGCTTTGCCGACGCCAAGGCGCTTTTGAACTACGGCTTTGCGTCGTATTCGCTTGTCACCGCTGCGCCGGAGTCGCCGCTGCCCGCCGTGCCCGTGACGCTCGGCACACAGAAGACGGTCCAGACCGTTCTGACGCCGGACAACGCCCTGCTCCTGGAGAAAAACCGCGCGGGCGGACTCACCCAGTCGCTCGCGCTGCCCGAGACGCTTGAAGCGCCCATCGAGGCCGGTGAACCACTCGGCACGCTCGACATTTTCGACGCGGGCGGCACGGCGGTCGCGTCCCTCCCGCTGCTCGCGGGCGAGAGCGTCGCGCGCGTGACATGGTGGCAGCTCTTCTGCCGCTGCATGGAAGCGGCGTTCTGCGTCGGCTGACAAAAGCTGCCGTTTTTACTAATTTTTTTGTGTTTTTACGTTTTATTTCGTCGTGATTGAACAGTTTTTTGTTCGTCAGCGCAGAAAAACGCGTTTCCCGCTTGACAGAATCGAGAAAAGGTGTATACTGCAAGCAATTTCATAAGTCTTGATAGAGGCGCGGCTGACAAGAGTAGCCCCCGATAAAACGGCAGGAGACCGTGGGGTGCGAAAGGGGACGCCGCCGAAGGGTCGGTCAAATTCCTGTTTGGTCGATACTTGGGTCGTCGGGAAATACCCGGCGGACTGTCGTCCGAAAGGACGGAGTGCTGTCATGATCGACGCAGTCAGGAGCTTCGATGTTTTTCTCATCGGTTTTTGATGTTTTGTGTTAAGTCATGATAGAAATCATGGCTTAATTTTTTTGCTCTGTGCTTGTGACACAGGAAAGGAGAAACATCATGCAATTCGTCGGAACCTTCTGGGCGCTCGTGCCCCCCATCATCGCCATTACGCTGGCGCTGATCACCAAGGAGGCGTACTCGTCTCTCTTCATCGGCGTTGTGATCGGCGCGCTGTTCGCCTGCGACTTCTCCCCCGTTGCAACGATCGACATGATCGTCAACGACGGCATCATCACCGCCGTTTCGGATAACGCGGGCATTTTCCTCTTCCTCGTGCTGCTCGGCATCATCGTGGCGCTCGTCAACCTCGCCGGCGGCAGCGCGGCATTCGGCCGCTGGGCGGAAAAGAACATCCACACCCGCGTGGGCGCGCAGCTTGCCACCTTTATTCTCGGCATCCTCATCTTCATCGACGACTACTTCAACTGCCTGACCGTCGGCTCGGTCATGCGTCCGGTCACCGACCGCCACCAGATCTCGCGCCCCAAGCTCGCCTACCTCATCGACGCCACCGCCGCTCCCGTGTGCATGATCGCGCCGATCTCGTCCTGGGCGGCCGCCGTGTCCTCCACGGCCGAGGACCTCGACACCGGTATCTCCGGCATCCAGCTCTTCATCCGCGCCATTCCCTATAACTTCTATTCCCTGCTGACCTTTGTCTTCATCATCACGCTCACGCTGCTCAAGTTCGACTACGGCCCGATGCGCGGCTTTGAAGAGCGCGCCCGCAATACCGGCGACCTCTCTGGCAGCGCCGGCAGCACCGAGGAAAACGCCAACCCCCACGGCCGTGTCATCGACCTTATCCTTCCCGTTATCGTGCTCATCATCACCTGCACGGTCGGTATGCTCTATGTGGGCGGCTTCTTCGGCGCCGATACATCCGGCTGCACGGACTACGCCGGCGACTTCATCGGCGCCTTCGGCAACACCGACGCGTTCGTCGGTCTTCCCTGGGGCGGCATCATCGCGCTGGTGCTCACGGTCATCTACCTCGTCGCCCGCCGCGTCGTCGGCTTCCGCGAGGCCATGGGCTGCATCCCCAAGGGCTTCCAGGCCATGATCTCCCCCATCATCATCCTCACGCTTGCCGTTTCCCTCAAGACCACGCTCAACGCGCTTGACGCCGCGGGCTTTGTCCACGACCTGATGCAGGCGGCCTCCACCGGTCTTTACAATATGCTGCCTGCCGTCATCTTCCTCGTCGCGTGTGTGCTGGCCTTCGCCTCCGGCACGTCCTGGGGCACGTTCGGCATCCTCATCCCCATTGTCACCGCCATCTTCCCCGGCGACAGCGCGCTGCTCTATATCGGCATCTCCGCCTGCTGCGCGGGCGCTGTGTGCGGCGACCACTGCTCCCCCATCTCCGACACGACCATCATGTCCTCTGCCGGTGCGCAGGTCGAGCACGTCAACCACGTGGCAACGCAGTTGCCCTATGCCATCACCGTCGCGTGCCTGAGCTTTGTGTGCTTTGTGCTTGCGGGCTTCGTGCAGAACTGGATCATCTGCCTTGCCGTCGGCATTGTGCTCACGATCGCCACGCTCTTCGCCATCCGCAACGTGGAGACCCGGAAGGCCCGCATCAAGGATTGATTTTTCCCTCTCTCATCTCTCATCAAGGAACGGACCGGCTCAAAAGGCCGGTCCGTTCCGCGTTCTCGCGTTCTTGTGCGTTTTTCTTTTCTTTCGCCGCCGAATATGCTATACTGAGCAAAATTCAAGCTTCAGGAGGGCCTTTCCATGAGCATTGTCGTGTTAGGCGCTGTTTTTGTCGATATCAAGGGCTATCCCCTCTCTTCCTATATTCCCGGCGGGCGCAACGCAGGCCGCGTGGTGCAGGTGCACGGCGGCGTGAGCCGCAACATCGTCGAGGACATCGCCAATGTCGAGCTGCGGCCGACGTTTGTCAGCCTTGTCGACGAGACGAGCGCGGGCGCGGACGTCATCCGAAAGCTCAAAAGCCACAAGGTCGACACGCGCTATATCCGCGCAACGCCCGACGGCATGGGCACCTGGCTCGCCATTTTCGACAACACGGGCGATGTGACCGCGTCGATCTCGAAGCGGCCCGACCTGAGCCCCATCGCCGATATTCTCGACGAGCAGGGCGACGAAATTTTTTCGCAGGCCGACAGCGTTCTTCTGGAGATCGACATGGAGAAGGACACCGTCAAGCGCACGTTCGCGCTGGCGGAAAAATATCACAAGCCGGTCTACGCGGTCGTCTCCAATATGAGCATTGCCATCGAGCGGCGCGACTTTCTGCGCTCGGTGCACTGCTTCATCTGCAACCAGCAGGAAGCGGGCATCCTGTTTTCCGAAAATTACGACGGTCTCACGCCCGACGAGATGCTGCCCATCCTGCGCGACAAAATTCGCGGCGCGCAGATCCGCCGCATGGTCGTCACGATGGGCGCGCAGGGCGCGGTGTTTGCAACGCTCGACGGTGAGGAGGGCTTCTGCCCTGCGAAAAAGGTCGACGTCAAGGATACGACCGGCGCGGGCGACGCGTTCTTTGCCGGGACGGTCATCGGCCAGACCTACGGCAAGAGCATGATGGAATCCTGCGAGATCGGCACGCGCCTTGCCGCCTCCGTCATCACAACGGGCGAAAATGTCTGCCCGCGCTATCTGCCGAGCGAATTCGGTCTGGATGTTTCCTCTATCGACGACGCACAGCTCGCGCTCGAATTCTGACCGACATATTTTATTTAGGAGGGTCCCATATGAAAAAAGCGCTTTTTCTTGTTCTCTCCCTCGCGTTTCTCCTGACCGCCTGCGGCGAAACGACGCCGCCGGACACATCTGAGCAAAACCCTGCCGGCGATATGCAGGAAACGTCGCTGCCCGAAAGCTGCCTTCTCTACTATGATCTCGGCGAGGCGAGTGTCCTCGCGGAGGATAAATCCCTCCCGCTCGCGCAGAACGCGGGCGACGGGTACGCGACCTCCTACAGCGTGTGGTACGGCGGGGCGTATCAGGACCTTGCCCTGCAGGACGGCGACAACGGCATTTCCGTCGCTGACATGACCGGCGGCAGCGCGACGTTCGACTATGGCGCGGGTCTCGTCGTCTGGAATGGCGAGCGCTACCACTGCGCGCACCTGACCGCGCAGGACAGTTACATTCCCAACATCTCCCCCAACATTCCCGGCGGCATTTTGCTGCTTGAGATCAGCGGCGACTGCTGGGCCGACGGTGGCGTGTCTGACGTTGCCTGCTTCACCGGCTTCGGCACGGTCGTCATCTGCGGCAGCGGCACGCTGCGCATCGACGGCGCAGGGATCGGTGTCGGTGGCGGCAACCTCCCATCCCTTCCCGGCCTGATCCTCGACGGTGTCTCGTTCAGCAGCGGCGCTATTTTCTTAAACGAGCGTTCATACAGCGGCGCGCCCGCGCTCTTCGTCCGCTCGGGCAGTCTGGAAACGGATACGCTCGTGCTCTCCGGCGATCTCTGCATCGCAGGCGGCAGCGGAACGGTGCAGTACCTCGACGGCGTTGAAAATGCAGTGTTCCGCGGCGGCTCATTTGAAGTGAACCAGTGGGGAGACACGGTCATCCCCCGGCTCATCCTCTCCGGCGGCGACGCGACGTGCACCGACTGGCTCCCGCAGGGAACGAGCATCGAGGTCGGCGCGGGCACCATGACCGCGAACGGCATCCGCTACTGGGATACCGTCCACGTCTACGACGGCGGCGAGATCGTCGATCTGATGGATTGAACACATATATACTGGGAGAAGGCTCCGGTCTGCCAAAGCAGACCGGAGCCTTCTTTTACCAACAGCCAATCATTCCTTCAGCTTTTCCTCTTCCGCACAGCTGCGCGCGGTTTTCTTCCGCAAGGCGCAGCGCCGCGTCCCGATCCACACCGTAGACAAAGCGGAACTCATACGGCTTTATCATCGTGATCGCAGTCACCGTACCATCCTTCAGGTAAAACACGATGTCGCGGACATCGTAGTTCCCGTTGTCCTGCGGCGTCTGCGGCTGCCAGACATAGGCGCGGTCGAAGTCATAGGCGGGCTCGCTGTAGCCGCTTTCGTCGCTGTAGCCGTCATAGAGCTCGGACTCGTCTGCCGCGATGCAGTAAAGCGCTTCCGGGTATTCCGTCAACAGCGCTTCCTCGCTGTCGCCGACCTTGACGCCGCGCGGCGTCCCCACGCCCACAGCACTGGTGCGCAGGTAGCTGATGACCTCGCGCCCTGTTTCGGGGTAGTGGTCCGTCCCGACGACGAGCTGCGCATCCGCGTCGTAATGGCGCGCAAAGTCATAGGGCAGCATCCCGTCGCTGTCGTAGGTCGTATCCTGCGTTTCCCCGTTCGGCTCGTAGTCCGTTCCAAGGCTCAGGAAGCCATCCGGCAGCTCCAGCGTAAAGTTCGCGTCCGGCTGCGGCTCGACCGTCAGGTCTTCCTCCTGCACCAGGGGTTCATCCGGGGCGCCGTCCGACGTTTCCTGCTTTTCTCCGCAGCCTGACGCCAAAAGCGTCAGCGCCGCCAACAGTACAGCAAGCAGCAGTCCGGTGTTTCTTTTCATGTTTTCTCCTTTCTCACAGCCCTCGGCCCTTATGCTTCCTTCAGCTTTTCCTCGAGCAGCTTGAACGCTTCCTCCGCGGACAGTGCGCGAATCTCCGCGCGGCTCTTTTCGCCAAAGTCGAAGCGCTCGGCGACCGTTTCCTCCGGGGAAGAAAAACCGATGAACACCGTGCCGACGGCGTTGCCGCGCTCGTCGCGGTCAGGGCCCGCAACGCCCGTGACGCTGACAGCGCAGTCCGCCGTCGTCGCCTTGCGCGCGCCCTCGGCCATCGCGCGGGCAACGGGCGCGGACACCGCGCCGTATTCCTCCAGCATCTCCGCCGGAACGCTAAGCACGCGGTGCTTGACCGTATCGGTATAGCTCACCACGCCGCCCATGAAAACGAGCGACGCGCCCGGCACATCCGTGATGCGCTTGGCGATGAGCCCGCCGGTGCAGCTCTCCGCCGCGGCAAAGGTCATGCCGCGTGCCTTGAGCGCTTCATAGCAGCGCTGTTCGACTGTTTTTTCCGCCATAATAAGACTTCCTTTCAGAACTTGATGCGCACAAATTCACGGTTTGTCATCGCGCGGTCGATGAGGCCCTCGATATCGAGCGCCGCCTCCACCTCGCGGACTTCCTCAAGATTCGGCTTCGTGCGCGGATGCCGCGGCGTAAAGACCGTGCAGCAGTCCTCGTAGGGCAGGATCGAGGTATCAAAGGTGCCGATCTTGCGCGACAGGCGCACGATCTCCTCCTTGTCAAGACCGATGAGCGGGCGCAGAACGGGCAGATCGACCACGTCCTCCGTCACGCGCAGGGCCTCCATCGTCTGCGAGGCGACCTGACCGAGGTTTTCGCCCGTGACGAGCGCCTTGGCCTTGACTTGATCGGCCACGCGCTGGGAGATGCGCATCATAAAGCGGCGCATGATGAGCGTGAAGAATTCCTCGGGGCAGTTTCTTCTGATCTCCTCCTGGATCTCGGTAAACGGCACGATCTGCACCGTCAGCCGCCCGCACCAGGGGACGAGGAGCTTGGCAAGCTCAAGCACCTTCTCCTTCGCCGCGTCAGAGGTGTAGGGCGGGGAGAAAAAGTGCACCATTTCGAGCTTCACGCCGCGCTTTGCGATCATGTAGGACGAAACGGGCGAGTCGATGCCGCCGGAAAGGAGGCTCACCGCCACGCCGCCCATGCCGATCGGCAGACCGCCCGCGCCTCCCTCGGCCGGGCCGTGGACGTAGGCCGAGTCGTCTCGAATTTCAATGTGGACGACGAGCTCGGGATCGTGGACGTTGACCTCGCAGGTCGGGAACGCCTGATGGAGCGCCCCGCCGACCTGCTGGGAAAGCTGGATGGACGTCAGGGGAAAGGTCTTGTCGGCGCGCTTGCTCTCGACCTTGAAGCTCTTCGATGTGCGCATCTCGTCGGCAAGGTATTCCTTTGCCGCGCCGATGATCTTCTGCACGTCCTTCTCACACGGCAGGGCCTTGGAAACGGCGATGATGCCGAAGACCTTCTTGCAGCCCTCAAAGGCCGCTTCAATGTCGCAGTTTTCGTCCTTAGGCTCGACATAGATGGTGCTCTGCTTGGCGTAGATACGGAAATTGCCGCATTTTGCCACGCGGCGGTTGACGTTCGCCATCAGCTTATCTTCAAAGCTGCGGCGGTTGAGCCCCTTGAGCACGACCTCGCCGAGCTTGCACAGGATCATTTCATGCATTGGTATTGTTCTCCTTATTTTCAATAGCCGCTTCCGCATCGGCGGAGGGCACGGCCGGATTTTCGGTTATTGGGGCGGCGGAAGGCGTTTTCCCCTTCCACAAAAGCCCCAGCGTCAGGCACATCGGCTCGACGGCGGCGAGGAAGACAAGGGCGACATAAAGCCGCGCGCCGGAAAGCAATGCCTCCGCGCCCGCAAGCGCGGGCAGCAGTGACAGCTCCCAGACCACTGCCAAAACACTGCCAAATCCGCCGCCGAAGGAAAGAAGCACCGTCGGATGCGCCAGCAGCGACGCAAGGTTCAGCACGTAGAGCACCATCGCCGCGTTCCAGCAGCGGTTTTTGTCAATGCTCTTCTCCGGCCGCAGTCCCCAGCCGAAGAGGAACGAAAGCCCCGCCACATAGATGACGCCGAGCACGAGCCCCACGGGTGCCGCAAAGGTAAAGGACGAGGTCGACCCCGTGCCGCCAAACGCCGCGAACAGCAGGACAAAAGCCGCCCCTTGGGCGATATGGCTCAAAAGTGAGATCGCGCCAAGATAAAGATAGTCGTATTTTTTCATCGTGTTCACCCCTGCAAAATGTCCGTATTGCGGTACTGGATGGCCTCGGCCAGATGATGCGCTTCGATCTTCTCGCTGCCGTCAAGGTCTGCGATCGTGCGCGCAACGCGCAGTAATCTATCGTGGCTGCGAGCCGTGAGACCGAGGCGGTCGAACGCGCCCTTCAAGAGCTTTTCGCCCGAGGCGTCCAGCTTGCAGAATTCGCCGACCATCGCAGGCGTCATGTGCGCGTTGCAGGCAACGTTCGTGCCCGCAAAGCGCTCCTTCTGCCGCTCGCGCGCGGCGTTCACGCGCGCTTTGACGACGGCGGAGGACTCCGCCTTTTCGCGCCGGCGCATCGCTTCGAACTCAACGCTCGGCACGTTCACGTGCAGATCCATGCGGTCGAGCATGGGGCCTGATATCTTCTCAACGTATTTTTCCACCTGCTGCTTCGTGCAGCGGCAGCGCCCTGAGGGGTGGCCGTACCAACCGCAGCGGCAGGGATTCATCGCGCCCACGAGCATGAAGCGGCTCGGCAGCGTGATGCTGCCCGCGGCGCGGGTGATGGTGACCTCACCGTCCTCGATGGGCGCGCGCAGCACCTCGAGCACGTCGCGGTGGAACTCCGGCAGCTCATCTAAAAATAAGACACCGTGGTGCGCAAGCGAGATCTCGCCGGGCTTTGGCACCTTTCCGCCGCCGGTCATGGCCGAGGCCGAGAGCGTGTGGTGCGGGGCGCGGAAGGGCCGGTGCAGCAGCATCGGGTGTGCGCTGTCCGTCAGCCCCGCGACCGACCAGATCTCGGTCGCTTCGAGCGCTTCCTCCCTCGTCATATCAGGCAGGATGGACGGAAGGCGCCTTGCCAGCATCGACTTGCCCGCGCCGGGCGAGCCGATCAGCAGGATATTATGCCCGCCCGCGGCGGCGATCTCCAGCGCGCGCTTGACGTTCTCCTGCCCCATGACGTCGGCAAAATCGGGGCCGGTCTCGTCCGCTTGTACGGCCTGCCATCTCGGATGGGGCGCGAGCTTCTTTTTGCCCTTCAAATGCTCCACAAGGGACACGACGTCCGGCACGCCGTAGACGGTCACGCCGTCGGCCAGCGTCGCCTCGGCAGCGTTCGCCGCGGGAACGTAAAGCGTTTTGATGCCCGCGCGCGCCGCGGCCATCGCCATCGGCAAAATGCCGTTCACCGCGCGCAGCGTGCCGGTGAGCGAAAGCTCGCCGACAAAGGCGGCGTCCTTCGCGGGCGGCCTGATCTCCTCCGCGCAGGCAAGGATGCCCAGCAGGATCGGCAGGTCATAGAGCGTGCCCTCCTTTTTCAGGCCCGCAGGCGCAAGATTCACCGTGATGCGGGAGACGGGAAACTTCACGCCGCAGTTTTTCACCGCCGCGCGCACGCGCTCGCGCGATTCCTTGACCGCCGTGTCGCCGAGGCCGACGACATCGAACGCAGGCAGCCCGCCGGATAAAAAGCATTCCACCGTGACCTCGTAGCCCGAGATGCCCTGGAGTCCCAGAGAGCGCACCGCTGTGACCATCGTTTCGTCCTCCTTTTTGCACGCGCAGAGGGCGTGCGCTGTCTTTTTTCCGTATCAGTATATCACATTTTTTCCATCAGGCAAATCCCCCTCCGCGCATTTTTGCACAAAATGCACAAAAAGAAGAAAAGCTTGCAAAAGTTCCTGAAAAATAAAAGCATTTGAAGTTGTTGTTGCAAAAAAATGAATGTTTTCCCCCCTCTGAGGCGTTTACACGGCGAAAAAAGTGTGCTATAGTATCAGCGTTGAATTTTGCGAATTCACGCAGAACGACCGTCTTTTGACGGTGAAATAAACAGGAGGTTCATTTATGGCAAGAAAAATGAAATCCATGGACGGCAATAATGCTGCGGCTCACGTAAGCTATGCTTTCAGTGAAGTCGCGGCCATTTACCCCATCACGCCGTCCTCCCCGATGGCCGACCTGGTCGACCAGTGGGCCGCAAACGGCCAGAAGAACATCTTCGGCAACCAGGTCAAGGTCGTCGAGATGCAGTCCGAAGCCGGTGCTGCCGGCGCGGTGCACGGCTCCCTGGGCGCCGGTGCGCTGACGACCACCTACACGGCCTCTCAGGGCCTGCTGCTGATGATCCCGAATATGTACAAGATCGCGGCTGAGCAGCTCCCCTGCGTGTTCCACGTCTCCGCCCGTACCGTTTCGACCCACGCGCTGAACATCTTCGGCGACCACTCCGACGTCATGGCCTGCCGTCAGACCGGCTTCGCCATGCTGTGCGAGGGCAACGTGCAGGAGGTCATGGATCTCTCCCCCGTGGCGCACCTGGCCGCTCTTTCCGGCAAGGTCCCGTTCATCAACTTCTTCGACGGCTTCCGCACCTCCCACGAGATCCAGAAGATCGCTGTGTGGGACTACAAGGATCTCGCCGATATGTGCGACATGGACGCTGTCAAGGCCTTCCGCGAGCACGCCCTGAATCCCGAGCATCCCCATATGCGCGGCTCCCACGAGAACGGCGATACGTTCTTCCAGCACCGCGAGGCCTGCAACCAGTACTATGACGCCCTCCCCAAGGTCGTGGAAAAGTACATGGGCAAGATCAACGAGAAGCTCGGCACCGACTACAAGCTCTTCAACTACTACGGCGCGCCCGACGCTGACCGCGTCATCATCGCGATGGGCTCCATCTGCGACGTGGCCGAAGAGGTCATCGACTATCTCAACGCCCACGGCGAGAAGGTCGGTCTTATCAAGGTCCGCCTGTACCGCCCGTTCAAGGCCGAGCGCCTGATCGAGGCCATCCCCGCAACGTGCAAGAAGATCGCGGTCCTCGACCGCACCAAGGAGCCCGGCGCACAGGGCGAGCCCCTGTACCTCGACGTTGTCACCGCGCTGGCCAACGCCGGCAAGACCGGCATTCAGGTCATCGGCGGCCGCTACGGTCTCGGCTCCAAGGATACCCCGCCCGCTTCCGTCTTTGCCGTTTACAGCGAGCTTGCGAAGGCTGAGCCCAAGCACCAGTTCACCATCGGCATCGTTGATGATGTGACGGGTCTGTCCCTGCCTGAGGACAAGAACTGCCCGAACACCGCGGCCGAGGGCACCATCGAGTGCAAGTTCTGGGGTCTCGGCGGCGACGGTACCGTCGGCGCGAACAAGAACTCCATCAAGATCATCGGCGACCACACCGACAAATACGTTCAGGCCTACTTCCAGTACGACTCCAAGAAGACCGGCGGCGTGACGATCTCCCACCTGCGCTTCGGCGACAAGCCCATCCGCAGCCCCTACTACATCAACAAGGCCGACTTCGTCGCCTGCCACAACCCCAGCTACATCACCAAGGGCTTCAAGATGGTCAACGACGTCAAGCCCGGCGGTGTGTTCATGATCAACTGCCAATGGGATTTCGATGAGCTGAATCACCACCTGAAGGCGGACGCCAAGCGCTACATCGCCAAGAACAACATCCAGCTCTACACCATCAACGCCATCGACCTCGCCATCGAGATCGGCATGGGCAAGCGCAACAACACCATTCTCCAGTCCGCGTTCTTCTCCCTGGCGAAGGTCATGCCCGAAGAGCAGGCCATCCAGTACATGAAGGACGCCGCGACGCACTCCTACCTGAAGAAGGGCCAGGATGTCGTCGATATGAACCACAAGGCCATCGACCTCGGCGCCACCGCCTACAAGAAGATCGACGTTCCCGCTGACTGGGCGAACGCCGTCGACGCCGACGACGCCGTTTCCTATGAGGGCAAGCCCGAGCTCGTCGCTCAGGTCAAGAACATCCTCGACCCCATCGACCGCATGGACGGCGACAGCCTGCCCGTTTCCGCCTTCATGCCTCATGTGGACGGCCAGTGGGAGCTGGGCGCTGCCGCTTACGAAAAGCGCGGCGTTGCCGTCTCCGTCCCGACCTGGGACGCCGAGAAGTGCATCCAGTGCAACAACTGCGCTTATGTCTGCCCGCACGCGACCATCCGTCCCTTCGCTCTCACCGAGGAAGAGGCCAAGAACGCGCCCGCGAACGCCAAGATCGTCGATATCAAGGCCGGCAAGGGCAAGGGCGTTTACAAGTACACCATGGCCATCTCCCCGCTCGACTGTATGGGCTGCGGCGTCTGCGTGGGCCAGTGCCCCGTCGGTGCGCTGACGATGGTCGGCCAGGAGAGCGAGCTGCCTGAGCAGGATGTGTTCAACTACTGCGTCTCCAAGGTCTCCGACAAGGAAGACATGAAGGATCTCACCGTCAAGGGCAGCCAGTTCATGCAGCCCATGCTTGAGTTCTCCGGCTCCTGCGCAGGCTGCGCCGAGACCAGCTACGCCCGTCTCGTCACCCAGCTCTTCGGCGACCGTATGTACATCTCCAACGCCACCGGCTGCTCGTCCATCTGGGGCGGCCCCGGCGCTACCTCCCCGTACTGCACCGACAAGAACGGCCACGGCCCGGCATGGTGCAACTCCCTCTTCGAGGACAACGCCGAGCACGGCTTCGGTATGTATATCGGCCAGGAGAAGATCCGCGAGGACCTCATCGCCAAGACCGAGCAGCTCATCGCCGTCGAGTGGGCACGTCCTGAGCTGAAGGCCGCCGCTCAGAAGTGGCTCGACACCAAGGATGACGGCAAGGCTAACCAGGCCGCCACCAAGGAGTATGTCGCGGCTCTGATGGCGAGCATCGCCACCGTGGACGAGCTGGCCGCCATGCCTCAGTTCGCCGCTCACGCTGCCGAGCTCAAGGCTAAGGGCGAGAAGTTCTGCGACTGCGACGCCTGCAAGCTGGTTTCTGAGATCCTCGACAAGAAGGATTACCTCGCCAAGAAGTCCGTGTGGATCTTCGGCGGCGACGGTTGGGCTTACGATATCGGCTACGGCGGTCTCGACCACGTCATCGCCCAGAATAAGGACGTCAACATCTTCGTCTTCGATACCGAGGTCTACTCCAACACCGGCGGTCAGGCTTCCAAGGCTTCCAACATCGGTCAGGTCGCTCAGTTCGCGGCTGCCGGTAAGGAGACCAAGAAGAAGAGCCTCTCCGAGATCGCGATGCAGTACGGTTACGTCTACGTGGCGCAGGTCGCCATGGGCGCGAACCCCGCTCAGACCCTCAAGGCCATCACCGAGGCCGAGGCCTATCCCGGCCCGTCCCTGATCATCGGCTACAGCCCCTGCGAGATGCACTCCATCAAGGGCGGCATGATGAACTGCCAGAAGGAAATGAAGAAGGCTGTCGAGTGCGGCTACTGGAACCTGTTCCGCTTCAATCCCGCGGCCGACAAGAAGTTCACGCTCGACTCCAAGGCGCCCGCCGGCGGTTACCGTGAATTCCTGATGAACGAGGCGCGCTACAGCCGCCTGACCCGCGAGTTCCCCGAGCGTGCCGAAGGCCTCTTCGAGCGCAACGAGGATGCGGCGAAGGAGCGTTTCGAGCACCTCACCAAGCTCATCGACCTGTACGACAAGCAGTAATTGCCGTCAAAGCAGCGTAAAAAGGGAGTACCCGAATGGGTACTCCCTTTTTTGCCGAAAAAGCCAAAAAGAGGCTCTCTTTGAAAAGAGAGCCTCTTTTATTGGTCTTCTTTTGGTCCGGCGGAGCGGTATCTCACGCCTCCGGCGTGAGGACCCCCTTCTCCGTGACGAGCATCGTGCAGCGCATATCGTGCACCTCGACCGGGACCTCGGGAGACATCAGCTGTTCGCGGCAGATGAGCGCCGTCGGGCAGCGGAGCTGCGGCAGCAGGCGATCGTAATAGCCGCCGCCCTGACCGAGGCGGCGTCCCTTGCGGTCGAACGACAGGCAGGGCACGACGGCAAAGTCGATATCCGCCGCAGTGACGAGCGCGCAGCTCGTCTTCGGCTCTAAAATGTCGTAGGCGCCCGCCTCCAGATCGTCCATCGAGCGCACAACGCACAGGTCGATGGCGTGCTCGGCGGCGCAGCGGGGCAGGATGAGCGTCTTGCCCGCGGCAATGGTCTCGTTCATCAGAAGCGAGGTGTCGATCTCCTTTTCGGTGCCGGCAAAGGCAAAAACGACCTTTGCGCGCTTGTACTCGTCCAGCGCGAGCAGGTGGCGGCAGATGGCCTCGGAGCTCTGGGCCTTGTAAGCAGGGTCAAGCGTGCGCTCCTTCTTGCGGATGAAGGTGCGCAGCGCCTTCTTTTCTTCGATCACAGACATGGGTCAATTCCTCCCGATGTGCAAAAATTCTATTTCTATCGTAGCAAAAAGCGCGGCAAAACGCAAGGCGCCGAAGAAAGTAAATCAATTCCCTTTTGCCGCTTTCGAAAAGAAATTGACAGCTTTTTTTAATTTTGTTATCCTGAGTACAAATGAAGGCGCGGCGCTGCCGCGCGATCGAGGAGGAAACTATCATGGCCATGCTGCTCAAGGGAGCCGAGGTCGCCAAGGCGCTGACCGAGGAGCTCCATGCGAAAACGGAAGAACTGAAGAAAAACGGCGTTGAGCCCTGCCTTGCCATCCTGCGCGTCGGCGCGCGCGAGGACGACCTCGCCTATGAGCGCGGCGCGCTCAAGCGCTGCGAGAAGGTCGGCGTCGCCGTCCGTCAGGTCATCCTGCCCGAGGATGTGACGCAGGAGGTGCTGATGGAAAACATCCACGCGCTGGGCGCGGACGAAAAGGTCCACGGCGTGCTGATGTTCCGCCCGCTGCCGGGGCACCTTGACGACGAGGCGGCGCGCGCGGCGCTCGACCCGAAAAAGGACATGGACGGCATCACCGACGGCTCCATGACCGCCGTGTACGCCGGCACCAAGGGCGGCTATCCCCCCTGCACCGCCGCGGCCTGCGTAGCGCTGCTCAAGCACTACAACATCCCCATCAAGGGCAAGCGCGTGGTCGTCATCGGCCGCAGCCTTGTCATCGGCAAGCCCGTTTCCCTGCTGCTGCTCGCCGAGCACGCGACCGTGACCATCTGCCACAGCCGCAGCGAGAATCTGCCCGAGATCTGCCGCGAGGCCGACATCCTCGTTGTCGCCGCCGGCAAAGCCGGCATGGTCGGCGCGGAGAGCGTGCGCGAAGGCCAGATCGTGCTGGACGTCGGCATCCATGTCGGCGCGGACGGCAACCTCTGCGGCGACACCCGCTTTGCCGAGGTCGAGCCCATCGTCGAGGCCATCACCCCCGTTCCCGGCGGCGTCGGCACCGTGACGAGCACGATCCTCGCAAGCCACGTCGTCGAGGCGGCGGAGCGCGCGGCGAACAAGTAAAAACTTTGCTGAAAAAACGGCTTTCTCCCGATGGGAGAAGGCCGTTTTTTGTTAGTTACCCAGCAGCTTTTCGCCGACGGTCGCCTTTTGGGAATCGTTCATTTCCACATTGCCCGACACAAACTCCACAATGCGCGTGCCGCTTGTGATGAGCCAGTGGTCAAGCCACTGCTCCTCTTCCTCGTCGTAGAGCCGCCACGCCCGCTCTGCGCCCCACGGCGCGGCATCGACCTCGCGGTAGGCGTAAGGGAGACGGCAATGCTCGCCGTCAACAAGGGCAGTCTGCTCATAGTCCAGCTCGGAGGCAAGGCAGCGGTCAAACCACGATGCAAGATACACCTCTCCGATGTCGTAGTGGATCCACGCAGGATTGCCGCGCGCCGTCTCTGGATGCTCGGGATCATCCAAGCGGGCAAGCACATCACCCTGCTCTCCGCCGTACCGCGCAGCGAAGGGCGAGGAGCTCCCCCAACTCAGGCACGACCAGAGCGCATCCTCATCCTCTATGCCGAGGTCGGAGAGGTAGAGCGGCAGCGCGTCGTGGTAGACCGTCGCCCGAAATTCTTCATCATACAGCTCAGGCGGAACTTCATCGCTGTCAAAAAGTCCGTTCTGCTCCATGGTGAGCAGCACCCCCACCGAAGCCAGTGCGACCGCCGCCGTCACGCAGGCCGTGACGATGCAGCGCTTCGCCCTGCCCGCACCGGTTTTCACTGCCGAATAGGTGAGAAACATCGCAGCAAACGGCGTGATCCCGCACAGGATTGCGGCAAGGTAAAGCCTCCCCATACTGCTGCCGCCGGTCCCCAGCAGGGCTCTCACCAAAATGCCGAAAAGTGTCAGCAGCAGCGCCGCGCGCTCCAGTATCTGGAGCCAGAGGCGCGACTTTGCAGGCAAAAAGCGATGCTCCTCTCTCGCCGTGCGCGCCGCCTTCCGATACCAGCTGTTATAGCAGATAAGGTCGATCCCGCAGATCAGCGTGACAACAGGCGAAACACATGACAAAAAATCCCCCATTCCATAGATAAGCGTATTCAGAGGGTCTGTTTTCAGGCCGGTCAGGATATCCCAGATCCTGAGGAGCATATAGATGAGCCAAAAGATCAGTATCGTGTGATAATATTTGAGGGCGCGGTGCATCGCGTCCACCTGTAGGACAGGGTCGGTCTCGACATCGACGGCGTTCTCATCCGCTGTGCAGAGCACATGGCGCGTCCGCCCGCCAAGGCCGCCGCCCTCCCCCATGGCGCCGCCGCCCCAAAAGGTCAGCTCGCCCGCGCCCGCAGCCTGCTGCCAACCCGCCTGCACGCAGTAATCAAGAAAGACCTCCTCGCCATCCTCTCCGCCGCTATCATCAGGATAATAGGTGACGGCAAAGCGCAGCTTCTGCGGCCGGGTGCGGCGGTAACGGATAAAAAGGCCCACGCGGTCTGGGGCCCAGCCCTCCGCCGCCATGCGCTCAAAGTGGCGCGCAAGGCCCTCGGTGTCGTAAAAGGAATAGGGATTCAGCTCCCATCTGGTATTGCGCATCAGAAAACCTCACTTTCTCTCACCCTTCGCTGGACGCGAAGGGGCGTTATCCTTCAAATATCGCCTGGTAATCCCGCACCTGCATTTGCAGGCGCTCCACCTCGCCTTTCAGCAGCGCTTCTCCCGCGCCGGTGAGCCGGTAGCTGCGCCGCCGCCCCTCCGCGCGCGTTTCGACGATGTAGCCCGCCGCCAGAAACTGCTCGAGCAGGTTGTAGAGCGTGCCGGGCCCCACCACCACGCGGCCGCCCGTCAGCTCGCTCACGCGCGCCATCACGTCCATGCCGCAGCACTCCCTGCGAAGGCAAAGCAGGATATAAAACATCTGCTCGGTCAGCGTGCCGAATTTCTCTCGTGCCACGCGTTCACCCCCATATATCGATATTCGATATTCCTTGGCTAAAGTGTATTATCGATAATCGATATTGTCAAGTATATTTTACGCGCTAAAAAAAGACCAGCCTCTTCCACAAAAGAGGATGGTCTTTTTTGTTTCATTTTACCGGCAGAGGAAGGAAAACCAGCCCTCGCTGCTGCGCGTTTCCTCGATCGTCCAGCCCGCCTCGACGAGCTTTTCGCGCACCTCGTCGGCACGGTCGTCGATGATGCCGGAGCAGAGGAAAATGCCGCCCTTTTTGAGAAGCCTTCCCACCTGCGGGGCAAGCGCGATGATCACATCCGCGACGATGTTCGCAACGATCACATCATAGTCGCCGCCGAATTCCTTCTGCAAGCCCTTGTCGCTGAGCACGTCGCCCGCGCGGACGGTGTAGTGCTCCCTGCCCACGCCGTTGAGCGCGGCATTTTCGTAGGCGACGCCAACGCACTTGTCGTCAATATCGCAGGCGAAGGCGTCCTTCGCGCCGAGCAGCAGCGCGGCGATGGAGAGAATGCCGCTGCCGCAGCCGAGGTCGAGCACCTTTTCGCCGCCGTGGATGTGCTGTTCCAGCGCTTGCAGGCAAAGGCGCGTCGTCGCGTGACTGCCGGTGCCGAAGGTGAGGCCGGGGTTTAAGATGAGCTTGACGCGCCCGTCCTCCTCCGCCTGCTCCCACTCGGGCACGACGAGCAAACGCTCGCCGATCTCCATGGGCTTGTAGAACTGCTTCCAGTTGTTCTCCCAGTCCGCGTCTTCGACATTTTCCATGCTGAGGATCAGCGGCGCGTATTCGGGATGCTGCTTTTTGAAGGCCGACAGACCGATGCGGAACTGCGCAAGGGTATTCATTCCCTCGGCACTGTCTTCAAGGTAGAAGGTGATGCGGCTCTTGCCGTGCATCTGCTCCATCAGGTCTTCGTCCACATAGTCCCAGTACTGGTGGTTATTTTCGAGGAAGTCCTTGAAGTCGCCCTCCTCATCGATCATCAGGCTGTCGATGCCGTAGGTACTCAAAAGCTCGGTCACGGGCTCGATGCCCTCGGGCCGCGTGTCGAGGTGCAGTTCCAGCCACTTCATCGCTCGGTCCCCACAAAGAAGAGTCCCAGCGTGCCGCAGCCGGTGTGCGCACCGATGACAGGGCCGATGAAGTCCGCGCGCACGTCGGTGACGTTAAAGCGCTCCTTGAGCAGGACCTTGACGTACTCGACATAGTCCGGGCAGTTGGCATGGCAGATGAAGACGGGCTGATTCTTCTCCGGCTCGATGCCGAGCTCCTCCATCTTGTCCACGAGCGCGCGGAGCGCGGCCTTGCTGCCGCGCGCCTTGCTCACGGGGGTAAGACGCCCCTCGCTGTCGGTGTGCATGACCGGCTTGATGCCGAGCATCGTGCCGACCAGCGCCGCCGTCGCACTCACGCGGCCACCGCGCTTCAAGTGGTTGAGGTCATCGACAAAAAACCAGTGGTCCTGGCTCTGGATGATCGAGTCGACATAGCTCGCCAGCGCGTCGATGTCGAGGCCTTTTTCGCGGCGCTCGCGCACGGTGCGGTAGAGCAGCATCCCCTGCCCGCGCGAGGCAGAAAGGGAGTCGATGACGATGATCTTCGCGCCGGGATGCTTTTCGCGCAGGTCGCTCGCGGCGATACAGGCGGACTGATAGGTCGTGGACAGCGCGCTCGAAAAGCAGATGCAAAGGATATCCTTGCCCTCATCCAGCACTTTTTCCATCGCGTCGGTGAACTGGCCAACGTTGACCGCAGCGGTCGTGCAGTCCGCGCCCTCGGCGATCTTCTTGAAAAACTCCTCAGGCGATAGATCCGCGTGGTCCGGCGTGTTCAGAAGGGTCTTGCCCTCGATGGTGAACGAGAGGGGCAGGACCGTGAGGTCGAGCTCCTCGACCTCCTGCTGGCTCAGATCGCAGCAGCTATCGGTCATGATGATATAATCACGCATTGCAGCACTTCTCCTTTCAGGGAAGAAAATCACGGTTTCTCTTTTGGTATCCTGTCGGACGCTATATTATACCAAACTTTTCTATCGTCTGTAAATACGCCGCTAAATTATTTTCCGACGCAGAAGCGCTCGAAGATGCGCGCGACCATGTCCTCGCGCGCGGTGCGGCCCGTGAGCTCGCCGAGCGCGGTCTGCGCCTGCTCCGCCTCCGTGAGCACAACGTCGGGCGTCATGCCCGCGGTAAGCGCGTCCTTCGCCGCGCGGACGCTCTCGAGCGCGCGGCGGACCGCATCCGCCTGCCGTGTGTTCGTCAGCAGTGTGCCGCCGGCGGGCGGCGCGGGATAGAGCCTGCGGACGGCGTCCTCCAGCTTGTCAAAGCCCTCGTGCGTCACGCTGGAGAGCGGGATGACCGCCTCGGGCGCGTGCCAATCCCCGTCGGGCACGACGCCTGCTCCGCCGCCGAGGTCGGATTTGGTCAGCAGCAGCAGCCACGGCTTGCCGCTCTTCGCGGCAAGCGCAAGCGGCGCAAGCATCTCCGCCGCGCGTGCCTCGGTTCCCGGCAGGCCCGCGCTGCCGTCCAGCAGCGCAAGGATGAGGTCCGCGTCCCCGACGGCCTTTTTCGACCGCTCCACGCCGAGCCGTTCCACAACGTCGTCGGTCTCATGCAGGCCCGCCGTGTCGATCAGGTGCAGCAGCACGCCGCCGACCGTCGCCTTTTCCTCCACGGTGTCGCGCGTCGTACCGGCGATATCGGTGACGATGGCGCGGTCGAAGCCGACGAGCGCGTTCAAAAGTGAGCTCTTGCCCGCGTTCGGCGCGCCGATGATGGCGGTCGCCACGCCGTTTTTGAGCACCCTGCCGCGCGCAAACGTGCCGAGCAGGTCGGAAAGCATCTCTTCGCAGGAGGCAAGCGCGCGCTCGGTCTCCTCGCGCGAGAGGTCTTCAATATCCTCGTCGGGATAATCGACCACAGCGTAAAAGCGGCTTGAAATGTCAAGCAGCCTGTCGTAAACCGCCTCGATCGGGCGGCGCAGCGCGCCGGAAAGCTGAGAGGCGGCATTGCGTGCGCTCTCGGCGGTCTCGGCGTCGATCAGATCGATGACCGCTTCGGCCTCCGTGAGGTCGAGCCTGCCATTCAGAAACGCCCGCTGCGTGAATTCGCCGGGCTTTGCCTGCCGCGCGCCCGCGGCAAATGCCGCGCGCAGCACCTCGCCGAGCACGACTGGCGAGCCGTGGCAATGGAGCTCGGCGCTCTCCTCGCCCGTGTAGCTGTGAGCCGCGGAAAAGCAGACCGCCATGCCGCGGTCGAGCAGCGCGCCGTTTTCGTCCTGCACATCGCCATAGGTCATGCGGCGGTACGGAAGCTCTTCGACCGCCGCGCCGCTCGCGGGCGTGAACAGCGCGGCAAGCACGCGCCGCGCCCCCTCTCCGCTCAGGCGCACGATGCCGATGGCCGACGGGCTCTGCGCCGTGGCGATGGCTGCAATGGTATCCATAGCCCTTCTCCTTTTCTTTCCTGTAATTTGCCAAAAGTATACCATAAAGGGGAAAATTTGAAAAGGGGCGCGGTTTCCCGCGCCCCTCGGGTATTTACAAATGATTTGCCGCGGAAAACGGGCACCGTCTGCCGACGCACTGCGCATTCTGCCGGTAGAAACGGCAAACCGTGTCCTCCTGCTCCATCTCGATCCCGAAGTGCTCCTTCACAAAGCCGATTGCCTCCCGGATGGCCAGAAACGAGTCCCGCTTGCAGCAGCGCGGGCCGCCGATCGCCCCGATCTGCGCAAGCGCGCTCGCCGTCATCTGATGCGACAGGGCAAACGGCTCGACCGTGAGCGGCGTGGAGCCGGAAATGATCGAGACGAACATCCCCGTGCTGACTCCGGCTCCGCAGGCGCCCCAGAAGCCGCAGGCGCCGCCGGGAACGCTTTTCCCCCGGTTCACCATCTCGGCCAGCGCAGCGCGCAGGTCGATCTCTCCCCCCGCGCTTTTGAAGGCCGTCAGCAGCGCCGCGCCGACCATCACGTGATGCTCCGGTCCGTGCATATGGCAAAACGGCATCTGCATCATTTTTTCGATGATGGCAACAGGATTTTTCGAGGTCTCCGCCATGCAGAGTCCGACGATCGCGTCCATTCCCTGCGTGTGACACTCGTTGCACACATAATGGCCCCGGACGCACCGCGTCTTGCTGTTTTCCTTCTTATGGCAGATGGCACACTCCATCAAAACGTCCGCCTTGAGATATTCCAGGCGGTCCTTGCAAATCAGGCATTCTTCTCCCACTTTTGTTTCCTCCGCAGCTCTTGCCCGGTCTCCGCGGCTTCAACGCATCGTTTTTCCGCGGGTATAGAAAAGCAGCGCTGAACGCGCTGCTTTTCTGTTGATTTGATAAGAAAGCTTACTGCTGCTCGGCAGCCTTGGCAGCGGCCTGCTGCGCTTCGATCTCGATCAGGGCGTCCTTGCGGGAGAGGTTCCAGCGGCCCTTCTCGTCGATCTCCATGAACTTGACCCAGATCATATCGCCGACGGTGACCACGTCCTCGACCTTCTCGACGCGCTTGCGATCGAGCTTGGAGATGTGGACCAGGCCGTCCTTGCCCGGGGCGATCTCGACGAACGCGCCGAACTGCATCAGGCGCACGACGCGGCCATAGTAGAGCTTGCCGACCTCGGGCACAAAGACGATATCGTCGATGCACTTCTTCGCAGCGTCGCACGCGGCGGCGTTGGCGGAGGCGATGTGGATGGTGCCGTCGTCGTCGATGTCGACCTTGGCGCCGGTATCGGCCACGATCTTCTGGATGACGCTGCCGCCCTTACCGATGACCTCGCGGATGCGGTCGGGGTCGATCTTCATGGTGATCATCTTGGGCGCGTACTGGCTGACCTCGGCGCGCGGCTCCGCGATGCAGGGCAGCATGATCTGGTCGAGGATCTGCACGCGCGCATCATAGGTGATCTCGAGCGCGTTCTTGATGATGGCCATGGTCAGGCCGTCGTTCTTGAGGTCCATCTGGATGGCGGTGATGCCCTTCTTGGTACCGGCGACCTTGAAGTCCATCTCGCCGTGGAAGTCCTCAACGCCCTGAATGTCGATGAACGTGGTGAAGTCGTCGCCATCCTGAATGAGGCCGCAGGAGATACCGGCGACAGGCGCCTTGATGGGCACGCCAGCGTCCATCAGCGCGAGCGTGGAGCCGCAGATGGAGCCCTGAGAGGTCGAGCCGTTGGAGGAGACGACCTCGCTCACAACGCGGATGGCATACGGGAACTCGTCGACAGACGGGATGACCGGCAGCAGTGCGCGCTCAGCAAGCGCGCCGTGGCCGATCTCGCGGCGGCCGGGGCTGCGGGAGGGCTTGGCCTCGCCGACGGAGTAGCCGGGGAAGTTGTAGTGGTGCATATAGCGCTTTTCGGTCTCTTCCCAGATGGTGTCGAGCTTCTGGGCGGCGGAAAGCGTGTCGAGCGTGGCGACGGAGAGCACCTGCGTCTGGCCGCGGGTGAAGAGGCCCGAGCCGTGAACGCGGGGCAGAACGCCAACCTCGGCAGCGAGAGGACGGATCTCGTTTTTCTGGCGGCCGTCGACGCGGTGGCCTTCGAGCAGCCACGCCTTGACGATCTTCTTCTGGAACTTGTAGGTGATCTCGTCGAGGAACTGATCCATGTCGGGATATTCCTCGAGGTACTTCTCGTGCCAGTGCTCGATCATCTCGTTCCAGCGGGCCTCGCGGACGTTCTTGTCGTCGGTGTCCATCGCGGCCTTGGCCTCGTCCATGAAGTTCTCGACGATTTTGTCGAACAGCTCCTGGTTGAAGCTTGCGTGCGGGTAATCGAACTTGGGCTTGCCGATCTCGGCGACCATGCGGTTGATGAGCTCGACCTGCTTCTGATTCTCGTTGTGGGCCAGCTCGATGGCCTTGTACATGGTGTCGTTGTCGACCTCGTTCGCGCCGGCCTCGATCATGACGACCTTCTTGCCGGTGGAAACGACAGTCACGTCAAGGTCGGAGACCTTGCGCTGCTCGCTCGTGGGGTTGAGGACGAGCGCGCCGTTCACAAGACCGACCTTGAGCGCGCCGACAGGACCGTTCCAGGGGATATCGGAGATGGCAAGCGCGGCGGAGGTGCCGATCAGGGCCGCGATCTCGGGAGAGCAGTCGTGGTCGACGCTCATGACCGTTGCCATGATGGAGACGTCGTTGCGGAAGTCGGAGGGAAAGAGGGGACGGATGGGGCGGTCGATGACGCGGCTCGTCAGGATGCCCTTTTCGCCGGGACGACCCTCGCGGCGGTTGAAGGAGCCGGGGATGCGGCCGACGGAGTAAAGCTTCTCCTCAAAGTCGACGGAGAGGGGGAAGAAGTCGATGCCGTCGCGCGGACGGGCAGAGGCCGTGGCGCAAACGAGCACGCGGGTATCGCCGTAGCCGACCATGACGGCGGCATTGGCGAGCTCGGCAAGCTTGCCGACCTCGAGCGTGAGGGGGCGGCCGGCGAGCTCCATCTCGTACTTGTGGTAGTTGGGGAACTGTCTGTGGGTGATGATGGTAGACATTTGTCGATCTCCTTTTTGTAAAATTCCGTATGGGAGCCGACCGTTTAGCACTTGAAAAAACGTCGGGCTCTCCGCCGCTTTTTCAACTGCTAAAGCATAGCAGGCTCTCATACGCGCGGGGAAACGCAGGGGCGGAAGTGTGAAAGAAGGGTGGTGCGCACGCACACCACCCTGTTTTCAAACTTACTTACGGATACCCAGCTTGGCGATCAGGGCACGATAGCGCTCGATGTCCTTCTTCATGAGGTAGTCGAGCAGGCTGCGGCGCTTACCGATCATCTTGTACAGGCCGCGGCGGGAATGGTTGTCCTGCGGGTGCTGCTTGAGGTGCTCGGTGAGCTGAGCGATACGCTCGGTGAGGATAGCGACCTGGACCTCCGGAGAACCGGTGTCGCCTTCGTGGGTACGGTTGGCCTCGATGATGGCCGTCTTCTGGTCTTTGAGCATCATAGTGTATGATCCACCTTTCTAAAATTCTCCCGGCACTGAGCGGCGGGTCGGTGAGTCCTCCACGCCCCAAGTGCGGGAATACACGATACACGTGCTGAATTATGATAGCACAGCTTTTTCCTATTGTAAAGCAAAACCTTTGGGATCATACCGTTTTTTTGCATTTTGCCCGTTCCGCGCGGCGGAACGGACGAAAAAAGAGACGGCTTGCGCCGTCTCCTTTTTTCACTTCTTCAGTGCCGCGAAGTGCTCGCGCGTCAGCTTGATGACGACCGGGCTCAGCAGGAGCAGCGCGATGAGGTTGGGAATGGACATAAGACCGTTGAGCGTATCGGAGATATCCCACACAAGCGAGAGATCCGCGACCGCACCGGCCACAACGACAAGGCAGAAGATGATCTGATAGGGACGGATGATCTTGCTGCCGAAGAGGAACTCCGCGCAGCGCGTGCCGTAGAGCGCCCAGCCGAGAATGGTGGACGTGGCAAACAGCAGCAGGCCAACGGCCAAGATCAGCGAACCGACCTTGTCGCCGAAGACGCTCGAGAAGCCCGCGACCGCCGTGGGCACGCCCGCAAGATCGTTGTTGCCGTAGTTGCCGTTCGCCGCGCCGGAGCAGAGGACGACGAGGGACGTGAGCGTGCAGATGACGATGGTATCCATGAAGACCTCGAAAATACCGTAGAGACCCTGCTTGACGGGGTTCTTTTCCGAGGTGGCGGCGTGCGCGATCGGCGCGGAGCCGAGGCCCGCCTCGTTGGAGAAGACGCCGCGGCCGACGCCCTTGGTCATGGCAAGCTTGATGGAAATGCCCGCCGCGCCGCCGGTGACGGCAGCGGGGTCAAACGCGCCCTTGAAGATGGAGGCGAAGACCGCTGGCACCTGAGATGCGTTGGCAAACACCACGATGAGCGCGCAGACGATGTAAATAACGGCCATGCCGGGCACGAGCTTTTCCGTGACCTGGCCGATGCGCTTGACGCCGCCGAGCAGCACCAGCGCGACGAAGATGGCGACGCAAATGCCGGTGATGAGGCAGATCATCGTCTCCCTGCTCGCCGCGTTTTCATTGAACGCGACGGCAACGGACTTGACGGAATCCGCGATGGAGTGCACCTGTGCGATGTTGCCGATGCCGAACGCCGCGATCGCGCCGAGGACGGCGAACACGCCGCCGAGCCACTTCCACTTGGGGCCAAGGCCGTTTTTGATGTAGTACATCGGGCCGCCGCACCAGTCGCCCTTCTCGTTGCGCTCGCGGTACTTGACGGCGAGCGTCACCTCGGAGAACTTCGTCACCATGCCGAACAGCGCCGAGATCCACATCCAGAACACGGCGCCGGGGCCGCCCAAAACGATCGCGCCCGTGACGCCCGCGATGTTGCCCGTGCCGACGGTGGAGGCAAGGGCCGTGGATACGGCCTGCAGGGGCGTGATCTCGCCGTCGCCCGCCTCACTCTTTTTAAATATCTTACCGATGGTGTTTTTCCACCAGTAGCCGATTTTGGTGAACTGAATAAAGCCCACGGCGATGCTCAGGTAAATGCCCGTGCCGACAAGCAGCGCCAGCATCACCGGTCCCCAGACAAAGCCGTTCACCGCTTTGTTGATGTTCATAAACTGATCCATACTTTTCCCCTTTCCGAAAAAATCACATTTCATGAAACACTGGATGAAAATATTTCATAGTCCAAAGCATACCAAATCGGCCGCCCGCTGTCAACGGGCAAAGCGGCGTTTCTCGCCGCTAAGAAGCAGTAAAATCTTGTATTTTATACAAGAAATCGTTAATATTTTATCATTTTAAGCGCATTTCCTGTGCTTTTTACCCATTCCGTCCCGTACACTTAAAGGGGATTGACAAGGAGAAGCTCCTATGCTATTCTAACTGTACTAACACGCTTAATACAGTCAGGAGGTACCTATGTTCACCTATATTTTTCTGCTTCCGGCGCTCGGCTTTCTGCTGCTCGGCCTTTTGTTCCTCATTGTGCTGTGCGCACGCTGACGGCCACGGGAGGACGATATGATAAGTTTGAATTACCGCGACGCGCGCCCGATCTACGAGCAGGTGTGCGACGGACTGCGGCGGCTGATCGTCTCGGGCGTCATCGCCGACGGGGACAAGCTCCCCTCGGTGCGTGCGCTGGCGACGCAGCTTGCCATCAACCCCAATACCATCCAGCGCGCCTACAACGAGCTGGAAACGAGCGGCTACTGCTGCTCGGTGCCGGGAAAGGGCTGCTTTGCCGTGCACACCTACCGCGAGCGTGATGACAAGCGCCGCCGCGCGCTGGAAGAACAGGTCAAAGAGCTCTTGCAGGAGCTGCGCGCCATGGGCGCGAGCGAAAAAGACATTCAAGCATTGTGCAGGGAGGGAGAAGAGAAATGATCGAAGTACGAGGTCTTAAAAAGACCTTTGACGGCTTTGCCGCGCTCGACGGCGCGGATCTGAGCGTGCCGCGCGGCGCGGTCTACGGGCTTGTGGGACCGAACGGCGCGGGCAAGACGACGCTGCTGCGCCACCTGACGGGCGTTTACCGTCAGGATGAGGGCAGCGTGCGCTTTGACGGCGAGGAGGTCTGGGAAAATGCGGGCGTGAAGGCGCGCATCGCCTCCATCCCCGACGACTGGTTCTACTTTATGCAGGCGGGGCTGCGCGATATGATGCGTTTTTACCGCGGGCTGTACCCGAAGTTCGATCAGGAGCGCTTTGAAAAGCTCCGCGAGGTCTTCGCGCTCGACGAAAAGCGGCCGCTGCGCCGCATGAGCAAGGGCCAGCAGAAGCAGGCGGCCTTCTGGCTCGCGCTGTGCACGATGCCCGACTATCTCATTCTCGACGAGCCGGTGGACGGCCTCGACCCCGTGATGCGCCGTCAGGTGTGGAGCCTCATTTTGCAGGACGTTGCCGAGCGCGGCACGACAGTGCTTGTCTCGTCGCACAACCTGCGCGAATTGGAGGACGTGTGCGACCACGTGGGCGTGATGAGCCGCGGCAAGCTCCTGCTTGAGCATTCGCTGAGCGAATTGCAGGACTATACCGTCAAGCTCCAGCTCGCCTTCGAGGGCACGGAGCTGCCCGCCCTGCCGCAGGAGATCAAGGTGCTGCACCACGCGCAGACCGGGCGCGTCCACACGCTCATCTGCCGCGGCAGCGCAGAGGAACTGGAACAGCAGCTCGCCGCGCTGCACCCGATCTTTATCGACGCGGTGCCGCTGTCACTTGAAGAAATTTTCATCTATGAACTGGGAGGTGAGGACTATGCGATCCGCGACATCGTTCTTTGATAAGACTTTATTCCGCAGCCAGCTCAAGCACACCTGGCCGCTCTGGCTCGGCTACACCGCCTTGTGGCTTTTCCTCGTGCCGGTCATGCTCTTTTCAGAGCTTTCCGCCTATCAGCTCGGTTACAGCGCAGCGGATGCATCCCGCCTGCTGCTCAATACCGGCGTGCGCGGCGGCATCTTCATTTCCTTCTTCTTCGGCCTTTTCTTTGCGATGCTTTCCTTCTCGCACCTGACGCAGAGCCGCGCGACGAACGGCTTCCACGCGCTCCCCGTGCGGCGCGAGACCATCTTTCTGACCGCCTACCTCACGGGACTGTTCTGCCAGCTTTCCACCATTCTCGTCACGTTTCTGCTCGGCGCGGCGGTCTCAGCCCCGCTGCACCTCAGTTTCTGGAGCGTCACTGCCGCGGCCATGGGCAGCGCCATGCTCGAAGCCGTCTTTTTCTACTCCTTCGCCGCGCTGTGCATGGTGATGACGGGGCAGATCCTCGCCGCGCCCGTCTTCTATTTCGTCGGCAATATCCTCGTCCCGGGAATGGAATATCTGCTGCGCAACTTTGCGGGCAATTTCCTCTACGGCTACAGTGGACAAACCGACGTTGCGCTCGATTTTCTCTCCCCGCCCCTCTATATGTACTTCAAGGTGGGCATCGCCTCGATCGAGACCTGCGAGAGCGACTCGTACTATGTGACCGCCTACGCGCTCGTGCGCGGCTCGCTCATGATCCTTGCCGCCTACGCGCTCGCGGGACTTGTCATCGCCCTCATCGCGCTGCTCCTCTACCGCACGCGCAAGAGCGAGATGACCGGCTCGACGGTCGCCTTCCCGTGGGCGGTGCCGGTCTTCAAGTACGGCGTTGCGTTCTGCACCGCCGTTTCGCTCGGCCAGTTCCTCTACTATTTCCTCTTCGGCCAGTACCGCTCGAGCGGCAACGATTCCCTGCCCGGCACGATCCTCTGCATGGCGGCGGCGGGGCTTGTGGGCTACTTTGTCGCCGAGATGCTCATCAAAAAGAGCTTCCGTGTCTTCCGCACGGGCGCAAAGGGCGCGGCCATCGTTTCGCTCGCTCTTGTGCTGCTCGGCGTTACGATGAGCTTCGACCTCACGGGCTATGAAAAGCGCGTGCCGGACGAGAGTGAGATCGAATCTGCCTTTTACACCTTCTCCGGCATGACGGACGTCACGACCGACGACGCCGATACCATCCGCCGCCTCACCGCGGCGCACCAGGCCATCGTCAAAAACCGGAACGAGCAGGTGCGCATCGCAGACGCATCGGACGCGGATACGCTCTCCCAGAGCGATTATGACGACATCGAACCCTTCCACCTGCGCCTGACCTACTATCTCAAGGACGGCTCACAGCTCTCGCGCTCCTATTCACTCTATCTGCGGAGAAGTGACCTCACCGTGCCCTCGTCCGTCACAGCGCGCGTGAACGCGCTCTATATGTGCAGAGAGTCCGTGCTCCGCCGTGTCCTCAGCTACGGTTACGCGCACCTCGGCGACACGCCGCGCTTCCTCGACAGCTACTGCTACTATTACGATGAGAACTCCAACACAAAGGACTATGCTCTCACCGCCGCGCAGGCCGAACAGGTTTACGCCGCGCTGATGCAGGACGTTCAGGATTCCGATAACGGCGGCAGCGACATCTTCGCCGTGCAGGAGTACCAGTACGATCCCCCCATCTCCTTCTGGCTCGAGCTGTACTTTGAGTCTGTTGACGAGCAGGACCGTCCCAAGGTGTATACGCTCGACCCCAATGTAAATAACTCAACGCCCAACACCCTGCAAGTACTGAATGAGCTGCTGCCCGAGCTGAAGCCCGCCTACTACGACGATGCGAAGGAAGAGGACGTCAGCGATCCCCCCGCCACGGAGGGAATCCCCACCACGGAAAGCGTGAACTAACATGGCAGAAAGAACAAAGCGACGGCGCAAGCGCCGCCGCACCGGGGGTAAGAAAGCATTCCTCGTCCTGCTCGCGCTCGTTTTGCTCGTTCTCGGCGGCGTGAAGCTGCGCTATGCGCTCGCCCACCGGAATCTCCCCGGCTCGAATGTCAGCGTGCCGGACTTTGTCACGGTCGACTACATTCCGACGAACGAATACTCCCGCCCCGGCACGCCGCTCAAGGAAATTTCCGGCGTGGTGGTGCACTATGTCGGCAACCCCGGCTCGACCGCCGCGAATAACCGCAGCTTTTTTGCCAATCTCGCGCTGACGCACGAGACCTACGCGAGCGCGCATTTTGTCGTCGGGCTGGAGGGTGAGATCTTGCAGTGCGTGCCGCTGACGGAGATCGCCTACTGTTCCAATACCGCGAACGACTACACCGTGTCCATCGAGGTCTGCCACGCCGATGAGACGGGCGAGTTTAACGACGCGACGATGGAGAGCCTTGAACAACTCGTCGCGTGGCTCTGCGAGACCTTTGACCTCGACCCCGACGCGGACGTCATCCGCCACTACGACGTGACGGGCAAGATCTGCCCCAAATACTATGTGGAAAACGAGGATGCGTGGCTCGCCTTCCGCGCGGACGTGCGCGCACGCATCGAAGAGGACAATGCCTCGAGCGGTGAAACCAACTGATAAATCAAATCGGGAGAGAGCTCATGCACGACTTTGTTTCCTATCTTTTTTATCTGCTGCAGCGCGGGATGCGCTTTGCCGTGCCCGCTGCGCTTATCTGCGGCCTTATTCTGGCCGTCTGCTATGCCGTCTGCCGCAGGCAGGGCCGCCGCTTCCCGTGGGGAAAGGCGGTCTGCGCGGTGCTGCTTGTCGGCTGGGCGGTGGTCACGGTCTTCGTCACGCTGCTGCGCAGCGAGCCGAATGAATTTGCCGCGCGGCAGTGCAATTTGCAGCTTTTCCTTGCTTGGCGCGAAGCGTACCAGCGCTTCACGCTGCAAATCTGGCTCAACGTGCTGCTCAACATCGCGCTCTTCGTCCCGCTCGGCGTGCTGCTGCCGCTCTTGTGGAAACCGTTTCGCAAGTGGTATGCCGCGCTGGGCGCGGGCTTCGGCGTTTCGCTCCTGATCGAGCTGGCGCAGCTTTTCACCGGAAGCGGCATGTGCGATGTGGACGACCTCTTCACCAACACGCTCGGCGCGATGCTCGGCTGGTGTGCAGCAATGCTCATGCTCGCGCTGCATCAAAAGAACAGGACGTGGCCGCGCTACTGCGCGCTGCCCGCCGCGTTCGCACTCGCACTATCCGCCATTTTCATTTCCTACGCCGCGCAGCCCTACGGCAACCTGCGCGACGCCTCCGTCACGACGGCAGACTTAAGCGGCGTCCGCTGGTCGGTCGATTATGCACTCGATGAGGACAGCAAGACCGCCTATGTCTATCAGGCACAGGCGCTCGACAACGCGGGTGCCGACCGCTTCGCCGCGGAATTCGCCGCCGCGCACGGCGTCGAATTTCCGGATGCGTACTACTACGATGACCTTGTGATCTACGCCAACCACTCTTCCGGCGACTTCCTCAACGTCACCCTGCACGACGGCACGTGGGAATACAGCTTTGGGCGCGATCACACGCCCGTTTTCGATGCGCCCGCGTCTGGTGTCACAGAGGACATGCTGCGCGAAGAACTCGACAAGTTTGGCTTTTCCATCCCCGCCGACGCTGCGTTCACGCTCTCGCCGTATGGCGAGACCTCTTACCGCGCGGTATTCTCCGCCGATCTTCTCCCCACGGAGGGAGGCTTCCTCCACGGCACGCTCACTTGTGATCTGAGAACACAAGGCGACGGTCAATCGACGCTCTCGCAGCTCGAAAACCGCATCACCACGCTCGCGCCCGTGCGCGAAGAGCCTATTCTCTCCCCCGCGCAGGCGCTCGCCGCGCTGCAATCGGGCAAGAGCTTCGAGGGTGCGTGGTTCGCGCAAAGCGTCCAGCAAATTGAGGTGCGCTCCAGCACGCTCGACTACCTCTCCGATTCCAAGGGCTTCTATCAACCGGTCTACCGCTTCGAGCTGTCGCTCGCCGGTCAGGCGGGCGGCATCACCGACGCGGTGGACTATGTCCCCGCGCTCTTCTGAGCGCCGGAGTGCAAGGAGGCTTACGATGAAACGCATATTTGCCTCGCTGCTCAGCTTCGCACTGTGTCTCGCGCTGCTTTTCTTCGTCCGAAATAAGTCTGACGAGCCGATCCTGCACGTCGCGCTGAAATCATCTGGTGAGCAGGACGCCGCCTACGTCTATGAAACGGTCTGTGCAAGCGGCAAAAGCCGCCGCTGTGAGGCCTTCACGCCCGACAGTTGCGTCTTCTACACCGCCGACTATGCAGATTTTGACACCTCCGCGCTTCGCTCGCACAGGGTCAACACCCTTGTCGCCACCACGCTCTATGATTCTGTCGGCAATGTCGTTGAACCCAACGAGACGATGATCGCCATGATGCGCGCTGCCGCCGACCAGATCGACCACGCGATCTTCGATTTTCAGATCATCGTTGTGAATGGTCAGCGCTACTTTGCTTTTGTTAAGCTCAACGTCAACTGGTGGGATCCGTGCATACTGTATGAGTATGACAACGGCCAGCTCCGCGCGCTCTGCCAATGGGACAATGTGCGCCTGCTGTCGGTCGGTCTCATCTGAAATCCATACAAAAAACGTCTGTTTCCTGCGGAAACAGACGTTTTTCTTTTTTCACTTTGCTTCCAGGCTGTAGGGATCTCTTCCGGCGGCAAATTCGGCGATCATCTCCGAGGTGAGGGCGATGCCGTTGCCCGTATAGTTCTCCCGCAGCTCCTCGCGGCTGACCCACGCGCCCTCCGCCAGCTCGAAGTTGTCGAGATGGATGGTGTCGTCGTCGCCGTCGAGCCTGCACCAGTAGCCCATCATGATGTTGCCGCTGATGCCCCAGGGCTGGCAGCGGTAATAACGCAGGTCCTTGACCTTGAGCCCGACCTCCTCCATCACCTCGCGCTGCACGGTCTGCTCAAAGCTCTCGGCAAACTCGGTAAAGCCGGCGACGAGCGCCGTGCGCGTCGCGCCGGGGCGGTTGGCGTATTTCGTGAGCAGCAGATAGTCCCCATGCGTCACCGCCACGATGACCGAGGGGTTGATGCGCGGGAAAATCATGTTGCCGCACTTGGGGCAGCGCATCATGCGCTCGTTCCCATCGTGGACGAGCTTTTCCCCGCAGCGGCCGCAGTAGCGCGCGTCGCGGTACCACGAGCAAAGGTGCCACGCGCTGACCGCCGCATAGGCGAGCTCCTTGGGCTTTTCCGTGCGGAAAAGGCCGATGTTGCGGTAGGAGTAGCCGTCGAGCGCGCGCTCATTTTCGTCAAAAAGCAGGTAATACTCCCGCCCGTCGAGCTCAAAAAGATAGGTGAATGCCTCGTCGGGCTCGGTAAACTGCGCGCGCGACGGGAACTTGAGGCCGTTGTCGTCGATGCGGCACAAAAGGTCCTGCCCGCGGAACTGCACCACGGCGCTGCTCTTTTTCGGCACGGCGTTCTTTTTCCACTCGTTGTAAAGATGCTTCGGCTCGATATCCTGGATCATGTCGGCTTTCCTCCCGCTTGTCTGTTTGATAGCAGGGCTATTCTACAACGCGCCGCGGCATTTTGCAAGATGCGCGTCACTCCTGAATCACGCGCTCGGCTTCGAGCTTTTTGAGCTTTTCTCTCGTTCGGCACAATGCGCGGATACACTGCGCGGCGCAGATGCAGAGTCCTATCAAAAGCAGCACCATCAACGCGATGGCCGGTATATATATTACGGGCTCTGCATAGCCGCCGGTCTGAAAGCGCCGATACAGCCTGCCGATCAGCGGCACTATTTCCGCAAACGCGATAAACGGGCACATCACAGCCCCGCTCCACAGCACGCGCCGCACGCGCTTTATCTGCGCCATTAACGAATCCAAATCAGAATACAGCTCAAACGGCGTACCGTCTTTCTTCTTGCGCAGGATCAGATACTCTCCCACCGTGCCCACATGCTCGATGCCGAGCTCGCGCAGTCCCTTGATATATTGCAGCCGCTCCATTTCTTTCTTTTTCGTCGCCTGCACGCGGTATTCGTACTCATCCGGCTCGCCGCGGTGGAAGCAGTAGAACAGACCTACTTCATAGCACTGCCAGCCCTCGCGCGACTTGCGGTCGAGCATTTCCTCGATCCGTTCCGGGTCATAGGCGTAGACAAACATCCGCGGCATGATCTTTTCAAACATGGCTCTCTCCTCTCAGTTCCATTCGTTTGTCAGCGCGACGGCATTTTGCAAGGTGTCTTACTCCTGCACGACGCGCTCGGCCTCGAGCGATGCGATCTTCCTTTTCGCGCGGCGCAGTCCCCGCGGGCAGTCGACAATCCCCACGATGCAAATGGGCAGGAGCAGTGCCGACGCCGCAAGGAGAAATACCTGCGACGAGCGGAAGCTTATGGCGGCCATACCCGCATACTTGCCGATCACGTTCGCATTCATCAGCGTCATTAGAATATTCATCAGCGTGATGCTCATCCAGCCAAGGCTCAGCAGCAGACCTGCGCGCAGGTAGCGCACGGCTTTTTTCTGCTGGGCGATGAGGGAGTCAAGGTCTGAGTACAGATCAAAAGGCGTGCCGTCTGCCTTTCTGCGCAGAACGAGCAGGTCGCCCACGCTGCCGATCTCTTCAATGCCAAACTCTGTAAGCTCCGCGATGTAGGTGAGGCGGTCTATCCCCGCTTCCTTCACCTGCACGCGATACTCGTATTCGTTCGGCTCCCCCCGGCGGTAGGCGGAAACCAGCGAGCCGAATTTTTCAAGAAGCCAGCCCTCTTTCGCCATTTCGTTTGCCCGCCTTTCGATCCGCTCGGGGTCAATGGCATAGCTCGACAGATGCAGCCTTGTCTTTTCGTCCTTCGCCATGGTATGCCCTCCTCTCAGTTCCATTCGTTTGTCAGCGCGTCGCCGTTTTGCGTCAGCTCATGCAGTCTGCGCAGCTCCGCGCGCACGGCCTCGCGGCCCGCGGGCGTGATCTGATACTCTTTTTTGCGCCCCTCGCTCTCGTCGCCGAGCGCGACGATCCAGCCGCGCTCGGTGAGCGTCGAAAGCGCGCCGTAGAGCGTGCCCGCGGCCAATCGGACACGCCCGCCGCTCAAATGCTCCACGTTCTGCATGATGCCGTAGCCGTGCAGCGGCGCGTCGAGCGAGAGCAGGATATAAAAGACCGCCTCGGTCAGTGCCGTCGTTCCCATGTCGCGTCTCTCCTTTCGTCCTCCGTTATAACGGCAGCCGATATATCGTCTACCGATAAAATATCATATTGCTCTCTCCCCGTCAACTGAAAAAACGGAATGCCCTCCCCAACATCGTCAGTGCTTTCCACAAACAAAAAGGCAGGGAATGCAAGATGCATTCCCTGCCAAACAGTCTCGTTTCGTATCCGCAGACGCGAAAGAATTGAGATTTGCTTTTTCCGGCGGCGTGTACGTCGGAAAAAGCACTCTGCGCGAAGCTTGTGTCGAATTGTCCGCTTTCAGCGGACAACCGAGGCGCAAAGCGCAGCGAATCCTTCTCAAAAAAGCGGTCCCACCGCTTTTTTGAAGGTATTTTATAGTCTCGTGATGACCGGCAGCACCATGGGGCTGCGCTTGGTCGCCTTGAAGAGATAGTTGCTCACGGCGCTGCGGATCGCGCCCTTGAGCTCGTTCATGTCGCGTCCGCGCTTGCCGCGGTACGCCTCCGCCGTGGACATCGTCAGATTCCTGAGATCTTGCAGCAGCTCTTCGGAGTCCTTGACGTAGATGAAGCCGCGCGTGATGATCTCCGGCTCGGCGAGAAGATCGCCGTTCTGCGCGCTGATCGGCAGCACGACGACGACCATGCCGTCCTCTGCAAGATGCTTGCGGTCGCGCAGCACCACCGCGCCGACGTCGCCGACGCCGTAGCCGTCGACGAACACCTCGCCCGCGGGCGCATAACCGGGCACGCACTTCATCGAGCGCGCGCCGATCTCGACGGCGTCGCCGTTGTCGCAGATGACGATGTTCTTGCGATCCATGCCCATTTGCAGGGCGAGATCCTTATGGATCTGGAGCATACGCTGCTCGCCATGCACGGGGATGAAGTACTTGGGCTTTGTGAGCGCGTGGATGATCTTGAGCTCCTCCTGGCAGGCGTGGCCCGAAACGTGCAGCATATCCGCGCGGTCGTAGATGACCTCGACTCCCTTGCGGAAGAGCTCGTTGATGACGCGCGAGACGGTATTTTCGTTGCCGGGGATGGCGGAAGCCGAGATGATGACGCGGTCGCCGGGGCCGACTTCGATCTGCTTGTGCTGGGAGAACGCCATGCGGTACAGGGCGGACATCTCTTCGCCCTGCGAGCCGGTGGTGACGATGACCTGCTTGTCAAGCGGCATCGACTTGATCTTGTTGATGTCGACCACGGTGTTTTTCGGCGGCTTCATGTAGCCGAGGTCGGTCGCGACCTTTGTGACGTTTTCCATGCTGCGGCCCGTAACGGCGACCTTGCGCCCGCACTCTGCCGCAGCGTCCATGATCTGCTGGATGCGGTGGACGTTCGAGGCGAACGTCGTGACGATGATGCGCTGCTTGCAGCCCTGGAACAGGCGGTTGAAGGTCCGCCCCACGGTGCGCTCGCTCATCGTGTAGCCCGGGCGCTCAACGTTTGTCGAATCCGCCAGCAGCGCCAGCACCCCCTGCTTGCCAAGCTCGCCGAAGCGGGCAAGGTCGATCACCTCGCCATCGATGGGCGTCGAGTCGATCTTGAAGTCGCCCGTGTGGACGACGGTGCCGAGCCCCGTGTGGATGGCGAAGGCAACCGAGTCCGCGATCGAGTGGTTGACGTGGATGAACTCCACGCTGAACTTGCCGGCCTTGACGGTCATGCCGCTCTCCACCGTGACGATCTTCGTCGACTTGAGAAGGCCGTGTTCTTCGAGCTTGAGGCGGATGAGTCCCGCCGTCAGGCGTGTGCAGTAAATGGGGATATTCACCTTTTTCAGGATGTAGGGCACGGCGCCGATATGGTCCTCGTGCCCGTGGGTGATGAACAGGCCGCGGATGCGGTTCTTGTGCTTGACAAGATAGCTCACATCGGGGATGACGCAGTCGATGCCGTACATATCGTCGCCGGGGAAGGCCATGCCGCAGTCGACCACGATGATCTCGCCGCCGTATTCGTAAACGGTCATATTCTTGCCGATCTCATTGAGACCGCCGAGAGGGATGATTTTTAACTGTTCAGCCAATGCTGGATCAACTCCTTTTGATTCGTTTGAAGCATAAACGATAGATTTGTTTTGAATTTGTTCTGTGTCCGGGCCAAAAGGCGCAAGGCAGAAGAGACGTCCGTGCCCATGCTTCGCCCTGCTTCACGAAGCAAATGCACCTGCGGCGCCTTGATAAGACCCATATGGACTTTTTTATAAAAACCGCGACAGGCCGCGGCCAAAACCAAAGAAAAAACAGGCATTCGCGCGGAAAAGACGCGCATTTTCCCGCCATGTACGGAGTAGTATAGCACATTCCGCGCAAAAAGTATACCATATTTTTTGTCGACGGGCAAAAATTTCGTTTTTATATTGTATCCATGCCATACCCCGTGCTATAATGAAATGGATTATTCCCCTGTGCTGAGCCGCAGGGGGCATTATCCGGACGGGAGGCAGCCTATTTATGAGGAACAAAAAGATCAGCAAGCTGGTAGACCCCAGCTTCCGGCTCTACTTTGTTGTCGGCTTTTTATTCGCAGCCGTCACGCTGCGCGTGAGCGTTCCGCTCGCCATCTGCGAGGCCGCTGCGATGGCGTTTCTCCTGTGGTACTTCCGCCACACGGCGCAGAAGCGCCGCGAGGGGATCCGCCGGTACATCGACGATGTGACCGACGACATGACCACGGCTGACAAGGCCTCGATGCTCTCGGCCCCGTTCGCGATGATGGTCTTCCGTCCCGACACGCAGGAGATCCTATGGAGCAACGACAGCTTTTTGCAGCTCACCGGCGTGCAGGAGGATATCTTCGATAACCGCATCGACGATGTGCTGCCTGACTTTCCGACCCACTGGCTGCTCGAGGGCAAGAGCGAATGCCCCGAGACCGTGATGCTCGGCGGGCGCCATTTCCGCGTGTTCGGCAACCTGAGCCACCCCACCTCCCGCCGCGGCGGACAGAGCCTGCTTGCCACGACCTACTGGACGGATGTGACCGAGCAGGACACGCTGCGCGAGGAGAACGAGAGCCGCCGCCCCATCGTGTCGATCATCATGATCGACAACTACGAGGAGCTGATGAAGGCCGGCAGTGAGGCCTCGCGCAGTGCGGTGCTCGCCGCCATCGACGAAAAGCTCAGCGACTGGCTCAAGGACTCCCACAGCCTGCTGCGCAAATTCGACCGCAACCGCTACGTGCTCGTCACGACCGAGCAGGAATATCAAAGCCTGCTCGAGGGCAAGTTCTCCGTGCTCGACGCGGTGCGAAGCGTCGTCACCGAGGACGGCGTGGCCGCAACGCTCTCGATCGGCGTGGGCAAGGACGTGGATGATTACGAAACGCTCTACCAGAACGCCATGCTCTCGATCGAAATGGCGCTCTCACGCGGCGGCGACCAGGTCGTCGTGCGCAACCGCCTCGACTTTGAATTCTACGGCGGCAAGTCAAAATCCACCGAAAAGCGCACAAAGGTCAAATCCCGCGTGATGGCCAACGCCCTCGGCGAGCTCATCTCCGACGCGGGGCAGATCTTCGTCATGGGCCACCAGCACGCGGACATGGACGCCGTCGGCGCGGCGGCGGGCATCTGCTGCATCGCGCGCAAGCGCGGCAAAAAGGCGCAGATCGTCATCGACATGGAGGACAACGTCGCAAAGCCCATCCTCGCAAAGCTCGCCTCGCTGCCTGAGTATAAGGATGCGTTCATCTCCGGGAGCGACGCCTTCATCTCCGCCCAGCCGGGCGCGCTGCTGGTCGTGGTGGACACGAACCGCCCCGACTTTGTCGAATCCGAGCAGCTTCTTGACGCGTGCAACCGCGTGGCGGTCATCGACCACCACAGAAGGGCCGCGAATTACATCGAATCCGCCGCGCTCAACTTCCACGAGCCGTATGCCTCGAGCGCGTCCGAGCTTGTGACGGAGCTGCTGCAATACCTCGCCGACCCGACCGACCTGCTGCGCGCGGAGTCCGAGGCGCTGCTCGCAGGCATCGTGCTCGACACGAAGAACTTCACGATGCGCACCGGCGGGCGCACCTTCGAGGCCGCCGCGTTCCTGCGCCGCGCGGGTGCGGACACGTCGGATGTGCAGCGGCTCTTCCAGAGCGATCTGGCCGGCATGATCGAGCGCTACGACATCATCCGCCACGCCGAGCTCGTGCACGGCGATATCGCGGTCGCGGCGGTCGAAAAGGAGATCGACCGCGTGACGGCGGCCAAGGCATCCGACGAGCTTTTGACGCTCTCCGGCATCCACGCCTCGGTCGTTCTCTACAAGCACGGCACGGGCGTCAATCTTTCCGCGCGTTCGCTCGGCGAGATCAACGTGCAGTTCATCATGGAAAAGCTCGGCGGCGGCGGCAACTCCACCACCGCGGGCGGCCAGGTGGCCGACGCCACCGTGGACGAGGTGCGCGAGCGTCTGCTCACCGCCATCGACGAGTATACAGAAGAGTAAATTACCCACAAGGAGGATATACATATGAAAGTCATTTTAACGCAGGATGTCCGCGGTCAGGGCAAGAAGGGCCAGCTCATCGACGCGGCCGAGGGCTACGCGAGAAACTTCCTGCTGCCCCGCAAGCTCGCCGTGCTCGCCACGACCGACGCCATCAACACCATGAACTTAAAGGAAAAGGCCCGCCGCGCCGAGGAAGCCGCAAACCGTCAGGCCGCCGTCGAAATGGGTGCAAAGCTCAAGAACGTGACCGTCAAGCTCACGGCCAAGGGCGGCAAGGAGGGCAAGCTCTTCGGCGCCATCACGAGCAAGGAGATCTCCGAGGGGCTCATGAGCCAGTTCCAGCTCGACGTGCCCAAGCAGAAGATCGTGCTCGACGAGCCCATCAAGGCCTACGGCACCTACGAGGTCAAGGCCAAGCTCGGCTACGAGGTCAGCGCCAAGTTCTCCGTCAGCGTGAGCGAGGAGTAAAAAGGCGCAACATTACGCAATAAGGAGGGCCTCTACGTGGAGGATATCTTCTACCGGCAGATGCCTCACTCCCTGGAGGCGGAGCAATCGGTGCTCGGCTCCATGCTCATCGACGCAAACTGCGTCAAGGACGTGATGGAGCAGCTCCGCCCCGACGATTTTTACCTGAAGCAAAACCGCGAGATCTTCGAGACGATCTACTCCATGTTCGTCTACTCCAAGCCCATCGACGGCGTGACCGTCGCGGGCGAGATGGAGAAAAACGGCACCTACGATGAAAATACAACGCGCCCGTATCTCGCCCAGTTGATGGACGTGACGCCCACGAGCGCGAACGTGATGGAATACGTCAGCATCGTGCGCGACAAGGCGCTGCTGCGCGCGCTCTACACCGTGGCGGGGGAAATTTCCACCATGGTGCAGGACGGCGCGGGCGGAGCCGCCAGCGTGCTCGACGCGGCAGAGCAGAAAATTTACGCCGTGCGCCGCGGGCGCAGCGCGCAGAGCATGGCGAGCATCGGCGTTGTGCTGCAGGGCGTGCTTGACCATTTGAGCGAGCTGAGCGCCAACGGCGGCAAGACGCTGCCGGGCCTTCCCACCGGCTTTGGCGTGCTGGACGATAAGATGAACGGCCTCAACAAATCGGACCTTGTACTGCTGGCCGCACGTCCCGGTATGGGTAAGACGAGTATGGCGCTGAATCTGGCGCTGAACGTCGCGCGCTCGAGCGGGCAGGCCGTGGCCGTGTTCTCGCTCGAAATGTCGCGCGAGCAGCTGGTGACGCGCATTTTGTCCAATCAGGCAACGGTCGAAAACCAGCGCCTTGTGACGGGCAACCTGCGCGAGCAGGACTGGGTCAACATCGCAAACGCCGCGTCGATCCTCTCGGGACTTGACATTCTCATTGACGATAACCCGCTGCTCACCGTCGCGGACATGAACGCCAAGTGCCGCCGCATCGACAATTTGGGCCTTGTCGTCATCGACTACCTACAGCTCATGGCGTCCTCCGGTACGAAGGGCTACAGCGGCGAGAGCCGCCAGCAGGTGGTCAGCGATATTTCCCGTATGCTCAAGATCATGGCAAAGGAGCTTCAGGTTCCCGTGCTGTGTCTTTCCCAGCTCTCGCGTGCGAACGAAAAGCGTGAGGATAAGCGCCCCATGCTCTCCGACCTTCGTGAATCGGGTGCCATCGAGCAGGACGCGGATATCGTCATGTTCCTGTACCGCGACGATTATTACAACGAGGACTCGGAAAAGCGCAACATCGCCGAGTGCATCATCGCCAAGAACCGCCACGGCGAAACCGGCAAGGTCGAGCTCGCCTGGTCGCCGCAGTATACGACGTTCTCGTCGCTCGACTACCGGCATGAAGAGGACTGAGCTGCCGCGCGCGGAAGCACTCTGCGCGCGCTATCTCGACAAGAACCGGCCCGTGCTCGCCGCCGTGTCCGGTGGTTTGGACTCGATGTGTTTACTGCATTTTCTGCGCGGGGAGGGGTATGACGTCTCCTGCGCGCATTTCAACCACCGGCTCCGCGGCGAGGAGGCCGCGCGCGACGAGGCATTCGTCCGCGCGTGGTGCGAGAAAGAGGATATTCCCTTTTACTGCGGCAGCGGCGACGTGCGCGCCCACGCGCGAACGATGGGAAAAAGCGAGGAAGAGGCCGCGCGCGACCTGCGCTACGCCTTTCTGCGCGAAACGGCGAAAAAGCTGAATGCGCAGCTCACGCTGGCGCATCACGCGGACGACAACGCCGAGACGGTGCTGCTGAATCTCGTCCGCGGCACAGACCTGCGCGGCCTTTGCGGGATGCGGCCAAAGCAGGGCGACATTGTCCGCCCGTTTTTAGAGCAGACGCGCGAAGAGCTCGTCGCTTACGCGGCGGCGCATGATATCCCGCACGTCGAGGATCACACCAACGCGGACCCGAACGCCGCCGCGCGCAACTATCTGCGGCTCGAAATTTTCCCGCGGCTCAAGCATCTCAATCCCCGCGCGGGCGAGCACATCGCCGCGGCAGCGCGCTCGCTGACCGCACTCGATGACGCCATCGAGCAGAAGGCGGAAGCGCTGCTCGCGGACACGGAATGCACAGGATCGTCTGTCTCGCTGCCGCTATGCCGTTTTTGTGCGGCAGACGAAGCCGTGCAGGTCCGCGCGCTGCTGCGCATGGCCGACCGGCTCGGCGTCGGGCGAAAGGACATCGGCCGCGAACAACTGAACGCCATCCTTGCGCTCGCGCAAAAGGACGACGCGGTGCGGCGGCAGGTCTCGCTGCCGCGCGGCGCGGTCGTGCATCTCGCAGGCGGCGCGCTGACGATGAGCGTGCAGCCCGCGGTGACGAAACGCGCGGTCCTATCCCCCGGCATTCCCCTCCGCTGGGGAAATTTCGAGCTGACGCTGCTGCGTGCGCCCGATGGCGGGGGACTTTCGCTCCGCGCGCCGGAGGACGGAGAGACGATCTCCGTCGGTCCCTGCGACTTAAAGGCGCGCCTGACGCTTGCGGGCACAAACGGCGCGCGCAGCGTGAAGCGGCTGTGCGTCGATCAAAAAATTTCTCTCACCGAGCGCGATGCGCTCCCCGCCCTTTATGTCGGCGACCGGCTCGCCGCCGTGTGGCGGCTGGGAACGGACGTCGCCTTTCTGCCGAAGGGCGGTGAAGCGGCGCACTTCGTGCGCATCGTTTCCCTGTAGCTTATTTTGTGTGACCTGCGGCGGAACGCCGCATCAGATACAACAAATACGAATAAAAAGAAAGTGGAGAAAAAAGCTATGGCTAAGAGCAATATGGATCAGGATATCCTGAAGGTACTGTATTCCGAGGAGCAGCTCAGAACGCGCGTGCAGGAGATGGGCGACGAGCTCTATGAGCGTCTGAAGGACAAAAATCCCCTGTTTCTCGGCGTGCTGAAGGGCTCCTTCATCTTCATGGCCGACATTGTGCGCGCCTGCCAGCTCAAGAGCGACGTTGAATTCATTGCCGTCTCGTCCTATCAGAACGCGACGACCTCGTCCGGCGTGGTGCAGATCACGCACGACCTCCAGCAGGACATCACGGGCCGCGACATTGTTGTCATCGAGGACATTCTCGACTCCGGCAACACGCTCTACTTCCTCAAGAACTACTTTATGACCAAGGGCGCCGCCAGCGTGACCGTCGTGACGCTGCTCGACAAGCCCTCCCGCCGCACAAAGCCCGTCGTCGCCGACCTTGCAGGCTTCGAGGTGCCCGATGAGTTCGTCGTCGGCTACGGTCTCGACTACGCGCAGAAGTACCGCAATATGCCCTACATCGGCGTGCTGAAGCCGGAAGTCTATTCCGAAAATTGATCCGGCGCGGGGACGCGGCCCTTTCCGTCTCCCCGCGGCAATAAGGAGGAACCCCCATTGACTCAACAATCCAAGCGCCCCGGCCTGCTGCCGTATCTGCTGGTGCTGCTCGTCATTGTCGGCGTGTACAGCTTCATGAGCCGTCCCACGGAGGCCGAGCCGTCCTATTCCGAGGTGCGCGAGCTCTTTGAGCAGGAGAAGGTCCGGTCCTTCACCGTGACGGATACCACGCTGCGCATGACGCTGCGCGAGCCCATCGACGGCAAGTCGGAGATCCGGAAGGACCTTTTCAGCTTCTCGCTCTTCTATGATGACCTGGGCGAGCTCATCGAGCAGCAGGCGGCGGACGGCATCATCGAGAGCTACGACATTTCCGCCGATCATTCCATCAACTATGTCGCGATGTTCGCGCCCTATATTCTCGCCATTCTCGGCATCTTTGCCATCTGGTATTTCCTCTCCGTCCGCTCCGCGGGCGGTGGCGGCGGCGACCGCATGGCCAAGTTCGGCACGGCCTCGTTCAAGACCGGCGGGGACAACAAGCGCCCCACGACGTTCTCCGACGTTGCCGGCGCGGACGAGGAAAAAGAGGAATTGCAGGAGATCGTCGACTTTTTGAAAGAGCCGTCGAAATTCATTGACCTCGGCGCGCGCATCCCCAAGGGCGTGCTGCTCGTCGGTCCTCCGGGCACGGGCAAGACGCTGCTGGCCCGCGCCGTCGCGGGCGAGGCAGGCGTGCAGTTTCTGTCCATCTCCGGCTCCGACTTTGTCGAAATGTATGTCGGCGTCGGCGCAAGCCGCGTGCGCGATCTCTTCGAGCAGGCGAAGAAGGTCGCCCCCGCCATCATCTTCATCGACGAGATCGACGCCGTGGGCCGTCAGCGCGGCACAGGTCTCGGCGGCGGCCACGACGAGCGTGAGCAGACGCTCAACCAACTGCTCGTCGAAATGGACGGCTTCGGCACGAACGAGGGCGTCGTCGTCATGGCGGCGACAAACCGCGCCGATATTCTTGACCCCGCGCTGCTGCGTCCCGGCCGCTTCGACCGCCAGGTCTACGTGGGCCTGCCCGATATCCGCGGCCGCGAGGATATCCTGAGCATCCACATCAAGAATAAGCCCCTTGCCGAGGACGTGGACCTCTCCACCGTTGCCAAGGGCACGCCCGGCTTCACGGGCGCGGACCTTGAAAATCTCTGCAACGAGGCCGCGCTGCTCGCCGCGCGCCGCGGCAGCAAGCTCATCACGATGGCCGACTTCTCCGAGGCGGAGATCAAGGTCATCGCCGGTCCCGAGAAGAAGAGCCGCGTCGTCAGCGAACAGGAGCGCAAGCTCACCGCCTATCATGAGGCGGGCCACGCCATCGTGATGCACGCCCTGCCGACGCACGACCCCGTGCATCAGATCACGATCGTCCCGCGCGGCAGCGCCGGCGGCATGACGATCTCGCTGCCGGCGGAGGACCGCTCATATCAGTCCAAGCGCTATATGGAAGAGCAGATCGTCTCGCTTCTCGGCGGGCGCGTGGCGGAAAAGCTGATGCTCGGCGATATTTCGACCGGCGCGTCGAACGACATTCAGCGCGCCTCGCAGATCGCGCGCAAGATGGTCACGGTGTACGGCATGAGCGAAAGGCTCGGCTCGATCTCGTTCGAATCCGGGCACGATGAAATTTTCATCGGCCGCTCGATGGCGCAGGCCAAGCCCTATTCCGAGCAGGTCGCCGCGCAGATCGACGAGGAGGTCAAGTCCATCGTCGACGCCGCCTACGAGCGCTGCGAGGCCATCCTGACCCGCGACCGCAGGTATCTCATCACCGTGGCGGAGTTCCTGCTTGCGCACGAGACGATGAGCGCCGAGGAATTCGAGGCCGTTTTCGCCGACGAAGACGCCGACCATGACAAAATTTAATCTCACTATGAATAAAATATCTCATCAGCAGACTGTTGATGAGATATTTTTTCGCATTTTCGCAGGAATTCCTGCATTTTCAGCGATTCTCCCATTGCCAATTTGATTCTTTCTGCTATAATGTGGCATTAGTCATCTTTGGATGGATTTTAGGAGAAAAGAGAGAATCAAACATGAAAAAAAGCAGCAGCTTCAGCGGCTCCCTCGGCTTTGTGCTGGCCGCAGCCGGCAGCGCCGTGGGCGTCGGCAACATCTGGCGCTTCCCCTACCTCTGTGCCAAGGACGGCGGCGGTCTGTTCCTGCTCGTCTACCTTGTGCTGGTGCTGACCTTCGGCTTCGCCCTGCTGACGACTGACGTCGCCATCGGCCGCCGCACCAAGCAGAACGCCCTCAATGCCTTCGCAACGCTCAACAAAAAGTGGAAGTTCCTGGGCTACCTCACCTTTCTTGTCCCAACGCTCATCATGACGTATTACTCCGTCATCGGTGGCTGGATCGCGAAGTATTTTGCCCTCTACCTCTTCTCAGACGGCAGCGCGGCGGCGCGGGACGGCTTTTTCACCTCCTTTATCACCTCCCCCGTTTCCCCCATCATCTTCATGCTGCTCTTTCTCTCGCTGACGGCGTGGGTCGTTTACCGGGGCGTGGAAAAGGGCATTGAAAAATACTCGCGCTACATTATGCCGGGGCTGCTGCTGCTCATCATCGGCATCGCGATCTTCTCGCTCACGCTCAGCTATACGGACGAGAGCGGCGTGACGCGCACGGGCATGGAGGGCCTTCTTGTTTACATCAAGCCCGACTTCACAGGGCTGACCGCGCAGCGCTTTTTGAACATCGCGCTCGACGCGATGAGCCAGCTCTTCTTCTCGCTCAGCGTGAGCATGGGCATCATGATCACCTACGGCAGCTACGTCAAGGACGACGTCGACCTCAACAAGGCCAACAACCAGATTGAAATTTTTGACACGGGCGTCGCGTTCCTCGCGGGCCTGATGATCATTCCGTCCGTCTATGTCTTCCTCGGCACCGACGGCATGGCCAGCGGCCCGAGCCTGACATTCATCAGCCTGCCGAAGGTCTTCGCCGCGATGGGCGGCGTGGGCCGCGTCATCGGCGCGGTGTTCTTCCTCGCCCTCGGCTTTGCCGCGCTGACGAGCTGCGTATCCGTCATGGAGACGCTCGTCGCCAACTGCATGGAGATCTTCCACAAGTCGCGCAAGGAGATGTGCGCTGCCGTGGGCGTCTATTCGCTCGCGACGGCGGTCCTCATCTGCTTGGGCTACAACGCGCTCTACTTTGAGCTGCCGCTGCCCAACGGCTCGACCGCGCAGCTGCTCGATGTGATGGACTACATCAGCAACAGCTTCCTCATGCCCTTCATCAGCCTGCTGACGAGCATCCTCATCGGCTGGGTCGTGGGCCCGAAGTGGATTATTGCCGAGGTCGAGAAAAACGGCGAGCACTTCGGCAGGGCAAGGCTTTACAGCGTGATGATGAAGTACATCGTGCCCGTCGTTATGCTCATCCTGTTTTTGACCTCCACCGGCCTTGGCAGCCTGATCTTCGGCAGCTGAGAGAAAAGCTGCGCCAGCCTTTTGAAGCTCATACAAAAAGCAAGCGCCCCGAGCCGACGGCTCGGGGTGCTTGCTTCCGTTTCCTTGGCGACGCGTTATTCCGCGACCGCTTTTCTGAGCTTTTCCAGATCCGCCGCGTCGGGGTGCGGCAACGCACGGTCGAAATTCTCGAGCAGCATATCAAGGTTTGCCGGGTGCTCCGGCTGCTCCTTCATCCTGAGATAGCGCTCCTTCACGGCCTGCGGCATTCTGCCCTGACACATATATTCTCCGATGACGGTATTGCTGGCGTCGACAGACTGGCGAACGCGGTCGAGCACCTTTCTGAAATATGCCTCGCTGCCGCCAAAGCCTGCCGTTCCGAAGAGAAATATCTTTTTCCCTCTCAGCCCCGCAAGCAGCGCCAGCGTATCCTCGTCCGCGTTTCCCTTGTCCGTCCAGAAGCCGACGTAGAGCAGCTCCGACTTTGCCTTCGCGCCGCCGCAGACACCGAAGTAGTCGCAGTTTTCCTTCGGCAGCGTCTCGCGGATCGCCTCGGCAAGCATCCTTGTGTTGCCGGTCACGCTGCTGAACATGATCGAATATCGTTCCTTTTCCATTTGTACGTTCCTTTCCACCACTTGTATCGGCGCGGTTCCTTTCGGGCAGTCACACAGTCACTATTTATTATTTTATCACGCCGCAGAACACATATACAAGCGAAAAAACAGCAAAGCGAAACGAAGATTTCTGTGTCCTGACCTGCTTCTTCGTATTGGCATTTGCTCCGATGCAGGTGCCGACTATGAAAGCTGCCTTTGGCGGCAGATCGCCTGCTTCTAACACTTCGCTCAGACTCCACGCAAAGGCCTGAACTGCAGCGCTCGGCGTTATCTTCTTGTTCCGTCGTCACGAAAGGTTCTTTTGAGCGCCCGCTCAGTCGGAATAAGCGATGCTGCCAGAATGAGCACCTGAATCATCACAAAAACGCTCCCAACGCACCCGATCGTCTTCACATCGCTCCGGTAGAAGGGGATGTGGATCAGCACCGAGAGAGGGAGCAGAAATGCTCCTATTCTCTGCCAGAGCCGCCCGCAATAATCGTGGGCAAATTTCCAAGTATCCATATTCTTCATAGAGCGAGCCGTGCGATATCCCACCACTCTATTGATTTGCTTCGGGCAATGCTTCCGCATCATGTATCCGGCAAGCATCATCACGGTCGGAATCAACAAATCACACAGCAGCATAAACCACCAAAAGCACATATTGCCCCTCCTTTTGCAGCCTTCGCCCCGCCTTCATATCTTCTTTTTTCACTGTATCACATCCCCCAGCAAATAACAAGCGCCCGGCCGATGGCCGGGCGCTTGTTTGATTCAGTAACAGTCTATGCCGAGCGGCTTGCTTACTGCATATCCTTGATCGCAGCCTGCGCAGCGGCGAGGCGGGCGATGGGGACACGGAACGGGCTGCAGGAGACATAGTCCAGGCCGACCTTGTGGCAGAACTCGACGGACGTGGGATCGCCGCCGTGCTCGCCGCAGATGCCGAGGTGGATGTGCGGGTTGGTCTCGCGGCCCATCTTGGCGGCCATGGAGACGAGCTTGCCGACGCCGGTCTGGTCGAGGCGGGCGAACGGATCGCTCTCGTAGATCTTCTTGTCGTAGTATGCGCCGAGGAACTTGCCGGCGTCGTCACGGGAGAAGCCGAAGGTCATCTGGGTCAGGTCGTTCGTGCCGAAGGAGAAGAAGTCCGCTTCCTTGGCGATCTCGTCCGCGGTCAGCGCGGCGCGCGGGATCTCGATCATGGTGCCGACCTTATACTTCATGGAGCTGCCGGCCTCGGCGATCAGCTTGTCAGCGACCTCGACGACGACGTCCTTGACGTACTTGAGCTCCTTGACCTCGCCGACGAGCGGGATCATGATCTCGGGGATGATGTTCCAGTCGGGATGCGCGGCGTTGACGTTGAGCGCAGCCTTGATGACCGCGCGGGTCTGCATGGCAGCGATCTCGGGGAAGGTGACCGCCAGACGGCAGCCGCGGTGACCCATCATGGGGTTGAACTCGTGCAGGGAGGCGATGATGTTCTTGATCTCCTGAACGCTCTTGCCCATGTCCTTGGCGAGCTGGGCAATGTCAGCTTCCTCGGTGGGAACGAACTCGTGCAGCGGGGGATCGAGGAAACGAACGGTCATCGGACGGCCTTCGAGCGCGATATACATGGCTTCAAAGTCGCCCTGCTGCATCGGCTCGAGCTTGGCCAGCGCCTTCTCGCGCTGCTCGACGGTATCGGAGCAGATCATCTCGCGGATGGCGGGGATACGGTCCGCCTCGAAGAACATATGCTCGGTGCGGCAGAGGCCGATGCCCTCGGCACCGAACTTCACGGCCTGCGCGGTGTCGTGCGGGTTATCGGCGTTCGTGCGGACACCCAGGCGACGATACTTGTCGGCCCAGGCCATGACGCGGCCGAACTCGCCGCCGATGGTGGCGTCGACCGTGGGGATGATGCCGTCGTAGATGTTGCCGGTGGAGCCGTCGATGGAGATGAAGTCGCCCTCGTGATAGGTCTTGCCGGCGAGCTCGAACTGCTTGTTCTCTTCGTCCATGTTGATCTCACCGCAGCCGGAGACACAGCACTTGCCCATGCCGCGCGCGACGACAGCCGCGTGGGAGGTCATACCGCCACGGACGGTCAGGATGCCCTGAGAGGCCTTCATGCCCTCGATATCCTCCGGAGAGGTCTCAAGACGGACGAGAACGACCTTCTCGCCGCGCTCCTTCCACTCCTTGGCGTCCTCAGCGGAGAAGACGATCTTGCCGCAGGCGGCGCCGGGGGAGGCGGGCAGGGCCTTGGCGATGGCGGGAGCCGCCTTCAGGACGGCCGCATCGAACTGGGGATGGAGCAGGGTGTCGAGGTTGCGCGGGTCGATCATGGAGACGGCCTTCTTCTCGTCGATCATACCCTCGTCGACGAGGTCGCAGGCGATCTTGAGAGCCGCCTGCGCGGTGCGCTTACCGCTGCGGCACTGGAGCATATAGAGCTTGCCGTTCTCGACGGTGAACTCCATGTCCTGCATGTCGCGGTAGTGATCCTCGAGCAGGTCGCAGACCTTGACGAAGTCGGCGTAAGCCTGGGGGAACTTCTCTTCCATCTGGGAGATGGGCATCGGGGTGCGGACGCCGGCGACGACGTCCTCGCCCTGGGCGTTGGTCAGGAACTCGCCCATAAGCTTCTTCTCGCCGGTGGCGGGGTCACGGGTGAAGGCGACGCCCGTACCGGAGTTGTCGTTCAGGTTGCCGAAGACCATCGGCATGACGTTGACGGCAGTGCCCCAGGAGTAGGGAATGTCGTTGTCGCGGCGATAGACGTTCGCGCGCGGGTTGTCCCAGGAGCGGAACACGGCGCGAATGGCTTCGTAGAGCTGGGTCTTGGGATCGGAGGGGAAGTCCTCGCCGATCTGCTGCTTGTACTCGGCCTTGAACTGCTCGGCGAGCTCCTTGAGGTCAGCCGCGGTGAGCTCGATGTCGAGCTTGACGCCGCGCTTTTCCTTCATCGCGTCGATGAGCTGCTCAAAGTACTTCTTGCCGACTTCCATAACGACGTCGGAGAACATCTGGATGAAGCGGCGATAGGAGTCGTAAACGAAACGCTCGAAGTTGGGGTCGGGGTTGCCCGCGATCATGGCGGCGACAACATCGTCGTTCAGACCGAGGTTCAGGATGGTATCCATCATGCCGGGCATGGAAGCGCGCGCGCCGGAACGGACGGAGACGAGAAGCGGGTTCTTCAGATCGCCGAACTTCTTGCCGTTCATCTCTTCCATCTTGGCGACGTATTCCATGATCTCAGCCATGATCTCGTCGTTGATCTTGCGGCCGTCCTCGTAATACTGGGTGCAGGCTTCGGTCGTGATGGTGAAGCCCTGGGGGACGGGCAGACCGATGTTGGTCATCTCGGCCAGGTTCGCGCCCTTGCCGCCCAGAAGCTCACGCATACTTGCGTTGCCTTCCGAGAACAGGTAGACATACTTTTTGCTCATAGGTTTTCCTCCATATCAAATGTATCGCTGTGGTTTGCAGATAAAACAAATATCAAAGCCCTACTATTATAGACAGAAATCGTGGGACTTTCAATAACAAGTTGTGAAATTTTTGTCGCCCTTTCCACTTTTTTTGTAAGATTCTTTCGCATTTTCCATGAATGGCGGCTGTTTTTGCGCAATCGGGCATGGATATCCTTGCACGCCGCGCGATTTTGCGGTATACTAACGCAGGAATCAACCTGCTTTGCTCGCGGAGGGACGCATGGAGCTGCTCGACTTTGCAAAAACCAATACCGCCGCGCGTCTTCGCGCCGCCGCGTCGCGCGGGGCGCTGTCGCACGCGCTCATCTTCAGCGGAAACGGCGATCGCGTGAGCGCCGCGCGCTATGCCGCCGCCGCGATGGAGTGCACGGGCGCGCAGAAGCCGTGCCTCGCCTGCCCCGCCTGCCGTAAGGTGATGCAGGACATTCATCCCGACGTCACGTTCGTGCGGGACGCGGAGCACAAGGAGCTCTCGGTCGACACGGTGCGCACGATGCGCGCCGACGCGTTCATCCGCCCGAACGAGGGCGCGCGCAAAATTTACATTTTCGAGGACTGCGCCATCCTGACGGAAAAGGACCAGAACGTGCTTTTGAAGCTCGTGGAGGAGGGGCCTTCCTATGCGGCGTTCTTCTTCTGCGCGGAAAATCCCGCCGTGCTGCTCCAGACCATCCGCTCGCGCTGCGTGGAGGTCAAGCTCTCCCCTGTCCTGCAGGAGGACGATGCGCCCGACGACCGCGCGCTCGAGCTCGCACGGCGCATCGCCAAGGGAACACGCGCGTCCCGCGCGGCGTTCCTCGCAAAGCTCGAGACGCAGAAGCTCTCGCGCGACGATCTGAGCGCGCTCTTTGAGCGCACGCGCCTGCTTCTGGCGGACGCCCTGCTCGCCGCCTACGGCTCGCCCGTCCCGGTATCGGAGCGGGAGATCGCGGCGCTGCTCGCTTCCCGCTTGACAAAAGCAAAAATACTCGGCACAATAGATCTGTTGCAGGAATATCGCAGCAAATGCACCTATAATGTCGGCGTTGGCCCCACCCTGGGCGGCTTCGCCGTTGAATTGGAGGAAACCCTTTGACAGAAGTGATCGGTGTCCGCTTTCGCGGCGGATGTAAGGAATATTATTTTGACCCGCACGGTATCGCGGCCGAGCCCAACCAGTTCGTCATCGTCGAGACCGCGCAGGGGCTCGAATACGCCCAATGCGTCTCGGGCAACCACGAGGTAGAGGACGACTCCGTCGTCCAGCCGCTGCGCCCGCTCGTGCGCGTGGCGACAGAGAACGACGACCGCACCTACGCCTACAACAAAACGCGCGAGAAGAACGCCTTCGCGGTCTGCCAGAAGAAGATCGCCGAGCGCGGGCTCGACATGAAGCTCGTGCGCGTGGAGAGCAACTTCGACGGCAGCAAGATCATCTTTTTCTTCACGTCCGACGGGCGCGTGGACTTCCGCGAGCTTGTGCGCGACCTTGCGGGCGTGTTCCGCGCGCGCATCGAGCTGCGGCAGATCGGCGTGCGCGACGAGGCGAAGATGCTCGGCGGCCTCGGCATCTGCGGCAGGCCCTTCTGCTGCTCGCAGTTTCTGGATGACTTCGTCCCCGTTTCGATCAAAATGGCGAAGACGCAGAATCTGAGCCTCAACCCGACGAAGATCTCCGGCACGTGCGGCAGGCTCATGTGCTGTCTCAAATACGAGCAGAACGCCTACGAGGACGCGGCACGCCGCTGCCCGAAGCAGGATTCGTTCGTCGCAACGCCCGACGGTCTCGGCAATGTGAGCTCGGTCGACATTCTGCGCGAGCAGGTGCTCGTGCGCCTCGACGGGCAGAACGAGAGCCCCAAGCGCTACCGCACGTGCGAAATTCAGGTGCTGCGCAACGGCAAGGGCTCGCGCGACGGCATCGAGCTTCCCGCAACGCTCCCCGAGCGCTATCAGGAGCCCGCGGAGGAGGAGCCGCAGCTCACGCTGAGCTTCTTCTCGTCCGCCAAGCCCATCGTGCCGCCCGAGCAGTGGTCGGCCCCCGCCGCAAGGAAGGATGCGCCCGCCTCCGATGAGGAGGAGAAGGAAAAGCGCCGCTCCCGCCGCGGCGGACGCGGTCATCGCGGCGGAAAGGGCCGCGGCAGAGTCAATGGCGAGGGCGGCGAGAGAGCCGCCGCACCGAAGGCCGAGGGCACGCCGGAAAAGGGCGGCGACAAGCCCGCCGAAAAGCGCAGTGAGCGTCCGGTGCGCGGCGACAGGCCGAGCAGCGAGCGCCCGCCCAGAAATCCCGACCGGAACGGCGAGCGCCGCGCCCCGCGCCCGGGCAAACCGAACACGGAGGCCGGCGACGCGCCGAAGCCCCCGCGTCCGCCCCGCCCGCCGAGGGCCGAAGGCACGCCCGACGGCGGCGAGAATAAGCCGCGCCGCCGCAGTCATCGCGGCGGCAGAGGCCGCCGCAGAAGCAGCGGTCAGGGCGGCGAGAGCCCCGCGCCCAAGAGCGAAGGCTGAGCAAAACAAGGCCTGCGAAGAAGTCCGCTTCTTCGCAGGCCTTTCTTTATTTTATGCGAAGGCTGCCGCCCCGCTCTTTTCTTTTGCGGTGCGCTATGATATACTTTTCCCGAAAAAACGACGAGATTAGCGAGGTGACAATCATGCCGAAATTCGACAAGGTGCTGCTGGCCAGCGACTTTGACAATACGCTCGTTTATACCGAGGGTGCGCTCGCGCGCGGCGAGGATGTGCCGCCGATGAGCGCACGCAATCGCGAGGCCATCGAGTATTTCATCCAAAACGGAGGCTACTTTTCCATCTCCACCGGCCGCGCCCTGCCCGCCTTTGCGCGCTACGCCAAGGACCTTCCCTGCAACGCGCCCTGTGTCATCGCCAACGGCGCAGCCATCTACGATTTTGCGCAGGACCGCTATGTGGAGACCGCCTTTCTCGATGCGGATATCTACGACCATGTCGACGCGCTGCTCGCGCGCTTTCCGGACCTCTGCTTTGAGATCTATCACGATGACCGCCGCATCCATGTGCTGCACCCGAACGAATTCACACGCAACCACGAGCATTTGACGCGCGCGAAGACCGTGGAGGTAAAAAGCTTCCGCGAGGTCGACCTGCCGATGATCAAGCTGCTCTTTGAAGAGGAAAAGCCGCTCCTTCTTGCAGTGCGCGATTTTATCGTCTCGCAGGAATGGGGAAAGCGCTATGAGCTCATTTTTTCGAGCGACCATCTGCTCGAGTTGACGCGCCGCGGCGCGACAAAGGGCGGCATGATCCTAAAGCTTGCGTCGTTCTTGGGCGTCGCCCGCAAGGACATTTACTGCATCGGCGACCACAACAACGATATTCCGATGCTCGAGGTCTCCGAGATCGGCTTTGCGCCCGAAAACGCCATCCCTGAGGTCAAGGCCTGGGGCGCGCACATCGTCTGCCACTGCAAGGACGGCGCGCTGGCCGACGTGGTGGAGATCCTCGACAAGCGGTACTAAGAAAAGATGGCAGCGCCCTCTTTTTGCAGAGGGTGCAGGGCGCGGCACAAAATTCTGCGCAGCTTTTTCTTCCCGCTGCCCTTTTTCGTACAACTTTTCGCGCTTGCGCGCATATACTGTCCGGGTGAGTCAAAATCAGAAAGGATGGTACGATGAAGGAGAAAGAGAACGATATTCGCTATGGCGACGTGGATGACATGATCTTCGGCTGCGAGGTCCATGTCAGCGAACGATAGTATGCCAAAAGGCTCCGCTTATGCGGAGCCTTTTCTCATCTGTTCCTTTACAGCGCTTTCTCGATGGTGCCGCCGCCGAGGACCTCGTCGCCGTCGTAGAAGACGACGGCCTGTCCCGCCGTGACAGCGCGCTGCGGCGTGAGCAGCGCCACGTGCGCGCCGCCGCCTTCAAGCGGCGTAACGACGGCATCGCACTCCTTTTGGCTGTAGCGCGTTTTGGCGGTGCAGCGCACCTTTTCCGCCGGCGTCTGCCCTGCGATCCAGTTCACGCGCGAGGCGAGCAGCGCCGAGGAAAACAATTCTTCGTTATCGCCGAGCAAAACGGTATTGTTTTCGGCATTTTTGGATATCACATAGAGCGGGCGGTCCGCGCTCACGCCGAGGCCCTTGCGCTGGCCCGCCGTGTAGCACACAAGGCCGCGATGACGGCCGAGAACGCGGCCCGTCTCATCGACAAAATCGCCGGGCTGCGGCGCAACGCCGCCATAATCGCGCAGAAAGCGCACGTAATCCCCGTCGGGGATGAAGCAGATATCCTGCGAGTCGGCTTGATGGGCGTTTGCAAGGCCCGCCTCCTCCGCCCGCTCGCGGATCTCCGGTTTTTCAAAGCTGCCGACCGGCAGCAGCAAATGCGAAAGCTCACGCTGCGTGAGCTGATAGAGCACGTAGCTCTGGTCCTTTGCGCGGCTCTCGCCGCGCAGCAGGCGGTAACGCCCGCTTGCCGCATCATAGTCAACACGGGCATAGTGCCCCGTCGCGATGTAATCAAAGCCCATTGCGAGCGCGCGGTCCAGGAATGCGCCGAACTTGAGGCAGCGGTTGCAGTCGATGCACGGATTCGGCGTGCGGCCCGCGCGGTACTCGCTGACGAAGTGATCCATGACGTCGTGCGCAAAGCGCTCCTGCTCCTCAAAGACATAAAACGGGATGCCGAGGCCGTCGGCGATCTGTTTCGCGCCCGCCGTCTCATTGCCGCAGAGCGAAAGCGTCGCGCCCGCGCATTCATAGCCCTGCCGCTGCAAAAGCAGCGCGGCGGCGGAGGAATCCACGCCGCCGCTCATGGCGATCAATACTTTTTTTCTCATCGTGCCCTCAATCCAGATAGCGCTGCAAAAACGCTTCGGGCTTCAGCGCGTCGGACAGCTCAACGAGCGTCGCGTTGAAGCCGCCCGCATAGTCGCTGCCGCTGTCGTTCAGCCGCACGCGGCCGCTGCGCACCGCAGGGAGCGAGACCGTGAAGAGCGAGCCCTTCCCCTCCTCCGACTGCGCGACGATCATGCCGCCGTGTCCCTGCGCGATGCGGCGGCAGATGGGCAGGCCGAGGCCAAGGCCGCGCGGCGGCATGGGATCCTGCTCGCCGTCCACAAAGCGGTCGAAAAGGTGCGCGAGCGTCTCGCCGTTCATGCCGCGTCCCGTATCGGCGACGCTGATCTTGATAAATTTCCCCTCCGTCTTCACGCGAACGCGCACGCTTCCGCCCTCGGGCGTGAACTTGAGCGCGTTGGACAGCAGATTCAGCAGGAGCTTTCGCAGGGCGGCGGCGTCCATGCTGATGATGCGGCTGTCGCGGTCGGCGGAAAAATCGAGCGTGACGCCGCCAAGGTCAAACAGAAACTCGACCTCGCCGCAAACGCTGCGGCACAGGCCCACGATATCGTCGTCATAAAGCTCGAATTTCTGCCGGTCAAAAAGATGCCCCGCATCGGTCAGGTTGCTGATGATGCGGTACATCTGATAATAGCTCTGGTAAAAAACGGCGGCGCTGCGGTCGGTCCTCGCGTCTTTCTCCCGCGTTTCGGGCGGAACAAGACGGTCCACCGCCGTATAGAGCGTCGCCATCGAGGTGCGCAGCTGAAGGGCGATATTCGGCAGCACATCAGCCAGCGTCTTGAGTTCCTCTTCTGTAAAATCCCGCATGATCTCTCCTCATAATAAAAAATCTCCTGCCGGTAGCATTCGCCGAAGGGAGGCGGAGCTTGCGCGGAAAGAAATGTCATTTCCCTGTTTTCATAAAGTGCGCAAAACGTGCAAATGTGAAATGTCACTCGCATTTTGAGAGTAACAAACTTCCGGCGAAAAAGCAAGGAATTTGTGAAAATTGCGAAAAATGTGAGAAGTCGAAAAAAAGTGCTTGCAATTCGGAAACTGCGCAGTATAATATCAAACGTACCAAACATTCGATATATTCCAAAAACTGAAAGGGAGTAGGTTTTATGAACATCAAGGTAGGCATCAACGGTTTTGGCCGTATCGGGCGCATGGTCTTCCGCGCGAGCCTTGACCATCCCGAAATTGAGATCGTGGGCATCAATGACCTCTGTCCGCCCGACTATCTCGCCTATATGTTAAAATATGACACCATGCACGGCCGCTTTGCCGCCGACGTGAAGAGCACGGACCACAGCATCGTGGTGAACGGCCGCGAAGTCCCTGTCTTCGCCGAGCGCAACCCCGCGGACCTTCCCTGGGGCAAGATCGGCGCTGAGTATATCGTCGAGTCCACGGGTCTGTTCCTGACGAAGGAAAAAGCCCAGGCACATATCGCTGCCGGTGCGAAGAAGGTCGTCATGTCCGCCCCGTCGAAGGACGATACGCCCATGTTCGTCTGCGGCGTCAATCTGGACGCCTACACGCCGGATATGACCTTTGTTTCCAACGCCTCCTGCACGACGAACTGCCTCGCCCCCATCGCCAAGGTCCTGAACGACCGCTTCGGCATCAAGGACGGCCTGATGACCACCGTGCACTCCGTCACCGCCACGCAGAAGACCGTGGACGGTCCCTCCGTGAAGGACTGGCGCGGCGGCCGCGCGGCCACGGGCAACATCATCCCCTCCTCCACCGGCGCTGCCAAGGCCGTCGGCAAGGTCATCCCGTCGCTCAACGGCAAGCTCACCGGTATGTCGATGCGTGTGCCCACGCTGGACGTCTCCGTGGTCGACCTGACGGTCAACCTCGAAAAGCCCGCTTCCTACGACGAGATCTGCGAGGCGATGAAGGAAGCGAGCGAGGGCGAGCTCAAGGGCATCCTCGGCTACACCGATGAAGCGGTCGTCTCGTCCGACTTCCTCGGCGACCCGCGCACGTCCATCTTCGACGCCAAGGCCGGCATTGCGCTGACGGATACCTTTGTCAAGGTCGTCAGCTGGTACGACAACGAGATCGGCTACTCCAACAAGGTGCTCGACCTCATCACACATATGTACCACGTCGACCATCCCGCGAAATAACGCTTTCTCCTGTCCCTGTTTCTTCATGGCAGGGCGGTGCTCCTCTCTGAGCAAGAGGGACTCGTCGAGGACGGGTCCCTCTTGTTTTTTTCGTGCGTTTGGTGGTATACTGCCACCGTTGTGATTTTTCTGACATTTTGAGGTGAACTATGTTTGAGGGTTTTACACCGGAGGCCGTCGAATTCCTCTGGGGCATCAAATTCAACAACAGCCGCGAGTGGTTTCTGCCGCGCAAGGAGCAGTTCCTTGCGCTCGTCGACCGTCCCATGCGCGCGCTGGGCAGCGAGCTCTTTGACGCGATCGCCGCGGAGTATCCCCGGCAGTCGATGCGCCTGCACGTGTGCCGCATTTACCGCGACGCGCGCAGGCTCTTCGGCCGCGGGCCGTACAAGGACCATCTGTGGTTTACGATTGAGCGCCCGCACGAACGCTTCGAGGGCGTGCCCGCGCTGTACTTCGAGCTCGCGCCGAACTACTTCAGCTACGGCTGCAGCTATTGGGACGCCTCCCCCGCTACGATGGCCAAGCTCCGCCGCCGCATCGAAACAACCCCCAAGCCGCTCGAAAAGATCGTGCGCAAGCTCAACAAATCCCGCTTCACGCTCACGGGCCAGCCGTTCAAGCGTCCGAAGGGCGACGTCGGCAAGCTCTTAAATCCGTGGTACAACGCAAAAAACATCGCCGTCGGCTATGACGACAATCCTGAAGGCGTGCTCTTCACGCCGGAGCTCAGGGATGAGGTGCTCGCGGGCTTCCGCGAACTGATGCCGCTGTACCTTTACCTCGACTCGCTCGCAGGCGACCCGGAGCCGAACAAGGAATAGCTCTCCGAATTTCGGGCCTGCCCGCACAGCAGGCGAAGCGAAAGACGCCGCAAGCACCGTGCGCAGCCGGCAGAGGAAGATGCAAAAAGCCTTGGAAAGCAAGGCTTTCCAAGGCTTTTTGGCACCCACGAGAGGATTCGAACCTCCGACCTATCGCTTAGGAGGCGATCGCTGCTATCCAGCTGAGCTACGTGGGCATATGCTGTTGTTTATTTTACCCTTTTCTCTGTGGATTTGTCAATGCCTGATTTGGCGGCGAGATCGGCGGAGAAAAGCGCTTGTATTCACCGGGGTGCTCCGTTATAATAAAAATGGCAATATTCCTCCCGGCGCCGGCCGGGTACGAAAGATAGTGAAAATTGAGAAAAGGACGGTTGATTTATGGACGGAAAGACGATCCTCCCGCGCAGTGAGGTGCCCGAGGAGTTCACCTGGGATTTGAGCGACGTATTTGCGAGCGATGAGGCGTGGAGCGAGGAGCTGGAGGCGCTCAAAGCCTATCCCGAGCGCCTGGCTGCCTTCGCCGGCACGCTTGGCGAGAGCGCGAAGACGCTGCTTGCATGGTTCACGCTCAGCGATGAGATCAACGTGCGCGTGACCAAGCTTGTGGAGTATGCAAGCTGCCGCAGCGATCAGGATGTGGGCAACTCCTTCTATCAGGGGATGCGCAGCAAGGCATTTTCCGCGGCGGTCGCACTCTCGAGCGCAAGCGCGTTTGAGGCGAGCGAGATCATGGACATCTCCGACGAGACACTCGCGCGCTTCTACGCCGAAGAGCCGAAGCTCGAGACCTATCGCCGCAACATTGACAAGCTGCGCCGCCGCAAGGCGCACATCCTCTCCCCCGAATGCGAAAAGCTGCTTGCCGCCGCAGGCGAGATCAGCGAGTGCCCCGACCGCACGTACAGTATGTTCCACAACGCCGATATGCGCTATCCCGACGTGACGGACGCAAAGGGCGAGGTCCACACGCTGACGGACGGCACGTTCGTCCCCATGCTGATGAGCGCCGACCGCACGCTGCGCGAAAATGCCTTCAAGTCCTACTACAAGCGCGCGGGCGAGTTCCGCAACACCTACGCCTCCACGCTGGACGCGCAGTTCAAGCAGCTCAAGTTCTTTGCCGACGCGCGCCGCTACAATTCCACGCTTGAAGCATCCCTCGACGTGACCGAGGTGCCGGTCGAGGTCTACACGAATCTCATCGACGCGGTGCACGCCAACCTCGACAAGATGTACCGCTATGTCGCCCTGCGCAAGAAGATCATGGGTGTCGACGCGCTGCATATGTACGATGTCTACACCCCCATCGTCGCGGACGCGGACGTTGAGATCTCCTTTGACGAGGCCAAGAAGACCGCGCTCGAAGCGCTCTCCGTGCTCGGCAAGGACTACACGGATGTGCTCGAGGAAGGCTTCACCCACCGCTGGCTCGATGTATACGAAAACACCGGCAAGCGCGGCGGCGCCTACTGCACCGGCAGCGGCTGGCCCCATCCCTACGTGCTGCTCAACCACAAGGACAACCTTGACAGTATGTTCACGCTCGTCCACGAGATGGGCCACGCCATGCACACCTGGCACTCCTGCAAATATCAGCCGGTGAACACCGCGGAGTATGTCATCTTCGTCGCCGAGGTCGCCTCGACCTGCAATGAGATCCTCCTGATGCGCTACCTGCTCGGCAAAACGACCGACCGCAAGCAGCGCGCGTATCTCATCAACCATTTCCTCGACCAGTTCAAGGGCACGGTCTACCGCCAGACGATGTTCGCCGAGTTCGAGCTCCAAATGGGCAAAATGGTCGAGAGCGGCGAGGCGCTGACCGCCGACGCGCTGAGCGCGAAGTATTTAGCGCTCAACAAGCTCTACTTCGGCCCCGACATGGTCTCCGACGACGAGATTGCGCTCGAGTGGACGCGCATCCCGCATTTCTACTACAACTACTACGTCTTCCAGTATGCGACGAGCTTCTCCGCCGCCGTAGCCATCGCCAACCGCATCCTGCGCGAGGGCGAGAGCGCCGTGAAGGACTACAAGAAGTTCCTCTCCGGCGGCTGCTCGAAGGACCCCGTCAGCCTTCTGCGCGACATGGGCGTCGATATGCGCACGAGCGCGCCCGTCAACGACGCGCTGTCGCTCTTCGGCGAGCTGATCGACGAGTTGTCCTCTCTGCTTGACTAAAATGACATAAAATCGGCTGCGGCCGCCTGCCCTTCGGGGCGGGCGGCCGCTTTTTCCCATTTTTTCTGCGAAAGCGACAAAAAAAGTTTCAAAAAATCTTGCAAATGACGAAGCGGCAGAATATACTATTACAGTTAAAGACTTACGATTCGATATCCCTGCCCAGCGGCAGGAAGGAGAGATATTTTATGCAGAACGAAAAGCTTCGCAACGTCGCCATCATCGCCCACGTCGACCACGGCAAGACCACGCTCGTCGACGAGATGCTCAAGCAGGGCGGCGTGTACCGCGAAAATCAGGAGGTCGTCGACCGCGTCATGGACTCCAACGACCTCGAGCGCGAGCGCGGCATCACCATCCTCGCCAAGAATACCGCCATCCGCTACGGCGACACCAAGATCAACATTGTCGACACCCCGGGCCACGCCGACTTCGGCGGCGAGGTCGAGCGCATCCTGAAGATGGTCAACGGCGTCATCCTGCTCGTCGACGCCGCCGAGGGCCCCATGCCGCAGACGCGCTTTGTCCTCTCCCGCGCATTGGAGCTGGGACACCGCGTTATTGTTGTCGTCAACAAGATCGACCGCCCCGACCAGCGCATCCACGAGGTCGTGGACGAGGTGCTCGAGCTTCTGATGGATCTCGACGCGACGCCCGAGCAGCTCGACTCCCCGATGCTGTTCTGCTCCGGGCGCAACGGCACGGCCTCCTATTCGCCCGACAAGCCGGGCACGGACTTAAAGCCCCTGTTCGACACCATTCTCGAATATATCCCCGCGCCGGAGGCCGACGTGGACGCGCCGTTCCAGATGCTCGTCTCCGCCATCGACTACAGCGAGTATGTCGGCCGTATGGCCATCGGCCGCATCGAGCGCGGCACACTCAAGCAGAACCAGGAGATCGCCGTGTGCAACTACCACGCCCCCGACGCCGCGCCCAAGAAGGCCAAGGCCGTCTCCATGTACGAATTTGAGGGCCTTGCCAAGAATCCCGTCACCGAGTCCACCGCGGGCAACATCATCTGCCTCTCCGGTATCGGCGATATCACGATCGGCGATACGATCTGCGCGCCCGAGTGCGTCGAGCCGCTCCCGTTCGTCAAGATCAGCGCCCCCACGATGGAGATGACCTTCTCCATCAATGATTCCCCCTTTGCCGGCCGCGAGGGTAAGTTCGTCACCTCCCGCCAGCTGCGCGACCGTTTGCAGCGCGAAACGCTCAAGGACGTGTCTCTGCGCGTCACGGAGCTCGAGGGCTCGATGGACGCCTTCAATGTCGCCGGCCGCGGCGAGATGTCGCTGTCCATCCTGATCGAGACCATGCGCCGCGAGGGTTATGAGTTCCAGGTCTCGCCCCCGCGCGTGCTGTATCAGACGATCGACGGCAAGAAGTGCGAGCCCATCGAGCGTCTGGTGTGCGACGTGCCGCAGGACTATGTCGGCGCAGTCATCGAAAAGCTCGGCTCCCGCAAGGGCGATCTTGCCGAAATGACGCCGATCGGCAACCGCATGAAGCTCGAATTCCTCATCCCCGCGCGCGGTCTGTTCGGCTACCGCAACGAGTTCCTCACCGACACCAAGGGCGAGGGCATCATGGCGAGCGTGTTTGATTCCTACGCGCCCTACAAGGGCGAGCTTGCCCGCCGCAACACCGGCTCTCTCGTCGCGTCCGAGACCGGCACCTCCATCACCTACGGTCTCTTCAACGCGCAGGAGCGCGGCGTGCTGTTCATCGGCGCGGGCGTCGATGTGTACGAGGGCATGGTCGTCGGCCAGTCGCCGAAGATGGAGGATATCACGGTCAACGTCTGCAAGAAAAAGCAGCTGACGAATATGCGCGCCTCCGGCTCGGACGATGCGCTGCGCCTCGTCCCGCCCAAGCAGATGAGTCTGGAGCAGAGCCTTGAGTTCCTTGCCGACGACGAGCTGCTCGAGGTCACGCCCAAGTCCATGCGCATCCGCAAGACGATCCTCAACAAAGAGCTGCGCATGAAGGCCACGCACGGCAACAAGAAGGTTTTACAGCAGTAAACAGAAGAGTGACGGTCATAAGACCGTCACTCTTTTTCATTTATCTTACCCTGTTATCGTGCAGGGCGCGGTGCGCTGCATCAGGCCGATCGGCGGCCGTGCCCTCCGCTGCTCAGAACGTCAGCTTCTCCATGCGGTCAAAGGCCTCTTTGAGCTGGTCGATGCCGACGGTGCAGGCAATGCGGAAGTGGTTTGCGCCCGTCTTGCCGAACGGACTGCCCGCGCTGACGAGCACGTGCGCGCGCTCCAATAGCTCCTTGCAGAACTGCTTGTCATCAAGGCCCGTCTTTTCCACGCCCGGGAAGAGATAGAACGTCCCCTTCGGGCGCACGAGGCTCAGGTATGGGATCTTTTCAATGCGGTCGGCGGAGTAAAAGATGCGGTCGCGGTAGGCCGTGACGTACTTTTCGCGAATTTCCTTTCGCATGGCGAGTGCCTGAATGCCCGCGCGCTGGGAGACAGACGGTGCGGAGTAGACGAGCGAGCCGTTGATGCGATTCATCACGTCAAGCAGCTCCGGCTCGGCGATGATGACGCCCACGCGCCAGCCAGTCATCAGGAAGTTTTTCGAAAAGCTGTTGAGCGTGATGGTACGCTCGGCCATGCCGGGCAGCGTGCGGATGGGGCGGAAGTCGCCCTCGTAGATGTAGGTCGTGTAAATTTCGTCCGCCGCGATGAGCAGGTCGTATTCCTTCGCAACGCGGGCAAGAAGCTCCATCGTGGCCAAATCGTAGCCCATACCGGTGGGGTTGGCGGGGTTATTGAAGATGATGGCCTTGGTGCGCGGCGTGATGGCGGCGCGCAGGCGCTCTTCATTGATGGCGTAGTCCTCCTCGGCATAGGTCGGCACATCGACGCACACGCCGCCCGCCAGCTCGATCTGGGAACGATACAGCGCAAAATACGGGGAAAAGACGATGACCTCGTCGCCGGGGTCCAGAATCGCCAGCATCGCCAGCGACATACCGAGGCAGCTCGACGCGCTCACAAGCACATGGTCAGGCGCGAGGGGCTGGTCAAAGTCCTCCTCCCATGCCTTGCAGACAGCAGAGATCAGCTCAGGGTCGCCCTTGGGGTCGCCGTAATGGGTGTGACCGGCCTTCGCGTCGCGGAAGGCCGCGTTGATGATAGCCTCGTCGGTCGTGAAGTCCGTATCGCCGATGCTCAGGTCGACAATGTCCTTGTACTTGGCCAGCGCTTCGGTGTCGAGCGTCAGGCCCGTGCCGGCGCTCTGAAAGCGCTTGGCGATATAATTTCGCTGCATGGGAGTTCCTCCTTTATTCATGCGCCGCGCGGAAACAGTGTTTCCTTTCCCGCGCGGATAATATTGCGGATGATATTGCAGTATACGGCAAACGACGTGCGGTTTCAATAGTAAATATTCATAGAATTTGGTAAAATATTTAACCCGATATGCGGCCATGCGCCACTTTTCACGCGAGCAGCGCCGTGAGCAGAAAAAAAGCAGCCTTTCGGCTGCTTTTTTTGCTGCTGTCTGCTCAGTCCTGCGCCATGAAGCCGCGGATGTAGGCGACGAGCATCTTCGCCGTCTCCTCAAAGCCGAGCACATCGCTCTTGACGGTCATGTCGTAGCCGCGCGCGTCGCCCCACTTTGTCTCGCAGTAGTAGTTATGGTAATTCTTTCTGGAGCGGTCGACCTCCTTGATCTCCTCGATGGCATCCTCGGCAGAAAGGCCGTGCTTTTCCATCACGCGGCTGACCTTGGCCTGCTGATTGCCGCAGATAAACACGCTGATCATATTGGGGTTGCCCTTGAGCACCTGGTCACCGCAGCGGCCGATGATGAGGAAGCTCTCGCCGCTCGCCGCCTTGCTGCGCAGCATCGCGAAGGTCTTTTCCGCCACGTTGACCTCAAGGGAATTGGAGTATTTGCCGATGCGCCGGGAGGCAAAGAAGTTAACGGGCTTTTCATCCATTTTGCGGATCAGCTCCTCGCTGTAGCCCGCCGAGGCGATCTCCTTTTCGATGGAGTCCTTGTCATAGAGCTTGATACCGAGCTCCCTGGCGATCATATCGGCAATGTAATGGCCGCCGCTGCCGTGCTCACGGCCGAGAGTAACGATGATCTGATTTTTCATGGGGTCGCGCTCCTTTCCTTTCTCCGCTTACAGATAACGCAGGAACAAGTAGGCCGTGGACACCACCATGACGATGAGCGTCGCGGGCACGCAGTATTTGCAGTAGCGCCCCCAGCCGATGGGATAGCCGCCCTTCGCCGAGGCCGACGTGCCGACGACGTTGGCGCTTGCGCCGATGGGCGTCGCGTTGCCGCCAAGGTCCGTGCCGAGCGAGAGCGCCCAGGCAAGCACGCCGATATCCATGCCCTCCGCCGACGCGATAGCGCGGATGACCGGGATCATCGTCGCAGCAAAGGGGATATTGTCCACAAAGGCGCTCGTGATGGCCGAGATCCACAGGATGATGACCACGATGACCGCCGCGCTGCCGCCGCTGACCTTCGTGATAAAGTCCGCAATGATCTGCAGAACGCCGGTCCTTTCAAGGCCCGCCACGGAGACGAACAGGCCGATGAAGAAGAGCAGCGTCTTATAGTCCACGCCCTTTATGATTTCTATAACAGATTTTTTGCCGCTGGTCAAGCCCAAAACGATCATCGTCAGCACCGCGACAATGACACCGATGCAGGCGACGGACAGCTCCGTCTGCGCGTGGGTGACGAGCAGGACGACCGCGAGCAGGAACACTGCCGCGCTCGAGAGAAACGCCTTCTTATTCGTGATGGCCGTCGCGGGCGCAGGGCAGGTGACAGGGCCGCCGTTGGCCTTTTCCGCGTGCAGAAGGTCCTTGCGGAAGCACAGTGTGAAGTAGGCCAGCACGAGCACGAAGCAGATGGCCACGACCGCGCCGGTATTTTCGATAAAGTCGAAGAACGTATAGCCGAGCGAGGTGCCGATGATGATGTTCGGCGGGTCGCCGCACATCGTAGCCGCGCCGCCGAGGTTGGCGCAGAAGATCTCAGACAGGATCATCGGCACGGGGTCGAATCTCATCGTCTGCGCCAACTCGAGCGTGACGGTAGCGAGAAACAGCACGACCGTGATGCTGTCGATAAACATCGCAAGAAACGCCGAGAGCGCCATGAAGCAGATGAGCAGCGGCACCGTGCGGTAACGCACGAGCTTGGCGAGCGTCAGGCACAGCCAACGGAAAAAGCCCGCCTTGCCGAGGCCCTCGACCATGATCATCATACCGGCGATGAATAAGATCGTCGACCAGTTGATGCCCGACGTGCTCTCCTCGCTCGCGCCGTACCAGAAGGTGCTCTGAAAAAACGCGCCGAGGTTCAGCGTCTCCCAGACAGCGCTCATCGAGCGCATCGCCGCGCCGAACACCAGCACGAGCACGAGCGCCGCGCTGCCGAGCGTCACATAATGGCGCTCGAACTTATCGAGGATGATGAGCAGGAACATGGCGACAAAAATACAGATAGCTATGATCTGTGCAAACATGATATTTCCCCTCTCCTACAGAATTTCTCAACGCGAGTCATTATAGCTGTCCGCGCAGGGAAAGCAAAATATCATCTTGACATAGCCGCCATGTCATTTTGCTATGGGGCGCAAAAAGGCCCGACGCCATGCCGCTTTGCGGCTTTTACCCGCGGTGTTTACTTTTCGTCAAGCTTTTTTCTGTCCGCCGGAGGCCGTGCTTGCGCCGCCGTGCCGCGTCTGTTATGATAGTAGGGCGTCCACCGGGCGCGTCCGGCAGAGCCCGCCCTTGAAAGGGCTCCGCCCAAAGGAGACCGTTTACCATGAACATCAGCTACGACAGCTATCGTATCTTCTACTATGCCGCAAAATACAAGAGCTTTTCACAGGCAGCCGCAGCGCTTTACAGCAACCAGCCCAACGTCACGCGCACGATCCACCGGCTGGAGGCCGAGCTGTGCTGCCCGCTCTTTTCCCGCTCACCGCAGGGCGTGAAGCTCACGCCCGAGGGGGAAAAGCTCTACGCCCATATTGCCGCCGCCTTTGCCGAGATCGAGGCGGGCGAGGACGAGCTGCGCGCCGATCAAAGCCTGCAAAGCGGCGTTGTCCATATCGCCGCGAGCGGCCTCGCCCTGCGCGGCTGCCTGCTGCGCGTGCTCGCGCAGTACCGCAAGGTCTATCCCCATGTGCGCATCTGCCTGACGAATCACACGACGCCCAATGGCCTTGCCGCCGTGCAGAACGGCCTTGCCGACTTTGCCGTAACGAGCGATGCGCCCGATGTTCCCGACACGCTCACACAGCAGAAGATCAGCGACATTCAGGAACTTCCCATCTGCGGTGCCGCCTTCTCCGAGCTCTCCGAGGGGACCGTCTCGCTGCGCCGCCTCGCGGAGTATCCCATCATCAGCCTCATCGAGGGCACGGCCTCGCGCAAATTTTACGCAGGCCTTTTCTCAAGCCGCGGTCTTCCCTTCTCCCCCGATGTGGAGGTGACGACCACGAGTCAGGTCCTGCCCGTGGTGCAGAGCGACCTCGGCGTCGGCTTTGTGCCGCGCCAGATGCTCTACGGCGCGCCGGAGGAGACCGGCATCTATCCCATCACGCTCGATGAGCCTATCCCGCCGCGCAGCATCTATCTCTTCCAGCGCAAGGGCCAACCCCTGAGCCTTGCCGCCAAGCGTCTGCGGCAGATGCTTCTGGATGACGGTGCGCAGCAGCAAAAGGGCTGATTGTATTGCATTGTCCACGTGTCCTTTGCAGCAAGAGACGCCGAAAGCAAACGCTTTCGGCGTCTCTTTTTCGCACGCCGGAAGAACATACCGGCTGTCCCGCTTCTGTCCGCCATTTGGGTCCCCTTCACGGATCGCGGCCGCTTCACAGCGCATCCCGACCGAATGGGTCCGGCGCTCCGCACGCAGCGGGGCGGTCCTGCCGGAGCAGAAAAACGAATTTTGCGCGCACAGCGCAACCGTTTTCGCCCCCGTCTCGTCTGTAAGGGTGAAGACGAACCAAACGTCCTTCATGCATGAATGAAAAAGAGGTGATCGTCTTGAACGATGACGAGATCGTGCAGCTCTATTTTGAGCGCAGCGAAGAGAGCATCGCGCAGAGCGAAGAAAAATACGGCAGGCTTTGCCGCAGCGTCATCCGGCGCATCCTGCCGGATGAGCGGGACGCGGAGGAGTGCCTGAGCGACGTGTGGATCCACACCTGGAATTCCATCCCGCCGGAAAAACCGCGTGTGCTGAGCGCATTTCTCGCCCGCATCGCGCGCAATCTGGCGCTCGACAGGCTCTCCTACAACCACGCGGAAAAGCGCGCCAGCGCGCTGACCGAAGCATTCGAGGAATTGGAGCCCTGCCTTGTGGGTGCGGACGATTCCCAGCAGCAGGCCGAAGCCGCGGAGTTCAACGCCTGGATCAGAAAATTTTTAGCCGCGCAGACGCGGGATAACCGCGTGTTCTTCGTCCGCCGCTACTGGTACGGCGAAAGCATCAGTGAGATCGCCGAAGCGTGCAGGTGCAGCGAGGAAAAAGTCAAATCCTCGCTCTTCCGCACGCGAAACCGCCTGCGCGAGGCAATGAAAAAGGAGGACATCGCAATATGAACGGCAGAAAGTTCGAGACCTTTCAGCGCGCCGCCGACAATGCGCTGCTGGAGGAGGCCCAGCGCCCGGCGCAGAGGAGCGGCACGATCCGCCGCTATGCCGCGGCAGCGGCCTGCGTATGCGTGATCGCCGCCGCAGCGGTGATCTGGCAGCCGTGGAACAGCGGCGAGACGAGCGGCGACCGCTTTGACAACGGCGGTAATACGCAGATCGCAAACCCGTGGTCGGATACCACGCTCGAGAACATCCGTGCCATGGGATACAACATGGTACTGCCGGACGGGGCGGAGAATATCACCTTCACCGCGCTGAGCACCGGTGAAAACGGCGCGGAAATGGTCGAAGCGGACTATACGCTGGACGGCGCCGCATACACCTGCCGCGCGGCGAAGACCGGCGAAAGTGAGGATATCTCCGGCCTGTACGAGACCTGGGACCAGGATCTGAGCTGGACCGTCGGCGAGGCGCAGCTTCAGATGTGCACCAACAACCTCACGGGCTATGTGAGCTGGTTCCTGCCGTCCGAGGGGCAGCAGTGGTGTGTGAGCAGCTCGAGCAGCGACGCAAAGCTGCTGGAAAACGCGCAGATCCTCGCCGCCGGTCTCGGTCAGGAGCTTGCTACCGCGCCTGATGGGGCAGAGAATGTCGTCATCAGCGTCTTCCCGCTCGACGGCCGCACCGTGGCGGAAACCGCCTTCACGATGAACGGTGCGCGCTGGACGTACCGCACCGCACCGGGCGAGCTGGAGCTTGCGGATATCTCCGGCTTGGCCGACCTTGCCGTCAATACGGCCGGCAAGGTCAGCTATTGCGACGCACAGCTCTCCTACGACGAGGGCGGTACGGGCAAGATCATCTGGTTTGACATCGTCCCCGGCATTGAATACAGCCTGAGCGTTGAGAGCGGCGCAAACGCGGAGGCGCTCAGCGACATGGCAAGCCTGCTCTTCACCCCCATGCAGGGCGAGGCCGGTTAAAAGGCGCGCCGAAAAAGCAAAGAGTGGCGGGGCCTCTTACGTTCGTAAGAGGTCCCGCCACTTCCATTCCCTATGGAGCCCGACGGCCGCCGGCGCGCCTTGCTCATCCTTCGCCGCCGCTATGGCAGGAGCGGCAGCAGGCAATTCGTCCAGAGCCAGCTGCACGGCATGATGAGCACCATGGCCGGCAGCATATCCGCGGTGGGAAACATCCGAAGCTTTAGCATATGAAAGCCGCTGGTGAACATGATAAACCCGCCACCGCCTTGAAGTCATTGATCATATCCGGCGTACAGAGCGGAAAGATCATACCGGCTACGGAAAAGACCGCCAAAAATACCACAGCCTGCGGAATTGCCGTCAGAGAGACCACAGCCCCGAGGTCTGCCGCAAAAATAACAGCGGTGAAAAAGTCCAAAACCGATTTGGAGATCAAAATGCTGTGATCTCCGGTCATCCCTGAAATGATAGAGCCGTAGATTCCAGTTCCGCTGGCGCAGAAAATGATCAGGATCGTGACCAGCGCGGCGCTTTCACCGCAGTCCCCGGCCTTCAGCAGCACCTGCATTCCTCTCTGCATTTTCCGGGCGGCGCGCTCCACCATTTGCCCGAGGCGGAGGACAAGGCCGACGCCTGTCCCCACCACCATGGCAGATACAAAGGGTGTCATGTTTTCCAGCTTTCCCACCATGTTTATCCCCATGCACATGGCGCAGCCGGCAAAGATCATCTGCAACCCGTCCTTGAGCTCCCGGGTCAGGTATCGTCCTCCCGCCGCTCCGACAAGTCCCCCGATGGCAACAGCCGCCGTATTTATAAGAATCCCGATCGGCAGTATCATTGCGTTCTCCCTTCTCTATTTTCTTTGCTCTTTGGCAGCATTAAATATAAGCAGCAGGAATCGGCGGGGCTCGTGTCGACGCCCGCCGATCCCTGCTCAGAAGCCGTGTAAAACGGTCAGAATTTGTTCACCTGGTGGTAGCCGCCCTCACCGTTCAGATAGGCCAGCGTATCTTTCACAATCTGCATACCGGTTTTTGCAGGGCCTCCTCCGTATTGCCGCCCAGATGGGGCGTAGCGCTGAAATTGCGCAGTGTGAGCAGATTGTGGTCCGGGCTGACAGGTTCTCCGTCAGCGAAGGTATCGCAGGCAGCGCCCCTGAGCTGACCGCTGACCAGGCAGTCATACAGGGCGTCCTCATCGGCAACGCCGCCGCGGGCGGCAGCGTCCTCAGCGCTGATAAAGGGGTCGTAGCCCAGCACTTTGCAGCCAAAGCCATTGTGCATGATCCTGGCAACTCTCTGCGCGATATTGCCCATGCCGATCTGCCCGAACACCTTGCCGTTCATTTCAAGTCCTCTGAAATTCGCCGGTGCCTTCTTTTCAAAGCTGCTTTCCCGACTCTTCACATTGGCCTCGTACAGCATACGGGAAAGCATCAAAAACAGCGCTACCACCAGCTCGGCAACGCTGTCGGCGTTGCTGGTCGGGGCATTGATCACAGCGATCCGGCGCTGCGTGGCGCATTCGACATCCACACTGTCCACGCCGACGCCATGGCGGGCAATGACCTTCAGGTTGGGGCACTGCTCGATGAGCTCACGGGTGATCGGCCGGGCACGGCAGATGATCGCAGCAAGTTTTTCCGGATGCTCGAAATCGGTCACCACCTCTGCGTGCTCTGCCAGATAGCCTCCGGCGGGCGCATAGATATTTTTATCAAGAAATACTGTCATGCTTGTTCCTTCCCTTCCGTCCGTTACAGCGTATCGGCGACCTTGCGCATCAGCTCCTCATCGGGGTCCTTCTGATTGATGGCGGATACCTCCATAGTCCGCAATGACTGCCTTTGCCGCCGTGTAGTCATAGCGGGCGTAGTCGCACAGGCTGCATTTCTCCACCGTAGCGAAGCGTCCGTTTGCCGGCTGGGGCAGGACTTCCGTCACCATGCTGTGGCGCTCCAGTTTGGAACTGGTCGTATGGTTCGTGCCGTAGCAGAACGCGCAGTAGGTGCCGCCCTTGGCGGTAACAGTGTGATAGGTATCGTCCGTGTACTCATAGGAAACGGTTTCGTTCAGTTCCTGCGTAAATGCGGCGGCACAGTCATACAGCCAGTAGACATTTTTCAGATAGCCGTACTCGCTTTTGCTCATATTTGTGTTGATGCCGCCGCAGGTTTCACAGACGGCTTTGGTGTAGTGATATCCGGTATAGGTGGCGTCCTTGCCGGGAATGCCATCCATGGTATCACCTTTGCCGACGCCATCTACCATCGTGCCGTCCGAATATTTCACATTGCGGCTGAGTGCCGGCTGGCCATTGCGGGTATATTCGGGAACGCGGAACACCTCAAAGGATGTGGCTTTGCCGCACTCACCGCACTTGAAGGTCTCGCGGGTCACAACACTGTTGGCGTCCAGTTCATTGGTACGGCCGGACGCCTGCATCCAGTGCTCGGCGGGGTCGTGGTAACTGTTCTGCTGGGCGGCAAAGGCAGTGGGGATCATGCCGAGACACAATGTCAGCGTCAGCAGCAGTGCCAGCGCTCTGCGGGAATAATGGTTCTGTTTCAGATTCATAGGTCCTCCTTATATTTTTTGTTTTTTATCCGCGTTGAAAATGATGTTCTTTTGGCTATCGCCCCCTTTCCCGGCTGCAAATCTTTCTTTGCAGATACTCGTTCCAATCCTTGCCGCAGCGCGGTTTCTCCACGGTAACGGCATACCCCTGTAACTGATACTTTTCCTGTAATTGCTGGGCGGCTTTCTGCCCAGGCTCGTCCGCGTCCAGACACAGCGCAATACGGCGGATCTCCGGATGCGCCTGCAAATAGGTCTGCAGTGCGCCGTCATAGAGCAACGGCGTTGGTTGTGTCTCTGTGGAGCGTGAGGTAACTCATCAGGTCGATGGGTGCCTCAAAGACAAGCACCAGATCTGACCGCGAATCGTGCGGGAGGGAGAAGCCAGTGTTTTTGTCGCTGCCGGGTGCATCCCCCTTGAAGCCGGGGCTGTCCAGATCATAGGTGCCGCGCAGCCCCGCATCTCTCCGACGACGCAGACGTTCACGATCCCGCCAAGGGTATTTACTGGCTGAAGCGTTCCGAAGAAAACGGCAACACCTACGCCGCCTACCGGCTGGGAAAGGAATATCTCCGCGGTGAAAATGTGTCAAAAGACACTTCGACTGCGGCGGAATATCTGCGGCAGGCCGCGGATAACGGCAGCACCTACGCCCAATACCTGTTGGGCAAGCTGACCCTCATGGGCAAAGGCGTTCCCAAAGACATGGACGCCGCCTACGAATGGTTCGCGGCGGCGAGAGACAACGGCCACGCCTACGCGGAGTTTTTCATGAAACGCATGGAGCGCGGCGAACAGGAGCCGCCCTCCGTCCTGCTGTCGGCCACCCGGCTGCTCTACCACATGGGCAATATCTTTCGGGACAATGCACCAATCCCCGCTGCCACCGGTGTCCAAATCGACCACAAACGGCTGGCCCAGTTGCGGCAAAAGCGCGTCGCCCTCGGCCACAAGCCGGACGATCACGAATTCGAACCGCAGGGATATACGATGCAGTTCCATTGATTCTTTAAGGCACAAAGCGCGCATATTTTGCACTGCTGAAGTCAATAAAACCTTTTCAAAAACGCACCGCTGTAAATAAAGATGATTCTCGAAAAAGTAATAGCTTTCCTGCCAGAGTTGTGGTATGTGTGTTGGCTACCAAAGGAGGGGTCACCATGTACGACTACATGAAAGCCTTGCAGGAACGATTCGACGAAAAGCAGCTGGAGCACCTCGTCTACGCCGTCCAATCCGTCCGTGAGGGCCCGCGCGATGGCATAGATGCCGAAAGCCGCAGAAAACTGCTTCGGCTGCTGGACGCACAAAACACTCTGCTGGCGAGGTTCACGTTGATGAGCTTCACGGCGGGCTTCAAGCTGGCGGCCGGTATCGCCGGAGAGCTGGGAACGCCCTACTTCTTCGATGCCGACGAGGAAGAAAAAGCAAAGGAGATGATCACGAATGGCTAAAAAACGCGCCAACGGCGAGGGCAACATTCGCAAGCGCGCAGACGGTCGCTGGGAGGGTCGCTACACAGCGGGCTACCACCCTGAGACGGGTAAGCGGATCATCAAGAATGTTCTCGGCAAGACGCAGGCGGAATGCAAGGCAAAGCTCAGTGCCGCAATGGAAGCTACCAGAGGAATCGATGTCAGCCGTGCGGATGAGTACACGGTAGCAACTTGGCTGCGGAGCTGGTATGAGATCTACGCAAAGCCGAATATCCGCATCTCAACAGCAAACCGCTATCAACTGATGGTCGAGCAATACACGATTCCCCGCATCGGCAATATCAAGCTCACCAAACTGACCGCCCATGATCTACAAAAACTCTACAAAGAGCTGATGGAAAACGGTCGCATCGACCGCAAGAGCGGTCATGGCAATCCCGGTCTCAGCAGCACCACGGTTCGGAGTCTGCATCTCATGCTGCACAGCGCCTTGGAACGGGCAGTCAAGGAGCGCCTGATCCTGCGGAACCCGACCGAGGACTGCATCGCGCCGAAGGTTCAAAAAATCGAAATGCAGATTCTTCCACCTGAGCACATCAAGGATTATCTGGAAGCCGCTGACAGGAGAGGTCTGCTCCCCATGTTCTATCTGGAGCTGGTCACGGGCTTGCGGAAGGGCGAGATCACGGCGCTTCTCTGGAGCGACCTCGACATCCAAAACAAAACCATCTCCGTGAGCAAACAATATGTAAAGAATCCCAATGGCGAACTGACACTCTCCCGCCCCAAAACGGAGACTTCGGTCAGAAAAATATCCGTTCCTCAAGATGCCATCGACCTGCTGATAGCTGAACACGACAAACATCCCGAGAATCCCTATATGTTCCCCTCGCCGGTGACCGGTGAGATGTACTACCCAGACTCCATCGTAAATCTCCACAAGAAAATACTGAAGGACGCAGGACTGCCGCACATCAGATTTCACGACCTCAGACATACCTTCGCAACGCTGGCACTGCAAAATGGCGTGGACGTCAAAACCGTCAGCAGTATGCTCGGCCACTATGACGCCGGATTCACACTCCGCACCTACACCCACGCTACAAGGCAGAAACAGGACGAGGCCGCACAGACCATGGGCAGCTTCATAGCGCAGGTCATGTAAGCAGAAAAAACAAAAATACCGGAGAGAAGGCAAAAGCCTCCTCTCCGGTGCTCTTTAAGTCTTTCTACGCATTTCGTTGTGTGGGTCACGGTGTGGGTCAGGCAGTTGACCCGCATTTTGGCTCGCACCTAAAAGTGCATTTTTGTAACGAAAAACACCCGAAATCCGAAGATTTCAGGTGTTTTTTTGGAGCTGCTGGGCAGATTCGAACTGCCGACCTCATCCTTACCAAGCGTCGTAGAGCCTTCCAGCCCTTGCAGTATAAGGCTTTCCGGCGGTTTTTTGTCCAAAAAGGATGAGGTCACAGCCTGCTTGTTCCATTGTTTCCGTCCGCTCATTTCCCCGTGTGGGTCACGGTGTGGGTCAAAGCGCTTTCAAGACGCGAACGAGGGGCGCACCTCCGACAGCGGTAAGCCGAGCCGCTGTGCCCTGTCCCGCTCATAGGTGACGCGAGTCACCTCTTCAATAAAGCTTTTCTCCTTCGGTGTGGCGCTTGCCCAACGCACGCTGTATTTGCGACACAGTTGAAAGAATATCTCATAAAAACGTTCTTCCTCTGCATCTTTGCGGCAATACCACGCCGCATCAGACGCCGGTCTGATTTTATTCATATCCATGCAAAGCACCTCCTCACAGAAAATCAATCCAGATAGGTGAAGAAAATTCGTTTGGCAGCTTCGTCCGCGATCAAATACCTTGGCGCGGAAGATTGAAAGGTTGGAAGTAAAACGGCCCCAAAGTCTTCCTCATAATGCTTCGCCAAGCTCGTCGTCTTCGCTTCAAGCACCACATCGCCGGTCAAACCGCTGTCAATGGACAGCTTGATGCCATAGGCGATCAGCAGCCTCCCTATCCCTCTGTACTTCGGGATTCCTCCGTCGAGCGTTGGATTTGACTCGGGCTGTGCCTCCATATACACAATGTGTACGACCAGCGCAGTCGGAAGGACCTCATATGCTGCCAGAGCAATCAGCTCATCTCCAACTCTGGCCGCGTATTTTTCATAGCCTTCATTAGCTAAGTATTCGCTGGCCCAGGAGGTCTGCCACAACGGTTCTCGGTCTGTCAATGCGGCATCCTGCGGCGTCATCGGCTCAATAGCCACCGGCACTTGTCGATTCATTGCATCGTAAACAAACGGTCGAAACTGCACAGCCCTCACCTCATAAACAGTATACCACGGTTTTTGTGAAAAATGAAGTGGGAAATTAAAGCTATCGCAGTCACGTTTTTTGTTCTAAAAATGCACCGCTGTAAACCTGCTAAAAAGTCAAGTCCTAATTCAAAGAAAAGTTATCGGCAGAAAAAGAGTATAGCAAAACAGAGACGGCAAAGCGGATCGCTTGGCCGCCTCAAATAAAGTATTGGAGATCTCAGCTCATTCTATTGCCGGCAAGCTGCGGTAGAGCTCTGTGACCTTGCCATAATAGACTCGGAGGAACTTATTCAGGCCCGCCACCATAGCGAGTTTACCGCTTTTCCCTTCATTGCGTTTTTTCTCAATGAATGTAAAGATCGGATCGTTTGCCGGTTTGTGCATCACATAGCTCTGCATGACTTCGTACCCGGTCTTACGCAGATAGCGATTTCCCCGCTTGGAAATATGCCGGTTATTCGCGCAGAATTTGCCGGACTGGTACGGCGGCGCATCGATGCCGGCG